>Ga0081455_10000039_pt1 | contig 135506 bp, 113 predicted proteins | sample TabmetS3T2R1_FD_70207 | JGI IMG/M metagenome (GOLD analysis project Ga0081455, IMG submission 70207) | Tabebuia heterophylla rhizosphere microbial communities from the University of Puerto Rico - S3T2R1 | ecosystem: Host-associated > Plants > Roots > Rhizosphere ...
ATGAAGATCAGCGCGCCGAGCGCCACCAACGATCCGGAGTAGTGCAACGCCGCCAGCGGGTAGAGCACGCCGATGACCGTGAAGACGATCATGATGGGCTTGCGCCCCAGCTTGTCCGAGAGGCCCGGCACGATGAACGCGAAGACAGCAGCCGAGATGCCGAGCAGCGCCATCAGCCAGCTCGCGCTGGTCGCATCGATGTGGTGATAGTTGGCGTAGAGCAGCGGCAGGAATACCCAGCCCAGCACCATCCACGCGACCATGAAGATGCTCATGCCGATGCAGATCCACATGTTCCGGTAGCGAAACATCTCGCCCACCGTCATCGAGGTCGAAGACTCGGCATGCGCTTGGGCGGAATGGATCTCGTGAGTCTTCGGCTCCCGCACGTACAACCAAATCAATAGCGCGCAGATGAGGCCCGGGAGCGCGGCGATGTAGAACGCCGTGCGCCAGTGATACGCGCCGGCGATGGCGACGAGCGCGATCGGCGCTACGGAGGAGCCGATGAGGTTGCTGCCGAGATTCTGCATGACCCCCATGTTCAGCCCGCGCCGCTTCTCGTCCGACTCGAGCGCGATCAGCGACTGCGAGATCGGCAGGATGCCGCCCTCGGCAACGCCCATGAGCATGCGCGAGGCGAGCAGCATCGCGAACGAGCCGGCGAGCCCCGAGAGCACCGAGCAGAGGGAAAAGAGCACCACGGTGACGAGCAGGATGGATTTGCGCTTCCCGGTGCGATCGGACAGATAGCCCACGCCCAAGGCCGATATCGCGAAGGCGAACGACAGCCCGGAGGAGAGCAAGCCGATCTGTGTATTCGTCAGGTGCAGATCGGGTTGCACGAAGGGGCCGAGATACGACATCGCGTTCCGGTCGAAGAACACGAAACCGAACGTCAAGCACAGCACGGCCATCAGGGCGGTTTCGTAGCGCCACACTCCGGACTCTGTTCTCACGGCGGCCCCCTTGGAATGTGGGTCGAATGTAGGCTCAGCCCGGCCGCCCGGGCAAACAAACGGGCGGCTCGGCCAGGGGGCGAACAATGCGCTGCTAGGCGTCGGTTGCCACCTCGGCTATCGTCCGCTCTCTGTCGTTGCTGATCATCTGGCTGAGCTGCAGGGAGGCGAACGTGTTGGACGTCTACACGTGGGAGCCGATCGCGAACGCCGGCAAGCCATTGCTCGCGCTCGCGGAAAAGGGTGTCGAGTTCACCTATCACTACGTCGATCTCGCCAAGCGCGAGCAGCACTCGGCCGCATTCCTAGCGATCAATCCGCTCGGCATGGTGCCCGCGATGGTTCACGACGGGCAGGTGTTCACCGAGTCCTCGCCGATGCTCGAGTACATCGACGAAGCGTTCGAGGGGCCGCCGCTCGAGCCGAGCGATCCGCTGCAGCGGTGGCGCATGCGCAAGTTCTGTCGTTTCATGGACGTGAGCATCTGCCCGGCGCTCGCGATGATCGGCTCGCATGCCCTGGCCGGCGTGCGCTATGCAGGTGAAGATCCCGAGGAGCTCAAGCGCGCCATCGAGCGTGTGCCGCTGCCCGAGCGCAAGCGCTCGTGGTCGATGCTCATGTTCAATCGCGTGCCGGCCGAGGAGCTCGCGGAATCGCAGCGGCGCGTCGAAGAAGCGATTCCGATGTACGAGCGCGCGCTGACGCAGTTTCCGTATCTCGCGGGGCCGACCTTCTCGCTTGCCGACATCAACGCGATGTGCACGATCTATGCGCTGCCGGTGCAACGGCCGGAGAGCGTGAACGAGCGCCGTACGCCGCACTTCATCGACTGGTACCGCCGCTGTCACGCGCGGCCGGGGCTGCGCGCGGCATTCGCGCTCGGTCACGAGTGGATCGCGGGCCGCGTGCGCGAAACGCGCCGCAAGCTGGGAATCGAGTGATGGCGCTCGATCTGTATCACTGGGAGCCGAGCGTGAATTCGGGCGAGCTGCTGATCGCGCTGTACGATAAGGGCCTCGGGTTCACGAGCCACTACATCGATCTGCTCGCGTTCGAGCAGCACTCGCCGCGGTTTCTCGAGCTGAATCCGCGCGGTGAGGTGCCGGTGCTGGTTCACGATGGTGAAGTGCTCACCGAGACGACGCTGATCTTGGAATACCTCGACGCGGCGTTTCCGGATGCGGCGCTCGTGCCGGCAACAGCGGTCGAGCGTTATCGGATGCGCGTGTGGACCAAGCTTGCCAACGACTCGTTCGCGCCGGCGCTCACGCTGCTCGGCTGGCATTTACGCATGGCTCGCGAGCTGCGCGGTCGCGATCGCGCGGCAATCACTGCAGGGTTTGCGCGCTTGCCGCCGGATCGGCAAGCGGTGTGGCGTACGGCGCTCGACGATGCGTACACCGAAGACCAGATCGTCCGCGCACACCAGTTTCTCGACGGAGCCGTGCGCCGGCTCGAAGAGGCGCTCGCAACGAGCGAATGGCTCGCGGGCGCGAGCTACTCGCTGGCGGACATCGCGATCTTTCCGCTTGCGCAAGCGCTGCAGGCACTGCTGCCGGACGTGGCGGCACTTGCGAGCCGTCCCCGCATCGCGAGCTGGTTACGCTGCATGCAACAGCGTCCTGCCGTACGGAACGCGCTCGCCATGGGCCGCAGCGCGCGCCCCGAAGAGATGTTCGCCCCGGGCCCCGAGCTCGCACGCTGGGGCTAGGGAACCTGCGGTTGCGGCGCCTGTCAGCGCCGCGCTTTCACGTCTGGCTCCGTTACAGTCGCGGCATGCGCCAACGGTGCGTCGGCCACGTTGCCATTCGCTTCGTGTTCGTCCGTGTCGTGGTCCGACGCGACATTGCCGTTCGGCGCGGCATGGCCATTGCCGTCCGGGCCGGGAGCCTGGGCCGAGCGCTTCTTGCGCTCGTAGATTTCCGCGCGATCGATGGTGATGCTGCGCGGAGCCTCGATGCCGAAGCGCACTTGATTGCCGACGACTCCCAGCACCGTGACCGTGACTTGTTCGCCGATGTAGATCGTCTCCGCCGGGCGGCGGGTGAGAATGAGCATGCGGCCTCCTTCCGATGGACTTGGTGATAGCCGGACACGCCGTGCGAGCTGCGCTCGCGGCGTGCGTCCGGGGGTCGAAGAAGGCGACGGCGATGCTAGAAATTTCGCGCGCGGAGTGCAAGACAAATCGGCTCGAAATCGATGCAGACAACCTCGTCTGTGCGTATCGAGTTAGAGACGATTGGATATAGACGGCTCGCGCGCGCGTTTCCGCGTGCGCCCGCGCGCCGAATCGCCTGCGGAAACTACGGACAGCGAACCAGCGGGGGGACGGGCTCGGCGGTAGGGGCAAGGCAGGCGCTCGTGCCACTCGACCAAGCCACGCGGACCTGCCACCCGTGGCCGCCAGCCGCGCCTGGCAGCAGGTCATGACAGCGACCGACCTGTGGGCGATGCGGCGAGAAACGGCGCCTGAGCGGGTACCGGGGTTTTACCGCTCGCGCTCCTGCCGTAAGTTGGCGCTGCTCAACTGCGCCATGCTTACAACGAGAACAGGTCGTTCATGCTTGCCACCCTTCATGCATTCGGCGAATGGCTTGCGGGCACTCCGCTCAGCAACACCATTCAAAACGTCTCTTGGATCATTCCGACGGTACAGACCCTCCACATCGTTTGCGTCGCCATCGTCATCTCCGGCGTCTTTCTCGTCGACATGCGCATCCTCGGCGTGTTCGCGCCCAGCCAGTCGCTCGCGTCGCTCTCCGAGCGCTTTCTCACGTGGATATGGTGGGCAATCCTGGTTCTGCTGGTGACCGGAGCGCTGCTCATCATCGGCGAGCCCACCCGCTCGCTGCTGAACCCGGCGTTCGGCGCGAAGATGCTCATGCTGTTGATCGTCGCGGGCCTCACGCGGATCATCCAACGCCCGCTGGCCACCGACGCCGGCTATTGGGATGCCACCGGCAGCCGCCGTGCCACGTTGAAAGGGATCGCCATTGCCTCGCTGGTACTCTGGTCCTGCATCGTGTTCGCAGGACGATGGATCGCGTACATCGCCAGCTACTGAGCCCACCCCATGATTCAAGCATTCTGTCAGTGGCTGTACGACACACAGCTCGCCGATGCGATTCGCGCCAACGAGTTGCTGTTTCCCTGGTTCGAGAGCTTTCACGTGCTCGCGATCACGCTCGTGCTCGGCTCGATCGCGATCGTCGATTTGCGGCTGCTCGGCGTGGCATCGCGCAGCCGTCCCGTCACGCGGCTCATCCGCGAGGTGCTCCCGGTGACGTGGGTGGCCTTCGGTGTGGCGGTGCTGACCGGCGGCACGCTCTTCGCCTCGAACGCCGTCAACTACTCCCACAACTTTCCCTTCCAGATGAAGATGCTCCTCATGCTCCTGGCGGGGCTCAACATGCTGGTTTTCCACTTCGTCACCTATCGCAGCGTGGCCGCTTGGGACGAGGCGGGGCGCACCCCGTTCGCGGCGCGGTTTGCCGGCGGATTTTCGATTACCGTGTGGCTCGCCATCGTTGCCTTCGGGCGCTGGATCGGATTTACCATCGGGTTCTGACAGGAGGATCCGATGAAATTCGCAAGGCGGCTCTTGGCGGGGGTCTTGATCGGCGCGGCGCTGCCGGCGCTCGCGCACCACTCGTTTGCGATGTTCGACCGGGACAAGGAGGTCACGCTGGTCGGTACGGTGCGCGAATTCCAATGGACCAACCCGCACGCCTTCATCGAGATGGACGTGCCGGACAGCAAGGGCACCGCCGAGAAGTGGTCCATCGAGCTCAATAGCCCGAACAACCTCACCCGTCAGGGCTGGAAGTCCAGCATGCTGAAGCCCGGCGACAAGATCAGCCTGACCCTGAATCCGTTGCGCGACGGCAAGAGGGGCGGGCTGTTCGTGTCGGTGGTGCTCCCGGACGGCAAGGTCATCAAGGACCCGACACGCCGGCAGTTGGCCCCGCCGGAGCCGCCGAAAACGTGAAGCCCAAAAGCGGCTGAAAGGCCGGGCTTCATGGCCGGCGCGCAGGCGCGACCGGAGCTACCGCGCGTTTGACCCGGCTACTGCGCGGTCAGCCGGCTCATCGCGCGCACGAGCAACGCCGCTGTTCGACGCGGCTCGCTCAGCCCGTCGCGGCGAACACCTTCGCAAGAATCTGCGGCAGTTGGTCCAGCGCACCCGGCTTCGGCACGACGGCGCAAATGCCCGACTTCCGCGCCTGCGCTTCGTCCTCCGGGCGCACGTAGCCTGAAGTCATCACGATCGGAATGTCCCGCCGCACCTCGAACAACTCGCGTGCGCAATCGAACCCGGACATGCCCGGCATCGACAGGTCGGTAACGACCGCGTCGAAGGAATGCGGCTCGCGCTTGAACTCCTTCACCGCGGCCGCCGGGTCCGTGCACCCGGTGACGCGATAGCCTTGCCGCGTCAGCATGATCGTGCCGAGTCGCACGAGCGAGTCTTCGTCGTCGATCAGCAGAATGTGCTGCCCACCGCCCGGCAGCGCCTGCAGACGAGCCGTCGCATCAGAAGCCGTCTCGCTTTCGAGCACCGGAAAATACAAGTGGAACGTCGTGCCCTTGCCGAGCTCGCTCTGCACGCGCACCGCGCCCCGAGAGCCCTGCATGATCCCGTGCACGATGGAGAGGCCGAGCCCGGTGCCTTGACCGAGCGGCTTCGTGGTGAAGAACGGATCGAAGATACGCGCCATCGTCTCCGGGCTCATGCCCGCGCCCGTGTCACCGACGGCGAGCCGCAGGTAGCGGCCGGGCCGCAGATCGGGACCGCAGGCGGCCATCTGCGCGGTGAGCTCCACGCCTTCGAGCCGCACATCCATGACACCGCCATGCGCGTCCATCGCGTGCGCCGCATTCGTCGCGAGGTTCACGAGGATCTGGTGAATTTGCGTGGCATCGGCCGCGACGAGCGACAGCTCCGGCGGCAAGCTCGAGCGGATCTCGATCATCGCTGGCAGCGTCGAGCGCACGAGGTGTAGCGCCTCCGCGATGACCGGCTGCAGCGCAATCTGCTTGTGCTTGGTGCTGTTCGGCCGGCTGAACGCCAGGATCCGGCGCACGAGATCGCTCGCGCGTGCGCTCGCTTGTGTGATCTCGGTCAGCGCGATCTGCGCGCCATGGCTCGTCTCGAGCTGGCTCGCCGCGAGCCGCGCATTGCCGGCGATGACGAGCAGCATGTTGTTGAAGTCGTGCGCGATGCCGCCCGAGAGCGTGCCCAGCGCTTCGAGCTTCTGCGACCGCAGCTGCGACTCTTGCAGGCGCTTGCGATCCTGCACGGCGCGGTGGCGCGTGAGGCAGATCGCCGCCGTTTGAGTCGCGAGATCGATCAGCTTCAAATGCGCTTCGGTCGGCAGCGCGGGCCGCGAATAGTAGAGCGCGAACGTGCCGAACACCTGGCCCTCGGCATCGAGGATCGGCGTGGACCAGCAGGCGCGCAGCCCGTACGCAAGCGCGAGGTGCTTGTAGTCCTTCCACAGCGGATCGAGGGCAATGTCCTCGACGTACACCGCGCGGCGGTGGAACGCGGCCGTGCCGCAGGAGCCGACGTTCGGGCCGATGCGCGCGCCGTCGATCGCCTTGGTGTAATCGTGCGGCACATGCGGCGCGGCGCCGTGGCGGAGATGCTGGCCCTCCGCATCGAGCAGCAGGATGGAGGACAGCATGTCGCTCTGCCCATCGACCAACAGCGTCAGCGCCTCCAGCGTTTCGGCGAGCGGCGCATCGCGCGCGATCATTTCCAGCACGCGCTTTTGGCCTTCGGCGAGTTGCTGGGCGCGCTTGCGTTCGGTGATGTCGATGTTCATGCCGACCCAGCTCGTGACCGAGCCGTCCGGCGCCCGCAACGGCACGGCGCGGGCCTGCGTCCAGTGCCATTCGCCGCTCACGTGGCGCAGCCGATATTCGAGCTCGAACGGCGTACGCGCCGTCACGGCCTGACGCCACTCGGCGCAGACGCGCGGCTGATCGTCAGGATGGATCGCCCCATAGAGGCTGTCGCGCGCTTGCTCGAGCGACTGGCCCGTGAACGCGCGCCATGACGGTGAGTCGTCGGTGACCACGCCATCCGCATTGGCGGTCCAGACGATCTGTGCGGACGCTTCGACCAGCGCACGCCAGCGCGACTCGGCCGCGCGCAATGCCTCCAGGGACTGCAGATCCGCCGCGCGGCGCTCGGCATCCAGCCGATTCATGAGCCGAGCAATGAGCCACACGAGCGTGCTGAGGATGAATGCCGTGGCAGCGACCAGCACGGCGATGCCGACCTCCGTGCCGAACAAGCCGTGACGCTGACCCATGACGCGCAAGCCGCCCACGATTACCGGAATGGCAATCGCCATCGGCATCAGCCGCCGCGCCATGAATCCACCGTGATTGCGCTTCAACAGCTCGCTGACGATGGCTCGGTCGGGACGCGAGAACAGCACCCCGACGCCGAGCAGAGTGAGCGTCGCCGCGGTATGGAGGGCCATGGTTGCGAACGGCTTGATCTCGTATAGCGCCCGGGCGCTGTAGAGGTAGCCGAGCAGCGCAACCGCCGGCACGAGAATCGCACCCAGAGCCAACGCCTGACCGATGCGCTTCACGGCGAGCGTGCGGGCATCGAGCGAGAGCAGGGCGCCGCTCAGCAGCGCGATGCTCAACGCGGTCGCCGGCGACATTCGGCCCGGATACGGCACGGGCATGGCGCGCAGCGCGTACGGAAACAACCACTGATCGAGCCCGCCGGAGCCGAGCCCGAGATATTCGGCGAGCGTCAGGAGGGAGATCGTGAGACTCACGGTCATGCACACCCGAATGAGCGTGCCCCGGAGCGCGCGCGAACGACGGGTCCAGCACGCCGGCGTGCCCGCGATGAGCCCTGCGCCCAGCAAGATGAGACACAGCGCCGCATTCGGCGTCATCACGGCCGCGCCGGCCACGACGGATTTCAGCGCGCCGACGTCGAATTGCCAGCCGATGAGCGTGAGCGCAGCCACGCCGATGGCGAGCGCGCCGGTCGCGATGCTGAAGCGCCAGGCGGGCAACTCAGCGCTCCGCGAACGTCGCCGCGCCTCGCCGGCAACGGGAGACCCCTGCAAAGCTCGACCCCCAGGAAGGATGCGGAAGGCGCGATCCTCCTCCAGCGCGCGCGGGCTCGAATCGGGGACAACCGCAACGGAATGGGAACCGCGTCACACCCGCGGGGCATGTGGTCCGTGTCTTCGAAGTGTTTGCATTCGCGTTGAAGGCCGCCCGGATAGGGATTGGCGAAGTCGCGTCCGGATTGCTTCAGGGCACCGTAGTATGCTGCGCGACGTGACCGAACGATACACGCCGCTCGCGCCCGAAACGCTGACGCCCGCACAGAAGCCGATTTACGACGCCATCGCTGCCGCGAGGCATGGCAGCGTGCCGACGCCTTTTCACGTCTTTCTGCAGTCGCCGGAGCTCGCGGATCGCGCGCAAGAGCTCGGCGCGTTCCTTCGCTACCGCACCGGGTTGCCGGCGCGTCTGTCGGAGCTCGCCATTCTCGTCACGGCGAAACATTGGGACGCGCATTACGAGTGGAGCGTGCACGAGGGCGAGGCACGCAAGGCGGGCCTGCCCGAAGATGTCATTCAGGCGATCGCACGCGGTGCTCGGCCCGCGCTCGCGGGTGATGATGCGGTGGTCTATGACTTCGCGGCGTCGTTCTATGAGAAGCGGGATGTGCCCGACGACGTCTTCGAGCGTGCGGTCGAGAAATTCGGCCGGCGAACCGTGGTCGAGCTCGCCGGCATCCTCGGCTACTATTCGATGCTCGCGATCGTCATGGGCATCTACCGGGTTACGCCTTAGTCCAGATATTGATCTCGAGCTTGATGCCGTTCGGATCGAGCAAGAACACCTGCCGCAGCCCGTTCGCATTTGCGATGTTCCGCTGCGCTTTCACTCCAGCGCGCTCGAGATCGGCGAGGAATTCGTCGTAATCGGTGGCGTTGAAGGCGATGTGATCGAGCGCACCGGTGCCCGGCGCCGGCGTCGACACCGGAATGTCGCGCGTCGCCGAGTGTTCCGTGTACGTCTGCCACTCCGCGATGTGGATGACCGCCGTGTCGCCCAGATACAGCCAGTAGCCCGGAAAGCCGAGCGGCGGGCGGGGACCCTCGCGCATGCCGAGCACGCGGCAATAGAAGTCTCGCGTGCCGTCGAGGTCCGCCGTCAGGACGAGATAGTGTTCGAGCTTCGTGAGCGGCATGGCGCGCCTCGCGTTGGATGCAGGACAAGGTTAACCTCGCGCGTCGCGTAGCGCAGCCCGCGCGCCCGCCGCAGATCGAACGCCAAAAGAGCATCGACTTCGCTTGAACATCGATTCCCTGGTTCTCATTGCCGGGTGCCTCGCACTCGGCTGGATCGTCGCACGCTTCGGCAAGCCCCCGGCGACGCTGCCCCAACACCTGAACTGGTGGGTGCTCGAGATCGCGCTGCCCGCGCTGGTGCTGGAGCTGATTCCGCAGGTGAAGCTCGATCCGCACTTGGGGTTCCTGCCGGTGAGCATGTGGCTCGTGTTCCTCGGCGGATGGGGCGTCGCGGTGCTGTTCGGTCGCTGGCTGAATTGGACGCGCGCGCGTATCGGCGCCGTAACGCTTTGTGCCGGGCTCGGCAATACCGCGCTCGTGGGCTTCCCGCTCATCGAGGCGGTGCGCGGCAAGGAAGGGGTCGCGCTCGCGGCGTTCAGCGATCAACTCGGGTGTCTCATTGCGCTCGCCGTCGGGGGCATCACCGTTGCGGCCGTGTATTCCGGCGGCAAACCGGAGCCGCGCGTGATTCTGCGTCGGGTGCTGCTATTCCCGGCGTTCCTCGCGCTCATTGCGGGGCTCGTTGCGAACGTCGCCGGCGGCTGGCCGCCGCTCGTCGAGAGTTTGGTGACGCGCATCGGCGCGACGCTCACGCCGGTGGCGCTGTTCTCGATCGGCCTGCAATTCACCTTGCATCTCGATCGCTCGCGGCTGGCAGCGGCGGCGCTCGCGCTCGCCTGGAAGCTCGCGATTGCACCGCTGGCCATCTATTCGTTGGGCGTCGCGACGGGTGCGAGCGGGCTCGTGCTGACGGTGGGGGTGCTCCAAGCGGCGATGGCGCCGATGATCTCCACTGCCATCCTCGCCGCCGAATATCGCCTGGACACGGAAGTCGCCACGACGGCGCTCGGCGCCGGCTTGATCATCTCGCTGCTCAGCGTCCCGTGGATGGCGCATCTGCTCCCGTAGTACGCTGCACCCATGGCCAGCTTCTATGACATCCCGGTCCGGAGCATCGATGGACAGCCCGACCTGCTCGGGCCGTTGCGCGGCAAGGTGGCACTGGCGGTGAACGTCGCGAGCAAGTGCGGCCTCACGCCGCAATACTCCGACCTCGAGCAGCTGCAACGCGAGTTGCGCGAGCAAAACTTCACGGTGATCGGCTTTCCGTGCAATCAGTTCGGCGCGCAGGAGCCGGGCAGCGAAGCGCAGATCGTGCAGTTCTGTGCGACGAGCTACGGCGTCAGTTTCCCGATGAGCGCGAAGCTCGACGTGAACGGCGCGCAGCGCCATCCGCTCTATGCTTTCCTCACCTCACCCGACACCGGTGTCGCCGGCGACATCAGCTGGAACTTCGAAAAATTTCTGATCGCGCGCGATGGGCGCGTGTTGAAGCGTTATCCGCCGCCGACCAAGCCGCAAGACAACGGCTTGCTGCAGGACATTGCGGACGCCTTGTAGCTCGTAAGAACAACACGAAGGGGAGTTGTCATGTTGTCGAAGGTCTCGGCAGAGTTCCTCGGTACCTTGTGGCTGGTCCTCGGAGGTTGCGGCAGCGCCGTGTTGGCCGCGGCATTCCCGCAAGTGGGCATCGGGCTCGCGGGTGTCTCGCTCGCCTTCGGTCTCACGGTGCTCACCGGCGCGTACGCCCTCGGTCCGATCTCGGGCGGGCACTTCAATCCGGCCGTATCGATCGGGCTGTGGGCGGGCGGGCGTTTCCCCGGCTCGCAGTTGCTGCCGTATATCGTCGCGCAGGTTGCGGGCGGCATCGCAGGCGCCGCGATTCTGTATCTGATCGCGAGCGGCAAGTCGGACTTCTCGCTCGCCGGTGGCTTCGCCTCGAATGGGTTCGGCGAGCATTCACCGGGTCAGTACTCGCTGCGCGCCGCGGCGTTGTGCGAGCTCGTCATGACGTTCATGTTCCTCATCGTCATCCTCGGCGCGACTCATCACCGCGCGCCGGTGGGTTTCGCGGGCATCGCGATCGGGCTGGCGCTGACGTTGATCCACCTCGTCAGCATTCCGGTCACGAATACGTCCGTGAATCCCGCGCGCAGCACGGGCCCGGCCCTGTTCGTCGGCGACTGGGCGTTGAGTCAGCTCTGGGTCTTCTGGGTGTTCCCGATCGTCGGCGCAGCGATCGCGGGCTTCCTCTACAAAGCGCTGTTCGAAGGTCCGCGGCAAGAGCCGCCTGTCACCGGGCGCGTCTCTTAGCGCCAACCGGCCGCGGTGCTCTCGCGCGAGTGGCGGAAGGCGCTGCCACGCCTCCGCCATCGCGAGCTCGTTCGCGGCGGCCATCCTGAAACGCTTTCCGCGCGCGTCCGACGCTTCCGTCGAAGAGCTCTGAAAGTGAACGCCCACCCGCGTGTCCGTGCCGGGTGTCCCGCGCATCTGCTAGTGTCTTTTCAGCGCGGGGTGGTCATCATGAATAGCAAGCGACGTAGTTTCATGGGCGCGGCGCTCGGCGCCGCCGGCACTGCAGGGGCCGCAGCGATGATCGCGAACACCACCGCCGCGGCCGAGCCGCCGAGTCCGCAACAGCCGACCGGGTCGCGACCCACGGGAGTACCACCCGGCGGCACGCCGCCGATGGGCGGTCCGCCGGCCGGCTCACCGCCGCCGGGTTCAGGCCTCGGCATGGGCGGCCCGGCGAGCGGACCGAAGTTGTATCGCGTCGAGGCCGAGGTGCGCGACGTCGAAGTCGACGGCAAGATTCCCGCCGACTTGAACGGCGCGTTCTATCGCGTCGGCCCCGATCCGCAGTACCCGCTCGCGCCGCGCAACATTCCGTTCGACGGCGAAGGGCACGTGAGCATGTTCCGCATCAAGGACGGTCACGTCGATTACAAGAGCCGCTTCGTCCGCAACGATCGTTACCTCGCGCAGGAGAAAGCCAAACGTATCCTGTTTCCGATGTATCGCAATCCGACCGTGGACGATCCGAGCGTCAAGGGCCTCTCGCGCAGCACGGCCAACACGCACATCGTCAATCACAGGAACCTGCTGCTCGCGCTGAAGGAAGACAGCCCGCCCGCGGCGATGAATCTGCTGACGCTCGAGACCGTCGACCCGAACTACACGTTCGGCGGTCAGCTGCAGAGCAAGACCTTCACCGCGCACCCGAAGGTCGATTCGGAGACCGGCAATCTCGTTGCGTTCGGTTACGAGGCGCGCGGCTTCGGCACCAACGACGTCAACATCTTCGAGATCACGCCCGCCGGCAAGATGGTCTGGAACGCCTGGATCAAGGTGCCCTACATCAGTCTGCTGCACGATTTCGCGGTCACCGACAAATTCATCGTCTTCTATGTTTTCCCACTCGCGTTCGACGAGAACCAAATCAAGAGCGGCGGCATCCACTGGTCGTGGAAGAGCGGCGAGGACACCTGGTTCGGTGTGATGCGCCGGGGCGGCGACGGCAAAGACCTCGCGTGGTTCAAGGGTCCGGAGCGCAGCTCGACGCATGTCATGGGCGCGTTCTCGGACGGCGAGCACGTGTACGTCGATGTCGAGATGTCCCAGTACAACCCGTTCCCCTTCATGCCGTTCCGTGACGGCACCCGGTGGGATCCGATGAAGGGTTCGAGCCAGATCACGCGCCTGTCGGCGGACCTCTCCAAGAAGTCGCCGCGGGATTACCAGATGGAAGTTCTGTATCCCGGCTACTTCGGCGCCCTGCCGCGGCAGGACGACCGCTACAACACGAAACACTATCGGTACGGCTATCTCGGATGTCCGGAGCCGCATCCGACCGCGGGCCAGCGTCCGGGCGCGTGCTGGGTGCGCTTCGACCACCAGACCCGCAAGGCGCAGCTCTTCAACGCGGGCGAAGACACCATCCTCAACGAAGTGGTGTTCGCGCCGAAGAGCAAGACGTCCCCCGAGGGCGTCGGCTATCTCATGGGCGTCGCCATCCGCACGGCCGAAGGCGGGCGCGGCGACCTGATCATTCTCGATGCCGAGCGTCCCGAAGCCGGGCCGCTCGCCACGGTGAAGCTGCCGATCCGCGCGGTCCCGCAGATTCACGGGTGGTGGGTGCGGGAGGATCAGCTCGCCGTGTAGTCGTTTCGTCCCCCGATTGCCGGTTCTCCGCTTTGAGTGCGTCTTCGCCTATAGTCACAACAGGTGTTGGTAGACGCAGCAAAACGCCCTCGGGGGAGAGCCATCATGGCGAACGGTGACAACAACACGGTCGGCGGCACGGGTGCCGGGGGCAGCACGGGCGGCGGGGATACCACCGATTCGTCCGTGATCAAGCCCGAACAGATGATCGTCGTGGCGGCTGTGGCCGCCGTCGGCGGCTTGATCGGCGGCCTCGTCGGCTCGCTCATCGGCAGCAAGGGCTGAACGGCTCTGCAGGCTGCTAGGCCACTTCCGGGGACCCATCGATGAGCAGGCTCGACGAGGCGGAAATCGCCCGCATCGTCGCACGCGCGCACGATCTCGGGCCGCGTGAACGTCTCGCCTATATCCGCGCCGCGTGCGCGAACGACTCGGACGCGTTCGATCGCGTCTTGATGGCACACAACATCACCCGCTCGAACAGCGCCGACGAGGACGACGAGGAGTCGTACTGGGAAGTCGACCGCTCGGGCGAAGTGCTCGGCCCGTGGCGGCTGCTGCGCCGCTTGGGTGGAGGCGGCATGAGCGATGTGTATCTCGCCGAGCGCGTCGGCGAGTACAGCCATCAGGTCGCCGTGAAGCTCGTGCGGCCCGGCCTCGTGAGTCGCGCGGATCACAACCGCCTGCGCGCCGAGCGCCAGATCCTCGCGCGCCTCAATCACCGGAACATCGCGCGTCTGCTCGACGGCGGCACGACCCGCGACGGCATTCCGTATCTCGTCATGGAGTACGTGGATGGTGAGCGAATCGATCTCTACTGCGATCGCCATCGGCTGACGATTCCACAACGTCTGGCGCTGTTCCGCGGCGTGTGCGCGGCCGTGCACGCCGCGCACCAGAACCTCGTCGTTCATCGCGACCTGAAACCTTCGAATATTTTGGTGACGCGGGATCGGACGCTGAAGCTACTCGACTTCGGCATTGCGAAGCTCATCGAAGTGCGCGAGACCGCGCACACGGTGGCCCTCACGCACGCCGACGTGCGCCTCTTCACGCCTGGCCACGCGAGCCCGGAGCAGGTGCGCGGCGAGCTCATCACCACCGCGACGGATGTGTATCTGCTCGGGGTGCTGCTCTACGAGTTGCTCACCGGCAGCAAGCCGTTCGAGTTCCAGAACATCCGGCTGTCGGAAATCGAGCGGGTCATTTGCCATCAGAAGGCGCGGGTGCCGAGCGAGACGCTGCTGCTGTCCGGCGCCTCGGCGGTGGATCGCGCGCGTGCCGCGAATGCGGCCGAGGCGCGCGGCACCACGCCGGGGAAGCTGCGGCGCGAATTGTCGGGCGATCTCGACAACATCGTCATGAAGGCGCTGCGCAAGGAGCCCGGCCGGCGCTACACGTCGGCGGACGAAATGGCGACGGATTTGAAGCGCTATGAATCCGGCCAGACGGTCATCGCTCGACGCGACACCATGCGCTATCGCGCCGGCAAGTTCGTGCGCCGGCACGCGATGGCGGTGGCGGCATCGACGGCGGTGATGATCGTGCTCGCGGGCGTTACGACGCTGATGGCCGTGCAGGCGCATCGCGTCGCGCAGGAGCGGTTGATCGCGGAGCAGGAGCGCCGGCGCTCGGACGAAGTCGCGAAATTCCTGACCGGCTTGTTCGAAGTCGCGGACCCGACCGAGGCGCGCGGCCAGGACGTGACGGCGCGCGAGATTCTCGAGCGCGGCGCGGTTCGCATCCAGCAGGAGCTGAAGGACGCGCCGGAGACCCAGGCGAATTTGTTGGAAACCATCGGCCGGGTGTATTTGAGCCTCGGCCTCACGGCCGAAGCCCGGCCCCCACTCGAAAAGGCACTGGCCATGCGCGACAAGCTCTTCCCCGGCGATCACGAATCCAAGGCCGCGAGCCTCGCGGCGCTCGGCAGTCTCGAGCTGGCGTCGGGCCGCATGGATACGGCGCAGAAGCATTACGAGGATGCGCTCGCGATGAACGAGCGGCTGCACGGCAAGCGCGCCGCCGCCGTCGCCTCCTCGCTCGAAGAGATCGGGAAAGTGCTGAAGGAGAAGGGCGACTTCAAAGGCGCCGAGGCGAAGCTGATGGAGAGCTTGGAGCTGTTCAAGCACATCGAAGGCCCGAAGTCGACGCACGCTTCGTCCGTGATGAACGAGATCGCGCAGCTGATGGAGCGGCGGGGCGAGCACGAAGGTGCGGAGGACATGTTCCGCCGCGCGCTGGCGATCGATCGCGCGGCGCTGGGCAGCGATCACCCACAGGTGATTCACAACATGCACAACCTGGCGGTGGTGCTGCAGTCCCGCGGCAAGTTGGCGGAGGCGCGGCCGCTCTACGAGGAGTCGATCGCGCTGTTCCGCCGAGTGCTCGGCGACAAGCATCCCGACACGCTCGATGCGCTCGGCAACTACGGGCGCTTCCTGCAAGCGAGCGGAGATCTCGAGGGTGCGGAAAAGGTGCTCAAGCAAACGTTGGCGCTCAATACGGAAGTGCGCGGCGCGAACCATCCGTATGTGGGCTACGACCACGTGAATCTTGCGATGCTGTACTACGCGCAGCAGGAGTACGCGGAGTCGGAGCACGAGTTTCGCGCGGCGTTGCGCATTTATGCGGGCTCATTGCCACCGGAGCATCAATACATCGCCGTGGCGCAGACGGGCTTGGCGCGCACGTTGATCGAGCTTGGACGGGTCGAGGAAGCATCGACGGCTGCGACACGGGCGCTCGTGATCCTGCGCACTCGTGTGCAGGAGGGCAATCCGCAGCTCGCGAACGCGGAGGCCATCGCCGCGCAAGCGATGGCCTTGCAGGGCAAGGACGCGCAGGCGGAGCCCATTCTCGCAGCGAGCTATAAGACGTTGAGCGCGGCGTACGGCAAGGACGACTTGCGCACGCGCAAGGCCTCGCAATGGCTTGCAGCGCTGTACCGGCGCACGAATCGTGCGCAAATGGGCGACGCGTTGCTCGCCACCGCTGCGACGAAGTGAATTCGTCTGCGCTCGGCCGTCTCAGCATTCCGGAAGAGCCGCGCAGCTCTTCCGGCGCTCGCGGGCGGCTAGCGGCGCTTGCGTTCAATCGGCTTGGCGACGCCGGGCGGATTGTTCTCCCAGAACTGAATCGCATTGCCGAACGGGTCGATGACGTGAAACACGCGTGAGTCCCAGGGTGTGAACGTGATCTCGCTCGGCGCGAAACGAGCGGCTCGCCCCGTCAGCTCCGCATGCAAGGCATTGAGCCCGCTCATGCGGATCAGCATCTGCGAGCTGCCCGTCAAACGCGATTCCGCATTGAGATGCAACATCACCCCGGACCGCGAGATCTGCGCGTACGTGCCGCCGCCCTCGGGCGAGCCCCAATCGAACTGAAACCCGAGAAACCCCTCGTAGAACGGGCGCGCTTCCTCGAGCGAGGCGACTCGCACGATCGGAACCGGCGGCTGCAGCCGGATATCCGGCGTTTCGGGTGAGACGCGCCGTCCGGCTTGAACATCCAGCGCGGCGGACAGCGAATTCCACTCCGCCCAACCGAGCTGTCGTGCCACGATCTCGAGGCATTCGCTATGCGAGAGCGAAACATTCCGCGCTGCCAGCGAGTCGCGTAGCGAGCGCGCCATCACTTTGGCGTCTTTGTAGGTGCGCATATCCGATCCTCCGTCCGAGGCGAACTCCGCGTGATCAGCGCTTGCGTTGCCGATCCGTTCGCCGTTCGGGTCAAGGATCAGAAGATTGGATGTGTGATGCGTTCACCATACCTCCGAGGAGGCGCAAGCGGCGGGCTGCACCGGCCCATGCGCAACATATAGCAGTGCGACGGAGGGCGGCAAGGAGCTCGCGCGCCACTTTCGGTACCCGGCCTCATGCTGCTACCCGGACTTCCTGCATCGGGTGCGCACCTTGGTGTTGCAGCAGAATGCGGAAGACGACCCCGTGCGTGATCAGCAGCAGCGGTACGATGAGAGTCGGAAGGAAGTAGGCGGCTCCCAGCTGTCCCGGCACGAGTCCCGCGCTACCCGCCTGGTAGAAAGCGTTCACGAGATCCGCGGCGCCCCAGAGATTGAAGATCCATGCGATGACGACACCAACGCGGCTCGGCAGCGCTAGCAGCGAGAACAACGCGAGGATGGCCGCAACGACGTCTCCGTAGGCCGCGGGATGCGCGAAGGCAGCCGGTAGCTCGGGCGATACGACGCCCGGAACCAGGAATGCCAAGCCGATGAAGCGAAAGCTGTGGAGGATGAAAAGCGGCCGCAACGCCTCGGACCGGTTTCGGAGGTGGAGGCGCGGCCAGATGTAGCGCGCCGTGACGATTCCCCACACGATCAAGCTGAATGCGATGCTTGCGAAAAAGCAGAGTTGCGATAGCACGCGCCTCTCCTCAGAGTTTGAGTTGCACTGTGGTACTCACCGGTACCAGACCGTGCCGCGAGTCTGGTACTATGCGGTACCAGATGTCAAGAGAGGCCCGCAATGATCTCGCGATCGCCATCAACGGAGGCGCAGGAAAGCAGCGACGAGCCGGCGGCGCTCGCACGCATTCTGGATGCGGCGTCGGCGGCGTTCGCGAAGAACGGCTACGCGGCGACCAGCATGCTCGAGATCGCCACACGCGCGCGCGTCTCGAAACGAGAGCTGTACGCGCTGGTGGGCAACAAGCAGGAGATGCTAGTCGCATGCATCAGCGCGCGCGCCAAGCGCATGCAGGTACCCGCGGACTTGCCCGTGCCGGACGATCGCGAGACTCTCGCGCAAGTCCTGGAGTCCCTCGGGACGCAGCTCCTTCGCGAGATCACCGATCCGACGGTCATTGCGGTTTTCCGGCTGGCGATAGCCGAGGCGATCCGCGCGCCCGAGGTGGCGCAGGCGCTCGATTCCATTGGACGCGAGACGGCGCGCGTAGCCTTGCGTCAGATCATCGCTCGGGCTCAGACGTCCGGACTTCTCGAAGGCCGTCCTGCGGATCTCGCTGAACAATTCGGCGGGATGCTGTGGGGCACTTTGCTGATCAGCCTGCTGCTCGGCGTCGCCGAGCGACCGAGCTCACGCGACATTGCGGCACGTGCTCGCGACGCCACCGCCGCGTTCCTGCAACTTCATTCGCGACCGACTAGCGCTAGCGCATCCAGCCAGCGCCGCTAGTGCACGGTAAGCCGCGTGGGTTGCGCGCCCTTGATCGCCGAAGTCAGCGACGCGTTCACCTCGGCAGCGAGCTCGGCGTCGCCCTGGGGCAGCAACACTGCCTTGTCGGCATGAGTCAGCGTCCCCGCCATCGCGCGACACAACTCCGGGTGGCGATGCGTTTGTAGGTCGACCTCGGCGTCGTCGGTGATCATCACGTCCGCGCGACGCGCGAGAATCTCGTCGAAGATCGCGCGATTGTCAGGGAAGACGGTGACGGTGGCGCGGTGAACGTTGGCGCGTACGTACTGCTCGTTCGTGCCGCCTGGATTCACGATCACGCGCACACCGCGTTTGTCGATCGCAGCGAGCGTCTCGAACTTCTTTGCGTCCGCGCAGCGAGACAGGATGGTCTTGCCGCCGGATGCGTACGGAATCGAGAACGCCGCCACCGCGACGCGTGCCGGCGTCACTGACACTCCGCCCACCGCAAGGTCGAACTGATCGCCGCGCAAGTCGTCGAGCATCGCGCTCCACGTGGTGCGCACGAACACGGGCGTCACTTCGAGCCGTTTCGCGAGCGACTCCGCGCGCTCGATGTCCGCGCCGCCCAACACGCCATCCTGCTCGATGCTGAACGGTGCGTAGTCCCCCGTCGTGCCGACGCGCAATACGCCTGACGCCTTGATGCGCGCGAGTCGCGTCGGCGAATCCGCGCTGAATGCCAGCCGATGAACCCGCGCAAGTGCCTCGAGCAACTCACGTCGGTCGGCGTCGGTCCAGCCGGGCGCGCGCAGCGTATCGATTCTCGCCGCCGCGACTGTCGCGAAATTGGTACGTTCGAGCTCCGGTGCCGCGACATAGAGCGCGCGCAGAAAATCGAGCGTGAAGCGATCCAGTCTGGGGCGCAGATCGCGCGCGAGGTCCGGAATCGGGGCGGGAAAATCGAAGCCGCGCGCGCGCCATGCATCGTGCAGGCGCAGCTGCGACTCGCGCGCCGCGCGCACCTGCAAATCGAACACCGCCTGTATGCCCTCGGGTGCAAGCCCCATCGCGCGTGCGACTTCGACCGCGCGCGTCGTAACGGCGCGTTCGCGCTCGGGATCGGTAATCGGTGCCTTGTTTTGCCATTTGTGAGCAGCGACGGCCGGCATGAGGGACATGCGTTCGTCCACGAGACGGAACACCGCTTCCACACGCCCGTCCGCACTGCTGAAGTGCTCGTCCGCCCGCGCGCTCGCGGTCAGTGCAAGCAGAAAAAGCAGGGCTCGGCCGAGAAACGAAAGGCTGGACTCGGCAGTACACCGCGAGCAAACTGACGTCAGTCGCCATCGGGGATCCAGTCGCAATGGGCGACATGACGCAACAACAGGAAGAGGCGCTGCAAACACGCGCCCGCGAGCGGATCGAACAGGGTGTGCTGCCGCGAGAGAAGCCGACACGCATGTGGGGTGGTCGCGGCTCGGGCTTGCCGTGCAGTCTGTGCGACGAGCCGATCGCGGAGACCGAGCCGGAGATGGAGCTCGAGTACGAGGCGCGGGCTCCCACCGTACGTTTTCATTTGCGGTGTCAGTCGATTTGGGACGGCGCGCGTCGGGTGCCTGATGCATCTCGGTGGATCTCCGTCGAACAGGAATTGCCGCCGCTACACACCATGGTCGAGGCGCGCATCAGTCTCGGTGGCGGCACGCGCTCGCTGATTCTCAATGTCATGCGTGTGTGTGATGGAGAGACCGGCCCCGTCGTGTGGCTGAACGCTACCACGAACAGTGGCCTGCCCGATTCGTGGCAGCCCGTGCAGTGGCGTAGCTTGCAGATCGAGCCGCCTGCGCGGCCTGCGCCGGCGCCCACCCTCACACGCCGCGCCTGAGCGGCCGCGGCCGCGCCCCGGGACTTTCGTCTCGGCACTGTCAGACCCGTCCTACGTCGAGTCCCGGTGCCCGCCGGCCCACCCGCCAAGCTCGTTTCGGGATCATGCGGGTCAGCTTCACGGAGGGTCTTTCATGATTCGCGAATCCAAGTTGGTGGCGCTCGTCGCCGTGCTGCTCACGCTCGGCATCGGCTCGTGCGAGCGGGAAGGTCCCGCGGAGCGGGCGGGAGAAAAAGTCGATCACGCGGTCGACACCCTCAAGAACGGCGGCAAGGAGCCGGCGTCCGACAAGCTCGAAGACGCGGCCAACAATGCGCAGGACGCGGCCGCCGATGCGACGGATGCCGCCAAGCAAGCCGCCGAGGACGCCAAGAAGAAATAGTCACGCTTCAGATATTCCGCGCGACCATTTCCTTGCTGATGAACTCCGCCTGGCGTAACGCCAGCGACACGATCGTCAGCGTCGGATTTGCGGAGCTCGGCGTGGTCATCGCGCTGCCGTCCGAGACGAACAGATTCTGGATGTCGTGAGTCTGTCCGTGCGCGTTGGTCACGCCGTCGCGCGGATCCTTGCTCATGCGCGCCGTGCACATGTTGTGAGTCGACGGCGTCTGCCGCGTGTGAACGACGCGCTTCGCGCCCACTGCCTCGTAGAGCGCCTTGGCCTGCTTCTGCGCGTGTGCGCGCATGGCGCCGTTGTTCTCGTGCTCGTCGATGTGAATGTTCGGGACCGGCAGTCCGTACGAATCCTTCACGTTGCTATTGAGGGTGATGCGATTCGTTGCGCGCGGGATGTCTTCGCCGTTGATGAAGATGCCCGCCATGCTGCGGTAATGCTCCATGATGGAGGCGAAGTCGCGCCCCCAGTTGTACGGCAGCCCGGCGAGCGGCAGGCTCGGCAGGTCGAGGGCCGCCATTTCGAGGTGATAGCCGCCGACGAAGCCGCGCTTCGGCTCGTTGACGGTCTCGTCCTCGACGATGCCGGCGAGCGTCGCCCCCCGCCACATGTGAATGGGCTGATCGAAGATGCCCCACACGAATCCGCCGACGTGATGCGTGTAGTGCCGGCCCACTTGGTCGTGCGAGTTCGCGAGTCCTCGCGGAAACTTGCCGGACTCGGATAGCAGCAACAGCCGCGGCGTCTCCACCGCGTTACAGGCCACGCAAACGATACGTGCCTTCTGCCGTTGCTCCTTGCCCTGACTGTCCCGATACACCACGCCTGTCACGCGTCCGTCCGGCCCGTGCTCGATGCGTGTGGCCATGCTTTCGATGCGCAGATCGAGCTTGCCCGTGGCTTCCGCGCGCGGAATCTCCGTGTACAGCGTGCTCCACTTCGCGCCGGTCTTGCATCCTTGCACGCAAAAGCCTTGCTGGATGCAGAGCGCGCGCTCGTCGGCCGCGCGCGTGTTGATGGCCATGTAGTTGGTGTGCACACGCTTGTAGCCGATCTTCTTCGCGCCGTTGTACAGCACTTTGAAGTGATTCGACGCCGGCAATCCCGGGTTGCCGTTGCGGCGAGCGACCACCATGCGTTTCTCTGCAAGTTGGTAGTAACGCTTCAGCTCCTCGAGCTCCAGGGGCCAATCGAGGCACGACGCGCCTTTCAGGTCGCCGTACGTCGTGCGCGTCGTCATTTCCCAGGGCCGAACGCGTGGCGTCGCTCCGGTCCAGTGGACCGTAGTGCCGCCGACGGTCTTGGCCGTCCACGACGGTAACGTCGGATAGTCCTGGAAGACGGTTCCCGTGCCAGAAGTCGTGCGCGGATCGAGCCAGGTGAGCTGCACGAATGCCGCGTTGGGATCTTGCGAGAACGTCGCGATCGATTGGCGCTTGCCCGCTTCGAGCAGCACGACCTTGATGCCCCGTCGCGTCAGCTCGTGCGCCAGCGTGCCCCCGCCGGCGCCGGAGCCGATGATTACGACGACGCCGTCATCGTTGAGTTCGAATTTTGCCATGACGCGCCCCTCACGCTTTCGCCGGGACCGGGCCGCTGTCTTCGAGCGGCACATCGGGCAGCCAACGCAGATCGTTGAACCCGCGGAAGAGATAGCCGCCCTTCGAGAAGGCCTCGCCTTCGTAGCCGAAGTAGCGATAGGCCATCTCGGTGGCGTAGAGGACGCTCAGCGTCTTCACGCGCATCGTCTGGAAGAACGGCGATTTCTCGATCTTCTGCAGCTGCGCGACGCGGGCCTCTTCGAGCGCAGTGGCGAAGCCGGCGCCGAGCGTTGCGATGCCTTCGGTGAGGAGCTTGCGCGCCGCCGGGTCTTTGGCCGCATCCGCGTCGGCGGACTGCACGACGATGGCGTACGCCGCGTCTTCGAGCTTGTCGTGCGGCGCTATCGTGCGCGTCATTGCCATGAGCGCTGCGCCTTCGGCGGTCGAGAGCGCTTTGAGGTCCGCCGCCCACACGCGCGAGGGCGCGATGAGTGCGAGCGGGCTACCGAGAGCGAGCACGCCGGTGATCACACCGGTGGCGCTCTTCAGGAAATCACGACGGTCTGTTGGAACGAGCGCGTCCACATGAACCCCCTGTGAATCTCGTGTGCCGCGCTGAATAGCACGAAACGAGGGGGCGGGCTACGCCAGGAGCGGACGCCCCTCGCGCGATGTTCAGGTGGTGGCGCTTTCGCGGGGTGCGACCCCTTCCTGCGCCATGAAGGCCTCGAACAACGCGAACTGCTGCTTGCCCGTGGACTTCGCGTGGTACAGGGCCGAGTCGGCTTCGCGGTACATGCGGTCGAACCCCGCGGTGGCGTAGTCCTGGACCGTGATGCCGATGGACACTGTGAAGCCCTCGCGGCCGGCGAGCTCGGCGCGCGGCTTCGCCGCGCCGGCGAGAATCCGCCGCGCAATCTCCGTTGCGCCGTGCTGATCGCAATCCGGCGCGAAGATCATGAACTCATCGCCGCCGAGTCGCGCACAATCGTCGCCGTCGCGGATGCTCTCGCGGATGGCCGAGGCCACGCAGCCGATCACGGCGTCGCCGTGCGCGTGGCCGTGCGTATCGTTCATCGTTTTCAAGTTGTCGATGTCGACCAGCAATGTCGCGTAGCTCGCGCTGCGTCGTGCAAGGGACTTGCCGATCGCGTCCATCGCGCCGCGCCGATTCAAGAGACCGGTGAGCCCGTCGCGAATCGACGTGAAGTAGTGCTCTTCGAGCCGATGGTTCAGATCGTAGTGATAGCGCGCCATCAGATAGCCGATCAGCACCGACACGATCAGCGCCGCCGCGAGACTCCAAGTGCCGATTGCACGGAAGCGCGCTTCCTGCGCGAGGTAATACGCAAGGTCGAAATCCACGCCGACGAAGCCGCTGTACTGCTTGCGACTGTCGTAGATCGGCGTGTGCGCGGTCAGGAAGTCGCCGTAGTCGTCCTGCTGGAACGTGGGCGTCACCCAAGTTCTCCCCGAGCCGATCTGTTGCAGCCAGTCGCTCGCGTACTCCGGCCGCAGCAGAAACCGCTCCATGTACGCCGAGGCGCGCAGGTGATGCTCGGTCTTCAGATGCGGCGAGGCCGCGGTGTCGAGCACGAAGAAGGTCTCGCCGCCGCGATCGACCATCGTGTACACATAGAAGATGTCGGGATTGGCCGAGTGGAACTTCACCAACGGCGCAAGCGCGCGCTCGTAGAGCTCCTGCGAGAAATTCTTCGAATCGAGGAGCTGGCGGTGCAGGTCGCCGTCGACGACGCTCGCCGCGAGGCGCGCGATCTGCGCCACGTGCGAGCGTTGCACGTCGAGCCGCGCCTGTTTCGAGAGCCACTGCGGCACGGCCACGATCGTGACCAATATCGCGGCGGCGGCGAGCGTCGCGAGCACGAAAACGCGGGTTGTGAAGTGGCCTTTGCGGGCGGTCATTGCGTGCGTCAGGGATTGGTCCGCGGCCAGAAAGCCCTGTTGTGAAGGGAGCATACCGAACGAGTGCCCGTCGCGTGCGTGCATGGTGCGCAGAAGGAAGGCGCGCGCTGCGGCTAGGAGCCGAGGTCCACTAGAATTTTCATGCCGTCCTGGCGGCGGAGCCGCTCGAAGCCGTCGACCACCAAGCGCTCGAACGGCACGGTCTCGACCCAGCCCTCCAGCGGATACGTGCCGCCGGACATCTCGGCGATCACCTTCGGGAACGTGTTGTTCGAGAGCGCGATGCCGCTGATCTGCACTTCCGTCATCAGCATGTCCATTGGCGCGATTTGCAGAGGCTGCGTATGGATCGCCACGACGATGAGCCGGCCGCCGACCGCCGTGCTGAGCAGAGCGGCCTTGAAGCCCGCAGGAGCGCCCGCCGCGTCGACCGAGGTGTCGGCGCCCCGGCCGCGCGTGAGGTCTTTGATGGCGGAAACGATGTCGCCGTCTTTCGGGTCGAGGACCACGGGCACGCGGAGCTTCGCGAGCGTGGCACGCCGTTGCGGCGAGGGGTCCACCATGATCACCCGCACCCCGTGGCGCGCGAGCGTGAAGAAGATGCCGATGCCGATCGGCCCGCCGCCGTGGATCACCACCGTCTGGCCCGCTTCGACTTCGCAGCGCTCGGCGGTGCGATAGGCGATGACCATCGGTTCGATCAGCGCACCTTGCCGGCCGGTCATGCTCTGCGGCAGCTTGTGCGCCATCGAGCGTTTGACCACCGAAAACTCCGCAAGCCCGCCGCTGCTGCGGTTATAGCCGTGGAAGGCGAGCAGCGCGCAGTGGTTGTACTCGCCGGACGTGCAGTACATGCAGGTCCCGCAGGTTTCGATCGGCTCGACGGCCACGCGGTCGCCGATCTCGAGGTCCTCGGTCCCCGCACCGATCTCGATGACTTCGCCGCTAAGCTCGTGTCCGAGGATCACGGGATTCTTGATGCCCGTCAGCGGATGCGGCGTGGTGCGCGTGGTGATCGGGCCGTCGTAGACCTCGTGCAGATCGCTGCCGCAGATGCCGTTGTAGAGCACGCGAAGCTTCACTTCGCCGGCGCCCACGCGGGGCTCCGGCACGTCTTCGAGTCTCAGGTCGGAACGGCCATGGAATACGGCTGCGCGCATCGCGACTCTCTGTTCGATCGGCCCTCGGCCAAAGGTTGCAAGAGCGGTTCGGCCTCAGGATCGAATGTCCATCAGCAGAGCGCTCGGGCGGCGCTGCGCGCCGGCAAGGGCAGATCTTCGCCGGAGTCGTCAGGTCCGCAAGCCAGGCAGGCTATCACGGTCCGTTGGTCAGGTCCTTCTGAGAAAGCAGCCGAATGGGCACGGGCGGGACGCGCCAGATGTGATCCAGGTACTCGCCAATGGTGCGGTCCGAGGAGAACTTGCCCGAGCGGGCCACGTTCAGAATCGACATCGCGGTCCAGCGCTCGCTGTCCGCGTAGGCGCGCCCGGCGAGCTCTTGGCAGTCCGAATACGCCTGAAAATCCGCGCACACGAGGTAGGGGTCCCAGCTCATGAGGCCGTCGAGCAGCGGCCGGAAGAGGTTCACGTTGCCGCGGGAGAAAAAGCCTTCGGCGATGAGGTCGAGCGCGGCCTTCAGATGCGGATTCGTCTCGTAATAGAAGCGGGGCCGATACCCCTGCGCCTTGAGCGCGTACACCTCGGAGGCGAGCAGGCCGAACATGAAGAAATTGTCCGCGCCGACTTCGTTGCGAATCTCGATATTCGCGCCGTCGTTCGTGCCGATCGTCAGCGCTCCGTTCATGCAGAACTTCATGTTGCCGGTGCCAGAGGCCTCCTTGCCGGCGGTCGAGATCTGCTCGGAGAGATCGGCCGCAGGATAGATGCGCTGGCCGTTCGTGACATTGAAGTTCGGCACGAACACGACCTTCAGGCGATCCCGCACTTGCGGGTCGCGGTTCACCACTTCGCCCACCGAGCTGATGAGCTTGATGATGAGCTTCGCCAGGTGATATCCGGGCGCGGCCTTGCCGCCGAAGATGAACGTGCGCGGCTGCATCTCGAAGGACGAGTCGGACTTCAGCCGGTGATACAGCGAGACGACGTGCAGGATGGCGAGGTGCTGGCGCTTGTACTCGTGGATGCGCTTCACCTGCACGTCGAACATCGAGTCCGGATCGATCGCGATGCCCGTGCGCTCGCGCGCGAACATCGCGAAGTCGCGCTTGTTACTGCGCTTGATCTCGCGCCAGCGCATGCAGAAATTCGCATCGCCGACGAAACGCTCGATCTCGCGCAGGCGGTCGAGGTTCGTGAGCCAGCCGTCGCCGACCGCTTCGGTGATGAGCGCGGCGAGGCGCGGATTGGCGAGCGCGAGCCAGCGGCGCGGCGTCACGCCGTTCGTTTTGTTCGAAAACTTGTGCGGCCAGAGCTCCGCGAAGTCGCGCATCACGTCCTGCTTCAGCAGCTCCGAATGCAACTCCGCGACCCCGTTGACCGCGTGACTGCCGCACGCCGCAAGGTTCGCCATGCGCACGTAACGCTCGCCGTGTTCGTCGATGAGCGAGAGTCGCGCGATGCGCGCCTCATCGCCGAAGAAACGCAGTCGCGCCTCGTCGAGAAAGCGCGCATTGATCTCGTAGACGATCTCGAGATGCCGCGGCAGCACTTTGCTGAAGACCGCGATAGACCAACGTTCCAGCGCTTCCGGCAGCAACGTGTGATTGGTGTAGGCGAACGTGCGGCACACGATGCTCCACGCGTTGTGCCATTCCATGCCGCGTTCGTCGACGAGCAGCCGCATCAGCTCCGCGACCGCGATCGAGGGATGCGTGTCGTTCAGCTGCACGACGAACTTCTCGTGCAGCCGTTCGAGCGGGATGCGCTGGACGTGCAGAATGCGCAGCATGTCCTGCAGCGAGCAGCACACGAAGAAAAATTGCTGTTCGAGGCGCAGCTCTTTGCCTTGAACCGCCTCGTCGTTCGGATAGAGAACCTTGCTCAGATTTTCCGATGTGACTTTCGCATTGACGGCGCCGTAGTAGTCGCCGCGATTGAACACGGCGAAGTCGAAGGATTCCGGCGCCTCGGCTTTCCAGAGCCGCAGCGTGTTCGCGGTGTTCACGCGATATCCGAGAATCGGCGTGTCGTAGGGCACGCCGTTGACGACTCGATGCGGCACCCAGCGCACGTGCGCGCGGCCTGCGTCGTCCGTGTAGCGCTCGGTGTGGCCCCCGAGCTTTACTTCCACGGCCCATTCCGGCCGCGCGACTTCCCAGGGATTGCCGAAGCGCAGCCACTTGTCCGTCTTTTCCATCTGCCAGCCATCGACGATGTCTTGCTGGAAGATGCCGAACTCGTAGCGGATGCCGTAGCCGATGGACGGGACTTCGAGCGTCGCGAGCGAATCGAGGAAGCAGGCGGCGAGCCGTCCGAGGCCGCCGTTGCCGAGACCCGGTTCGTCCTCGTGGGCGAGCAGCTCTTCGAAGTTCAGGCCAATCTCGGTCACCGCCGCCCGCACCTCGTCGTACATGCCGAGGTTCACGAGGTTGTTGCCGAGGTGCGGCCCCATCAGGAACTCGGCGGACATGTAGATGACCGTGCGCGAGCCCTGCTGCGTGTACGTCGCCGCCGTGCTGATCCAACGATGGAGCATGCGATCGCGCACCGTGTACGCGAGCGCCATGTAGTAGTCGATCTTCGTTGCGAGCGCCGGCGTTTTGCCCTGCACGTAGAAGAGGTTGTCGAGGAAGGCGTGTTTGAACGCCTCCTTGTTGAGGGAGACGCGTTCGTCGGCGACGCGCTCGGATTCGATCAGGGCATTCACAGTGCGCGGGAGGGGTGCAATTTCCATGCAGGCGGCCGGGCGTTCATCGAACGCACGCGAGCCTTGCAATTTCAGACAGTTGCGGGGATCGAGGAGGACGGTAACAGCTACGCGCGCACCATCACGGTACGCGCGTCACATTGCACGCACATTGAAGGTGCGTCAGCGGGGTGTGGTGCTTTCAATTCGAAGCACGGGATACAGGTTCATGCGCTCGTCCCACGAGGCATGGCGGCGATAGAAGAACTCGAGGCGCGCGTCGGGATTCTTCGCGAACTCCGGATCGCTCGCGAGCCGCTCGCGAAACGCCTGCGCCACCTCCGGACGCGCAGCGAGCATCTCCTTGGCGACCTGCTCGGCGACATACGGCTCCATGTACTCCTTCGACTCGAACGCGTTGTTGAAAAAGCCCCATGCGGCGTAGGAGTCCGAGCCCTGCGGCTCGAGCAAGGCCATGATCAAGCGCGCCTTGGGTTGCGCGATCGGCACGATGAGCGAGCCCGCGGGAATGTCGCGCTTCTCTTGGCCCCACGCGCCTTCGATCGTGGCCGTGGTGTGGCCTTCGAACGTGGCCGGTGCGAGGGTGGCCTTGGTCGCGCGAAACGCTTCGACCGTCGCGGCATTCACGGCCTTGTCGAGTCGCTCGAAGCGAATGCCGTGAATCGACAAGCGCTCGCCGAGCCACGCGGCGTAGGCCGCGGGAACCACATAGCCGCCGCGTGGCGCGCGCACCGTCAGTTTCGGAACGAGCGTGTCGCGATAGGGGACGTGCCACACCTGCGGCTTGCTCGGGTCGTACTGCGTGACGAGCGCGCCGGAGATTGCCGAGGGCTCGCGCGTGTACGCGTAGCCGCGGAAATCCATCGTGACCGTGTGCGGGCCGACATCGTAGTCGATCGTTACGTCTTGGCCACCGAGGCGTGCAGCGCGCGCGTCTGCCTCACGCATCGTGGCCCGCCACTGCTTGCCTTGCTTCGTCATCATGTCTGCGAGCGCGACGATGGTGTTGTGCGTGATCTTCACGCGCCGCGGATAGTCCTTCCACGAGTGCGTTTCGACGAGCAGCGAGAAACGGTTGCGCAGCGCCCAGTAGCCCGTCGAGAAGCGCGGCGGATAGCTGCTCGCGTCGAAGCCGGACATCGGGTCGTCGGAGACGCGGAACGACGGATAGAAATCGAGCGCGATGAAGCCTTGTGCCGTGAGCGTCTTGTTCAGGTCGGTGACGAGCGCGCGGCCGCTCGCCTGCAGCTCGCTGTCGCCGATGCGCTGGGGCTCCAGATTGTTCGAGGTGTCGGGCTGGAACTGCGCGCCGTCGGTGACGTGCAGGTCGACGTAGAGCACGGGGTCCCAGGCGTCGAGCAGGCGGAGCATCGACTGCATTTCGGGCGCGTCGGCCTTCATGTAGTCGCGATTGAGGTTGATGTTCTGGGCGGTGACGCGCCAGCCCATCTCCTCGGGGCCGTTTTGATTCGGGCGATTCCAGCGGCCGAAGCGCTCGTGGCCGTCGACGTTGAACACCGGGACGAACACGAGCACGCAGCTCTCGAGCGCGCCGCGCGCGAGCTTGCCTTGGAGCATCTCGCGCAGCGCGAGGAAGCCGGCGTCCTTGCCGTCGATTTCGCCGGCGTGGATGCCGCCTTGCCAGAGCATGACGGGGATGCCGCGTTCGCGCGCGTCGTCGGGGGTGAGCGCGCCCGCGCGCGACGCGACGAGCGCGAGCAGCGGGCGGCCTTCGGGGCTGCGGCCGAATTCCGTGCACCGAGCTGCGTCCGGCCAGGCCTTCGCGAATTCAGCACACAGCCGCTCGACTTCGTCGTAGCGACCCGTGACGCGAAAGCCCGAGCGTTCCGCGATGGTCGACAGCGCGTCAGGCGTGCTCGGCGCTGCGAGCGCCGCGGAGAAAGCGAATACCCCTACGAGCGCTCCTACGAGCATTTCAAGGAGACCGCGCCGGCGGCCAACCCCTTCGGCAGAACAGGGCGCGAGCGACGAAGGGGCCGCAATCTTCGACGCGGCTGAACGAACGCGAGGGACGACCATGCGGGCATCTCCGAGAGCAGCGCCGGGGGCGCTGAAAGCCCGCGATTCTAGTTGTAGCGCGTCTCGCCCGATGCTCGCTTGAACGCAGAGTTACGACTGGTCAACCCAACCAGGCTGGCGATGCCCGCCACGAACTCCTGCGGCTCCACCGGCTTGGAGATGTGCATCTGATAACCGGCCAGCAACAACCGCCGCCGATCATCCGCCCGCGCATAGGCGGTCACCGCCACCGCCGGAATGGACGCGATCCGCTCATCCTGAAGCGATCGCACCTGCTGAATGAGCTGATAGCCATCGGCTCCCGCCATCCCGATGTCGCTCACCATGATGTCGACGGACTCGCTCCGTAGCATGTCCATCGCCTGCTCCGCATCCACCGCCAACAGGACGTGCGCCCCGCATTCCTCGAGCAACCGCCCGAAGAACAGCAGCGAGTCCGCCTCGTCGTCCACCACCAGCACGGACACCTTCGATAGGCGCGGCAACGCGTCGAGATCCTGGGCGATCGGCGCGCGCGAATCGACAGCCCCGTCTTCGGCATGCGTCGTGACAATCGGCAGGGCCACGCGGAACGTCGATCCCTGCCCCTCGCCCGGGCTCTCCGCCCGCACCGATCCGCCGTGCAGCTCCACGAGGCTCTTCACGATCGATAGCCCGAGGCCGAGCCCCCCATGCCGCCGCGTGGTCGAGCCATCGGCCTGCCGAAAGCGCTCGAACACGTGCGGCATGAAGCTCGGCGCGATCCCGACGCCGCTGTCCTGAATCAGGATCTCCGCATGCGAGTTCACCCGCTCGAGTCCGACGTGAATGCGCCCGCCCGGCGGCGTGAATTTCACCGCGTTGACGAGCAGATTCCACAGCACCTGTTGCAATCGAGCGGGGTCGACGCGCGTCCAGCCGATGCTGCTCTCGAGCGACTTCTCGAGCCGCACGCGCTTCGCGTCCGCCGCCGGCCGCACCGCTTCGACCGCGTTCCAGATGGCCTCGCGCAGATCGACGGTCTGCATGTCGAGCCGCACCTGCCCGGTCATGATGCGGCTCATGTCGAGCAGGTCGTTCACGATCTGGGTCTGCGCGCGCACGTTACGCTCGATGGTATCGAGACTGCGCGAGAGCTCGAGGTTGTCCCCGGCGTGGCGCCGCGCGATGTGCACCCAGCCGACGATCGCATTCAACGGCGAGCGCAGCTCGTGGGAGAGCGTCGCGAGGAATTCGTCCTTCAGGCGGCTCGCCTGCTCGGCGTCGAGCCGCACCTTGCGTTCGCTTTCCAGCAGGGCATCGTGCTCTTCCTCCGCGCGTTTCCACTCGGTGCGGTCCTGAAGCGCGACGCTGAATCCGACGACGTGCCCTGACGCATCGATCGCGCGGCTGATGATGAAGCGCGCATAGAACGGCGTACCGTCCTTCTGATAGAGCCACAGATGATTGGTCGAGCTGCCGTCTTCCGCGGCGGCCCGCAATTCGTTCCGCTGGATGCCCTTCGCTACATCCTCGGCGGAGAACAGCTTCTCGGTGGGCAGCCCGATGAATTCCTCACGCGGCCAGCCGAGGAGGCGCTCTACGCTCTCGTTCCACGTGGTCGCGAAGCCCTTCAGGTCGACCTGAAAGATCGCGTAGTCATCGAGGGAACGGACGACGTCCTGCATTTGCCTGGCTCTAGGTTGCTTCCGGGCCTGTTCGCCGGTAGAGCAAGTTCTGTTCCGCAGCGCAGGCGTGGGCTACAGTGGCGCGACATGAGACCGCCATCGGACGCAGGGTTTCCGATGCCGAGGGTGTGGCCGTGTTTGCCGCGCTAATTCTGATACTGCTCGTCCTTCCGGGCGCCGCAGCCGCGCAAGGAGCAGGCGCGCCGACGGCGGTGTGGGCGCACGATGCGCTCGCGCGTGCGTTGTCTGCATGCGACGACATCACAGATTCGTTTCGCCGCGCGCAGGTGCTCGCAGAAATTGCCGAAGCGCAGGTCGCCGCGGGTGAAGTTGACGCGGCTCGCGGCAATCTCGAGCGCGCGCTCGCGGTGGCGCGGCGTATCGATGAAGAGCCACTGCGCAACTGGGCGACACAGGACATCGGGCTCGCTTACGTCAAAGCGGACGATCTCGCGGCAGCCGAGGCGGCGGCGCAAACCATAGGGGATCTGCGACTCCACGATGCCGTGTTGGCGGCGGTAGTCGATGCGCGCCGTGGTGCGCGCGATCTACAGGGCGCGCAGGCTACGGCGCGGCGTATGAAAGACGTCGCGCGGCAGGGCTTCAGCCTGCGCACGATTGCGATTCAGCAAGCTTCGGATGCCGATTTCGCCGGCGCGATCGCGACCGCGCGGAGCATTCAACACGCTCGCGCGAACGCGCTGGCCCTCGGGGACGTCGCCGCGGCGATCGCGCGCGACGGCGCTTTCGACGAAGCGCGCTCGCTCGTCGCGCGGATCCGGGACGGCGCGAGCCGCTCACGCGGCTTCGTCGAAGTGGCGGTCGCGCAAGCCGGCGCGGGCGACATCAAGGGCGCGCTCACGACGCTGGCCCAGGTGGATGACAAGCTCGATCACGCGGAGGGCACGGCGCGAATCGCTGCCGCGCGCGCATCGTCGGCACCGGCGGCGGCGCGCGACATGTTCGCGCAGGCACTGGCCGCTGCCGACAAGACGCGCGCCGGGGCAAATCGCAGAGCCGACGCGTTCGTGGAGATCGCGCGTGCGCAGCTCGCGGCGGGCGAGGTGTCCGCGGCGGTCGCGACTCTGAAGCGCGCCTTCGGCGAGATCCCGCAGGTCAAAGGCGAGTTCGAGCGGCTCAGTCTGCTGACCCGCATCGCGCCGTTGCAGGCGCGGGCGGGCGACTATCCCGGCGCGTTTTCGACGGCAATGCAGGCGGACGACGCGAGTCTGCGGCCGCTGCTCGTGCGGGACATCGCGGTATCTCAGGCGGAGAAGGGCGATGTCTCCGGCGCAGTAGCCATTGCTCGCAGCTTGGATGATCGGCCCGCCGCGGCGGCGGCGCTATTTGGCATCCTGCGCGTGCAATCGCAGGCCCACGATCCGTCGGGGCTGCGGGAGACGATCGACATCACCTTGCAGGCAGTGCGCGTCATTGGCAGTGCTGAGCTGCGCGCCGGCGCCCTGGGGTCGTTGGCCGCTGCGCATGCTCGCCAGGGCGATGTGGAGGGCGCGCAAGCCGTGTTCGCGGAGGCGATGAATACTGCAGCGGCCCTCGATGGTGGCCAACAGCGTGCGGCCGTGTACGCGCGGATCGCGGATTCGCTGGCCGATCGGCACCGTCCGCTCAACGATTAGACGGGGGACCCGGTACACTCGCACCCGCATGACCCGCAAGACGATCGACGATGTGGCGAAGGCGGCCGGGGTCGCCATCAAGACCGTATCCCGCGTGCTCAACGACGAGCCGAACGTGCGCGAGGAAACGCGTGCCCGTGTGCAGGCGGTCGTCAAGGCGCTGAACTATCACCCCAGCATTTCCGCGCGCAGCCTCGCGGGACGGCGCTCGTATCTCATCGGGCTGGTCTACGGCAATCCGAGCGCGAACTACATCGTGGACGTGCAGCACGGCGCGATGGCTCGCTGCCGGCAGCAGCGCTTTCAGTTGTTCTCGCATCAGTGCAGCGCCACGCATGGCGAGGAGCTCTCGAAGGAAGTGCTGGGGCTCGTCGATCAGACGCACGTCGACGGCATCGTCATCACGCCGCCGTTGAGCGAGTCCTCCCCGCTGATCAAAGCGCTGGATCGGCGCGGCGTGCCGTTCGTGCGCATCGCGCCGAACGATGTGCGGCATGCCTCACCCTACGCGGACATGGACGATGAGGGCGCGGCGCGCGAGATGACGGAGTACCTGATCGGGCTCGGTCATCGGCGCATCGGTTTCATCATCGGCCATCCGGAGCACTATGCGAGCGGGCGGCGGCTGCAGGGCTACAAGGCGGCGTTGCGGGCGCATCGCTTGCCGTATCAACCCGAGTACGTGAAGCAGGGACATTTCGTGTTCGACTCGGGGATGGAGTCGGGGCGGCAACTCTTGATGCTGCCGCAGCGGCCGACGGCGATTTTCGCCAGCAATGACGACATGGCGGCGGGAGTGGTGATGGCCGCGCACGAGATGGGCATTGCCGTACCCGCGCAGCTGTCGATCACCGGCTTCGACGATACGCACATCGCTCGCACGATTTGGCCGCGACTGACGACGGTGCATCAGCCGAGTTACGACTTGGCGTATCAGGCGACCGGGTTGCTCCTGCAGATGCTGAAGACCCGCAAGGCCCCCGCGCCGGTGCGCTTGCCTCACGAGCTCGTGCGCCGCGAGTCCGCCGGCCCCGCGCCGCCCGAATAGCTCAGAAGTTGAATTGAGAAAGCGCCTCTCGGCGGGACCTCGTCCGCGAATGAGGCTACTCGCTAGCACCCGCCCCGACTGCGACCCACGCGATTTCGGAGTTCGACACCGACCCCACATCGAACTTCCTGGCCGCCGCCGCCATACGCGTCAACGCCTGCGCAATCGGCATCGGCGGCTTCGTATCGCCCTTCTTCACTTTGTGAAACCGCACCGGATTCACGCGCGCCACGACATAGTTGCGCAGGTAGGGCGACTTGAAGCCTTTCTTGGTGAGATCGGCGACGACGCGCTTCACCTGCGCGTCGATCTCGAGCAGCCGCGCCGCGTAGTCGTCGCGTTCGCGCAAGCTCGTCGTCAGCGGCCGCTCGCTGAAGCGGTCGACCTTCTTCAGAAACGCGCTGTACGCGCCGCCGGCGAAGCGCGGCGCCTTCTCGTACACCGCCCCCAGCGTGATGAACTCGGGTGCCTCGAACTCGGCGGCCAGATCCGCCTCGCGAGTGCTGCCTTGCTTCTTCGCCAGGTTGCGCGCCATGCGAATCACCTCGAGGCTGCGGTCCTTGAGGTTGTGCGCCTTCTCCGTATTCAGCGCCAGAATCCGATACGCCAACGCCTCGTTCGGCGAAATGAGCGCGGTGATCTGCTTGAGTCCCAACACCTTCGCCGCCGCCAGCCGATGCCGCCCGTTCGGCGTCCACAAACGCCCGTCTTCGCCGCGCACGACGATGAGCGGATCGAGAAATGCGCCCGTTTCGTCGATCTTGGTCGCCAGCCGCTTCACGTGTGTGGGCGACAAGTCGCGCTGGAACGGCGTGGGCTGCACCGCCGACAGCGGAATCGAGGCGAGCATGATGGCGCGCCCGCCGAGCGGCTCGCGATACGCGCCGATCGGCGCGCCGCCGGCCTGCGTGACGAGCTCGGCAACGTCCGCAACTTCCGGATCGCCCGGTGCGATCGGCACATCGGCGGCCGACAAGCCGCGACTATTCTTGCCGGGGGAGAGCTTCCCGCGGCTCCGCTTTGCGCCCTTCGACGCGGCGCGCGTGGTCTTCTTGGATCCCATGCCGGTACGTTGCCGTGGCGGCGCCGCTTCGTAAAGCACTCTGTGCGAGAATCGATCGTCCGTCCTCGACGGGCCACCTCATCCGAAGCTCCATGGATACCCGAGCCGAACGCCGACCGGTCGCCGGGCTTTTGCCCGCGCAGCGCATCGATGCCGCCGGCCGCGCGCACGTAGATTTGCGCGCGGTGCTCGCGCTCGCGTTGCCTCTCGTAGCGAACAGCGCCGTGCAAATGCTGTTGAACCTCACGGACGTTTGGTTCATCGGGCACATCTCGACCCTCGCCCTGGCTGCTGTCGCCGCCGTGCAATGGCTCGTGCTCGTCGTCATCATGATCCTCGGCAGCATCGGCATGGCGGTGCAAACCGTGGTCGCGCAGAACTACGGCGCACGGCGGCTCACGCGAGCGTCGCAGGCCGTGTGGATCGCGCTGTGGGGCACGCTGTGCACCGCGCCGCTGTTCGTGCTCGCAGGTAGCGGCGGCCATTTGATGCTCGCGCCGTTCGGCTTCGATGCGCGCATCGAGACGCTGGCGACCGAGTTTTGGTTTCCGCGCGTCGCCGGCTCGTGTTTCGGTGCCGGCGTGTGGGCGGTGATGGGCTTCTTCAACGGCGTCGGCCGGCCGCGCGTGACGGTGCTGATCACGAGCGTCGGCGTGATCGCGAATGTCGTCCTGAACTACGTCTTCATCTTTCGGTTCGGCTGGGGCGTGGCGGGCTCGGGCTGGGCGACGACCGTCGCGCAAGCAATCGCGCTGGCGCTCGGCGTCACGCTCCTTCTGAGGCAACGCTATCGAGACGAATACAAATCTCATCTGACCTGGCGGCCGCGCTTCGAGCTGCTCTGGCGGCAGTTTCGCCTCGGGTTTCCGATGGGCCTGCTGTACGCGGCGGACCTCGTCGGCATCGCCATTTTTCAGATGATGCAGGTTCGGCTCGGCACGGCGGACGGCGCGGCGACGCAGCTCGTGATGATGCTGACATCCGTGGCGTACATGCCGGGCTTCGGCATCGCGCTCGCGGGCACGACACTCGTCGGTCAATCGATCGGCGCGGGCGATCGCGAGTGGGCGATGTGTCTCGGGACGCGCGTGACGTGGTTCGCCGCGACTTACATGGGGGGAGCAGGCATCGTGTTGGCGCTGGCGGGGCCGTTGATTCTGCCGCTATTCACGTCGGCCGCAGATGCGGAGGCGGCGGCGATGATCGTCGTCGGCACGCAAATTCTATGGCTCGCGGCCGTGTATCAGTTCTTCGACGGCTTGAATCTTTGCAGCGGGCTGTGTCTGCGCGGGGCCGGCGATGCGGTCGTGCCCGCCGTGTTGGTGATCGTGTTGTCGTGGTTCTTCTTCGTGCCGCTCGCGCACGCGATGACGTTTGCGCCGGGGCAGGGATGGTTCGACTTTCTGCCGCAGTTGGGATGGGGCGCGGTGGGCGGATGGGCCGCGCTGGTGCTCTACATCTTCTTGCTGGGCGTCACGTTGTTCGTGCGCTGGCGCTCCGGAGCCTGGAAGAAGATCAGGATTTGAGCGCGCGGCGCTCGCGCGGGCGCCAGGCTCGGCGCCGCGTGCGCGCCCAGTGCAGGCCTCAACTTCGGCCGGCGCGGTTCGCGGCTCGCGACTTCCAGCTGAACTCGATGGGAATCTTCGCCATCGCGACGCGCGCCACGCCATTCTCGATGTACGGCTTGAACAGCGCATGTTCGACGGCCACCCGCGCGGCCGCGTCGAGGCGCGCATGACCGCTCGAGCGCTCGATTTCGATCTGCGCGGCGCGCCCGGCCTCGTTGATCACGACGCGCAGAATCACGAGCCCTTCTTCACCCGTGCGCTTCGACTCCGCCGGATACTTCGGCGCCGGCGGCTCGATGTAAGCGACGTCGGTGATCTCGCGCGGCGTGGCATTCGCCGGCTGCGGCGCCGGCGCCGGTTGCTGCTGAACCTGCGCGACGGTTATGGCATTGGGCGCCGGTTCTTCGGCGATGGAAATCAAAGGGGGCTCGATCGTCGGAATGGCCGCCGACACCATCTGCGGCGGCGGTGGCGGCACCGCTTCGTCCGCGACCACGGGGGAATCGATGATGCTCGCTTCGAGCGGCACTTGGTCGAACACCGCGCGGATCGGCGCCCAGGTGCACAGCGCGTAGATCAGCAGCACGTGCACGCCAACGATCGCGGCCCCAATGCCGCCGCGCCCCGAAACGCGCGAAAGAACCGCTGCCGACATGCCGCCGCCGACTTCCACTCTTAGAAAGGAGAGGGGCAGTATAAAGCGAACCGTTCCCAAATGGGAATGGTTCGCATCCGAGCGACTTATCGTTAAGAGCTGAGCCCCATCCAGCGTTCGAGTTGCTCGACCCGGTTGCGGCTCACGCTCAGCTGGACGCCACTGCGCAGCCGGACGCCGTAGTCCCCGCCCGGGTCGCGCAGCAGCGTCTCGATTTGATCGAGGCGCACGATCGCCGAGCGATGGATGCGAAAGAACTTCGCCGGATCCAAGCGCTCCTCGAGCATCTGCATCCGCTCGCGAATCACGTGGGCCCGCCCGCCTGCATGCAACTCGGCATACGGGCCGCTAGCCGTGATGTATTCGATGTCCTCGACGGGCACGACGCGGACCTGGCCACGCGTTTCCACGGCGATGCGCTCGAGATACTCAGGCTTGCCGCCGGCCGCCGTGGATGCGGCCGTCGCCCCGCCGTGGAGCACCGCCCGAAGCTGTTCCGTCAGGCGCCCGACCTCCTCGAGCTCGATCAAGCGCCGCGCCCGCGCAAAGGCCTGCTCGAAGCGCTCGTCATCGAACGGCTTCACGAGATAGTCGATGGCCGCGAGATCGAAGGCTTTCAGCGCATATTGGTCGTACGCGGTGACGAATACCGTCGCGGGCATCTCGTCCGGCCCGATCGTGCTGATCACGTCGAGACCGGTTTTGCCGGGCATCTGCACGTCGAGGAACACGAGGTCCGGGTGCAGCATGCGAATGGCCGCTACTGCCGCTTCGCCGTTGTCCGCGGTGCCGACGATCTCGACGTTCTCCTGATGCTTCAGCAGATCTTCGAGACGCTGGCGCGCAAGCGCCTCATCGTCGACGAGCAGAACTCGCAGGGTTTTGGCGTTCGCCACGAGAAAGCCCGTCAGCCCGTCGCCGTGATGCCCGCGCAGCGCAGATCCGTGCGCTTGTGGAAGGGAATCATCACTTCGGCAATCACGCCTTCATCGTCCGCTGCGCGCAGCGCGAGGCTCTGCTCGGCACCGTAGAGCTCGGACAGCCGCTCACGCGTGTTGCGCAAGCCGACGCCTTCGCCCGCGCGCAGATCCGCATCGTCGATCGCGGGACCGTTGTCGCGCACTGTCAGCACCAACCGCTCGCCCGCGCGGCGCGCGCCAATCTCGATGCGGCCGGCTTCGTCGAGCTTGCTCACGCCGTGTTTGATGGCGTTTTCCACGAGCGGCTGCAGGATGAGGTTGGGCACCAGCGCATCCAGCGCGCCCGGCTCGATTTGCGACTCGATTGCGAGCCGCCCTTGAAAGCGAATCTGCATGATCTCGAGATAGCGATGCGTGAATTGGAGCTCCTGCGACAGCGGCACTTCTTGCTCTTCGGCGCCGTCGAGCGTCGTGCGCAGCAGCTCGGAGAGGCGCGCAATCATGCGCCGCACGCCGCGCGGATCGCGCTCGACCAGCGCCGAGACCGCATGCAGCGTGTTGAACAGGAAGTGCGGATTGAGCTGCGTCCGCAACGCCGCGAGCCGCGCGTCGGCGAGCTGCGCCTGCAACTGTGCGGCCTGCGCTTGGAGTCGGATCGTCTGCTCGCGTCGCGAGCGATAGCGCAGGAAGTAATCGCGCGCGACACCGCCCGCGAGGATCGCGATGTAGACGAGGAATTCGTTCATGAACCACAGGTGCCGCAGCCGCCACATCGGCCCGGCATCCGCAAAGCGCCCGCGCGCGATGTGGAATACGTCGAACCGCAGGAAGCCCGTGATCACGTCGACGCCGACGGAGATGATCATGCCCACCACGAAGAACAACGTGATCCGCGGCAGCAGCTGGCCGCGCTCCAAGGGGTAGTGGGTCGTCAGCGCGAACACGAGCGGAGTGAGCGCGGCCCAGATGTAGGCCTCGACGAACGCCAACGCGACCGGTGCCGTCGGCATCACGGGGAAGTTGCGGCCGCCGGGATCGACGAGCGTGTTCGCCGAGGTCAGCAGCGCGATGAAGGTCCAGAACCCGAGGATGAAGAGCAGATCGACCGGCCGCAGGGGAACTCGCTCCGACATGCTGTCGGATGCGGAAGTCGGGAGCAGCGCCGCCGGCGGCGGAGAGACGAGCCGATCCACGGCCGGATCTTCCTCGGAGTAATGGGCTGGCGAGGATAGAAGACTTCGACTCGCGGCCGCAAAGCCGGCGTTTCGAGGTGCACCTGCGCTTTCCCGAGCTGCACGCGAAAGTCCGCGAGTTGCGGCGTGACCCGGCATCTGCAGAGCGGTTGGAAGCCGTTGGGGAAAACGAAGAACCTTAGCGAGTCGCAGGCCCATCCACGCAGGGCGTCAGGTCGGCGCACACAGCGCTGAGCCGCGGCACCCCCTGCAAAAGCACTGCCCCCGGAGGGGCATGGATGACCGTGCCGGCGTCGTACACGCGGGTGAATTCCAGCTTCGGCCAGCCTTCATCCGTGAGCGTGAATTTTTCCACCAGTTGGTGGCCGTCCGCGGAGAGGCCATAGCGCTCGATGACGCGCGGCCCGACCTGCGGCCGCACTTCGATCACATATTCCCGCCCGGACCAGCCCGAATGCTGGTCGGCGACGCCGTCGGCGACGCCGACCACACTGTCGCCGCCGGGCGTGAAGCTGCGCCTGTCGTCACCACGGATGAGCACGAAGCGCGTCGGGCTCTGTTCAATCCTCAGGGAGTCGGCGGTCAGGGCTGCACCGAGCGCCTGCTCGTACGGCAGATGCATGACGCGGCCACGTCGCCCGCCGGCACGTTCCTGTTGGCCACCACTGCGCTCATTCGAGCCGCGTTCGGCCCCGCCACGCGGCGCGCGCGGCTCGCCGGAGGTGCTGCCGTCGTCGTCCGGATCGTAATACAGATCGTCTGCGTCCTCGGCGTTGCGCATGTAGCGGCGCATGCGCTTCATCTCGTCCTCGCGGATGCGCTCGAGCATCGGTTGCGGATCCTGGCTCGCCTGCCGATTGAGCCGCCAGGTGCCCGTGAGATCGACGCCGGTGGGCGTTTCGGGCTTCAGCCGACCCGCGCCGCCGCCGCAGGCGACCAGCGCGAGGGCGACGAGCGCAACGGCTGTCGATCGGACCAGTACTTCGAGTTGCCGGGCGCGGCGCTCGCGACCAAAAGCTGCTGCGGATACTTCGCGAAGATCGCGCTGACCGCAGCGTTCATCGCCGGCTGCGGGTTGTTCATTGCCTTCTTCGTCAGCCGACGTTGCGCCGTACCGCTCGTGCGTACATCGCCGCCACCGTAGCCGACATGCCAATCCCAATTGCGCCATCCCCATCTGCAGTAGCCTACACCGACTGCGGGTCCGGGCTAGCTCTCGACTTACGGCCGACCGCGCTCTGCGTGCGGATCTCCTTTTGAAGATGGGCGGCGTGCATTTCGTAACAGATCGGGAACGCCCGGGCGACCCCGCTGACTAAAATCCCGGCCGCGCCGAAGGCCGGGGTCTCGCCTGGGTAGCAATGGAGCCATGAATAGAAAACCTATAGTGCTCGCCGTGCTGGTGCTCGCCGTCGCGGCAGTGGGCTTTTGGGCCTGGAAGAAGGCCGCCGGCAACGACAAGCCGCAGTACCGCTTCGCGACCGTGGAGCGCGGCAACCTCGAAGCGGCCGTCTCGGCCACGGGCACCCTGAGCGCGGTGACGACGGTGCAAGTGGGTACCCAAGTCTCGGGCAAGATCGTGGAGATCAAGGCGGACTTCAACGATCGGGTGAAGAAGGGCCAACTGGTCGCCCGTATAGATCCGACGATCTTGGAACAGACGGTGCGCGATGCGCAGGCCGGGCTCGAGCGCAACCAGGCGGAGCTCGAGCAGTCGCAGCTCGAATACAAGCGCAACGAGGGGCTGTTCCAGCGCAAGGTGCTCACGGAAATCGAGTTCAACAACGCCAAGTACGCGTTGGCCGTGGCGCGCGCGAACGTGAAGTCGGCGCAAGTGGCGCTCGATCGCGCCAAGCAGAATCTGGCGTACACGCAGATCTACGCGCCGATCGACGGCATCGTCGTCGAGCGCAACGTCGACGTCGGGCAGACGGTCGTCGCGAGCATGTCGACGCCGCAGTTGTTCCTGATGGCGCAGGACCTCTCGCAGATGCAGATCCTCGCGTCCGTCGACGAGAGTGACATCGGCGCCATCCACGAAGCGCAGGATGTTCGCTTTTCGGTGCAGGCGTATCCGAATCAGAAGTTCACCGGCAAGGTGAAGCAGGTGCGCTTGCAATCGAAGACCACGGAGAACGTCGTCAACTACACGGTCGTCGTGCTCGTCGCGAACAACGACGGCAAGCTGTTGCCGGGCATGACGGCGACGCTCGAATTCCTCACGGGCACGGCGACCGATGTGCTGCTCGTGGCGAACTCGGCGCTGCGCTTCCGGCCGACGGACGAGATGCGTGCGGAGGTCATGAAGCGACTGCAGGCACAGCGGGCCGCGAGTGGCGCCGGTGCGCAGGACGGGCCGGGCGCCGCAAGCGCGTCGGAGTCCGGTGGCCCTGAAGGCGCCGGGCGCGCGCCCGGCGGTGAGGGCGGTGGTGCCGGCAATCGCGCCGGCGCTGGCAATCGCGCGGCCGGCGGTGAGGGCGGCAGTGTCGGCAATCGCGCGGCCGGCGGGTTCGGCGGTCCGAACGGCTCGGGCGGATTCGGCGGCGCGCCCGGTAGTGGCGGTCGCCTCCGCAATGGCCAGCCGCCGCCGATGCTGTGGTACCTCGACGAGGCGGGCCAACTCACGATGACGCGCGTTCGCGCCGGCCTGACGGACGGACAAAAGACCGCCGTCGAAAGCCCGCGCATCAAGGAAGGCATGCAAGTGATCATCGGCGTCAATCAGCCGCAGACGGCGCAACAAGGCGCCGGTGGCCCGTTCGGCGGTCCGCCGGGTGGCGGGCCGCAGTTCCGGCGCCCGGGCCCGGGCTTCTGAGCGTGCGCGGTTGGTCAGCGCGGATGCTTGCGCGATGAATGCCGCGGCCGAGAACAGCGGGGCGCAGGCGGCGCCGATCGTCATTCGTGTCGAGGGCGTCACGAAGGTGTATCAGATGGGCCGCAACGCCGTGCACGCGTTGCGCGGGATCAGCCTCACCGTCCATCGCGGCGAGATGATCGCGATCATGGGTCACTCGGGCTCCGGCAAATCCACGTTGATGAACGTGCTCGGCTGCCTCGACACGCCGACCGCAGGCACGTACGACCTCGACGGCGTGCGCGTGAACGGACTCTCGAAGAACGCGCTCGCAGATCTGCGCAATCAGAAGCTCGGGTTCGTGTTCCAAGGATTCAACCTGCTCGCGCGCACGAGCGCGCTCGAGAACGTCGAGCTGCCGATGCTCTACGACCGTTCGGGCCGCCACCGCGACACGCGTGCGCTGGCGCAGAAGTCGCTCGAACGCGTCGGCCTCGGCGAGCGGCTCGACCATCATCCGAGCGAGCTGTCGGGCGGCCAGCAGCAGCGCGTCGCCATCGCGCGAGCGCTCGTCACGGAGCCCACGGTGCTCCTCGCGGACGAGCCGACCGGCAATCTCGATAGCCGCACATCTGTCGAGATCATGGCGCTGTTTCAGGAGCTGAACGAGCAAGGCATCACGATTCTCGTGGTGACCCACGAGCCTGACGTGGCGTGCTACGCCCGGCGCATCGTCGAAGTGCGTGACGGGCACATCCTGCGCGACGAGCCGATGGCGAATCGCCGGCTCGCGGCGGACGATCTGCGCGCGCTCGGAACCGAAGCGGAGGCGACATGAGACAGTCGGTGCTGCTGAAGGTGGCCACGCAGAGCATTCTGAAGAACAAGATGCGCACCTTCCTGACGATGCTCGGCATCGTCATCGGGGTCGCCGCCGTGATCGTGATGGTCGCGGTGGGCTACGGCGCGCAGGAGAGCATTCAGAAGCAGATCGGCTCGCTCGGCACGAACATGATCATGATCATGCCGGGCGCGAGCGCCGCGGGCGGCGTGAATCAGGGCGCGGCGACGTTCAATCGCCTGACGCCCGCGGATTACGAGAAGCTGCAGCGTGAAAGCTTGCTGCTCTCCGCCGTGTCGCCCGTCGTGTTCACGATGGCGCAGGCGATCAGCGGGCAAGGGAACTGGCGCACGCGGATCAACGGCGTGTCCACCGAGTATCAAGAAATTCGCGATTGGTCGGTCGATCAAGGCACGTTCTTCACCGAGGCGGATGTGCGCAGTGCGCGCAAGGTGGCGGTGCTCGGCACGACGGTCGCGAAGAATCTCTATCCGAACGGCGATGCCGTCGGCCAGCAATTGCAGATCCGCGACGTGCCGTTCACGGTGATGGGCGTGCTGAAGTCGAAGGGGCAAAACGCCGGTGGGAACGACGCGGACGACATCATCATCGTCCCCTACACGACGGCGCAGACACGCTTGAGCGGCCGGCAACGCGTCGGGCAGATCATCGGGAGCGCGTCGTCGCCGCAAGACGTGCCGGCGGCGCAAGAAGAGATTCGCGGGATTCTGCGCGAGTCGCACAAGCTCGGCGAGGCGGATGACGACGACTTCACCATCCGCAATCAGGACGAGATCGCGGCCGCCGCGTCGAGCGCCACGCAGGTGATGACGCTGCTACTGGCCGCTATCGCGTCGATCTCGCTGCTCGTCGGCGGCATCGGCATCATGAACATCATGCTCGTCTCCGTGACGGAGCGAACGCGCGAGATCGGCATTCGCATGGCCATCGGCGCGCGCGGCTCCGACGTGCTCACGCAGTTCCTCGTCGAGAGCGTCGCGATCAGCGTGCTCGGCGGCATCATCGGCGTGCTGCTCGGGCTCGGCGGCGCGGCGCTGCTCGGGCACTTCACCGGATGGAGCACCGTGACGCCGCCCCAAGCCATCGTCATCGCGGTGGGCTTCTCCGCGGCGGTCGGCGTGTTCTTCGGTTTCTATCCGGCGCGCCAGGCTGCCGCACTCAATCCGATTCAGGCTTTGCGATACGAATAACCCGCTATGCGCAGAACCGCCATCGCTCTCATCGCCGCCCTCGCCATTCTTGCTGCCGGTCCACGCGCTCGCGCGCAAGCCAACGCGCGGATCATCACGTTTCAGGATGCGATCGGTATCGCGCTCGAGCAGAACACGACGGTGCGCGCGGCACAGAACGCGGCGGCGCTCAGCAAGGTGGAGGTCAGCGCCGCGCAAGGACAATTCCTGCCCGACTTCCGCTTCAGCACCACGGGCTCGAAGAGCTACGGCCGCACCTTCGACCAGACCGAAGGGCAGATCATCGATCAGACGACGAAGTCCGCGAGCCTCGGTGTGAATTCGGGCGTCACCTTGTTCGATGGTTTCGGCAACACGGCGACGTTGAAGGGCGCGCGGCTCAGCGATCAGGCAGCCGAGCACGAGCTGCATCGCACGCGCGAAACGGTGGCGTTCACCGTCGCGTCGAACTTCCTCACGCTGATCCAGCGGCAGGAGCAGCTGCGCGTGCAGCGGGAGAATCTCGAAGCGGCGACGCTCCTCGAGCGACAGATTCAGCAGTATGTCGATGCCGGTGCGCGCACGATCGCGGACTTGTATCAGCAGCAGGCCAACGTCGCGAGCGCGCGGTTTTCCGTGGTGGATGCCGAGCGCTTGGCGGAGCTGGCGCGCGTCGATCTGATCGGCACGCTGCAGCTCGATCCCACCGCGACGTACGAATTCCCGGCCCCTCCCGATACGACGGCGACCGCGCAGGCGGATCAGTTCCAGTTGGGAAATCTGCAGACGCGGGCAGCCGGGCAGCGCGTCGACTTGCGGGCCGAAGAAGCGCGCGTCGACGCGGCGGATCAAAACGTGCGCGTCGCACGCTCGAATCGCTGGCCCACGCTGTCCCTCAATGCGGGGTACAGCTCGGCGTACTCGAGCGCCTCGCCATTCAGCTTCAGCGACCAGTTGGATCAACGACGCGGCGGGTCGGTGAGCCTCGGCGTTTCGGTGCCGATCTTCGATCGCGGCGCGACCAGCAACGCCACCCGCCGCGCGGAGATCCAGGCGGATAACGAGCGCCTGCTGCTCGAGAATCTCCAGCAGGACGTGGCGCTCCAAGTGCGCCGCTCGTTCCTCGATTTCCAGACCGCGAAAGAGCAGCTCGTGAATGCGCAGGCGCAACTGCGCGCGGCGGAGCTCTCTTTGCAGGCATCGCAGGATCGTTACGAGGCGGGCGCTTCCACGCTCGTCGAGCTCACGCAAGCGCGCGCCGTGCAGGTGCAGGCGGCGAGCTTGCTCGTGACGGCGCGCTACAACTTGCAGTTCCAGCGCATTCTGCTCGATTACTACGTCGGCGATTTGGATCCCAAGAAGCTCGCGGGCACCTGAAGGCCTTCGCTCAGCGCCAGCACGCGTGAACTGTGCAGGAGCGTCGACTTGCCGCAGCCGGACGGTCCGACGAACACCACGAGCTCGCCCGGCTCGATGCCGAGATTCACCGCCCGCATGACGGCGGTGGAGCCGAAGTGCTTGCTGACGCCAGCGAGAACAGAGCTGCGCGTCAACGACTCACCATGAGATCAGTGTTGTCGGCGCAGCGCCGCGGCCTCGCGCGCGAGCGACTCGATGCGGGCCCAGTCGTGCGACTTCAGCAGGTCGCCCGGTGTGAGCCACGAGCCGCCGACGCAGAGCACGTTCGGCAAATCGAGGAAGGCGCCTGCCGTCTGTAAATTGATTCCGCCCGTCGGGCAGAAGCGCGCTTCGGGAAACGGCCCGTAGAACCCCTTCAGCGCCTGCATGCCGCCGGCTGCATTCGCCGGGAACAGCTTGAAATGGCGGAACCCCGCGGCGAGCGCGGTCATCAACTCGGACGCGGTCGCCACGGCCGGCAGATACGGAATGCGGAAGCTCGCGCCCGCGGCGAGCAGCTCGCGCGTCGCGCCGGGCGAGATCGCGAACGCCGCCCCCGCGTTCGCCGCTTGGTTCAAATCGTCCGGCGACATGACCGTGCCCGCGCCGACGCAGATTTCGGGTACTTCGGCGGCGATCGCTTCGATGGCCGCCAACGCCTGCGGGGTACGCAACGTGACTTCGATGACCTTGATGCCCCCACGCACGAGCGCGCGCGCGAGGTCCGGCCCGGCCGCCGCCTCGTCGATGACGACGACAGGCATGACCGGGGAGAGCTGCAGGATTTCTGCGATGGATGCGTTGGTGTTCATGCGCTCATCGTCTCACCGCGAACCCCCGCTCGGCCAGCAGCTCCTCGACCTGCGCGACGCTGGCGCGATTCACATCACCGGGAATCGAGTGCTTGAGACACGCCGCAGCCCATGCGAAGTCGAGCGTCGCTTGGTCCTCCATCTTCGTCAGACAGCCGTGCAGGATGCCGGCCGCGAAGGCATCCCCGGTGCCGATGCGATCCACGATGGCGCCGATCGAGTACGCGCTCGTCGACGTGAAGCCTTGCCGAGTCATTTGCAACGCGGACAGCTCGTGATGATCGACGCTGTGCTCGACGCGCACCGTCGTGGTGAGGCGTTGCAAGCGGGGCAGAGCGTCGAAGGCGCGATTCGCGGCGTGCTGGAAGCGATCCGCGGGCGCGAGATCCGGCAAGGTGATGCCGAGGATCAGCGCGATCGCGCGCTCGTCGGCAAACAGCAGATCCGATTCGTCCGCGATCTCGCGCAGAATACGCGCGGCATCTCCGCGCCACGCCTCCCACAGCTTCGCGCGGTAATTGCAATCGAACGACACCGCAACGCCACGCTCGCGTGCCTTGCGCGCAGCTTTGAGCGCGGTATCCGCGCAATGCGCACCGAGCGCCGGCGTAATGCCCGAAAGGTGTAGCCATGAGGCGCCGGCGAGCGCTTGGTTCCAGTCGATGACGTCCCCGGCGTTGCGCGCGAAGGCGGAGTCCGCGCGGTCGTACACGATCTCGGAAGGCCGAACTCCGGCGCCCGAGGTCATGAAATACAGACCGAGGCGGCCGGCGACGCGCTGGATGTGATCCGTGCGCACGCCGAACTTGCGCAGCTCGTTGATGCAGGCGGTGCCCAAGGTCGAGTCGGGCACCACGCTCACTACCGCAGCGGCATGTCCGAAATGCGCGAGCGAGACCGCAACATTCGCTTCAGCGCCGCCGACATACACGTCGAGCGCCGGAGATTGCAGCAATAGCTCGCGCCCGGGCGCGTTCAGCCGGAGCAGCAGCTCGCCAAAACAGACCACCGCCGAAGCCATATTGTGTTGTCCCCGCTACAGCCGGAAACCATGGACGGCGTGCATCTTGTCTCGTTCCGAGCGGGTTTGCTAATCTGATTGTCACCGGTGTCATTGCGGCTGACGACGCGGTGCTGCTCGTCGTGGCGTTCGTGCCGGAGTTGTCGCTGTGGTTGCCGGCGGTGCTGAAGTAGCGAGTCACTTCGTCCAGCGGTCGTAGGCTTTCGCGAGCGCTTGCGTAAAGCGGGCGTCGCCGCGCAATTCGGCTGGGAACACGGATTCGAGCGCGAGGAAGCGCGGCGTGTCCGTCGCGGCGCGACCTTCGCACGCGCCACCGATCTCGAACAACTGCGCAGCGAGCGGGTCCTTCACGCGTTCGCCTCTGAGCGCGGCACGCCGCACGAAGTGCATCCACGCGGCGAGCGGTAGGCACAGCCGCTCGACCGTACGCCCCGCCGCCAGCGCATCGCGAACGGTGCCCAGAATGCGAAAGGGCAGCTTCTGCGACCCGTCCCACGCGATCTGCGCGAGCTCGTGATGCATGTTGGGATTGCGGAAGCGCTTCAGGATCGCATCGACATACGTGCGCAGGTCCAAGCCGCGCGGCGCGGTGAGCGACGGCAAGATGTCTTCGATCATCAACGTTTGCACGAACGCGCGCAGCTCGTCGTCCTTCATCGCGTCGGCGACGGTTACGTAGCCGGCAAGCAAGCCGGCATAGGCGAGCGTCGAATGCGCGCCGTTCAGCAAGCGCAGCTTCGCGCGATCGTAGCCCGCGACGTCGTTCGTCAGCGTGACGCCGGCCCGCTCCCACTCCGGCGACTCGTGTCGGAAGACATCTTCGATCACCCATTGCACGAAGGCCTCGCGCTGCACGGGCCAGCGGTCGCGCACACCAATCGCGGTAGCGACCGAGTCCTTTAGAACATCGGTCGTTGCGGGGGTGATGCTATCGACCATCGTGCGGGGGAAGCGCACTTCACCGTCGATCCAGCGCGCGAGCTCACGGTCCGAGGTGCTCGCGAACTGTGCGGTCGCGCGCGCGAGCCGCGCGCCGTTGTCGACGAGATTGTCGCAACTGATCACCGTGAAGGGCGGCAGGCCGCTCTCGCGACGACGGCGCAGACCTTCCGCGAGGAAGGCGACGAGGCTCGACGGTGCGCGTGGGTTCTTCAGATCGCGCTGAACGTCCGGATGCTTGAGATCGAGCGAGCCGTCGGCGGCGAGGCAATAGCCCTTCTCGGTGACGGTGATCGTCACGAGATGGGTCGTCGGCGCGCACAGTCGCGCGAGAACGGCTCCGGGATTCTCCGGCGCGACGCAGATCTCGCGTAGCGCCCCGATGACTTGATACGAAATCGCTTCATCGCGGATCGCGATGGTGTAGAGGCCGTCCTGCGGCGCGAGCGCATTGCGCACGTCGGTGCTGCGTAGGGAGACGGCGCTGATGCCCCATCGAGGATCGTGGCTCAGCAGCGATTCGAAGAACCACGCCTGATGCGCGCGATGGAACGCGCCCGGACCGAAGTGCACGACACCGATGTCGGTGGTGTTGCGATCATACGCAGGGCGCACGACATGCCGCGGCAGGCGTGCGAGCTGATGCGCGTCGAGAGTCACAGCGTGACGCCGCCTTTCCAAATCGAAATTTCGCGCTCGCCGTTCTGCTCGTTGCGAGCGAGCTTGCCGGAGGCGGTGTCGATGACGAGCCGCATGAGCTCCGCGCCCGCCTCTTGCATGCTCTTCGCGCCGCCGAGCGCGGCGCCGGCGTCGAAGTCGATCCAGTGAGGCTTCTTCTGCGCGGGCGCGGAATTGGAGGCGATCTTCAGCGTGGGTGCCGCGAATCCGAGGGGCGTGCCGCGGCCGGTTGTGAACAACAGCACTGTTGCGCCGGCCGCGACCAATGCTGTCGACGACACTGCGTCGTTGCCGGGCGCTTCGAGCAGCGCGAGGCCCGGGCGTGTGCGCGCGAGGTCGTCGCCGAGCTGTGAGCAGCCGAACGGATGCGTGAAGGCAGGTATTGCTGCACCTGCAGCCTCTAGAGTCGCGCTCCCAGTGCCGACAGATGCCATTGAATCGAGCGACGCGCTACCAACCGGCGCAATGCCCGACGCGCCACCCCGATACGCGTACTCATGGAGCCCTTCGAGTCGCGTCCCGAGATTCGCGGTGTGAACGTGCTCACCGGCCGCAATCGCCCGCAACGCCCGCCCGATCGGCCACCCATACTTCCGCACCGACTCGCCCACGCCGATCTCGCGCAGCGCGATCTTGTGTCCGCGCGCGATCGCTTCGCGGGTCACGATGCGCCGACCGTCGACGTCGAGCGCCTCACCCGCCCCCAAATCCGACACAGCCACGCCCACATCGTCACCCGAGGCAACGACATGGACGCGGGCAAGGTCGGCTGCGTTCGCCAGGGTCGAACTCTCGCGGGAAACCGGTGTCATTCAGGGCATTAAAGGGGGGGCAACCCGCTTTTGTCCAGCCCCGCGGACCCGTAGACTGCCGCGGCCCGCTCAAGCCCACTCACGCGTCCGAAGCACCGCAGCCACGCTCGCACTATGGTGAAACCGAAGACCGCGCCCGCCCGGCGAGCGCGCCCAGAAGCCGCCGGCGCGCCGCGCGCGAACGCGCCCGCCGCGAAGCTCGCCGGCACGGACCCGCTGTGCGGTCGCCGCGCGACCATCAACGACATCGCGCGTCTCGCCGCGGTGTCCAAGAAAACCGTCTCGCGCGTGATCAATCAGTCGCCGTTCGTGAAAGAGGAGACACGCGCGAAGATCGACGCGGTCATCCGCCAGATCGGCTATCACCCGGACCCGCAAGCGCGCGGCCTCGCGTTTCGGCGCTCGTTCCTCATCGGGCTCGTCTACGACAACCCGAACGCGCAGTACATCGTGAACATTCAGGACGGCGCGCTCGACGCGCTGCGCGGCTCGGGCTTCGAGCTCGTCGTGCATCCGTGCGATCGGCGCAGCGAGGATTTCATTCCCGGCGTGCGTCGCTTCATCGAGCGCCAAAAGTTGCACGGCGTGATCCTCTTGCCGCCGGTGTCCGAGGATCAGGCGCTCTCGAAGGCAATTCAGGAGATCGACTGCGCCTATGTGCGGGTCGCTTCCGTGAAGCTCGATTCCCCGCATCACATGGTGGTGTCGAACGATCGCGAGGCCACCGGCGAGGTGGGGAAGTACCTCGAATCGCTGGGCCATCAAACCGTGGGCGTGATCGCGGGGCCCAGTCAGTATCGATCGGCACACGAGCGTCTCAGCGGATTTCAGTCCGTGCTCCAACAGCGCGGCATCACCATTTCGCCGGACTACATCGTCGAGGGCGCATACACCTTCGACTCCGGCGTCGTGTGTGCCGAAGCCCTGCTCGCCCGCACGCCGCGGCCGACCGCGATCTTTGCTTGCAACGACGAGATGGCCGCCGGGGTTTATCGCGCGGCCTATCGGCTCGGTCTCAAGATTCCGGAAGACCTCTCGGTCGTGGGCTTCGACGATAGTCCACTCGCCTCGCGGCTGTGGCCCTCGCTCACGACCGTGCGTCTGCCCATTCGCGACATGGGCCGGCTCGCCGCCGCCAAGCTTCTGCCCAGCACCTCGCGGGACGAGGCGGACAAGGCGGGCATGTCGCTCGTCGTGCCGCATCTCATCGTGCGCGACTCCTCACGCCCGCCCCCGCGGTAGACGCCTCGCGAGCGGCCCATCCGGGCGAAAAAATGACACCGGTTACCAAAGGCCGTTCTGCGGGTTATCATGCTCGCCCGAGGACACCGTTCGAGTCGTATGCCCCGCAGGCTTGCCGTACACGAGGACCGTCTGTTCCCGGCCGATCCGGCCATTCGCGCGCTCGCGCGCGAGCTCTACGCAGAGGTCCGCGATCTGCCGATCATCAGTCCCCACGGCCACACCGATCCTGCCTGGTTCGCATATGACCAGCCGTTCGGCAACGCCACCGAGCTGTTGCTGGCGCCCGATCACTATTTGTTTCGCATGCTCTATAGCCAGGGCGTGCGGCTCGCCGATCTCGGCGTGCCGGCGCGCGGCGTCAAATCCGATGCGGACCCGCGTGCGGCGTGGCGCGTGTTCGCCAAGCATTTCTATTTGTTCGACGGCACACCCTCGTGCCTGTGGCTGAACTACGTGTTCGCGAAGGTGTTCGAGTTGGACGTCGCGCTCGACGAGAGCACCGCGGACCTCTACTTCGACGCCATCGGCGCCGCGCTCGCGACGCCGGCTCTGCGGCCGCGCGCGCTGTTCGAACGTTTCCGCATCGAAGTGCTCGCGACCACCGAGTCACCGGTCGATCGACTGGAGCATCACCGCGCGATTCGCGAGAGCGGCTGGCAAGGGCGCGTCATCACGACGTATCGCCCCGATCCCGTCGTCGACCCGGAGCACGAGCTGTTTCCCACGGCGCTGGCCGAATTCGGCGAGCTCACGAGTCAGGACGTGCAGAGCTGGCGCGGCTATCTCGAAGCCCATCGCGTGCGGCGCGCAGTGTTCGCCGAAGCCGGCGCCACCGCCACCGATCACGGCCATCCGACTGCGCTCACCGCCGATCTATCGAGGCCCGAATGCGAGAAGCTGTTCGCGAAAATCGTGCGCGGCCAGTTCAGCAACGCCGACGCCGAGCTGTTCCGTGCGCAGATGCTCGTCGAAATGGCGCGCATGTCGCTCGACGACGGGCTCGTCATGCAGATCCATCCGGGCGCGTTCCGCAATCACAACGCCAAGCTGTTCGCCGATTACGGCCGCGACATGGGTGCGGACATCCCGCGCAGCACGAACTACGTGCACGCGCTCGCGCCGCTGCTGGATCGCTTCGGCAACGAGAGCAAACTCACGATCATCCTGTTCACGCTGGATGAGACGACGTACAGCCGTGAGCTCGGACCGCTCGCGGGCCACTATCCCGCGCTGAAGCTCGGGCCGGCGTGGTGGTTCCACGACAGTCCCGAAGGAATGCTGCGCTTTCGCGAGCAAACGACTGAAACTGCCGGGTTTCACAACACGGTCGGGTTCAACGACGATACGCGGGCGTTCTTGTCGATCCCGGCGCGGCACGACGTCGCGCGACGCGTCGATTGCGCGTATCTCGCGCGGCTCCTCGCCGAGCATCGGCTGGACGAAGAGGCCGCCCATCGCATCGTCCGGGATCTCGCGTACCGCCTGCCGAAGCAGGCGTACAAGCTCTGACGCCGATTTTCGGGTGGTTGGCGCGTTAGGCGTACAATCGGGCGCCGTGACGCGGCGACCCAAATCTCCTGAGATCGACTCCCTCAGGCGGCGCATCGAGAGCCGCAGCCCGGAGGACATCGACCAGCTCTACGGGCTCGAGCCCGTTTTCGAGCCGGATGCCACGCGCCCGGGCGTCGAGCCCGAGAAGTTCGTCGCCTACCAGTGCCCCTATTGCGGTGAACGCCTCGAAACGCGCGTCGACCTGACTGCCGGCGAACGCGAATACATCGAAGATTGCGAGGTGTGCTGCCGCCCCATCGAGCTCGCCATCGAGCTCGAGGACAGCGGCGCACTGCGCGCCTTGCGAGTCCAGCGCCTCGACTGACGCGCCGTCCATCTCCCAAAACTTCGAGGTCCCATGAACCGTAGATCCACCCTTGGATTTCCGCTTCTCGCTACTTTGCTCGTCTTGAGCGCCGGATGCAGTCGCACACCGCCGCCTGCTGCCGCGCCGGCCATGCCGCCTCCGCCATCCGCGAGCGCACAGTGGCAGACGTTCGTGGACCGGTTCATCGAGGAGTCTTTCGTCGCGAATCCGTTTTTCGCCGTCGATGCAGGCCGTCACGACTTCGACGGCCGCGCGCCCGATTGGAGCGCCGCCGGCCTTGCGAAGGAAGTCGCGCGTCTGAAGGCCGCGCGCGAGGAGGCGCAGAAGTTCGCGGCGGATGCGCTCGCGCCCGCGCAGCGTTTCGAGCGCGACTATCTCGTGAGCGGCGTCATCGATCGGCAGCTGTTCTGGCTCGATACCGCACGGTTCCCTTACAAGAATCCGGCTTGGTACATCGACCGTCTCGATCCCGATCCGTACCTCTCCCGCGAGTACGCGCCGCTCGAGAAGCGCATCGTGTCCTACACCGGCTACGCGAAGGCGATCCCGCAGATTGCGGCGGACATCCGCGCCAATCTGCAGACTCCCTTACCCCGGAGCTTCGTCGAGCGCGGCATCGCGGGCTTCGGCGGGTTCGCGTCGTTCTATCGGAGCGATGTGCCGAAGGTGTTCGCATCGGTGCAGGACGCGGAGCTGCAGAAGCAGCTGAAGGACGCGAACGAGGCGGCGGCAAAGGCGATGGATGGCCTCAAGGATTGGCTCACGTCTCAGCGCAAGACTGCGACGAACGACTACGCGCTCGGTGAGGCGCTCTTCAGCCAGATGCTGAAGGAGACCGAGGGCGTCGATATGCCGCTGCAGGATCTGAAGGCCGCGGGCGAAGCCGATCTGCAGCGCAATCTTGCCGCGCTGAAGGAAGCCTGCGCGCAGTATCTGCCGAAGGGCACGACCGCCGCGTGCATCGCGAAGATGGAGAAAGACAAGCCCGAGGACGGCACGGTGCCGACGGCGACGGCGCAGCTCGACGAGCTGCGCAAGTACATCGCAGACAAGCACATCGTGACGATCCCGACGGATCAGCAGGCACGCGTCAAAGAAGCGCCGCCGTACAACGCGGCGAATTTCGCGTACATCAACATCCCCGGGCCGTATGAATCGAAGAACGTGGCGTGGACGTATTTCGTGGCGCCGCCCGATCCGTCGTGGTCGCCGAAGGAGCGCGAGGAGTACATCCCGGGCGTTGCGAACTTGCTGTTCACCTCGGTGCACGAGGTGTGGCCGGGGCACTTCCTGCAGTTTCAACACGCGGTGCGCAATCCGTCGAAGATTGCGAGCCTCTCGGTGGGGTATGCCTACGCTGAAGGATGGGCGCACTACGCCGAGGAGCTCATGTGGGAGAGCGGGCTCGGCAACGGCGCTCCCGAGACGCACATCGGGCAGCTCACGAACGCGCTATTGCGGGACGTGCGGTATCTCTCGGCCATCGGACTGCACACGCAGGGCATGACGGTGGCGCAGTCGGAGAAGATGTTTCGTGAGAGCGCGTTTGCGGATGCGGGAACGGCGCGCCAGCAGGCCGCGCGGGGCACTTACGATCCTGCCTATCTGAACTACACGCTCGGCAAGCTCATGATCCGCAAGTTGCGCACCGACTGGATGGCGGTGCACCCGGCTGACGCGAGCATTCCGGCGGATTCGCCGCAGAAGTGGCAGGCGTTTCACGACAAGTTCTTGTCGTACGGCGGCCCGCCGATCCCGCTCGTTCGGCGCGAGATGATGAAGGACGCACCGGGCGGGGCAGGCTCGTTGTTCTAGCCCTTCTTGCCCGCCGAGTTTTCTTGCGAGCGAGCCCGAGGCGTCTCGGGCTCCTTTGCCGCCGCGGGCAGCGTGTACTGCTCCTCGATGGCCGCGCGGATGCGCTCGCGACTGTCGGCGGGCGAGAGGTTGTCCGCGCGCTCGACGGCGCGAACCGTGCCGGCGAGCCCACTGTCCTTGATGGCCTGACGAAACCACGCCGAGTAGTCGCCGTTTTTCAGGTGGAACAGCCACGTGTCGTCGTCGACGCCTTCCGCGAGCTGCAGGAACTGGATGAGATTGCGCGCGCGCAGCTTGAGCTTGTTGTCCGGCCCACGGAAATAGAAGCTGCGATCGGGCGGCAGCTCGCCTTCGGCGTACTTGCGCGTGTGTCGCCGCCGCTCCGTGCGACTCGGTGCGATCTTCAAACGCACCGGCGCTCGTGTTCCCACCTGCCACAGCAATGCGTGCCCGGGCTCGAGCTCCTCTTCCGGCACGTCGGGCACGTCCGTCTCGAGCACAGCGCCGAGCTCGCGAAACGCCGCGCCGGGATTTTTGCCGACGACGATCAACGTCTTCACGGCGTGCAACGTCTTCGGCGCGATGAGATCGGGATGCACGCTGATTTGCAGCACGCCGGTGAGCTTCTCGGGCAACGCCAGCGGCCCCGGCTCGAATTCAGCCGGCAATACGTGGTGGGCCTCATCGATGAGCAGCCAATGCGGCCGCCCGGAACGCGCGCGCAGCTCCTGTAGCCGCGGCGCGAGACTTGCGAAGAACGCCGGCCGGTCCGCAATCGAGAGCCCGACGAGATTTACGATGCAGCTCGTCTCGGGCTTCGACAGCAACTGCACGACTTCATCGACTGTCGGCGGGCGCGTCGGCGCACCGATCGCCACGGCTCCGGCGAACGCGTCGTAGTCGCCCTCGGGATCGATGATGCAGAACGTGTACTTCTGATCCGCGAGTCGCTCGAGGAAGCCGGTCGCGAGCGTCGACTTGCCACTGCCCGACGTGCCGATCAGGAGCACGTTCTGTCCGTGCGGCGGCAGCTTGACCTCCGTGTCGCCCGCGGCGGTGCCGACGAGGATGTGATGGCGCGTGAGCCGATCTTCGTACGACGCGAGATCGTCCTTCAGCATCGCTTCGATCAGCTCCGCCACGCCGGCGCCGTGATCGCCTTGCGTGACGATGTCCGCCGCGTCCTTCAGTGTCGGCAACGCATTCGCCACCGCCGCCGAGCATTCGCACGAGCGCAGCAATGCGTGATCGTTCTCCGCGTCGCCGATACCTACCGCGTTGTGCGCTGAAAGCCCGAGGCGTTCGAGCGCGCACGCGAGCCCGGTCGCCTTGTTCACGCTCGCGGGCAGCACCATGACGGCGCCCTTGTTGAAGATCACCTGCAACTCGAGGCCGAGATCGCGGATGGTTTCGAGCACGGTCGTTTCGTGCGGCTCCCAGGTCGCGACGATCACGCGTCCCTGCGAGACACGCTCGACGCCGCATTCACGCAGGCGCGCGATGAACGCGTCGGGAGGCCGCGGCGCCAGCGTTTGCTCGGCGCGAGTCGCGGGGTGATAGAGGAGGGCGCCGTTCTCGGCGACGACGTATTCGAAGAGATCGAGCCGCTCGCACACGCTCTGCAGGTCGTCGAGCTCGCGCCCGGTGACCATCAAGAGCCGCCGCCCCGATGCGATCAGGCGCTCGAGCGCCGGAATGGTCTCGGGAAGAATCTTCCCGTGCGTGGCAAGCGTGCCGTCGTAATCGCAGCAGAGAGCGAGGTAGCGCATGCGGCTGGTCCATTGGAAAAAAATCGCCTGCGGCGATTTTTTCGTGACCCTACACAGTTGCCGGCGGCACAAAGCGTGGCTTTTGCCGCCTGCGCTCTCGCGTAGCTACGCCCAGGCCCGCAGAAGTGAGCAAGTGGCGTTCCGGAAGCTGGGCCGGAACGGCAGCCTGCAGCGCCGCCTGAGTCGGTTCACTCGGTCTTGCGCAGACGCTTGCGGGCTTCGGTCTCGACTTTGATGCGCTTGGCCTTCATCTGCTGGAAGAGGCCCGTGAGCATCCAGCCGCCGGTAATGCCGATGAGCATGGCCAGCACGGAAACGGTGTTGTCGTCCATGGGAATAGAGGCGAACAGGTGCGGTACCGCACGGACGGCCTCGACGACGGTCGTCGGATCAGTCATTGGAATCAGAACCCCCGAAATGGTGCGCATCGAACATAACAGCAGTATCACCCGCGCGGGGAGTCGCTCGATGGCGACTTTTGGAATTCTCGACGTCGATCACGCGTTGGCCTGCACAACACATCGGCCACGCTCGCGCTTCGCGCATACACGAGGACGGCCGCAGGCGGAGGAGGCCCGCCTGCCGCAAACACCTACCTCAACGCGACGACCAGCTTCGCGGAGTGGCTGCGCCAGTTGATCGGGATGACGAACGAGCGGACGTTGGGACCGGATGGAATGTCCGGCTTCTCGCCCGCGAGCACGCTCGGCACGGAGATCACGAAGTCGCGCCCGAAGTCCTTGCGTGCGTTGCCCGAGATGGTGTTCGCCACCTCGCCGACGAGGTCACGCATCGTTTCGTGGCTGAAATCGCTCTCCTGCATCTTCATCAGCAGCACGGTCAGCATCGCCTTCGGCGCCGTGAAATACACGATGCCCTCGCGCTTGCCCGTGATGTTGATCACCCCGGTGTACTCGTGCACGGAGGGCGACCCCTCCGTCACGAGGTACGGCGAACCAATCGAGGCGGGCTGCTGAGCCGCGACCTCGAAGTAGTTGGTCGTCCCCTCGACGAATGTTTTGAGCTCGCTTTCCTGAATCATCGGATTAGCTCAGCGATTGCTTCATTCAGTTGCCGATCCGTGAACGGCTTGTTCAAGAAGCCGTTCGCACCCTTCTCCATGGCCTCCACCGCCGTCGCCTTGTCGGCCAGCGCCGAGATGACGAGGATCCGTACAGCGGGCTTGATCTTCACGATGTTCTCGATGCACTCGATGCCGTCCATTTGCGGCATGGTCAGGTCCATCGTCACCACATCGGGATCCATCTTTCTGAACATCTCGAGCGCTTCGAGCCCGTTCGCGGCCGTACCGACGAGCTCGAGCTCCTCGAAGCTCTGCGAGCGCTCGATGCGCCGGCGCATGATGTTCGAATCGTCCACGATCATCAACTTGTAGGAGCGGCGCGCTCCGTTGCTGCCATTCTTCAATGCTGCGTTCATGGTACGTTGCTTTCGCTCTAAGTCCTGAATCCGATCAGGCGACCGCGGTGCTAGCTTCTTCGCTGCTCGCGGGCAGCGACACCTTGAAGCGGGTGAACTTGCCCGGGTTGGTCGTCACGCCGATCTTGCCGCCGATCGCGTAGACGCTCTTCGCCACCACGTCCATACCCACGCCACGTCCTGCGTCCATCGACACGTGCTCCTGCGTCGAGAAGCCCGGCCGGAAGATCAGCGCCATCGCCGCCCGCGTGTCCATCACGGCGGCTTCTTCGGCCGTCACGATCTGCTTGCGCACGGCGGCCGCTTTCAGCTGATCCGGCAGCAGGCCGGCACCGTCATCCTCGAACATGAGCTCGAAGCCGTCCGGGCCTTTCTTGAAGTCGATCCGCACGGCGCCGACGTCGTCCTTGGTGTGCGCGCGGCGCACGTCCGCGCTCTCGATGCCGTGCACGGCCGAGTTGCGGAGCATCTGAATCAGCACGTCCTTCAACGTCGGCAGGTAGGAGCGCGGAATCTCCGTGATGCCCGTGAGGGACAGCTTGAATTTCTTCTTGTGGTCGTGCGCGAGGCGCTCGGCCAGCGCCTGCAGGGTCTGTGCCAGCTCGTCGGCCGGCGCCTTCGTCACGCTCGCGCCGCGCGCCACTGTTTCGGCGGCGGCCGGCGCGCTGTCGCGCAGGGCGGAGAGACGCGAGCCGAGCTCGCGCACGCTGCGCAGGTGCGCCAGCAATTCGTCGAGCTTCAGCACGATCGGCAGGAAGTCGTTGCCCGAGAGGTCCGGCTTCTTCTTCAGGTCGCCGACCATGTCCTCGAGCGCATGGGTGCGGCTCGCGACGCTCATCAGATTCAGCGCCGACGCCTCGCCCTTGATCGAATGCAGCTCGCGGAACAGGCCGTCGAGCTTCTTGCGGAACTCCGAGTCGCTGCGCGCCGGCTCCTTCATGATCGCGTTGACGAGCTGCAGGCCCGTCTCCGTCGCATCGAGGAAGGACATGAGCTGCACCGGATCGATGTGCATCACACCCAGCATCATGTCGACCTGCTGGTTGGCGTTCTCCTGCGACTCCTGCAGCTCCTTCGCCAGCATCACGCTCGCCGTGATGTCGCCGACGGACACCAGCACGTGCTTCACGCCCTGGGGGCCCATGACGCGGTGGAAGTCGAACTGCAGATAGCGCGCTTCGCGCTGACCCGTGGCCGTCTCGACGTGAATCTCGAGCTGGCCCAGCGGGTTGATGCTCTTCATCAGGTTTTCGTGGGCGCGGTCGCCCCACAGCAGCTTGATGTACTTCGTTGCCGTGGCGAGCGTCGCCGGCGGCACGAGATTCTTCAGCAGGTCTTCGAACGCGAGACCGGCGAAATCCGTGCGGCTGAACAGGCGCGTGAGCGCGTCCGACCACACCGAGCCGATCTTGTAGTCGGCGTCGAGCAGGAAGAAGCCTTCCTTCACGGTCTTCAGAATGTCTTTCGTCTGCTCCTGCGCCTCGCGAGCCACACGCTCGCTGCGGCCGCGGGTCAGCTGCAACCACGCGGCGGCGGCGGCGAGCACGAGGGCCGCGAGCACACCGGTGGACAGTAAGACGCGCAGGCGACTCGCGCCCGTGGACACCTCCGCCTGCAGACGGCCCGCGACGCCGGCGAGCAACCCTTGCAGGCGCTTGGCGTTCTCGCGCGCAAAGATCTGCGCGCGCTTCACGTCCGCGTAATGAGTCTTGCCTTCGGTGGAGAGCGAGCTGCCCTGCTCGTCGGAATCGACGTACGGCTGGCCGGTGAAGTCCACGACCGGGTCGACGACCGGGCCGTACTGCTGCCAAAGCGCGAGCGCTTGCTGAACCTGTTGCGAGTCCTTGAAGTCGCCGAGCTGCTTCATGTCCTTGTCGACACGGTCGACCGTCGACCGCACGTCCGCAAGCGCCTGACCCGCGTACGCGCGCGCCTCGAGGCGGTCGCGCAGCGAGTTCAGCTGGGCTTCGATCGTGTTCGGGTACGTCTGCAGCGTGCTAGCTGTCTGCAACGCGGTGACGTTGGCATTCATCTGCGTGGCCAGACGGAAACCGGCGATCAGCACGCCGCCCATCACCAGCAGCAGCAACGTGCCGACGCCGACGGTAACGAGTTGGCGACTGCGGTCTGCTCCAGAAAGATTCATGCAAAGTTCTCCGCGCGACTGCCGGTTCTCAATTGCTCGGCAGGTTGAAACGGATGGTCGTGCGCGCCGGTACTTCCTGCGGCACGTTGTCGATCATCAGCGGCTCATAGCGCCAGCGCTTCACGGCGGCGATGGCGGCGCGGTCGAAGGTGCCGGCAGGCTCCGCCGAGACGACGCGTATGTCGATCGGCTCGCCCGAGGTGCTGACGATGAATTCCACGGTCACCGCGCCGCCGATCTTCTGCGTCAACGCGCGCTCCGGATATTCCGGCGCGGTGTAGCGCGTGCGCTTGAGCTTCGCTTGCAGATCGGCGGTGCTCTGCTGCCCGCTGCCCGAGCCCGCCGCGGTCGCCGGCTTCGGCGTGTTGCGGCGAGAGGCGCTGGCCTGACGGATCGCGTCGATGTCCTTCTGGTCGGCGCCCCAACGCTTGGCCTGCGTGAGGTCGCCTTCCATCTGGGCGGTCTTGTTGTCGCGACCGAAGCCGCTCGCGCGGTCGAGCAGCTTCGTGGCGAGCTCGCGCCCGCCGGCAACCACGTACGGATTGTTCCCGTCGGCGCTCTGCAAGGCCGAGAGATAGAACGCGGCGCTGTCGTTCACCGGATCGACCAGGCGGCCGTCGCGGATGCGCTCTTTCGCGAGACCCGCGAGACGATCGGCCTCGGCGGCTGCGGCGCGCTGCTTCTGCGACTGCAGATCGCGGTTGAAGGCACTCAGCTCGGCCGAGCTGACACCCACCGCTTTCGCTTCGGCAACCCAGCGGTCGACTTCCGCCGGCTTGTTGCCGAGGAAGGACTCGCGCGCTTTGCGCAAGTACGCGGACGCGAGATCACGCTGCAGACGCTGGGCGGCGCTCGACGCCGAGGGACCGAGGTCCTTCAGCTGCTCGAGATACGCCTTGGCGCTGTTGTCGGAATCCGTGAGCCGGCCATCCTTGATGCTGTCCTGGGCGAGATTGACCAGACGCGTCTGGCGCTGCTCGTCCTGGCGTTGCTTGATCTCCGAACGCCACTTCGCGATCTGCGCGTCCGGCACGGCACCCGATTGCTGCGCGCCCTTCACGAGCGCGGCGGCGCGGTCGAGATTGCTGTCGGCGAGCATCTTGTTGATCTGCGCGGTGGCGAGCTTGCCATCGAGCTCCTTCACGCGCTGATCGTCGGGCGTCGCCGCCTTCAGGTGCGCGAGCGCGAGGACGGCTTCGTCATAGCGGCCGGCGCTCAAGGATTCGTCGAACCGCGCGGAGAGCACGGCGGCGACGCGCTTCAGGCCGTCGCTCGCTTCGCCGTTCGCAGGGTCCGCCTTGGCGGCGGAACGGTAATAAAGGAGGGCATTGTCGCCGTTCGGCTCGGTGTAACGACGCTCGCGCATGGCGCCGCGCGCCTTTTCGAGCAGCTCGTCCACGGTGCCGTTCACCAGCGGCATGTCGACGACCGGCGCCTTCTCGGCGACGACGTTCTCGTCCGAGGTGTTGGCGACGTCGGCCGAAATCGAGACACTCGCCCGCTTGCCGTCGTCGGCCACAGGGGTGGTCGGCGTCGAGGGCGAGCGCATGAGGAACCACGCCGCGATGGATGCGACGACGACGGCCGCGATACCGCCGCCGATCATCAGCATGGGCTTCTTGTTGCCCGAATCCGAGCCGCTCGGGCCGCCGAAGTCGGCATTGGTCTGCGCGGACTCTACGGTGATGGGCGAGCTGGCGCTCGGTGCGTAAATGGAGGTCTTGCCGCTTCCGCCACCGGCGGGGCGACGCGCGATCGCATCGGCGACCGCGCCTTCGATGACCGCGGCGGCCTTGCGCCGATCGATCGGAATCGACAGCACCGCGAAGACGTTCGTCCCTTTCAGTGCGAAGGCGGTCTGCTTCTCGGCGTCCGCATTCGCGAACACCAGCGCGACGACGTGCGGCGCCTGGGAGTTGACCCGCTCGATATCGCTGCGCAGGTCGTCGACGTCGCGTGAATCGACGGCGATGAGCTGCACTTTGCGCGAGCTGGCGATCTGCTCGAGAGCCGTGCCGACGGAGTCGATGGGGCGCACGGCCGTAGTGCCGGAGAGCACCTCGCCCATCTCCAACAGAAAGTCATCGCGCGTGGTGACGGCTATGATTTCGGCTGCGGCACGAGCGGAAGATTGCGTCGAAGCGGAGCCTTCGGCACCGTCCTGGGGTCGCGATGCTGACGATGGACTGGGCACAGGTAAAACTCCCTAAATCCTGGACTGGCTCAATCTCAATTTATGGTTCGATCTGCAGGCGCAAGCGAAACGCACTCGCAGAGTTCCGGGGAGCATAAAGAGGCGTCGCACCATCTCCTTGCGTCAGTTCACAATAATGAGAGTCCGCGTCGGCGCTCCCCGACGCTTCCCGTAAAACGAGAGGGAGCGCGCGTTTTGTGACCTTAGTACGGTGTGTCGGGTCGGCGCCAAACGTCTCCGTTCGGCGACCCGGGGCCGCCAAAGGTCCTAGGGGCCCGGGAGTGGCCCTTATGTCCACTCATCGCCTACTCTTCGGGTGCTAGGGGATTCGTCGGACACAAATACTCACATGCGCGCATTGAAGATCGCGGGAATCGTCGTGGCCGCGTTGGTGGCCCTCATCGTGCTGGCGCTCGGCGCGATCCTGCTGTTCGTGAATCCGAACGACTATCGCGACGACATCGCGAAGCTCGTCGAGCAGAAGACGGGGCGGCCGCTCACGATTCGCGGCGACCTTGGGCTCAAGGTCTTTCCCTGGATCGCGCTCGACATTCACGACGTGACGCTCGGCAATCCGCCGGGCTACGGCGACGAGCCGTTTCTCACCGTGCAGCGCGCGAGCGTGGGCGTGAAGCTCATTCCGCTCTTGAGCAAGCGCGTCGAGGTGAGCCGTGTCGGCATCGACGGGCTCGCGGTGACGCTCGTCAGCCGCAGCAAGACCGAGAACAACTGGAAGGATCTCGGCGAATCCAAAACGCCGGCCGAGCCTGCAAGCTCCGGCCCGTCGCCGCAAGCCTCCATCGGCGGCGTCGACATCTCGAAGTCCGCGCTCGTCTATCGCGACGAGGAAAAGAAGAGTGTGACGCGCCTGAGCGGCCTCGAAGTGCATACGGGTGCGTTGGGCAGCGGCGATCCGGTGAAAGTGGAACTGAAGGTCGATTACGACGAGGGCGCGGCGCCGACGGTCGCGCAGCTCGCCCTGCAGGCGACCGTGCGCATGTTGGCCGAGAACACGCTCATCGAAGTGAAGGACCTCGACGCCGGCGCCAAATGGTTCGGCGCGCCGGAGAAGGAGCCGGCCGCGGCGGCGAAGAAGCAGAGCGGGCCGCTCGACGTGGCGGTCCGTTCGGACGCGTTCACGATCGACACCAAAGCCGAGACGCTCGCCCTGTCGATGTTCGACGTGAAGCTCGGCGACTTGCCCATCAAAGTGACCGCGAAAGGCGCGCGGCTCTTCGGGGACTACGTCATCGACGGCAATCTCGCGATCGAGAAGACCTCGGCGCGCAAGCTCGCGGAGTCGTTCGGCATCCAGCCGCCGGTGACGAGCGATCCGAAGGCGCTCTCCGTGTTCGCACTGAAGAGCGACTATCACCTCACGGCGAAGGAGGCGGGTCTCACGGCGCTCGATCTGACCCTCGACGACACCCACATCCGCGGAATTGCCGGCATCGAGGACCTGGAAGCCAGGTCTCTGCGTTTTGATCTGGGAGTGGATGCAATCAACGTGGACCGTTACATGGCGCCCCCGCCGCAGAAGAAGGACGGCACGCCTGCCGCGCCGGTCTCCGCCGCGGGCGCCAAGGCGCCTACTGACCTGCCGCTCGACGCGCTCCGCAAGCTGAACGCGCGCGGGCTGCTGCGCGTCGGCAAAGCGACTGTAACGAAACTGCCGTTCACGGATATCCGCCTGCCGCTCGATGCCAAGGACGGTCGCGTCCATCTCGGCCCGACGCAGGCAAAGCTGTTCGGCGGCGGCTACGACGGCGACATCGTGCTCGATGCACGGCCGGCGAAAGCCACGCTGTCGATGAATGAGCACGTGAAGGGCATCGACATGGGCGCGTTGCTCGAGGCGAGCCTCGATACCACGCGCGTGGCCGGCAAGGGCAATGCCAACGCTCAGCTTACCGCCTTGGGCAACACCGACGTCGCGATGTTCAAGTCGCTCGCCGGCAAGATCGACTTCGACATCAAGAATGGCGCCATCAACGGTGTCGATCTCTGGTACGAAATCCGCAGGGCGCTTGCGCTGTTCAAGCAGCAGGCAGCGCCGGCACGCGAACCCGGCACTCCGAAAACCGCTTTCAACGCGCTGTCGGGCTCTGCAGTCGTCGACAAGGGCGTTCTCCGCAATGATGACCTGATTGCGGACATGACGTACCTGAAGGTGAAGGGCAAGGGCACGCTGGCCCTCGAGTCACAAGCGATCGACTATCGCCTGACTACAGAGGTGTACAAGCTGCCGGCATCCGAAGAAGCGCAGTTGGCCGACCTCAAGGCGGCCGAAATTCCGGTCACGATCACCGGTACGCTCGCCGACATGAAGGTGCGACCGGACGTCGAGGGCTACTTGAAGGCGCGCTTCAAGAAGAAAGTGGACGAGAAGGTCGACGAGAAAAAGGAGGAACTGAAGAAAAAGCTGAATGACAAACTCAGGGGCCTGTTCAACAAATAGGCACGCGCACTGCTGTTGCGCATTTGCGGCGTTCGGTGCCCGCATCCGGAGCGATACGCGGGCCGTAAATCAATCACTTGAGGCGCACATGCGCCCGACTACGCATTGCGTGTCATTTACGAGCAGGAATACATTTTGCTTTTAGCTTTGTGAACAATCATTCGTTGTGACCGTCTTATCGTAACGGCTAGCATCGAAGTAGAGGACGATCACGCTTCGTGGCAAAGGATGGATTTAAGTTAAGGCTGAAGCTCGTGATGCCACCTAGTGAGCTTCAGACGCGAATTGTCGATTGCACGGGAGGGAAGGACGATGCGACCGCACTCTTCTTCTTCTGACCATCCGGATCCGGCTCGCCGTTCCGAGTTCATCGATTCGTTGAGCTCGTTCAGCCGTCACCACCGCGCGCAGCGCTGGGAAGGCACGTTCGGCCAGTTCCTCGAGCAGGTCCTGCCGGCGAACCCCACCGCGATGGTCCGTTCCAGCCACGAATACATCTGGGACATGCTCCGCTGGCATGGCCGCGGCGCCGATGTGGAGGAAACCGCCAGATCGCGCGAGCTGTTTCGCCGCGATTTGTTCGGAATAGACGAGCCGCTGACGCGGCTCGTCGAGTATTTCAAGGCGGCTGCCGCGGGCTCGGATGTTGGCCGCCGCCTGCTGCTGCTGCTAGGTCCGCCGTCCGGCGGTAAATCGACGGTCGCGATTCTCCTGAAGCGCGGACTCGAAGAGTACAGCCGCACCGACGAGGGTGCGCTCTACGCGATCAAGGGTTCGCCCCTGCGCGAGAACCCGCTGAATCTCGTCCCGACGAGCCTGCGCGCCCAGTTCCGCGAGACCTACGGTGTCGACATCGACGGCGAGCTCTCTCCGTGGGCCCGCGAGTACGTCGAGCGCGAGTTCGACGGTGAGTTCATCCGGGTGCCCGTCGAGCGCGTGTTCCTTTCCGAAGCGCTGCGCCAGGGCATCGGCACGTATGCGCCTCACGATCCGACGACGGCGGACATCGCCGATCTCGTCGGCTCCGTGGACCTCGCGAAAGTCGCGCAGATCGGTGATGAAGGCGATCCGCGCGCCTGGTCGTGGTCCGGCGCCGTGTATGCCGCGAGCCGCGGCATGCTCGAGATGATCGAAATCCTGAAGGTGAAGCGCGAGTTCCTGTACCTGCTGCTGACGATGACGCAGGAGAAGAACGTCAAGGTGTCGCGCTTCCCGCTGATTCACCTCGACGAGACGATCCTCGCGCACACCAATCTGGCGGAATTCCACAAGTTCCTGCAGGAGAAGGAGAACGAGGCGCTGCTCGATCGCATGGTCATCATCAAGGTGCCCTATGCGCTGTCCTACAAGGACGAGTCGCGCATCTATCAGAAGCTCGTGTCCGGCGCGCCGGCGTTCCGCAACGTGCACCTCGATCCGCACGTGCTGAATCTCGCGTCGGTGTTCTCGATCCTGACGCGTCTCGCGAAGCCGGAGCGCGAAGGACTCGACGTCGCGAAGAAGCTGCGCCTGTATGCCGGCGAGGCCGTCGAAGGTGTGCCGGAGTCCGAAGCCACGCGCCTGCGGAACGAGGCGCCGGACGAGGGCCTCACGGGCATCAGCCCGCGCTTCATCATCAATTCGATCTCGAACGCCATCACGCGTAGTAATGCGCACAGCCTGACGAGCATGGAGCTGCTCCTGGCTCTCAAAGACGGCATCGAGCACGACGCGCGCATCGACGCCAAGCAGAAGAAGGGCTGGATCGATCACCTCGTGACGGCGCGCAAGGAGTTCTACAACCGTTGGGTGAAGGAAGACGTGCATCGCGCGATGTTCGCGTCCTTCGAAGAAGAGGCCCAGCAGCTCCTCGAGAAGTACCTGGACGAGGTGGAAGCCTCGCTGGACCACCGGCAGGTCACGGACCCGATCACGGGCGAGACGCGGCCGGCGGACGAGCGCTTCCTGCGCTCGGTCGAGGAGAAGATCAAGGTGTCCGACTCCGGAAAGCTCTCTTTCCGTCAGGAAGTCGTACGCAAGGCCATGGTGGCCTTCAAGGCGGGCGAGAAGTTCAAGCTGGTGAGCCACGCGCGCATGCGCGAGGCGATCGAGCAGTATCTGTTCGACGAACGGCGCGACGTGCTGCGTCTCGTGACGTCCACGGCGCGGCCGGACGAAGACGCCCGACAGAAAATATCAGTGGTACAGCAACGGCTCATCAGCGAGTATGGATACGACGAGCACAGCGCCAAGGAGGCATTGAGCTACGTGACCACGCTTCTCGCACAGGAGTAGCGGTCACGACAAATACGCGGAGAGGCAATGGACGAACGCGGCGGTAGTACTCCTCTCGGGCTCACGAAGTGGTACGAGCTGTTTTCGCGCGGCGCGCGCGATTGGCTCCGCCACGATGAGAAAGTGCGCGAATCCGTTCGCGAGCACCTCCCGCAAATCGTTGCGGGCGCCGACGTCATCAACGACGGCGCGAAGACCGTGCGCGTGCCGGTCCGGATGCTCGAGCACTATCACTTCCGTTTACGCCGGCCCGAGGATCAGCAGGGTGCCGGTCAGGGCAAAGCCAAGCCAGGCGATGTGCTGCAGAACCCGAGCCGCCAGCGTGGCGCGGGTGAGAAGGGCCCGGGCGGCCAAGACGACGGCGAGGTGCAGCTCCTGCTGGAGCTGAAGATCGACGACATCGTCGACTGGCTGTGGGAGGAAATGCAGCTTCCCAATCTCAAGGCTCGCGTCGGCCCCTCCGACGAAACCGACTGGATTCGCGAGGGTTGGGATCGACGTGGGGCGCGCTCGCGTCTCGATCGGCGCCGCTCTTTCAAACAGCTCGTAAAGCGCCGTGCGAACCCGCACGCGACGCCCACGTTCACGGACGACGACCTGCGCTTCCGTCAGCTCGCGCGCCGCAAGCAGCCTGCCGTGCACGCGGTGGTGTTCTTCATGCTGGACGTGTCGGGAAGCATGTCCGACCGCGACCGCAAGCTCGCAAAGTCCTTCTTCTTCTGGGTCGTGCAGGGGCTGCGGCGCGAGTACCGCTCGATGGAGACCGTGTTCGTGGCGCACACCACCGAAGCATGGGAGTTCACCGAGCCGGAGTTCTTCCAAGTGAGCGGGACGGGCGGCACGGTTGCGTCCACGGGCTTCCAGAAGGTTCACGAGATTATCGAGGAGCGGTACAACCCCGGCCGCTGCAACATTTATTTGTTCTACGCGTCGGATGGCGACAACTCGGTGGGTGACGGCAACCTCGCTCGCGAGTCGCTCAAGAGCATCGCTGAGGACGCGTGCTACACGGGTTACGTTGAGGTCTCGTCAGGTCTCTCGCGACAGCTCGCGACGGAGACCGGACGGCTCTACGCGGAGCTGGGTGCCGCCGGGTTCGCCGCAGGCAGTTACGCGCTGAACGACTACGACGATGTCTGGGGCGCGGTCCGCCATTTCTTCACCGCTGAAAGCAAGGCGCTCGAGAGCTCTCCATGAGTGAAGACTGGAAGTCCTACGTTCGCCGCATCGAAGACCTCGCGGCTCGTTCCGGTCTCAGTTTCCATGCCGTCGATTTCGAAGCCGTACCCGACAGCTTCATGATGGAAATCGCCGTGTACGGGCTGCCGGTGCGCATGCCGCACTGGTCGTTCGGCGTGCGTTACATCTACCAGCTCATTCAGCGCCACATGGGTAACTCGCGGCTGTTCGAGGTCGTATTCCCGGGCAATCCCGGGCATGCGTATCTCGCGGCCAGCAACGGCTTGGCGGAGAACATCCTCGTGACGGCCCACGTGCTCGGTCACGCGGATTTCTCGAAGAACAACATGCTGTTCAAGCGCTGCCAGGAGCAGGTGAGCGAGCACATCGTCGAGCACGCTGCGAATCACGCGCGCCAGATCCAGCAAGCGATCGAGTCGTACGGCAAAGAACGGGTCGAGACGGTGCTCGATGCGGCGTTGGCGCTGGAGCAGCACATCGACGTCGACCAGTCGCTGCGCCGGGTGCGATATCCGGAGTACCTGCCGGATGCGAAACCACTGGTGGACGACGAGTTCCGCAAGCGCTTCGCGTCGCTCGATCCGCAAGCCGCCATCACGGGCGCGGAAGTGCGCAAGAAGGCGCCGGTGCCGCTGCATCCCGAGCGCGACCTGCTCTGGTTCATCGCGAACTATGCGCCGGACCTGGAGAGCTGGGAGCGCGACATCTTTCTCGCCGTGCGCGAAGAGTCGTTCTACTTCTATCCCGTGTTCGCGACGCAGATCATGAACGAAGGCTGGGCGTCGTATTGGCACGCGCGCTTGCTGCGCGAAGCCGACTTCGTGCCTCAGCAAGCGTATCTGGACGCGATCAAGTGCCACTCGGACGTCGTGCGGCCCATCGCGGCGGATCAGCAGATCGCGCTCAGCATCAACCCGTATCACCTCGGCTTTTCGATGTGGGAGAAGATCATCGAGGCCGAAGGGCTCGATGCCGCGCGCAAGATCATGACCCAGGACGACGACTTCAGCTTCGTGCGCAATCACCTGACGCGCGAGCTCGCGGACGAGCTCGGCCTGTTCCGCTTCAACGCGCGCTCGGACGGCCAGATCAAGGTCCTTGAGCACGATTTGTCGGGACTGCACGAGAGCCTGCTGCACCAAAAGTACAACTTCGGCGCCCCGAGCGTGAATGCCAAGCACGTGCGCGTCGACGGCACGCTCGAGCTCTATCACGATCACACGGTCGACGGACGGGGGCTCGATCTCGAGCGCAGTCGCAAGGTGCTGGAGTACGTGCACCGCGTGTGGCGGCGCCCTGTCATTCTGCAGACCGTAGACAGTCAGGGTTCCGGGCTGGAGATCAAATCGACGTGAGCGCCTGAGCCGCCGTCGCGCTCAACGCTTGGTCGGCGGCTCCGGATCGCGCCACGCTTCCTCGTCTTGCGACGTGACGATCGACACGGGATCGCTCGCTGGAAACGATGCCGCGAGCGCTTCATCCAGCTCCTTCTGTATGCGGTGTCGCTTAGCAGCGGCGAGCGCGGCTTCGTTCGCCGCGTCCACTGCCGCCTTGTCTTCGTCACGTGTGCCCATGCTGATCGGTATAGTAACGTGACGCTCAGGCTCGTCGCACAGGGTTCTGCCCGTCGATTTCGTCGTGCTCGGGGTCGACCGGCGGATCGTGCATCGGCTCGTTCTGCCGCGGATCTTCAGGCGTCGGCTCTCCCGGTGTGATGGGCTGGAACACGGGCTTGTCGTGCTCCTTCGGCGTAGTTTTCGGCTCTGGCATCGGCAATTCCTCCTGCTGAGTCTTCAAGCCATCCCGCTAGGCAAAGTTCCATGACAGGCGGCGGCGCAGGCTAGCCGCGCGCGTGGCCGCGGGAGTAGGCTTGAAACCCGCCGGCCCGCGCGAGACCGGTGCGTCGTCCCCGGGGTACGCACTATGGGTTACACGACACGAGACATCCGGAACATTGCCCTCGTGGGCAACGCGGGTGCCGGCAAGACACTCCTGCTCGAAGCGCTGCTGCTGCAGGCAGGCGTGATCCGGAGCAAGGGCAGCTTGCAAAGGGGGTCGACGGTCTCGGACTGCGACCCCCAAGAAAAACGCCTCCAGCACTCGATCGATACCGCCCTCTGTAGCTTCGACTCCGCCGACACTCACTTCACCCTCATCGATACCCCCGGGTTTCCCGATTTTCTCGGCCGCACCTTGTCCGTACTCGAAGCCGTCGAATCCGTGGCGGTGGTGGTGAGCGCGGCCGACGGCATCGACATGTCGACCGAGCGCCTCATGGAATTCGCGCGCGATCGCGGCCTGTGCCGACTCGTCATCATCAACAAGATCGACGCGCGCGATGCAAAGCCCGAAGCGGTGTTGCGCGAGATCCGCGAGCGCTTCGGCGCGGAGTGCTTGCCCCTCAACTTGCCGTGTGATGGCGGTGCAGGTGTCGTCGACTGCTTCTTCCAGCCGCACGGCAAAGCGGCGGACTTCTCGAGCGTCGAGACGGCGCACACGCAGATCATCGATCAGGTCGTCGAGGTCGACGAAGACTTGATGGCGCTGTATCTGGAACAAGGCGAGGAGCTCTCGCCGGGGCAGCTGCACGATCCGTTCGAGAAAGCGCTGCGCGAGGGCCACTTGGTGCCCGTGTGTTTCACGTCCGCCGAGACGGGCGCGGGCATCGCGGAGCTCCTCGACATCTTCGTGCGCCTGATGCCAAATCCGCACGAAAGCAATCCGCCGCTGTTCTTGAAAGGTCCCGAGCAGGATGCGGTGCGTGTGAGCGTGACGCCCGATCCGGAGCAGCACGTCGTCGCGCACGTCTTCAAGATCTCGGTCGACCCGTACGTAGGCAAGCTCGGCATCTTTCGCGTGCATCAGGGCACAGTGAAGCCGGGCAGCCAGCTCTTCGTCGGCGATGCGCGTAAAGCGTTTCGGATCGCACATCTGTACAAGGTGCTCGGCAAAGAAACCGTCGAGGTGCCGCAGGCGATGCCCGGCGACATCTGCGCCGTGTCGAAAGTGGACGAGCTGCACTTCGATGCCGTCCTCCACGATTCGCACGACGAGGACAACTATCACCTGAAAGCCGTGAGCTTCCCGCCGCCGATGCTCGGTGTGGCGATCGAGCCCGAGCGCCGCGGCGACGAGCAACGTCTCGCGGATGCGCTTCACAAGCTCACGGCCGAAGATCCGTGCGTACGGCTCGAGCACCATGCGTCGCTCAATGAATCCGTGCTGTACGGCATGGGTGAGTTCCATCTGCGTGTGATGCTCGAGCGCATGACGGAGCGCTACGGCGTGCGCGTGAAGACGCATCCGCCGAGCATTCCGTATCGCGAGACAATTACACGGCCCGCCGACGGACATTGCCGTCACAAGAAACAGACGGGCGGCGCAGGCCAGTTCGGTGAGGTGTATTTGCGCGTCGAGGCGCTGGAGCGCGGTAGCGGATTCGAGTTCGTCGACGAAGTGGTGGGTGGCGCGATTCCGGGACAGTTCATTCCCGCGGTCGAGAAGGGTGTGCGGCAGGTGCTGACCGAGGGCGCGGTCGCGGGCTTCCCGCTGCAGGATATTCGTGTGACCGTGTACGACGGCAAGCATCATTCGGTGGACTCGAAGGAAGTCGCGTTCGTGTCCGCCGGCCGCAAGGCGTTTCTCGACGCCATCCACAAGGCCAATCCGATCATTCTCGAACCGGTGGTGAAGATGGAGATCACGGCGCCGACGACCGCGATCGGTGACATCACCGGCGATCTCGCGACGAAGCGCGCGCGCATCAACGGCAACGACACGCGACCCGGGCAGCGAGCGGCGGTCACCGCGCTCGTGCCGCTCGCAGAGATCACGGAGTACCAATCGCGCCTCAAATCGCTGACCGGCGGCTCGGGCGCGTTCACGATGGAGCTCAGCCACTACGATCCGGTGCCGGCCCGCAAGCAACAGGAGCTGATGCAGGCTTGGCGCCCGCGCGCCGACGAAGGCTGATCCGGCCGAATTGCAGATCATTGCAACGAGCCCTCGAAGGTGCGGCGCTTTGAGCCCGCGCGGCCCGCTCGCGACGAAGTACGGCCCTTCGCCCGGGCGACCTTCGGAGCCGCTACCGGTAAACTAACGTCATGCTCGATCTTCCCGGCCAACCGATACTCGACAAGCACGCGCTCGTCGGCGCGTGCCTACGCTTGCCAGTGCGAGTCGACGGCGAGCGCCTACGCGCGGAAATCGCATCACTCCCCACATCACTGTGGGGCAGCGCTGGTGGTCGTGTCGGCGTGCATAGCGCCGCCGAAGCGCTCTTTCTAAGAGGTTACGCGCCCGCCGAAGGCCCCAAACCTATCGAAGACCGTCCACCATTGCAGCTGCTGCCGTACGCACGCGAAATCACCGAGCGCCTGATTCCGGCGCCCCCGCTGCGCTGCCTGCTCGCAAAGCTCCCGCCGCTCGCCGTGATCCCGCCGCACATCGATCGCGCACCGTACTTCTCCAAGAGCATCCGCATTCACGTGCCCGTCGAAACGCACGAGCAGTCGTACATGCTGTGCGCCGGCCAGGGCTATCTCATGCGACCGGGCGAAGTCTGGGCACTGAACAATTGCGCCGAGCACGCGGTGTGGAACGCGCACCCGACGCTCCACCGCACGCACATGATCTGCGATTTCCTCGCGACGCCGGCGCTGCTCGCCTTGCTGGCGAGCGGCGATCGCGATCTTGGCCGGCCCATGCCGGATGTCGAGCGCCACGTCCGATCGCCGGCCGCGCGAGCTCACGCGATGGCCGGCGGATGATCGCGACCGAGCACTTCGTCTTTCTCCACCTGCACAAGTCCGGCGGCACGTTCGTCAACGAGGGGCTGCTGCGCTTCGTGCCGGATGCACGCCAGATCGGCTATCACCTGCCGCGCAAGCTGATCCCGCCGCCGCTCGCGCATCTGCCGGTGCTCGGGCTCGTGCGCAATCCATGGAGCTATTACGTGTCATGGTTCGCGTTCCAGGCCACGCGTCCGCAACCGAATCCGCTGTTCCGCGTGTTGAGCGACAACGGCCGTCTCGATTTCGAGGGCACGTTGCGCAACATGCTGGATCTCGGCGCAGGTGGCGCGCGCCTCGACGCGCTCATCGCCGCGCTGCCGGCGGCGTATACGAATCGCGGTATCAATCTGCCCGGGCCGGCGATCGCGCCGATCCGCAACAGCGGCCTCGGCTTGTATAGCTACCTGTATCGCTACCTGTACGACGGCCCGGGCATCCTGCACATGGGCCGCATGGAGCACTTACGCGAAGAATTTCCGAAGCTGCTGGTGGCAGTGGGTCAGCCGGTGAGCGGTCCGCTGCGCGCATATCTCACAGAAGCGCCTGCGCGTAATACCTCAGAGCACGCTGCGTACACGCAGTACTACAGCGATGCTCTGAGAGAGTTGGTGGCCCAGCGCGATGCGGATCTGATCGCGCGCTTCGGCTATCGCTTCGGGGACTAGCTTACTTGCCCTGGAGCGGTGGGCGCGTGCGACTCATCGCTTCCACACTCCGTCGCGAAGCGTCGATCATCTCCTGCCACTCTTCCTCGGTGAGGCACGTGGTGGTGTAACGCACGTGCGAGCCGGTGTTGAGGTCGCGCTTGCAGTAGCGCTTCTGGCCGTTCTCGTCGACGATTTTGTAGCCGGCCTTCTGCGCTTCGACGATATTCGAGGAATCCAGTTTCACCTGGCGGTCCGCCGCCGGCTCTTTCGGCGTGCCGGCGCAGCCCGCGAGCGCGATGACGGCGAGCATGATCGAGAATCGCATTCTTGCTTCTCCCACTCGATAGTCCGTTCAATGCAGCGCTTGCAGTCGCCGCCACGTCGTTTCGACGGAGTCCAGGACGCGCGCGATCTGCGCTTCGTGCTGCCGCCATTTGTCCCGCGCCGGCGGCGCGAGCGTGTAGCGCGACAACGGCAGCGGTTGCGTCACATGCTGTGCCAGGGACGGGTCGAATTCAATTCCTGCGAACCCGCAAAGCCGTCGGATCGTCGCCGCGGGATCCGCGAGCAACTCACCGTATGTCACGCTCGTCCAGCGCTCACGCGCCAAGACGGCGAGATCGTCCAAGACGATGCGATAGGTGCTACCCCATTGAAACGCAGCGATCTCCTCGAGCGGCCGGCCGTTCATCGCGCGCCAGCCCGGCGGCAACAAGAGCGACCAAGGGCCGTCGAAGCCCGGCAGGCCGTTGTAGGTCTTCCAGCGGCCGGAGCGCCACGCATCGATGATGCTGCCGAGGTTCTCGCGCGGATCGCGCCAGAGCACGATGAAGCGGGCGTCCGGAAATATGCGGTTCAAGAAGGGGATGCGCAGGGCGTTCTTCGGCGTCTTTTCCAGGAAGCGGAGCGCGGTCCCGTCGTTCGGAGGTGACTGACCGTGCGCGTCGCGCGCTTCGAGCAGCATTTGTCGGATGATGCTGTCAGCCACTGTCGCACTCGCGTGCTGGACTTCGAGGCGATTCGAGTCGACGCCGGGGGCGCCGGGCTGCAGGTCGGGGATGCCTTCTATGAGCTCGTGCCCTTCGCCACCGAGTGTGTAGAGCTGCTGGCTTACGGCGAGGGTTTCGAAGAGCAAGGTACTGCCGGAGCGGGGGGCGGCGATGATGAAGACCGGCTGATTGAGGCGCTCGCGGGTCAATTGCGGGTGGCTGGGGGTTGCGGCGGTTTTCGGTGCAGAACCCTGGGCGTGCGCGGCGCGCGCCGCTGGAGCGGTCGCGGGCCCGGCGTCGGTCGTGAGCATCGGGCGGAGTACGCGGCCTTCGAGCACGGTGTGGGCGCCGATGCGGTTCGTGCGCATCACGAGCCCTGCGGCGAGCGCGCGCGACGCCTCGCGCACGCCATCGCGCAGCTTCGCAAAATCCGGCCAGCCGCTCGGCGCGGCGCCGTGCAGCGCATAGAGCTGGCGCCAATCGCGGCAGAATGCATCGAGCACGCCGTGATAACGCATGAGCCGCGCCTGCGACTCGGACGAGTCGGACTGCGGAACGAGCTCCGAGCGCAGGTCGAGAATCAGCAGGTCGATCTCCGCGGGCGTCATCACCGGCGCAAGCATGGCGCGCTCCGTCAGCAGCGTGGCCTCGCGCGTCGGATCGAAGCGCAACTGCCGAAGGCTTGCCGATGCGGCCTCACTCTGCGCGACCAACTGCCAGAACGTCGACGTCCCCGACGTATCCGCAACCAGATGGATGCGCTCATCCGCCGTCGGATTCTCCACGTGATGTAGCCGCCAATTGTCGAACAGCCACGCCTCGCCGGCCGCCATGTGTACGCTCTGATCGCCACAGTAAAAGCGCACTTCCGGCCGCGTGATGACCGGCACATGCAGTCGCACGCGGTTGAACCAGTGATAGTTGATGTCCGCGTGCTCCGGGACGACCGCGCCCGGCGCGAGCCGTAGCAACCTCGAACGACTCCACACCACTCCGAAGCTCGCCAACACTTGCCGCAAATACGGCGCCTGCGCGAGATGTGGCGTCGGTTGCATGATGCCGTTGACCGCGTCGTTCTCGCCGCCATCCACGCTGATCAACCGGACCGAGCTGTTGCCCTCGATGTGATTCGGATGCTTGGCCCACGCATCCGCCGGCAGCGCCGCGACTTCGGCGCGCAAGCGCTCCACGTCGAAGCGTATGGGCAAGCGATAAAACGGCCGCGGGAGACGCATCTAGGCGGCGTCCACGGCCTTGCGAAAATCACCGATGGCACCGACGAGATCGGCGACCGCGAGCCGCTCGGCTTCAGTCAGCCGCGGATGCCACACGTCGAAGATCATCACGACGCGCGTTTGCTGACTACGATTCCACGCCTCGTGCTCGTACGTGTCATCGAACACGACCACCTTGCCGGGTTGCCAGTGATGCACCTCGCCCCCGACGTTCAGCGCGCAATTCTCCGGAACGATCAACGGCAGATGCCCGACGAGCCGCGTGTTCGTAACACCTCGATGCGGCAGCAGATGCGTGCCCGGCGTGAACACCGAGTACAGCACTTCCGGACCGTGCTCGCGGACGTGCACGAGCGGCAATCGATCGAGGGCGCGCGCCGTCGCGGGGCAGCTCGCGCAATTGTCGTCGCGGCGAATGCCGTGCCGATAGAAGTAATACCCCGTCCAACTCGGCGGCACATCGAGGCCGCGCAGATGCACTTGTTCGAGCGCTTCGCTATCGAACACGCGTTCGCGCCCGGCCGAGTCGGGCAGGAGGTGCAGCAGCTCCGCGCGAATGGCATCCGTGTCGCCCTGCAGCGCGGGAATCCAATCGAACAACGATCGCTCGAGATACGGCGCGGCGCCGAGGCCCGGAAAGAACAGGAAACTGGGTTGTTGGCGCGCGTCCGTGACGACCGGTGCCTCCTCGCGCAAGTAGATCCGCAAGCACTGCTCGACTCGCGCGAGCTCGCTCCGGCCGAACCGCTCGGCGAGCGGCTCCAACACGCGTACCAACGCCGCGCGCCTGCCGTTGCGAACCGTTGTCACGGCACGCTCGACGAGCGGGCGTAGCGCCGGCGGCGTGCTGTCTGCGTCGAGCCAGCGATCGCGCGCCTGCGCATCGTTGAGCGCGCGGGCATATTGAAGCGTCGCGCGGTGACGATCGCCGGACTGATCCAGCGCGAGTGCGAGGTACAGTCGTGCCGCGTGCTCGTCCGGCGCCAACGTCACGACGCGCCCGAATAGATCTACGGCGCGACGTGGACCGCCCGTACGCAGCGCGGCCACGCCCAGAGCGTTCAGCGCTTCCACGTGATCGGGCTGCGTCTCGAGCACGCTGGCGAACAGCCGCTCCGCTTCGGGAACGCGGCCCTGACGTAGGAGCCGTCGCGCCTGTTCCAGCACGGTGGGGTGGCTGCTCATCGTGCGGGCGAACTCGCGTATGCTGTGACCATGACCGCTGCCTCCGAATCAGCCTCGTCCCTGCACGATCTGCGCTACTACGTGCGCGTGTACGACGCCGATCTCGAGCTGCCGTTCTGCGAAAAGCTCATCGCCTCGTTCGCCGGGCTCGAGCGTTTCCATCAGCGCAACGGGCGCATGCTGCGCGCCGGCCTCGAGGAGTCCGCGTGGACTGAGCTCAACGTCACTCGCCTGTCCGATACGGGCTTCCTCGCATTCTTCCGCGCTCATATCGATCACGCGTTGGCGGCATACAACCGGGATGTCGGTCTCACCATCCCCGTGCCCAATTCGCCCAAGACGGCGGACCTGATCCTCAAGCGCTACCGGCCTGCGCAAGATGAGCAGTTTCAACTGCATTTCGACGCCGTCAACCATCTCGCGCATCGCTACCTGGTGCTGCTCTGGTATCTGAACGACGTTGCGCAGGGCGGCGAGACGCGGTTCCCGCAGCTCGGCGTGACGGTGCAGCCGAAGGCCGGCCGGCTCATTGTCTTCCCACCGTATTGGATGTATCAGCACGAAGGCGTCGCACCCGTGTCGGGCGACAAGTACATCCTGTCGACGTATTTGCTGTTCACCGACCCGCAGGCTCCGAATAACCCCAGCGCTCCAGGTAAGGCTGCACCCGATCCATGATCGGCTGCAGGTGCGTTTCGTACGCTTTCCAGCGACCGACGGATTTCTGATTGATGGGCTGCACGACCTGCGAGTAGCTCGGCGTGCTGATGTAACCCTTGGCCTGCGCGCGGGCCGCCGGCGCCAGCACAGCGTCGTTCCACGGCACTTCGAGGAACGCGAGCAGCTCGCGGACCTGCGTGGAGAAATCGGCCACGAAGGTCTCGTAACGCACTTCGCGAACCTCCGGTCGCAGCAGTTGCGCCTGTGCGTACCAAAAATCGAACGTGCGCCGATATCCGGTCGCGAGCGAATTGAGATCGCAGCAGAGAAGCGCGAAATCCGGTGCGCGGAAGTGCTGCATGAAGCAGCTCAGTAGCACATCGCACGGATGGCGTACGGCCAGCACGATGCGCGCATTCGGAAACAAGCGCCGAATCACCGGCAGGCGCATGAGATTCAGCGGGTTCTTGTCGACCAGCCGCTGCCCCGGCGCGAGCACGACTTTGCGATGCGCGCGCTGCCAGTAGCGGGCGCGCACCGCATCGAGTTGCTCCTGGCTCACGCGACCCAACTGCTCCGGATAACGAATGCCCGTGGCCAGCAGATCGTCCAGCGCCGACTGCACGAAGGGTTGCTCGTCCATCGAGACGAGATCGGGATGCGCGTCGAGTGTGAGCTCGAGAAGCGTGGTTCCCGAGCGGGGAAACGCCACGATGAAAATCGGGCTCTGCGCCGTGCTCGGTGCCGTCGCATCGACCCACGTTGCAACGTCCGCCGGATCGCAGCCGTACTCGGTGATCGCCATGGTCGGCGCGCCGCGCGCGTAGGCCATGGGTGCGGCCATCCTGATGTACTCCACTTGCGAGCGATGCGCCTCGACGAGCGTGGCGAAGGCCTCATCGAAGCGTCCGAGTGCATCGAGCGAACGCGCGAGCGCGAACAGCTCGAAGTGCCGCGTGTGAAATTCGAGACGCTGGTTCAAGCATTGCCGGAACAGCTCGACGGCGCGCTCGTGCTCGCCACACCGCTGCGCGAGCTGCGCCTGCGTCGCCGTGAGCTCGCCGCCGAGCTCGCGGCAGCGTGGGTCTTGCGCGAGTTGGGCGAGCAGCGCCCCCGCTTCTTCGAGCCGATTGGTGCGCTCGTAAATCTGCACGAGAGTGAGGCGAGCACGCGGATCGAGCGGCCCCACCTGCGCGAGGCGGCGCACGGCAGCTTCAGCCGACTCCGGCTCGCCGAGATTCATCAGTCGATGGCCGATGCCGGCGAGCATGGGCGCGTCGACGCCCTCGAGATGCTGCCAGCCTTCGAGGGCCGCGACGGCTTCGTCCGTCTGCAAAGACTCGTAACAGGCCTTCGCGTACTCGAAGCGGATCGCCGCGTCCTGCGGGGCCAGCTCCGTCGCGCGTTTGAGCACGGCGCGCGCCGCCTCGTAGTCGTGGCGATCGAGGTGAGTCAGGCCGACGTTGTAGAAGAAATCCGCGGAGGTCTCGCCGAGCTCCGCGGCGAGCATGAATGCCTTCAGTGCGTCGTCGTATTGGCCCAGCGCACGGCGCGCCGTGCCGAGATTCATCCAGTGCAATGGCTCGTTCGGCTCGAGCTGCGTCAGCCGGTCGAAGACTTCGTGGGCTTCGCCGGTGCGCGCCGCGCCGTACAACATCATGCCCAGCACGCCCAGGGCGCCCGTATGGTCCGGGCTCAGGGCCAGCGCCTCACGGCACAACGTCTCGGCCGCGGCCGCGTCTCCGGCCTGTAGGCGCGCCAGCGCGGTGTCGACGAGCGTTCCGGGGTCGGGGACGCCGAATTCCTCGAGGATGCTGGGCGGGTTGGTCATGCGTGCGCAAGACACCAGAAAAAAGGCCGCGTGGCAAATGCCACGCGGCCATAGAGAAAGAGCCGCTGCGCGCGCGACGGCTCCGTATCGTCAGAACTTCTGCTGGACGCCCACGAACCAGCGGCGCCCCAACGTATCGTAGGTCGACACGTCCGTGTTCGCGTTCGTGACGTTGTTCTGATACATCAACGGCGGCTGCTTGTTGCCCAAGTTGATTCCACCGACTTGCACGCGCGTGTTCGTCGGAAAGTTGTAGCCGACCGTCGCATCGACATAGAAATACCGCGAGATCGGGAGCGGCGGAGCATCCGGCAGCACGCCGTCCGGGCTCTTGATCTCGAGGCTGTCGATGAAGCGTGTGGTCACGAGCGCATCCAACCCGGCGTACTGCCAGCCCACGGCCAAGAGGCCGCGATTCTTGGCATAGTTGCCGAACTGCTTGTCGAACGTGCCGGCGATCTCGATCGGCGCCGCGCCCGGCGCCGGCGTGTTCTCGTAGCTGTTGATGTGCGTGATATCGAGCGAGAAGTTGAACGATCCGATGGCGGTCTGGCGGATCGAGTACTTGATGCCGAAATCGATACCGTCCGTCTTCAGCTGGCCGAGGTTCACGATCGGCTCCTGGAAGACCTGGAACAGGCCCGCGTTGTTGCTCGTCGCCGGATACCGGAACATCAAGCCGCAGAACTGATCGTTGCCCGTCTGCACGCACTGATTCACCGCGAAGTTCGGATCGAGCTGCGTGATCAGATCGTCGAGCTTGTATTTCCAGTAGTCCAACGTGAGCGACAGGCCGCGAATCTGGCTCGAGTCGTACACGACGCCGAAGGTGCGCACGTCGCCGGTCTCGGGCTTCAGATCCTGGCTGCCCTGGATCAGGCCGGTGATCTGGCTGTTCGGCTGCGTGAACCCGCTATCCGGGATCACCCCTGCGCAGGCCTTGTTCAGGTTCGGGTTGCCCGCCAGCTGTGCCGAGGTGAGGTTGGTGCACGGATCGGCAAACGTCGGCGAGTCCTGCGTCGGCGCGAACGACAGATCCGCGATCGTCGGCGCGCGGAACACTTCCGCGTACGACGCGCGCACCAGGATGTCGTTGATCGGGCGGTACTCGACTTTGAACTCCGCATTGGTCGACTGGCCGATCGTGTCCTTCGAGTAGTCGGACCGGCGAATGCCCGCGTTCAAGTTGAGCGCGTGCACGCCCGGCAGATCCTTCAGCAGCGGCGCGAAGATTTCCGCGTAGTACTCTTTCACGTTGTACTTCGCGAACGAGTTGCCGCTACAGGTCTCTTGCGCCAGCAAGCACGAGAGGTACAGCGGCGCCACGCCGCGCGTCAGCGCGTCGACCGTGAACGTGCCTTCCTGATCGCGATACTCACCGCCGATCGCGAGCTGCACATCGCCCGCCGGCAGCTCGAAGATCTTGCCGTTCAAGTTCACCGAGCCGCTCTTCGAGCGATACACGTAATCGGTCGTGTAGTTCGTCGAGATCGACTGCAGAGCCGCGATCTGCGCCGGATCGGACAGGTTGAAGATGTCGATCGGCGTACAGCCCGAGATCACCGCGCCCGGCGTGCCGCAATGAGCACCCGTGGCATCGATGAACGAAGGCCCGACCGCTTGCGTCAGCTTGTCCTTCAGCAGATAGCCGCCGATGTCCTGACCTTGATCCTTGTGGCCGTACGAGAAGTTCGTGTCCCACTCCCAGCCTGTGTCGCCGATCTTGCCCTTCAAGCCGGCGTTGGCCATCGCATCCTGCGTGGAGACTTGGCTGAAGCGATTGCCCAGTGCCGTGAGGCGAGTCTGCAGGTTCGGGAAGTCACCTTCGACACCGCCGAAGCTCGTGCCGAACACGTTGTAGACGCTGCTCTGCGAAATGATCGTGTCATCCGCCACCGCGTCGAACGGCAACGAGGCGATCTGGAAGCCCGACGACGTGTGCGTGTACAGCACCTCGGCATACGCCGAGAGCTGGTCGTTCACGTTGTAGTTGATCGTCGAGAACAGACTGCCGCGCTCTTGCGGCGTGATCAGCAGGTTGAACGGCTGATAGTTGTACAGGTCGCTGTTCTGGAAGCAGCGATAATCATTGATGCTCGTACCGGGCGCTCCATCGATGCGGGTCTGGCTGGAGCACGTACCGCCGGTGCCATTGGGGCGCGGCACGCGAATGCGACCGTTCGGCGTGCGGCTCGAACCGCCCTGCGACACGGCGCCGCCGTACAGATACAGCGCGAAGGCCGAGAATTTGCGGTCGTTCGCGGAGACGCCGTCCTGCTTGTTGTAGTTGCCGGCGAACATGATGCTCATCTTGTCGGTGTTGGTACCGAGCAAGATGCCGTACTGCGTGCTCTTGCCGTCGCTTTCGCTGGTTTGACCGTACTGAGCGCTCGCTTCGGCACCATCGACGTCCTTGCGAGTGATGAAGTTCACCACGCCCGCGATAGCGTCGGAGCCGTACACCGCGCCCGCGCCTTCCTTCAGCACCTCGACGCGCTCGATCGCATTGATCGGGATCATGTTGATGTCGACGGCGGAGGTCGTCGTGTTGCCCACGATGCCGATGCGACGGCCGTTGAGCAGCACGAGGGTGCGTTGGGCACCGAGGCCGCGCAGCTCGATGTTGGACTCACCGGTGCCGCCGCCGTTGTTGACTTGCGGGTTGGTCGCCGCGCCGGCGACCGAGGGCACGCGCTGGAGCAACTCGCCCATGGTGGAAACGCCCGCCGACTGGATCGCGGATTGATCCATCACGAAGACCGGGTTCGCTGTTTCCTGGTCGACGCGCCGGATGCGCGTGCCGGTCACGGTGACGGTCTGTGCTTCTTCGGCGGGAGCCGCGGTCTGGTCCTGAGCGTGGGCGGGAAGAGTGGTCAAGCCGGTCGTAGCCGCAGCACCCATGACGAGTGCGCGACGGACCGCAAGCGTGACTTCGCTGTTGCGATTCATCGGATATCTCCTGCGTACGGCGCGAGCCGTACGAAATGTTTTCCGCCGTCACGGGTCAGCGTGGCCGGGCGGATCCAATGCAGCTCGAGCGACCGATTCGGAAATCGGCGCGGAACTGCCGCGAGAGGACAATGGCGGCGGTTTGGCACAGTCCAGAGCTTGGTTGGGGAAAAAACGACACCGGGGTAGCAAGTGTTGATCCCGCTTCGTCTCGTCGAACCGACGCATACAAAGCGCCGCTTACGCCAATGAGATCACGCTCTCAGGGACTACGCGACGATTTGCGCGGCGAGCCGTGCGCCAGACGAGACGAAGTGACGGATAGACCGTGTCCTTGTTGAACGTGTGTCCAATTGTTCGATACTCGGGGATGAACTACCGTTCTCGCCACATTTGCCGGGGCGCCACGTGCGTGAAACATGTGTCGAGGGCGCAACGGCAGCGCGAGTTTGATCCAGTCGCTTGGCCCGCCTGACCCGGGTGTGCTCAGATCGCGACCATGGCCGTGGCGCTCACATTTTGTTTACAAGTGGCGCTGCTCGCCGCCGAGGCGGTGAGCTCGCCCACCGCGGCCAGCGGCGCCACTCCCGCATCGACGCCGGCGCCTCTATACGCGACGCCGACGCGGCTCGATCGCATCGGGCGCGTCGTCGCTCCCGTGATCATCGATGGCAAGGGACCGTTCCGGCTGGTCGTCGATACCGGCGCGAGTCATTCGACGTTCTCGCCGAAGCTCGTCGCCGCGCTCGGCCTCGCGCCGTCGTTCGATGCGCCGTTGCTGTTGAACGGCGTGACCGGTGTCGCCCAAGTGCCGACGGTGAGCGTCGAGCGCATGCAAGCGGGCGATATGGTGATCAAGAACGCGCAGGTGCCGGTTGTCCTCTCGTCGATCATGGCGGACGCGGACGGCATTCTCGGCGTGGCCGGCCTGCGCAACCAACGCATCCTCGTCGACTTTCGCCGCGATCGCATCGTCATCACGCGCTCGATGTATAGCATCGATACCGCGGGCTTCTTGCGCATTCCGGGACGCAAAGTCGCCGGCGGATTACTGATGGTCGATGCGCTCGTCGGCGGCGTGAAAGCACGAGCAGTCATCGATACCGGCGCCGAACGCACGCTGGGGAATGCGGCGCTGCGCGACGCCTTGCGCAATCGCGAGCGCGGTCGAGGTGGCCCACGGTGGGCGAGCACCGAGGTGTACGGCGCGACTACCGACGTCGCGAATGGCGAAGCGTCCGTCGCCCCGCCGATCAAGCTCGGTTCGGCCGTGATCAAAGGCACCGAAGTCGTGTACGGCGACTTCCACATTTTCAAAGTATGGGATCTCGAATCGCGTCCGGCAGCGCTCATTGGCATGGACGTGCTCGGCACCGTCGGCGCGATCGTGCTCGACTACTCGAGGCGCGAGTTGTTTCTCGACGTGCGGCCGCCGGATGCCGCACGTGTAGCGCGAAACGCGTCGCGCCCGAATGGCGGCGCGTCGCGCATCGCATCAGGCGGGCCATGCAGGTCCGGCGGCACACGCATCGTGCGCGCTGGATCGTGCCGCTAACCGCGCGTGAGAAAGGCCTCGGCGGTGTCGTGGCTTGCGCACGCAAAAAAGAGGCGGCAGATTGCTCTGCCGCCCGGTCGAGGTTGCTGCGCTTGCGCGCAGTACAGTTTCTTAGAACTTCACTTCGAAGCGCGCGAATGCGCGGCGACCGATCACGTCGTACGTCCCCGGATCGGTGCCCGACTGGATGTTCGGCGCGTAAGTCGGTGGCTGCTTGTCGAACGCATTCTGCAGACCAATGCGCAGCTCCGAGTTCTCCATGAATTTCCAGGCCGCGGCGACGTCCCAGTAGACGACGCTGCCGACGCCCGTGAAGCTCGTCTCACCCGGGAATTGCAGCGTCGCGCGGTTGGTCATCTTGTCGATGTACCGCGCACGCAGGTTCACGTTGAACTGCGAGAAGTTGTAGTCCGTGGTCCACACCGCACGCCACTTCGGGAACGTCTGGCCGAGGCTGATGCCGCCGCCGAAGTAGTTGATCGAGCCGACGTAGTCGATCTCCGGCTGCCCCGGAGTGTCGACGAGCTTGTACTCGAGCATCCGCGAGAGCAGCAGGTTCGTATGAATGCCGCCCGCCCGCTCCGGTAGACCCATCCAGTTGAGGTCGAAGCCGTAGTCGAACTGCAGATCCACGCCCGACGTCTTGATGTGTCCGTCGTTCAAGCCTGCGAACAGACCATCCGGGTCGTTCGGATTGTCGATGCCCAGGATGTCACCGGAACGGACCAGGCCCGCGCAGTACGGGTTCGTCGCCGAGTACCCCGGGTTCGTGCCGTAGTAGTTGAAGCACCCGGCAATACCGACGTTCGTGTCCGGCGTGACGATCGCGTCCTTGACTGTGATGCTGTAGTAGTCGATCGAGGAGCGGAACCGCTCGATCCACTGGCTCTGGCCGAGCTGACCGAGCACCACACCCAAGGTGTAGGTGTTGGCTTTCTCGGGCTTCAGCGCCGTGTTGCCTGCCGTGTTGATCTGCGCCTGCGCGCCCGGAGTGCCCACGAAGCTGTCGATGCTGGACGCCGCGGCGCCCGTGTCGATACAGAGCTGCCGCACCAAGGCCGCGTCCGGACCCGTGCGCTTCGCGCTGGTCACCGAGCAGGGATCGTAGATCTGCGGGAACGAACCGCCGCCCTGGAACAGTTCGTCGAAGTTCGGTGCACGCACGGCGCGCTGGTACGAACCGCGGAACCGCGCGATGTCGACCGGCTGCCAGGAGAGCTCCGCCTTGTACGAGTTGCTGTTCTGCTTCTCGCTGGTGATGTCGTTGACCTTGTCCGTGAACTGCGAGCGTGAGCGGCGGAAGCCGAGGGTGAAGTCCAGTGACTGTGCCGCCCGCGCATCCTTCAGCAAGGGGAAGAAGGCTTCGGTGAACAGGTCGTTGAACTCGTTCTTGCCGCCTTCCACTGCCTGGGTGTTGAAGCCCGAGATCGGGCCGGCGCCGGTGCCCGGATCGAAGTCGTAGTTGAACGTGCGACGCTCGGCGCCGAACACCAAGGACGCCGCACCCGCGGGCATCTCGAACAGATCCCCCGTGACGAACGCCTGCGCGATCTGCTGCCTCATCTCGAGCGTCGTGGAGGTCGTGACCGCGAGCGCTTTGATGCAATCTGCCGGCACCGGATTCTGGCCGAACGGATTCCACTGTGCGCACGCGCCGTTCACCGCACCATTCGGATCGGCGAGCACGTTGGTCAGAAGCTGCGTCTGAATGTTGCCCTTCTGCGTGTTGTCGATCTTCGTCTTGCCTTCGGAGAAGGACGCTTCGTACCGCCAGCTGCTCTGGATCGGACCGCGCACACCGCCCATGTACTGCACGACGTTGTTCTCGAAGCTCTGCTGACGCAGACCGAACGAGACCGGACGGATGCCGTAAAGGAAGGGCTCGGTGGCTCCGCTACCGGCGAGGAGCGGGTCGTTCCCCGTGCGTGCGTTCAGGAGCGCCTTGAGGTCCGCGGGAATGTACGGATTTGTAACCGGGACGACCAAGCTTCCCGAGATGCCCGCATTGGCTGCGCCGGTGTCCTCCCTCGTGGAGTTGACGAGAGTCGTGCAAACCTGCAGCGAGGTGCACAGCCCGGGCGCATTCGTGCGTACGCTCGGCACCGGAGTCGGCGCGAGGGCGGTGTCTGCGGTGTAGTTCGTGTAGTCCAACGAGCCGAAGAATTCCGCGTGCTCCGTGGCGTCGAAGCGGAAGTTCGTCATCAGGCCTGTGCGGTGCAAGGGCAGCGTGAGCAGGTTCACCGCGTCGAAGTTGTAGCTATAGAAGTCCGGGTAGAACTTCGTGTTCACGCCCGAGTCGACCGGATCCGTGAAGTGCTGCACGTCGAGCGGGCTGTTGAATACACCCGAGTAAAACAGCGAATGATCCAGATTGATGCCGATGCGGCCGGACTGCGCCCGCGCGCTGCCGGCAGCGAGCGAGCCGTAGCCTGAGCTGCCAAACAGAGTGTCTACCGCTGATTGCGGAATCGGGTTCTGCCATGCCGGGTTCGCGTTGCTGTTCCACCGCACGACACCTTGCGGTGGCGTGCCCGTCGTCGAGGTAGCCAGCACCGAGAACGGACGCTGACTCTTGATCAGCGGCTCGCGCGAGGTGCGATTGAACGCGATCACGGCGTTGCCGCGACCGTCGGCGAAGTTGCCGCCCAGCAGCGCGTCGACCGTGTAGTCCTCGGAGTCGTGGTACTTCGTGCTCTGCGAGTAGCTGGTCGAGAGGTTGAAGCCCTCGAAGTTCTGCTTGAGCTTGATGTTCACGACGCCCGCGACCGCGTCGGCGCCGTACACCGCGCCTGCGCCGCCGGTGATGACTTCGATGCTGTCGATGAGCGCCGGCGGAATCGTGTTCACGTCGACCGTCAGGTCGTTCGCGGACACCATCGGACGGCGGCCGTCGACCAGCACCAGGTTGCGGTTTGCACCGAGACCGCGGAGGTCGATGTTTGCCTGGCCGTCGTTGCCGGGGTTGTTCGAGGTGGTCGTGCCGCCGGCGACGATCTGCGGCAGATTGTTCAGTGCAGTTTCGAGAGTGATATCAGCGTTCTGCTTGATCGCGGAATCGGAGACTGAAGTGATCGGGCTGTTGGCGGCATAGTCCTGGCGGACGATGCGCGAGCCGGTCACGACGACGGTCTGGGTTTCGGCGGGTTGCTGGTCCTGATCTTGGGCATAAGCGGGAATTGTCGCGGCAGCGGCCACTGCACTGGTCCAAAGTGCACGCCGTACTGCCCGCGCGATTTTGGTATCGCGGGTCATCGGGTTCCTCCTGCGAACGGTCGAGCCGTTCGTAAATGTGTTGCCCGGCTTGCGCCAGAAGCGCCGCCGGCAAGGTCTTTGGTTGTGCTGGGTCAGACCCGGGCTGGGGACCAGGAACCTGACTTCGCGTGGCGCGGATAGTAGCAGCGAGGCTACAGCGGTAAAAGCAATTTGGCGAAAACACCACAGAGGTCCGCGGGACGGAAAACCCATGTCTGACTGGGACGAACCGCCGGTTTCTGAGTCATCAGATCAGCGACTGTGGGCCGAAATGGAAGGTGTCGAAGCGGCACGTTGTCCGTGGGCAACGTTCGGCGCCGTACGTGAGTTACTGCTTCGGGGCGGTCCAGTTCACGAGGTCGCCCGCATGCAATGCGCGGCGCGCCGCTTCACCGCCTTTGAGCTCGAGGATCGCGGCCACGGGTACGCCCGAGCTGACTGTCGCAAGCGAGTGCGGCACGGTGCGCGCGGCGATTGTCGCAATGCGACCATCCTTCCGGATGAACACCATGTCGAGCGGGATGTAGGTGTTCTTCATCCACATGTTGAAGACACGCGGCTGCTCCGACACGAACAGCATGCCGCGGTTTTCGGGCAGATCGCGCACGAACATGAGCCCCTGCTCCTGTTGTGCCGGCGTCTGCGCGAGCCAGATGTCGAACGTGTGTAGCTGCGTGCCGCTCTTGATCTGCAGCGTCGTCTTGGGAAACGCCTCGAGCGGAATGAGCGCGTCCTCGCGCGGCTCAGCGTGCGAGCCGGGCACCGCGGCAAATACGAGCAGGGCGGCGACGAAGAACGCGCGCATCACTTCACCGGCGCGCCGAAGGTGACTCGGCCCGCGAAATCGAAGCTGCTCACGACGATCCGCTCGTTCGCGGAGAGGCCCGCGACCGGCTCGATGCAGAAGCCGCGCGCCACCACTCGATACGAGCGCGTCGGTCCGCCGAGCGCGCCGAAACGTTCCTGATTCAATTTGTCCACGGTGCATCGATCGTCTCCGCGCGTCGCAAATAGACGCTTCTCGCCTTCGAATATCAGGGTGAGATTGGTGGGCAGCGCGTTGCCGCTATTGCCCTCGGCGGCATCCGCCACGCCGAACACCATCCGCAGACGCCGGCCGTCACTGTGGATCGGACCGGCGAAGCTCAGTCGGATGCCGCTACCGTCGGGCCGTGCCGCGCCTTCGCACTCGATCTCGGCGTTGTGCCAATTGATGTCGAGATTCAGCGCGCCGCGAATGCGGGCGCGCAGAAAGCCATTGCCGCTCGGCAAGCAACCCGCCGGCTTTGCAGCGGGCGCGCGCGAGCCCGCGACGGCACCGGGCGGAGCGGGAGTATCGGCACTTTGGGCGAGTGGGGCGGCCAATCCGGCGGTAAGGAGCGCGGCCGCACGCGTCAATCTCATGGGCGAGAGTCTAGCGCGAGGCGGCCGTGCTCCGTCTGTGTGTCGTCGACGCTCGACAGTTATGTCGCTGGCGCCACCAGCAACGCCTTCGCCAGTCGCGCATGCAGCTTGCCGATGCCGCGGGCGAGGTGCATGAGGAGCGTCAAGATCAACACGCCCAACACGGCGCACACGACATAGCCGGCCGGATTGTCGAGCCATTGCGGGTTCAGCTGAACGTCATTGCCGCCGAACCACCACTCGGGGAGCCAGCCGATATACTCCAGCAATCTGAAGATCGGCGCGGCGACCATGGCCATGCCCGTCGCAAGCCCCGTGACCGCCGCCGTGAAGTACACGATACCGAGCGGCAGCATCAGTAGCAGATAGAACAGCGTGGTCCACGTGCGCGGGTCTTTGAGCATCGCCACGATGCGCGCGACGAATCCTTGCGGCGGGCCGGGATGCACCGGCCGCCGCGGCATGCGCTCACCCGAAATCGCTTCGAGCAAGCGCCCTTCGCCGAGCGAGATCACCCGCGTCATGCCGATGAAGACGAGAAAGAACGGCAGCCCGATGATGAGTATTGAAAGCCCGGCGGATAGCGCCAGCCCCGTCACCGCAAACGTGAAGTACACGATCCCGGTTGCCAGCGTGAGCAGCATGAAGAACAGCGATATGTACGCGCGCGGATCGAGGAAGACGCCGAAGAGCTTCTGCAATGCCGAGGGATCCGCGGAACGCGGCCGCTTGGGCGGCTGTAGCGCGGCCTTCACTTTGACTTCGGTCTCGCGATACGCGGCCGCCACTTCGTCCGGTGCACCGTAGGTGCTTGCGATGAGCTCGAGCACGTCAGCCTCCGATTTGTCGGGATGCGCGGCGATCTCCGCGCGCAGGTATTCCTCGGCGTCGTACAGCGCGTCCTGGATGAGCGCGGGGTCCTCGCCTTCGAGCGCAGCACGCAGCTGCTTCAGGTAGTCGTCGATGGAGCGGGGTGCGGCAACGGTCATGATTGTTGTCCTTCGATGAAGCGATCCACGAAGTCGCGCGTCTGGCGCCAGATCCCGCTCCATTGCGCGAGCAAGGCGCGGCCTTCGGCGGTGATGCGGTAGTAGCGGCGGGGTGGACCGGAATAGGACGGGACGATGCGGCTCGTGAGCCACCCGCTCGCGCTCAAGGCGCGGAGCACGGGATAGATGGTGCCTTCCTTGAAAAGCGCCTCGCCTTCGTTGGCCTTCTGCAGGCGCTTGGCAATTTCGTAGCCGTAGAGGTCCTCGTCGGTTGCATCCAGCACGGCGAGCAGCACGAGGGCCACGAGACCGGCATTGAGATCTTTCTGAAATTTCTTGGCCTGACTATCGTCCATAGGCCAGTACTGTGGTGTACACAGTATTGGCTGTCAACCAGTAAGTGGCAGCTTCAAGTAGGTGTTGGCGACAGCGTGAGACATATGTCGTGCTGCTAGACTCGCCGGTCCTCGAAGAAGGCCCCAAAAAAGACATGCGAAACCCGGTACTTGAAGTGACGCCGGTCATTCCGGAGGCACTCGATCGCCTCCCCGAATTGGCGGCGAATCTTTTCTTTGGTTGGCACCGGCCGGCCCGTGCACTGTTCGAGGACCTCGATCGCGAGGTGTGGAAGCAGGCCGGTGGCAACCCGCGGCTGCTTCTTCGCTGCGTCAGTCAGGAGGCGCTGAATCGCGCGGCACAAGATCCGGCGTATCTGGGCCGTTATCAGCAGGCCCTCGCCGCCTTCGATTCCTACATCAAGTCGCCGGCGCCCTCCGGCGATGCGCCACTCGTTGCCTATTTCTGCGCCGAGTACGGCTTCCACGAGAGCTTCCCGATCTATTCGGGCGGCCTCGGCGTGCTGGCGGGCGATCACTGCAAGGCCGCGAGCGACGAGCGGATGAACTTCTTCGCCGTCGGCTTGCTGTACGGCCAGGGATATTTCACCCAGGCGGTCGACAACGACGGCGTGCAGCACGCCTCGTACGCCGAGCACGACCCGAGGGACCTGCCGGTCGAGCCCGTGCGCAAGGATGGCAACTGGCTGAAGGTGCGCGTACGCATCGGCGGCCGCGACGTCGTCGCGCAGCTCTGGAAAGCGTCAGTCGGGCGCGTGACCGTCTACCTGCTCGACACGAACTGTGAGGACAACGCGCCCGCCGATCGCGATATCACGTACCGCCTGTACGGCGGCGACGAATCGACGCGCATTCGGCAGGAGATGATCCTCGGCATCGGCGGCACTCGCGCGGTGCGCGCGCTGGGGCTGCAGCCCGCCGTGTTCCACCTGAACGAAGGCCACGCGGCCTTTCTCATTCTCGAGCTCCTGCGCGAGCATCTCGCGCGCGGGCTGCCGTTCAACGCCGCGCTCGAAGCAGTTGCGGGGCAATGCGCCTTCACGACGCACACGCCGGTGGCCGCAGGACACGACGCGTTCGGCCACGATCTGCTCGTCGCGCATTTCGGTGACTTCATTCGCGAGCTCGGTATCTCGGTCGAGCGGTTCCTCGAGCTCGGTCGATCGCCAACGGTGCCGGGCCTCTTCAACATGACGCGCCTCGCGTTGAACGGCACGCGTAGCGTCAACGCCGTGAGCCGCATTCATGGCTCCGTCACCTCGAGACTGTGCGCTGATCAATGGCCCGAGGTGCGTCCCGAGGAAAATCCGGTCGGCTACGTCACGAACGGCGTGCACACGCCGACGTTCCTGCATCAGGACTGGGCGAATCTCTTCGATGAGTCGTTACCGGCCGATTGGCGCGAACGGCTGCGCGACGAAAATGTTTGGCACGCCGTCGAGCACTTGCCGGACGACAGATACTGGGCAACTTCGCAGTCGGTGAAGTCGCGCATGCTCGCGAGCGTGCGCGAACGTCTGCAACGCGAATACGCGCGCAAAGGACTGAGCCCGGCGCAGTGGCGCCACGTCACGCGCCATCTCGATCCCACACATCCGGACACCCTGACGATCGGCTTTGCGCGGCGCTTCGCGACTTACAAGCGCGCCGCGCTCCTGCTGCGAGATCGCGCGCGCCTCGCGCGCGTCATCAACGACCCCGATCGGCCCGTGCTCTTCCTGTTCGCCGGCAAGGCACACCCCGCGGACCACCCCGGCCAGCAAGTGCTGCGCGAGATCAAGCAGCTGATGCTGTCGCCGGAGTTCGTCGGTCGGGTCGTGTTCCTCGAAGACTACGATTTGCAGCTCGCGCGCTGGCTCGTGTCCGGCGTCGACGTGTGGCTCAACAACCCGATCGCCCCGCTCGAAGCGAGCGGCACCTCCGGCATGAAGGCCGCACAGAACGGGCGCTTGAACCTCTCCGTGCTCGACGGCTGGTGGGCGGAAGGCTGGACGCAGGACAACGGCTGGGGCATCCCGCCGATCAACGTGCAGGACCCGGAACGGCGCGACGCGCTCGAAGCGGAGCTCATCTTCGATACGCTCGAAGAAGAAACGTTGCCGCTCTACTACTCGCGCAACGCGGACGGCTTCTCGCCCGAGTGGGTTCGCCGGAGCAAGCGTGCGATGGCGAGCGTGATCCCGCGCTTCAACATGCGCCGCACGGTGTTCGACTACGCGCGTGGCATCTACTACCCGCTGTCGCGTCACGCGGCGAAGCTCGCGGAGCACGATTTCGCCGGCGCGCGCGCACTCGCCGATTGGAAGCAGCGCGTGCGCCAGCTCTGGCCGAAAGTGGGGCTGCGCTTGCTCGCCGATGCGCCGGGCGACATGCCGCGCGGCGAGCGGTTGCACTTGCGTGTGGCCGCGGCGCTGAACGGCCTCAATCCAACCGATGTGCGCCTCGAGTTCGTTGCACGACGCCGCTTGCCCGCTGCAGACATCGAGCAGCCGGCGCTGACGTCGTATCAAGCGCCGCCGCAGAATGGGTTGTGGATCGAGGGTCTGAAGCCGACGGGTGAGATAGAGAGCGACGGGTGTACCGTGTTCGCGCTCGATGCGCAGCCCACCGAGTGCGGCCAGTTCGACACCGAAGTGCGCATCTATCCGCATCACGAGATGCTCACCCACCCCTTCGAGGTGGGCCTCATGAAGCGGATCTGACTATGTGATCGGCAAGAAGTCGCCGGCGGCGCTTTTTGCGAAAATCACGGCCCCGAGCGGCGGCAGATTGATTTGCACCGACGCCGGCAGTCCCGCGTGCGGCACGGCCTGCGCCTCGACGAGCGCGAGGTTGCCGACATTGCTGCCGCCGTAGTGGTGCGAGTCGGAGTTGAACACTTCCCGATAGGAGCCGACATGCGGCACGCCGACGCGCCAGCTCTGACGCGGCACCGGCGTGAAGTTCAGAACGACGAGCATGTGCTGCTCGCCCGCGATCCGCAGATAGCTGAACACCGAGTGCTGGCGATCGTTCGGCTCGACCCAACGAAAACCGCCGGGCTCGAACTCGAACCGGTGCAGGCACGGACTCTCGACATACAGCCGGTTCAGATCCGCGAGCATCCGCTGCACGCCCGCATTCGCAGGGTCATCGAGCAGATGCCACGGCAAGGCCGCGCGAAAATCCCACTCGCCCGGTTGCGCGAGCTCGGTGCCCATGAAGACGAGCTTCTTGCCGGGGAACGTCCATTGGTACGCGAGCAGTAAACGCAGGTTCGCGAGCTGCTGCCAGCGGTCGCCCGGCATCTTGCCGAGCAGCGAGCGCTTCAAGTGCACGACTTCGTCGTGCGACAGGGCGAGCACGAAGTTCTCGCTGTACGCATACATCATCGCGAACGTCAGACGATTGTGATGATGCGAGCGGTGCACTGGGTCTTCGCGCAGGTAGGCGAGCGTGTCGTGCATCCAGCCCATGCTCCACTTCATCGAGAAACCGAGGCCGCCCATGTCGGTCGGGCGGCTGACTTGCGGCCAGTCGGTCGACTCTTCCGCGATCACCACCGTGCCGGCGTAGAGTGAGTGCGTCACCGCGTTCAGCTCGCGCAGGAGCTCGATCGCCTCGAGATTGTGATTACCGCCGTGCCGGTTCGGCACGAAGTCGTGTTCGCGCTTGCTGAAGTCGAGATAGAGCATCGAGGCCACCGCATCGACGCGCAGCCCGTCGAAGTGGAATTCTTCGAGCCAGTAGCAGGCGCTCGACAGCAGGAAAGAGCGCACCTCGTGCCGCTCGTAATTGAAGACGAGCGTGCCCCAATCCTTGTGCTCGGCCTTGCGCGGATCGGCATATTCGTAAAGCGCTGTACCATCGAAGTTCGCGAGCCCGTGCGCATCGCGCGGGAAATGCGCCGGTACCCAGTCGAGCAGCACGCCGACGCCGTGCGCGTGACAGCGATCGATGAGATAGCGCAGATCGTCCGGCGAGCCGTGCCGGCTGGTCGGTGCGAAATAGCCGGTTCCCTGATAGCCCCACGAGTCGTCGAGCGGATACTCGGCAATGGGCAGGAGCTCGACGTGCGTGAAGCCGAGTTCGCGCGCATACGGCGCGAGCTGGTCCGCGATCTCGCGGTAATTGAGAAACCCACCGTCGGCGCGCCGGCGCCAGGAGCCGAGGTGGACTTCGTAAATGCTCATCGGCGCGTGCAGCCAATCGTTGCCGGCGCGGCGCTCGAGCCAATCCGCGTCGCTCCACGCAAAGGATGACGCGCCCGTGACGAGCGAGGCCGTGGCAGGCCTCAGCTCGGCCGCGCGCGCAAAAGGGTCGGACTTCAGGAAAATCGCGCCGCTGTGGCGACTGCGAACTTCGAATTTGTAAAGCTCGCCGACTCCAAGCCCCGGCACGAACAACTCCCACACGCCGCTCGCGCCGAGCACGCGCATGGGATAGCGCCGGCCATCCCAATGGCAGAACGGCCCGACGACGCTGACCCGCTCCGCGTCGGGGGCCCATACGGCAAAGCGCACGCCGGCCACGCCGTCGGCCGTCAGCGCATGTGCTCCAAGAAAGCGCCAGGCTGCGCGGTGCTGGCCGCGCGACCACGACTCCACTTCACGCGGTTCTAGCAGCGGTCCGAAGCTGTACGGGTCTGTCTGGTCGAACGACGCGTCGTGAGAATCGTTCCAAGACACGCGGTAGTGTCGTGGCAATTCGCCCAGCGCGCCGGTCCAGAGGAAAAAGTCGGTATCGCGCAGCCGCTCGGGCGCGACCCGTCCCTCGATGCGCACGTCGCGTGCCGCGGGAATGTGCAACAGGACATACGCGGTAACACCATCGTCATGCGGACCGAGCACTCCGTGCGGGTCGTGATGGCGGCCATCGGCGAGACGGCGCAGGTCCGATTCGAGATTCGTGCGGATTCTTTCGCGAATCGCCATTGACTGGTCGTCGGCCAAACGTGTAGACAACGGAACCTAGCACAAGAGGACCGATCGTCCCCGCGAACCATGCCCCGACAGCCCGCGCGAGCTTCCTCCGGTCGATATGTCAGCCGCCTCACCGGCGGCACACTTGCCGTCATCATGGCCGGCGGGCGCGGTGAGCGTCTGAAGGCGCTTACCGAGCATCGCTGTAAGCCGGCGACGCCGTTCGGCGGCAAGTTCCGCATCGTCGATTTCGTCCTCTCGAATTGCGTGAATTCCGGCATTCGCCAGATCTCGATCCTCACGCAATACAAGGCACAGTCCCTGATCCAGCACGTCGAGCGTGGCTGGAGCTACCTGCGCGGTGAGTTCGGCGAGTTCATCGAGGTGATTCCGGCGCAGCAGCAGGTCGGGCCGCACTGGTATCGCGGCACGGCCGACGCCGTATACCAGAATCTGGAGCTGATCCTGTCGCACCGGCCGAAGCACGTGCTGGTGCTCGCCGGTGATCACATCTACAAGATGGACTACGGTCCGATGATCGCGTACCACGTGGAGAAGGGCGCGGACATCACCGTGGGCGTGGTCGAAGTGCCGCGCGACCAGTCGATCCATTTCGGCGTGCTGACCGCCACCGAATGGAACCGCGTCACGGCCTTCGACGAGAAACCCAAGAACCCCGCGACCTTGCCGAGCCGCCCGGACTCGATCCTCGCCTCCATGGGCATCTACGTGTTCAACACGAAGCTGCTCGAGAAGCTGCTGCTCCAGGACGCGGCCGCGGAGGGTTCCGCGCACGACTTCGGCAAGGACATCCTGCCGCAAGCGATCGGCAACCTGCAGGTGTTCGCCTATCCGTTCCAGGACGTGAAGACGCGCGCGCAGAGCTACTGGCGCGACGTCGGCACGATCGATGCTTTCTACGATGCGAATCTCGAGCTCGTCCATGTGCGGCCCGAGCTGAACATCTACGACGAAGAGTGGCCGATCTGGACTTATCAGGAGCACCAGCCGCCCGCCAAGTTCATCCTCGACGAGGAGTCCCGGCGCGGCATCGCGGTGAACTCGATGGTCTCGGGCGGGTGCATCATCTCGGGCGCGGTGGTGCGCGAGTCCTTGCTGTTCTCGAACGTGCGCGTCGAGGAGCGCACCGTTATCGAGCGTTCGGTCCTGCTGCCGGGGGTCACCATCGGCATGGGCTGTCAGATCAAAGGGGCAATTCTCGACGAAGGCTGTGTCATTCCGGACGGTATGTTCATTGGCGTGGATCCTGCAGAGGACGCGAAGCGTTTTCACGTAACCGAAAAAGGTGTGGTTCTCGTGACCGCTGACATGCTCCGTCGCCTGCAAGCTCCCGCAACATGACCCAGCCTGCGCGCCTGCCTGTCGTTCTGCTGTGGCACATGCATCAGCCGCAGTATCGCGACGCACTCACCGGCCAATACGTGCTGCCCTGGACGTACCTGCACGCCATCAAGGACTACATCGATATGGCGGCGCACCTCGAAGCGCAGCCGAACGCGCGCGCGGTCGTGAATTTCACGCCCGTGCTCATCGAGCAGCTCGAAGAGCTGAGTCAGAAGATCGGCGCGCATCTGAAGTCGGACGCGGCGCTGCCGGATCCGGTGCTGGCGCTCCTGAGCGCGGCGCCCGTGCCGCAAGTGCCCGCCGAGCGGCTCGAGGTGATGAAGTCCTGTCTGCGCGCGCAGCGTAAGAATCTCATCGAGCGCTTCGGGCCGTATCTCGAGCTCGCGACGATCGCCGAGACGCTCGCCACGCCGGAGCGCGTGATGTATGCCTCCGACCAGCTCATTCACGATCTCGCGGTGTGGTACCACCTCGCGTGGGTGGGCGAGACCGTGCGGCGAACGGACGCGCGCATTGCGGCGCTCACCGCGCAAGGCCGCGCGTTCACCGCGCAGCAACGCCGCGAGTTGCTGACGCTGGTCGGCGAGCTCGTCGCATCCGTCGTGCCGCGCTTTCGCAAGCTCGGCGAGAGTGGACAGATCGAGCTCTCCGTCACGCCGTACGGCCATCCGATCGTGCCATTGCTGTTGGATTTCCAGAGCGCGCGTGAAGCGGTGCCGGGCATGGCGCTGCCGCGCAGCCCGCGCTATCCGGGCGGCGCCGAGCGGGCGAATTGGCACATCGCCGAGGGACTGCGCGTATTTACAGCGGCATTCGGCGTGAAGCCGGTGGGCTGTTGGCCTTCCGAAGGCGCGATCAGCCGCGACACCTTGGCGTTCCTCGAACAAGCCGGATTCAAATGGGTCGCCTCGAGCGCGAACGTGTTGGGCGCGAGCCTGCGCGTCGCCGGCGCGGCGGACAACGACGACCTCGCTGCCTACAACCGGCCCTACGCGCTGCCGGAATCGAAGCTGCAGTGCTACTTCCGCGACGACACGCTGTCGGATCGCATCGGCTTCAACTATTCGACGTGGCACGGCGACGATGCCGCACAGAACTTTGCGCACGAGCTCGGCCAACGCGCGCGCGACTACAACGGCGCCGAAGGTCACGCGCTGCTGATCGCGCTCGATGGCGAGAACGCGTGGGAGTATTACCCGTTCAACGGCTACTACTTCCTCAAGGCGCTCTACGACGCGCTCGCCAATCATCCGTTGCTCGAGCTCACGACGCTCGCCGAGTGCGTGCAGCGCGGACTGAAGCCGTTGCCGCTGAAGAAGGTCGTTGCGGGCAGTTGGGTGCACGGCACGCTCGCAACATGGATGGGCGATCCTGCGAAGAACGCCGCATGGGATTTGCTGTGCGAAGCCAAGCAGGTCTACGACCGCGTGATGCAGGAGGGCAAGCTCGACAGAGCAGAGCAGGTCGCCGCCGAGCGGCAGCTCGCGCTGTGCGAAAGCTCCGATTGGTTCTGGTGGTTCGGCGATTACAATCCGGCCGACGCGGTGAGCCAGTTCGATCGGCTGTACCGCCGCCAGCTCGTCAACCTCTATCGCCTGCTCGGCGTCTCCGTGCCGGAGATCCTCGGCCACCCGATTTCGGTCGGACGCGGCACGCCGGAAGCCGGCGGAGTGATGAGACGCGGCACCGGGACCTGACGTCGCCGCGATTGCAGCTCCCCGCAACTCGGCGCCGCGCGATTCGTTCATCGTCATCGTGACTTCACCGCGACTTCCAGTCTTCGATCGCCGCCGCTCCGGCGTGCTGCTGCACTTGAGCTCGCTCGAAGCGGGCCTCGGCCGCGGCGGGCGCGCGTTCGTCGATTGGCTGGCGGAAGCGGGCTTCACCGTCTGGCAGTTCCTGCCCCTCGGGCCCACGGGCACGGACGGCTCGCCGTATTGGGTACGCTCGGATTCCGCCGGCAACGTGGCCTTTCTCGACCCCCATGAGATGCCGTCGGCGGACTCCGGCGACTACCGCGCATTTCTCGAAGCGTCGCGCGACTGGCTCGACGACTACGCGATGTTCGAAGCGCTGAGCGCTATGCACAGGGGCGAGCCGTGGTGGACGTGGCCCGACGAGCATCGCGATCGCGCGCCCACCGCGATGGAGTGGGTACTGAACGAGCTCGGTGCCGAGATCGAGCGCTTGAAACAGCAGCAGTTCGCCTTCGCGTGGCAGTGGGCGCGGCTGCGCGACTACGCGCATTCCCGGGGTGTGCGGCTGTTCGGCGATCTCCCATTCTATGTTGCGCCCGATTCTGCGGAGACGTGGTCCCATCCCGAGCAGTTTCAGCTCGATGGCAACGGCCGGGCGACGGCGGTGGCAGGCGTGCCGCCGGATTATTTCTCCGAGAAGGGTCAGCTCTGGGGCAATCCGCTCTACGACTGGCGCGCCATGCGCCACGACGGCTTCGCGTTCTGGCGCGGCCGCGTACATCGCCAGCTCGTGCGCGTCGATCTGCTGCGCATCGATCACTTCAGGGCGCTCGCCGCGCATTGGTCCGTGCCGGCTGGCGCGCCCGATGCGCGCGGCGGCGACTGGAAGCCCACGCCCGGCCGGGCGTTCCTCAAAGCATTACGCGAAGAGTGCGGCGATCTGCCGATCGTCGCCGAGGATCTCGGCGTCATCACGCCGGACGTCGATGCGCTCCGCAAGGGATTCGGGCTGCCGGGCATGCGTGTGCTGCAATTCGGCTTCGGCGGCAACCCTGAAGATGTGCATCTGCCTCACATGCACGAGCGTGACTGCATCGTCTACACCGGCACGCACGACAACGATACAACCGTCGGCTGGTTCTCGAGCCTCGACAGCGAGACGCAGCGACGCGTCGAATTCTTTCTGCGTCTCGCGCCCGGCGCGATGCCCGAGGCGCTGGTGCGCGCGGCGCTCGCCTCCGTTGGCACGCTGGCGATCATTCCGATGCAGGACGTGCTCGCCTTGGGCACGGAGGCGCGGCTCAATCTGCCCGGCACCGTCGCGGGCAACTGGACGTGGCGCCTGCCGCCGGGTGCGCTCAACCAGGACCTTGCACGTCACTACGCCTTGCTGAATCGCGTTTACGCACGCGTTTGATGTTCCCCGCGGCGCCGGGGCTTCCCTTTGCTAGTATCGGTTACGTGAGTAACGCTCTGCGCATTCCAGTCGCTTTCCTCTCGGTCGCTCTCCTCGTGAGCGGCTGCTCGCTGTTCGCACCGAAGCTGGAACGGCCGAAACTGTCGGTCGTGAACGTCGAGTTGCAGAAGAGCGACGTGTGGGAACAGCGCCTGAAGGTGCGCATGCGGGTGGAGAATCCGAACGATCGCGCCATCCCGGTGAAGGGCCTGACCGTGGCGCTCGACGTGCAGGATCAGGAGATCGCGCACGGCGTGTCCGGTGCGTCGTTCAACGTGCCGGCGCTCGGTGAGGCCGAGTTCGACATGAACATGACGGCCAATATGGCCGGCGCGTTGCTGAAGCTGCTCGGCTCCGGCAATCAAATCGGCGACAGCATCGATTACCGCATCAAGGGAAAGCTGTCGCTCTCGGAAGGATTTTTGCGCTCGATCCCGTTCGAGGATCGCGGCCGCGTCCAACTGAAATAGCGCGTCAGAGCTGCGTGACGGGCTTCTTCAGCAGCCCTTCGTAGAGCTGCACGTAGAGCTCGCCCTGACGCTCCCACGAGAAATCCTGCGCCATCCCGTTCCTCACCATGCGCGCCCAATGCGCCGGCTGCGCGTACAGATCGAGCGCTGCGTTCAGCGCCCATTCGAGCGCTTCAGCGTCGTAGTGCTCGAATACCACACCCGTACCCTCGCCCGAAGCCGGGTTGTACGGCACGACGGAATCGGCGAGACCGCCGGTCTTGCGCACGATCGGCACGGTACCGTAGCGCAGGCTGTACATCTGATTGAGGCCGCACGGCTCGTACTGCGAAGGCATGAGGAACATGTCGCTCGCGGCTTCGATCCAGTGCGCCAACTCGTCGTTGTAGCCCCGGTGGAAGTGCACGCGGTCCGGAAAGTCCGCCTGCAGCTTGGTGAAGAATTCCTCGTACGTCGGTTCGCCGTTGCCGAGCACGACGAAGGCAACATCGCGCCACGCGAGGACCTCGGGCAGCGAATCGAACATCAGATCGATGCCTTTTTGCACGGCGAGCCGCGTGACCATGCCGAGGAGCGCCGTCTCCGTTCCGAGCCGCAGGCCGACGCGGGTGGCCAGCTCGCGTTTCAGCGAAGCCTTCGCGTCGAGGTGCTGCGCGTCGAAATGGCGGGTGAGGTAGCGATCCGTCGTCGGATTCCACTCGGCGTAGTCGACACCGTTCAGGATGCCGATGAGCGACTGCGCGCGGGTGCGCAGTTCGTGCTGCATGCCCATGCCGTATTCGTCCGTGCAGATTTCGCGCGCGTGCGTCGGGCTCACGGTGGTGATCGCGTCGGCATAGAGGATGCCGTGCCTCAGCGAGTTCACGAAGCCGGCGCGCAGGTCGTCCTGATGCAGGAGATACCCTTTCGCGCCGAGCCCGATGTCGCCCGCGGCGTGCGCGGCGAACACGCCTTGATAGCCGATGTTGTGAATAGTGAGGACCGAGCGCGTGTTCGCGAACAGCCGGTCCCAGTCGTACACCGCTTTCAAATAGAGCGGGCCGAACGCGGTGTGCCAGTCGTTGCAGTGGAGAATGTCCGGGCTCCAGCTCATTCGCTGGCAGCACTCGAACGCGGCGCGCGTCAACACGAGGAAGCGCAGATGCTCGTCGACATCCGTCGTGTAGAGAGTCTTGCGGCTGTAGAGCACCGGGCAGTCGATGAGATAGACCGTTGCCGTCGAGCCCGGCAAATGGCCGGCGAACACCGAGTAGCGGTAGCGATGCGGACCGAGCTCGAGCGCGACGTCCTGCAGGAATTCCACTGCGCGCAGGTTCAGCTTCGACCGATCGATCGCGGAGTAGAGCGGCGTGAATACCCGGACGTCGTGTCCGGCGCCGTGCAGGTACTTTGCAAGGGACCCCGATACATCGGCGAGGCCGCCGGTCTTCGAGAGCGGGGTGACTTCGGAAGAGATCAGACAGACGTTCAGGGGCATTCGGCGGTATCAGGTATGGGGCCGGTGGCGGCGCGCAGTCTACAATTCGCGTCGAGCGGGAGTCTGTAGACTCCTGCACAGAAGGGGATCCGGGGAAGCTCATTGACGTTGCGTCGGGTGTTGATTGCGCTCACGTTCGTATTACTGGTGGCCGTGTCTGCCGGGGTCGGCGTGCTGGTCGCCCGCTGGCCGCATTGGCGGCAGGTTCTGTTCCCGTAGCCGCACATCAAGCGTGCGCGCCCACATATGGCGGCAGTATCTCGCGCCAGGTGTTCCAGGTGTGCGCGTAATCCCGGCCCCACTTCTCCAGATTGTGGTTTACGCGAGCGGCCCCGAGCGCTGCTGACATCCTTTCCGACTCTGCGGGCTGTTCGTAGGCGCCTTCGCCGGTCGCAAGGAGGGCGAAGCGATGGCGGAGCGTGTCGTTCGCGAGAGCGGGTAGCGAGTGCAGCGGCAATACCGATGCCAACGCCGGTGTGAGCCCGCTCACGACGTACTTCGACAGATCGAAGATGCCGCTGAGCGCAATGGCGACCCGAAACACGCTGGGCAATCTCACGAGCGCGGAGAGGGCGGAGCAGCCGCCGATCGCCGGGCCGGCGGCGACGATTTCAATCACGTCGCTGTGACAGTCGCGACGAATGAGCGGCACGACTTCCGAATCGATGTACGCGTCGTACTCCCTCTGCGTGCGCGCGCACTGTTCTGGCGACAGCGTTCCGCGCAACCAGGCGCGAGCCGCGATGCCGTCGACTGAAAACACCTTGATGCGGCCCCGTTCGATCAAATCCGCGAGCGCGCCCACGAGCTGAAAGCGCTCGACTTCTTCGCAATCTCCGCCGGCCGAGGGAAACAGCAGCACCGGCGTGCCGAAATGCCCCCAGCGCACTACCCGTGCGGGTTCGGCGAGGCGCGGGCTGCTCCAAATCCAGGATTCTCGTTGCATGGCGGCGCGCGATCTTACCCGATCGATATCCCTGACTCCGGACAGGGGCGGCCCCGACCCTTGGATGGGTGCCGCCGGCTGCGGAGAGGCGTAGGCTGCGCGCCAACAATCATTGCGCGATTGCTCTGCTGCGCGGGGGACAAATCAAATGATCCGACTCATGTGCATCGTTCTGAGTGCAGGTGTCGTCGTCGCGTGCCAATCCACGCCACCGCCGGTCGCCACGACGCCTCCGGCAGCAACGCCGCCGCCGGCCGCGAGCGCGGCACCGATGCCCGCGGCGCCCGCGCATGGCGCGCCGCTGTTCGACAACCTCGGCACCTTTACTCGCGCGGTCACGACGTCGTCGGCCGAAGCGCGTCGCTACTTCAATCAAGGCATGGTGCTCACGTACGGTTTCAATCATGCCGAGGCGGGGCGCTCGTTCCGCGAGGCTGCGCGGCTCGACCCGCAGTGCGCGGCGTGCTGGTGGGGCGCCGCGCTGGTGATGGGACCCAACATCAATCTGCCGATGGCGGAGAGCGACGTGCCCGAAGCGTATGCCACGTCCCGCAAGGCGCTCGCACTGATCGATCACGCCTCGCCGGTCGAGCGCGCGCTGATCAATGCGCTGACGAAGCGCTACGCGGAGGCGGCGACGCCGGATCGTTCGCAGCTCGATCTCGCGTACGCGAATGCCATGCGCGACGTGGCGAAGCAATTCCCGGACGACGCGGACGTGCAAGCGCTGTTCGCCGAATCGCTGCTCGATCTGTCGCCGTGGGATTACTACTTGCCGGACGGCAAGCCGAAGATGACGACGGTCGAAGTCGTGCAGGCACTCGAACGTGCGAAGACCTTGAATGCCGATCATCCCGGCGCGCTTCACTACTACATCCACGCGCTCGAAGCATCGGATCCCGATCGCGCGGTCGACGAGGCGGATCGGCTCTGGCATCTCGTGCCCGGCGCGGGCCATCTCGTGCACATGCCGGCACACATCTTCATACGCGTCGGGCGGTATCACGACGCCGTCGTATCGAATCTCGAAGCGACGGCGGCGGACAAGGGATATATCGAAGCGTGTCGCGTGCAGGGGTTCTATCCGCTTGCGTACTACCCGCACAATTGGCACTTCGTGTGGGCGGGTTCCATGCTGGAGGGCAATCGCGCGCAGGCACTCGAAGGCGCCTCGCAGACGCATCACGTGATGCACGGCGCGCCGGTAGACGATCCGGTGTTCGGGCCGGTGCTCCAGCACATGATGCTTGCGCCGGTGTTCGCCGCCGTGCGCTTCGCGCAGTGGGACGCGATCGAGGCGTTGCCGCAGCCCGATCCGAAGCACATCTATCCGACCGCCATTTGGCATCATGCCCGTGGCATGGCGCGCGCCGCGCGCGGTGATCTCCCGGGCGCCGAGCGCGAGCTCGCGGAGGTGCGGCGTATTCAGGACAACCCCGCCTTGGCCAAGCTGTACATCTCGACGCCGAACACCGCGGACAAAGTCGTTGCTGTCGCGGCCGGTATGCTGGCGGGCGACATCGCCGCACGCCGCAGGAACTATCCGATGGCGATTGCCGCGCTCGAAGAGGCGCTGCGCGCGGAAGACTCGATCCGCTACAACGAGCCCGAGGACTGGCAATACCCGGTGCGCCTGATGCTCGGCGCCGTGCTGCTCGACGCCGGCCGCCCCGTCGCCGCCGAAGCCGCCTACCGCGGCGATCTCGAACGCCATCGCGAGAATGGGTGGGCGCTATTCGGCCTGGAAAAAGCCCTACGCGCCCAAAACAAAGCGGCCGCCGCGGACGAAGCTCACAAGCGCTTCGAAGCCGCGTGGAAATACGCCGACGTGAAGCTCACCGCATCGGTGATTCGCTAGAGGGACTCGAGACGGATGGCTCGCAGCAAGAATCGGGTCGCGCGCAAGAACGGCGTCTCTAAGATGCGTGCCATGAACGCGCAACCCGACATCTTCGTAGACAGCCGCGACTTTGCAAGAATCGCGCGCGCCATCCGCTACATCGACGAGCACTTTCGCGATCAGCCGCGCCTCGAAGACGTGGCCGCGCATGCGAATCTCTCGGAGTTCCACTTCAACCGTCTGTTCCGGCGCTGGGCCGGTGTGACGCCGAAGCAGTATCTCACCGCCGTGACCGGCGCCGCCGCGCGCGATGCGCTCGCAGGGCAGGCGTCCGTGCTGGATGCCGCGCTGACCGTGGGTCTGTCCGGACCGGGCCGGCTGCACGATCTCGTCGTGACCGTCGATGCCATGACGCCCGGCGAGATCAAGGCGCAGGGACTCGGCACCACCATGAGCTACGGCTTCAGCAACACACCATTCGGTCGCGCGATTTTCGCAGAGACGCCGCGCGGCCTTGCGCACCTGTCGTTCGTCGAGCCGAACGGTGAGGCGTCCGCTTTCGCCGAGCTGCAAGCCACGACGCCGCGCGCGACGTTCGAGCGCGACGACGACGTCGCTCGAGCAATCGCCGGTCGCATTTGGAGAGCTCGCGACCGCGATGCTGGATCGCTGCGGGTCAACATCGCCGGCACGAACTTTCAGCTCAAGGTGTGGCAGGCACTGCTGCGACTCGGCGCGCGCGATGCCACCAACTACAGCGAAATCGCGAGCGAGATCGGTGCGGTGAGTGCGGTGCGCGCGGTGGGTTCGGCAGTGGGCGCGAACCCGGTGGGCTATCTGATCCCGTGTCATCACGTGCTACGCAAGAGCGGCGACCTCGGCGGGTACCGCTGGGGCGAGGACCGCAAGCGCGCGATGCTCGCGTGGGAGTCGATGGCCGCGCAGCGCGACCCGCGCGCGGCGCTCAAGCGCGAATCGACCCAGCGCGCTGCGCGCGCCTGACGCAACCAGCGCCGAACGTGCACCGACGCGATCAAGCTGCGCGCTCATTCACGTCGCCGGCATGCACATCAGGGAACGCAGGCCGCAGTTCGTGGCTCGCCGTTTTCTTTTTGTCGTATCCGGATGCGATACTCGACCGGCGACTCCGCAGCGAATCGTTTCCCCATGGCCGACTCCCGCAACATCATCACGACCGCCAGTGTGGCGGTGGCCGTGCTCGCCGTCGGCTGGGGCGTCTACGTCACACAAAAATCCACCCATACGGATCCGGTGAATACCGGCCCCGCACAAGCGCAGACCCAGGCGCGCAACTCCACTCGCGCCGGCGGCGGTGCGGGACCGGGCTCGGCGATCGCGAGTGAGCGCGTCGCGCCGGGTACGCCCGGTTCGATTGCGGTGATCACGGCGGCGGTGCGCGCCGAACGCTTGTCCTCACCCCTGACGGCGCTCGGTACGGCCCGCGCCAACGAGGCGGTGGAGGTCACGTCCAAGACGTCCAACATCGTGACGGTCGTGCGATTTCGCGACGGCGAGCGCGTCGAGAAGGGTCAGGTGCTCGTGGAGCTCGATTCCGCGCAGGCGCGCGCCGATCTTGCGGCAGCCGAGGCCGCGCGCGCCGACAGCGCGAGCCAAGTGAAGCGCAGCCGCGAATTGCTCGCGACCAAAGTCATCTCCGACGCGCAATTCGAGCAGCTCGAAGCGACCCTCAAGACCAACGAAGCACGCGTCGACGCCGCCCGCTCTCGCGTCGACGACACCGTGATCCGCGCGCCCTTCACCGGGCGCGTCGGCCTGCGCCGGGTGAGCGTCGGCAGCCTCGTGAATCCGGGCACGACCATCGCCACGCTCGACGATTCGAGCGTCATCAAGGTGGATTTCGCGGTGCCCGAGAACTTCCTCTCCGTGCTGCGCGACGGGCTGAAGGTTTACGCGCTCTCGGCCGCGTTCCCGGATCGAGAGTTTGCCGGCACGATCGCCGGCGTGGACTCGCGTGTCGATCCGGTGTCGCGCTCGGTCACGGCTCGGGCCGTGGTGCCGAATTCCGATGGCAAGCTGAAGCCCGGCATGTTCCTGAACGTGCGCGTCGCACCCGAGGCGCGCGACGCGCTGATGATTCCCGAGGCGGCGCTCATGCCGGAGCAGAGCCGTCAGTTCCTATACGTGGTGCAAGACGGTCGCGCGACGCGCCGCGAGGTGCGCATCGGACGGCGCGAGCCGGGTCGGGTGGAAATCGTCGCCGGCCTCTCGCCGGGCGAGCGCGTCATCGTCGAGGGCACGCAGAAGGTTCGTGACGGCGGCGCAGTCCGTGAGCTTGCCGGCGAGCAGGCCTCGGGAACCAAAGAAGCGCTGCGCTAGAGACGAGCCGCGGCGACTTTATGTCGCACAGAATTCCGCCGAATGGCCGCAGACGGCGCTGCCATTGACGAGACCTCGGTCCTCGGGACACCCCGAAATTCCAGCCTCCGGCGCGACCGTGTCAACCGCTTGTCACAATTATAAGTCACTGATCTTGATGGGTTTGTCGGCTCATGTGGCCGGACGGAGCGTGCCCCGCTGGTAGACTAGCCGTCACTTCCCCGCCTTCGAGCCCGCGCCCGCCGTCCCCTCTCGGTAGCCGCACGACAGGCGGGGCCGAAACGAAATCAGGTGTCTATCGTCATGTCAGCCTCGACTTATAAACAGCTCGAGCAGGAGTTCCGGCGTCTCCACGCGTTCCGTGGCGCGCTCTCACTGCTCCGCTGGGATGCTGCGGTCATGATGCCGCGTGGAAGTGCCGACGTGCGTGGCGATCAAGTCGCTGCGCTCGAGACCGAGCATCACGCGCTCCTCACCGCTCCCCGTATCACGCGCCTGCTCGACCGCGCTCAGGCCAACACGCAAGGTCTCGCCGATTGGCAGATTGCGAACCTCCGTGAGATGCGCCGCCAGCGCGATCACGCGATCGCGACGCCGGCGTCGCTCGTGTCCCGCCTCGCCAAGGCGACCTCCAAGGCGGAGGCGCTATGGCTCGAGGCGCGCCGCCAGGGCAAGTTCGAGCTGTTCGCGCCGCAGCTCGAGGAAGTGGTCCATCTGGTGCGCGACAAGTCCGCGCTGCTCGGTCAGGCGCTCAACCTCGCGCCGTACGACGCGCTCGTCGACGAGTTCAGCCCCGGCATCAGCACGGCCGACATCGACTCGATGTTCAAGGCGCTGTCGCGCCGCCTGCCGAGCCTGATCCGCGAAACGATCACGCTGCAGGAGTCGCGGCAGCTGCTGCCGCTGGTCGGCAAATTCACCCCGAGTAAGCAGCGCGCGCTGGCGGTCGAGATCATGAAGGCCGTCGGCTTTCCGTTCGATCGCGGCCGCCTCGACGAGAGCGAGCACCCGTTCACGGAAGGCGTGCCCGGCGATATTCGCGTGACTACCCGCTTCGATCCCGCGGACCTCTTCTCCGGCCTGCTCGGCGCGCTGCACGAGACCGGCCATGCCATGTACGACCTTGGCCTGCCGCAGGACTGGCGTGATCAGCCCGTCGGCCGCGATCGCGGCATGGCGCTCGAAGAGAGCCAGTCGCTGCTGATCGAAATGATCATCTGCCGCAGCCGCGCGTTCGTGCGCTATCTCGGGCCGCTGCTGGAGAAGCACTTCGGCGTCAGCGGCCCGGAGTGGGACGTTGAGAATCTCTACGCACACCTCACACGCGTGAAGCGTGGCCTCATCCGCGTGGATGCAGATGAGCTGACGTATCCCGTGCACGTCATGCTTCGTTACGAGCTCGAGAAGCAGATGCTGAGTGGCGAGCTGGCCGTGAAAGATTTACCGGCCGCCTGGAACGCCGGCATGGAGCAGCGGCTCGGGATCAAGCCATCGAATGACGTCGAGGGGTGCCTGCAGGACATCCACTGGGCCGTCGGATCGTTCGGCTACTTTCCCTCGTACGCGTTGGGCGCGGTCATCGCGGCCCAGCTCTACGAGAGCCTGCGCGCGGACGTGCCGGAGCTCGACGACCAGATCGCGCGCGGCGAGTTCGGCGGCCTGTTCGGCTGGCTGCGCGCGAACGTGCATGGCCTCGGCGCGAAAGTGACGGTGAACGAGCTGATGAAGGCCGCCACCGGCAAGGCGCTCGCGGCGGCCAGCTTCGTGCGTTACGTCGAATCGAAGTACCTCGAAGGCACTCCGCAAACGACGGCCGCACCGGCCAGCAGTGTGGCGGCCTAGTGAAAATTGGAAAAAATCGCCTGCGGCAATTTTTTCGAGACCCTACACGGTCCCCGGCGGCAAAAAGCCGGGTTTTTGCCGCCTGCCCTGTCACGTAGCTGCGCCCGGGCTCCGACCCCGGGCATGCGGCCAGCTACAATGCGGGCATGAATGCCGTTCTGAAACCCTCGCGCACGCTGCAGAAGCTGCAGGCTCACCTGCGCGGGCTCGTGGGCAAGGCCATCGAAGACTTCGCGATGATCGCCGAGGGCGATCGCGTGATGGTGTGCCTGTCTGGCGGCAAGGACTCGTACACGCTGCTCGACATTCTGCTGTCGTTGCAGCGGAGCGCACCGGTGCGCTTCGAGCTGCTCGCGGTGAATCTCGATCAGAAGCAGCCGGGGTTCCCCGAGCACGTGTTGCCGCAGTATCTCGAAGCGCTCGGCGTGCCCTATCGGATCATCACGCAAGACACCTACAGCGTCGTGAAGCGCGTGATCCCCGAAGGCCGCACCATGTGCGGGCTGTGCTCGCGTTTGCGACGCGGGGCGCTGTATCGCTTCGCGGCCGAGAACGGCATCACCAAGATCGCGCTCGGCCACCATCGCGACGACATCGTCGAGACGCTGTTCCTCAACATGTTCTTCGGCGGACGCTTGAAGGCGATGGCGCCGAAGCTCGCCTCCGAAGACGGCCGGCACATCGTGATTCGCCCGCTCGCGTACGTGCCGGAGCGCGAGATTGCGCGCTACGCGCGCGGCCGCGAATTCCCGATCATCCCCTGCAACCTGTGCGGCTCGCAGGAGAACATGCAGCGCGTCGCCGTGAAGCAGATGCTCGCCGCATGGGAACAGCAGTTCCCCGGGCGCACCGAGTCGATTTTTTCCGCGATTCGCAGCGTCGAGGCCGAGCATCTCGCGGATCCGCGCCATTTCGATTTCGCCGGCCTCGATGCCTTGCGTACGGCCCGCGCCGCGACCTCCGTTTCCGACCCGGGATCGACCGACTCCGATGCCTGATCCCGATTCCACGGGAACGCGCACGACCGCGCCTCCGCCGCTGCCTTTTCCCAATTGCTACTGGGTGATTCCGGGGCAACTGCTCGCGGGCGAGCACCCGGGCGGCGGTTCGCGCGAAGAAACGCAGAAGCGGCTCAAGCAACTGCTCGACGCCGGCATCAGCTGCTTCATCGATCTGACGATGCCGGACGAGATGCCGCCGTACGACATGGATCTGCCGATGGCGGTGGAGTACATCCGCAAGCCCATCAAGGACCATGCGGTGCCCGCGCGTCGTGAGCACATGCTCGACATTCAGGCGAGCCTCGACTACGCCGTCCGTTCCGGCCAGCCGACGTACGTGCACTGTCGCGCCGGCATCGGGCGCACGGGCACGGTCATCGCCTGTTTCTTGATCGAGCGCGGACTCTCGCCGGTCGATGCGCTCGAAGACCTGAATCGCATGTGGCAGCAGAGCGCGCGCGCGGCCGCGTGGCCGCACGTGCCCGAGACGGACGAGCAAACGAAGTTCGTCCTCACCTGGACGCCGCAAGTGGAGACGCTCCTGCGCGGCAGAGTCGCCGCCAAGCCGAACGCAGGCGGCGCGCAGAAGCCGCGCCCAAAGAGCGCCCCGCAGAGCGAATCACCGAAGCCCAGTGCAAAGCCCGCTCCGCAGAGGCGGCCGGCCCCAGTACAGGAGCCCGCGCGCGATCCACTGCTCGATACCGGAACGCTCGCCGCCGCACGCAATCTGCGCGATCGCTTTCTCGGCGCATTCCTCGGCCTCGCGGTCGGCGATGCACTCGCCGCAGCCACGCAGTACAAGAAGCCCGGCACGTTCACACCGGTCGGCGACATGCTCGGCGGTGGCCCCTTCGATCTGCCGCGTGGCGCATGGACCGACGACACCGCCATGGCCCTGTGCCTCGCCGAGAGTCTCGCGGAGAAGGAGTCGTTCGACCCGCGCGATCAAGTCGATCGCTACACGCGGTGGCAGCAGCAGGGCTATCTCAGCTCCACCGGTCAGTGCGTCGGCATCACCGGCGGTACCGCGCGGGCGCTCGCACAGGCGAAGTGGCGGCGCCAACTGTATTCCGGCTCTCACGACCCGACGCAACTCGACCCCGAGGTGCTGTCCCGAGTGGCGCCCGTCGTCATGTTTTTCTTCGCCGCGCCCGCCGAAGCCATAACGATGGCCGGCGACGCCGCGCGCACGACCTGCCAATCCGCGATGGCTGTCGAAGCGTGCCGCTTCTTCGCCGCCGTACTGTACGGCGCGCTCGCGAGCAAGCCGAAGAACGCGGTGCTGTCGCCGCCGGCGGAGCTCTTCGACCAGACGAGTCTGCGTACGACGGTCGCCGAGCTTGCACGCCACGCCCTCCAGCTGGGCGCGGGAGGCACGCCGCTCGCGGGTAACGTGGTCGAGGCGCTCGAGGCTGCGCTCTGGGCGTTCCGAACCACGGATAACTTTCGCGACGGCGCCTTGCGCGTCGCGAACCTCGGGGCCAACTCGGACGTGGCAGCCGCGGTGTACGGCCAGCTGGCCGGCGCGCACTATGGGGTCGGTTCCATCCCAAGTACGTGGCGCAATAGCCTGATCGGCAAGGACATGATTGAAGGCCTCGCCGATCGCCTGCTGGCGCACGCCGTGGTGTCGCTCGGCGGCTGAAAATTTTCTCGCCCGACCCATTCGGCCGACGGCCCAAAACGCGGCGCCGATACTCCCCGAACCCGGTGCGGTTCGGTAAGCTCGCCACGCCCAATACGAGAACAACGCGGGGCCTGGCAGCCTGCAAGGCTCATCTCCGCGTCCTCCGCCATAAAAGTCCGGGGTTCTGTCGATGCCGAGCGCACAGCGCACTTCAGGCCGTGCCCATTCCCCGCGTGCAACGCGCGCGCGGACACGGCCTGCGCGCGCGGCACTTCCGTGGGCGCGGCTCTCGGACGAAAAGCTGCTTTCGCTGCGTTTCTGCGATCTGAAGCTGTCGCTCGCGCGCTCGCCGCTCGCGCGCCGCGTGAAGCGTTTGTATGCCGAGCTGGAAAACCGCGGCATCGACTTTCGCCCGCACGTGTGGCTGTCGGAAGAGTGGTTCTCGCCGGACGGCGTGCCCGGCATCGCGATGCCGTTCTACTTGGCCCACCCGCGGCTCGAGCGACTCGAACGCCGGATCATGCGCGAAGCGGAAGGCGGCAACGCGCGCGGCATGATGCGCATCCTGCGTCATGAAGCGGGTCATGCGCTCGACAACGCGTATCGGCTGCGCCGGCGCAAAGTGTGGCGCGATGTCTTCGGGCCGGCGTCGCTGCCCTATCCGCACCGCTATCGCGCGCGGCCCGGGAGCCGGCGCTACGTGCATCATCTCGGCGAGTGGTACGCGCAGTCGCATCCCACCGAGGATTTCGCCGAGACGTTCGCCGTCTGGCTGAAACCGAATTCGAACTGGCGGCGCACGTACGCGGGCTGGCCCGCGTTCCACAAGCTCTGCCTCGTCGACGAGCTCATGACGAGCGTGCGCGGACAGAGGCCGCCGGTGCGCAATCGCGCCCGCATCGAGCCCATCGACGCCAACACGTCCACCTTGATGGACTACTATCGCCGCAAGCTCGCGCGCCATCGGTTCTATCGGCGCGGTTTGGCGGACGATCTGCTGCAGAAAATTTTCAGCGTCGAACGGCCCACGCGGCGCGCCGCGCGCGCCTGCGCTTTTCTGCGCGCGCTCAAGCCGCGCACGCTCGCGCGTATCGCGCGCGAGGCGGACGTCGAGCTCTACACGGTTCAGCAAATTCATCGCATGGTGATCGAGCGCAGCGAGACGCTCAAACTCTTCGTATGCGGCAACCGGCGTCACGTTCTGCGCCACGTGCATTGGATGTTGCTGCGACTGACCCGTATATACGGACAGGGCGAGACTCCGCACCTCGCACTATGAAGAAACTGCGGGTGCTCGTCGTCGTTCATGCGAGCCTCATTCCGCCGGAGACGCTGGAAGGTCACACTGCCAAGGAAGTCGACGAATGGCGCACCGAGTTCGACGTGACGAGCACGTTGCGCAAGATGGGCCACGAGGTCCGCTGCGTCGGCGTGTTGGATAGTCTCACCGAGCTGCGCACGGTCATCTCCGAGTGGAAGCCGGACGTCGCGTTCAATCTGCTGGAAGAGTTCGACGGCATCGTCACGTACGATCAGCACGTCGTCGCGTTCCTCGAGCTGATGCGCCAGCCCTATACCGGCTGCAATCCGCGCGGGCTGCTGCTCTCGCGCGACAAGGCGTTGTCGAAGCAGCTTCTCGCGTTCCATCGCATCCCGACGCCGCAGTTCGCGGTGTTCCGCAAAGGCGTGAAGTTCCGGGCGCCGCGCAAGCTGCGCTTTCCGCTGTTCGTCAAGTCGACGGTCGAGGACGCTTCGCTCGGCATTGCGCAGGCCTCGGTCGTCGAGGACGCCGCGAAGCTCGCGGAACGCGTCGAGTTCGTGCATGAGCAAGTCGGCTCGGATGCGCTCGTCGAGGAGTTCATCGAAGGGCGCGAGCTCTACGTCGGCGTGCTCGGCAACGAGCGTCTGACGCGACTGCCGGTGTGGGAGATGGTGTTCGGCTCGCTGCCGGATTCGCTACCCGCCATTGCCACGCGCAAAGTGAAGTGGGACAAGAAGTACCAGACCAAGTACGGCATCACGACGCGCGCGGCCGAAGATCTGCCGCCGCCCGTCACGGCGCGACTCGACACGCTGTCGCGCCGGATCTACCGCGCGCTCGGGTTGTCGGGCTGCGCCCGCATGGATTTTCGCGTGACTGCCGATGGACAGGTGTATGTGCTCGAAGCCAATGCCAATCCCAATCTCGAAGCCGAGGAAGATTTCGCCGAGTCGGCGCGCGCGGCCGGCGTGGCGTACGACGATCTCTTGGGCCGTCTCATGGCCCTCGGCATGTCGTATCAAGCGGAATGGCGCGCCTACTATGGGTAGCGGGTTGCGCGCTCTCGCGTTCGCAGCGTGCGCACTGCTCGCCTCGTGCGCGAGCGAGATGAAGAAGGCCGAAGCCGATCTCGGGCAACTCGAGACGTGGCTGCCGGGCACTTACGACAACTCGGAACAAGTGCGTGGAGGCCGTTCGGCTCATGCGGCGTTGTCGGTGACGATCGTTGCCATTCACATGCCGACATTCGGCGATCACGTGTTCTACCTGCACGAGAGCGCGGCGGACGATCCGCGTCGCGTGACGACGCAGCGTCTGTTGTCGTTCCAAGCCGTGAAGGGCGGCGTGCTCGAAACCTTCTACACGCTGAACGAGCCGGCGCGCTGGCGCGAAGGTCGCTCGAATCCGAAGGTCTTCACGGGGATGATGTACAACGATGCGTTGCCCATGAACGGCTGCGATCTGCTGTGGAAGAAGGATGCGAGCGGCACCAAATTCGAGGCGACCCAGCCCACGGGCGGTTGTCGCGCAGCCGTGCCGGCGCTCGGCGGCAGCGTGCGCTTGGAAATGCGCGGCGAGCTCACCGTCGATACGTTGGCGCTCGCGGAGCTCGCATACGGTACGAACGGCCAGGTCGTGCAAGGCGATGCGGCCGAGCCGTTCTACAGATATCGGAAGCGCTCGGGTAACTAGAGACCTTGGTCTAGTGTGTGAGGACGCGCGCACTTCGCGGCGCCCGTCGAGGCCAAAGGCGGATTCAAGCGGTGCGCGACCCGCTTCCATAATCTGCGCATGGACGCCAAAGAGAGCGAGGCCCCACCGGCCAAGGATGGCGACGCGCAGCCCGCCGGCCGCATCGTTCACGACTCCCGGGGTAATGCCGTTTGGAAAGGCGCATCGGCCGATAGCACCTCGACCATGCTGAGGCGGCTCGAGCTACCCGGCCTGAAGGTGGAAGGGCAGGAGGAGGCGTCGCAGGCGCCACGCCCAGCGACCAGCCAAACCCAGAGTGCTCCGAGCAAGAAGACGGCCGCTGCGCCCGCACCCGACGTGAAGCACGGCTACGACCCGTACGATCAGCACGTCGCGATTCGCAAGCCGACGACGCCGAAGGGTCCCGTCGGCCGCCGCAAACCCGAAATCAGTTAGTCGCGCGCGAGGATGTCGGCTCGCGTGACTCGGGCGGCTTCAAATAGCCAGCGAGCCAGTCGAACACCGTGTGATGCCACTGCACGCTGTTCGCCGGCTTCAGCACCCAATGATTCTCGTCGGGGAACGTCAGCAGCCGGCTCTCGATGCCGCGTCGTTGTAAGGCGGTGAACGTCGCGATGCCTTGCTCGAGTGGCACGCGGAAGTCTTGCTCGCTGTGGATCACGAGCATCGGCGTGCGCCACTTGGTGACGTGGCTCGCGGGATTGAATTTCTCGTAGGCTTGCGGGTTTTCGTAGTACGTGCCGCCATTCTCCCATTCGGGGAACCACAGCTCTTCGGTCGAGTAGTACATCGAGCGCTGATCGAAGATGCCGTCGTGATTCACGAGGCACTTGAAACGATCCGGCCAGTTGCCGGCGATCCAATTGATCATGAAGCCGCCGTAGGAGGCGCCGAGCGCGCACGCGTTGCTGCCGTCGAGCCACGGATACTTTTCGAGCGCGGCGGCGAGCCCCTTCTGCAAGTCTTCGAGCGGTTTGCCGCCCCAGTCCTTGCTGATGGAGTCGGTGAACGCTTGCCCGTAGCCGGGCGAGCCGTGGAAGTCGATGAACACCACGCCATAGCCCCGACCCGCGAACGCCTGCGGATTCCAGCGATAGCTCCACGCGTTCGAGAAGCTCGCCTGCGGGCCGCCATGCACGATGAACGCGACCGGATAGCGAGCGCCGGCGGTGAAGCCGTGCGGCTTCATCACGTAACCGTAGACGGTTTCGTTGTTCCAGCCTTTGAAATTGAACTGCTCGTACTCGCTCATCGCGCGCTGGGCGAATACGTCGTTGTTCACCGAGGTGAGTCGGCGCGCAGCGCTGCCACTCAGGCGCGAGACGTAGAGATCGGCCGGGCCGCCGAGACTCGCGAGCGCATAGACGACCGAGTCCTTCACAGCGGAGTAGTCGGAGACTGCGCCGGTACCGACGATGTTATGCGGCGTACCACTGGGCACGTCGATCGCGTAGAGCGCTTCCTGTCCGACATCGTCCGTCGTCGCGAGCAAGCGCTTACCGTCGGCAGTCACGCCGAGGTGACTGACGGAGCGATCCCACGCTTGGGTGAGCGGTCGCGTCGCGCCGGTCTTTGCATCGCGCAGCACGACGTGAAAGCGGTCCGCTTCGAAGCCCGGACGATCCATCGCGATGTACGCCAGGTCGCCGTTAGCAAGGAACACCGGTTGCGTATCCCACGCCTTGTTGTCCGCCGTGAGATTTTTCGGAGCGGCGGAGCCGTCGGCGGGAGCCTGATAGAGATCGAAGTTCGTCGACAACGGCTCGTCGCGGCCCGCGACGCGCGCGGCGAAGACCATCGCGTCGCCGTCGGGGGTGAACGTGAATTCCTCATCACCGCCGAACGGCTTCGACGGGACGTCGGCATCGAGGCGCTTCGAGACATCGACAGGAACGCCTGCCTTGCCATCTGCACCGACATTCGCAACGAAGAGGTGTGAGCGCGTGCCGTCGCTCCACGTATCCCAGTGACGGATGAAAATGCGGTCGTAGATGCGGCCCGTCGCCTTCTGCTTCTCCTTCGCCTCGGCGCGATCCTTCGTGCACTGAAGGTCTGCGCAGTCGACGAACACTTCCATGCTGACGGCGATGCGGTTGCCGCGCGGCGCGACTTCGAGCGAGCCTACGTCGCGCGGGTAGTCGGTCACCTGGGTCGCTTCGCCGCCCGCGAGTTGCAGGCGCCACACTTGCGGGCTGCCCGAGCGCGTCGAGATGAAATAGAGGCTCTTGCCGTCGGCGGACCAACGCGGGCTAGAGTCGTTCGCCGGGTTCTGCGTGAGTCGCCGCGGCGTCGCCTCCTTCGCGTTGAGATCGAGCAGCCACAGGTCGGTGCGCCGCTTGTTCGCTTCCATGTCGGTTTCGCTCAGCACGTACGCCACATAGCGTCCGTCCGGCGACGTGCGTGGATCGGTAAGCCGCTTCAGCCGCACGAGATCGTCGACGGTGAACGGCTTGCTCGCCGGCTGCGCGGCTAGCGCGCCTACCGCCAAGACACTCGAGACTCCGAAAAAAAAACGTACGGTCGGGAACATTCGGGCGCGCCTGCCGGGCAAAAAGGATCGCGCATTCTAGCGAGCCGCCCGAGCCGGGCGCAGCAGACCGACGTGTCCAGGGTTCGGCCGGTCGCGAGGACCGACTATCCGACCTCGGAGCTGGCGAGTTTCCAAGGTTCGAGCTGCGCTGCATGCACCCAGCTTTGTAACGCCGGGTCCTCCAACACCGTGGCCATGTACCAGCGCGCCGTGTCCGAGACTTGCGCGCGATAGGTGTTGAAGCGCACGACCACGGGCGCGTACATCGCATCCGCCACCGAGTATTCGCCGAACAGCCACGGCCCGCGATCGGTACCGAATTGGCGGCGGCAATCGATCCAGATCTCGTCGATGCGATCGACGTCGGCTTCCAGCCCCGGCGTCATCGGGGTGCGCCGATTGCGTGCGCGCGCATTGAACGGCCATTCCATGCGCAAATTGACGAATGCGGAATGCATTTCTGCGCATACCGAGCGGGCGAATGCGCGCTCCGCGCGCTCCTTCGGCCAGCCCTTGCCCGTCAGCTCCGCGATGTACTCGCAAATCGCGAGCGAATCCCAGATGGTCAGCTCGCCGTGCTTCAGCACCGGCACGCGGCCGCTCGGGCCGTACTGCGCAATCTCGTCTTTGAAAGTGGGCGTGTCGAGCAGGATTTGCTTCTCCTCGAACTCGAGTCCCAAGTGCTTCAAGAGCATCCACGGCCGCAAGGACCATGAGGAGTAGTTCTTGTTGCCGATGACGAGCGTCAATTCCGACATGCAGGGCCTTCGTGGCGTGAGTGGTGGTCGCCTGGAAGCGAGGCGCAAGAATCATACGCCACAATCCGCCAGAGTCCCGCCACGCGCGCGCCATTCCCGCGCGCCACCTTGTGCCCGGCCAAAGAGTCAGCCGTCAACACAGGGAGACAGTCCGATGAGATTTGCATCGAGCGCGTTCGTCAAAGCCATCGTCGTGGCGGGGGTCGCGTTGCTATTACTGATTCCGGTCGAGATGCTCCGCAGCCTCGTCAACGAGCGCGCGCAGATGCGCGAGCAAGCGATCGCCAGCGTGTCGCGCGGGTGGGGCGGGCGGCAACTGCTCGGCGGCCCGATTCTCGCGATACCCGCGACCGTGACCGTTGCCGACAATCAAGCGCGCGAGCTGCACAAGGCGCTGCGCGATTGGTGCGTGCTGCCCGACTCGCTCGAGCTCGAGTCCGAGCTCACCGTGCAGGACGAACGCCGCAAGCTCGGCGTTTACGAGGTGCCCGTGTATCTCGCGAAGATGCGCGCCATCGCCAAGTTCGATGTGGCTGCGAAGGTGGCCGCGCTAACGGCAGGGCAGAGCGGCGTCACGTTGCATCTCGACCGCGCACGGCTGCTGCTGCCGGTGTCGGACGCGCGAGGCGTGCGCAAAGTCGCGATGAACGGCGAGAGTCTCGTCGCGGGCGGCTTCGAGCCGCATCCCGGCTTTCCGATCGCCGCCATCAGCGCGCCGCTGCGCGCGGACGCCGATCTGCGCAGCGGCCCGAGCACCTTCGACGTTTCGCTCGTCGTCGCGGGCACGGACTCGCTGCAGTTCTTGCCGCTCGCCCGCTCGACCAGCGTGAAGCTCGCGGGCAATTGGTCGGACCCAGGCTTCGCACGGGGCTTCCTGCCCACCGATCGCAAGATCGAATCCGGCCGCTTTCAGGCGCGCTGGGAAGTGCTCGATTTGAATCGCGGCTACAGCAGCCAATGGTTCCAGTACGACACGGAAGTGTCAGCTCTGCAGGACAGCGCATTCGGCGTCGATCTCGTGCAGCCGGTCGATCTGTATCAGCGCGCGGAGCGCTCGGTGAAGTATGCGGGGCTCTTCATCGCGCTCAGCTTGCTCACGCTGTTCCTGTGGGAGCATCTCGCGGGCAAGCCGCTGCATCCGATTCAGTATGGGCTGACGGGCCTCGCGCTGAGTGTGTTCTATCTGCTGTTGCTCGCGCTCGCGGAGCACGTCGGATTCGCCAACGCGTACATCATCGCCGCCGTAGCGCTGTGTGCGCTCCTGGGTGTGTACATCGCCGGCGCCTTCCGCAGCGTGATGGCCGGCAGCGGCTCGGCCGCGGCGTTCGGTCTCGTGTACGGGCTGCTCTACATGCTCGTCACGTCGGAGGACTACTCGCTGCTCACCGGCGCGATCGGCCTGTTCGCGATTCTCGCGACTGTGATGATCGTGACGCGCAAGCTCGACTGGTATCGAGCGGGCTCTAGGTCGGAAGAGAGCGTCCTCGAGTCTCGATGATGATGAAGCGGGCGGTGAGCGCGGTGATGAGCGGAAACACGCCCACCCAGAACATCGTCCGCACGATGACGTCGCTCGACCCACCGGCGGCGGCCGAAATGAGGCCGACTGCCGCGGGTCCGAGCGCCGCGACGACGCGGCCGATGTTGTAGCAGAGACCCGAGCCCGTCGCGCGTAACCGCGGCGGGAACAGCTCCGGCAGGTAGAACACGAACGTGCTGAAGACTCCGTACACGCCCATCCCCACCGCAAACAGCAGCTTCAGTCGCAGCTCGGCGGCCAACTCCAGACCGAACGTCGCGAACAACAGCACCGCCGAGTACGCAAAGTACGTGACAAACATCGCCCGCCGCCCCATCACACGCGCGAGCGGAATGGCCGCGAGCGCGCCGACGAGCCCGCCCAGATTGAAGGCGTTCGATGCCTGCGATTTCCACGCCTCCGACAACACGCGGGCCGCTTCGGCGGTGATGCCGGACGCGGCCGCATACTCGTTGGCGAGCGTCGCGCCGAGCAGCGGCACGAAGGCGTTGCACGCCCACCATGTGAGAAGGGCGGTGACCGCCGCCACCATGCCGCTGATCGTGCGGGCGCGGATGTCCCCCATGAACAACTCGGCGATACGCGGCGGAGCGGAGCGGCGCACTTCCTTCTCCCACACCTCGCTCTCACGCACGAAGATGCGCGCCAAGAACGCGACGAGCACGGGCGCGAGTCCACACAGGAATACATAGCGCCACGACGTTGCCGGCGCCTCGGCGAACCAGACGCCCGCGATGTGATAATTCACGGTGCTCGCGAGAAGAATGCCGAGCGGCGAAGAGGTGTACACGAGCGTCGCGGCCTCGACGCGTCGCTCCTCCGGAACCGTTTCCGCGACGAGCGCGGCGCCCACCGCCCACTCGCCGCCGATGCCGAGACTCGCCAAGACCCGGAAGAGCACGAGTTGCCACATGTCCGTGGCAACTGCGCACAGCGCGGTCCCGCACGCATACAGTGCAATCGTCACGAACAACGCCCGCTTACGGCCAAACCGGTCCGCGAACCAGCCGAACGCGAGCCCGCCCGCCGCCCACCCGACGAGCAAAATCGAAGTCAGTATGCCCGTCCAGAACACCGTCGCCTGGCGCGCCTCGGGCGTGCCGAGCGGGATGCCGAGCAGCGTGGGAACCGCATTGGGCGCCACGAAGTTGAATAAGAGGGCATCGAAGACGTCGAAGCCCCAGCCGAGCCAGGCAGCGATCAGGACGACCCAGTGATAACCCGTGAGGCCGAGCAGGCCGGTGCGCGGAACGCTTGCCATCGTCAGCAGTGTAGCGGGTCGAGTGCCAACGCGCTGGCACGAGATTTGGAGCAGTCGATCACGGAATGGCGCGCGCGAACGGTTGAACTTTGACGCGCAGGCGCCGATCCAGAAAGTGTGGCGATCGATGCCGGAGGTCGATGAAACATGCCCGAAGGTGACTCTGCTTCTTCGCGCGTAGTGCCCGTGGCGAATCTGCGCGAGTTCTTCCACGACGCTTTGCATGGCGCCCTCGAACGGCAGCATCTCGCCGTCGAAGATCAAACCGAACACTACGTCGTGAATCTGCTGACTCTGTTCGCGCGCTCCGAAGCGCTCTACGAACAAACGGCCGACGGCACGCGGATGAAGCCGCTCGTCGTCATGCTCACCGAGGCGCTCGAAGCCTCGAACGCGGCGGACCGGCATCGCGGCTTGCAGCGGCTCGGCGACGTGTCGCTGTTCATCGCCGGCTTCTTCGCGCAGAGCTTCGCCCGCAAGCTCATCGATATCGACTATCACATCGCGATGGGCGGGCGCGCCTACGGCACCCTGGCGGAGGCGCTCGCACGCACGCGCAGCCGCGTGCTCGGGCAGGTGTTCGCCGAGCTCGCCGAGAAATTCCAGCCGATGGTGGACGCGCTGAACGAAATCAGCGAGACCGCGTACCAGCACTCGGACCGCGACATCCTGCGGCTCTACGAGATCTGGATGAAGACCGGCAGCAAGCGCTCGTTCGAGATTCTGAAGCGTCTCGGTGTGAATCCCACCGCAGCGGCGCGCTGCCAACGCCCGCACTGATCATGATCCTGCGCGATCTGCAGGCGCTGATCGGGGGCATCTACGACGTCAATGTTGCGCACGACGTGTACGATTTTCTCGTCACCGATCGCGCGGCGTTGCCGGCGGCGGCGCGCGGTTCGGCTACCGACGAGCAGCTGATTCTCGCGCCGGGCGGTGATGCGGTCGGCGTGTCGTTGTATCTCGACCCGGCCTTACTCGAGCGCCTCACCGCGGCGAATCCGCTGGTGCGCCTCGATGAAGCCAATGTCGCCGATTACTGGACCGCCCTCGAAGGCGTCAGCCACTTCCTCTATTTCGCTTGGAACGCGGGGCACGACAAGCCCGTCACGGTCTTGGAAATGGAGCTGCAGGCGGAGATCGACAAGTACGTCGCGAGCTATCTGCTCCTGAAACGGCAATTCCCCGAGCGCTTTCCGGCGGAGCTGCTGCGCCTCTTGTTCGAGCGCACGCGCATCGATCCGCAGCTCGCGAACGGCAAGGACGATTTGTATCGCGCGGCCAGCCGGCACGCGGAGAAGTTCTGCCGGCGCCTCGCCGGCTCGCTGCGCGGCTCGCGTCGCGAGTTCGAAAATCACGTGCTGGCGGAGTTACGGCGGTTCTATCGGCTGACGGATGCGCGCAAGGTGGCGCACATCGAGCGGCTCGCGAGCGCGTGAGAGCCGCCGCGGGCGATCATTCAGAGCGACTCAGTCGTCTTCGCCGCGCTTCTTGCGCTCTTCCATGGCGCGCATCAGTTTCAGCCACTCGGACAGCTTGCGCAGATCGCGCTTGCCGCCGCCGCTCTTGGTCACGCGACCGCCGAGCGTCGTCGAGGTGTCGGGCGTGCGATCGTAGGGGTTGAAGGTGTCGTCGTTCTGCATCGACAGCGGCGAGTCTTTGACTCCCGTGCCTTCGATGCGGAAAACCGGGCGCTCGTGATCGTCCGGCGCATCACGCCATTCCACTGAAGCACTGCCGCGGTCGTCGTGAATGATGCGCCCCATGCGCCGGCGTTCGCCGCTCGCGCTCGTGTCGGAACGTGCAGTGTCCTTGTTGTCGGGTGGCGGTGTCCGCTTCCCGTCGAATTTGTCCACGGATTAAGTCGTATCCTGCGCCGGCCCCATTCCGGCACGTGAACCCTAAGGTCCGCGGGGGCAAGCGTCTGAGCGCTCCGTCACATCCTGTTTTTTATTCGGCGCGCCGCGAGTGATGCACGGCGCGTGCGAGGCCGATGACCGTTTTCGCGTCGTTGATCGTGCCGTCGAGCGCCCACTCGAACGCCTGTTGCAGCGGCAGCCAGTGGATCTCGAGAACCTCCGCGGCTTCGAGCGCGGCCTGCGCCGGTTGCAGATCCGTGGCGAGGAAGAGATGGACGACTTCGGTCAATACGCCGGGCGAGGGCAGGCACCGGCCGAGGCTCTGCCAGTTCGCTGCCTGTGTGGCGGCTTCTTCGATGAGCTCGCGCTGCGCGGTGATCAGCGGCGGCTCGTTCGGCTCCAGCTTGCCCGCAGGCAGCTCCCACACCCAGCCGCTCGCAGCGTGCCGATATTGGCGCAGCAGGCAAACGCGCTGCTGGTCGTCTATCGCCACGGCGGCAGCGCCGCCGGGGTGGTGGACGATCTCGAGTGCCGCGCGATGGCCGTTCGGCAGGGTGACTTCGTCGACAGTGAGCGTGACCACTCGCCCGCGAAAGTGAGTGGTGCGTTTCAGAAGCGAATTATCGTCGGTCATTGCTGCAGGGTAACGGCGCGCGGAATGCGCGTACAGTCTGCCGATGCGCCACTCACGCATCATTCTGATCACGGGGCTCCCCGCAACCGGCAAGACCACGCTCGCACGCACGCTCGCGGCACGGTATCGGCTGCCGCTGATCGCGAAGGACCTCATCAAGGAACCGCTGCTGGACGTGCTTGGCGCTACGGATGCTGCGCAATCGCGGCGACTCAGCGATGCGAGCTTCGCGATCCTCTTCGCCATTGCGCGCGAGCTGCACGCGGCGGGCGCGGACATGCTGCTCGAAGGTAATTTCCGACCTGGCGAACACGAACAGGTGTTGCGAGCATCGCTTACTGTATGGACGAGCTTCGCTCAGGTCCTTTGCAGAGCGGACGAAGCAGAGCGCTTGGCGCGTCTTGCGCGCCGGCGTGCCGATCCGGCGCGCCATGCAGGCCATCGTGATGGTGATCTCACATTGGCTGCTCCCGCCGCTCGCGGTGACGCGCTTCTCGATCTGCCGGGTGCGCAATTCGTCCATACCGGCGCAAATGACGGCGATGTGCTCGCAGCTCTCGACGCATGGTGGAACGGGCACACGCTCTGACTAAGAAATGCGATCAGCCGTGAACGCTGTCGATAGCGACAGTCGGGCGCGTTACGTATAGTCCGACCGCTATGTCGACTGCGTCACATCTCGAGAAACTCAACGCTCCCCAACGGAAGGCGGCCAGCTACGGCGAAACTCTTCCGAAGGGCGTCAAGGCCGGCCCGCTGCTGATCGTTGCCGGCGCCGGCACCGGCAAGACGAGCACGCTCGCGCATCGGGTGGCGCATCTCGCGATCAATGGAGTCGATCCGGCACGCATCCTGATGCTGACGTTCACGCGTCGTGCGTCCCTCGAGATGAAGCGGCGTGCGCAGGAGATCGTGAAGGAGGCGCTGAAGGAGCCGCTCGGCGGCGTCAGCCAATCCATCTCGCAGCGTCTGAGCTGGACCGGCACGTTCCACTCGATCGGCAATCGCCTGCTGCGGCACTACGCCAAGCACTTGAAGCTCGATCCGCAGTTCAGCGTCGCCGATCGCGGCGATTCCGCGGACATGCTGGACGCCATCCGCATGGAGCTGGGCCTCGCGACCAAGGAACAGCGTTTCCCACGCAAGGAAACCTGCCTGCAGATCTACTCGTACCGCGTGAACACGCAGAAGTCGCTGAAGGAAACGCTGGAACAGCAGTACCCATGGTGTGTGCAGTGGGAGGCGGATCTCACGAAGCTGTTCCGTACGTACGTCGAACGCAAACAGAAGTGCAGCGTGCTCGACTATGACGACCTGCTGCTCTATTGGCATGCCATGATGGCGGACACGCGCATCGCGCAGCACGTGAGCGCACACTTCGATCACATTCTCGTCGACGAATATCAGGACACGAATCGGCTACAGGCGGACATTTTGCAGGCGCTGCGGCCTGACGGCGCCGGCATTACGGTGGTCGGTGACGACGCGCAGGCGATCTACTCCTTCCGCGCAGCCGCGGTCGACAACATCCTCGGATTTCCGGACCGATTCACGCCCCGCGCGGAGGTGGTGACGCTCGCGCAGAACTATCGCTCGACGCAGGAGGTATTGGACACCTCGAATGCGTTGATGGCCGAGGCGCCACGCCAGTATCGCAAGCACCTGCTGTCGATCCGCGGAAGCGGCGTGCGTCCGAGCTATGTGACGGTGCCGGACCTACAAACGCAGGCCGAATGCGTCTGCACCGAAGTGTTGAAACGCCGCGAAGCGAACGTGCCGTTGAAGCGTCAGGCCGTTCTGTTCCGCAGCTCGAGCCACAGCGACGTGCTCGAAATCGAGCTCGCGAAGCGCAAGATTCCCTACGTGAAGTACGGCGGCCTGAAGTTCCTCGAAGCGGCGCACATCAAGGACCTGATGGCGGTGCTGCGCTGGGCGGACAATCCGCGCAACACGTTGTCCGCCTTCCGCGTGCTGCAGCTCCTGCCCGGCATGGGACCGGTCAACGCGCGCAAGGCGATCGAGCATTTCGAATCGCAGAGCTACTCGTTCGACGCGTTGCGGTCGTTCACGGTGCCGCAGTCCCTCGGCGTGGACTGGCGCAAGTTCTGCGACTTGCTGGTCGCGCTGGCAGAGCCGCAGCGCCAATGGCAAGGGCAGGTGCATCTCGTGCGCGAGTGGTACCGGCCGCACTTCGAGCGCATCTACGAGCACTTCCACACGCGCCTCGGCGACCTCGATCAGCTCGAGCTGCTCTCCGGCCAGTATCCGTCGCGCGAGCGGTTCCTGTCCGAGCTGACGCTCGATCCGCCGAACGCGACCAGCGATTTGGCCGGGCAACCGGTGCTCGATGAAGACTATCTCGTGCTGTCGACCATCCATTCCGCCAAGGGGATGGAATGGGACACCGTGTACGTGCTGAACGTCGTCGACGGCAGCTTCCCGAACGAGTTCGCGACCGGGAAGCCCGAGCTGATCGAAGAAGAGCGGCGCCTGCTGTACGTCGGCATGACGCGCGCGCAGAACGATCTCTATCTCATGAGCCCGCTCAAGTTCCACCTCACCAACGCGCCCAAGACCTCGGACGCGCACGTGTATGGCGGCCGCAGCCGGTTCATGACGGAGAAGGTCTTGAAGTGCTTCGACGCGAAGTCGTTCCAGGGCTCCTCGATCGGCGACGCATCCCTGCAGGGCAGCGCCGAAGAAGCGACCCTCGACGTCGGCGCTCGTCTCAAAGAGATGTGGTGATCACGACGGCTTCGGCTTCACGAAACGCAGCGTGAAGCGATCGCTCTCGCCGATTGCGGCGTACTTCTCGCGATCCTTGTCGCCGAGTCGATAGACGGGCGGCAGCGTCCACACGCCTTGCTCGTAGTCCTTCGTGTCGCGCGGATTCGCATTCAGCTCCGACTTCGCGACGAGCTTGAAGCCCTGCTTCTCGATCAGGTCGATGGCGTACTGCTCGTTCACGTAGCCGTTCTTCGCCTGCGGATCCTGCGGCTTCGACGGATCGCCGCGATGCTCGACGACGCCGAGCGTGCCGCCCGGTTTCAACGCGCGGAACATCTGCGCGAATGCCTGCTCGGCGCGTCCGCGCGCCATCCAGTTGTGCACGTTGCGAAAGGTGAGAATCATGTCCGCCGATCCCGGCGGCACGATGTCGCCGCCATCGTTCGGCAGCTTCACGAGGACGACGCGATCGTAGAGGTCGGCGCGCTCTGCGAGCTTGGCGCGGTAGTCCGCGACGCGTTTTTCTTGATTCGCGTTGCCCGGCGCCGGATCGAGCACCGCCGCGTAGTACTTGCCCTTGTCGCGCACGAGCGGTGCGACCACTTCCGTGTACCAGCCGTCCGGGTCCGGCCAGATCTCGACGACGTTCATCTCGGGCCGGAGCCCGAAGAACAGCAGCGTCTCCTTCGGATGGCGATATTCGTCGCGCGCCTTGTGCGCAGCCGAGCGCTGCGTGCCGGTGAGAATCGAGTCGAGGGAAACCGTGGTTTCCTGGCGTGTCGTGGGCGGCGTGGAACAGGCGCCGATCGCAACCATCGCCACCAGCGCGCCGAGTGCCGTTCTCGCGAATGCCGCCATGGAATGCTCCGCACTGCCGTTCATCGAGGCGCGCAACGATAACGCGGAGCGCCAAAACAAAGAACCCCGCGCGAGGCGGGGTTCTTCAAGACCCTCGAGGGGTCGCAACGTCGGGTCAACGCCGGAAAGGGCCTCCGCCCTGTCGCGGACGCTGCGGACGTTCTTGTGCTTCATTGACACGCAATGGACGGCCATTCATCTGAAAGCCGTTCAGCGCCTGGATGGCGCTTTGCGCTTCACTCTGCGGCATATCGACGAATCCGAAGCCGCGTGGCTTGCCAGTCTCCCGGTCATTGATGAGCTTGACCGAGTCGACCTTGCCGTGACGCTCGAAGAGGCTCCGGACGTCCTGCTCTGTCGCGTTGAAGGGGAGATTCCCCACGTAGATCGTCGTCATCCAATCACTCGCTTGCGAAAAGCGGACAGCGGCGAACCGCACGAGTCGGTCGCATGAACCGCGTGAGAGACAGTCAAACAGGTCAAGGCTTCAAGGCACACGATCGGCAGTTTTAGTAGTCAATGCGCAGCGCTTGGGCCGGCGGCCTGCACCTTGCGTTCGCGCGCCGGAGAGGCATGGCGGGCGGGAGAAATGGGCTCAACTCACACACGAAACGCTTATCCGTTGCGGAGACCGAACGCCCGCCGGATGCTACTCCCGGCTCGTGCGCGAAGTAAACAGCCGGTAGAAATGCAAGCCGGATGCATGGGCTGATGCGCCCACGCGACGTCGAAACCGGGGTATCTCCCGTGTAAGAAGGGCTAGCTTACGCCGGTCTCCTGCCTTTCCGACGGTACATCTTGTGGGAGAAGTGTCGGATAACTATACGACCGTACCGGTTACGACCCAGCAGGCTCCAAATAGGCGTATCCGTTGAGCTCACCCTCGTAAAAACGCTTCAAAACCTGGCTCTCCGCGAGGGACATGCGGCCGTCGCGGATCGCGCGCTCGCAATCGCGGGCGAGGGCGGGGTAGAGCTCCTCGACGTCGTACTCCATGTATTCCAGCACTTTGTTCGCGGTGTCCCCCTTCACGATCTCCTCGATCCACCAACCCCCTTCGTCGTGCAGGCGGATATGGACTACGTGGGTATCACCGAACAGGTTGTGCAGGTCGCCGAGAGTTTCCTGATACGCGCCGACCAGGAAGGCGGCCAAGTAGTACTCCTCCCCGGATTTCAGGTCATGCAGCTCCAATGCTCGCTTCACGTCCCGGAGGGAGACGAACTTGTCTATCTTGCCGTCCGAGTCGCAAGTGATGTCGGCTAGCACGCCGGTGCGGGTCGGGCGCTCTTCGAGGCGGTGGATGGGCATGATCGGGAAGAGTTGGTCGATCGCCCAGCTGTCCGGCAGCGACTGGAACACCGAGAAATTGCAGAAGTAGGTGTCCGACAGGATCGACTCGAGGTCTTCCAGCTCCTCGGGACGGCGGTCGAGCCGGCGCAAGCAGTCGCGGATCTTGGCGCTGGTCGCCCAGTACAGCCGTTCGGCCAATGCCCGGAACTCCAGGGACAAGAGCCCGAGGTTGAACATCTGCAACACCTGTTCGCGGGCCGTCAGTGTGTCGTGATAGCACTCGACCAGGCGCCGCTCGCTCACCGAGCCGTACGCCTCGAACAAATCGAGAATCGGCTGCGGCAACTCCTCCGTTCCGGTGTAGTCGACGGCCGGATCGCCGGCGACCTTGAACCGGTCGAGGGCAGACGAACCGAGTGCATTGAAAATGAGCACGCTGCTGTACGCGGCGATGGCGCGGCCCGACTCACTCACGATCATCGGATGCGGAATCTCACGGGCGTTGCACACGCTCGCGATTCGATACACCACGTCGCTGGCGTATTCGTTGAGCGTGTAGTTCATCGAAGAGGAGAAGTTGGTGCCGCTGCCGTCGTAGTCGACGCCGAGTCCGCCGCCGACGTCGATGTACTGCAAGCCCGCGCCCATCAGTTTCAGCTCCGCGTACACGTGCGCGAGCTCGTTGATCGCATCCTTCACGCGGCGGATGTCCTGCAGCTGACTGCCGGGGTGGCAGTGAACGAGCTGCAGGCAGTCGAGCATGTTCCGCTCCTTGAGGATGTTGAACAGCTCCATGATCTCGGTGACGAACAGACCGAACTTGGACTTCTCGCCGGCCGAATCCGCCCAACGCCCCGAGCCCTCGCTGAAGAGCTTCACGCGCACACCCATGCGCGGGCGCACGCCATACGTTTCGGCGTGCTTCAGGATGAGCGCCAGCTCCTCGAAGTTCTCGACGACCGGAATGATGGTGCGGCCGAGCTTCGTGGCGAGCGTGACGGCTTCGATGTAGCTGTCGTCCTTGAAGCCGTTGCAGACGATGAGGCGCTCGGGCTCGCTCTCCGTCATCGCCATGACGGCCAGCAATTCCGGCTTCGAGCCGCACTCCAGCCCGAAACCGAACTCCTTGCCGTAGCGGTACACCTCTTCCACGACCAGGCGCTGCTGATTCACCTTGATCGGATACACCGCGGCGTAGCGGTTCTTGTAGTCGTTCTCGGTGATGGCCTGTTGGAAGGCGGCGTGCAGGTGTCTCAGACGGTGCGCGAGGATGTCGGAGAAGCGCACGACGACCGGCGTCGTCAGATCGCGCGCCTTCAATCCTTCGACCACTTCGAACAGATCGATCTCGCGATTCGCCTGCGTGTCCGGGCGCACCACCACGTGCCCGGCCGGGTTGATGGAGAAGTAGCCCTTGCCCCAGGCGTTCACGTTGTAGAGGTCGAGCGAATCCTCGATCCGCCACGGCTGCGCGGGGTTGAACTTCGGCTTGCCGTTCACGGCGGTCTTGGGATCAGCGGCCACGAGCGTTCCTGCAACTTCGAAATCAAAGGGCCAAAAGACAAATGGCTGGTCCCGGTGAACGGTGCCAGCCACGCCACTAAATTGGCGCGGAAGATAACAAAAATGTGTGGCGAGTAAGAGTGCGCGGTGCGTGCGAGGTTGCCGCCGCGCACGCGCAACTGCCCTCAGGCGGGTCCGCGCCCGATGGGCCGACGCGGATCGCGAATCCATTCGCTCCACGAGCCAGGGTAGAGACGCGCGCCGGAAAGTCCGGCGATCTCGAGCGCAAGCAGGTTGTGACACGCGCTCACACCGGAGCCGCACATGGCCACGACGTCGCGCGCGTCGCGTCCGGCCAGCGCTTCAGTCCACTGGCGCCGCAGCTCGGCGGCGGAGAGGAAGCGGCCGCGCGCATCCACGTTGTTGGCAAACGGGCGATTCGCCGCGCCGGGCACGTGGCCTGCGACCGGATCGATCGTTTCGTTCTCGCCGGCGAAGCGGTCGGCGCCGCGCGCATCGACGAGCGCGATGTCTTTACGCGCGAGCGCCTGCTCGACCTCGGCGGTCGAGAGCGACGTGGCGCTCGCGAGCTGCGGCACGAAGTTGCGCGGCGCGCGCGCGCCCGGCTCGCGCGCAATCGGCAGGCCGGCCTCTTGCCAAGCGGCGAAGCCGCCATCGAGCACCGCGACGCCGCTGTGACCGACCCAGCGCAGCAGCCACCACGCACGCGCGGCGTACACGCCGTTGCCTTGGTCGTACGCGACGACCTGCACGGTGTTGTCGATGCCCCATCGGCCGAGGGTTTCTGAAAACCTCGTAACATCCGGCAACGGATGGCGGCCGCTCGTCGCCGTGACCGGGCTCGCGAGATCGCGATCGAGATGCGCCTGCAGCGCCGTGGGGATGTGGCCCTCTGCGTAGGCGACGTCGCTCCACTCGGGGCGCGAGAGCTCGTGACGGCAATCGAGGACGACGACGTTCGCCGTGGACGCGGGCTCGCGCTTCAACAGCGCCGCCAGCTCGGCGACTTGAATGAGCGTGGTGTACATGATGGCTCGCATTCTACAATCCCGCGGATCATGGCGATCGATCTCTATTGGGGAAGCGGCAGTCCATACGCGTGGCGCGTGCTGCTCGCGCTCGAACACAAGCGGCTCGCGTACGCGAGCCATCTGCTGCAGTTCTCCAAGCAGGAGCACAAGTCGCCGCAGATGCTGGCGATGAATTTCCGCGGGCGCGTGCCGGTGCTGAAGGACGGCGACTACGTCGTGTTCGAGTCGCTCGCGGTGCTCTACTACCTCGATCAGAAGTATCCGGAGCCGCCGCTGTTCGGGCGTTCGCCCGAGGAAGCGGGCGTGATCATGCGCGTCATCTGCGAATACCAGGCGTATGCCGAGCAGCACCTGATGAAAATCGTAGACGCGTACTTCACGCGGCCGCAGGGGGTGAAGGGCGACGAGCTCGAGGAGTCGATGCACGTCGTTGCCAGCGAGGCGCGCTCGATCGAGGCGCGGCTCGCGAAGTCCGACTGGGTGGTCGGCGAGACGCTGAGCGCGGCGGACATCGTGCTCTTTCCGGGGCTGCAGGTGCTGCTACGCGCGCTCGGCAAACCCGAAGCGCGCGATTTGTCCTCGCGATTCCTGCCGCTGCACGTGAACTACCCAGCCCTCGCTCGTTGGGTGGAGCGCGTGGAAGCGCTGCCCGGTTACGACCGCACGTATCCTCCGCACTGGCGGACGTGACGGCGAGGGCTCCGCGAAAGTCGCAAGAAAGAGAAATTTTCGGTGTGCTCTGCGACCACACGGCCGGCGGGCTCGGGCGCCGCCCCCAAGAAAAAGCAACCCGTTTTGTGTAGGCTGGCCGTCCGGCCGCAGCGGTGGTGCGCGCGGCCACTTCCTCGGTTCGGAGCATCATGAGCAGCAACCACAAGGTCTACGTCGAATTTCCCGGACGCATCGTGTTCGTCGGCTTCGGCAGCATCGGGCAGGGCACGCTCCCGCTCGTGCTGAGGCACATCGGCATTGCGCCGGAGCGCATCACCATCGTCACGGCCGACGATCGCGGACGCGAGGAAGCAGAGAAATTCGGCATCAAGTTCATCAAGGAGGCGCTGACGCGCGAGAACTATCGGCGGGTGCTGAATCCGCTGATCGGGCGCGGCGACTTCGTGCTGAACGTGTCCGTGGAGGTTTCGAGCATCGCGCTCATCAAGTTCTGCTGGGAAAAGGGCGCGATGTACCTCGACACGTGCATCGAGCCGTGGCCGGGCGGTTACACCGATCCGACCGTGCCCGCCGCCAAGCGCACCAATTACGCGCTGCGCGAGGAAGCGCTGGCGCTGCGCCCCGGCAACGCGCGCGCGCCCACGGCCGTGCTCACTCATGGCGCGAACCCCGGCCTCGTTTCGCATTTCGTGAAGCAGGGACTGCTCAACATCGCCGCCGACAGCGGCGTCGACGCCGGCAACCCGAAATCGCGCGCCGATTGGGGCGATCTCGCGCGCCGCTTGGGCGTGAAGGTCGTCCACATCGCCGAGCGCGACACGCAGACCACGAACGTCCCGAAGGAGCCCGGCGAGTTCGTGAACACCTGGTCGGTGGACGGCTTCGTGAGCGAAGGCTCGCAGCCGGCCGAGCTGGGGTGGGGCACACACGAGCGCAACTTCCCGCGCGACGGCAAGCGCCACGACTTCGGCTGCATGTCGGCGATCTATCTCATGCAGCCCGGCGCGGCCACGCGCGTGCGCACGTGGACGCCGATGGCCGGCCACTTCCATGGCTTCCTGATCACGCACGGCGAGTCGATTTCGATCTCGGACTACTACACGGTGCGCGACGGTGCGCAGGTCGTGTATCGCCCGACCGTGCACTACGCCTATCACCCGTGCGACTTCGCCGTCGTCTCGGTGCACGAGTTCGCGGGACGCAACTTCGTCCTGCAGGAGCGCCAGCGCATCCTGATGGACGAAATCACGAAGGGCGTCGACGAGCTCGGCGTGCTGCTCGCGGGGCACAAGAAGAACGCGTATTGGTTCGGCTCGCAGCTCTCCATCGACGATGCGCGCAAGCTCGCGCCGTATCACAACGCCACCGGTTTGCAGGTCACCGTGTCGTGCTTGTCGGGCATGATCTGGGCGATGGAGAACCCGAATCAGGGCGTCGTCGAGCCGGATGAAATGGATTTCCGCCGCAACCTCGAGATCGCGACGCCGTACCTCGGCACGATCACGGGCGAGTACACCGACTGGACGCCGCTGCACGAGCGCGAGCGGCTGTTCCCCGAGGACATCGACAAGAGCGATCCCTGGCAATTCAAGAACGTCAGAGTCGTCTTTTGATGGCCCTCGGCCAGCGGCCCGACGGGGTTGCCGAGGCGAAGCGGTTGCGCGCGCCGAGCTGGCGCGCGGCCTCGAGCGACCTTCAACGCGTGAGGTTCGAGGCTTCCCTGACGGCCGCCAACCGGTGGTCCTCAGGGGGCAGCTGACGATCTCTTCTCGTACTCGATGTCGACGATGACGAGCGTGCGTTGACCGCCCGGCACTTCGACCGTGACCTCGTCGTCGAGACCCTTCTTCATCAGCGCGCGCGCCAGCGGCGAATCCATGCTGATGTAGCCCGGCGCGGCATCGAACTCATCCGGCCCCACGATGCGGTGACGCGTGAGCGCGCCGTCTTCGCTTTCCAACGACACCCACGCGCCGAAGAACACGCGCTTCGGATCCGTCGGTGGCTTGTCGACGATCACCATGCCGTCGAGACGCTTGCGTAGAAAGCGCACGCGCCGGTCGATCTCGCGCAGGCGGCGCTTGCCGTAGGTGTACTCGGCGTTTTCCGAGCGGTCGCCCTGCGCGGCCGCTTCGCTCACGGCTTGTGTCACGCGTGGCCGCTCTACGCGCCAGAGCTCGTCCAATTCCTGGTGGAGTCGGCGCGCGCCCTCGGGAGTGATGTATTGAGAGCCAGGTCGCTCGCGTTCTCGATAACGGCTCATGTCCTTGTCTTCACTACGTTATGTCGCACGGGTGTTTACAAAAACCGGGATGATTTGTGGATCGTTTCACGGTCACCTACAGCATGGGTTTACTACTCTTTCGACCCATGGCCGCGAAGTACTACACGCACTTCCTCACCGCCGGCGCCAAACCAAGGGCAGTGCAGCCCGCACGGGCCACGCCGGATTCGAGCGAATGGAGCGGAGTAGTGGAGCTGCGCAGCCCGCTCGAACAGGGCGGCGGCACCCGCGAGCTGAAGGCGCTGCTGGCGCAAAGTTTCGATCTGGACTCAGAGGACATCAAGATTCTCCACTGGGCCCGGTTGCACTGATATCCCCTAGCGGACTTCCTTCCCTTCATCGAAAGTCCGCGTTTTACCCCAGGTCTGAAAAGGCCTGGGGTTTTTCTTTTTGGCCTGCGGTCAGCGGCGACGTGCTGGCCGGCGCAATCCAGGCGCTCACCGCCGGAACACTTGAAGGCTTCCGCGGGTTAGCCCATATAGCTCGCTCGAGCCTCGCCATGAGCGGGCCAGAAGGGGATACATCATGCGTGCGTGGGTGATTGCGGTGCTCCTCGTCGTGACGACGGGGCTGTCCGGCTGCGGTTACAACAGGCTTCAGCAACTCGACGAAGGCGTGAAGGCGTCGTGGTCCGAGGTGGTGAACCAGTATCAGCGCCGGGCGGATCTGATTCCGAACCTCGTGGCCACGGTGAAGGGCTACGCCATTCAAGAGCAGCAAGTGCTCATCGGCGTGACCGAGGCGCGTGCCAAGGCGACCTCCATTCAGGTCACGCCGGAGGTGCTCAACGACCCGGCGGCGTTCGAGAAATTCCAGCAGGCGCAGGGGCAACTCACGCAAGCGTTGAAGAGCCTGTTCGCCGTCGCCGAAGCGTATCCGAACTTGAAGTCCGATCAGAACTTCCGCGATCTGCAGGCGCAGATCGAAGGCACGGAGAATCGCATCACCGTCGCGCGCAATCGCTACATCGACTCGGTTCGCGAGTACAACACGACGGTGCGCCAGTTCCCGGTGAATCTCACCGCCAAGATGTTCGACTTCAAGGTGAAGCCGAACTTTACGGTCGCGAACGAGAGCGAGATCGCCACAGCGCCGCGCGTGGACTTCGGCAACGGCGTGGCGGGGCAGGCGCGCGAGGGCGCGCAGACTCCGCCGCCGCAGCCGAACGGCCCCGAAGCGACGACGCCGCCGGCGCGGCAGTAGCAGGCGAACGAACTTGTTCAGGACAGCGTGGCTGCTAACGCTGCTGCTTGCGGCGTGCAGCGCCGTCTTCGCGCAGACCGGCTTGCAGCCCGTGCCGCCGTTCTCGGCGCGCGTCGTCGATCTCACGAACACGCTCAATGCTTCGCAGCGTGGCACTCTCGAGCAGAAGCTCGCTGCGCTTCAGCAGCGCAAGGGCTCGCAGCTCGCCGTGCTCATCGTGCCGACGACGCAACCCGAGGCCATCGAGCAATACGCGACCCGCGTGTTCGATCAATGGAAAGTCGGGCGCGGTCAAGTGAACGGCAAGTGGGTCGACGACGGCGTCTTGTTCCTCATCGCGAAGAACGATCGCAAGATGCGCTTCGAGGTCGGTTACGGCCTCGAAGGCGCGCTGCCCGACGCGACCGCGAAGCGCATCATCGACGAAACCGTCGCGCCCTTCTTTCGACAAGGTGACTTCTACGGCGGCATCGACGCCGGCGTCGATCGCGCCATTCGCGTCATCGACGGCGAACCGCTGCCCGCACCTGCCGCGCAGGATCAGCGCTGGCAGCGGGAGCAGAGCGGGCGCTCGCTGCACTCACTGCCCATTCTCATTGTCTTGGTGTTCGTCATCTCCAGTGTGTTTCGCGCCATGTTCGGGCGTGGCGGTGGCGCGCTCGTAACGGGCGGGATCACGGGCGGGTTCGCGTATCTGCTGACGCACCTGCTGCCGATCGCCGCGTTCGCGGGGGGCATCGCGTTCCTGTTCACTTTGCTCGCCGGAGGTGGCGGCGGAGGCTGGACTAATGGCTCGCGACGCGGCTATGGGGGCGGTGGCTATCGTGGTGGCGGGTGGGGCGGCGGATTTGGGGGCGGGGGATTCGG
>Ga0081455_10000040_pt1 | contig 134280 bp, 126 predicted proteins | sample TabmetS3T2R1_FD_70207 | JGI IMG/M metagenome (GOLD analysis project Ga0081455, IMG submission 70207) | Tabebuia heterophylla rhizosphere microbial communities from the University of Puerto Rico - S3T2R1 | ecosystem: Host-associated > Plants > Roots > Rhizosphere ...
CAAGACTGCTCGGCGATCTATCCAGGGCCTGATGGAGGTTCTTCTGGATGGAATAGATACCGCGGCGGGGGTGCAATCTGATCCAAACTATGGACTACACCGGATTGCCTTGAAGGCAGCAGACGTCCTCGATCTGAAGGTGATGCACGAGCGCGCATCGATCAGCGTCAACGAGTTTCTTGACGGTCTACAGCACTCACTCGAGTTTCCAACGATGCCTCCCAGGAGGAGTAACAAAAAAATGAAACATCAACTGAGCATCACGGTCCTGGTCACAGCGCGTCCCGTAAAGCAATCGAGCATTAGGCAGTGACTCGATCAAACTCGCTCCGTGTCCACTCGGACTATCGGAGATTGCTCACGTCTATCTTCGACTTCATGAGGAAGTCTGGTTTTCGGGAGGAGGAAGTCGAAGAGATATGTGGAGAAGCGCTTTCGCATTCGACTAGAAGTGACACAGAAGACGAGCAACGTTACGCGACGCTGGCTGCCGTCGCACTTACGCTGGATGCCTGGCACAGGAATCGACGGTATATCGTCGGGACTCAGCCCCGCGCAATCCGGCTACGCGGTCCATCCCCGAGCGTCGAGGCATTGATTCGCTCTCAAGACGCAGCTGCTGATGTACCTGCTCTCGTCCATCAGCTGAAGTCGCTCGGATTGATTGTTCGAACCAGCAGGAATCTTTATGAGCCCTCCGACAGGATGGCGCTCGTCAACGCTTTGGACCCTATGATCCAACAGTACATCGCGCGATCGTCTTCGACACTGCTCGCCACCATAAGGCATAACACTAGCCGAATCGGGAGTTCATCACGCCTGATCGAGCGCTTTGCCGAAGTACCGGACCTTCCGCGAACCTGCGTCGCGGATTTTCGCCGTTTCGCTCGAATTCAAGGTTGGGCGTTTCTCAGAACGTTGAACGATTGGCTTGAGTCCAGGCGACCAACGAAGGCCACAACACGTGTAGGGAGCACCGTACGCGCGGGCGTTCACCTGTACGCGTACGTCGACTCAGCGCCGGACAGAGTGACGACAACGCGGGGGTCTGTGAAGAGGCAGCAGAAGCGTTGAACAATGACTCGCGCGGTTCGCTCTCTCTCTCTCGCTTCGTGCAGGACGTTGCAAAAGAGACTCCAGCCGCCTTCCTACGTAGTCACCAATGAACGCATCCAGCGCCTTGCGCCTACCAGGTTCCCCAATTCCGTAAGCGTGATCTCCCGGCCGCATGGAGCGCGGACTATCGAGTGCGGATGATGTGTCGCGCGATAGTTTGCGCAGCGAGGTGAAGGACGATGGACGGGGCGAGCGCGGCAGATGCGGCGGGGATCGAGACGGGAGTGACCGACGAGGCGGGTGTACGCAGGCGTCGGCTGCGTTCAGAGATTCAGAAGGCGAAGATTGTCGAGACGCTGAGGAGTCCGGGCGCGTCGGTTCTGGAGGTATCGAGGCGATTCGGTGTGCACACAAGCCTTCTGTATCGGTGGCGTCGGCAACACGAACAGGGATTGCTGAGGAGCGGGAGTCGATCAGCACGTGCAGCGCGGCTGATCCCGGTGTCAGTCAAGGAAAGCGGCTCCGAGCACACTGCCATGGCGGCAGATCTGGCTCGCTCTGCAGGTCGGATCGAGATCAGTCTTACAGGCGGTTGTCAGGTTCAGATTCACGGTGTTGTGGAGCAAACGATCGTGCGAGTCGTATTGCAGGAGCTGCGGCGAGCATGATCGGTTTTCCGCCTGGCACGCGCGTGTGGCTGGTCGCGGGTGCTACCGATATGCGCCGTGGCTTTGATGGCTTGTGCGCACTGGTCCAGAACGCGCTTGGCGCAGATGCCTTCTCGGGCCAGATTTTTATTTTTCGAGGCAAACGCGGTGACCGCGTAAAGATTTTGTGGTTCGACTCGCACGGGCTGTGTCTATTTGCGAAGCGCCTTGAGCGAAGCCGCTTCATCTGGACGCAGGCCGACAGCGGTGCGGTACAGCTGAGCACTGCACAGCTATCGATGTTGCTGGAGGGGATTGATTGGCGGCGGGCGCATCGAAGCGCGACAGATGAAGAACACCTGCTGCGCCCAACACTCTCCGCGTGATGACGCTGAGAAGTTGTCATTGAGTTGATCGCAACGATCCGCACACGCGAAGGTGTGCGTGAACGGAGCGTGCACGCGCGAGCGCTGCGCGTATAATTTGCACGTGCCCGAGCGTTGTGATTTCTCTGCTGAGAACCTGCCACAAGATTCTGCGACCCTGCAGCGTCTGTTGCTCGAGCATCAAGCTCTGGTCCGCTCCCTGCAGCTAGAGATCGAGCGACTGAAGATCCAGCTCGCGCGCTTTCGTCGCTGGAAGTTCGGCCAGTCGAGCGAACAACTGGAGTTGCTCATCACGCAGATGGAGCTGCGATTGGAAGGGCTGCAGGCGGTTGCGCCTGCGCAGCACGCAGCGAGCTCAGCACCAGCCGAGCCTTCTTCATCCGGCACGGATAACCCGAGAGATCAGGCGCCACGGCGCGAGCCGCCTCGTTCGCGCACGCTGCCCGCGCATCTGCCGCGCGAGATCGTCGTACACGAGCCCATGGCTGTGCAGAAGGGTTGCGGTTGTCCGGAGTGCGGCGGGCGGCTGCGTTATCTGGACGAAGACGTCGCTGAGGTCCTCGAACACGTTCCATCCTCTCTGAAGGTCATTCGGCACATCCGTCCCAAGCACAGCTGCACGCGGTGCGCGCGCATCGTGCAAGCCCCTGCGCCCTCACGCCCGATCGAACGCGGCATGGCGGGCTCAGGATTGTTGGCACACGTGGTGACGGCGAAGTATTGCGACCACGCGCCGCTGTATCGGCAATCGCTGATCTTTGCACGCGCCGGAGTCGAGCTGGACCGCGCAACGCTTGCCGACTGGATGGCGCAGGGTGCGGCGCTGCTGCGGCCGATCGTACAGGCGATCCGCGCGCACGTGTTTGGCGCGCAGAAGCTGCACGCAGATGACACACCAGTTCCGGTGCTCGCGCCAGGGCGTGGGCGAACACGCCAGGGTCGTCTGTGGGTGTATGCGCGCGATGATCGCAACAGCGCCAACACGCAGCCGCCGGCGGTGTGGTTTGCGTACTCCGCGGATCGTTGCGCGCAGCATCCACGCCGGCACCTCGAGTCGTTTCGCGGTTTTCTACAGGCGGATGCGTACAATGGCTTTGAGCGCCTATGCGATCGACAGGATGTGACGCTCGCCGAGCGCATCACGAGCGTGGCCTGTTGGGCGCATCTGCGCCGCAAGTTTTTCGACATTCATCGGGCAACCACCTCTGCTGTGGCCCTTGAAGCGCTCGAACGGATCGCTGCGTTGTATGAGATCGAGAAAGCGATCCGCGGACGCCCGCCGGATGAGCGCGCACGCGCTCGACAGGCCAGAGCCGGACCGCTGCTCGAGGATTTTCATCGCTGGCTGATACAGACCTTGCCGAAGTTCTCGAAGAAGTCGGCGATGGCCGTGGCGATCCGCTATGGGCTCACGCGCTGGAGTGGGCTGACTCGTTATTGCCAGGATGGACGGCTCGAAGCAGACAACAACATTGCCGAGCGCGCGTTGCGTGGTGTGGCTTTGGGACGGAAGAATTTTTTATTTGCGGGTTCGGACACCGGTGGTCAGCGTGCAGCGGTGTTTTACGCGGTGATCGAGACTGCAAAGTTGAACGGTCTCGATCCCGAAGCATATCTGCGCCATGTATTCGCGCGGATCGCCACACATCCAGTGAATCGGATCGCAGAGCTCCTGCCGTGGAATCTCACGAATTCCAAGTGCCGATAGCACACGCCGCATGAGTCAGAAACAGAGCACCGTACCTTATCCCGCCCTCGAGGCGCTCATCGGTGATGGTGGCCAGGTGACACTGGGTGCCGTCGGTCCAGTGCGCAACGCCGCCATTGCCTCCATGCCTACCGGCATGATGGCGGGCCTCGTCCGACGGAAAAACGAGACTCTGCCGCAGATACTGCAGCGGCTCGATGCGGCTCTGGTCCAGTCCGTCGTCGAAAATCGCATCATCAGCGAGTTCGATCTCTAGACACGTTCCGCCGCGGTCAATGCGGTGCGGGGAGCACGCTTACGAAGTAACCACCCGGCCGAAGACCGTGGTCACGACATCATCGGCGACACTCATCGTGAACACTTGAGGGAGAGTCGGCGGCAACGGCCGCCGACTCCTCCGCACTGTTCACGATGGCGTGGAATCAGCGTTCACTTTGGGTGGAATACGCAGTCGATGTGATCGACGACAGATAGGCCCGACCTCATCAACGAGAAACTGGCACACCACAGCGTGTCGCGGTGATGCCGTCAATCGCAGACTCTTGCGTCAGGTAGAAAATGGGTGGCGGACGACATCATGCGGGGGGGACTTCGCTCGACCATCGCTGCAACCAAACTTCGGTCATGAAGTAGCGCTGAATTTGGGGAAGAGCGATCTTGAGACGTGTGGGATTGTTCAGGTCGAGCTCCGCAGCCAATGTGCGGCGATCAAGATATCCTTTATCCACTAACGCGCCATTCAGCAAGCGGCGTCGCACCGATTCGATATTTCGCTTAAGTGCTGAATGTAGCGCCTCGTTGCCCCCGCCCTTCGAGCGACGCCGGATGATCTCGTTCGCAAGGTCTCCCTGAAAGGCTCTTCGTGCAACTCCGCGATCCTGCCCTCCCGTACGCAGCACGTATGTCGGAATACGAAGGCTAAGCTCGATCAGGGGTTGCGAGCGCAAGGGCCTGACGAGCGCAGGCAGAAGCGCCTCGTCCGGTGCGGGCTGGATGGCGCGCATTTCAGACGGGATCGTGAGCGTCATGCAATGATAGGCTTTCCCCTGAGGAACGACCGAGATGTCGTCCGCGAACAGCGGATGCCACAATTGTTCGTCCTGATACGCCTCCGAGCGAATCATTTTGGGTACTGGACTATCTACCTGCCGCGATGCCTCTACGAGCTGCCACTGCTGACGTCGAAAGTTCCAAGGCTGAGGCCGCAACACCCCTTTGACTAGCCCCGCGCGCATCACACGCCACAGTGCGACTCGATCTGCGGCCGCATCCTCAAGGGCGATTTGCCAGGCGCGCCGGCTGAACGCGTGCCCGCGCAAGAAATCTGCTAGCGTGGGCGCGTCAGAGCTGTGATGAAAGAAGATTTCATCTCCCCCCTCGCCATCAAAATACCCAGGTACTACGCCGGACTGCATAGCCGACTGCACGCGCATGTCGCTGTCGTTTTGGACTACAGTTGGCAGGTACGGTTCAGGAGCTGGAGGCAGGATATCGCGAACCTCAAATAGACCCTCTTCAGAGATCGGTGACTCGACGAGTTCGCATCCCGCCGTGGTTGCAGCAAGCCTCGCGTACTGCCGCTCATCCATTCGCGATCCAGGTCGCCCGTAGAAGTTGCGGCAAATTACTGACGGGGCATTTGGAGCGTCCCGCAGACACGCGAGGACGATCGAGGAGTCGAGCCCTCCCGACAGATGGTGCATTATCGTGTCAAAGCACGTTGCCCAGGCATGCACGCATGCACGAACCGCTTGCCGCGTGAGTTGTACTGCTTCTCTGACATCCTCAATCGCGTCGCTCGCCGCGATGTCGAGCGGATTCCAGTAAAAAGAGCGCTTTGACGAATCGCTTCGCACCTCCGCACACTCTCCGGCCAGTAGCGCCGTGATCTCATTCAAACCGGTCGCTCTGCTGCATGGAATCGGCAAGACAATCTGCGAAATGAGTCCTCGCCTATTCAAGGTAGTTGGCGGGCCACCAAGCTGCTCAAAGTCCTCAAGGCGCGAGAAAAAACATTGGACATCCCCGATCGACGACATATAGCACGTAACTGCCCCGGTGGGATCCCGCAATGCCCAAGTAATGCGCCGCGTAGAATCTCGCAGAAAGGCAACGTACTGTCCCCAGTAGTGCCGCATGAGATGGCGACCCTCAGTTTGAATGATGCTGCTAGTTTGCTGAGCATCTAGCGCTACAGGCCGAGGAATCTCGCCCGGCGCGTGACTCTGATAGAACAGCTTTCCCAGTACTACACCGGATTTGTGATGTAGCGGATACACCTGACGAAATCTAGAAGCGCCCGATGCTATTCGACAGCTAACGACGAGACCGGCACTTTCCTGCACTACGTTCCATCCTTCGGCTCGGTCTCGGTGCCGTGCTAGAAGCTCTGCGGCCAACGCGGTAGCCGCCGCGACCTGCTCGTTCCACGCTAAGGCTACGAAGGAAAGCATGTTGCCACAAATGTTCAGATGGCGATGATTGGAGTGAACATTCTGACTCGATACTGCTCATCATTTATTACGATGTCATCTTCCTGGAGCCAACAATGGGCAGCAAACGGTCCTGTTGCGACTCCGATCACCATTCTTGGAAACGACAGCTGAGTGAATAAATACTCCTGCAGTGCCGCCGATTTGAAGAGGCATCGATCGCCCTCCGAAAACAGCAGACGATACAGCCACTCAAACTGAGCAACTGCGACACGGGTGCGCTCGCGATCGAACTTGTGTCTTGCACCAGCCTTTGTGGTCATCCTTTTCAGAGCAGTAGCGCGACGGCGTTGCATATCCTTTGCGAGTGACTCAATAGATCTCAGGTTAAGTTTGGCCCAGGTCAGAGCCACTGCCCACAAAAAGCGCACTGGGTCCTTCCATCGCAACCGCGGTCGTGCGAACTCGTAGCCCTCCTCGAGCTGAGCACGTGGAGGAAGGACGACGCTGGTATCGCTCGATGCGCCGCCATAACTCCCAATTCTGGCCAACAGCCGTTCTTGGAGCATCTGCGAAAGCACCTGAGCAGCGCTGTCGCGCTCTGCTATGTCGAACTCGCCTGCGGCGCGGCCCGGACCGCAGGGCCATCGCCGAATTCTGGGTCCAAGTATCTGCCCGACAAGAGCAGGCACACCAAGGTACCGACCGCGACGTGTATCCAACAGAACTACGTGATCCAGCGTATGGCATGCGTATACATGTCCCCGAAGCTCAAACCGTTGGCACAGTGCATCGTTGAGCTGCCGGTCTATTCCCTGTGTCACCGTCATTCCTTTCGCGGAACGCCCGTGCCACCAAGGGGTGGCACGGGCGCGACTCAACAGTAGCTTGCAGTTCCGTCTTGGCAAAGTTAGTACGGAGTTACGCCGCTGCTCTGACAAGTCGGCGAAGTGATCGGCTGGCCGTTGTTGTCGTTCACGAAGTTCGGGCCAGCGAATTGTTTCGTTTCTTCCGCAACGCGTCCGAGATCAATCAACTTGCTCATGAGAGTCTCCTTGGCTAACTCCGGCGCAACCCTGCGCCGGGCAGGCTCACTGTGAACGTGCGATCGCCATTGTCAACTAATGCCGTTCGAGACGCCTACTGGGTATCGCGGCTTGGGTGCGAGGTGTTTCGGGATTGGGAGCATTCGACAGTGAATCGTCCTTCCCTCTTGAAACGTTATCGTGAGAAATCATGCTCCTGCAATAGCTGCGGCGGCTGGAGTAGAACCAGTCAAATCGCACACCGCGAAAAGCCAACGTCTGGCTGTCGTACGTTGAGATTGACCGGTCCGGCGTGTCAGAGCACGCGCACGTTGAGTTTTGTTCCCAGGCAATAGCGTCAGGCCGCATTCGAGGCTGTGGGATCTCACACCAGCAGAGCTCAAACGGCAGCAATCCACCCGAGAAAGAGCCATTCGCTAGAAGACTTTGGCACGAGAAACCCGTTCGGCGCCGACACTCCTTTGTATGGTCTTCGTGGTCACGCCCAGCTGTTAGGCTCCAGATAACGCGCTAGTGTCGCCTCAAAAGCAAGCTTGCGCGTAGTCGGGGAATGCGATGCAACGTGTGCGGTCTCAGCTCTCGCCTAAACAGCGATCCGAGTAGCCAGCATCCCCGGATCGCCCGTGCTATCTCGCGCACGTCGCTTTCCCACCCGGATTCGCTCGTCGATGTCGAAATTGCACCTTCGACGCTCGAGATCGGCAACATGGATTCGAGAACCGGAAGCCAAGGTTCCGGCAACTCTAGGCCGAGCGCGCCTTGCTGGGATAGCTCGCGTGCCCACCCCATCACTGCGTCAACCGGGCTTCGCATTGGGTATCGTCGCTCGATCAGCTCCATCATTGCTATTCCGTCAGGAACATTCAGCAGCAGCGCGACGAAGTACTTAAGGTCCGGGCTCGTCATACTCCTATGAAGATGAAGCAGCCGCTGGCGCGCACGCTCACGTGTAAGCACGCGTTCTAGCACCTCGATCAGTCTTGGATGTTTTGCCCTTGCGATCTCGAGCACATCTTCCCGCTCCTCTTCGTCCTCGATCAGGCCATGCGTCGCCATCACCGTTTCATAGATCGTTAATGCATCCTTTGTTGCGAACAGATGCTTGGCCAACTCCTGATGCTCCGTGCGATTCTTGCTTTTGATCAACATCTTCATAAGTTGTATCTGGCGCTGAAGAGTTGGTATCTCCTGTTGACTGGCGTGCGCAATCGCGGGCGGCAACAAGCTATACTGCGGGAATTTATCCACCTCGCTGGTTGTGCGAACGACCACGGATATGCTGGGTCGGTCGATGTGGAACGTGGCGTGATACATCTCGTCACCTGCCAAAATTTGGCGTGTATCGCCTCGACGAAGAACCTCGACATCTCTAAAGGTGACGTCTCCAATTAGCAGTCGCGTCTCAAGACGTTCGGTGGGCTCGAACGTCCAGATGCTGTGGATGCTCGAACCTTGCATGACATGAAATGCACCCGAGAAGGAATGCTGATGTATGGCCGGAGTCCCCGAGAGCCAGAACAACACTTCGATGCGAAATCCGCGTCCGATGTACACCGTCAACGGCGGATCACCAAACTTTGCTTCAATGTCGATCTGAAATGGCAACCCATCCGAAACGGTGGCCCAGCGCACGATATCGCCCAAACCGACATTCGCACATGGGGGATACTCCGCGAGCGCTTCCGTGGCGATCTCTGGGAAGAGCCGCTCGTCGTAGTCGCATGCTTTCCACCGGCGTGCCACCGTATCGCCCATTCGCTTGAAGAACTCCATACTCGCTGTCCTTTCCATACGATGCGCGCTGACAGAGAAGCAAGGTTGTCTGATGGAAGACGTCCATGGGCGTATCGCCTCTGATAAATATGTCATCCCCTTGTGCGTACAAGAAATCTCTCAAGTAAGCGTTTCGTGAAACGCTGGATCAGTCATTGAGTGTTGGATTCCAAGGTGGACTGCGCTGTCCAATCCGAAACTCCACATGCAGGCCATCCCCCAATCCGGGGCTGCTCCGGCTTGTAGTCCGCTGTCGCGCTTCACGTCAACCTGAACAAAATGGTCTCCCCTAGAGAGGAGATTTCGACTGCTCAGGCCTCCTGGTTGAACCGCTGCTGGTTGATCGATCTGCCATGCGTGCGGGCCGCAGCGATTCGCCGCGCACGCTCGTCTCGCACTTCATCTGGCTTCCCACGATGCCACGTCGCTGGCGTCATGTAACCCAGCGCCGCGTGTAACCGCTTTTCGTTGTAGTGGCGCATGAGATCTTTGATGGCCACCTCGGCTTGGACCTGCCCCGCTTCCGCGGTGTCACCGACCGGCATATTGGAGCCAGGTCGTGATCGGCATGTCGGAGCCAGCGGCTGATCGGCATAAAGGAGCCACGGCGTGATCGCCGTAATGGAGCCAGTGGCGGATCGGCATATTGGAGCCACTTGAGGGGAAAGACGGACATCTCGAACTGAAGGCGGCGGCTATCGTGGGCTTTTGCCTGCGGAGGGCCGGTGAGCCGAAGGAGATTCGAGATGTTTCAGTATCGTCAGGTCCTGGTTCGGCTGCGCCAGGGCGATTCGGATCGCGACATTGCCCGCTCGCGACTGATGGGCCGACCGAAGGTTGCCGCGTTTCGCGGGCTGGCCACAGAGCGCGGGTGGCTCGCGCCCGAAGCGGCGCTGCCGGATGACGCGACGATCAGCGCAGCTGTGGGCCAGGTGCGCCGTGCGCGCAGCACGATTTCCACTGTCGAGCCGCATCGGGCACAGGTCGAGCGCTGGGCAGCCGAAGGTGTAGGTGGCATCGCCATCCACGCCGCCTTGTGTCGCGAGCACGGCTACCGCGGCAGTTACTCCGCCGTGCGTCGGATGCTGGCGGGCATTCGCGCGAGCCTTCCACCCGATCTCACCGTGCCGCTGCTGTTCGCGCCGGCCGAAGCGGCGCAGGTAGATTTCGGCGCCGGTCCGTTTCTCATCGATCCCGCTCGCGGCGAGCTGCGACGCACTTGGTGTTTCGTGATGACGATGTGTTTTTCACGGCACCAGTACGTCGAGTTCGTCTTCGACCAGTCGGTGATGACCTGGCTCGGCTGCCATCGACGCGCCTTCGAGTGGTTCGCCGCGGTTCCCGCGCGCGTGATCATCGACAACCCTAAGTGTGCGATCACGCGCGCATGTGCTCGCGATCCACTGGTTCAGCGGGCGTACGCCGAGTGCGCCGAAGGATACTGCTTTAAAATCGACCCGTGTCCGCCGGCAGATCCCGCGAAGAAAGGGATCGTTGAAGCCGGAGTCAAATACGTTAAAGGCAACTTCCTTCCGACGCGCACGTTCCGGGACCTTCCGGATCTGAACGCTCAGGCGCGCCGCTGGGTCATGGAAGAAGCCGGCGTGCGCATTCATGGCACCACACGTCAGCAACCGCTCGAGCGTTCCTGCTCGAGAAGCCGCTGATGCACAGCCTTCCCGATGTCTCCCCGGACCTCGGCTCCTGGCATCGCGTCACTCTGCATCGCGATTGTCACGTGAAGTTCGACTACAGCCTGTATTCGGCACCTTTCACGCTCGTCGGCAACGTCCTGTGGTTGCGCGCCACCGATCTGTCCATCGCGATCTTTCAGGACTATCGCCTGGTCGCGTCGCATCTGCGCTCACGCTGTCCCGGCGAACGTCGCACAGTCCTCGATCACCTGCCGCCCGAGGCGCGTGCGTTCTTTGCCCATGACCGCAACTGGTGCCTGCAGCAGGCGCGCGCGATCGGGCCCTTCTGTGCCGATCTCATCGAGAAGCTCCTCGGCGATCGCATCGTCGAACGATTGCGTGGCGCTCAAGGTGTGCTGGGCTTCGCCAAGACCTACGGCGCTGCGCGCCTGGAAGCAGCCTGCCGGCGCGCCCTCGCGCACGCCAGTCCTGCCTACCGCACCGTCAAATCGATTCTCGTCGGCGGATTCGATCGGCAACCACTCGAGACGCATCGTGCCGATAGTCAGACCGTGTACGGCCGCAATGCGCGTTTCGCCCGCGACGCGAAGAGTCTGTTCGACACCGACGATGACACCCGGCATTGAACGCTTCGATTTCCAAACACCGGCCCTCGCGCCGGTTCATTCCCGATGTTCCTCAACCAATGGAGATATCATGAACCCGATCCCTGAGCTCGCCCCGCATCTGAAGCAACTGCGCCTCTCCGGCATCCTCGATTCTCTGGACGCCCGCAACCGACAGGCCATCGACGCCAAGCTCGCTTACATCGAGTTCCTGGCGCTGCTGATTCAGGATGAAGTCGCTCGCCGCGAGCAGAAGAAGTTCACCTCGAGGCTGCGACGCGCCACCTTCCGAACCACCAAAACGCTCGACCAATTCGATTTTGATCGTCTGCCAAAGCTCAATCGCTCACTCGTGCATGATCTGGCCACCGGACGCTATCTTGCCGAGCGCGCTCCGGTCCTCATCGTCGGTCAGGTCGGTGTCGGTAAGAGCCATCTCGCGCAAGCCCTCGGCCACAGCGCCATCCGCCAGGGCATCGATGTGCTCTTCACCTCGTGTGCTCAGCTCACCGCCAGCCTCAATGCCGCTCGCGCTGCCGGCGCCTACGAGCGCAGGCTCGCAACGCTTGCGCGTGTTCCGCTCTTGATCATTGACGATTTCGGGCTGAAACCGCTGCGTCCGCCGGCCGATGAAGATCTCCACGATCTCATCGCCGAGCGCTACGAGCAGGCCGCCACCATCGTCACCAGCAATCTTGATTTCGGCGAATGGGATCAGGCGTTCCCAAGCAATCGACTACTCGCGTCCGCAACCGTCGATCGACTCCGACACAACGCCTACTGCCTCGTGCTCGAAGGTCCTTCTGGTCGCAATCCGAAGGTCGCCCCGCCCGCCGGCAAACAGATGCTTGCCAGCACCGTAAAATCCACACATTCTTAAGCCCGCCGGGATGTCCGTTTCCCCTACCTAGATCTGGCCTCATTACGCCGATCTTCGCCGGCTCCTTTATGCCGATCGGTGACATGCGGTCAGCAGCTTCCTGAAAGTCATTCGCACGATGGGCGCCGGTGGGGAGGATTGCGGAACTCTGCACTCGGCACTGGAACACGACACGCAGGCCAAAGCCGCTGAGTGGCGCGCTGCCATTCGACCTTGGGCAGTCTCTCCGGCACCGCCGCCCAGCGATCGGAATCCCCATCCGTACTACATCTATGACCGCCGGGCAGAGCTCTTCATCGAGGATTGGGGACGGAGTGAGCTGTGGAACCGGCGCGAGTATCAGACTTACCTGGAGCACATCGCGCCGGCGCAGGACGCCGTGCGAGATTACCTCGTGACGCGGTTCGGGCTAACACCTCCGCGGGCGCAGGTGAAAGCTCGCGAGGTCATTCGTGCGCTCACGGGCGCTCGATTTCTCATCCCGCAGAGTTACGACGAATCGGATGAAGCGCGGAACGCCGCGACCAATGCGATCAACCGCGCTCTGTTCGATCGAAACCGGCAGGCGCTCGAAGTCGCGCTGGCGGGTGCTGAGAAGGAAGTCATCTCGAGGTCTCTGGCGAATGCCGTTGAATGGCATTGGGGCCTCGAGCGGTCGCTGCGTGCCGGCGCGGATCCCAATTATCCGAATGAATTCGGCAAAACCCCGTTGATGGTGGCCGCGCATCTGAATCGGATAGACGCGACACGCGCGTTGCTGGGCGCCGGCGCGTCCGTGGATGCGGCGACCAATTCCTCAGCGCCCATTTGCGTAGGACGGCCGCAGTCCGGAGCCCGCGAGGCGCTCAGTTACGCAGCGGAGAATGCGAGCCCGCTCTTGATGAAGCTGCTGCTCGACGCGAAGTATCCTCATCGGCTCTCGGAGGCGGGCAACTCTCGTCTGCCAGGCAACCCTCGCCTCACCGACTCGGAACGTGCGCTCGGTGTTGCCGGTCTTGCCAAGATTGCAGAGCGTTTTCGGGGACCCAGCTTCGACTGTTCGCGCGCGAAAACACAGACGGAGAAGATGATCTGCACTTCGGAAGTGCTCAGCATCTTCGATGCGGAGCTGAGCCGGGCCTACGCCGAGCTGCGAGCGCGGGATGGGGACGGCATCGCGCGTGCGCAACGAATGTGGCTCAGCAATCGCGACAAGGCGTGCACGCGAGAAGCCGGCGATGAGGATTTTGCGGATGACACCGCGGATTGTCTGGCGGAGTTCATGCGCACGCGCATCCGCTATCTGCACAATCGGCTGTCGGAGCTGAATTGATCAGACGCCGTCGGCTTTGCGCTCTGCGGCGGCTCGCGACGGCCGAGAGCGCCTTGGCGAAACTCGAATGTGAGTTTCTGGATCGACAATGTTCGAGACTCGCGGGCAGGCGCACTCGAACCGCGCCTCGGGGTTCCTGTGATGCAGCGCGTGAGTATCTGCTCTCTATTTGAGACATCCCGTCTCACCTGCGCGAGCTGCGTGCAGAATTGCAAACATGCCAAGCGAATCTGCTATAACGGCGCCGTCACGGCCATTCTCGATCCAAAATAGGATGACCCACATTGCGATGGGTTGACTGCAGGACGCAACTCGCGCGCAGGGATGCGCGCATGGCCGCGGTTCATTGCGCTCTCTTCCCGCCCGCTCGGTTTCTCGATCTCGGCGAAGAGGTCTCCTGGCGGTCGGCCGCCACTGAGAGCGTAAGTTGGCGGCAGGTCGGCTGGCGCTGCGGATCGTCGTTTGAACCTACGGCATGGCTAGCCGGTTGAGGTGAGTCAACAAACGCGGCGAAACCGAGACGGTCGGCTGACTGGGCGCGGACGACGTCCAGTTGGAAGTCGAAGTGTGGTTGCGCGCTCGCGCACGATGCGAATTAACCATGCGGCTTGGGCAAGTGAGCGATCGGCAAATCCCGCCGTAAGGCCGCTTAGCCAACCCTCCTCGATCTGCAGCACGTCCTCGAGTTGGACCCGACCGAGCGCAGTAAGCACGACGATGTGCGCTTTGCGGTCGCGCGAGTCTTGCGCGACGCTGACCAAGCCGGCGGCTTCCAGTTCGCGCACTGTGAGTCTTGCAGTCTGACGGGAGACGTCCATGACACGTGCGAGTGCAGCGATGGTGAAGGCATGGGGCAATCGCCGAATGGTCTTCAGGAGGCGGAGCTTCGCACTCGTCATTCCGAACTCTGCGAGCAGCGCGTCGCGCGCGGTGGTCAGCCGGCGCGCGGTATGCAGAATCTCTGCGACAACCTTCTTGTTTGTGGCCATGCGCGATACCTCGTGGCGCTAAAGAGGACGCGCGACGGTGTACCGGGACGCGTTTGACAGCCCCTTGTCAAATTGGGTGGATGTGCGCGGAAATCGGAGCCTCGAATGACAACCGATTGTCAAAGTGCGCCCGCCCCCCCCTCGCGCTCGCGCCTGCGTCGTCAACGATGGGGACGCGCGCAATCGGAATTGGCGACGCCGATGCCACTCACTCACGAACTGTGGCTTCAACCACCGCTCACGCCTGAAGTCCGGTCCTGTTCCAGACGGCCCCGAGCTCCGCACTGCGCAGTACAACTCGGACTCCTCGATCGTAAGCGCGGTCTGCAATAGCTTGTCTGCCGGCTTACTCCTGATCTCTAGATGGCGGTCAGTCGGACCTGTGCATCCTGGAAGGGCGCCCTTCTGCATTCCGCGAGCCCCGTTGCTGCGGTGCTCCAGCGACATTCGTGAGTAGCGCTGGAATTCGTACGTTAGTACGTATACCCTGCCCGCCTTCATCGAATCCTTGTCGATAAAGGGACGCCTCGAAAAGGGGCAGACGACATGAGGTCACTCCGCGCGCACGGAAGCGCGCAGGGATCTTCCGCCCCTCTGCACTTAGCAATGAAACGCGCGGTCGCGCGCCTGCGAGAAACGCAGCAGCGCGCTCCTGCCGTCCCACCGCTGCACACATCTGCTGCGAATAACGGATGCAATCCTCTCAGCCGTCTTCTCCTGCATAGACTCTCTAGCTCAGGGAAGCAGTCCGCTGGGTGTGCGATGAGCGATACACCTGATTCGAAACAGCCCCTCTCCCTCTGGATGTCTTTCCTGAAACGCCCGCCCGACCCGGGACTCTATGTCCGTTTCGGGTTCTGGCTGCGGAGCGCAGAGAGCCATCGGGCGAACTTTCTTTCTGCCTGCAAGTCCGAGGGAGCGCTCGCGGACCCGTTGCGCTCAGTACAGACCACTGTGGAGCGACTATCGTATGTGCCCGAATTGGAGTCTTCGGCGGACGAGGACTCGAGCGATCCGCCCCCTCGCTCGCGCGTGCTCATGATGGTCGCTGCGCTGACGTCCACTCTGTCGCTCGTGCTCGGCATGGCCTTGGGTGGCACGTTCAACTCGGGTTCTCAAAACGCCTTCGCCACGGGAATCGGCGGATTCGAGCGCGTGATGCTCGAGGACGGGACCGTCGTCGAAATGAACACGAGCTCGTCGATCATCGTGAACTTCAGCGCGGAGCGTCGCGAGGTCACGCTGGCGCAAGGGGAAGCGAGCTTCACGATTGCGCAGGATCCGACGCGGCCGTTCATTGTGACGGCGGGCCATACGGCCACGCAGGCCTTGGGCACCGAGTTTGGTTTGCGACTGCACTCCGCGGAGATCGTCAGTCTCTACGTGACTGACGGGCGTGTCACGGTTCGCGGCGAGTCCACCGGCGAGCCGCGCGTCGTGGCTGCGGGCGAGGTGGCTATGATCACCGGGGCGAACGTCGCCGTGTCGCCGATCAGTCGTGAGGCAATGGCGATTCGCCAGGCGTGGCGCAAGGGGATCGTGCTGTTCGATGCCGAGCCGCTGCGGGTCGTGGTGTCGGAGATCAATCGGTACAACCGGCGGCAGCTGGTTATCGTGGATCCGAAGATCGCGGATAAGAAGTTCGGCGGAAGCTACAAGCCTGCGGGGTCGCTCGACATGTTTCTCACTGGGCTGCAGAAGGCGCTCGACATTCGGGCAGATGTGGCTGCCGGGCGCGACGATGTCATCGAGCTTCGGAGCGCTACGCGCCCGTAGCCAAGTAGCGCGACTCCATCCTCCATTGAGCGCCCGTCCGCCTAGAGCAGTCGGACGGCGTCTACGTAAATGGCGACCTTTCCGTCGCACTTCGTTCCGAATGCCTCGGGACGACATACACCCTAGCCGTGGCATACGCTCGCTCTTCGAGACAGATAGTCAAGTACTAGCTGCCGAGAAGGACGAGCGACCCGTGCCCAACAACAACTTCCAGCGCATCCAAGAATTCGCCGCCGCAGTCGAAAGCCACCCCACATGGCCCCGCGCCATGTGCTTCGGCGATTCCTGGTTTCAGTACCCCGGCCCGAAGCCGATCGACATCGAGAAGCAGCTCCCCAACATCTTCACCAAAACGCTGTTCTTCAATGAAGGCGTCGCCGGCCGCGATAGCAAGATGTACAAGATCGGGCGCGGTCGCGTCACGCAGGAGATCCGCGATTTCCAGTTCAATGCGCTACTGCTGTCCATGGGCGGCAACGACGTCGTCGGCAAAGAGCTGCAAGAGTTCGTCAAGGAGAAAGAGGCCCCGCAGGATGAAGGCGGACGCGACTGGGGCGATCTCCCGCAGGAGGTGTTCGATCACATTCGACTGTCATCGTTCGCGCTCGGGCTCCTGCATCTGCGCGATGACTTCGTCGACATGATCCAGCGTTGCAACGGCGCGCACCCCGACTGCGCGATTTTCGTGCACAACTACGCGTACATCTGGCCCAGCAACAAGCCGTTCAAGCTCGGGCCGTTCAAGGCGGGGCCATGGGTGTATCCGTACTTGAAAGCCGTCGGCTTGCCCGACATCGAGGACCAGCGCGTCGTCACGAATTGGCTCATCGATCAGTTCACCGTGATGCTGCGGGAAATCGGGGCCGAGTTCGAGCTGCGCGTCATCGATGCCCGCAACGCCTTGCCCGACCCGGGGAGCTGGGACAACGAGATTCACCCCAAAGCGGCGGGCTTCAAGCTAATCGCGCAGAACTACTGGGCGCCGGTGCTGCAGAATGTTCTGAGGTGACGACGTCCGCACCCGCGCGCATGGCACGGGAGCGCACACGGCCGACGAGTACTACCCGATCGAATCGACCCTCCCAAGGTGCAAGGTCTGGACGGCGCCATCGCCTCGTTCGCCGAATACCTGTACGCCCTGACCTAGATCGCATCACAGCACCCTTCGGCAGACGAAGCGAAACGATATCCCTGGCGCTGAGATAACGGGCCGGCCCCCTACAGTAAGGAGTGCGGCCACCTATTTCCGGTCCCTCAGGACGCCCACATTGCGTTGGGCCAACGGCAGGATGCCATTCGCGCGCAGGGACGCGCGCATGGACCGCCGGCTCCGATAACGGAGCAACGGCTTCTGAGCGTCTCCCCTGTGCGGGGGTGAGATCGACAGAAGCAGGTAAGCGCCTTGCGTCCACCGAAAAACCCGAGCCCAAGGATCAAGCTATGGGCGAGCGGCGCGGCAGCCATCGTCGTGCTCGTTCTAGTGGCTTCCGTCACGGCGTTCAAGCGGTTCGAACCTCGCCGGGCGCTGGTCGAACCCGGCGACGTGGAGACCTATCGCACGGACGTCGGCGCGTTTCGGCGCATTCCGCTGGACGACGGCAGCACCGTCGAGCTCAACACCAACACTGCCGTACGCATCGACATGACGAAGGCGCGGCGGGAAGTCACGCTCCTTCAAGGCGAAGCGCACTTCGAGATCGAGGGTGCTGCGACTCGCCCGTTCATCGTGCATGCAGGTCACACCACCGTGCGTGCGCTGGGAACTGCGTTTGATGTTCGAATGTATGACACGTCTCGCGCCGCCGTCCTCGTTTCGAAGGGACGTGTCGCGGTGAGCACCGCGCGGCCAAAGACCGGGCTGTTCGACGTGGCGAGCGCCTCCACTGCGAACGAGTCTGTGGTGAGCGCGGGCGAGCACGCGTTCGACAACGCGGGCCACGTGACCATCTACTCCGTCGCGCGCGGCGACATCCTCACGCGCCAAGCGTGGCGCCACGGTTCGATCATCTTCATGGATCGACCGCTTCGCGAAGTGATCGCCGAGCTCAATCGGTACAACGAGAAGCAGATGAAGATCGTCGATCCGTCCATCGCGAATGTTCGCTTCAGCGGACAGCTCACGCTGCGCGGAACCGATCGATTTCTCGTCGTGCTGGCCAAGTCGCACGGCATCCTCGCGCGTGAGATCGCGGGACGCGACGACGTGATCGAGCTCCGCAGAGGCGACGACGAACCGTAGCGCTCCTCCTCAGCCGTCTTGCGGCACGGTTTGGACGTCCAGGTCCATCACCGGGACTTCCGGCAGTTGCTCGAGCGCGATTCCGACGTCCGCGATGATCTCGCGACACCTGCGCCAAGCCTCCACGGTGAGCACGGCCGCGCGCACGTCGAACACGTCGCCGCCGGGCCGCGTGCCCTCTTTCCCTTGATACTCGAATCCGAAGCGCTTCACGAAGCCCTCGGAACTGATGGTATTCGACAGCACGACCCGGGTCGGTTCGACCGGCTCAGGCAGGGATGCGAGACGCGCGAGCATGAGCGCAGTGCCGAGCCCCTGTCCGTGAAGCGTCGGATGCACGAGTCCGAATGCGAGCCACACGTACGCGAAGCTCATGGAGCGCGGAAACCGCGCGATCGCACCCACGGCGGCAGCCCGGTCACCTCGACACAGAACCAGCTTCAGATAGTCGGGTCGATCGAGCGTTTGCGCGAATTGACTTCGAAAGCCGGGCGGAATACGGCCGGGTTTGTTTTCGGCCTCGTTGTCGGCGTAGATCGCAAGACAGGCTCCTCTGTCTGTGGGCGTGTACGCGCGAAGAGCAATGTCGTCGGGAATACGCCTCGTGAGCAGAGGCGTGAAGGTCCCGAATGCGTTAGGCATTTGCTTGGGTCACCGCCGTCATCTCGGCAGTGGCCGTGTTCAACCAGAATTGGTGAGCATCTGCGGCCGGCACGGCGTCGGTGAAGAATCTGAAGTACTCGTTCTGATACTCGGATCGCAGCTTCACGGCCACTGAGTCGATGCGTAACTCGCGACCCAAAGCGGCGATGCGGCTCTTCAGTGCTGCGGTGTCGGCCTGCCGGACTTGTTGGTCCGGCTTGAAGTAGTAGACGAGCACGTCCTCGAGCAGTCGGCCTACCTCTCGCGGCGCCGTCGACGAGATTCCGAACACGTTGTAGTAGTGGAAGATGTCGTTCTCTTCGGGCGACACGCTGCGCAACGTGTCCGCAAGTCCGCGATCCTCGCTCTGAATGACTCGCAAGCTCGGCTCTGCGCAGAACCGGATGTAGTGCACCTTCGATGCGTGTCCGAGTCCGACCGCGTTGTAGTGATGGAACTCGTGCACGGAGCCCGCGATGTCGCTTTTCGAATCCACTTGATACGAGAGCACGCGCTCGGTGAAGCAAATCTCCGGTTCCTCGAGGATCGTCCGGATGGGCGTCGTCATGCGCACGAGCTCCTTCTCGGCGCCCACTTCAAGGTAGTACGTGAGTTGCCGCGTCACCGACGAGTACTGCGGTCGGAACGACGGTGAGAAGCGAATTCGCTTGCGGCTGCAGAGGAAATACGCGAATCGCTGGTCGTGGCGCTCGGCGATGGCGTGCTTCATCTGCACGAGTACGCGCGCGACGTCACCCCTCTGGTCGAGAGTGTCGATGACCTCTTCGGTCTGATCGTGCCAATAGCACTTCGATTGGAGCAGCTCGACTCGGATGGCGCACTCTCCCTATGCGGGCCCGGATTGGACTTATTCTGAAGCACCGGGACTATACCGCCGCGGCCGAGGCGAGGCACGAAGTTCGTATGTTTGTGCGGCTGGATGGGTGAGGACGCCAAGCAGGACTTGCGGCGGTGCACAGGAGCCGGCCGCTGCTAGTGGGCGCCTCGCGAAATCAATCGTGAAACTGCCCGGTGTTGACGAACCCGATCTTGCGCATGTGATGGCGCTGAGCCGCCGCCAGCACTACGGCGACGGCGCCGTATTTCGCGCGGGCATCGGGCACAGGTCAAGGCCGCGCGCCGCGGACCGGCTTTCCTCACCGGGAATCCAGAGCGAGGCAGCGGCAGCTACGCGACGAGCGGCGCGGCAACCGCGCCCAACACGCGCAACGCGGCGTTGGGATCGAGCCGAACTTGCAGCCCGCGCTGTCCCGCATTCATGAACACGAGATCGTGCGCGAGCGCCTGCACCTCGATGGCCGTAGGCACCTTGCGCATCTGCCCGAACGGGCTGATGCCGCCGACCTTGTAGCCGGTGACGCGCTCGGCATCCGCTGGCGCCATCATCTGTGCCGACTTCCCGCCAAACGCCGCGGCCAGCTTCTTCATCGCCACTTCCTTATCCGAAGGAACGATCACGCACACCGGCTTGCCATCGACCAGCGCCATGAGCGTCTTCAGCACCCGATCCGGCGACTCGCCGAGCGCCTCGGCCGCCTGAATGCCGACGCGATCCGCATTGGGGTCGTACTCGTAGCTATGGACGGTGAAGGCCGCGCCCGCCGCCTCCAACGCTTTCGTCGCGCGTGTCGCTTTCGACATCGATACTCCGCAGGTTCTCTCGACAAGCGCGCGGAGGATCACCGCGCGCCACGATCTCACCACCACTTTGCCACAACCGCCCGCGAGACTCCTGTCTTCCAAGCGGTACAACAATTCAGCGGAGTGGCGGTTATGTCGGAGCGCTTGGATTCTCTCATCGAAGATGTCCGTCGGTTGCTCATCGCGCCGCTCGGGCGGCTGGTGGCATCGTTCGCAGACTCGGTGCGCGCGGCGGCGGCGGGCATCCGCCGACGCCGTACGTGGCTCGCCGTCGCCGCCCTGCTCGCGGCGATCGGCTACTACTTCTATCTCCATCCGCCTTACGCCAAAGCCGGGCGCGGCGAAGTGCTCGTCCGCACCGATGCGCTCGACGGCACGATCGCCGCGTACAGCGGTGGCGCCGTCCTCGCGCTGCCCGGCGTGCATCAAGTGCGCATCTACTCGACCCGCGATCAGGTCTACCGCCCCACCGAGAGCGCGAGCGCCAATGGCGGCGCGCCGTTCCAGTCGAACGAAGGCCTATCGATCGGCGTGGATTTGACGGTGCGCTGGGCCATCGACCGTGCACGCATCGCGCGCATGTCGAAGGACTTCCCCGACGACATCAACGCCGATCTCGTGCGCCCCGCGCTGGACGGCATTGCCTACCCGCTGTTCGCCCGTCATTCAGTGCGCGAGATCTTCTCGCGTCAGCGAGCGGAGATTCAGCAAGAGCTGACGAAGTCGCTCGGCGCGAAGCTCGCCTCGATGGGCCTCATCCTGCATGGCGTGGACATGGGTAAGGTCGATTTGCCGTCGGACTTTCGCGCCGGCATGGAGCGACTGCTCGCCGAGGAGCTCGAGACCGAGAAGATCCGCTACACCCTCGAGCTGAAGGAAGCGCAGGTCAAACAGACGCAGCTCGAAGCGGAGGCCGACAAAGTGCGGCGGCAACAGGCGGCGGAGGCCGCGGCTCAAGAGCAGATCATCGCCGCTCGCGCGCAAGAAGAGACGATGCGACATGTCCTCCCGTTCAAGCAAAAGCAGATCGAGCAGCGCCAGCTCGAGGCGGAAGCGGAGAAGGTCGCGCGGATTCGAAGCGCGGAGGGCTCGGCCGAGGCGCGCCGTATCGAGGCCAAGGGCGAGGCGGACTCGCGGCAGAAGCTCGCCGATGCGGAGGCATACCGGCTCGATCTCGTCGGCAAGACCAATGCCGGTCAGATGGAGCGTGAAGGCGCGTTGATCGCGCGCTATCCGCTGCTGATTCAGAAGACGCTCGCCGACAAGCTCTCCGACAAGGTGCAGGTGATCATCGCGCCGACGCCGGCGGCGGGTCGGTTCATCGGCTCCAACCTGATTGGCGCCACGAGCAGCGCGCCCGGCGAGGACGGCAGCTCGCAGGAGGGCAATCAATGATCCTTCTCGCCCTCACGGCGACGTTGGCCATCGTCGTTCAAGATCGCGTCTCGCTCCGAGCCGAGCCGCGCGCGACGGCCACGGAGATGACGGCGCTCTGGCAGGGGGACGTTGTCGAGATCCGGGGCGAGCGGGCCGATTATGTGAAGGTGTATGAGTATGGGCGGGAGCGCGGCGGATATATAAAGAGTCAGTCGATGCGCCGGATCGGGACGACGGAGGGCGATGCGCCGGAGTTGCTGGCAGTGATGCGCTTCCTTCGCGACACGCCGGGGTCGGAGGCGCTGGGGATTAGCTACGGTGCGGCGTATCTCAAGGCAGTGCCGTCGCGGGCGCTGACCGCCGAGCCGTTCGATGCGATCGCGCGGATGGCGGAGCGGTTGGCGGATGCGGCGTCGGGCAATCCGAATAGCCTCATCAATGTGGCCGCGCGACTTCAGGTGGTCGAGCAGTTCGGCATTCGGATGCGGACGTTCGAGCGCAATGGGCGGATGCGCGTGTGTTACGACGGCGAGCTGTTTCGGCGCGTGTTGTCGATGGCGCAAGCGACGCCCGAGGAGCGAGCGCATGCGGTGCTCGGGCTTACGCGGCCGGAGTGCATTGATCCGAATGTGGGGCCGGTGATGCGCGCGGCGCTTGATGAGGAGCGCGGCGAGTTGCTCGATCGGATCGATGAGCGGGGATTGAACGCGATGCTGAAGAGTCGCGTGCATGCGCGACGCGCCGGGGTGTGGGCGGCGATTGCGTATGCGCAGGCCCGGCGCGGGGCACGGCCTCAATTGGCCGCGCAGCGCGCGCTCGCCGAGCTCACTGCCGTTCAGCCGAACGATCTCGGCGAGGATCGCCGCACCGAGTATGTCGACGCGGCCGTGCGCGTGAACACGGTCCGCTGGGCCGCCGTCACGGCGCCAAGCGGGCCGATGCCTGCGAACACCGCGATGCCGGCAAACGGCGCGGTGCCTGCGAGCGCCGCGAAGCCAGTGCCGGCTTTGGCATGGCCTGTCGCCACCGCACGCGCCGATGCGGCGTCGATCGCCAGCGCAGCGGCGCCGGCAGCCACCGTGGCGGCCGCGCGCGTGGTGACGCCGGTCAGCCAGACCGGTCCGCTCATGCTCAGCACCACTCCGGGCGCGCCGGGCCAAACCTGTCTCACCATGTCCTGGCGCCGTCGCTCCCTGCCGCTCATTGAGAAGTGCACCTACGGCATCGTCTGGCTGGCTTCGGCGCAAACCATCGCGCAAGAACCCGCACTCGTCCTCGCCGTCCAGCCCCTCGAAACCTGGCGCGAGCTTTGGGTATTCCATGAAGTCGCCGGCCACTGGACCATCGACGTGCTCTCGCCCGGCGCCGACGATCCCGAGCAGGGCTACGTCGAATTCGCCGGCTTTGCGCCCGGAACGCGCCGGCTTCTCATCGCGCGCGAAGTGAAGGAGCGCACCGGCCGCTATCGCCAGCGCTTCGAGGTGCTCCGAATCGACGACCTCGCGCTCGTGCGTCACGCCAGCACGCCCGACCTGCTCCGCGACTTCGGTCGCTGGCAGGACGTGAACTGGCGGCGAGACACGCTCGCCTTGCGCTGAGAAGATCCATCACCCGCCACGCCGGCGCTCCGCTAATGTCCGCCATAACGGACATACAGAACAGGTCCGTGACAAAGGACATATCCGTTTCCGGCCCGAAAACCCGAATGTCTTGCAGCGATGCGCGCAGCAACTTGCTCGCGAGCTCATCGCGCACATCAAGGAGCGACTCGTGACTGTCGTCGGGAAGACGTCCCCCGGCAAACGGCCGCAGCGGCGCCGCTAACGAGCGTTGCACAACATCCCGGCAACGGTTATTAACTTGTTCACCCGACATCCGAACCGGATGTTCCAAATCTCCAGGTCACGAGGGGATACCGATGAAGACGTCTTGGTTGGTGCTGGCAGGCGGGTTGATGTGCGCAGGCGCCAACGCGGCGAATCCGACACCCTCGGCGAACCTGCACGACCTGATGAAGAACGTCGTGGCGCCCCAAGCGCAGGTGATTTGGGACGTCGGCAATCAGGCGCAGGACGACCAAGGTAATCCCGACGCATCCAAACTGAAGCCGGCCGACTGGACGAAGATGGCGGCGGCGGCCGGCAAGGTGAAACAGGCCTCGCAAACGCTCGCCCAAGCGGACCACGTCATGGCCGCCGGACCCGGCCAGAAGATCGAAGGCGAAGGCAGTCCCGACGCCTTCAGCACGAAGGACGTGCAGAAAGTCCTCGACGCCAAGCCCAAGGAATTCCGCGCCTTCGCGCAAGCGCTCGCCGCGTCGATGGACGAGGTGATCCAGTCCGCGCAGACGAAGAACGCGACCAAGCTCGCCGATGTATCAGGCAACCTCGATCAGATCTGCGAGTCCTGCCACGTGGAGTTCTGGTACCCCAACCAGAAGACCCCGAAGTAATCCGCGCGCGGCTCGCCCTCGGCGCGGCCGCGCAGCCTTTCACGGCGCGGACTTTCCCGCCTCCTGTCCGTGCAGCATGTGCTCGATGCGGCGATCGGGAATCAGCCACACGAGTGCCACTGCCACATACAACGCCTGCGGCAACCACGACGACCACGGCGCAAGCAGAATCGCCGACAGATAGCCCAAGGGCGACAGCCTCCCCTTCCAATCCGCACCCACCGCTTTCTTCAGAATCGAGTCCGCACCCTGAGACTTGATGATCAGGCGCTGCAGAATCAAATACGCGATCGCCGCCATCAGCAGCACACCGCCATACAGCGCGGTCGGCGCGGGCGCGTAGTGGTTCTCATCCATCCATGCGGTTGTGAAGGGAACCAGCGAGAGCCAGAAGAGCAGATGCAGGTTGGCCCACAGAATGCTGCCGCTCACCTTGTGAGTGGCATGCAGGAGGTGATGGTGGTTGTTCCAATAGATGCCGACGTACACAAAGCTCAGCGCGTAGCTGAGAAACACCGGCACGAGCGGCCGCAGCGCCTCGAGCGTCGCGTGATGTGGCGCCTTCAGCTCGAGCACCATGATCGTGATGATGATGGCGATGACGCCATCGCTGAACGCCTCGAGTCGCGACTTGCCCATGACCGGAGCATGGCATAGCTGAGCTGTGGGTCGCGACAGCCGGAGCCCAGGGCTCGCCGAACGCCCTGCCCCAGCCTCGCGCCGACTGGCCTCCGGGCGCTATCCTCGCGCGCCATGAAAACCCAGCGTACCCAGTTGAACTACAGGCCCGTGCGCGTCGCCAGCGCCGCGCTCGCGCTCTCCCTTTGTGCCCTCGCCGTCGCGGCTAGCACGGATGCGACGGTCGATCCGGCGCGACTGTCCGCGCACGTCAAAACGCTCTCGTCGGACGCGTTCGAAGGCCGCGGCCCGGCAACACCCGGCGAGCAGAAGACCGTCGCTTACCTCATCGAGCAGATGAAGGCGGCCGGTCTCCAGCCCGGCGGGGATCTCAAAGACGGCCAGCGCGCCTGGACTCAGGACGTGCCGCTTGCGCAATTCAACATCGACGGCCCCGTCGATCTCAGCGTCACGGCCGGCGGCCACCGTCGCGCACTCGCGCAAGGCAAAGAGCTTGCCGTGCGCGCGGCCGCGACGAACATCGACAAGGTGCAGATCAAAGACGTGCCGCTGGTATTTCTCGGATACGGCGTCACCGCCCCCGAGCGCAAGTGGGACGACTATCAGGGCGTCGACATGCACGGCAAGATCGGCATCGTGCTCGTCAACGACCCGGATTTCGAAACGAATTCGGGGCTGTTCGGCGGCAAAGCGATGACGTACTACGGCCGCTGGACCTATAAATATGAGGAAGGCGCGCGCCACGGTGCGACCGGCATCCTGATCGTCCATGAAACCGCGCCCGCTTCGTACGGCTGGGCGACGGTCGAGAACTCGAACACCAACGCCATCTTCGACATCCTGCGCAAAGAGCCGCGCCGCTCGCACGTGGATGTCGAAGCGTGGATGCAGCGGGACGTCGCGGTCGGCCTGTTCAAACAGGCGGGTCTCGATTTCGAGGCGCTCAAGAAGCAAGCGCAGTCGAACACGTTCCGCGCAGTGCCTCTAGAAGGCGTGACGTTCTCAGCGAACTACCGCGTGCAGCACGAAACCGTCGTGTCGAAGAATGTGGTCGGCCTGCTCCCCGGCAGCACGCACCCGGACCAGACTCTTATATATACGGCGCACTGGGACCATCTCGGCGTCGGCAAGCCCGACGAGACCGGCGACCGCATCTTCAACGGCGCCGTGGACAACGCGACCGGCATAGCGGCATTGCTCGAGCTCGCGCGGCTGTTCGGGTCGGGGCCGAAGCCGCAGCGGTCGGTGGTGTTCCTTGCGGTGACCGCGGAAGAGAAGGGGTTGCTCGGGTCCGAGTACTACGCGACGAATCCTTTGTATCCGCTGGAAACGACCGTCGCAGATATCAATATGGACAGCATGGGCGTGTTCGGGCGCGAGAAGGACTTCACGACGTTTGGTGCCAACACGGTCGTCGATGAGATCGAGGCGGCGGGACGCGCGCAGGGGCGCACGTTGTCGCCCGATCCAAAGCCGGAAGCGGGCAGCTTCTATCGCTCGGATCACTTCCCGTTTTCGAAGGCGGGAGTGCCGGCGGTGTCGTTCAAGCCGGGCGAGGATCTCGTGAACGGCGGCAAAGAGAAAGGGCACGCGTTGCACGAGGAGTTCAACGCGAAGAGCTATCACCAGCCGAAGGATGAATGGAGCGAGAGCCTGGATTTCACCGGCGAGGCGGAGGACGTCACGTTGCTCTACAACGTGGGCAAGTCGCTTGCGAGCTCGACGCGCTGGCCGGAGTGGAAGGCCGGCAGTGAGTTCAAAGCACTGCGAGATCAGTCAGCGGCGAAGCGCAGGTAACATTCGCCCGCCGGCACGGCACCCCGAACCCTCTATGCCGCAGTGGCGAACCAGTCGGGACGACGGATCACCGATAGAACACATGGTTCCCGATCGTCCCGACGGCCCTCTTCGTCTTCGCCCATGACGGCCGAATGTCCGTCGCGTGATAGAACAGCGCACCGGGCACCACGGCCTGATGCGTGTCGTCGTACGCGGCGGTCGCCACCGCCATCGCCTGTTTCCACGCCGCCGTATCCTGCGGATACATCGGCCCGAGCTCCGTCCACGAAAAGTGCGCAACGTACCGTTTTCGAATCGGATCCCAGTGCGCCTCGTGAACCACGCCGCAGACGCTGTGCGGAAAGTACTTCGACCGCGCCCGGTTCAACGTGACTTCCGCCACCGCGTACTGCCCATCGATCGGCTCGCCGCGCGCTTCGAAATAAACGTTCTCCGCAAGGCACTCCAAATCCGTCGCGCGCTTCCTCTCCGCAGACGCTTGGCGCTCCGCCGCTTCGAACTGCGCCGGTTCCACGCGCAAGCGCTCGCCATACGCAATGTAGACGATCAGCCCTAGCGCGAGAAACGGCACCGCGAGCGCCCCGGCGAAGACGAGATTCCCTTTCTCGCCGTGGAGCCAGTACAAACGAAACCGTCGCCGCCACGCGACGGGCCAAATGCGCACTTCCTGTAGCAATGCCGTGAACATGGGGAAGCGAGGGTGTGCGAGCAGCACAGTTCATGTCAAACCTGCGCGGCGTTATGTCGAACACAACAGCGCGGAATCGTGAACTATTCCAAGCGATGCACATCGCGTGCAGCGGGCTGCCAAAAAATCAGCATCACGCCATTGATGTCGCGAATGCTGAATTGCTGGCCGCCGTGGAAGGGCTCGTAGAGATCTTCTTCGAACGCAACGCCCGGCATCCGTCGCAAGACGTCGTACAAATCGCGCACTCGATCGGTGAAGAACCACAATCGCACGCCGTGCGGCGCCGAACCCTCTCGTCCTGGCGACAGTGTGAACTCCGCATTCCCGAGCAACACTCTCGCGAACACGAGCTCTCCCTCGTATTCGTATCGCCCCGTGACCGTGAATCCCACCGATTCGTACCACTGCGTCGTCGCACGCATGTCCGCAACGAGAAGCATCGGCACGCTGCGCTTGATCGAGCTCGCCACAGCAACCATATCGTGTGTCGACGAAGCCGCCACACGCGCGGGCTCGCGCGCGCCCGCAGCGTTGAGCAACCGGATCGCCTCCTGATCGCCGCGCAGAGTCGCCACCGCAATGGGAGTGCGCCCCTTGCCATCGTGCGCTTCGACGTTCGCGCCGAGGCGGATCAGCAATGCGAGCAGCGCGTAGTCCGCTTGTCCGCACAAGAAGTTATTTCCGTCCGGTGGCGCGAACGACGCGTGCACGGGCGTCTGCCCGTCTTCGAACCGAGAACGGTGCGCGGACAAGGACTCCGGTTGCTGCTCAACCAGCCGTTCCACCAGCGCCAAGTCGCGCATCGCCATTGCGGAGAAGATGTGATGACGCGCGCCGCGTTCTAGCAGCAACGAGACCACTGCCTCATTCTCTGTGCGCGCGGCCCAACCAATCACGCCGCCGTTGTGCAAGTCCCCGCTGCCGTGTACGTCGGCGCCCGCATCGAGAAGAAGCCGCACGCTCTCGAGATGTCCGCCGGCGGCCGCGAAGTGGAGCGCCGTCGCGTTGTCACCCTCGTCTCGCTCGCGCACGAGGCTCGGTTCGTTCTCGAGTAGCTCGCGCAGCTGTTGCGCTTCTCCTGCGGTCGCCGCACGAAAGAAGGCGGTCACGCGTGCCGCACGTTGTCGATCGATTTCGGCTTTCAACGCGCGCCAGCTCGTGAATCCATACTCGCGTGCGATGACGAGCTGAGCATCCGCCAGTCGAGCCGTGGAATTCGTCGCGCGCAGCTCATCGAGGCGCTCCTTCGCGAGTCTCTTCAAATACTCGAGCGAAGCGCGTTCCGGGAGCTTGGGAGTCGACATACGCACCTTCCTTCCATAGCGCCCGGTGTCCGCGCGATCGGGCTGGAAGTCAGGTGGATCTGACGTAGGAAACTGCAGCGGGTGGGTTCAACCCTGCACGCGGACCGTGGGCCGCCCGTTACGGCCGAGCGGCATCTTAGCGCGCCTGCGCGCGCTACGCTAACGCGGGCCGCGAGTTACCGCGCGGCGGGTCCCGCGGATTCCGCGAGGTCCAGCTCCGCTGCCGGACGATAGCGCTCGATGAACTGCGGCGGCATGCGCACCGGCCGCCCCGTCGAGAGCACGAGGCACACATACTCAATGGTCGCCCGCACGAGGGTCTTGCCCGTCTGTTCGCCGACGATCTGGAACTTGCGGGTGACGCGCAACTTCGCGTCGCTGTGCGCGATCCAGGTGGCGACGATGACCTCGTCGTCGATGAAGGCCGGGGCCAAGTACTCCAGCTCCGACCGTCGCACCGCCATCCCCCGATCCATGCGCAGGCAATCGTCCAGCGAAATGCCGAGCGCCGCCGAATGCGCCCACGCGCATCGATCGAGCCAACGCACGTAGGCCGCGTTGTTCACGTGCCGATACTCGTCGATCTCCGAGTCGATCACGACGAGCGGCAGGGTAAAGGGTTTCGGGTGGTCCCACTCAACTGGCGGTGCTTGCATCCCCCAATGATGCCATCAACGGCTCCTGCCGCTGCAAGCGTTCGCCGACCAGCCGGTACAGCGCCGGCAGGACGAGGAGCGTGAGAAAGGTGGACGACAGCACACCTCCAATCACCACCGTGGCCAGTGGCCGCTGGACCTCGCTTCCGATGCCCGTGTTGAACGCCATCGGGACGAACCCTAGCGCCGCGACCAACGCGGTCATCAGAACCGGGCGCAGACGCGTCAGTGCGCCCTGCCGAATCGCGTCATCGAGCTCCAAACCCTGGGCGCGCAGATCGCGAATGAAGCTCACCAGCACCAGCCCGTTGAGCACGGCGACGCCCGACAGCGCGATGAACCCGACACCCGCCGAGATCGATAGCGGGATTCCTCGCAACCACAACGCGACGAGGCCTCCGGTCAGCGCGAGCGGCACACCCGAAAAGATCAGTAGCGCGACCGGCAGCGAACCGAACGCCAGCCACAGCAGACCAAGAATGACCGTGAGGGTGATCGGCACGACGATCGCGAGCCGCTCGGCCGCCGATTGCAGCTGCTCGAACGTTCCGCCGTAGTCGATCCAGTATCCGGCCGGAAGCGCGGCATCCTCGGCGACGCGCGCTCGAAGCGCCTCAATGAAGCTCCCGAGATCCCGGCCGCGCACGTTCGCCGTCACGACGACGCGCCGCTTGCCGTTCTCGCGATTGATCTGATTCGGGCCCTGCGCGAGATCCAACGCGGCGACCTCGCCCAACGGTACATAGCCGCCGGCCGGCAGCGGCACGGGCAAGCGCGCGAACGCGTCGACGTTCCCCCGCAGACCTTCGGGCAGTCGCACGACGAGATCGTGGCGCCGATCGCCTTCGAAGATCGCGCCAACCGCCTCGCCGCTGTAAGCACCGGCCACCAGGTCTTGGAGCGCAGAAACGTCCAGCCCGTAGCGAGCAAGCGCTTCGCGACGCGGCTGCACGCTGAGGACCGGCAACCCCGTCACCTGTTCCAGCGACACGTCCCGCGCGCCGTCGACGGACGCGGTGATCCGCTGCAGGCGGCGGCCGATCTCGGCAAGTTGCTCGAGATCATCGCCATACACTTTCACGGCGACGTCCGCGCGCACTCCGGAGAGCAGCTCGTTGAAGCGCATCTGAATCGGCTGCGTGAACTCGTAGTTGTTGCCCGGAATGACGCGCACGGCGCGCTCCAGGTCCGCGACGACGTCCGCCTTCGGCTTGCGCGGGTTCGGCCACTCATCGCGCTCCTTCAGGATGATGAAGTTGTCGGCGACACTGGGCGGCATCGGGTCCGTCGCGATGTCGGCGGTACCGAGCTTCGCGACGATGTGATCCACCTCCGGAAGCTTGCGCACCGCTGCTTCGAGCTGCCGCTGCATGTCGACCGCTTGCGTGAGGCTCGTGCCGGGTATGCGGAGCGCATGCATGGCGATGTCCCCCTCGTCCAAGCTCGGCAGAAACTCCGATCCCATGCGCGCGGCGAGCAGGCCGGTGAGCACTACGAGCACTGCCGCCGTCGCGACGACCGCGACGCGTGCACGAAGGGCCGCTGCCAATAGGGGCCCATAAAACCGCTCGGCCAAACGCACGAACCGATCTTCAGTGTGCTGCGTGGGCGGCTTGCGCACGAACAACGCGACGGCCGCCGGCACAGCCGTGACCGACAGAATCATCGCGGCGATCAGCGCGATCACTACCGTCTGCGCCATCGGGCGGAACATCTTTCCCTCGACGCCGCTCAACGCGAAGATCGGCAAGTACACGGCGGTGATGATGACGACGCCGAACAGCGCCGGACGAATCACCTCGCGCGTGGCTTCGAAGACGATGCGCAATCGCTCCGCAGTCGGCGGAGCCGCGCCATCGCGCGAGGCCCGTGACAATCGTCGCAAGCAGTTCTCCACGATGATCACGGCGCCATCGACGATGAGACCGAAGTCGAGCGCGCCCAGGCTCATGAGATTGGCGGAAATGCCGGCGCGCACCATGCCGGTGAGCGTCATGAACATCGTGAGCGGAATGACCATGGCCGTGATGAGCGCGGCCCGCAAATTGCCGAGCAGTGCGAACAGCACGACGATCACGAGCAACGCGCCTTCGACGAGGTTCTTCTGCACCGTTCGCAGCGTCTTGTCGACGAGCCACGTCCGGTCGTACGTGGGCACGGCGTGAACGCCCGCCGGCAAACTAGCGTTGATCTCTTTCAGCCTCTCGGCAACGGCGCGCGCGACAGTGCGACTGTTCTCCCCCACGCGCATCATCACCGTACCTAGGACGACCTCGTGGCCGTTCTGCGTGGCCGCGCCCGTGCGCAGCTCCGAGCCGATGCTCACGCTCGCGATGTCGCTGATGCGAATGTACGCGCCGTTCACGTTCTTCACGACGATGCGCTTCAAGTCCGCGATCGCGTCATCGCCGGCGGTCACCTGCCCCGGCACACGGAGAAGCATCTGCTGGCCGAACCGCTCGATATAGCCGGCGCCGCGATTCGCGTTGTTGCGCTCGAGTGCCTGCACGACGTCGGCGAGCGTCAGCCCATACGCAAGCAGCTGCGCGGGCTGAGGCTGCACGACGTACTGCTTCGCGTACCCGCTGATCGTGTTCACGTCGGCCACGCCGTGCACGCGCAGGAGTTGCGGACGCACGATCCAGTCCTGCGTCACTCGCAGATCCGTCGCGGTGAGCGGCTCGCCGTTCGCGTTGGTCGCGCCGGGCGTCGCGTCCACGGTGTACATGAAGATTTCGCCGAGGCCTGTGGCCGCCGGACCCATCGTCGGCTCGACACCTCGCGGCAGCACGCCCCTCACTGCTTGCAAGCGCTCCGCGATTTGCTGGCGCGCGAAGTAGATGTCCGTCCCGTCCGCGAAAACAATCGTCACTTGCGAGAGACCGTAGCGGGACAACGAGCGCGTGTAGTCGAGCCCGGCGAGGCCCGCCATCGCCGTTTCGAGTGGAACGGTAATGCGTTGCTCGGCTTCGAGCGGCGTGAAGCCCGGCGCCTCCGCATTGACCTGCACTTGCACGTTGGTGATGTCGGGAACCGCGTCGATCGGCAACTGCTGATAGCTCCAGATGCCGAGCACGACCAGCGCCAACGCGAGGAGCATCACCGCCAAGCGATGACGCAGACTGAAAGTAAGAATGCGTTCCAGCATGACGATGCCCTCAGTGATCGTGGCTCGCGCCGGACTTCTCGATGTCGGCCTTGATGAGATAGCTGTTCTGCGCAACGTAGCGTGCGCCCGCCTTCAGGCCGCCGAGAACTTCGACCCACGTGTCGTCTTGCTTTCCGAGCTCGAGCATACGGACTTCATAGGTCTCGCCGACCTGCTCGAACGCGACCGTGAAATCGCGGAACCCCTGCAGGCTGCTGCGCTTCACGGCGAGCGGCACCGGCGACTCGCCGATGCCAATAGCGCCTTCGACGAAGAGACCCGGCGTCCAAAGCCGCTGCGTATTGTCGAGCGTGACGCGCACGGTATACGCGCCGCTCACGGCGCCGTGCTGCGAGCCTTCGGTGGGCGCAATGCGTACCACCGTGCCGTCTCCGGACACATCGCCGTCGATGCTCCGGAGCGTGACTTTCTGGCCTGTTTTCACGCGCGCCAGATCGCGCGGAAACAAGGCGAGCTCCGCCCACAATGCACCGTAGTCCGCGATCACGAACATCGGTTCGGTGCTCGTGTTCTCGCCGGGATTGGCGTGGCGCTCGGTGATGACGCCGCCGATGGGCGCGTTCAAGGCGTACGTTTCAAGGCTTTCGTTGCTCTCGATGGTCGCGAGCCGATCGCCGGGACGGACGGTGTCGCCGATGGAGCGGACCACTTCGCGGATTGCGCCGGGGAACCGCGCGGACACGGCGCGCATGCGTTCTGCGTTTGGCACGAGGCGACCGGTGAGGAGTAGCGTGTCTCGGATCGTTGCGGGACCCACGGTTTCGGCACGCACGCCCGCGGCTTCTGCCGTGGCTGCAGGAATGGTGGTGCGGCCTTCGAAGCTGTCGAAGGTCCAGCGGTGGGAGGTGCCGCCCTCTTGTGCCGTCACGGCAACCGAGAAGGAATGCGGCTCGTGGACCGTGCCCTCGCCGCGCAGAAAGTCGGCGCGCGGAGTGAACGCGAAGCGGTTCATTTCGCCGTCGAGACGCGTGAGCTCCACGGAAACCTGCGCTGCTTGCGGGGTGAGCGGCTTGCCGTCGCGATAGAGGTAGACGTGGAATTCGGCCGGCACGCCCTCTTCGAAGATTTGCAGTTCGAGCGCAAAAGACCTGTCGCGCAGCAGTCGACCCCGATGGGGGCCGCGCTCGATGTCCTCTGCAGCGGCGCCATGTTCATCGGCGTGCTCGCCGTCACCGGAGCGACAGGCGTTCAGGCTCAGGCAAGAGAACAATCCCGACAACACAACGATGACGCGAATAGGGGGTTTCATGGAGTCGCTCCAGTGGCGTCGAGCGTCTGCCCGGTGAGGCGCTCGATCTCGATGAGCAAGGTGTGGAATGCAGCGGCGACATCGCTCGCGCGGCGGCGCGCGTCGAGCAGCTCGCGCTGCGCGTCGGTCCATTCGAGATAGGAGTAACGGCCGCGTTGATACGCGTACTCCGTTCTCTGCAGCGCGTTCTCGAGTTGCGGGACGATGGTGTCGCGCAGTGCACGGGCCTCTTGGCGAGAGTGCTCGAGCTCGCGGTACTGAGCGAGCAGCTGCGCCTGGGCCTTCAAGAACGCGGCTTCCCGCTCGGTGTCGGTGCGGGCACGGTCGGCGCGCGCCATATCGATCCCGCTCTGCGCGCGGCGGCTGGACTGCAATGGGAGGCTGAAGCCCGCAACCAGGCCAATGTCATCGCCCTCCTCGTAGCGGCGCAGTCCGATCTGCGTGCGCAGATCCGGGCGGCGCTTGAGCTCTGCGAGACGAATCTCGGCGTCGCGCACCCGCGCTTCATCCGCGAAGCGCAAGAAATCCGGCGAGGCCTCGATTCGCTCGAGCAGATCGTCGAGAGGCGAAACCGCGCTCAACGTGAACAGATCCCCGATGGTGTCGCCGAAGCGGACGTCGCGCTCGCCCATGGCCGCGGCGAGGAATCGGCGGCTGCTTTCGCGCTCGTGCTCAGCGTGTTCGAGATCGAGCTTCGCTTGCGCCAAGCGAACTTCCGCGCGTGCCGCTTCGGCGGCGGGCGCCAGCGCGGCCTTTACGCGCCGGCCGGCGGCTTCGCGTGTCTGCTCGGCGAGCGCGAGCGCATCGTGCGCGATGCGCAGTTGCTCTTGCTCATGGAGCGTTTCGACGAAGCGGCGCGCGACTTCGGCCGCGACGTCCAACTGCCGCGCAGCCTGCTCGGTCTGCATCCGAGCGCGCGTTGCTTCAGCCACCGCGACACGGCCGTCGCGCTTGCCGCCCAGCTCGATCACGTGACTCAGACTCAGCGTCGCTTGAGCGGCATCGATGCCGCGACGTTCGCCGGTGCCGCCGGCGTCTTCGACGAGGGCTTCGAGTTGAGTCGGTTGGCGCAGCGCTGCCTCCGAGATTCGCGCTTCTTGGGCGCGCAGCTCGAACGCGAAACCTCGCAGCTCGGGCTGTTGCGCGAGAGCGCGCTTTATCGCTGTGGCGAGCCGCAAGGGCTCGCGCAGATCAGACGTCGTTTGCGCGCTCGCTCCGCCCGCGGCGAGCAGCGCGCACATGCCCGCAATTGCGGGCCATAAAAGCAATCGCATGAATGCCTCCCAAAGGCATCGAGTCCCCTTGCGGGGACGAACACGAGATCACCGCGAAAAGGCGGTGCTGGGAGGCGCGTGAGAAGGCGGGAGGAAGTAGGGTCGGTGGCGAGCTTTGGGCGCACGCAGCCGTGCGGCACGCAGCCGGCGCACGGGTGCGCTCGCCAACAAGCCGACGATCAAGTACGCGACAACGATTGCGACGAACGCTTTGATCAGCGGCAGTTTGCCGAATGCTTTCGTGACGGGATCTATGTCGACATCGCCGTCATGACCGTGGGCGGGCGAGTGTTCTTGATCGGCCACGGTCACGAGGTGGAAGCCGTGCTTGTCGTGCGATGAGTGCGGGCCTGCGGCGCCGGCCAAATGCCCGTGCAGCCCGGAAATGCCGAGCGATGCCACAGCGAGGCAGAGGACGATGATGAGGATGTTGCGAGCCACGGGGCGCGCATGATGGCACATGCCACCGCGCGCCGGCCAGTGAGTGGCCTCGCACCAGCCGCCATGTAGCCATTCAGCGTTCTTTCGGCGACGCCGCGCCGATCGGCTCAGTGCGTGCCTGCGCGACATCGACGGCCGCGGTCCGGTGACAGACACAATCGGCGATGGCTATGCTCCGCCGCATGACGTGGGATTCGTTCATTGGGCGCTTTCCCGTCGCGGTGACGCTGGCGGCTGCGGCCGGCGCGGTCGTGCTCACGGGGTGTATCACCCGATACCCGATCGAGGGCGCACGCACGCCGCCCGACGCGTGGGTTGCAAAGTCAACCGCCTGCGACGCGATCGCCGGAACGTACGGTGAGCTCGGCCGACCCGCGCCGCAGAACTCGCGGGCCTGGCTCTACATGGTGGTGTGGCCGAACGTCGGCTCGCTCGCGTCGTTTGTTGAACGGGGCACCAACGGCCTGCGCTTTTTCCCGCCCATCGCGCACATTCGCATCGACGTCGATGCCGGCGGGCATCCGACTTTCACAGCATTCAACACGACGGGTAGCGAGGAGCCGCTGCAGCCCCGCGAGTGGTGGTGCGAAGGTGGGATGCTGGTCACGCGCGGGCCGCTCAATCCGACGCAGTACGCGCAGGCGCATCACCAAGAATCTCTGGTGCGGGTATGGAGAGCGCCCGACGGGTCGCTGATCGTGGAGGACACGTTCCGCGAGGTGCGGCATCACTTGCGCGGCTCGCAGGCGAGCCATGAGCCGTTCGCCCGGTTCTACTTCCGCTTCCCGGCTCTGCACAAGGTTACACCGAATTGATCGCCGGCTTGCGCGGTCAGCGTCTCGCCGCGCGTACGCACCGCGTTTTGGATCGTGTGCGCGACCTGTGCAGTCCTTCGAGGCACGCTAATTGCGAACCTCGCTCCGAAACCGCACTTGCGGAGGTGCTTTATGAGCACTCGAGTTTCGATTGCCGGACATCCGGTCCACGCGATGCTCGTCACCCTTCCCATCGGGCTTTGGGTCTTTTCGCTGATCTCGGACCTCGTGTTCGTGTCCACCGGGGATGTCCGCTGGGACGCGACCGCGTACTTCACCCTGGGGGGCGGGATCGTCGGTGCGTTGCTCGCGGCCGTGCCGGGACTACTCGACTTCCTCGGCTTGCACGACCCGCGCGAGCGTCGCGTCGCGACGATCCATCTCGTGCTGAATCTCTCGATCGTCGCTATCCAAGCAATCAACTTCTGGCTGCGTTCCGAGCCCGGTCCCGGCGGCGGCAACTTGCCGGTGCTGATCTCCGTGGTCGCGGTGGCGGCGCTGGTCGTCTCCGGGTGGCTCGGCGGACAGCTCGTACATGTTCTGGGTGTGACACAACCTCACCACGGCGAGCCGACGACGGTCGAACACGATCGCTTGCATCCGCGTACATGACAGCTGGCGTGGCCGGCAACGGCGCGATCTCGGCGCAGTGGCAGCGGGACCTCAGGTTCCGTGCTCGAGAATGGTGACGCGTCATTTCCTGTCGGAATCGGCGCCGCCGGGCATGACGGTGGGCGCACATTCAATCGCCGTGTGTCTGCGCGCAAGCGTCCCTACACGGAGCGCGCTCATCGCCTTCGGGGCTGAGCTATCGACCGCGCCCGCGAGCAGAGTCTCCTGAATACGCATAAGCGCCCACCGTCGGAAGCGCTTCCAGAGTTTCCGCGCATGTAGCGGCAGTCTTGCGGCTCCGAGCCGCGTGCAACGGAGTGTGACTTCGGAAGCATCTGCCGCTGATACCGCCGCACGACTTAATGCATTGAACTTAACCGCGTGACCGGGTCACAAGTGCGACACGCGGTCTCAAACGCGGTAACTCGTGCTTGACTCTCATTAGAGACATCCAGAAACTGCCGGCTCGTTGACGCAAACCCGCCGAAAGTCGGGGACGCAAAGCCACCGGTCTACCGATCGTATCGATCCAAGACGGCGGGGCTGCCACCGGGGAGGTGCGATGACATTCAGAACGAAGCCGTCCATGGTGCCGTCGAGCACCGGACACGCCGGGCAGACTCCTGCCGATCCGTTCATCCTCACGCTGTGCCGCTTGGCTGCGCCGGTCGTCATACGGCCGCCGAAAGCTCCGCATCTGAAGCCCTTCACCTTCTTCACGAGCCGCGCCGCGCAGCCGGATGGCAGCGAGCGTCTCTACCTGCACATGGGCTACTTCGCCTCGCTCGAGCTGGCGCAGAAGTGGGCGCAACTCATGCGCAGTGCGTATCCGAATGCCGCCGCGATGCGCGCACCGGCGGCGCTCTTGCGCAAGCGTGATTCGGCCGTGCCGACCTTGGCGCCGCCCGCGCCTGCGCCCGCAGCGGATGAGCCGCTGACGGATACGCAGGTGATGCGGGTTCTCGACACGCGCCGTTTCACGGCAGAACCAGGTGATCCGACTGTCCATGACAGCAGCACGCGCATCGCGCTGATCCGGCCCGAGGACACGATGGTTCGGCGCGTGCTCAAGGAGGCCGTGGCTCAACAAGCGCCGGTGTCGTTCGCCGTACAGCTGATGTGCGCGACGGATCCCATCGACGTGCGCAGCATCCCGTCGCTCTCGATCTTCAAGGCCTACACGCTCTATTCGACGCCGGGAACGAAGGATCGCCTGTGGTACGCGCTGCGCCTCGGCTTCTTCAGCGACGCGATCTCCGCGAAGCAAGTCGCGTACTACGTGCGCTCGAGCTTCGAATCCGTCTCGGTCGTTCCGATCATGGAGGAGGAACGTCAGCGCGCCGCCGCGCACCCGCTCGACGTCGCGACGTTGTCGGAGTCGCCGCGCCCGAAGGACCCCGCCAAGCAACGCATCGACGACGTTCTGAAAGGCGACAGCGAGCCTGCGAAGCTCATGCACGCTGCGCCAGTCAAACCTGCGCCCGCTGCGCCCAAAGCTCGCAAGGGCAGTCTCGAGGAAACACTGGATATGCTCGCGGCGAGTGAGATCTGGACCGCCGCCGATTCCCTCAGCGAGACGGGTGTGCGTCATTTGAAAGTCGACGTCCAGAAACGCGCCGCAAAGCGCTAGCACGCCGCAAGCGCTCACGTGGCACGACGCCCGTCGCGCAGGTGCCCGCTAGCCAGTGACCGCACCGAGCGGGCAAAATTCGTGTCGTGACACGGATCTACCTCATAAGACACGGCGAAGCGAGCGCTCACTGGACCGACGCGACCGACCCCGGCCTCTCGGCGCTCGGCGCCGAGCAAGCGCACGCGACGGCCAAAAGATTGGCGCCGCTGGGGCCGCTCGCGATCGCGTCCAGTCCGTTGCGGCGTGCGCGCGAGACCGCCGCCCCTCTGGAAGCGGTGTGGCGCACGACCGCGCGCATCGTCGAAGCCGTCGCGGAACTGCCGACGCCTCGCATGCGGCTCGACGAGCGACCCGAGTGGTTGCAGCGCGTGATGCACGGGGGCTGGAGCACCGCAGACGCCACACTGCTCGCGTGGCGGCGCACGGTGCTCGACTTCCTGACCGGCTGCGAGAACGACATCGTCGTGTTCTCGCACTACGTGGCTATCAATGTGGCCCTGGGCGCCGCACTCGGGCGCGACGAATTCGCCCCCTTTCAAGCCCGCCAACGCGTCCATCACGATATTCCAGAACGACGGCAGCCGGCTGCGACTCATCGAACACGACGGCTCGCTCTAGCCAGCAACAGTCTGCAATTGGCAAACGCGGGCCGCGATTGGCACACTAGCCGTCACAGCTCTCACGTCCAGAAATGAAGACACGCCGCGCAGAACGGCGCAGGACAGTCACTTGATCAAGCAACTCGCCCGGGCTGCATGCCTGATCGTCTTGGAGTGCGTGGCGCACGCCTCGACGGCGCCGCGCATTCCCGTCGAAACGTTCTATCGCTCGCTGGCCTATCCCAGCGTGGTGCTGTCGCCGAGCGGGCGCTACTTCGCGGCGCTCTATCCGGCGAACGGCACGACGAATCTCGCCGTCGTGGACATCGCCACCATGAAGGCCCGTCCCTTGACCGCCTTTGCGCGGCCGACGGAAGTCACCGGAGTGGGCTGGGATACGGACGAGCGGCTCATCTACGAATTCGATGCGATCAATCCGCTCGGCTTTCGCGCGCAGAGCATCGCGGCGGTGAATCGCGACGGCAAGAATCCGCTGATGCTCGTCGACAATGTGGGCTCCTCGGTGCGGCGCTTCGAGAACGTCGAGCTGGTCGATCTGACGCCCAACGACGCCAAGACGGTGCTCATCGCCTCCGACATGGAGAAGCAAGACTTTCCGTCGGTGTACGAAGTGGAGACGAGCTCCGCGTGGCACGCGATGGATGCGCCGTCCGCGGCCTCACGCAATGTGTTTCCGACGAGACGCATCAAAGTCGTGCCGTCTCCCGGCCGCAAATGCAGCTATGTCGCAGACAACTCCGGTGTAGTGCGCCTGTGCACGACGTTGGAACCCGACGGCTCGCATCGTGTGCTCTATCGCGCCGATGCCAAAGCGGAATGGACGCAGATCACCGGCTTCGACAAGGCCGATCGGATGATCGAACCCATCGCCTTCACGCCGGACAACAATCGCATCTACGTGCTGACGAATCGCGATCGCGACACGATCGCGCTGTACGAGCTCAATCCGCAGACGGGCAAGCTCGGCACGCTGATCTATGCCGCGCCCGACGCGGATCTCAGCGGGCCGGTGTGGTCTTCGGATCACCGCAAGGTATTGGGCGTGAACTATCACACCGATGCGTGGCACACGCAGTACTTCGAGCCCGCGCTGATGCAGCTGCAGAAAGATCTGCACGAAGCGTTTCCCGGCGATTCGCTCGCGATCATGAATTTCTCGGGCGACGGCAAGAAAGCCATCGTGCTCGCGGGCAACGAGCGCACGCCCGGCAAGTATTACTTGTACGACGCGGCGGCTCAGCAAGTGAGCGCGATCGCGCCCTTGGCGCCCTGGATCGATCCGAAGCAGATGAGCCCCATGCAGGCGATCACCTACAAGGCGCGCGACGGGCTCGAGATCCACGGGTATCTCACGACGCCCGCCGGCAGAGCGCCGCAGAATCTGCCGCTCATTCTCTACCCGCATGGCGGCCCGATGTTCGTGCAGGACACGGAAGGCTGGGACCGCGATGTGCAATTCCTCGCCAGCCGCGGTTACGCGGTGCTGCAGATGAACTTCCGCGGCTCGGGCGGCGCCGGCTCGAAGTTTCGCGAAGCGGGCAACCGCGAGTGGGGCGGCAAGATGCTCGATGACATCACCGACGCCGCGTTGTGGGCTGCTCAGCAAGGCATTGCGGATGCGAAGCGGGTCTGCATCTTCGGCGCGAGCTACGGCGGCTACGCCGCGCTCATGGGCGCGGCGACGCGGCCGGATCTGTTCCGCTGCGCCATCTCCTACGCCGGCGTGACCGACCTCGAGTCGATGTACGACACCACGATCGTCGGCGACGGCTGGGTTGCACAGCGCTCGAGCGAGTCGATGGTGTATCTGACGCACACGCTCGGCGAGCGGCGCGACGCGGAGTTCTTGCGCAAGCAATCGCCGGTCTACAACGCCGCGAACATCAACTGTCCCGTGCTCATCGCGCACGGCAGACAGGATGTGGTGGTGCAGATCAACAACGCGCACCGCATGCGGGACGCGCTCGAGAGCGCGCACAAAGTGGTGGAGTATCTGGAGAAGCCCGACGAGGGCCACGGCTTTCATGACGAGCAGAACTTGATCGAGCTCGCCACGCGCATCGAGCAGTTCCTGCAGAAGTACAACCCGCCCGACTGATCAGCCGCGCGCGGCCATGACGGTGAGGATGCGCCAACGGACTCCCGTCGGGCTGTGCTTCCACTGGTGGCGATCCCACAGGAACTCGGCGAAGTGCCCGTCGTCCGCGAAGACGTCCTGCTCGCGGAAATGCAGTCGCTTGAAAGGTCCGTAGTACGGGGACGTCCGACCTTGCTGATCCTCGAACTGCACGAGCGAGCGATCGGTGCACTCGAAGCTGAGGGCGCCTTCGTCTTCCACGTGCCAGAGCCGATCGCGCCGTTCGCAGACGATCTCGTTGTACGGCGCCTGACGGATCACCGTTCCCTCCACAATGAATGAATGCGAGGGCCCCAGCGTGAGTTCCGAAGGCGAATGAAATCGCAAAGTGAGCACCGGTCGTGTCTCCGCGCTGCTGCACACACCACTTCCGGAGCAGGCCCTGTACCCGAGCACTGTCGACCGACGGCGACAAGGAACTTACAGCGCGAACGCATTGCGGAGGGCGATCACGAACAGCGCCAGCGACGACAGCACGAACACCATGAATCTCACGGGCACGAAATTCGACGTGCACTGAATGAAGGAGTGGACGATGCGCAAGCCGACGTACGTCCAAGCCAATGCCGCGTTCAGCGGATCGGCCACGCCGGCCAGATGGGTGTAGATCGCGAGCGCGTAGAAGACCGTCGGCTGCTCGTGCAGATGGCCGAAGTTGTCGGCGATCTGCTTGACGGGCACGGGTAGGCCTTCGATGTCCTCTTTGCGCTTGATCCGCGTCGGCTGAATCCGCGCGGCGCGCATTGCGGGGATGCGGGTCGAGTACATCCAGACCTCGATCACGAAGGTCCACAGGATCAACGCGAGGATGGGCGTCAACATGGTCGACAGCATTCGTGTTCTCCCTGACAGCGGTTTCAATCGCGGTTGACACGCCGTCGTCCGCACGACGGCAACGCCGGTTACAGCGGTAATTTACCCGCCTGGCGGCGCAATTGAAGGACAACGCGCCGGGCCGAAGCTGGCGTCGACTCCCGAGAACGGAGCGACGCCATGAAGACAACCGTACCGCTTTTGTTATTGCTCGCAGCCTCCGCCCTCGCCGGCTGCGCTACCGAACCGCTCGCGATGTCGCCGCCACCGCCGCGACCGGCCGTGCCTGACACGAATGTTTACTTCTATCCCGCGCAGGGACAGAGCGTCTCGCTCGATCAGCAGAGCCGCGACAAGTACGAGTGCAACGGCTGGGCGGTTCAGCAGACAGGCTTCGATCCGAGCGATCCGCAACTGCCGCCGCAACAGCGCGTGCAGGTCGTGGCCGGCGGTCCGCCGCCCGGCGCAGCGGTGGGCGCCGGCGCAGTGACCGGAGCGGTTGTCGGCGCCGCCGTGTCGCGTCCGTGGGAAAGCGGTCGAGGTGCGCTGTTCGGCGCGCTGGCCGGCGCCGCGATCGGCGGCATCGCCGAAGCCGCGCATACCGATCAGGTGAATCGACTGCAGGCTCAGGCCGACGCCAACGCGAGCCGGGCGCAGTCCGCGGTGCTCGATCAGCAAGCGGCCGGATTTCGTCGCGCGCTGAGCGCTTGCCTCGAAGCGCGCGGCTACAGCGTGAGGTGATACCCATGAAACCGAACCTCTACGGTCGTCGGATCGCCGGGACCGGACTCGAGCTGTCGCGCCGTGGTCCGCACGATGCAAAACGACGCTCGCGTTCTATCAATTCATGAAGCCGCTGCAATTCCGCAGCGACTGTGACGAGGAGTGAAATCATGACACCTAGAACAGTGCAGATCGGTGTCGTGGTGCTCGCGGCCCTGTTGGGCACGGCATGTACCACGATGGGGACAGGCATGGGCGAGCCGCGCGGCGGTGGCCCCGGCGTGCGCTTCGACTGGAAGGCGGACGGCCCGGTGAAGGGGCAGATGACCGCGACGTTGGCGAACGGCAAGAGCTACGCCGGCCAGCTCTTCCAGATCACGAGCGATACGCGCGTGGATGATGTCGGACCGCTGTGGGCCGGCTGGCATGGCCGTCGCTGGGGCTGGGGCGGATGGGGCTACTGGGATGCAGGCCCCGAGTTCATCACGCACTACTCGGGTCGCGTCGTCGCGAATCTGACCGATCCGGGCGGCGATCACATGCGCTGCAACTTCCAGCTGATCCAGCCCGCGAAGGGGATGGCCGGCGGCGGCCAGGGCAAGTGTCAGCTCGGCGACGGGCACACCATCGATGCAACGTTCCCCGCTGCATGAGCCGCTACGCTATAGGAGATAGACGATGAATACGCTACGCAAATCTCTGCCGATCTCTCTCGCCATCAGCGTGCTCACCCTGGTGAGCGTGAGCGCTCGTGCAGCCGATCCCGACCAGATCGACCAGGTCACCGTGTCGGCTCCGGCGGTAAGAGTCGTCGGCCACGATCCAGCGATGCTCACGCCGATCGAGCAAGTCACCGTCACGGCACACGTCGATTTCAATCCCGTGACGTTGACGACCAATTCCGGTGTGGCGTTGCTGAAGGACAGCGTCGTCGAAGCCGCGCGCAAGACCTGCACCTGCGCCGACCCGGGGCTGGAGGAGGACGACACGTGTATGCGGGCTGCAGTGAAAGCCGCGGAGCCGAGAATCGCGGCGGCCATTGCCCGCGCGCGCAGCAACGCGAATGGCTGATCCGCGAGCCCGCTCGGTTCGGTGAGACCCGAGCGGGCTCCCGTACGCTCACACTCAGAAGTACGTCACCGTCAGCAGCGGCGCGCGCTGCGCACGATTCGTGCCGGTCGTATCGTTGATGATGATCAAACCCGGAATCGCCGGGCCCAGGTCCGCCATGATGCGCACCTGGAAGTCGACGAGGCGCCGGCGTTGCGCTTCCACCATCAGCGGGGTGACGTCGATCGGCACGAGTGTGCCCACGTCGCGACTATCAATACTCGGCGTGAGGATGACGGACGCGAGCGCGGGCTGCAGCGTGCGGCTGAAATCCGTCTCGATCAGCGTGGGCGGTTGGAACGAGACGAGGTCGACCCGAAGCGGCAGCTGGGCGTTGATGGGCAACAGATCGGTCACGAGAATCTCGAGAAATGCCGACTCGATGACGGCGTCCGCAGGCACGCCGTTCGATCCGCCCAATGGGAAATCGAGGAACGCCCGAAATTCGGTAGCCGTGCTGGGATCGATACCCGCGAATACGCTCTGCACGTTGACCGACATGCCCTGGGTGACAGTGAACGTATTGGGCGAAGTCTGTTCGATGTCACCGTCGAAGCGGGAGTCGCTCAGGATCTGAGCCGTGAAAACGTCCGAGGAGTTGTTGTCGCCATCACCGCCGCCACACCCGGAGAGTCCCAAGATGCCGCAGGCCAAGGCAATTACGGGTAAGCGTACATGCATGACGGCGGGCTCCCTGATCGACGCGGTGATCGCGCCGGATGAGGGCACGCAATTTACGTGCGCGACCTGAAGCATCGCTGAACAGGAGGCGCACGGCAATCGTGTTACTGTCGCCGCGCGCCGACGGCGCGGGCTCGCCGCTCACCGGATCGGTGATCGCGCGCCCTCACATGGCCAGCACCGCAGACAACTCGCGGAGCAACTTCGAGCCGTCACCTCGCCACGCACTGCCGTGCATGCACGCAAGCGTCGTCGGCCGCTCGTTCGCCAGCCGTTCGAGAATCGCGGATGTCGCGGGCGCGTGCGCGAAATAGTCCATCGGCGCACGGAAGCTCTCGCTCGGGCCGAGGATGTCCGACTCGGTCAGCGGCACTTCGCCTGCTCCGCCTTGAGTAAAGAGATCGCCACAGAAGAAGGTGCGAGTCGTGACATCGTGCATGAGCCCGCACTCCCACGCGTGAGGCATGTGTGGAGTGTCGAACCAGCGGATGGTGTGACGACCCAACGCGAGATCCTCACCGTCCGCGAGCCCGCGCGGGGCACGGTCTGCGTAGTCGCCGATCGAGACCATCGCGGCAATCCGACTACAGACGGGAGTCGCTTGCGGAGCGACCGCCAGCAGCTCGTTCAGCGAACCGCATTCGTCGGCCTCGAAGTGTGACAGGCCGATGTACCGCAAGCGCTCGACCGGCAGCACGGCATCGATGGCCTCACGTACCAGCGGGAACATGCGGCGCAGGCCGGTGTGAAAGAGCATCGGCGCGTCGTCGACGATGAGGTATTGGTTGAAGCTGAATTGGCCGCCACCGCCGGGGAACCCGACCGGCGTGTTGATGCGATAGATGCCGTCCGCGATTTCGTGAACGTTGGTACCGGACTCTCCATTCGTGATCATGAGCGACCTCCAACATGAAGATTTCTTCAGATTCTGACCCGGACCTTTACAGCGGCACAACCCTCCGCTCAGCATGACTTCATGCGCATTCTACTGGTGGAAGACGATCGGAAAGCCGCGCGGCTCCTGCAGCGGGGCTTCTACGAGGAAGGCTTCGTGGTAGACGCCGTCGGCTCCGTCGAAGAGGCGGACGCGTTGGCCCCCCTGAATCATTATGGGCTCATCATCCTCGACTGGCTGCTCCCCGGCAGAGACGGCTTATCGCTCTGTCGCGCGCTGCGCGAGCGCGGCGTGCATACGCCGATCCTCATGCTCACCGCACGCGATGCACTGAGCGATCGCGTCGAGGGCTTGAACACCGGCGCAGACGACTACCTCACGAAACCGTTCGCGTTCGAGGAGCTGCTCGCCCGCGCGCGCGCGTTGCTCCGCCGCTCGGAGATCGCGCGCCCCGCGCTGCGGGTCGTGGCGGACCTGACTCTCGATCCGGTGGCACATCGAGTTGCACGCGCGAATCGCCCACTCGATCTCACCAAAACCGAGTACGCGATTCTGGCGCTACTGATGCGGCACCCGGGCGACATCATCAGCCGCGCGCAGCTTGCGGAGCAGGTGTGGCAGGCGAGCGCGGAGACGCTCGACAACGTCATCGACGTCCACCTGAGCAATCTCCGTCGCAAGATCGACGCACCGGGTGCCGAGCCGCTCGTGCAGACGGTGCGCGGCCGCGGCTATCGGCTCGCGATTCGAGAATGACGTGCTGAGCTTTCGACAGCGCCTGGCGGTCGCCCATTTCACCGCAATCGCGATCGTGTTGGCGCTCGCCGGCGTCGGTACCTATTGGAGTCTCTCGCGCGACCTGCACCGCGAGCTCGACGCCGCCATGCTGACGCTCGCGGAGACCGAGCTGGCGCAGCTGCCGACGTCGGACGATCAACCGATCGCCGTGCACGAGGTGAACGCCGGCCACGCCCCCTCCTTCGCACGACTCGATCGGCTCGTGCAGATCATCGACGACACCGGCTACCCGCTGGCGCGCAGCGCGAATCTCGGGAAAGCCGCACTCCCCGCTTCGCCTCGAGTGCTCGCTGCGCTCCGTGACGGACGCACGACGTTCGAGACGTTGCACGGCTTCGGCGATGAGCCGGTGCGCATGGTCGCCGTGCCGATCAAAGGGCACGGGAACGTGCGCGGCATCGAAGTCGCGGCCTCGCTCGACGACGTCAATCACGTGATGGAGTCGGCAGGCGTTCTCTTCCTGATCATGAGCGCCGCTCTGATTCTCGCAGTGATCGCCGTGGGCGCATCGCTCACCGAGCGCGTCTTCCATGCCATCGACAACGTGGTTCACCGAGCCCATCGCATCGGCGAGGCGAACTTGAGCGAACGGCTGCCCCACCCGGGGACTCGCGATGAGATCGGCCGCCTCGTCGACACGCTGAATGCCATGCTCGAGCGACTGGAGCGCGGTTTCGAGGCGCAGCGGCGCTTCACCGCGGACGCCTCGCACGAGCTGCGCTCGCCGCTGTCCCGTCTGCGAACCGAGATGGAAGTGGCGCTGCGCCGGCCGCGCGACACGCCCGAGTATGTCGAGACGCTGCGCTCGTGCCTCGAAGAAGTGCGGCGTCTCACGGTGCTCGTCGAGGAGTTGCTCAGCCTGGCACGCCTCGACGCAGGCGGCGAACGCGGGCCGCTCGAACAGGTGGCGCTCGATGACGTCATCGACGAAATGGCGCAGCGATTCGAGCCGCAAGCGCGCGAGCGCGCGGTGCGCATCGATGCACGCGCCAAGATGCCGATCGTGGCGCAGATCGGTCGCGGCCCGGCGGGCGTCGTGGTTGCCAATCTGCTCGACAACGCGGTGAAGTTCTCGCCTGCGGGAGGTGCGGTCACGGTCAGCCTGTCGGAGTCAGGCGCCGACGCAGTAGTCGTCGTGACGGACGATGGGCCCGGCATTCAGCAAGATGACTTGCCGCGCGTATTCGAGCGCTTCTACCGCGGTCAGAACGCGCGTACCTCGACCGCCGCGGGTGTGGGACTCGGCCTCGCCCTGACGCAAGCGATCGTCCACGCGCACGGCGGCCGTATCGAAGTGTTCAACCAGGCCGGCCGCGGCGCCTCCTTTTGCGTACATCTGCCGCGGGCAGCGAATCCTTAGGAAATCTTCAGTCTCTGAAGAACTCTTCAGTCTGGCGCTTGATCGCGCTCAAGCTTTGAGAAAGCGGCGCCGCAAGACAGCTCAGCCTCAGTATCGTCAGCCCTATGGACCGAGGGTACACACTGACCGAGCTGCTCGCCGTCATCTCCATCGTGGCGCTTTTGATGGCGATCGGCGCGCCCTCCTATCGCTCGGTCACGACGTCGAGTCGCGTGTCGACCGAGATCAACGCGCTGTTCGTCGACCTGCAGTACGCACGCTCCGAAGCGTTGAAAGAAGGACTGCCCGTCACGGCCTGCATCTCCACGGACGGCGCGACGTGTACCGCCGGCTCGCACTGGCAGGACGGCTGGATCGTGTTCTCCGACGCAAACGGCGATGCCACCGTCAACGGTAACGATGTCGTCCTGCGCGTACAGCGGCCGCTGAGCGGGGCAGACAGCCTCCAAGGGAATACGGGCATCACCGCTATTGCATTCAATCGCGAGGGATTTGCGCTGAACTTGCCGAGCGCCGGCGTGCTCATGACGCTTCACGACGCGACGAGCAACACGACCTTCACGCGCTGCTTGTCGGTGACGATGGCCGGGATGCTCACGACGCAGACGCACGCGGCCGCACCGAGCACATGCACATGAAGCACGGGCCACGCCTCGCCGCGAACGGCTTCAGCATCATCGAAGTGATGGTGGCGCTCGTCGTCATTACCGTGGGCCTCTTGGGCATCGCGAAGATGCAGGGTCTCGCGCTCGCGAGCATCGGTACGGCGCGATTGCGATCGCTTGCGGCGATCGAGGCCGCGAGTCTCGCGTCGGCGATGCATGCCAATCGCGCTTATTGGTCTACCGTGATCTTCACGACGCCCATTCAGGTGTCCGGAAGCTCGATGACGACATCCGACGCGAACCTCACCTCCGCGCTCTCTACAGTCGCGGCCGCGGGCACCGACTACTGCACCACCGGCGCCGGCGCGCCATGCGCACCCGTAACTCTCGCAGCGACTGACCTGCAGGACTGGGCCACTGACCTCACCGCGATGCTGCCCAACTCTTCGGCGGCCATCACATGCCCGAACACGAGCACGCCGCTCACGTGCACGATTCAGATCAGCTGGTCGGAGAAGGCGGTGGCGATCAATCAGCAGGGAACCAACACGACGGGCGCGAACGCGTTCCAGGTTCCCACGTACAAGGTGTACGTGCAGCCATGAGCACTCGTCGCCGACAGCAGCGCGGCTTCTCGTTGATCGAGCTCTCGATCGCGATCGCCATCGCCCTCTTTCTCATGGCCGGTTTGCTCGTGATCTTGCAGAACGTGCGGCGCGCGCAGACCAATCAGACGTTGCTCGCGCAGCTGCACGACAACCAGCGGCTCGCGATGACGCTCATCACGGACGTCGTGCAGGCGGCCGGCTACTTCCCCGATCCGACGACGAATACCCTCACCGCAGCCCTGCCGGCGATCACGATCGCCGGCACGAACGTCGCGGCCGGGCAAGCGCTCTTCGGCACGTACAACTCCGCCGATCCCGGCGACACGGTGACGGTGCGCTTCACCACCGCCAGCAGCGACACGATCATCAACTGCATCGGCGGCACGAACATATCGGGCGGCAACATCGCCTACCTCAACACGTTCGGTGTGAGCGGCGGCCAGCTGACATGCTCGTTGAACGGCGCCCCGGCAGCCAATCTGATCGGCGGACTGCAGCGCCTGGACGTGCGCTACGGCGTGAAGCGCAATCTGGCCGTCGACGACAACAACGTCGATACCTATCTGCAAGCCAATCAGATGACGGCCGCGGACTGGAGCAACGTGTCGTCCGTCAAAGTTCGTTTGACCTTCACCAATCCGCTCGCCAGTCAGGCCGGGCAGCCGGCGACGATTCGCTTCACCCGCGTCATTGCGGTGATGAGCCGTGCCGGAGTGAAGACATGAGCGCGGCTCGCCGCCGTCCCGAGCGCGGCATGGCGCTCGTCTCGAGTCTCCTGCTGCTAGCGGTCGTGACGGTCCTGGCATTGGGCATGTTCCGCACGCTGGGCGTGCAGGAGCAGATCGCCGGAAATCTGCGCGAGAAAGAGCGCGCGCTGCATGCTGCCGAAGACGCACAGCAGTACGCCGAATGGTGGCTCTCGACGGCCGGCAACGCGGCCTCCGCGACCGTCGCGTGCAGCAGCGTGCTGAACGCCAACCTCGGCCAAGGCCAAATCTGCTCGAACAAGCTGACGACCGTGGTGAATCCGCCGCTGCAAATCGGCGGCGCCGATGTCGGCGTAACGATCAATCCGGGCAATACCATGAACGTGACGACGACGAGCGCGCGCGACACGTACGTCCGCGTGCCGCGCTTCAGCATTTCAGACGTCGGACTGTCCGCGGATGCGCAGGGCGAGGTGTACCAGATCGACGCGGTGGGATACGGCGGCACTCAGAACGCCGTCGCCGTCGTGGAGAGCACGTTCGAAATCAAAACGGGCGTCGTAGACCGAGGGTCCCCCTGATGAATCGCACAGTGCGCACTATTTCAGTCGGCATCTGCCTCGCGGCGTGCTTCGCAGCCTCGGCGCATGCACAAAGCGTCGTGAGCGAGGATTTCACCGGCACGAGCACGAACAACAGCTGGTACTTCTTCAACGGCGCGTGTCTCACCGCCAGCAGTGCCGCATCCTCCACGGGCAATCCGGGACAGATCCCGGGCTGCACGGCCATCAGATCGAGCGGCTACGCCGGTGAGAATCTCGTCGGCGGCCCGAACGGCGTCGCCGGCTCTACCGAGACGCTGCCCGATCCTGCCGGGAACGGCGCCTTGCGTTTCACGAACGGCTACCTGACGAGCAGCACCGGTGGCTATCACCAAAACGGCGCGATCGTTGCGAAGGACACGTTCCCCACGGGCCAGGGCGTGCAGATCACGTTCAAGACCGTCACATATCGCGGCAATTCGGGCGGAGCAGGTGGAGATGGTGCAGACGGCATCAGCTTCTTCCTGATGGACGGCGATCAGCCCGCCGGCATCGGTGCGTGGGGCGGTAGCCTCGGCTACAGCTGCTCCAACACCAATTATCCGAACGACGGCCTGGCGGGTGCGTATCTCGGGCTCGGCATCGACGAATACGGCAACTTCCTCAACGGCTCGAGCCTCATGAGCGGCTACAAGGGCAGCAACTCGGCGACCGGCGACAACTCGGCGCTGGGCTACGGCTACAAGCCCAACCGCATCGGCATGCGCGGCGCGGGCAACGTCTCGTGGACGTGGCTCAACACGATGTATCCGACCTATTACCCCGCGGCCCGATTGAGCACGAGCGCGCTTCAACAAGCGGCCGTTCAGAAGACGTGCAGCACCGGATCGCTGTGGGATTACTCGAGCAGCGCGAGTAACCCGACCAAAGTCACGTCGGCGACGATTCTCGACTACGCCCCCATTCCGAACGCTTACAAAGAGCTGCCCTCGAGCGTGCTCATCGCGAACGAGTACGCGAACAAAGGCTACAGCCGCGGCGCTGCCACGCCCATCGTCTACAACTTGAAGATCACGCAGGATGGGCTCTTGAGCTTCGCGTACAACAACGGCGGCGCCTGGCAGTCGGTCATCACCAACCAGAACATTTCGAGCTCGAACGGGCCGCTGCCGAAGAGCTTCCGCTTCGGGTTCGCGGGCTCGACCGGCGGCAGCACGAACATCCACGAGATCATGTGTTTCAAGGCGCAGCCGCTCGATCTGTCGTCGAGCTCCACCGGGGTGAACGAAAAGCAGTCGGCCAAGATCGAGACGGGCACGCAAGCGTACTTCGCCTTCTACGACCCGATCGACTGGACGGGCCGGCTGACGGCGAACGATTTGTATGTCGACTCGACCGGCACGCTGCTCGTCCAGAACACGGCGAACTGGGACGCGTCGTGCGTGCTGACGGGAGTCGCGACGGGTCAGACGTGCCCGACAACCGGTGCGGCGGGTGCCACGGCTGCACAAGGCTCGGCCAGCCGCACGATCTTGAGCTGGAATGGCACCGCCGGCATTCCGTTCCACTTCACGAAGCTCACGAGCGCGCAGCAGGCGACGATCGATCAAGGCGATCCCACCCCGATCAACTCGAACCGCGTGAGTTATCTGCGCGGCTCGCGCGCCAACGAGGTAACCGCTTCGGGCTCGGGACTCTACCGTGCGCGCAACAGCGTGCTCGGCGACATCGTGGATTCGAGCCCCACATGGGTCGGTCCGCCGTCACTGCCGTACACGCGGCCTTGGCAGGATCGGTTGTATCCGCTCGCGACGGCGCCGGAAAGCACGGGCACGCAGAGCTACGTGCAGTTCGTGGCGGCAGAGCAGACCCGACCGAACGTCGTGTACGTCGGCTCGAACGATGGGCTGTTGCACGGCTTCCGTTCGGGCGCGTTCGACAGTAGCGGCAACTACACGACGGCGACGACGCCGAACGATGGCCGCGAGCTCCTCGCGTACATGCCGGGCGCAATCGTCAATACCATCCACAATTCCAGCGACTCATCGCTCGACTATTCGAGCACCCAGTACGGCCACAACTTCTTCGTCGACGCCACGCCCGGGACGGGCGATCTGTTCTACAACGGGACGTGGCATTCCTGGCTCGTCGGCGGTCTCGGCCCGGGCGGCGCGGCGATCTACGCGCTGGACGTCACCGATCCCACGTCGACCAATTTCGTCGAAGGCAATGCGGCTACTCTCGTGCTCGGGGAATGGACGTCGACAACCCTGACCTGCAGCAACGATTCGAGTTGCGGTAGCAAGCTCGGCAACACGTACGGCGTGCCGCTCATCCGCCGTCTTCACAACGGCACGTGGGGCGTGATCTTCGGCAATGGGCTCGGCAGCAGCAGCGGCGATGCCGGCATCTACGTCATGACCGTCGACCCGACGAACGGGTCACAGACTTTCTACTATCTGAGCACCGGCAAGTCCGGCGGCAACGGCATCGCCTATGTGACCTCCGCCGATCTCGATGGCGATCACATCACCGACTACGTTTACGCGGGCGATCTGCTCGGCAATGTCTGGCGCTTCGATCTCACGAGCAATCTCCCCGCGAACTGGTCTGCAGGGAGCGCCCCGCTGTTCACGGCGCCCAGCGGACAACCGATCACGACGCGACTGGTCGTGGCCTCGGGTCCGTCAGTGCTCGGCCCGCAACAGCTCATGATCGCGTTCGGCACGGGGCAGAAAACGTCCTTCACGAATACGGCGCCCGTCGGTTACTCCTCCGGCACGCAGTCCCTGTACGGCGTGTGGGACTGGAACATGTCGAGCTGGAATTCCCTGTCCACGGCGAAGTACGCGAGCCTCGCCGCGGGCAGCACCGGGCTCAGCTCACCCTACACACTCAAACAAGCCAACCTGCAGAAGCAGACCTTCACCGTCAACAGTAGCGGCAACCGCGACATCACGACGAACGCGACAGTCTGCTGGCGGGGCACCACCGTCTGTTCGACGAACAACAACGCATTCGGCTGGTATGCGGACCTGCCGGGTAGCGCGGAGCAGATTGTGTTCAACCCGGAGCTGCTCGGCACCGCTTTCGTCGTGAACTCCACGGTGCCGGCGAACAATTCGATTCTCTCGTGCACGACCAATACGGACACCGGCTACACATACGCGGTCTCCGTGATGAACGGCGGGGCCTTCAACAAGTTCTTTCCGCAATACAAGGACGACGTGGTCGCCGCCGGTGTGGAAACGGATGCGACCGGCACGTCGTTTCCCGTCATGACGGTGGACGGCGCGACCTGGCTCGTCTATCAGACCGTGAAAGATCAGCACAAGACGACCAAGGTGAATTTGCCGCCGAACACCAAGGCCAATCGTCTCACGTGGATCGAGCTGCGGTAACGGAGGACACATGCGAGCGCGGGACACGGGCGGATACACGTTGATGGAGTTGCTGGTGACGATGGTCATCCTGGGAATCTTGGCGAGCGTTGCCGTCCCGGCGTACACCGCACAGGTGCGCAAGTCACGGCGGACGGATGCGAGAACGGCGGTGCTGGATATCGCCGGACGCGAGGAGCGGCTGTTCAGCACGACGACCAGCTACAGTTCGACGCCCTCCGATCTCGGTTATGGCGTGGCGGGGGCGACGTTCCCTATGACCGTCGGCGATGGTTACTACAGCGTCGCTGTGAATGTCGTTCCGGCAGCGCCGCCGAACCAGCCCGCGACGTTCACCATCACGGCAACGCCAGTAGCCGGCAAGGGACAGGACAGGGACTCGCAGTGTGCGACGTTCACGGTCGATCAGGCCGGCAAGCAGAGCGCGCTCGACTCGGCGGGCACCGACGCGACCTCAGCGTGTTGGCGCTGAGGCGACTCAGCTCTGGTTTATCGCGATCCGTTTGGCGCAGGCGGGCGCCCGACCGGTGTTCAGCGGTGGTGGTTGTCGCACAGGTCCACCAACAATTCCGGAGCAACGGGCTTCACGAGATGCTCGTCGAAGCCCGCCGCGCGCGTGCGCTCGCGATCGCTGTCCTGTCCCCATCCGGTCAACGCGATGATTCGCATGCGAGTGCCGTCGGGACGGGCGCGCAGCTCGCGCGCGACGGCGAGCCCATCCATCTCCGGCATACCGAGATCCAGCAAGACGATGTCCGGCTGTTCCGTTGCGGCAAGCGCGAGCGCCTGCGCGCCGTCGTGAGCGGTGCGCACGCCATGCCCTTTCATTCGCAGCACGATCGCGAGCGACTCGGCGGCGTCGACGTTGTCGTCGACGATGAGAATCTTCCGGCCCGGCCCGCTGTTCGCGACGTCCGGCTGTGCGTCGGCCTCGCTGCGGGAGGTCTCGTCGGCCTCGAGCAGCGGTAGACGCACGATGAGCTCGCTTCCCTTGCCGGCTCCTTCGCTGTGCGCGCGCACCGTGCCGCCGTGCAGAGCGACGAGCTGTTTCACCAGCGCCAGGCCGATGCCGAGCCCGTCATTGCCGTGCGACGTGTGGATCTGCGCGAACATGTCGAAGATCTGGCCGATGCGCTCCGACGGAATCCCGATCCCGCTGTCACGCACCTTCACGAGCGCGAAGCCGTCATCGCGTTGGAGGGTGACCCAGACGGAGCCCTCACGCGGCGTGAACTTCGCCGCGTTCGACAACAGATTCGAGAAGACCTGGCGCAGCCGATCCGGGTCGCCGCGCACGCGCAGCGGCTCCGCGGCCAGCGCCACCGACAGCGAGTGCCCATGAGGCTCGAAGAGGCTCTCGCACGACTCGAGCGCGGAGCTGACGATCGTATTCAAGAGCACGACTTCACGGCGCAACTCGATCTTGCCGCGCGTGATGCGGCTGACGTCGAGGAGATCGTCGACCAACCGCACGAGATGCTGCATTTGGCGCTCCATCATCACCGTCGTGCGTTCGAGCGTCGGGTTGGCGCCGGCGATCAATCGCAGGAGCTGAATGCCGTTGCGGATCGGCGCGAGCGGGTTGCGCAGCTCGTGCGCGAGAGTCGCGAGAAAGTCATCCTTCCTGCGATCGGCATCTTGTAAGGCGGCAGCCGCTTCTTGCAGGCGCTGCTCGTTGTCGCGCAACGCGAGCTCGATGCGCTTGCGCTCCGATAAGTCGACGCCGGACGGGATGACGTGCGTGACGTTGCCGGCCGCGTCGCGAACCGGCACGAGCATGAGCTCGATGTCGATCCGCCCGTCGTTCGCGGTCCGCGCCACGACGTCCGCGCGAGTCGTCTCGCCACCGCGGGCGCTGTAAAACCAGCGTTCGATCTTCCCCTGCAGCTCCGCGTCGTAAGTCCACCAGGCGCATTCCCAGAACTTCTTGCCGATGACGTCCTCTCGCGTGAGTCCGCCGCGCTGTAGCGCCGGCTCGCCCGCCTCGAGTAGAACGCCGTCACGATCGAGCATGCCGACAAAGCCGGCCATGTGGTCGATGATGCGGCGAAGCTGCTCGGCGCCCTCGCGCACCGCGCGCTCGGCCTTGCGGCGATCGGTGATGTCGACGGCGAACGCCATCATGCGCTCGCTCTGCCCCGGCAAGAATTGCGCGACGACGAGCGCCGTCACGCGCGAGCCATCACGCCGGATGTAGTCTTTCTCGAATGGCACGGGCGGCTTGCCCGCGCGCAGCGCCTCCATCGTCGCCGTGTCGTGCGGGATCGATTCGGGCGCGGTGCGTTCGAGCCAGTTGAGCGAGCTCAGCTCCTCGCGCCCGTAGCCGAGCATCGACAGAAAGGCGTCGTTCGCGAGCGTGATGCGGCCGTCTGCTTCGGTGAGCGCGATGCCGATCGGGCCGAGCTCGATGAGCGCTCGGAACCGAGCCTCGCTCGCTGCGAGCTCCTCCTGCGCTTGGCGCCGCGCGGTCGTGTCTTCGACGACGGCACCGAGCCCGACGATGGCGCCATCGACGCGCACAGGAAAGAAGTTCTCCGACCAACTGCGCAGGACCCCCGGCTCCGCGGCGGTCTCGCCGCGCACGTCGACGTCGAGCCAGGGCTCGCCGGTGCGCAGGATCTCGCGCCAGCGAGTGACGATATCGCCGATTCCTTGCACGCCCGGGAGCACTTCGTCCGGACGCTTGCCGATGTGTTCCGCCGCGGACAGGCCGTTCATCTGCGCGAGCCGCCGATTGATCAGGCGGAAGCGCAAGTCGCGATCGACGAACGCGAGGCCGATCGGCGCGCTGTCGGAAAGCGCATCGAGCAGCGCCTTGGCTTCCCGTTCGCGCGCCAAGGCCGCATTCGCCGCAACCGCGCTCGCGCGCCGCTCCGTCGTATCGGAGAACAAGATCGCGACGTGGTGGTCCTCCGGCTCGTCGACGCGGAATGCGAACACGTCGAACCACCGGCCGCCGGCGAGCTGGCGCGCCTCTTGTTCGAAGCGCACCGACTGACCCGTGCGCGCGACTTCGGCGTAGCGGTCGAACCAGTGTTGCTCGTGCGCGGGCGCAATCTCGCGCATGGAGCGCCCGACCGCGCCCACGATGCCGGTGAGTCGCTCGAACGCCGGGTTCACCTCGAGGAAGTGATAGTCCTGCGGCTCGCCCTGCGCATCGAAGCGTACCTCGATGACGCAGAACGCTTCGTCGATGGCATCGAGCGCGGCCTGACGGCGCCGATTGACCAGGTCCTCGTGGATGTCGGGCGTGGTCCGCAACATGAGCACCAGTCCGCCCCGCGCGTGCTTGTTCGCCGCGTCGCCGACGAACATGTGCGAGAAGGCGGCGCGCTCCCCGAAGACACCGCGGCCGCTGTCCGCGCCCTGCTGAGCCCGCACGTTCGCGCCGCTGAACAAACCCTCGATCCAAGGCCAATGTCGCCGCCACAGCGGCAGTGCGCCCTGCGCGGCCGGCACCGCCAACGAGGTTTCGGCTGCCGCATTGTCGAGGCTCGCGGCGAAGGCGTCGTTGAAGAATTGGACGCGCGCTTCACCCCAGAACAGGATCGCGGGAATGCGTGAGGACAGCAGGATTTGAATCGCCGCCTGCAGATCGCGCGGCCAGGCGGCCGGCGCGCCGAGCACATGCCGCGACCAGTTCTTCTCACGCAGCCAAGCGGCCACCTGCCCGGACACGTCGAGCCATTGGACGTCGGCAGTCGTCGCCGGCGCAGTGGGATGCAGCGGGGAGCTCATTCGCGCACAGCTTCAGACTCAGATCGTACGTGGGCGGTATGGGTGCAATCGTCCTCCTGAGCGACGCACGCGTCTACCCACGACCTATGTTTGCGGCACCTCTGCCAGGTCGAGCGATACACGCACCACACCGTCGTGCGCGTATTCACTCGTGAAGCCCAACGCCGCGGCCAGCTCGAGCATGCGCGTGTTCTGCACGAGGACTTCGCCGACGAGCCGGCGGATCCCGCGGGTCTTGCAGTAGCGGATCAGCTTCCCGAGGAGAATCGAGCCGAGCCCGCGACGTTTCAAATCCGAGCGCACGAGGATGGCGAACTCGGCGGCGTTGTTGTCGGCATCCGCATGGGCGCGGGCAACGCCCCAGGTCTGGCGCACGCCGCCTTCGAGATGCGCCTCGGCGATGAACGCCATGGCGCGCTCGTAATCGATCTGCGTCATGAGCGCGAGTTGCGCATCGGGCAGCGTGCGCACGCTGCCGAAGAATCGCGCGTGCATGTCTTCGGCGGAGATATGGGTGAGGAATTCGCGGTGCTGGAGCAGGTCTTCGGGGCGGATCGGCCGCAGGACCAGCGGCTGCCCGTCGAAGTCCACGGTTTCTTCCAACTCGGCGGGATACGGCCGAATCGCCAGTCGATCGGCGGCATGGCCCACCGCCGGCGCGAGACGAATGCGGGCGTCGAGCGCCAACGCGCCCCGCTCGTCCGCCAGTAACGGATTGATGTCGAGCTCCGCGATCTCCGGGATGTCGACGACGAGCTGCGACAACTGCACGAGGGCCAGCTCGAGTGCACGCATGTCGACCGGCGGCTTGTTCCGGTACGCGGCGAGAAAACGATGGACGCGAGTTCGCGAGATCAACTCCGCAGCCAGTGCGGTGTTGAGCGGCGGCAAGGCGATGGCCTTGTCGTTCGCCACTTCGACTTCGATACCGCCTTGACCGAACAGAATGACCGGTCCAAAGGTCGGATCGACGGCGATGCCGGCGATCAGCTCGCGCGCCGACGAGCGCTTGACCATTGCCTGCACGGTGAAGCCGGCGATTCGTGCGCCAGGCAGGCGCTCCCGGCAGCGTTGCAACATGAGTTGCGCGGCGCTCTGCAGCTCGGCGTCCGAGCCGATGTCGAGCGCCACACCGCCGACATCCGATTTGTGCACGATGTCCGGCGACACGATCTTCAGGGCAATCGGAAAGCCCAATTCCGCCGCGACTCGCCGCGCGTCGTCGACCGTGGCGGCCGTCTTCGTCGGCACGACCGGAATGCAATAGGCCGACAGAACCTCCTTCGCCTCCGATTCGCTGAGCAACGTTCGGCCGGTGTCGAGTGCCTGACGGATAATGGCGCGCACGCGCCCAATGTTCGGCACGAACGATTCCGGCAGGGACGACGGCGCTTCCATCAACTGCCGCTGGTTGCGCCGATAGCTCACCGCCTGCAGGAACGCGCCGACCGCCTCCTCCGGTGTCGAGTACGTGGGCACGCGGGCCTCGGCGCAAATGCGCTTGGCCTCCTCGACCGCTGGTCCGCCCATCCAGCACGTGAGTGCGGGTTTGCGGGACCGCGCGAGCAACTCCGCGCACTCGCGTGCGATGGCTTCGGGCGGCACGATCGCCGTCGGCGCATGAATCAACAGAACCGCGCCCACATCCGGATCGGCCAACGTGTGCTCGAGCGCGTGCGCGTAGCGCGAGGCCGGCGCGTCGCCGACGATATCGACGGGATCGGCGCGCGACCAATTCGGCGGCAGGCTCGCATCGAGCGCTGCAATCGTGGCCGGCGCGAGGTGGGCCAGCTCGCCACCTGCGGCGATGAGCGCGTCCGTCGCCATGACCGCCGGACCGCCGCCGTTGCTGACGATCGCCAAGCGCTCGCCGGTGAGCGGCTTCATGCGGGCCAGCGTCTCCGCCGCGTCGAAGAGCTCGCGTGTCGTCGTCACTCGCAGCATGCCGGCGCGACGGAAGGCGGCGTCGTAGACATCATCAGCGCCGGCGAGCGCGCCGGTATGCGACGCGGCGGCCTTGGCGCCTTCGGCGCGGCGGCCCGCTTTGACGACGAGGACCGGCTTGTTGCGCGCGGCGCCGCGCGCCGCCGACATGAACTTGCGAGCGCCGCTGATCGACTCGACGTACAGCAGGATCGAGTGCGTGTAGGGATCCTGGCAGAGATAGTCGAGCAGGTCGCCGAAGTCGACATCCGCCGAGTTGCCGAGCGAGATGAAGCACGAGAAGCCGATGCTCGTGGTGCGCGCCCAGTCGAGCATTGCCGTCGTCAGCGCGCCGGACTGCGCGATGAATGCCAGATTGCCCGGCGAAGCATGCGTGTGCGCGAAGCTCGCATTCAGGCCGATGCGCGGCAGGAGGACGCCGACGCAGTTGGGACCGAGGATGCGCAACCCGTGTGGGCGCGCGGCATTCAGCGCCGCAGTGACGAACGGGATACCGTCCGCGTTGCTCGCTTCGAGACCGGCGGTGAGAACGACGGCAGCTCGCGTCCCGCGCACTCCCAGTGCCGTGATGAGTATCGGCACCGTCGGCGGCGACGTGCAGATGACGGCAAGATCGGGTGTCTCAGGAAGCTCGTCCACCGTCGCGTAGGCCGCGCGACCGGCGACGCGCGCTCGTCGCAAGTTCACCGGCCAGATCGGGCCGTCGAAGCCGCCTTCCAGGAGATTGCGCATCACCATCGAACCGACGCTCCCCGGTCGGTCCGAGGCGCCGATGAGCGCGACGGAATGCGGAGCCAGCAGATATTCCAGGTTGCGGCTACTCATCGGCTCTCCTTACATCGTGTCGCGCCGTCTCAGTCGCTCGCCTGTGCCTCCTGCGATTTGCCACTGAACAGCGCCTTTCCGGCGTACGGCCCGCCCACGATCTCCAGCTGCAAGCGCCGCTCGTCACGCTCACGAATGCGCGCGCCGATCTCGGCGACCTCAGCAGGCGACATGCCCAGCTTGCGCAGGGCGGCCGCGCCCAGTGCCAGAGCGGACTCGAACGTCTCGCGCACCTGAACGTCCGCGCCGACGCGAATGAGATCCAGCAGATGGCGCCGATCGGTCGCCCGCGCGAGCACCGGCACGAGCGGAAACTCCGTCTTCATGAGCTCGGCAATCCTCGTACCGTCCTCGGTCCTGTCCACGCAGATGAGCACCACGCGCGCGTGCCCCGCGCCGGCGGCGTGCAGGATGTCGAGGCGCGTGCCGTCGCCGTAGTACACCTTGAAGTCGAACTCGCGCGCGGCATCGATCATTTCGACATCCGTGTCGATGATCGAGATGGCATAGCCCCGCTCGAGCAGAAACTGACTGGCAATCTGGCCGACACGGCCGAAGCCGATCACGAGCGCGGTGCCGGTGAGACCGGCGGGCCGCTCGTAGCCCTCCGTCGCCGGCCGCACGCGACTGCGAACGAAGTTCAACGCGGCAATGGCGAGCGGCGTGAGCACCATCGACAGAATGATGACCGCCGTCAGAACCGCGTTCTGTTCTGCATTGATGATGCCGGCGCTCGCGGCCGCCGCATACAGAACGAACGCGAACTCGCCTCCCTGCGCCATGAATACCGCACGATCGACCGCCTCACGATTCGTCGAGCGGAACAGGCGCGCAATCGCGTAGACCGCCAGCGCCTTCACCACCATATAGGCCGCGACATAGAAGAGAATCGTCCGCCAGCTGCGCGCGACCACATCGAGCTGCAACGACATGCCCACGGCGAGGAAGAACAGTCCCAGCAGAATGCCGCGAAACGGCTCGACATCGACTTCGAGCTGATGGCGGTACGTCGATTCCGACAACAACACGCCGGCGAGGAACGCGCCCATCGCCATCGACAGCCCGCCCATCTCCATGGCGTACGCCGCGCCGAGCACGACGAGGAGCGCCGCGGCCGTCATCACTTCGCGAGCGCGCGCGTTCGCGAGAATCCCGAAGAACGGGTTGAGCAGATAACGCCCCGCAAGAAGCAATCCACCGATCGAGCCCGCGCCGATGCCGATGGCCGCCCAATCGATGCCGCGATTCGGCGCGGCGCTACCGGGCGCGATGGGCGCGAAGAACGCCACCAGCGCCAGCAAGGGAACGATCATCAAGTCTTCGAGCAGCAGGACGGACACGATGCGCTGACCGCCGGGCGAGCCGAGCTCGCGCCGTTCCTCCAGCAACTGCATCACGATGGCCGTCGAGGTCAGCACGAATCCCGCGCCCGCGACGAACGACGGTGCTATCGGAAATCCGGTGGCGACCCCGACTGCCGTCAGAAGAAGCGCGCAGGCGATCACCTGCGCCAGTCCGAGCCCGAAGATCTGCCCGCGCATGCCCCACAGCCGCGAGGGCTGCATCTCCAGACCGATGACGAACAGGAACATGACGACGCCGAGCTCGGCGACTTGCAGGATCGATGCGGGATCGGTGAACAGCCGCAAGCCGAACGGCCCGATGACGACGCCCGCGGCGAGATAGCCGAGCACCGAGCCGAGCCCCAGACGCTTGAACAACGCCGCGGCCGCGATGGCGGCCGCGAGGAGCGTGATGACGGGAAGTAATTCGATGCCGTGATGCTCGCCCGCCATGACGCCCGCCCCAACCGCTGCCACTGCCGCGCATTAGGACGTCTCAGTTCTTTTGCGTCAATGGCAACGCTGCAGCTGGCACGGCCGTCCGCCGCTGCGTCCGCCGATAACCGAGGTGCGCGATATCCGGCGGAAAGAACATGGCCCAATTCCATTCCAGAAACAGGCGCGTCTTGCGCGCGAACGTCGGAATACGCAGCAGATACAGTCCGCGCCACATGAGCCATGCGACGAAGCCCGAGAGCTTCAGGCCGAAGATCTCGGCGACGGCTTTGTTGTGGCCGATCGAGGAAAGCTGTCCCTTCGGACGATACCGAAAGGCTTGCGTCGCCTGTCCTGCGAGCTTCGCGACGATATTCGCCGCCAGCTGACGCGCCTCGGCCTCGGCGAACTGCGCGGTCGGCGGCGCCACCTGACCATCGAGCGCGTTGACCACAGCGGCGCAATCGCCGGCGGCCCACACGCCCTCCACGCCAGGCACGGACAAATCCGCATTCACGACGAGTCGCCCTCGGTTCTTGATCGCCGGAATCTGCTCGAGGAGCGGATTCGGTTGCGTGCCGATCGTGCAGACCACCGTGCCACCGGCAATCGTTTCTCCGGAGCCGAGCTGCACGTCGCGATCCGTCACGCGCACCGCCCGCGCGCCGAGCCGCACGTCGATCCCGCGATTGCGCATCTTGCGCTCGGTGAAGCGGCCGAGCGACGCGGAGAGCTCCGGCAGGAGCCGATCGCCGCTATGGAGCAGCACGATGCGCAAATCCTCGCGGCGAATACGCTTGTAGTACCGCAGACTGGCGTACAGAAAGTCCACGAGCTCGCCCGCCGTCTCGACGCCGCTGAAGCCGCCGCCCACGACGATGAAGGTCAGCAGCCAGCGACGCTGCTCCTCGACCGGCTGCAGCTCCGCCTGCTCGAGTCGCGCGATTACGCGGTTGCGTAGGAACAGCGCATCGCCGAGTGTCTTCAACGGCAGCGCGTATTGCCCCATGCCTTTGATGATGTCGAGATTCGCGTTCGTCCCGCACGCAAGCACGAGCTGGTCATAGCGGATCGTGCCCGTGCCCTCGCCCAGGTATTGAATCGTCCGGGTCGCGGTGTCGATCTCGGTCACCTGCGCCATGCACACGTGGCTGCAGTGAATCATCTGCCGGTGAGGCGCAATCACGTGACCCGGCAGGATCGATGCGCCGACGACTTCCGGTAGCAGCGGATTGAAGGTGATGAAGTTCTCTTGGCTCACCAGCGTGAGCGTCCAATCCGGCGGCAGCGTATGTTCGAGCGCTTGCGCGGCCTTCATCCCCGCGAATCCGCCGCCGATGATGACGAGGTTCTTGTACATGGCTATCGCTCCGTCGCGATGAGGCTCGCGTGGCCATCGGGATCTTTCACAATCGTGCCCAGCCCCGGCGCCTCGCGCACACGCAGATTGACTTGCCAATACCAGTCGTCATTGGCTTGCGTGTCGGCAGGAATCGGACGCCCGCCGCGCGGCGCGAGATATTCGAGGAGCTCGACACCCGGCCCGCGCGGCGCGCGGAGCGCCGTGATGAGGAGGTGCGCGCCGAACACATTGTTGAGATGCTCCTGCTCGGTGCCATAGTTCTCGCTCGTGCCCACGACCTTCATGCCGAGCCGATCGCGGTAGAAGCGCAGACTCGCTTCGGTATCGCCCACCACGATGGCGGTGTGATCGATGCCGAGAAAGAGCTTGCCGCGCGGCTCGTGCCACTTCGCCGCGCCCTTGTCCGGCGGAAACGCAAGAATCTCCAGGTGATTGGCGTCGGGATCGCGGAAGTAGAACGCCTGGATGCCGCCGGCATTCGGATTCCAATCCGGGAGCCGCTGCGGCCCGCTCGACGCGTGCTCCACTTTGAATGAGCGCAAACGCGCGTAGGCCTGATCCATGTCACTCACGATGAGGGCGACGTGCTGGAACCAGCGATCGTTGCTGCGTGAGTCGGCGGCGGTCGCTCGGCCACGCGGCGCCAGAAACTGCATCAGCTCGATGTACTCGTCGCCGAGACGCATGCGCGCGATGCGCAGGCGCATGCCGAACACGCCGAACAGATGTTCGTACTCATCGCCCGCGACCTCGTGCTCCGCGACCTTCTCGAACGTGAGCACCTTCGTGTAGAAGTCGACGGCGCGGTCGAGGTCATTCACGGTGATCCCCACGGAGTCGACCGCCAACACGCCCTCGTTTCCCGGCGGGCTCGCCGAAGCGGCCCGGCACAGCACGACGATGACCAAGCACACCATCACGATCGCACGGAAGACCGCAACGACCGCGCCGCCGATGACGTCCGCACACCGCGTGTTAGCTCGCATGGCTCACCTCCGCGGCCAAGACCGACCCGAGCTGCTCGCGCGTGAACTGCCGGGCCAGGAGATCCCCGACTCGCAGGCCCCACGCATAAATCGTCAGCGACGGATTCACCCGACTCGACCGCGCCAGCACGCTGCCATCGACGACGTAGAGCCCGCTCACACCGTGCACGCGACCTTCCGCATCGACCACCGAGGTCGCGGGATCTGCCCCACAGCGCAAAGTGCCGCAGACATGTGCGGTGCCGCTGAGCCCAATGCGTCGGGTGAGCGAGAGCATGCCCGCCTTCGCGAGCGCGATCTGAAAGGCACGCGTGAACTGGCGATGCTCTCGCACCGCTTGCGGCAACCGGCTCTCGTCGTAGTCCAGCGTCGGCAGCGTCGCGGATTCGTGCACGCGATTGGCCGCGTGTGATCCGTCCTCAGTCTGCAGGAAGAATCCGTACGCGCGCCGCCCGATGTGCCGGCAGGCCCAAGACGGCACGACCTTCGGCACCAACGTCGCGATCAGCTCCGCATCGAAGCCCAACGGCTGCACGCTCGAGTGGCTGAAGCGCTCGTTCGTGAGCACGGCCGTCTTACGAATGAGATCGCTCTTGCGCGACAGGGAGAGCGCGATCATCGCGGTGAGCAGATGCAGCTTCACATGACGCCCGACGTGCTGCGCGGCCGGAAGCGTTCGCGCAAGCCCCGTCGTATCCAGATAGCGCGCGAGGAGCCGCGGCGAATGCAATGCGCCGGCCGCCAGCAATACGCGGGGCGCGCGCAGTTCCGTGCCGTCGGCGAGTCTCACGCCGATGATCGTCTGCGGCATTCCCGGCACGCCGATCAGGTGAGTCACTTCGGCGTTGGTCATCAGAGTGAAGCGATCGACTCGTCGCAGCAGCGTCAGGATCGACTGCTCCGCCTCGCCCTTCAGGCCCTGCATCGACGCGAAGCCGTCGAAGTGCGCGGCCTCCTGCCGATGCATCAGAATGTTCGCGGCAAGGCCCATGGGCATCGGCTGCGCGCGCCACTCGCCGCGGGCGGCGACACGGTTGACAATGCGCGCGAGATCCGGCTCGTAGTCGAAGGTCCGCACGCCGAGCAATCGCTCCGCCTCGGCATAGTACGGTGCCAGGTCGGCGAGGCCGATCGGCCACGCCGCACAGCCATGCGCATCATCAGCAGCGAACTCGTGCGCGCCGAAGCGCAGTAGGGCCGCGCCGTACCACTTCGTCTTGCCGCCCACGTTAAAGTGCTCTTCGGGCGCGAGTGCGCGGCCGCGCCCATCCAGCCACGGCTCGCGACTGAGGAACTCGCCTCGATGAACGACGCGTGCGATGTCGAGAGTGCTGCCGTCGAGGGGCAGATGCGCTCCCTTCTCCAGCAGTGCGACGCGCAGTCCGCCGAGCGCCAATCGATACGCCGCAGCAGCGCCGCCCGCTCCGGACCCGATGACGATCGCATCATAGTGTTGTGTGTTCATGGCTCGTAACCGCAGTGAATGCAGGGCTGATCCGTCGGATGCATGAGCTTTGCGCACGCGGCGCCGCTCGCGCCGCGTACGAGCAGAAAGAGCTGCGCGCCTGCGAGCATGCCGAGCACGGGCGCGGTGACGTAGATCCAGAAGTCTTGCCAGATGAGGCCCGGCGCCGCCGATGCGAAGCTGCGGGCAGGATTCATACTCATGCCGGAGAACGGCGCTTCGATCGAGATGTACGTCGCGACGAGGCAGCCCGCGACGATGCCGGTGTACCGCGCGAAGCGCGGCGTGTTCGAGACGAGAAGAACCGTGAAGATCAGCAACGCGGAGATCGCCACCTCCGCCCCGAACGCGACGGCTACGCCCGCCGGACCCGGCAAGGTTGCAGCGTAGTGCACCGGCGGGCTGGTAAACGCCGAGCCAAGCAACTCGGCCACGATCAGCACACCCAGCGTCCCGCCCGCGAACTGCGCGAGCACGAACGCGAATGCATCGCGGCGCTGGATTTTCCCAAGACGCAGAAAGGCGAGCGTCACGGCAGGATTCATGTGCGCGCCGGATCGCTGTCCCCACGGAGAGTAGATCAGTGCCACGGCCGTCAGCCCCATCGCCACGCCACCGAGTACCCGGCGCAGCGTCGGATCGGCGACGGCGCGATAGACCGGCGAGCCCGGATAGTCGAGCACGGTCGCGAACACGCCGGCCGAGATCATGAACATCCCGAGCGCCCACCCCTCGATCAGATACTCGGGCCAGTGGCGTCGCATGCTCAGCCTCCCGTCTCGAAGCCGGGGTACAGCGTCATGCCACCGTCGACGAACAGGCTGATGCCGTGCACGTAGTCCGCATAGTCGGACGCGAGCCACACGGCCGCGCGCCCGATCTCGTCGGCCTCACCGATCCGCTTGTACGGAATCAGCTTCATGAGCTCGTTGTAGTGCTGGGGCGTGTCCCACGCCTCCATGTTGATCGGCGTACGGATGGCACCAGGGCAGATCGAGTTCACGCGGATGCGAAACGGCGCGACTTCCTGCGCGATGCTCTTCATCATGAGCATCACCCCGCCCTTCGAAGCCGCATAGTTCACGTGACCCGCCCATGGAATCACTTCGTGCACGGAGCTGATGCACAGGATCTTGCCGGCGGAGCACGACACATCCGGACGCACTCCGCGCCGCATGAACTCGCGCACCGCTTCGCGCGAGCACAGGAACTGGCCGGTGAGGTTGACCGCGATCACCTTGTTCCATTGCGCGAGCGTCATCTCGTGGAACGGCGCGTCCTGCTGTAAGCCCGCGTTGTTCACGAGGATGTCGATCGTGCCGAAGCGGTCCTTCATCTCACGGAACATCTCGCGGACCTGAGCTTCGTCGGACACGTCTGCGCGCACGGCGACGGCGGCGGACCCTCTCGCCTTGATCTCGTCGACCAGCGCGAGCGCCTTCTCGGCGCCGCTCGCGTAGTTCACGACGACATCGGCGCCCGCTTCACCGAGTGCCAGTGCGATTGCGCGACCGATGCCGGAGCTCGCGCCCGTCACCAGCGCCTTCTGACCCAGCAGCAGCTTCTGCGGGGGCACTTTCGGCATCACGGGCTCGGGCAGGTGCGTGTAACGGACTGGAGTGTCCATGGGCAATTTCCTCTTCAAGGGTTGAGTGAATGGCATCGTGTGCGTAGCGCGGCATGAGCAGCTTCGCGACGAGCCCGGTCCAGCCCGTCTGATGGGCAGCGCCGACCCCGCGACCGCTGTCGCCGTGAAAGTATTCGTAGAACTGCACGTGATCGCGGAAGTGCGGATCGCGCTGCATGTGCGGGTGATGGCCGAAGACCGGCCGCTCGCCCTTCTCGTCCTTCAGGAAGATGCGCGTGAGCCGCATGGCGAGCTCGTTGGCCACGTCGTTGATCGACATGAACACGCCCGAGCCGGTCGGGCATTCCACGCGGAACTCATCGCCGTAGTAGTGATGGAACTTCTGCAGCGATTCGATGATGAGGAAGTTCACGGGGAACCAGATCGGCCCGCGCCAATTCGAGTTGCCGCCGAACAGACCGCTGTCGGACTCCGCCGGTTGATAGCGCACGGTGAGATCCATGCTGTCGTGCCGATACACGTACGGATTCGTCTCGTGTACGCGAGAGAGCGCGCGCACGCCGTAAGGCGATAGAAACTCCGTCTCGTCGAGCAGTCGCACGAGCAGCTTCTTCATCCGGTGACCGCGCAGCAGGGAAAGGAGTCGGCGATGGCCGCGCCCTTCCTCGTTCCAGTGCGAGACGAGCTTGGCGAGGTCCGGCCGATACCGCAGGAACCATTCGAGTCGCTGCGCGAACTCCGGCACTTTGGCGAGCAGCTCCGGCTCCAGCACCTCCACCGCGAACAGCGGAATCAGCCCGACCATCGAGCGCACCTTGAGCGGCGTCATGCGTCCGTCGGGCAGGTGCAGAACGTCGTAGAAGAACTCGTCGGCGTCATCCCAGAGCCCGACGCCCTGCTCGCCGATGTTGCTCATGGCCTCCGCGATGTGCAGGAAGTGCTCGAAGAACTTCGTCGCGATGTCTTCGTACACGTGATTGTGCTGCGCGAGCTCGAGCGCGATGCGCATGAGATTCAGCGCGTACATGGCCATCCAGCTCGTGCCGTCGGCCTGGTCGATGTGCCCGCCGGTCGGCAGCTGCGCGCTGCGGTCGAAGACGCCGATGTTGTCGAGACCGAGGAAGCCGCCTTGGAACACGTTGCGGCCCTCCGCGTCCTTGCGGTTGACCCACCACGTGAAATTCAACATCAGCTTGTGGAAGACGCGCTCGAGGAATTGCAGGTCGCCGCCGTCGCCGCGCTGCTTGCGATCGATCTGGAACACGCGCCACGTCGCCCAGGCGTGCACGGGCGGATTCACGTCACCGAACGCCCACTCGTAGGCGGGAATTTGGCCGTTCGGGTGCATGTACCACTCGCGCGTGAGCAGAATGAGCTGCGCCTTGGCGAATTCCGCGTCGAGATGCGCGAGCGGGATGCAGTGGAATGCCAGATCCCACGCGGCGTACCAGGGGTACTCCCACTTGTCCGGCATCGAGATGATGTCGGCGTTGTTGAGATGCGCCCAGTCGCGATTGCGTCCGCGTTTGCGCCCGTCCGGTGGCGGCGGTTGCGTGGGGTCGCCTTCGAGCCATGCGGGAATGTCGAAGTAGAAGTACTGCTTGCTCCAAATCATTCCCGCGAAGGCTTGACGCTGCACGGCGCGCGCGTCGGCGCTAGTGATGCCCTGCTGGAGGTGCGCATAGAGCTCGTCGGCCTCGCGCATCCGCGCCGCGAATATGGTGTCGAAGTCTGCGAATGCGTCGATCTCGGCGCGACGCGTGAGGCGCACGCGTACTTCAACGCTGCCGTGCGCCGGAACTTCGAGGTCATACCAGAACGCTGCTTTCGTGCCCTGCTGCGCGGGATTCACGGCATCGGTACGTCCGTGCACCACTCGCTCGTGGAACGCGTCCTTGAAGTAGCCGGTGCGCGATGAGTCGTTCCAAAGGCGTGCGGGGTTCGACTCGTTCTCGCAAAAGAGAGGGTGCGGTGTTTTGTCGGCGTAGACGTAATAGGTGCCGAGATCGGCGTGCGTCGCCTCGATCGCGCGATTCTCGCCGAGCGTCAGCGCGGGTTTCGGTGCTTCGCGCTGCCAGCTCCAAGTGTTGCGGAACCAGATCTGCGGCAACACGTGCAGCCGCGCCGGCTCGGCGCCGCGATTGAACGCTCGCACGCGCATGAGCACGTCGCCCGGGCTCGCCTGGGCGTACTCGACGAACACGTCGAAGTAGCGGTCGCCATCGAATGCGCCGGTGTCGATGAGCTCGTACTCCGGCTGCCCGATGCCGCGCCGACGGCTTTCCTCGACCAGCTCCGCGTACGGGAATGCCGCGTGCGGATACTTGTAGAGCATCTTGAGATAGGAGTGCCTCGGCGTGGCGTCGAGGTAGTAGTAGAGCTCCTTCACGTCCTCGCCGTGATTGCCCTCGCTGTTCGTCAGGCCGAACAGCCGCTCCTTCAGGATCGGATCGCGCGTATTCCACAATGCGAGCGCGAGGCAGAGCTGTTGCTGATCGTCCGAGAAACCGGCGAGGCCGTCCTCACCCCAGCGATAGGCGCGGCTGCGCGCGTGATCGTGCGGGAAATATTCCCATGCGTTGCCGTGAGGACTGTAGTCCTCGCGTACCGTGCCCCATTGGCGCTCGGAGAGATACGGACCCCAATTCTTCCAACTCATGGCGCAACACCTCGCGTGAGGAGCGAGCGCTCGGCTCGCGACTGAATGCGCGTCAGCACCGTCCAAGCGCGCAATGTTTCGGAGACGCTCCATGCCTGCGCCACGCAGCCACGGGGTGCATGAGGAGCGTCGCCGTCGAAGATTTCGCTGATCGTGCCGAGGCACCCCTCGCTCAGATGGGCAGGCATGCCGTTCAGAAGCGCGAGCGCGTGAGCGGCGTCGCCGTATACGCGGTGGTGCGCAAGGGCAAATGGGCCGAGGAGCCAGGCCCAAACGGTGCCTTGGTGGTAAACCGCATCGCGCTCGCGCGGACCGCCGAGATAGCGGCGCGCATAACGGGGGTCACTCGGCGCAAGACTGCGAAGGCCGACGGGCGTGAGCAGATGGCGCGCGCACGTGGCGACAACGGCGCGGGAGCGATCCTCGTCGAGCAGATCCGATCCGAGCGAGACGGCGAAGATCTGATTCGGCCGCACGCTCGCGTCGGCGCGCTGACCGCGGGAGTTACGTCGATTCGCTGCGTGCTCGGCATCCGGCGGGGCGTCGATCACGTCGAACAGATATCCGCCCTCGTCGTACCAGAACGCACCGGTGAACGACGCCGCGACGCGTGCCGCCTGATTCTCATACTCCGCCGAGGCGCGCTTGTCCCCGAGCAGCTCGGCCCACCGGGCCATGCGCGCGAGCGCGAAGTGCCACAGCGCATTGATCTCGACGCACTTGCCTGTGCGCGGTGTGACCACCCAGTCGCCGATCTTGGCGTCCATCCAGGTGAGCTGCACACCCGGCTCACCGGCGAAGAGCAATCCATCCGAGTCGTCGACACGAATGCCATACCGCGTTCCGCGCACGTGCCAGTGCACGATGTCCTGCAGAGCGGGATAGAGATCGCGCAGCAGCCGACGATCGTCGGTCGCTTCGAGATATGCGTCGATCGCGTGGAAGTACCAGAGCGTCGCGTCGACAGTGTTGTACTCGGGCGCCTCGCCCCCGTCTGGAAATCGGTTCGGCAGCATGCCTTCGCTCGCATGCGCGGCGAACGTCCGCAGGATCGACGCAGCATCCGACGTGCGATCGGTGGCGAGAGCGAGTCCGGGTAACGCGATCATCGTGTCGCGTCCCCAGTCGCTGAACCACGGATAACCGGCAATCACCGTCGTGCCGACAGGCGCCCCCGCTTTCCACCGCTGCACGATGAACTGATCGGCCGCGAGCGTGAGCTGCCTGATCCACTCGGGCGCAGCGCTCGGCACCGAACGCAGCAACGCATGTTGGCGCTTCGTCTCCTGCGCAAGCGCGGCGCGCCCGCTCGCGGGCTCCTCGTTCTCCGCGGTGGCAACGAATGTGACCGTCTCACCCGGAGCAAGCCGCGCGCGAAACAGTCCTGGCCGGAACAAATCCTCGTCCGTATCCAAGCCGCGCTCGGCCTCGGCGCGATGGTGGAAGCGCCAATGCCAATCCGCGGCCGGCATGAAGTCGCCACGATCGATGCCGAGGCGATACGGCCGTGCGCCCGCGAATGCGGTGATGCGGCACGCGCGGAGCTCGTGCTCGACGCTTAGCCGCCAACCGCCCTGTGTGTGCGCGTGATAGTCGCGGTAAGTGCAAAGGGGCAGCAGCTCCAGCTCCACCGGTTCGGCAGCGGCTCGCAGAGTGAACGTGACGTACGTGGTGTTGCGGCCGTTCGCCATCCAGATGCGCTGTTCGAGAACGGCGTCGGCGAGCATGAATGTCCATACCGGTGTCGTGCCGTCGAGACTAAACTCCGTCAGCGACTCGAACCCTCGAGGTGCGATCGTGCGATCGGCGAACTCGTTCGTCGCGAGATCAAAGCGCTGGCCGCGGTATTGGGCGCTCGCATCGAGCTTCGCCACCATCAACACTCGATCCACAGGCGGCCGCAGGGCTGCAACGAGCAGTCCGTGATAGCGGCGTGTGTTCGCCAGCCCGACGGTTCCCGACGCAAAACCACCCAGTCCGTTCGTCGCGAGCCATTCGCGGCCGAGTGCTGCATCCGTGTTCATGGCCGCACTCCTTCGACGAGCAGCGGAATGCGGTACAGGGCGCTGCGCGCGCAGAGATACAGCGTCTTGCCATCCGCGCCGCCCCACGCAAAGTTGTGGACCGGCTTCGGGGCTGTGATCGTTCCGAGATGCTTGCCCACGGAGTTGAAGATCCATATGCCGCCGGGCGCCGATAGATAGAGATTTCCGCGCACATCGACCTTGATGCCATCGAGCGCTTCCTCGCCCGGGATCTGTTGCGTGAGATCGATGAACACCGCAGCCGCGCCGAGCGTCCCGTCCCGCTTCACGGGAAAGCGTTTGACGATCTTCGCTTGCGGGTCCCAATTGCCCACGTAGAGAAACTTCTCGTCCGGCGAGAACGCGATGCCGTTCGGGCCTTTCAGGCTCTCGTCGAGCAGCTGCACGCGGCCGCGGCTCACGCGGAACACGCCGCTGAACGGCAGCTCCTTGCGCGGGTCGTCGTAGAACTTCGGCAACCCGAACGGTGGGTCCGTGAAATAGAGTGAGCCGTCGGAGCGGTAGACGAGATCATTCGGGCTGTTGAGGCGCTTGCCGTCGTACCGCTCGGCCAGCACGGTGAGCGAGCCGTCGCGCTCGACGCGAGTCACGCGATGACGTCCGTGCTCGTTGATCGTGAGGCGGCCCTCGCCATCGAGCGTCAGGCCGTTCGAACCCGGCTGGCCATACTGCGCGATGTCGGCGCTGTCGTAGCCGCTCTTGTCGCGGTACACGGAGAGCGCGCCCTCTTCGGTGTACTCGTAGATGGTGTTGTGGTTGGGATCGCTGAAGAGCAGGTAGCCGCCACTGCGTACCCACACGGGGCCTTCGGTGAACTGGAACCCTTCCGCGAGCTTGAAGAGCTTGGCGTTCGGCGGAACGATCGCGTCGATCGCGGGATCGAGACGTTCGACCCTGACGTTCACTTCGTGCGCTGGAGTGGCCAATGGGCCCGGCGGCGTCGCGACGAATTCGAGCTTCGCCTCACGGACGTAGATGTAGTTCGTCGGTGCGTCCGAGATCGGACCATTCATGCCGAAGACGGCGATCTCGATGCGCTGGCCTGGCTGCGCGTTGCGCGCGGCGACGAGACGATTCGGCGCGTTCCATCCGGCGACGACGGAGCCGCCGGACTGGCCGTACGCGCGGCCGATCTCACCGTCGATCCAGACTTCGGCGTAATCGTCGAGGCGCGTTTGGAACCAGATCGTCGCGCCGGTCGGGTCGAAGTCGCCGAGGCGCTCGGGAACGGTGAAGGTGATGCGGTACCAATTGAAGGACACGCGGCCGCTGCCGCGGCGGGCACCGAGCGATGTCGGGGCGATAACGGGCCACGACGAGTCGTCGAAGCCGGCGATGCCTGCCTGCGGTGAGACTTCGTGTGTCATCACCGGCGCTCCCGTCGGCTGTCCGGCCTGATCCGGCGCGCGAAACGGCACGTCGACGAGATGAGCGTCACGGTAGCGCCAAGTGGCACCGACGAGCGTCGCGCCGCCGTCCGTCGTGAGATCGACAACGACGCCCGCGGCATGCTCCGCCGCAGCCGGGCTGCCGGCGCCGGCACTCGCCGCACTGACCGCACTCGCCGCACTCACGGCGCTCGCCGCGCTCGCCGCAAGCGCAAGAGCCGCGAGCGTCGTCACGACGGCGCGCATCGATGCGCGCGGCGCGTTGCCTCGCAAGACGCTCGCGCCGCGAGTCACGGCTTTTCCCCAACGCCGGCACCGGCAATCGCCTGCGCGCCGGCCATCGCGACCTCTTCATCCTGCTGCTGAGTCAGCGCGCCGCTGACCCCGATGCCACCGATCACCTGGCCGTTCACGACGATCGGCACACCCCCTTGCAGCGGCGTGAACCACGTGACATCAGCGACGGGCAACAGCGCGGCACGCCCCTTGTTGATCGCCTCTTCCAGCCCGCGCGTCGGCTTGCCGAAATTGACGGCGGTACGCGCCTTGCCAATCGACACCTCTGCGGCCGCGGCAAACGTGCCGTCGAGCCGCTCGAGATACAGCGTATGTCCGCCCGCATCGACGACAGCGACCGAGCCGCCGGGCGCGCCATGGCTGCGAGCGTAGGCAATCGCCGCCATCGCCGCGCGCTTGGCACCTTCGAGCGTCAGCGTCGGTTGATTCAGCACATAGCCGGAGACGCGCGCGTCGTCGGACGGCGCCGAAGCCGCATGAGTCACGCGAGGCTGCAGCCCCAGCGCGAGGCCGATGGCTCCGAGCCCGAGCACAACGCTCGACGCGGCAATGAGACGAGAACTGGGTTTCATCTTCGATCTCCTCAGCCCGCGAGCCCGAGCCGCGCGTGCTGCGCGGCCAGGCTGATGAACGCGGGTGCTGTCGTGAATGACGGGATGCGTGTCGTGATGCGCGGACGTTCGAGCCGCTCGTGCTCGAGACGCTTCAAGGTGTCGGCCACGCGCTTGGGCGTGCCGAGATCGCTCCAGCCGCACGCCGGAGCCTTGATGACGCGCGCCTTCCCTTGCGTGTCTTGAAGAACGGCGCGCGAGAAATCGATGAGCGGCAACTCCCGATACAGCTCTTCGAGCGCCGCGGATCGGCCGCCGCTGCGACTGTCGCGCGCGATCGCCGTGGCCATCGATTCGACGACGTCCGGCATGCGCTCGCGCATCATCCCGAGGAGCGCAGGCCCGCCCGCGGCAAAGATGAAACTGTTCCAGAGCGCGCCGCTCGCGAGCAGCTCGCGCGCGAGGCGCGCCTCGGGCTTCTCGACGAACCGCGCCACACTCTGCGAACCGTCCGCGCGCAGCGCGCCGGGCACGATGTACCCGAGCTCCGGATCCGCTTCTTCGGGCTCGATGCCGACGAGCACCGGCCCATGCGGATTGCGCGTCAAGAGCGTTGCGGCCGCGCGCAGACTCGTGCCGAGCGCAACCTCGTCTCTCACATAGTGATCCGCAGGCAGGAACACGATGCGCGCGAGCGGATCGCGTTCGAGAATGCGGAGCACGCCGAGCAGAATGCCGTTGGCCGTGCCGCAGTTGCGCGGTTGAACGATCGCGTTGCTGGCCGGCAAGGTCCAGAGCGTACGCTGCCAGTAGCGGCGATGATCCGCCGCGACGATCACGCACAGCCGCTCGCGCGGCACGATGCGCCGGCCGCGCTGCACGGCCTCTTCGAGCAGGGATCGCCCTCCATTGAGCGAGCAGAACTGCTTGGGCACGGCGCGACCGTTGGCGTCGGTCGTCAGCGTCGCGAGACGCGTGCCGTCACCGGCTGCCAGAACGAGCGCCCAAGTGCGTTGACGAGATCTCATCAGTGACTCCCCGATGTGGTGTTCGCATGACCGCTGCGATGCCAAGAGAGGCCGCGCGCGGCGCGCGTCTGCCAGCGCGTCACGTCGAGCGCGCGCGTCTCCACAGCGAACGCGGGCAACCACGTGCGGTGAATCTGCGGGCATGAGACTTCGGCGAGCATCGGCTCGGCGTCGTAGGCGACACGATGGATCAGATTGCGCGGCATGACGGCTCCTCCCTCGAATCGGCTCCAACGCTTGCCGCTCATGGCGACGAAGCGTCGGAGCCGCGGCGGTGGTGATTACTTTTTCGGCGGCTCCTTGACCATCACGACGCGACCGCCGATGAGGCGCTCGCACGTGCCCTTCGGCACGTAGATCCACGCGTCCGGGCTCGCATCGACGGTCACGTGACCGTGACACGCGTTGGTCGCGGTGGCGCAGTCGTTCTTGCCGGCCTTGATGATGCCGGCGCACTGCTCTTTGTCGCTGTCCGCCGCCATCGCGCTCGTGGCGAACGCCGCGCCCGAAAGCGCGAGCACGCTGCCGATTGCGAAGCGGATGACCGATTGGTTCTTGCTCATCTGTCGACTCCTGTGTGGAATTGAAGGACAGGAGCGTTAGAGCAACGCCTATGCCAACTCGCGCAACGTGCTGCGCGACGCGCGCAAGTGCCGGAAGATGCAGTGGATTCAGCGCATCGCGGCCGGCGTTTTCAATTCAGTACAACGAGCGCGCCGCGGATTGCGGCCGCAAGCGATTGCGGCCCGCGCGAGTGGGTTGCGGGTCAGGAGAGATAGTCGGGCTTGGTGATCCCGAGCTTCTTCATGCGGAAGCGGGCCGTGCTCGGTTTGAGATTGAGCAGGCGCGCGGCGCCGTTGGGGCCTTCGATGATGCCGCGCGTCTTGCGCAGAACGGAAATGAAGTGCTCGCGCTCGATCTGTTCCAGCGTCGGCACGGCGCCATTGAGGCCCCCATGCCCTTCGGCGGCCGGCGCGGGCACCGGCGCGATCTCGCGCGCAGACGGAGTGGGCACCGGGGCGAGCTCGCGCGCCGCCGGCGGTGCGACGCTCGCGGCTCGGCGCGCGGGGCCCAGGTCCCAGTCCACGACCAGCGTCTCATCCTGAGCGAGCACCGCGGCGCGCTCGATGGTGTTCTGCAGGTCCCGAATATTTCCGGGCCAAGTGTGCGCGCGCAGTCTCGCGAGCGTCTCCGGCGCGATGCGCGTGAGCGGCTTACCGAGCTTGCGCGCCATGCGTCCCATGAAGTGATGCGCGAGCGTGCCGATGTCCTCGGGCCGCTCTCGCAGCGGCGGCAAGTCGATAGGGAAGACGTTCAATCGATAATAGAGATCCGACCGGAACCGCTTGTTCTCCGCATCGAGCGCGAGGTCGCGATTGGTCGCCGCAACGACGCGCACGTCGACCTTGATCGTCTTCGAGCTGCCCACCGGCTCGAACTCGCGCTCCTGCAAGACGCGCAGCAGCTTCGCCTGCGTCTCCAGCGGCAGCTCGCTCACCTCGTCGAGGAACAAGGTGCCGCCGTCCGCCAGCTCGAAGCGGCCTACCCGGCGCTCGCTCGCGCCGGTGAACGCGCCTTTCACGTGCCCGAACAGCTCGCTCTCGACCAGTCCGGCGGAAATGGCGCTGCAGTTCAGCTTCACCAGCGGCCGATCGCGCCGGTTGCTCTGCTCGTGTATCGCGCGGGCGATGAGCTCCTTCCCGGTGCCCGTTTCGCCGTGAATCAGCACGGTGGAATCGGTGGGCGCGACGAGCGCCAGCTTGCGCAGCGCCGCTTGCAACGCCGGGCTCGAGCCGATGATCTCGCCGTGATTGGCCTGCTCGCTGATCTCTTGTTTGAGATAGCGATTCTCCTGCTGCAGCCGGCTCTTGAGGCGCTCGACTTCCGCGAGCGCCGCGGTCAGCTCCGACGTGCGCGCCGCGACGCGCGCCTCCAGCTCACTGTTCGCCTGCTCGAGCGCCTTCTCCAACTCGCGCCGGGAGAGATGCGTCTGCACGCGCGCGAGCACTTCTTCGTATTGGAAGGGCTTGGTGATGTAGTCATTCGCGCCGGCCTCGAACGCGCGCACTTTGTCTTGCGCATCCGAGAGTGCGGTCATGAAGATGACCGGGATCTGCGCAAGCTTCGGGATAGCGCGCAGGCGCCGGCACGTCTCGAAGCCGTCGAGGCCCGGCATCATCACGTCGAGCAGCACGAGGCAAGGCGGCGAATACTGAGCCTGCTCCAGCGCGCTCTCGCCGTCCGTGGCGACCCGCACGCGATAACCGGCCTTCGACAGCGTCTCCAACAGGAAGCCGATGTTCGCCGGAGTGTCGTCGACGACGAGTATCGAAGCGGCGCCGCTCTCATCCTTCATAGGTCATCCCGTCATTCGGTGCGCTCGTGTACGCGCTGGAGCACACGCCGCACGCCCTTCATGTCGTACTGTCGGGCAAGACGCCGCACTTCGTCGTAGAGCGGCGCGCCCCGTACGTCGCGCTGGGCTGCGCGCTCGGCCTGCGACAGCAGCTCCGTGACGTCGCCTTTCATCGCGAGATCGTACAGCTCCGTCGCGAGCGCGCTATCCACCTTCACGCCGTTCATGCCGTTCGGTTCGGCGAGCGAGGGCGCATCGCCCACGCGCTCCGGTTGCCCCTCGACGAGGAGATCCAGCTCCACCGTGAACGTGCTGCCCTGTCCGGGACTGCTCGTGACGGTGAGCGAACCGCCCATGGCGTTGACCAAGCGCTGCGTGATCGGCAAGCCGAGCCCGGTGCCCTCCACTCGCGTATCCGCGCGACCGCGATCGAATGGCTCGAAAATGCGCTGCAGGTCGTCGAGGGCAATGCCATTGCCCGTATCTTGAATCTCGAATCGGACCCGGCAGCTGTTGTCGTGCGCCTCTGCCGTCGAGATGCGCAGCTCGACGCTCCCGTGCCGCGTGAACTTGACTGCGTTGCCGAGCAGATTGAAGAGTACTTGCCGGATGGCGCGCTCATCGCCCCGCACTTGGCGCGGCACGCCCGGTGCGATGGCGAGGTGGAATGCGATGCCCGCTTGGCTCGCTCGCACCAGGGCGACGTCCGCCGCATGCTTCACCAGCTGCGGCAGATCGAACACGCCGGCGCTGATGTCGAAGCGACCTGCCTCGATCTTCGCAAGGTCCAGCAGATCGTTGATGAGCATCAGCAGGTGCTCGCCGGAGCGCTCCACCACCGTCAAATTCTCGAGCTGCGCGGGCCCGAGCGCGCCGTCGCGCTTCAGCAGTTGCGTGTAACCCAGAATGCCGTTGAGCGGCGTGCGCAACTCGTGGCTCATGTGTGCGAGGAAGTTGCTCTTCGCATTGCTCGCTGCTTCGGCAACCTTCTGCGCTTCTTCCGCCATGCGCTTCGCACGGTCCAGCTGTTCTTCCATCTCGAGGCGCTTCGCCACTTCCCGGCGCAGCGCGGCGTTCGATTTCTGCAGCTGGTTGTTCGTGTTCTCGAGCATGCGCTCGTGCGCGCCGCGCTTCAGCTCGGCGGCCGCGCGGTTCGCGAACAGCCGCAGGATGTCGAAGTCCGTTTCGCTCCAATCGCGCTCGCGCTGATCCTGGACCGCAATGTGCCCGATCACCTGCTCGATCTCGTCGACGATCGGGATGGCGAGATAGCTCTTGATCCCGGCTTTCTCGATGAACTCGCGCGCCGCCGGGAACAGCTCGGCCACGCGCCGGGGGAACGAGGCGATGTGGCCGTCGAGAATGCTCTCGCACGGCGTTCCGGACAGATTGAACCGCTGCGGCGTATGCAGCTGCCCGCCGCTCCACAGCGCCAACATGTCCGCCTCGTACTTCGGCGCGTCGAGCTGCGCGACGAAGACGGTGTGGGCCTTCAACGTCGCGCACAGCGAGCGCGCCAGCTCGCGGTAGAACTCCGTGCCCGTTTTCGCCGTGACACCGGATGTGATCACGCGGATCAGCTCGGCCGTCTGCTCGTTGTGGGCGGTATTGCTCGCCAGCCGGTCCTCGGCTTCGAGGCGGTTCGTCACTTCACGGCGCAGTTGCGCATTGGCCTTCTGCAGCGCCGCGTTCATGCCTTCGAGGCGCTTCTCGTAGTCGCGCCGCTCGAGCTCGGCGCCGGCGCGCGTCGAGAAGATCTTCAGCACCTCGAAGTCGACGTCGCTCCAGTCGCGCTCCTTGCGATCGATGACGGCGAGATGGCCGCAGACCTTGCCGGTCTCGGTGCACAGCGGGATCGCGAGATAGCTTTGCGCGCCAATCTGCGCGAGCGCATCGCGCTCGGCAGGGAACATGTCCTGAATATTGCGAGGGAAGGCGACGATCTCGTTGTCCAAGACGCACTCGCACGGTGAGCCGGCGAGCGGATAAACGAAGTTGTCGCTGAAGGACCCATCGCACCAGAAGGCGAGCGTGTGCGCCTCGTAGGTCTCGTGGACGAACTCCGATGCGAACGCGCAGCTCGCCTTCAGTGTCTGCGCGAGCGCGCTCACCAAGTGCGGGAAGAACTCCGCGCCGGTACGCGCGGCGACGCCTTCGTCCAGCGCGCGCAAGAGCTTCAATGCGTCGTGTTCGGCCATGTGCGTCACACCGAGGACCCTCGTGAAGTATGCACTTCCTGCGGCGCCCGGTGTACGGCGATGTACGGTGAGGTGCCTCGCGTGCGGATCATGGGCCTCGCTTATGTCATTGCGGGCGCGAGCGGGCGGCATCGAGCGGCCGAGCGCCGCTCGAGCAAAGCGTCGATCGATAGCTTGCCGGGGCCGAAGATCGTCAGGCCCAGGAGCAAGGTGCCCCAGAGAATGTGATTGCCCAGTGCCGCCTCGTACCCTTCCGCGAGCAATACGTTGGCGTACGAGATCACGGCCATCGCGTTCACCGCGAACGTGCCGAGCGCGCCGAGGCGGCCGAATAGCCCGACGACCAGGAGCGCTGGGAAGAACAGCTCGCCGAACGTGCCGGCGACGGCGGCCACTTCGGGTGGCAGCACCGGCACGTGGTACTCCTCGCGGAACAAGTCGAGCGTGCTGCTCCAGCTCGTGAGCTTGAGCCAGCCGGACCTCCAGAAGACGTCCGTGACGTAGATGCGCGCGGCGAGCAGCGCGAGCGGCTGCAATTTGTCGAGCAGACGAGCGAGAGCCGCATGGAGCTCAGTGAGTTTGAAGAGAAGGTTCATGATGCGTCCTCAGATGAAGCGGCGGGTAGGTGCAGCCGAACGAGCAGGCCGAGCGAGAGAAAACGACGAAGCGCGATACCGAGGTCAAAGGTCGCGTCGGCCGACAGAGCGCACTCGAGCGCAGCGCCGAGCGAGGCGCCGGCGGCCAGGGCTTCGAGTGCCGCGAAATCCCCGGCCGGCAGAGAATGGAGCTCGATCCAGTCCGCCGCGCGCAGGACGAGCACATTGTCACCGTCGGCTGCCAGATCGATCTGATCGTCCGCCGACGCGTCCGGTTGGTTCGCTTGCCAGATGCGAATGATCGGAAATGCCGAGCGCACGAGTGCGGCGGCCGGATGCAGCTCGAAGCGCAAGTTCTCGTAGTCGGCCGGATTCACGGCGGCCAGCGCATCGAGAGCGATGGGCTGCGCGTCCGCCGCGATCAGCACTTGCTGATGCGCCCATTCGAGCGCTGCGACGTCCGCGAAGTACGCGTACTCGGTGTTCGCGAAGCGCGCCTGCAGAAAACGCGCGAAGGGCGCGCCGATGGGATGCAGGTCGCCCGACCGTGATGGATGGGCGATGAGGAAATCGAGCGCGAGGCGCCGGAAGAATTCGACGCCGACCAGCTTCTCGATGACCGGAAAACCGATCGCGAGGGCCTTGATGAACCCCTCACGCAGATTGTTGCGATAGATGTCGAGACGGTCCGGCACATCGACGTCCGGCAGGGCGAAACTTCCGAACAGTGCGTTCGTGAAGCGCATCTGCAGCTCACGCAGCGCGGACATGATGCACCTCCGTGATCCGATCCGCTTTGTGCGCTTCGGCCGCGAGCAAGTCGAGTGCGGGAATGTTCGAGTCCCATTCGATGAGCGTGGGCACCGGCCCGAAACGCGCCACTGCGGCGACGTACAAGTCCCACACCGCCTCGCATACCGGTCCATCGTGTGTATCGACGAGCACTTCACGTGCGCCGATGCGGCGCGCGCTGTGGCCGGCGAGATGCATCTCCTGAACCGCGGCGCGCGGGATGTGTTTCAGATACGTGCGAGCGTCGAAACCGTGATTGATCGCGCTCACGTACACGTTGTTCACGTCGAGCAGCAGCCCGCAACCCGACTCGTGCGCCAGCGCGCCGAGGAACTCCCACTCGCGAAGCGTCGAGCAGTTGAATTGCAGGTAGCTCGAGACGTTCTCGATCAGAATCCGGCGGCCGAGGAAATCCTGCACCTGCCGCACGCGATCGATCATGTGCCGCAGCGCTTCTTCGGTATACGGCAGCGGCAGCAGGTCGTTCGTGAACCGTCCGCCGACGGAGCTCCACGAGAGATGCTCCGAAACGAACCGCGGCTCGGAGTCCCGTATCAAGCGGGCGAGCGCGGCGAGGTGCGTGCGGTCGAGGGGGTCCGTCGAGCCGATCGAGAGTCCCACGCCGTGCAAGCTCAGTGGATAGATCTCGCGGATCCGGCCGAGAATCCGCGGCAGCGAGCCGCCCTGCGCGAAGTAATTCTCGCTATGCGCCTCGAACCAGCCGACTCGCGGCCGCTGCTCGAGCACCTCGTGGTGGTGTACAGCGCGCAAGCCGATGCCCGCAGAAAGAGACGCCAGCGCGACGGGAGCGGACTCGGATTCCGCTCCAAAGACCAAGGGGCCGGGCAAAGTCATGGTGGTCGCGTCGCGCTGGCGTGGGGCCGGTTACTTCGCCATCAGCGAGCCGCCGACGATGCGCTCGCACGTGCCCTTCGGCACTTTCACCCACTCCTTGGCGTCGCCGTCCTTCTTGCCCTGGCCCTGACAAGAGTGCGCGGCGCCGGCGCAATCGTTCTTGCCGGCCTTCGCGACGCCGTAGCACTTCTCGGTCTGCGCATTCTTCGAATCGTCTGCGGAGAACGCGGGGCCCGCGAATGCCACCAGGCCGCCGATTGCCGCCGCGAGGATTGCCGTCTTCGTCGTATTCATCGAGAGATCTCCTTGGATCAGAGAGGTTGGGTTCAAGAAATGGGTGGCCGTGAAATGGCCTTCGCATGCCCGAAAGCAACGGGTGTGCCAAACGCACGGAACTCTGGAAATCAAGGCATTTGGCGCGGTCGGCGCGAGCGTCGCGCGCGACCTGCCGCGAAAGACTGCGGCTCGCCGCCACAATCGCCTGCGGGTGGTCGCAACGGGTTGTGGGTCTGAACGCCCATTCCGCCGCAATCCGCGTGGAACGGCGTTTGCACCGTGAGGACAGCTCCCCTTTTAGAGGCCACCACCATGACCACCCGAACACTGCGCGTCGCCCTTTCACTGGCATTCCTCACGGCAGGTGCGGTCGCGCTGGCAGACGACATGGTCTCGTTCGCGACCGGCGGCTATGCGAACCAGCTGCGCACGCCGGAGATGATGCACAAGATCGATACCGACAAGGACGGCATGGTCTCGCAAGCCGAGTGGGACGCGTATCAACAGAAGCTCTTCGCGATGCTGGATGCCGACAATTCCACGACGCTCGATACCAAAGAGTTCATGCAAGCCCATCGCAACGACGTCGCCTCCTTCGCGACGGGCGGGTACGCCACGGCGCTGCGCACTTCGGAGATGTTCGCGAAGCTCGACGTGGATCATGACGGCACCGTGACGCGGCAAGAGTTCCTCGTGTATCAGTCCAAGGTGTTCAACATGATGGATACGCGTGGGACTCACGTGCTCGGCCAGAACGAGTTCTTCGGTCGCGGACCCGCGCACTGAATGCGAGCGGGCCCGGCCCCATCGCCGATTCAGTTGGCCGCGATGCCGTTCAGACCCGCGCCGGCGGGCAGACCGCCGAGCGTGCCGAAGTTCGTGAGGTGGCCGTCTTGCTCGACCCTGAAGATGCCGAGCGCGCCGCTGGCTCCATTGAGCGAGTACAGGTACGCCCCGTCCGCGCTGATGGCGATGTCGAGATTGGCCGAGCCCGGCGGATTGACACCGACCACCGTGCCCGCAAGCGGCGTCAACGCGCCGTTCGCCGCAATCGCGAATCCGGAGATGGAGGAGGTGCCCGTATTCGAGGCATAGACGAACCGGCCGTCCGGCGTCACGACGTTCCAACAGTTCGCGGCTCCGAGCGTGGGCACGGTCGCGCTGATCGGAACGAGCTTGCCGTCGGCGGCGATGGAGTAGGAGGAGATGGTCGAGCTGTTCGGACCCGAGCCGCCCGTCTCCGACACGAGCACTGCCCCGTTCGGCGCAAACGTGGCGGCGAAGGTGCCGACGCCGACGGCGGGATTCACCGTGATCGGCGCCAAGAGTCCGTCCGCCTGCACTCTGAACACGTCGATTTTGTTCGTGGCCCGTTCTGTCGCGACGAGATAGCGACCCTCGTCACTGAAGGCGACCGACCCCGACTCGACGAAGTTCGCGCTCAGAAAGCGCTGCGAGCTCGGAATGCGCGTGAGTCTGCCTTCGCGCAGTTGAAAGCCGATCACGCTGCTACTGCCGGCGGTGTTCAGTACATAGACGAGTTTTCCGTGTTGCGCGACGGCGTTGGGCTCGCTGCCACCGGTCGGGGCGCGGTCCGTCAGGAACAGACGAGCGCCGAACACGCGAAACACGGACACCGTGCCGCTGCCGGCATTCGCCGCGAAGAGGTACGAGCCGTCGTCACTCAGTGTGAGCGAGCCCTGCGAGCCCAAGGGATCGACCGTTCCGCCGCTGCCGCGGCCGCCGGTTTGATACTTGTGCGGGCTGGTGAGCGTGCCGTATGGCGTCCGCTCGTACGCAATGACTTCGTTCGCGTCCGCATCGTTCGTCATGACGAAAACCGCATGCTGGGCGCCGAAGCTCTGGCTTGCCGGGGCGGCGAACGCCGGTACCGCGGATGTCGCGGCGATTGCGCCGAGCGCCAGCGCGGTTTCGAGAAGATTCATGTCGCACCTCGTGAGTTGGACCAACGTGGTGACATGGCCTTCGCACGGGCGCCGTCGGTCGTTACACCAGCGGCGATGCTTTTTTCGGTGTAACGATTCATGCTTCCGCTGCGATGAGCGTGTGAGAACCCGTGAATTCTTCTGAACGCGAGCGTCACTGGACCGAGTTGATGGAGCAGTCGCTCCAGGGGAACGCGCGCGCGTATCGCGAGCTACTCGTGCTGCTGACGGTGGCTCTGCGCAATGTCGTGCGCGGGCGCGCGCGTTCGGCGGGGCTCGATGCCGAGGACGTCGTGCAGGAGGTGCTGCTCGCTCTGCATCTGAAAAGGAGCACGTGGGTGCGTGGCACGCCCGTGGCACCCTGGGTCGCCGCCATCGCGCGCAACAAGATCGTGGATGCGCTCCGACGCCGCGGCCATCGCACGGAGGTGCCGGTAGAGAGCGTGATGGAAACGCTCTGGAGCAATGACAACGAGAGCGAAGGACATACGCACGACTTGGAGCGTGTGCTCGGGAAACTGAATCCACGGCAGCGCGAGGTGGTGCGCGCGGTTTCGCTCGAAGGCCACTCCGCGCAGGAGGTCGCCGCGCGCCTGCAAATGAGCGAAGGCGCGGTGCGGGTCACCTTACACAGGAGCTTGCGAGCGTTGGCGGCGATGTTTCGAGCGGTGCCCAATGAAGACTGAAGAGCTCATTCGTGTTCTTGCGGCGGACGGATCGCGGCCGGTCGCGCCCATCGCGCACGCGCTGCTGCGAGCGCTCGGATTGGGGATCGTCGCATCAGTGGCGCTCTTCCTGTTGCTTCTGCGTCCGCGGCCGGATATCGGGCAGGCGTTCTACACGGTGCCGTTCGCCTTCAAGCTCGTCTTCGCGCTCGGGGTTGTTGCCTCGGCGGGAATGTTTCTCACCGAAGCGGCGCGCCCGGTTTCCGTGTTTCGTTGGCGCTGGCCGCTCATCCTGGCGCCGCTACTGCTTCTCTGCGGCGTGCTCGTCGAGCTTGCGATCATGCCCGCGCAGACGTGGCCGGCGCGTCTGATCGGACACAATGCGCGTCACTGCGTCTCGCTGATCCCGTTGCTGTCGTTGCCGCCCGCGGCTTTCCTGCTCGCTGCACTTCGACGTGGCGCGCCCTTGAATCCGAGGTTGGCAGGCGCCATAGCGGGGCTCGTGTCCGGTGGAGTCGGCGCACTGCTCTATGCGCTCACGTGCCCGGATGACAGTCCGCTGTTCGTCGGTACCTGGTACTCGATCGCCATTACAGTGGTAACGGGAGTATCGGCGTATGTGGGAGCTCGCCTGCTGCGCTGGTAACTTAGATTCCGACCGTATCGCAGAGGACGACGCGCCAGCCATCCGGATCCTCGAAGGTGACACTGTTGTGCAACCAGTACGGATTTTCGGGCTCGACGGGGCGGTGACCCAGCCGCTCGAGTCGCTCGCGCAAAGCCGCCAGCTGCGCGGCGTCCGGAATATAGAGGACGAGCAGGTTGTCAGCAGTCGGTGCCGGGCATGGGCTGCCGCGCGAGTGGTGCGTGAGCTCCAGGTGATACCTCTTGTCCGGCAGACCGAGCATGACGCCGTCGTAGCCCTCGTGGTTCACGAAGCGAGCGAGCTCGGCCAGGCCCAGGCCATCGCGGTAGAACGCGACGACTTGGTCGAGTCGATCCGTAGGTCGAGCGATGCGGACTTGCGCGACACGCGCGTGAGCGAATTCCAGGGTCATTGAGCGCCTCCGGTTGCGGATGCAGTGAGCACACAGATGAATCGCACACCATCATCCAAGCTAATGCGCGCGTTGCGAAGAGCGACGTTGCTCTCAATGCTGCTCGTTGCCGCGGTCAATGCCAACGCGGCATCGCGTCCTGCGGTCATCGAGCTCTACACATCGGAAGGCTGCAGCTCGTGCCCCCCGGCCGAGAAGCTGCTGGAGGAGTTGGCAAAGCAACCCGACGTCCTGCCGCTCGCCTTTCATGTGGACTACTGGGACGAGCTCGGCTGGCGGGATCGCTTCTCGATGCCCGAAGCCACGCAGCGGCAGCAGGCCGCTGCACAGACACTCGCGCTGAAGACCGTCGGAACCCCGCAGTGGGTAGTCGAGGGCCGAACCGCCGTCTGGGGGGTGAGCAAGCAAGCGTTGAGCCAGGCCGTGAAGGCGAGCCGCACGGCGCTCGCGGTGGACACCGTACGAAAAGGCTCGGAATTGATCGTACGCGCTGCGGCCCCGCCGGCCTCCGAGCAGTACGACGTCTACGTCGTCGGCTATTTGCCGAAAGCAGTGACTGCGATCGGCCGTGGCGAGAACGCCGGACGTACGCTCACCGAGGTGAATGTCGTCCGCTACATCCGCAAAATCGGCACGTCGCGTGATGCGACTCGCGAGTGGAGCGTGTCGCTGGACCGAATGCCCAAAGATGCAGAGCGCCTCGCGATCCTGCTTCAGCAACCGACTAGCGGCGCCATCGTGGGAGTCGCGCAGATCGAGCTGACGAGCACCCTTGCGGCGAGGTAGACGCGAGCGTTTCGCCGCTTCAACTCTTGCCCAACGCCCTGCACGCGCGGTAGGTGAAATCGGCGGTGCGCCCGTAGACCGCCGCTTGCCACGCGGACTCTTCGCAGTAGAAGGCGTTGCGCATCTGCAGGCGAATCGAGTCTCGCATGCCGTGATCGTCCGCTTTGCCGTATGCGTGCAGCCAGTGATCGGCGCGCAACGCAGTCAGCACCTCGAGCATGGGGCGGGTGCCGAACTCCAGTCCGACGTAGGTGATCTCTGCGTGGCCGAGCGTTGAAGCGACGCCGTCCGCAACGGTGCCGACGAGTTGCGCGGAGACCGACTCGTCTGCCGAAAGGTCACGCACGTCGGCGCCGTACCATTTGCGTGCACGTTCGAGGTCGGCCGGGCTTCGCGGCACGAGAATGGGCTCGCCGTAGCCGACTGGTCCCAGACCGGTGTGCAGATCGAGCACGGCGACGCGCTGAACGGTGCGCAGCTGCTCGAGGATCTTGCCGAGTGTGCGCGCGGACCAGCTCGGCTGCGCGCCGCCATAGAACAACCCGGTGGGATGTGTGTACTGCCCGGCCGTGAGCGCTGTTTGAAAAGCACGCAGGCCCTGTTGCTGGATGAATCCCATTATCGCCAGGTCCGCTTGCTGGCGCGCCGCGCCCTGCCAATCGCGCGGTAGCAGCCAGTCGTGCAACGGCGCGTACGCGGCTGATGACGGTAAGGCGCGCGAGAAATCGACGAAGTTGCGATTGAGGTCGATGCCGTCCTCGTTCACGCGTCTCAGCCAGCAGAATCCGTATGGATTGAGGGCGTGGATGAGCAGGACGCACGCGGTGGGCGGCAGTGCTTCGTACAGCCGATCTGCGAAGAAGCCCACTTGGCAGCCGGAGCCGCAGAAACCCTCGACGCCGTGCGTTCCTGAGATGACGACGAGCGCGCTGGTCGCATCGTGGGCGCCGAGGCGTGCGACATCCATCGTCAGCGCCTCGTTTCGCCCGCCGCGATGCTGTGGCAACTCGTGCGCAGTGAGAGCGGCTCCCGCAGCCTGAGCGCTCGTCCGGAAGCGCTCGCGCGCGGTCACGTAATCGGAGCTGAAATAATCGGCGACGGGCATGCGGGTGACTCCCTGTAGAATCTCCCGGCACATTCTAGTCCTCAGAGTGTCGACCGAAGGGAGTCGCGATGAGATGGGTCTTCCTGCCGCTTGGCGCGTGCTACGTGCTGCTCACGGGCTGCGTGACGTCGAGCACCCCTTCGGCAAGCCGGGGATGCAGCGCAGTTCCGGGCTCGACACTTTGGGCTCGAACGGAGCTGTACTTCGGCATGCAGAAGCCCGACGACTCGTTCACCAGCAACGAGGAGTATCAGCGCTTCATCGATGAGCAGGTCACCCCCCGATTCCGCGAGGGCTTCACGGTGTTCGAGGGGCGCGGGCAGTATCTCGATCCGAATGGCCGGCTGTGGCGCGAGCCGACCAAAGTTCTCGCATTGACGTATCCGCCCGATGCATCCAAGAGCGCAGCGATCGACGAGATCCGCAGCGCCTACAAGAAACAGTTTCAGCAGGAATCCGTCATGCGTCTCGACAGCACCACTTGCGTCGCGTTCTGATGCGGCGGACTTGCGGGCTCAACGAGTTGCGGGAGAACGAAGCATGAAGCGTCGTGTGTTTTTGGGGATGGTCGGTGCGGGACTCGCGGCAGGCAGTTTGAGCGCCCCAACGCGCGCACAACAGCGCGGCGGCGTGACGTTCCTCGTCGCGCATGGCGCTTGGTCTGCAGGCTGGGCCTGGAAGAAGATGCATCCGCTCATGGCGGCGGCCGGACATCGCCTCATCACGCCGACCTACACCGGGCTCGGTGAGCGCGAGCACTTGGCGAATCCGTCCGTCGATCTGGAGACGCACATCCAGGACATGCTCGGCGTGATCAAGTTCGAGCAACTCGGTCCGTTCGTGCTCCTCGGTCATAGCTACGGCGGCATGGTCGCTACGGGTGTCGCCGACCGCGTACCGGAGCGCATCTCGAAGCTCATCTATCTCGATGCGTTCGTGCCGAAGGACGGGCAAGCGCTCGTCGATCTGCTGCCACCGGCCGGCGCAGAGCGCATGCGGGCGGGTGTCAAAGCCGGCGACGGGTGGCGCGCGCCATCCAACCCGATTCCGCCGGATACGTCTGCGGAAGACGCGAAGTGGATTCAGGCGCTGCGGCTCCCTCAGCCTGCAAAGACCTTCGAGACGCCGGTGAAGCTGCGCAATGGCGACACGCGCATTCCTCGTGCGTATATCTACGCGAAACGCGCGACGCCTGAAGATACGTTCAAGCCATTTGCCGATCGCGCGAAGCGCGAGCGCTGGAGCTATCACGAAATCGATGCGAGCCACTCCGCGCACATCACCGCACCTGAAGCGCTGATGGGATTGCTGCAGTCGATTGCCGCGTCCGGCTAATGCGGCATCCCGGGCGGCTGAATGCGGAGCGGTCGCGCGGGAACCGCGATTTGGGCATTCTGTCCATATCGACATGCTGAAAGCCCTGCGCACCTTCTTCGACCAACACCTCGCCGCGCCGGCGGAGGAAACGCGTGCCAGTGCTGAGCGGCGCGCACAAATCGCGGCCGCCGTGCTGCTGGTCGAAGTGGCCCGCAGCGATCACAGCTTCACGGACGCCGAGCGCCAGAGCGTGCTCGGCTCGGTGCAGAGGAAGTTTCGCTTGAGCCCCGCCGAGGCCCGGCAACTCCTCGAGCTCGCGGAGCTGGAATCGGGCGCGGCGCACGACCTCTATCAATTCACGTCGCAGATCGACGCGACCTTCCAGATCGAGCAGAAGGTGCGACTCCTCGAGGAGCTCTGGCGCGCCGCCTACTCGGACGCCGTGTTGCACGAATATGAGGAGCACCTGATCCGGCGCGTCGCGGACTTGCTGCACCTGTCTCATTCGCAGTTCATCGGCGCGAAATTGCGCGTGCTCGGTGAAGCCTCCGCAAAGCCTTGACGCAGGCGCTCGGCGCCGCGGCCGGAGTGCAGCCTCAGCGGACGCGCCGCACGCGAGTGCTGCGCCCAGACTCGGCGATCAGAAAAAACGAGCCGAGCACACCGGGCTTGATGCGCACCGCCTCGCCCTGCGTGATCTCGAGATCTCTCACGTGTTCGGTCTCCTGCCACACCTGATCGTTGTCGAGCACGACACGGTAGTTGCGGCCATTCGGCTGCGACACCGACACGACGTGCGCAGTTAAAACCGCAGGAGGCGGCTCACGAGGCTCTTTGGCACCAAAGGCTGCATCGGCGGGCGCCTTCTCTTTCGGCAACGATGCCGCCACCTCGTCGAAACAGCGCAAGCGAGCCGCGTCGTCCCGATTCGCGACACAGGCTTCGACGCGATCGCGTAGAGGGTCAGCGGCCCACACCGCGTGGCATGAAACGCTCAACGCGATGCCGAGCATGGCAACGGTGAGAAATCGACGTGGATGGTGGAACACTCGTGCCCACCCGCTACTTGCGGCCCATATAGTGCTTTTCCAAGAACTCGGACCTGAAATCCTGGGGCGGAGCGGGCAGGTCCGGCCGGCCCTGCGGTGTGAAATCCATGAGATTCCAGTACGCCCACACCGTGTCGACGTGATTCGCCGTCAGCTCGGTTGCCCAGAAATGCCGGATCGTTCCATCGCGCCGCGTGAAGACGTGCATCACGGGCCACTGCATGTCATCCGAGTCTCCCTGACATCGGTAGTCGGCTTGATACGTCGATTGGAATCCTGACACCAGCGCGATCTGCGACCAGCCGCGTTGGTTGGCCCACGCATTGATTCGATCCGGCGGGGCTTTGGCAATTGCGGCGAACGCCGCATGACGCGTGACCGAATACGAGGTGCGATCGAACCCGTCCACGAGCGACGTACAGGACGGACACGGCTTGTCCCAACTCGGCCCGAACATGAACGAGTACAACAGCAGCGTGTCCTTGTCCGCGAAGAGCTCCGAGAGCTTCACGCTCTGCCCGATTTTCGCATCGTTTGCCCATTGGAAGGTGTAGTCCTCCTGCAGCGGTCCGCCGGGAGGCAGAGTGCGGCGTTTCGCGGCCAGTGCTTTTACTTTCTCGACGAGCTCCTGCTCGTCTTTGAGCAGGGCATCGCGCGCGTCACGGTACTCTCGGGTTTCGTTCGGATAGCGTAGCTCAGTCATTTTCGCCTCCTGGCGCGGTAGCGAAATGCCGCGAAACAACTCCTTTTGACAATAGCAACCCGGATGCCGGAACCGAGCGCGCGGCGGGCAGCGGGCCGGTGCGGGCGCAATCCTTGCTACGGGCCTGGCACGCGAGTCGCACATCCACGCGCGGGCACCGCAAGCAACGAGAACATGCCGTCCACATTCCGTCTGCTTTTCAATGCGGCAACGCTGATTCCAGGCGTTACGCGGCTGCCTCCGATCCGACGGAAGCTCGAGGACGACTCGAAGGGCACCGGCGGTAGCGGCTCTCCGCGCTACTGCTATTCCGTGTGGCTCCGTCATCTGATTACCGCCGCGGACAGCGGCCTGAACACGAATCCGCGGAACGTGGCGGAGCTCGGGCCGGGGGACTCCCTGGGCGTGGGGCTCGCGGCGCTGCTGATGGGTGCAGAACGCTATTACGCGTTCGACGTGGTGGAGCACGCCAGCGCGGAGGGCAATCTCAGCGTTCTCGACGGTTTGGTCGAGCTGTTGCGGGAGCGCGCGCCGATTCCGGACAACCGCGAGTTCCCGAGGGTGGTGCCGGCACTGCCTTCCTACGAGTTCCCGCAGCGGATTCTCGGGGAACAGCGGCTGCGGGCTGCGCTGGACCCGAAGCGCATCGAGCGGATCCGCGCGTCCCTGAAGGATTGCACGTCGCCCGACTCACTCATCACGTATCGGGCCCCATGGTATGGCTCGGAGCTGATCGAGCCAGGATCGATCGATATGCTGTTCTCGCAAGCGGTGCTCGAACACGTGGACGCGCTGCGCGAGACGTACGTCGCCATGCGCGCGTGGCTCGCCCCGACCGGCTTCCTCTCTCACTGCGTTGACTTCAAGTCACACGGGTTCGCCGCCGAATGGAACGGGCACTGGGCGTACTCGGATCTCGCCTGGAAAGTGGTTCGCGGCAAGGCGATCTGGGCGATCAACCGTGAGCCGTGGTCCAAGCACAAGCGGCTGCTCGAGGAAACCGGCTTTCGCATCGTCCACGAGGATGCCATCCGCCGCACATCGAGCATCCCAGCTCACCGTTTCGCCGCCCGCTTCCGCGGCGGGCCCGCCACGGACCTGACGACGAGCGAAGTGTTCTATCAGGCCGTAAAGGTGCTCTGAGTCTCAGCGCCGGGCCGTAGCGGCTGCTCGCGAGGTGCAGACTCGCCCGAAATCGCAAAGCGTCCAGCAAGACTGGCCACCGTGATGGCAAGCTCGTGAGCGTCCACCGGCTTGGCGTGCAGGAGCGGCCGGACGTGCGCCCCTGAGCGCAGGCTTTGCGACGTGAATCGAGGGCTTGGCGAATGCCTGAACCCAATCTGACGATGGTGGCCTTCCACGGCACGCGCAAACCCGAACCCTTGCGGAGCCTGTTGCAGGATGTGCTGAGAGTCCTCGGCTCGAAGCTGCCGCGCGAGTTGGCGCGGTCTTTCGAGCCTTACACGATGACGCAAATGCATGCGACGCTGATCGGGATGGAGGCCGACCTCATCGAGGGCCGCCTCTACGGTCGCTGGTTCAGAAAGAACCGCCGGGAATCACGCGAGATCAGCGTTGATCAGCTTCATAGCGTCATCACTGAACGCATCGCTGCAGGCAGACCGCTCTTTACGATTCGCTTCGGTGGCTTCCCTGAGTGTTTCTGCACATGTAGAACCGAGCGCCGGGAAGCTTGCGGCCAGTGGGCCTGTGCGACCGCCCCGCAGGAGCTCGGTGTGTTTCACAGCTGCGATCGATCTCCGTATGAGGGCTCGTTCTACGCCGCCGCTCCTGGCCCCGGCATGATCACCGGGTGGCCGGTCGCGGCGTCTGACGAGCTGCATTCGTTCACGCACGGCCTCTACGAGCTCCGCCAATCCCTGGAGCAGGCCGGATTCGCCGACAAATATCACTACGACTCATATCACGAGCATGCGCGTTGGAAGAACGACGACTGCTTCATCCGCATCGGCACGTTCCGCGATCCGATCCCGCTCCAGACGCTACGCGCTGTTCAGCAGGATATGCGGATCTTCTTTTCGAACACGAAGCCCGTGGTCCTAGACATCGCGCCGGAGGATGTCTCGATTATCTGGTACGCCCATCCGTCACTGGAGGAACGACACGTGATCGCCCGCATACCGCTGCCGGTGTTCGTGGATGATCCATCGTCTCTGAAGCGACTCTACGGTGCCGCGCTGGACGAGAAAGGCGAGGCCCGCCCCTAAGTTCCTCGCGAGACCGATTCGAGTGCGTGCAGCTCGGCGAGCTCCCTCAAGTTGCGATCGGCATCGTGCCAGTAGTTGCGCGCCGCGGACGCTTCGGTGCGGGTCAGGTCGACATCACCCCGCTGCCGCGCGACCAATGCGAGCGCGAGATGGCTCCCGCCATACGCTGCGTCGTGTTCGAGCATCTGTCGCGCCGTGTACTCCGCCAAGTCCCATGCGCCGACATCGCGCGCGGTTCTCGCGAACGCGTCGAGGCGAAATAGCGCCTGCGTCCAGGCATCCGGGCCGGGCAATGCACGCAACCGTTTCTGCACGTCCTTGAGCAGCGCCTCACCGTCGGCAATCTTTCCTTCGCGCAGCAGGAGCTCGGCGCGGAGCGCATCGACATACGGCAGCACCGCCGTTCGATTCACGCTGATCCCTGCGGTAAGCGTGGGCACTTGCTCGAGTTCGCGTTGAGCGGCGGCGAGCGCGGCACGAGCCGCATCCGGTCGGCGCAGTCCGAGTTGCGCGTGACCGGAAAGCGCATGGCCCACGACGCGAGTCGCCGCACCTTTTGCATTACTCAGCGCCTTCGCCGTGGTCACCGCTTCGCGCCAACGCTGGCGCCCCAGCAAGAACACCGTCAACGACTTCTGGTTGTACTCCTGATATTCAGTGAGCGGCACGACGGCCACGGCCTGCCGCAGGAGCGACTCGGCCGTGAGCATCTGACCCTTGTGCTCGTAGGACGTGGCGAGTAAGTCCAGGTTGTGAACGTGATGCCAATCGAGCTCGACCGGAATCCGCTCGCGCTCGTAGTAGGCATTCTCCAGATCGTTCGTGCGGTTGAATGCGGCGATCGCCTCGTCGATCCGGCCCACACGCCGCAAGTCATGTCCCCACATGTGATGGGCATGCGGGATCGCCGGCGACAAGCGCGCGTAGGCTTCACCGTGCTCGAGCGCGCGGTCGATCTGGCCGATCGTCTCGTAGGAGTGAATGAGATAGTGATGAGCCGCGGCATTATCGGGCGCGAGCCGCAGTACCTGCCCATAGAACGCGATCGAGGCCACTGAGCCGCGCTGGCCACGGCCCGCCGCCGTAGGCTCCTCCGCGTTGCCCCGGATCAGCCACAACTCGACGTCGTCGAAATCGACCGCGAGCGCCTTGTCGATCGACTGCTTGTAGTTGGCATGCAGTCCGGCGTTGCCGAGATCCGCAATGGCTGCGAGCTGCTGGAGGCGCAACTCGATGCGCCGCTGCTCGCGAGGGCTCGCGCGCGCGGCGAGTTCCTGCGCGCGTTGCGCTGAGCGCAACGCTGCGTCGTGATCGTCGAGCCCCGAGTACGTGCGGCTCAATCCCCAGTACGCCAATGCCATTGCGGGATCCACGCGCAGCGCCTGGTTGAAAGATCGCGCGGCCTCGATCCACACATACCCGTGAAGGTAGTTCATGCCCTGCCGATAAAACGCCAGGGCCTCGGCCGAAGAGCTCGTCGCGGTATCGAGCGAGTTGCCGCTGCCGGCGCGCAGCTCCAGCGGACGTTCGAGAATCTCGCGGGGGACCCATCCCATGGATACGCATGCGGCATGCGGGTCCTCCTCTTGGGCGACGCCCGACGCCGTCAGCGACCAGGCCGCTATTGCGGCCACCATCGTTCGACCGAAACGTGCGCGCATGTCACTCACCTTTGTAAGGCGCCGCTGAGGGCATACCGGACCCCGAGCTCCACTTTGGTCTCGTGGGCGAGCGTGGGCTCGCCTACGCGAACGGGACGGGATGCCACGTCACTTCTCACTCGCAGCCACTCCAGCGTGAAGCGCCAGTATTGACCCTGCTCCAACGAATAAGCCAGTGCCCACGCGTGACCCTGCTCGTTCCCGGGCGCGTTCGCGGGTTCGAGCTCGACCTCGAATCCGTCATAGCGAACCGAGAGTAAGTGCGGTCCCCACGTCTTTGCCAGTAGCGCCGAGTACGAATGGAACTCCCACTCACGCCGCATTCCGCGCGGCGCTATGTACGTTTCTCCGGACAACCACTGGGCGAGAGCTGACCATCCCGTATCCGTGGCCACGCTCAGCGCCGCCACGTCGAAACGCGTCTCCCACGCGAGACCGCGCAATGAGGGGGCGAAGGCCGTCGGGTCCGCTCGATTGTCGTAGTGAAAGAGATTCACGACGACATAGTCGGAATAGCGAGCTTGCCCGCCGACGTAGAACCCTGCGTGGCCGTCGATCTCATGGAACGGCTCCTTCTTGGGGGCCGTCTCGGCGACCGGCTCTCCGATTCGGCCGAAGAGCGTGGTTTGCCGATCGTGGAACGCGAACCCGTGCGCGGCGATCTGGCTGCCTGCCGGATCGTTCCAGCCGAACACGCCGCCCGTGAGCTGCAGATCGAAGGGTTGACCCCGTTCGGTGCCCAGCCAGTTGATCTGCGCTTCGAGGCCGATCGCGCGAATTTCCTCGCCGATCCAACTGCTGATCGCCGATGGCGTGAGTGAATAGGGCGTCCCCCACCCGCTCGCGCGATTCTCGAGCGACGCCGGCGGAAAGAACGCGCCCAAGCGCACGCGGGCGCCGAGCTCCGCTCGCAGACGCGGCCGATACTCCAAGTAAGCTTCAGTGAGATCGACGAAGGACTTGTCGTGGTTGCCCCATGCCGATGCGTCGAGATGCGCAGCGAGCGTCGCGTGCAATGGTTGAGTCCAGCTGCCGCGTAGGCGCCCGAGCCGCACGCCTTCGTGCTCCTCGTCGAACCGAAACTTGCCCTGCCCTCCCTCCAAGAAAGATCGGCGGCCGGTCGACTCGATCGCGCGCACGTCCAACGACAGATCCCACTCGGCGGCTCGCGCGGCCGTGCCCCCTGCGATAGCACACAGGGGCCAGAGAACGTGAGCGGCGTGTGCGGTCCGCACGATCAGTGCGATCGCGTCGCAGGGCTGTCGTTCGAGTACGTGCGCTTCTCTTCAGAGGCGGCTCGTGAGGCTACGCGAATCTGCTCGGGGTTCTCCGGCCCGTCGTCGACAGGAGCCGCGCTCACCGAGCTCTCGGCAGCCGGTGTGCGCGCTGTGCGCTCCGCTTCACGCTGCGCCATAGCCACTTTGGCTTGCCGCGCTTCGTTCTTGGCGAGCTCCTCGGCTGCTGCCAGAGGAGCCTCGAGGTCCGCCATGTCCGGCAATAGCGTTCGTGCTCGAACGAGCGCCTCCACGGCATCGGCTCCGCGGTGGAGCGTCAATAGCGCGCGGCCGCGCGCCGCGAAAGCCACTGCATCGTTGCGACCGGTGCTGTCCATCAAGGACACGATGGCGCGCGACACCGTTTCGTCATTGCTCTTCAGGAGGCCTGCCGCGATAAAGGAATCCAATGCCCGCAGCGGCTCGTCCATCTGCTGTAGCAGAATGCCCTTGCGCTTGTAGATGCTGAATTCATCGCTCGAGCCCGGAAGCAGCGCCAACTGGCACGCACGCAGCGCCACGTCGGCAGACTCGTTCTGACACTGCGCCAACTGCGTCTGTCGCTGCGCTTCGGCTGCTGCCAGCTTGGCGTCGATATCGGCCTGAGCATCCAATTCCGCGGCATGTCGATACAGCGGGAGTGCCTCGGCGGGTCGATTCGCCTGCACCAGCGCGTCTGCCTTTGCCATCACGAGGGCGGCATCGTTCGGCTCTGCGCTCAGGGCTTCGTCGCACGCGGCAGTGTCGCCCAGCTTTTGGCAGCGAAGCCGATTCCGCTCCGCCTTGGCGGACTGCGCTGCGCGGTCGCGCGCATCGAAATAATGTTGCTCGCTCAACATGGTGCGGGCCGTGCGCAAGCGGGATTGAATGCCGTTACTGTTCGGATGCAGCGCCTCACCTGCTTCGAGGACGCGAACCGCTTCGGCGTAGCACTGACGTGCAAGGAGCGCGTCGGCGAGCTTCAGCCGCGGATCGATGGCTCCCTCACGCGCAGCCGATGCGGCACGGAGCGACTCCAACTCCGGCGACTCGCTACCAGCACAGGACAGAACTGCGACGCGTGGGTCGGGAGCCTCCGCCGCGGCGAACGCGGCACAGATCGCGAACGGGACGAGTAATGCCGAAGCGAGGACACGGTTCATTTGTATCCCTCCATGCTGTCGGTGCGCCGAAGCCGATCGAAGATCCACTTGCCGCTCGGCAATCTGACGAGGTTCAGCAGATACCAGCGATCGACGGTCACATAAGGTGGATTCTCGCGGGAGGTGATGCTCTCGAGCTCGCTCCGGATTTGCGCGAGACCATACTGGGCCGAGGACGATCCCACCGCGCCGCTCGCGTCCACATCCCCGGTCAGGTTGGCCTGAGCGAGCTTGCGAATCTCGGCGATGGAGATCTGCGCCTCGGGAACGGACGTACTCGCCGCTACATCGTCAGCGAGCAAACGAATCAATGAGCAGCGCTCGAGTACACGCGCCGTATGGCTCACGAATACGGGGGCTGATTGGTGCAAGTTCGTGCTCGCGTCCGCGGACGTCGCCGCAAACGAAACATGGTCCGCTGCGAGCGCGAGCGCCTGCTTCACGCCAAAGCCGTCGGGAGAGTCCGTGGCCTCCGCGGCAGACGCGACGTACTTTTTCATTTGCGGAAGATCACCGCTTGCGCCGGCACGTTGTGCCATATCAATCGCTTCGCGGGCTCGACTTTCTGCCTGAGCCAAGTAGCCGACGTGATTCGGCGTGGAGGGCACGGCGGTCAGCGCGTGTCCGACGTGCACGTGCGCAATCGTCGGTGGCCGCGAGACGCATGCGGTGACACACAGCGCGGATACCGAAATCCATACGCCCGCGCATCTCATTTGGGCAGATCCCGAGCGACCCGGAACCCGACGCTGTTGCTGCGATAGCCTGCTTCGAACCGATTGCGGTAGGCGGCGCGAACGTATTGCGGCGAGGTGAACCAAGAGCCGCCGCGCAACTCGCGCTCGCCGCATTCGGACTGCACCCATGCAGAGCCGTCGGTCGGCGCGTTTTCATAATTGTCGTGCCAGCAGTCCTGCACCCATTCGAAGACGTTCCCGAGCATGTCGTTCAGGCCGAATGCGTTCGGTGCGAAGGTGCCGACGGGTGCGGTGTAAATAAATCCATCGCTGCACGCATACGCGTCCCAGCCCGAGTACCGCTGCGCGGCGGTCGCGTCCGCCACGTTCGCGGCGGCACAGGCTCCGGCAATGTTGTCGGCCCACGGCTGCTCGGCGGCAGATCCCGCGCGAGCGGCGTACTCCCATTCGGACGCGCTCGGCAGCCTGTACCGTTGCCCGGTCTTGCGGGATAGCCACGCCGCGTAAGCATTGGCGTCCTCCCACGAAACACAGACGACCGGATGCGCAGCGCTCTGCGGGAAACCCACGTTGCTCCAGTTCAGCTCGGCGCGACTGACCCATGCACCGTCATAGCTGGCACAGTCGTTCATCTCCCGCCCGGTCGCGTCGACGAACTCCGCGAACTGACCGCGAGTCACCTCTTGGACGCCAAGCGCAAAGGGACGGGCGAGCACTACCGTGTGCTGAGGTCCTTCGACGGCTGCTGTTTCCGAGCCCTGCGCAAAGCGCCCGGGCGCAAGCACTTTCATCGTGGGGCAGCTCTCGCAGTCGCGAAACGATGTCCCCGGCGCGTTCGGCGTGACACCTTCGTCCATCTGCGACCGATAGATCCAGTAGCCTGCGATCAGAGCGGCCAGTGCTGCCAAGACCGTCAGCGCGCCCGCTCGCCAGCCGTGCGTCCGTTCAGCCCGTAGATCCTGCATGAACTGCTCGACGCTGAGCGTTCGCTTCGCGCGATCGAATTGCAGCCCATCGATCAGTGCGCGGAACTGCGCACGCGAGAGCGGCGAGCGGAACACGGGTTTCATACCCGCGTCCCGTGCATCCGTTGCGGGTCTGCGATCGAACGGATGTACGCCCGTGAGCATCTCGTACGCCATGCAGCTCAGCGCATAGACATCGTCCCGCGGGTCCGACGGAGCGCGCTCGAGCATCTCGGGACTCGCGTAGGAAGGCGTCACGCCGCTCAGCCGCGGGGTCTCACCGTCCTCCGGCGGCGCGGTGTTGCCGCCGGCTCGTCGCATCGCGCCGGCGACGCCGAAGTCGATCACCTTCACCTCGCCGGCGTCCGTCACGATGACGTTCCCGGGCTTGAGATCGCCGTGCACGATCCCGTTCCTGTGTGCACACGACAGGGCCGCCGCGATGCCACTCAATATGTGCATCGACTCCTCGAACTTCAGTTTCGAGGCGGCCATCGAACCCAGCTTCTGCTGCAGCGACCGCCCGGCGAGGTATTCCATGGTCATGAACACCAGCTCGCCATCACGATCGCAGTCGAGGACGCGGACGATGTTCGGGTGCCAGAGCCGCTGCAGCTTCATGGCCTCGCGCTGGAGCAGAGCGAGTGAGCGCGGATAGTTGTGGAAAGAGGTGGTCAGCAGTTTCACGGCAACGAATACGTCGTCCGAGCCCCCTTCGATCCGTCGCAAGTCGATGGCCTTGTAAATGCGGCCCATCCCGCCCTCGCCCAGCAACTCCAATAGCTGGAAGCGCTGCTTCAGAACCTTGCGCTCGGCAAGTGTGAAGGAACGTGGGCGAGCACTGAGAGGCATGACGACAGGGGGTGCGGGCCGCTCGCCATCCGTAAAGAACTCGGTCGCATCACTCGAAGCGGCGTAGCTCTTGTTGGCCGCGGTCACCCCGAGACATCCGTGGATCTTCTCCGAGATCTGCTCGCGCACTTCGTAGGGCAGCCCGGAATACTCATGCGCCTCATCGAGCCACGCGAGCATCGTCACCGGATCGGTGACGTTTTCTGCGAGCTGCCGGTCCACCTCGGCCAGCAGCTCGTCTCTCGACAGTGATCCCGTGTCGAACGACCGCAAGGTGCGCAGGAACTCTGACATATCGACCCCCGTGAGCCACGGGACGCGTCGCCATCGATTGCTATGAATGTGCTGTGGGCCGCGTGCGGCTACTCAATTCCTGCCGCGAATCATCTGCAAGCACGGACTCGAGGTTAGCGCGGCCCCATAGCTCGAACTAGACAACGACGGCTTCGACGAGGGCAATCGAAGCCGTCGTTCGGACGAGTCGCTGCAGAGAAAATCCACTCTGCGCCAGCAGGTGCTCGAGCTCTTCCGGCGTGCGCTCGCGAGCCGCGCCGAAGTACGCCAGCATGTGCAGATCGAAGAGTTTCGCAGCAGCCCCGTCCGCGTCATCGGTCACGAGATATTCGACGATGAGCAGTTTCCCGCTGCGCGGGAGTGCTGCATGGCAGTTCCGAAGAATGCGCGTGACATCACGATCGTCGAAGTCGTGGTTGATCCGACTCAACGTTGAAGGCGCGCGCGTCCGCCGGGTGACTTCGAAGATGGTCGAAGAACTTCGCATGATGTGCGAGCTCGAAGGCACACGCTCCGCTCTTTGTCGCGTGGTAGAGCGGCCCCCACGCATCCCAGCACAGCAGGTCCGCAATCCCCAACTCGGCGATCACGGAAACGGCGCGTACGATCGCGTGGCCGCTGAGCAAAGACAGCACACTGGTGAACGACGGCGATCCATCGGTGCCACCCGAATCAGTAGTGAGTTGAGTCATCGGAATAGCCGCTGGTGACTCACCTCAGATTGCCCGGCGGGTTCATTCGAGCACTACTTCCTTCCGCCACGTGCCGGCACTCACAAAAGTAAGTGACTGCGACCGAGCCGCGGCGGCAGCGTGGCCGTAAACAACGCAGCGCCTCCGCTTCGGGTCCGTGACTTGCTGAAGAAGTCGGGTCAGGGAGGCTCCGATATGTTTCGCCAGTTTCGGCACCCGCTATGCGCATCGATCATTGCCCTCGTTGCCGGTTGCGGAGGTGGAGGCGGTAACGATTCCTCCGATCCACCGCCGGCGCCACCGGCTGTCGCAGTGGCTCCGTCGATCAGTACGCAGCCTACGGATCAGAGTGTGGCCGCCGGCGCGACCGCGACATTCAATGTTGTCGCCACGGGAACAGCCCCACTGAGCTATCAGTGGCAGAAGGCGGGTACTGCAATTTCGGGCGCTACAGCTGCGAGCTACACGACCGGGCCTGCAGCGGCAGCAGACGATGGCACGATGTTCACCGTGGTTGTCAGCAATGCCGCCGGCAACGTTACGAGCAGCGGCGCCAAGCTGACCGTCGCCTCTTCAGCAACTGCACCGTCGATCACGACACAGCCCGCGAGTCAGAGCGTCGCGACGGGCAGCACCGCGACGTTCACCGTTGTCGCAACGGGCACAGGACCGTTGAGTTATCAATGGAAAAAAGGGACTAGCGATATCGCTGGCGCAAGCTCTGCGAGTTATACGACGCCTGCGACTACAGCTGCAGACAACGGGGCCGCGTTCTCCGTCGCGGTCAGCAATTCTGCGGGTAGTGTCACGAGTGCTGCCGCCACCCTCACCGTCACCGCCACGGCGCCGCCACCACCACCGCCGCCCACATCGTCCATCGACGTGACGACGTACAAGTACGACGTCTCGCGCTCGGGCCAAAATTTGTCCGAAAGCGTACTCACGCCGGCAAACGTGACCTCGTCGAAGTTCGGCTTGCGATACAACCTGGTCGTGGACGGCAGAGTGGATGCACAGCCTCTGTATCTCTCCGATCTCACGGTGGGCGGCAGCGCGCACGATGTCGTCTTCGTGGCGACCGAGCACAATTCCGTGTATGCGTTCGACGCCAACACCGGCACAAAGCTGTGGCAGGTCTCTCTGCTCGGCAGCGGCGAAACGCTCAGCGACTCGCAGGGATGCAACGCGATCACGCCGGAGATCGGCATCACGTCGACGCCCGTGATCGATCGCAACGCCGGTCCACACGGCGCGATGTATGTGGTCGCCATGTCCAAAGGGGGAAGCACTTACCACCAGCGCCTCCACGCATTGGACGTGACTACCGGCGCCGAGCTCTTCGGCGGTCCGGTCGAAATCACGGCGACGTTCTCGACACCCGGGGGCTCGGGCACGACGTTCGATCCGGGACAATATGCCGAACGCGCGGCCTTGCTGCTCCTGAATGGCACGGTCTACACGAGCTGGACTTCGCACTGCGACCAACAGCCGTACACCGGTTGGGTCATTGCCTTCAATCAAACGACGCTGGCGCGCACGGGCGTTCTCGATGTCGCTGCGAACAGCGGCGGCCTCGGCCCCGCGATCTGGATGTCCGGGAACGGCCCCGCGGCGGATGCGGCCGGCAACATTTATCTGGCGACCGGCAACGGCGTGTTCGAGACGACACTGGACGCCAATGGGTTCCCGAACAAGCAGGACTACGGCAATTCCTTCCTGAAGCTCGCGACCACCGGCGGAACGCTGAAGGTGGCTGACTACTTCACCATCTCGAATACGATCGCCGCCTCCAGCTCGGATCTGGATCTGGGCGCATCCGGCCTCCTGCTGCTTCCGGACCTGACCGATGCCAACGGCGCGGTCCGTCACCTGGCGATCGGGGCCGGCAAGGACCGCATCATCTATGTAGTGGATCGCGACCAGATGGGCCGCTTCAATGCCTCGTCGAACAACATCTGGCAGCAGCTGTCCGGTGTGCTCACGGGCCAGGGGCTCGGCACGCCGGCGTACTACAACGGCACCGTGTACATGGGCAACATCGGCGGCACGCTGAAGGCATTCAAGATCGCGAGCGCAAAGCTCCCGACTACTCCCACGTCGCAGACGCCGAACCAGTTCCGGTATCCGGGCACGTCGCCCTCGATATCGGCGAACGGCACGTCGAATGGCATTGTATGGTCGTACGAGAGCGCGAATCCCGCGGTCATGCATGCCTACGACGCCAACGATCTTTCGCACGAGCTCTACAACACCGAGCAGGCGGCGAATGGTCGCGATCGATTCGGCGCCGGCAACAAGTTCATGGTGCCCACCGTGGCCGAGGGAAAAGTTTTCATCGGCAGCACCAACAGCGTGGGCGTGTTCGGGTTGCTGCCCTGAGCTGAGAGGGAGTCGCTTGCGGTCGGCGGGCTCGCCGGATAAGTACAAAGTCCAACTTGCCTCGGCACCGCTCAAGGGCACGGCTGCAATTTGAAACGGTGCGCGCGATATTTCCCGGACAGTGCTTGCGTTCGCCGCAGTGTCGCGCCATCCCGGTGTGGCCATCGCCGTCGCGAGCCTCACCGATCAGAAATTGGCGCCGATCGGTGTGTTGCTCGCGGTACTCGTGAGCGCGGTGGCGGTGGTGCCGTACAAGATCTGGCGGAAGCGCACTGAGCCCGAACGACGTGTCAGCCGAAGAGTCGCACCGAGGTGAGCGTCGCCACCCCCGATCCGTTCTTGTTGGGCACGATGATCAGGCGAAAGTGCGTTACGCCACGCAAGTCGACGCCGATGTTCTCGCATTGATACGTCGATCCGCGCGGACTGAAGTTGTATTCCTGAACGAATGCTTGCCGGTAACTGCGGCCACCATCCGTGGAGTATTCGGCAAGCACTTCCTGTGTACGCTCGCGTTGCGCTTCCTCGACTTCGAATGCCACGTGCGCAATGTGCTGCGGCTCATCGAACTGAAAGACGATTTGCTCACGGACGTTCGACTGCGCGCCGGCCCATCGCGTCGCGCCTTTGCCGGAGGTGCCATCCAGCATGTGCTCGAGAGGATGCTCGGGATTCTCCGACGAAAAATGAATCGTGGCGCAGCCGGCCAAGTCGAGCTCGGTGAGATGGGAGGGCTCGCGGGCTGCGGCGTCGCTCTGCTCGGGCATGAGATGTTTGCGCAAAGAGCTTTTGTTTCCGCGCGACATGGCGCCTCTCGGGACGAAGAACACTTGCATTCCTTATCCGCCCAAACGCACACGCGCGCCAGCTCCACCCTGAACTTCGGTGCGGGGCGTCCAATCGGTGCGCAAACAAGCCGATCGGATACGGGCGAGAGCGCTCAATAGCGCTCTCACCCGCTCATTTGCGCCAGATCAGGTGCGGCCCGGACGGTCTCGGTCGCGTGTCCCTGTGCTCTTCCCTGGCTTGGCCCGTGTGTCCTCGATCTCGACCTCGGTACGCCGAACGGTGTCATCGACGTCCTCGACACGCGCCGCCGCGGTCTTTCGTACACGCACTTCCTCCTTGACGCGCGCCTCTTTCGCGATCACCGGCTCTTCCGCGCGCTCCGCAACCTCGAGCGTGCGCTCCTGAAACAAATCTTCCGGCGAGCCCTTCGGCACCGGCCGCGTGGGTGCATCAACAGGGCGACGCTCCACTTCGACTCGCTCCTCACGCAGCTGCACTTGCTCGCGCACGGGCTCTTCAACGATGTAGGAGCGAACGCGAACCCCGCCGCGATTCACTTCGCGCTTGCCGATGCGCAAGCGTTCTTCCATGACCGGAATGGCCTGCTCCGCGCGCCTCTCGCGGCTCGGTTCCGCAGCCTGATCGGGAGCCGGCTCCGGCATGGGTCCGCCCTGCCACCCTTCGGTTCGCCATTGTGCTGCACGCTCGTCCAAATCAATTGCGCCCGCGCGCTCGAGGCATGCGATGGCGTCGTCGACGCCGTCATCTTCCACTGACGCGGTGAGCACGGAGTTGCCACGCCGCAGGCTCTCGTCGAGCGTGGCGCGATCGTCGTCCGGCATGAACATTTGCTTCACATGCGCCCAGAACCCGCCGCGGTGGGTGTCGGACTGCGTGGACAATTCGCTCGAGCTCTGGTCGACGATGCTGATCTGTTCGCGCTCGATGCCCAGGTCCAGCAAGCTGTCGCGCGCGTTCTGTGCGGCGTCCTGCGTGTCGAATACTGCAACGATCGTTCGGGAGGTCATTAGGGCTTCCTCACTGTAATAGTAGTAGTGATAGTCAGTGCGCCGCCTTGCGCGACAAGAACCGCAGCCGTTCCGGGCGTGGGTGAATGGAGTAGAGGAATCAGGCGCGACCCGCGCCGGACTCGCGAGTCGGCGGTGGCGTTGACGCTCGCGTCCCCGCGCTCTCGCCCGACGAAGCGATATCGGTCGCGCCCGTCCCTTGCAGCACCTCTTTGGCGCGCAGGATCTCGCCCGGCGTTTCGCAGTGAACCGAGAGCAGCACGCCGCCGCTTTTGACGCGGCCTTCATAACGCCTGGCTTCGTATTCCGGGATTCCCAAACCCGCGAGCGCGCCGATCAGACCGCCGACGGCACCGCCTGCACCGAGACCGGCGAGCCCCGCGACGAGCGGCCCCGCTGCAATGAGCGGCCCCACGCCGGGAATGGCCAAACTGCCGAGGCCGACGAGAACACCGAGGGCTCCGCCGAGCACTCCGCCTGTCGTCGCGCCAGCGGCCGCGCCTTCCGGCGCCTTGGTCTCCTTGGTCACCGCGAATTCGCGCGTGCTCTGTTGATCCGGCATGAGAACCGAGACGTCTTGCGAGGAGAACCCGGCCTCGATCAGCGTGTTCACCGCTCTCTCGGTCTGAGCGGTGGACGCATAGATACCAAAGACCGCGCGATTTTTTGCTGCCATCAATGCAATCTCCCGGGAGAGTGGTTCGAGGAAGGCGCGGGACGCGCCGCGTGAGATTGCAACGGGCCGGCGCGAGCGGGAGTTCCGATGGTGAGTCAGTTCTTCAGGAACATCGCAGTCCCTCGACTCGTTTCGAATACACCTCGCCGCGGACGACCGAGCACCGATGACCGAACGAACAGAAATCGATACGACGATTCCCCTCGCTGAAGAGCGCGTCGCGATCGGCAAGCGCTCCGTGGAAACGGGGCGCGTACGCATCCGTACGGTTGTGGACGAGAAGCTGGCGCGCGTCAGCGAAGAGCTCGAGCGCGATGACGTGACGATCGAGCGTGTGCCCGTGAACGAGGAAGTGACTCAGGTGCCCGAGATTCGCGAGGAAGACGGCGTGTTGATCGTTCCGCTTCTCGAGGAAGTGGTGGTCGTGGAAAAGAGACTGGTGCTCAAGGAAGAGTTGCGCGTAACACGAATGCGCAAGCGCGAGCGCGTCGAGCAGGCGGTGCGGCTCAAGACGATGGATGCCGACGTGCACCGGGTGCACGGCGCACCTCCTTCTGACTCCGCAAGCGAATCCCCGGACCGCGACGTGGAAAGCGTGCAGAGCACGCCGCGGCTGCGGCGGAAGGAACCGCCGACTCCGCGCCGCGGGTGATCAGGAGCGCGACAAGCCGTTGGGAAATTGCCGCGCGATTTCGCTCGCGACGCGAGACACGTCCTGATCGGCGTCGACGACCACGGCACGGCGCGGCTCTTCCAGCGCCGCAAACTGCGAATCGAGCAGCGCCGGATTGAAGAAGTGGCCTCCTCGTTGCGCGAGCCGCGCACGGACCGCCTCGTGAGACACTCTCAAGTAGACGAACTGCACTTCATCGCGCCTCAGCTGATCGCGATAGGCGCGCTTCAGAGCAGAGCAGCTGACGACGGCGCGGCCTTTGCGCGCGATGACCTGCGAGATCGCACGCGCGAGTGATTCGAGCCACGGCTGTCGATCCTCATCCGTGAGTGGAATGCCCGCATGCATCTTTTTCCTGTTGGCATCCGAGTGAAAGTCGTCTCCCTCGATGAATTCGCAGTCCCACAACCGGGCAAGCTCGCGCCCGACCGTTGTCTTGCCGGCTCCTGAAACGCCAAGGACGACGATGACTCGGCAACTCGTGCTCATGAGACTCACTCGGCGAGGTCGATCACCACCTTGACGTCATTCGGACGCCGCTGCAAGGCCTCGTTCCAACGCTCGAGCGGAACATGGCGTGAGATCAGCGCCGCGAGCCACGCCGGATCCGCGCGTTCGAGCGCCTGCGCCGCCGCCTCGTAATGCCGCCGATTGGCGTTCACCGAACCGAATACCACGTCGTTCTCGAGCACGATGCTGCGATTCAGCTTACCGATATCGACCTCAACAGAGTGACCTGCGGCAGACACGCCGACCAGGCACGTGACGGCGCCCGGCGCGTTGTGGCCGATCACATCGAGCACCACGGCTTCGGCGCCCGTGCATTCCAGGATGATGTCCATCGGGCTTCGCTGCAGTAGTCCCGGCAAGTCGCGGCTGGCGTACTGGGCACCCAGCGCACGCACGAGCTCGGGCTTCAGACCTGCCGTTTCACGATCGAAGACGCACACGTCGAGCTGTCGCTGTTTGGCCAGCAGCGCCGCGAGTAGACCGACCGGTCCGGCACCGGTCACGAGCACCGTCTCGGGCCGCCAATGCGCACGATGCCCGATACGCTCGATGTGCTCCCAAGCCTTCGCCACGATGCTCGTCGGCTTGAGGAGCACGGCAAGCTTCTGCAGTTGCTGTGGCACTAGCACCAAGTACTCCGCCTCCATGTACGCGCTCTCTGCGCAGAAGCCATCGAGCTCCTTGATGCCGTGTTCGGTATAGCGGCCGTTGCGACACATGTCCCACTCGCCGACGGCGCAGCTCGAGCACGGCACGGGATCGGGATGCCGCACGATGGGTACCACGAGATCGCCCGCTGCGAGTTGTGCTGAAGAAGGAGCCGAAACCACGCGCGCCACCGCTTCGTGACCCAGCACGAAATGCGAGCGGCCGGGGGGCGCCCAGCCATAGCGGCCCGCGATGATCTCTCGGTCCGTGCCGCAGATGCCGACTGCGAGCGGATGAAGAAGAACCGCAGCCTCGCGCGCGGGGACCAGATCGACTTGCGCAAGGCGCGCGGACCCGGAAATTCCAGGCTGAACAGTCAACGCACGCACGCTTCGACGAATCGACTCCACGTAAACGAGACCGTCACGCGAGGACAGAGTTCTCGACGCGCTCACGCCGTCGCTCACCCACGATATTGGCTCTGAAACTTCGGGCGCGCGGCGGACCAATGTGTAATCAACTCCTACAGATTCCACCCCTGCTCGCTGCAATGATGGCGATGACTGAACACCTCTTCTCATTCTTAGGGAGACTATCTGTGGAAGCGACCGCAACTGGGCCCAACCGAACCGGGGCCGCAATCAACCCGCAGGGGGTCGACTCGATGTTGGAGGCGGTGAGCGAGCTGTCGCCGCCGATGCCGATCAGCACTCTGCGAATGGACATGGAACGGCAGCGCTACATCACCGAGTCGGAGAGCGTCGGCTCGATTCCTCCGCCCAGGTCACCGGCGAAGACCTCGAAGCGTGCGGCGCAAGTCGCGGACGGCGCGAGCCTGAGCATGCTGCTCGACAAGCTCGGCGAACGCATCGCCTTCGAGCGATCGGGAGCTCGCCTCTATGGCGCGCTCATCACGAAGTGTCTCGCGCTCGTCAATGCTGGCGAAGCTCCCTTGCCGCCTGCCGAAGACATCTCGGATGCAGACGCTGCAACGAGCGGGCAGTCCGCGATCGAGACGCTCCGGCAAATTCAATCCGAGGAGCTTGCGCATTTCCGCATGCTGAGCGAGCCGGTCTCGGACACCTATCGCTGGGCACCTGGCACGGAGCTCGTGCGAGCCGCCGTCAAGGCTGCCTGAGCGCTCGAAGCTCGACCGGTTGGAGGAAGGAGCTCGCGGGGCGCCGCGAGCTCCCCCGACACTCCGTAACGGAACCTCCTCATACCTCGGCAGTCGAGGTATGCTAACGGCGAAATACCTCGACCCAAGAGGTATCGGAGGGGGCGTATGGCCCAGTCCAGTGCGTCACTGATGTCCGGCGTGCCGGAGCTATTGATTCTGCGGCTGCTGGCCCGCGACGACATGTACGGCTACGAGCTGGCGCGACAGATTCGGGCAGTAACGACTGATGCCATTTCGGTCGGCGAGAGCGTGCTGTACCCGGCACTCCACGCGCTGGAGAAGCGTGGCCTGGTCCGTGGCAAACGCCGCACTGTCGATGGCCGCACGCGCGTGTACTACTCGGTGACGGCCAAGGGCCGCCGGCGGCTCGAACATCTCACCCTGCATTGGCGTCGCATCTCCGATGGGGTCGAAGCCGTGCTGGAGGGGACGCGCCATGCATGAGCTTCGCTTTGCCGGCATCGCCGAGCAGCTCTTGCGTGCCGGGGTTGCGCCTCGCCACGTGCGACGAACGGTGTTCGAGCTCTCGGGACACTTTCAGGACTTGCTCGAGGAGCTGCGTACGCGCGGTCTCAGCGAGCAGGATGCAGAAGCCGAGGCGTCGACGCGGCTCGGCGCCGAGGCAGTAGTGGCCGCCGTTCTGGCGCGGCCGGAACTGCGGTCCTGGATGCGTCGGTGGCCCCTGGTTGCGTTTGCGATGGTCCCCCTCGTGACGTACGCGGCACTCTTCGTCGGGACGCTCGCGTTGCTGGTCGTTTGCCTCGAGCTCGCAGAGAAGGCTTTGGGCACTCCATTCGCAGCTTCCAGCGGCATGCAGTACGTCGCAGCGTCGTTTTTGAAGGCCATCGCATGGCTCCTGCCAGCGAGCGTTGGTGCCTTGTGCTGTGCCATCGCATCTGCGAGACGGGCGCCGCTGCTGTGGCCCATCGTCGGCGTCGCGCTGATCGCCTTGCTTGGCGCCACGACCAACGTGCAACTGGACCTGCCGCCGCTCGTCGCCAAACCGGCACTCGGCGCCGGAATCGGCTTCAGCACGGAGGCAATGTCCCTTCCCCTCCTTCGGGCCGGGGCAACTTTTCTCGCGGTAGTTCTGCCCTACATTTGGCTCGGCCGCGTCCGAGTCCGTGCGGAGTAGTGCGCAGCCTTTGTCGCGAACCGCATGGAGCGCGTTCTTGTTTTTCTCGCGGCTGTTGCCGCGCACGTCGCGCTGATCGTGCTGCTCGCGACAGATCGCCCGCGCCGGGAGGAACGGCCGGCTGAGGAGAGTCGAATGGTTATCGTGTTCCTTCCGCAAGAACCGATCGCACGCAGCGCGAGCTCCGAACCCTCGCCGCAAAGCCCGCGCAGCTCGCGCCGCGTAAGACCCTCCCCGCCTCGTGCACAGGATTCTCCCGCCGAGACCAGCGCGATCGACGAATCACTTCAGCGCGGAAGCGCCCCGCAGCCCCCTACTCCATCGATAGACTGGTCGCGCGAGTCGCAGCTCGCCGCCCAACGACAGGTCGACGCGCTGGAGTCCGCCCGCCGGCGGGCCCGTGGCTTTACGCCGAGCGAACAGGATCGCAAGCGCGCGACACCCTCCGTGCCCACGCCGGAGTTTGATTGGGACCGCTCGCATACTGAGCGCATCGAGCCCATCCCGACCGGCGGCATGCTCATCCATCTCAACGAGCGCTGCGTCGTTGCGATCGTCCCCGCCATCATTCCCGTCTGCGCGCTCGGCAAGATCGAAGCGCGCGGCGATCTGTTCGACCACATGGACGACACGCCGCAGTTGGGTGACTTGAAATAGGCCGGTGCGTCTCGCCGGCTGTTATCGCCGGTTTTCTGACGGTGTGAGATTTACAGCCGCCTTCCCGTGCGCCAAGTCTGCCGGGACTGACACGTGATCATGCACGACGAGCCAAGTGCCATCGATTCGCCGGAAGCACGCCGTCCACCGCAGCCACATGTCCATGGCGTGACCGTTGGCCAGCGTGCCGCTCACATGATTCAGGCTGTGAACGAAGGCGAGATCACCGTTCGTCGTGACGTTCAACTCGCGAAGCTCGTAGGCGAGGGAGCCGGTGTGTACAGCGAAGAACTCTTCCCACGCTCGACGCTTGTTCTCGTGCCCGGCGTATCGGAGAGGCGGATCCATGTCGAATGAAACGTTGCTGGCGGCATAGAGAGACAAGACGGCGTCGATGTCTTTTGCGCGAACCGCCCTCGTCCAGTCCTCCACCCGCTGTCGAACGACCGCTTCAGTCATCGCTTCCTCCGTTGCAGTTCGACCCCGCTCAGCGCTTGCATTCCCACAGCGTATGACCGACACCGATCGAATCGATTTCCCTGACGATACGCAAGCCCGCGGCCGCCACCCAGTGCTTCATCTCGCTGCTGTGATACATCTTGCTGTTGCCGTTCGCGAGACACGCGAAATAGAGCGACGTGTTGTGCAGGGTGAATGCGGCGGCTTCCTGTTCTTGGCGATCCCAGTACGTTTCGAGGATGTAGAGGGACGTCTTGGCGTCCATGGCGGCGTGGGCGCGTTTCAGCAGGCTCACGATCTGTGCGGCCGAGAAGCAATCGAGGAATTGGCTCATGAAGATCGCATCCGCCCCTTTGGGCCACGCAGCAGCATCGCTCAGCAGATCGATGGGCTGACACACGACGCGCTCCGACATGCCTGCGGCTCGAATATTGCGCTCCGCCTTCTCGAGCTGACCCGGCAGATCGAGAATGGTGACGTACACGTGAGGATCGTGCGCGACACATCGCAGCGCCCACTTACCCGTATTACCGCCGACGTCCAGCAGCCGGGCGATGGGTCGATCGAACACCAAAGGCAACACGCTCGGGAACGCGAGATCCGAATAGAAATGGTCGAAGGCGAACCAACTTCGCTGCACGGCTTGCGGCAGCTGCGCGAGACCCTCGTAAATCGTGCCCCATTTGCCGAACACCTGGAGCCCTTTGGGCTTTTGTTCGACGATGGCGTCCGTGAGATAGCGCATCCCGTCATAGCAGACGTCCGCGACGAAGTTGAGGTTGACGCTCGTCAGCTCGTCCTTCAGCAGGAAGTAGCCCGTCTTCGTAAGAGTGAACCGGCCCTCGTGCGACAAGGCGACGATGCCTGCGCTCAGCCCCGCTTCCAACAGAACCCGGGTGCCGTATTCGGAGATCTCGAGAGACTGCGCGATCTCAGTCGCCGTCACGCCGGCACGATTCGTACGCAGCGTGTCGAGAATGCCGAGCCGGCGCATCGCCATGGTGGCTTGAAAAACGAGGGGACCAAAGGCGATCCGTTGTGCCTCGGTTTTGGCCTCTGCGGCCGTCTTTTCGTCGGACGGTTCGTACGTGATCATCTCTGAAGCGCTACTCACTCCTGGGTTTGGTGGCGGAGCATGCCACGGTCGCGGCTACGATTGCTCTGCCGCCGATCGCACGATCATGATCGAGCTGCGAGCCCCGAAGAATAGCCGGATGGAACACGGCACATGACAAACGCCGCGAATGCGCCGATGGGCGCAAACATCAGCGCAGGAGGTGCCACGTTTCGCGTGTGGGACCCCACGGCGCACAGCGTGACCGTACGCGGCAACTTCAACGGCTGGAGCGATCAGCAACTCACGCGGGGGGAGCCCGGGTTCTGGTCGGCATTCATCCCCGGCGTGAAGGAAGGCGATCAGTACAAGTTCTTCGTCGACGGCCGCGGATCGACCTGGTACAAGCGCGATCCTTTCGCGCGCGCGCTCACGCGTGACCCGCCGTTCCCCAATTGCAACTGCATCGTTACGCAGGCGCGCTCGTTCCCCTGGCACGACGCCGGTCACCGGCCGCCGCCGTTCAACGAAATCGTGCTCTATCAGCTGCACGTCGGTGCCTTCTATTCGACGGACTCGCAAGGCAACGACGTGCGTCGCCAGCGCCCCGGACGCTTTCTCGACGTGCTGTTCCTGATCGACCATCTCGTCGCGCTCGGCATCAATGCCGTGCAGCTCATGCCGATCCAGGAGTTCGCGACGCTGCGGTCGCTCGGGTACAACGGCCTCGACTACTTCTCGCCCGAGATGGACTACACCGTCGATCCAACCGCTCCCGAGCACACGCGCTATCTCAATGAAGCGAATCGCTTGCTCGCGCGGCGTAACCTGCCGCCCTTCCGCGCGAACGATCTCGACGGGCAGACCCAGCAGCTCATGGCCTTGATCGATCTGCTGCACCTGAATGGCATCGCCGTGATTCTCGATGTCGTCTACAACCACGCGGGCGGCGGGTTCGATGACGAGAGCATCTGGTTCCACGATCGCCAGCCGTCGGGCGACAACAACCGCAGCCTCTACTTCACCGATCAAGGCTGGGCCGGCGGCCTGGTGTTCGCGTACTGGAAATCCGAGGTGCGGCAGTTCCTGATCGACAACGCCGGCTTCTTCTTCGACGAGTATCACATCGACGGGTTTCGCTTCGACGAGGTCACCGTCATCGATCGCTACGGCGGCTGGCGATTCCTCCAGGACCTCACCGCGACGCTTCGGTATCGCAAGCCGGAGGCCATTCTGATCGCGGAATACTGGGCCGACCAAAGCTCGGTTCTGCGCCCGCAAAGCGAGTCGGGCGCCGGTTTCGATGCGGTCGTCGCATCAGGACTGCGAGGGGCATGCCGCGCGACGCTCGACGAGGTTGCGCACGGGCGCGATGCCCCGGTGAATCTCGAGCGCATCTCCGCAGCGCTGTATCCGTCTTTCGACCATGCGTGGCGGCAAGTCCAGCACCTCGAGAACCACGACATCGTTCGCTTGGACAATCAATCCGACCGCGCGCCACGAGTGCCCGCGGCTGCTGATCCGAGTAATCCTCGCTCTTGGTACGCCACGAGCCGCAGTCGAGTGATGAACGGGCTGCTCCTCACGGCGCCCGGAATTCCGATGCTCTTCATGGGCCAGGAAATCCTGGAAGACAAGTACTGGAGCGACAGCCCGAACTACTTCGCGGACAGCCTCATCTGGTGGGACGGGCTGAAGGTCGATAGCCGCATGCAAGATCACGGGCGGTTCATGCAGGACCTGATTCGTGTGCGACGCACGTATCGCGCCTTGTCGAGCGATCGCATACACGTCTTTCACGTGCACAACGACAATCGCGTGATTGCTTTTCATCGCTGGATCGAAGGCGTCGGCGCGGATGTCGTGGTCGTCGCGAGCTTCCGCGAGGATACGTGGTACTCGTACACGCTCGGCTTCCCACATGCCGGCCTCTGGCGCGAAGTGTTCAACAGCGACGTTTACGAGCAGTTTCCGAATCCGGCCGGATCCGGCAACGCGGGAGCGATCCAAGCCAATGGCTCAGCGCTGCACGAATTGCCGAGCTCCGCCTCCATCGTGATTCCTGCGAATTCGATTCTGATATTCGCGGCGTGAACGCCTCACACGCGTACGTCGCGCGCCGCGCCCAGAATCTCCGGAACGACTTCTGCGACATCGGCGGCGGTCGTTCGATGATTGATGAAACACGCCCTGAGCGCGAAACGTCCGCCGATCGAAGCGTTCGACAAGTACACGCGGCCTCGACCGATGACTCGTCTCAAAATCGCGGCATTGAGCTCGTCGAGATCGGCACTGCCGCTCTCGGGGGGTCGATAGCGGAAACAGACAGCGCTGAGCGCCACAGGCGCGAGCAGCTCCAGCTCCGGCGTGCGATGAATCGCTTCGACCAACTGCCGGGCATGGCGCAGATCCGAATGGATCGCCGCGCGGAATGCCTCGACACCGTGATACCGCAACGACAGCCAGAGCTTCAGGGCGCGAAAGCGGCGCGACAACTCGGCCGATTCCTCGAAGAACGCGAATCCCTCCACGGGATCCGACTCGAGCGAACGCGCGTATGCGCCCGTGAAGGAAAACGCGTTTCGCGCGGCCGCCGCGTTCTTGAAGAGCAGTACGCCGCAGTCGAGCGGCTGATACAGCCACTTGTGCGCATCCAAAGAAAGCGAGTCGGCGGCTGCAAGACCCGAAAACCGATCGGGCACGGCCAACGCCGCCAGCGCGCCATAGGCGCCATCGACATGGAGCCACAGGTCGTGCTCGCGACAAATGGCCGCGATCTCCGAGATCGGATCGATCGAACCCGTCGCGACGGTTCCTGCGGTGGCGACGACAGCGATCGGTGTGCGACCCGCCGCAAGATCTGCGGCAATGGCGGTGCGCAGACCCTCTGCTCTCATTCGGAATTGCTCGTCCACCGGGATGGAGCGGAGATTCGCGCGTCCTAACCCGAGTAGCGCAACCGCTTTCGGGATCGACATGTGCACTTCGCTGGACGCGTAGATCACGCCGGGACGTGCGCCCGCCTCGTTGGCCGGCAGCTTCGCCTCGCGCGCCATCGCGAGCGCCATGAAGTTGGCCGCGGACCCGCCGCCGCAGAGGCTGCCGGTGAACCCGTCGCACTTCATGGCGGCTGCGAGCCACTGCACGACCTGCCGCTCGATCGTGACTGCCGCCGGGGCGGATCGCCACGCCGTGACGTTCTGATTGAGAACGCTGGCCAACATATCCGCGAGCGCCGCCACCGGCTCACCCGAACCCAAAACATAGCCGTAGAAGCGAGGGGTCGGTGCTCGCGACATCGCAATCACATCTTCGAGCGCGTCGAGTGCCCGCGCTTGCAACGCGGCTGCGGGGTATGGCTCATCGAACCGAGCCGTCACGTCTCTGCCCGAGCACGGCGGAAAGCTGCGCGCGTCGTTCAGTTGCGCAAGAAAATCGGCGGCGAGAGTCGTGACGCGGTCCGCGAGCGAGCGAAACTCATCGCTCGAGAGATGGAGGGGATGCATGGGCGAGCCTCCGTGTCAGCGCGCGCTGACGTGTCTACTTCATCAATCCCCGCTCGGAATAGATGCGGCAGCCGAGCTCGGCGGAAAGCGCGCCGGCAACGCGATGGAGCGTCGTGATCAGCGCGCGCGGCGGCGGCGAGCCGATCTCCGCCGACGTGCCCACGATGCCGATGATGCCCACGAGCTCGCCGGCGTCGCGAAACACGGGCGCGGAGAGCGCGTTGATGCCGATGCGGATCTCGTCCAGCGCATCTTCGTAGAAGCGCTCGCGGATGGCGCGCAGTCGCGCCTCGATCGCACCGCGATCGGTGATCGAATATTTCGTGAACGTCGTGAGCTTGCGACCGAGCACGCGCTTGCGCCCCTGCTCGTCCGCAAACGCCAACGCGATGCGGCCTTGTGACGAGCAGTGAGCCGGAGGTCGGTTGCCGGGACGTGAGGTGATGGCCACACGATCCCGATACTCGACGCACGCGAGCACGACGGGCTCGCCGTTGGCCGGGACCGATAGCAACGCAGTCTGCTGCGTCTGATCTCGCAGCCGCGTCAGATACGGATCGGCGACCCAGCGTAGGTCGAACTGCTCGAGCGCTGACTCACCAAGCGCGAAGAGCTTGCCGCCCAACCCGTACTGCCCGGTGCGCGCGTCCTGCAGGACGACGCCCACCTGCTTCAACGTCGAGAGATGTCGATGCATGCGGGGCTTCTGCTCGCCGAGCTTGATCGCGAGCTCCGTGAGTCCCATCGGGCCATGCGAAGCCGAGAGCACATCGAGAATCCGAAACGCCATCTGCAGCGACTGCAGTCCCTCGGTCACCGGGCTCGGCGGCGCACCGCCCGCGGGGGCGCCGGCCCGCCGCGCTGCCGTTCTGGCTCTACTTCGGTTCAACATACGCGCTATAGTATACGAAACCGTGTTTCTCTCTCCGAAACGGACTGTAGCGGGGTGAGCGCGATGTTTCTCAAGAATTCCTGGTACGTCGCCGCGTGGGATCACGAGCTCATCGACGGCAAATTGCTGAGCCGCATGCTGCTCGGCGAGCACGTGCTGCTCTACCGGGGTGACAGCGGCAAGGTCGTCGCGCTCAACGACCGCTGCCCGCATCGCGGGGCACTGCTCTCCAAAGGACGGCTCGAAGGCGACGGCGTCCGCTGCATGTATCACGGCATCAAGTACGACCCCACAGGCAAATGCGTGCAGATTCCCGGGCAGGACATGATCCCGCCGAAGCTGCGCGTGCGCAGTTACCCCATCGTCGAGAGCGGGCATCTCATCTGGATCTGGATGGGCGCCGCCGAGAAGGCCGATCCCGCGCTCATCATCGACTTCCCGTATCTGCGCGATCCGACGTGGAAGGGCATTCCCGCCTATCTGCACTATGACGCGAACTATCTGCTCATCGTCGACAATCTGAGCGACTTCGCGCACCTCGCCTTCGTGCACACGAAGACGCTCGGCGGCTCCGAAGAGTACGCCTACGTCACGAAGCCCGTGAGCATCGAGCGCCTCGAACGCGGTTTCCGCGTGGAGCGCTGGCACATGAACAGCGATCCGCCGCCCTTCCATCGCAAGGTCATCCGGGACCGCGGCGCGAAGGTCGATCGGCGCAACATCGCGAATATGTTCGTCCCGGGTATCTTCTACATGGAGACGCTGTTCGCGCCGGCGGGCCAGGGTGCGGAACGCGGCAACACGGCGGGCGCGAAGGAGTATCGCAACTGCCAGTTCATGACTCCGGAAACCGAGCGCACCACGCACTTCTTCTGGTCGTACCTCAACAACTTCGAGGGGGACGATTCGACGATCTCGGTCTCGCTCCTCAATAGCCTCATCGAGGGGTTCATGGAGGACAAGGCGATCATCGAGCGGCAACAGCGCACGCTCGAGGAAGATCCGACCTTCCAGATGTTGGCCATCCTCGCAGATGGGCCTCTCACGCATTTCAGGCGTGTATTGGGGAAGCTGATCGAGGCCGAGCAGGCCGCCGGATCCGTCACGGGCACAGCGCCCGGAGCGGCCGTGGCCACTGCACCAGCGCAACAGGTGAACTGACAACAACAACGCTCGCGCGCCGCGCGGGCACGTTGCAAAAGGGGGACGAAGACCATGAGCCCTCGACAGACCCGGCGTGGCGCGGCCTGCGTCACCCTCCTTCTGGCCGGCGCAGGAGCCGCGGCCGTGGTGAACGCGCAGGGAGCTCTCGAAGAAGTGGTCGTCACCGCGCAGCGGCGCGAGCAGAGATCGCAGGATGTGCCGATACCGATCACTGCGTTCTCGGCGGAGTCACTGCGCCAGCTCTCGGTGAGCAACAGCAATGAGGTGGCCCAGCACACGCCGGGTCTCAACTTCGGTGCACCCGTCGGTCAGGGCAACAATCCCTCGCTCACGCTGCGCGGCGTGGGGCTGAACGACTTCAACGACAACAACGAGAGCCCGGTGGCCGTGTATGTCGACGAAATCTACTCCGCCGCCCTCGCCTCGCAGACTTTCCAGCTCTTCGACATCGATCGCGTCGAGGTGCTGCGCGGACCGCAGGGCACGCTCTTCGGACGCAACACCACGGGCGGACTGCTGCACTTCGTGTCGAACCGGCCCACGCGCGAATTCAGCGGCAACGCGCAGCTCGATTTGGCCCGCTACGACGACGTGGAATTCCAAGGCGCCGTCAGCGGCCCGTTGTCGGATCGGATCCAGGGGCGCCTCGCCGTCGCGCGTCACAAGGACGAGGGCTACTTTCAGAATGCGTTCGAAGCCGGCGGCGACCCGCGCAATGAAACGGACAGCTACGCGTATCGCGGCATGTTGAACTTCGATTTGAGCGACTCGGCGCATCTCCTCTTGAACTGGCACGGTGGCGAGAACGACGTGCTCGCCGCGGTCTACAAGCATCAGGGCACGAGCGGGGTGACGGATCCGTCCTGCTCACCGACGGACCCTGAGATGGATGATTTCGGGTACTGCGATGCCGGCAAGGATATCTGGTCGGGCGCCTATGACCGGCGCGGTCCGCTGAAGGTGCGCACGAACGGCGGCTACGTTCATCTCGACTGGCAGCTGCCGATCGGCCAGCTCATTTCGATTACCTCGCTCGACAATCTCGACAAGTTTCATGAGGAAGACACCGACGCCGGCCCGAACAACTTCGTCGCGCCGACGTTTACCGTGGACTCGCAGCAGTGGAGCGAGGAGATCCGCCTGGCACAGGACAGCGAGCGCGTTCATTGGGTGGCGGGTCTCTACTACTTCCATTGGAAGGCGGACGGTACGCAGATCCTGACTCTTCCCTTCCTGCAGGACTTCGGCATCACCACGACTGCGTTCGTCTTGGACACGCAGTATCGGCAGAAACTCGACAGCTATAGCGCGTTCGGCAATGTGGAAGTTCCATTGACAGGCACGGTCAATCTGATCGCGGGCGTGCGCTACACGAACGAACGCAAGACGTACGACTACGTGCAGATCGATCGCGACGGCGGCGTTCTCGAATCCGCCGGCCTGCCGCCGGAACCGGGCCTGGTGCTGCTCGACTTCCGTAGCGGCGCGCCCGGCGTCGGCGATCTCAACAAGCTCGACAAAGACGCCGTGTCCGGCAAGATCGGCATCGCCTGGAAACCCCGGGACGAGCTCATGCTCTTCGCGGACATCTCACGCGGCTTCAAGAGTGGGGGCTTCAATTCGGGCTTCGTGACGCCGCCGGCGCTGCCCTCGGGCGATCCGGACTTGAGCGTGATTCCGTACAAGAACGAGACGCTCACGGCATATCAGCTCGGCCTGAAGTCCTCATGGGGCGGCGGCAAGGTGCGCCTGAACGCGACCGCGTTCCACTATTCGTACGACGATCTGCAGGCCCTGACGTTCGTCGGCGTTTCGTCGTTCATCACGAACGCCTCGAATGCCACGATCGACGGCGGCGAGATCGAAATCGAGACCCGCCCGACGGAGAATTTCAGCGCGCGGCTCGGGGTGAGCCTGCTCGATGCCACAGCGGATCAGGTGGTCGACTCCTCCGGCGAGATTCTGCGCGACCGCCGGATGGTGCTGGCGCCGCGGTCCAACGTGACCGGCCTCGTGCGTTACAGCTCTCCGATCGGCGCGGGACGGTGGTACATCCAGGGCGATGCCGTATACGAGAGCCCGCATTTCTTCGACATCAAGAATCAACCCGTCTCCCGCCAGGCCGGCTACACTCTGATCAACGCGCGTCTGGGGTTCACCATGGCCGATGACAAATACGAAGTGGCCGCGTGGGGAAAGAACCTGAGCAACAAGCAATACGACATCTACACGTTCGATTTCACCGGGTCGTTCGGTTTCAATCAACGCATGGTCGGGACGCCGCGCTGGTATGGCATCGAGCTGGTCGCGCACTTCTAGCGCAGCGTGTGCTGCCATCACGCTCGCCCTGCTCGGGGCCGGCGCACAGCACGCATCCGCGCAGTTGCCTGCCGAGCCGCTCGTCGCGCAAAAGCTGCCGCCGCGGGGAGCCGGCCACTGGCTGTGGCTGAACGACTTCGCGTTTCCGCATCTGCCGGACGGCCGGGCCTACCTCATCGACGCGGATCAGGGCCGTATGCTGGGCATGCTCAGCACGGGCTTCAGCTTCGTCAGCGTTCTGATTCCGCGCGACCGGTCGGTGATCTATTCGCCCGAGACGTATTTTTCGCGCGGCACGCGCGGTGAGCGCACGGACGTCGTCACGCTCTATGACTCCGGAACTCTCGCGCCGCTCGGGGAGATCGTCATTCCGTCCAAGCGCGCCTCGGCGCTGCCCATGCAAGCCCTGCAGGTGCTGACCGACGACGATCGCTTCCTGCTCATCTACAACTTCACCCCTGCCCAATCGACCACCGTCGTCGACACGCGCAGCCGCAAGTTCGTCGGCGAGCTCGACACGGCCGGTTGCGCGCTCGTGTATCCCACTGGTCCGCGCTCGTTCTTTTCGATTTGCGCGGACGGCGGTGTGTTGTCGGTCACGCTGGACGATGCCGGCAAGATCGCGCGCCAAGTACACAGCGCGCCGCTGTTCAACGTACAAAAAGATCCGCTCACGGAGAAGGCCGTGCGGGTCGGGAATATCTGGTATTTCGTGTCGTACGATGGCGAGATGCACCCCCTCCACGCCGGCGGCACACGGCCTTCCGTGGGCACTCGCTGGTTTCTCGCTACTGCGGACGAACGTGCCGCGGGCTGGCGTCCAGGCGGATTGCAGCAGTTGGCGGTTCACCGATCCACCGGGCGTCTCTATGCGATCATGCATCAGGGCCCGCGCCAGACACATAAAGATCCCGGCAAGGAAGTCTGGGTATTCGACCTGAACACCCGCTCTCGCGTGCAGCGCCTGTCGATGAAAAACGAGGTGAGCTCGATCGAAGTTTCCCAGGATGATCGCCCGCTGCTCTACGGCGCGTTCCTCGGCAGCAGTACGCTCGACATCTATGATGCGTCGAGAGGCGATCATCTCCGCGCGGTCACGGACCTTGCGGCCACACCTGGATTGATCGTCGTGCCATGAGCATCGTGGTAGACCCGGCAATCGCTCTGCTGGCCCGAACGGCTCTGTCGTTGCTGTTCGTCGTGGCAGCGGCGCACAAGCTGCTGCATCTGAGCCAGTTCGTCGCAGTACTCGAAGCCTATGAACTTTCGGCTCCGCGCTTCAGCAGTGTGCTCGCGCGATTGCTGCCGCTTTTCGAATTGGCGGTGGCGATCGGCATTTGGATTGTGCCCACCCGAGTGTATACGTCGCTGCTAGCGGCCACGCTGTTGCTAATCTACGCCGCCGCAATTGGCATCAATCTCGCGCGCGGCCGCCGTGATCTGGACTGTGGCTGCACGGCGTTTGGTCGCCGTAGCTCCATCGCGGGATGGATGCTCGCACGCAATGCCGTTCTCGCCACAACAGCGGTGCTGGCTTCGGCGCCGGTCACTTCACGCACGCTCACGCTCACCGACGCACTGACCGTGGGCGGAGGACTTTGCGTGCTAACTCTTTTATATGCCGCTGTCGACGGTCTTCTGACGACCGCCACGAGCGCACGCCGTGTGGAGCTCCAGTCATGAACGCACTCGTCCTCTCCAACATTGTGCTGTGGTGTCTGGTCATCGTGCTCTCGCTGGTGGTGTGGGCGCTGGTGCGTCAGATCGGCGTGCTGCATGAACGGATCGCGCCCGCCGGAGCACTGATGCTGCGCCAGGGGCCGAAGGTCGGCGAGGCCGCTCCGCGGCTCGACGTGCTGGACCTCGACGGCCGCGTGCATCGTATCGGCGCCGCTCGCACGGACGGTCGCAGCACGTTACTGGTTTTCGTGTCCCCCACGTGTCCGGTGTGCAAGGCGCTGCTGCCCGTACTGAAGTCGAGCCGCACGAGCGAGCGCAGCTGGCTGGAGATCATCTTGGCTAGCGACGGCGACAAGAGCGCGCACGAGCGCTTCATCGTCGCTCAGGGCTTGCAGTCGCTTCCATATGTGAGCTCCACGGACCTCGGCCTCGCCTTCCAAGTCAGCCGCCTGCCCTACGCGGCCATCGTGGATGAGAGTGGAATTCTGCGCGCGCGTGGACTGGTGAATTCCCGCGAGCATCTGGAGAGCCTGTTCGAGGCGAAGCAGCGCGGCGTCGGATCGCTGCAGGAATTCTTCGAGCATGAACCCAAATCCCGGGCCGCGTAGGAGCGGCTGACATGAGCTGGTTCGACGCCTTGATCGAGGACTCTGCGCGAGCCGTCGCCCGCAGAAGCAGCCGGCGCGACTTCGTCGCGAAATTGTCGGCGACGTTGTTCGGCCTCGGCGCTTTGCCGCTGCTGCCGATCGCTCGAGGTGCCGAGCCGCCGGCGAAACCGGCCGAGGGAACATCGTCCGATCCGGGCGACCCGACGACCTGCGAGTACTGGCGTTACTGCGGGATAGATGGCTATCTGTGCAGCTGCTGCGGCGGATCACACACGAGTTGCCCACCCGGCACAACGCCCGCTCCAGTCACCTGGGTCGGCACGTGCCACAACCCGGCCGAGAATCGCGACTACGTCGTGTCCTACAACGACTGTTGCGGCAAGACGTCGTGCGGGCGCTGCCTCTGCAATCGCAACGAAGGTGATCTTCCGCTCTACGCGCCATTCCTGTCGAACGACTACAACTGGTGTATCGGCAGCAGCACCGACATCGCATATCACTGCACGGTGTCTCGCATCGTGAGCCTTGCCAAGTAGCGACGATATGCGCGCGCGAATCGCTTCAGTGCTCGGTCTGTTGAGTCTGTGTGTTGCGTCGGCCGCCCTGTCTCATGACGTAGAGACCAACTATCGCCTGTACTGCATGGGGTGCCACGTATCCGATGGCTCCGGTCTCGAAGGCAAGGTTCCCTCGATGCGCGGAACGCTGGTGCCGCTGGCTCGACGTTCGGAGGGGCGGCGATTCCTGGTTCAAGTGCCGGGTGTCGCGCAATCTCCCCTTTCGAATGCCGACATCGCGGCGCTGCTCAATTGGATGGTTCTGAACCTCGCGGAGCGTCCCGCCGCGCAACCGATCGCACCGTTCACGGAAGACGAAGTCGCCCGCTATCGCTCGACACGCCTCGTCGGCGTGCGCGCGACACGTGAGCGGGTCCTCGCTGCAGCGACATCGGATCCCTGACCGGAACGACCTGTGATATCGGATGACCCCGAGCGCTGGATCGGCCGACGCGTCGGCGCCTACGAGATTCTCGCGCTGCTCGGCGCCGGCGGCATGGGCGAGGTCTATCGCGCGCGTCGCATCGACGCGCAGTACGACAAGCACGTCGCGATCAAGCTGGTACCTTCCGCCTATGCGGCCGAGCTCATCCTGCAGCGGCTGCGCGCAGAGCGGCAGATTCTCGCAAAGCTCGATCATCCCCACATCGCGCGACTCATCGACGGCGGAGCGACCGAGGAAGGCCTCCCGTATCTGATCATGGAGCTGGTCGAGGGCGAGCCGCTCGATCACTACTGCGAGCAGCGCAAGCTTCCGATTCGCGAGCGGCTACGCCTGTTCCAGGACGTGTGCTCCGCGGTGACGTACGCCCATCAGCGCCTCATCGTCCATCGCGATTTGAAGCCCAGCAACATTCTGGTGACCGCCGATGGAACGGTGAAGTTGCTCGACTTTGGCATCGCCAAGCTCGTGCAGCCCGCGATCGGCACGGCGGGCAACGCGCTCACGATCACGCGCACGACGACAGCCACTCCGGAATTCGCGAGTCCCGAGCAGATCCTCAACAAAACCATCACGACGGCGAGCGACGTGTACTCCTTGGGCGTGGTGCTGTATCTGCTGCTGACGGGAGCCATGCCGTATCGGAATTCAAAGGGCTCGCTACACGCTCTGATGGTCGAGGTGTGCGAGACAGAGCCGCCGCGGCCGAGCGCCGCACGCGGTGGCGGCGAGCGTCTCGACGGCGATCTCGACGCCATCGTATTGCGGGCTTTGCGGAAGGAGCCCGAGATGCGATATCGCTCGATCGAAGAGCTCGCCGAAGACATTCGGTGCTATCTCCGCGACATGCCGGTGGCGGCGCGCGAGGGGCAGCTCGTCTATCGAGCCGCAAAGCTCTTTCGCCGTCACACACTCGAAATTTCCGCGGCGGCTATGATCGTCGTGTTTATCGTGGGCGGCATCGTGACTTCGCTCCGGCAGGCCCATCTCGCGAACGAGCAGCGCGTGCGCGCGGAGCGACATTTCGCAAACGTGCGCAAGCTCGCCGAAGTGTCCATGTTCGAGTTGCACGATGCGATCAGAGATTTGCCGGGCGCCACGGCAGCGCGCCAGCTTCTGGTGAGCACTGCGCTTCAGTACCTGAATTCACTTGCCGGCGAGGCGATCTCGGATCGAAGCCTGCAGCACGACCTCGCGGCCGCGTATGCGAGGGTCGCTGACATTCAAGGCAAGGCCTACAGCGCCAACAGGGGGAACCCAACGGCGGCGGTGGACAGCTACGCGAAGGCGATCGCGTTGCTCGAGCCGCTCGTGAGCGTGGACCCGGCGGATGCCTCGGCTCGCAACGCGCTCGCGCAGAGCTATTTGCAGCAGAGCCGCCTGCTCATGCTGCTCGGGGAATCGAAGAAGGGAGTTTCCGGCTCGCAGCGAGCGGTGACTCTCTTCGAAGACCTCGCCCGGGCAAACCCGACCACGAGCATGCGTGTCACCCTCGCGGACGCGTCCAGAGTGCACGCGATGAATCTGGCATTCACCGGCGGCGGCTCTACGGCCATCGCCCATGCACGCAGGGCGATCGACATTCTCGAAGACCTGCATCGGGAGCGGGCTGACGACCTCGAGCTGGAATACCAGCTCGGGATGGCATACGGCACGGCGGGCACGGTCATCGGGCAATCCGATCCGCACGCGGACGTGAAGGCCGTCACCGACCTGCACCTCGAAGCATTGGCGGTGGATGAGCATCTCGTCGCCGCAACGGACGGGCGCAATGCCAAGTACGCCCGCTCACTGCTCGCCGATCGAGTCAATCTGTGTTCACAGTTCAACGACCAAGGCAACTACGCGCGTGCCATCGAGATGTGTCGCGCAGCCCGACCGCTGCTCGCGAGCCTGCGTACGGATACCGAGAACGCGCAGATCGAGCTGGACGCCGCCTCGCTCAATTGGAACCTGGGTGCGGCGCTGCTGGCGAGCGAACGTCTGCACGAGGCCGAGAAGATCTTCGATGAGAACATCATCGCTCTCGAGGCCATTGCCCGGCAGAGCGACACGCTGCAGGTTCAGTATTTGCTCGCGGCGAGTGAACAGGCTATCGGGAACATTCACGCGCGACGCGCCACGGCCGCGCAGTCCCGCCGCGAGGACGGATTGCGGCAATGGCGGCTGGCGCACGGCTGGTTCGCGAAGGCCGTACCGCGATTCAAAGAAGTGGCCTCGCGCGTCACGCTGAGCTCTGCCGATCGCGCGCCGATGACTGACGCCGCTGCCGGGCTCGCGCGCTCCGAGAAGGAAATCGCGCGGCTCGAAGGGGTTGCCGCAAGTCCGAAGCGCTAGGGTCGTCGCGAGGGCCAGCGCCAGCGTGAGATGAACGAGCCGGCGGGCGTCATGCGGTAGATTGAACATGCGAGCGTATGATGCTCAGCCGGCGCTGAATGTCCTGAATTCCGCCTGAAGAACTCTGAACCGGGAGCTATCGCGCAATGGCCATGGACCGTCCGACCGCAACGCCATTGCAGATCGGTGCCTGGTCGGTCGATCCGGCAACGGATCAGATTGCACGCGACGGCGAGGCCGTGAAGCTCGAGTCTCGGACGATGCGCCTCTTGCTCTGCCTCGCCGAGCGCGCCGGCGCAACCGTCAGCACCGACGAGCTCATGGAACGGGTCTGGCCGGCCACGATCGCGAAGGCGCTCGACATGGGCCCGCACTCCACCAGTAACTCGAGGAGCTTCTGATGAATCGACGAACGCTCGTTCACTCGCTGCCGCTCGTTTTGGCCGGTTGTACGAAGCCCTCCGGCGCCGGTTCGCCCGATCTCTTCCCAGCCCGTCCCTATACCGATTTCAATGCATGGCTGAACGATGCCCGTGCGGCGACGCTACCGCTCATCGAGAAGGGAGGCGCGCGCGATCCCGCCCGCTTCATACAGCTGCTTGCGCTCTGGGTAGTGGCCATGCCGCGCTTCGGCGTGCGTGAGTGGAAGGAGGTCAGAGGCGCCAATGCCAAACTCGAATCTGCAGTGCTCGCTTCGGGCCGGCCCTTCACGATCTCGGCATTCAGAATGGCGCCGGGCTGCATCCAGCCCGTGCATTGTCATCCCGGTGCCGGTGGCATCACGGTGGTCCACGACGGGAGTCTCGGGATCAAGCACTTCGATCTGGTCCCCGGGTCGGCGGAATTCACGAATACGGGTGGTGTCGCCGAGATCGCGGAGTCGACCATCGCAGCCGTTTACTCCGGTCGCTTCACGACGTTCACGCCGTCTGCCGGCAACCTCCATCAATTGGAAGCCGGCACCGACGGCGCGGTCGGCGTCGACATTCTCGTGCAATGGAGCGGGACCGGAAGTTTCTCCTATCTCAAATTGGCGGAGACGATATCGACCGCGCAGGGCCTCATCGGCGCGCGGCATCGGGGCGCCTGGGCCGGCATGGATATCTCGAAAGCCTATCGCTGAAGGCTCTGACGTGGGGTCGCGCAAGGTCGCCGTCACCGGGGCCACCGGATACCACGTGGTCGAGGTGCCGCAGATTCGCGCGACGAGAAGTCCATCACCTGCATGAGATAGCGAGCCTGCTGCTCGGGTGCCAGGATCGAGCACGGAATCATCGACCAGATGCATCGAGGCGGACCGCCCTGTAGAGTCGGCCGATCCGAGCAGGAGGCGACGCGATGAGCATATCCGGCAACCGTTTCGCAACGTTCAGCGCAGCTCTGATCGCCGCGCTATCCGGCTCGCAAGCGGCCGCTCCACAAAGCTCCGGCACGACCCAGATCCCGATCGACCGCGACGACATCGCCGGAGTTGTCTCGAGTACGAACGGACCTGAAGCTGGCGTTTGGGTCATTGCCGAGACCTCTGCATTCGCAACGCGCTACGCGAAGATCGTCGTCACGGATGATCGGGGCCGCTATCTGATTCCCGACTTGCCCTCGGCAAGCTACAAGCTGTGGGTGCGTGGCTACGGACTTGCGGACTCCTCGAGCGTCCAGAGCACCCCAGGCAAGCACGTCGACCTGACAGCAGTCGTTGCGCCGGACCGCGCCACCGCCGCGAAGGTGTACCCCGCGGCGTATTGGTACGCGATGGTCAAGTTGCCCAAGGACTCGGAGATCGCGCACCTGCGCGGCGGCCGCAACGAGTACCTCATGTGGATAAAGAACATGGGCTGTGTCGGCTGCCATCAGCTCGGCAATCTCGCGACGCGAACGCTGCCGCCGAGCCTCGGCAAGTTCAGCTCATCGCATGAGGCCTGGATCCGGCGCATTCAATCGGGACAAGCGGGCAGCCAGATGGTCGCGACCGCAATGGGTCAGCTGGGCGGGGCACCTCCGAAGTATCTCGCGGACTGGACGGACCGCATCGCGCAGGGTGAGCTTCCGGCTTCCACCCCATCGCGGCCGACGGGAGCGGAGCGGAACGTCGTGGCCACCGTGCGCGACTGGTCCGATCCGCAGTCCTACCTGCACGATCTTTCCGGAACCGATCGCCGCAATCCCACGGTCAACGGCTACGGACCCTTGTACGGCTCGTCCGAGCTGAGCACCGACGAGCTCCCGATTCTCGACCCGGTGCGCAATGTGGCGACGACGCTCCATGCGCCGGTGAGAGATGTGAATACGCCGAGCACGCATGACGATCCCGTAACCGCACGCTCGCCTTACTGGGGCGACGCGCGCATCTGGAACAGCAAGGCGAACGCGCACAATCCGATGCTCGATGCGCGTGGACGCGTGTGGTACACGGCACGCATTCGCGCGGAAGCGAATCCCGCGTTCTGCAAACAGGGGTCGAATCACCCTTCCGCGAAAGTATTTCCGCTGGAGCGTTCCGGGCGGCAACTCGCGGTGTACGATCCGAAAAGCAAGAAATACACCTTCGTCGATACGTGCTTCGGCACGCACCATCTTCAATTCGCCGCGGACGCGAACGACACACTGTGGACCAGCGGTGGCGGCGCTGTCGTCGGCTGGCTGGACAGCAAGAAGTTCGATGCGACCGGCGATGCGGAAGCGGCGCAAGGCTGGTCGCCTTTCGTGCTGGATACGAATGGCAACGGCCGTCGCGACAAGTGGACGGAACCTGGCAAGCCGGTCGATCCGCAGCTCGATCAGCGCATCGCCGGCGGCTTCTACGCCGTGATGCCCAACCCAGCCGACGGGTCCGTGTGGGGTTCGGTGGCGTTTCAGTATCCGGGTGCGCTGCTGCGCTTCGACCCGCGCACGCAACTGACCGAGATCTACAGAGTGCCGCTGCCCGGATTCGGCGTGCGCGGCGCGGATATCGACAGCAACGGCGTCGTGTGGGTATCCCTCGGTAGTGGGCATCTCGGCGAATTCGATCGTCGCAAGTGCAAGCAGCGGCTCAACGGGCCCGCCGCGACCGGCGATCACTGCCCCGAGGGCTGGGCGCTCCACAATCTGCCCGGCCCGGGTTTTGCGGAGCTGCCTCAGTTCAGCGTCGAATCGAGCTACTACTCGTGGGTGGACCAGCACGACACCCTGGGCCTTGGCGCCAACGTGCCCATCGCCACCGGAAATCTGTTCGATGGGGTGCATGCGCTCGCGGGCGGCAAGTTCGTCACGCTGCGCATTCCCTACCCGCTCGGTTTCTATATGAAAGGCATGGAAGGCCGGATCGATGATGCGCGCGCGGGCTGGAAAGGTCGGGGCCTGTGGGTGACCAGCGGCGATCGCACGCCCTGGCTCAAGGAAGGCGGCAAAGGGACCAAGCCGCTCGTCGTGCATTTTCAAGTGCGGCCGAATGCCCTCGCGAAATGAAGGCGACCTCATAGCGCATCGGCAGCGCTCGTTCTCAGTTGCGCCAGAATTGCCGCACCCGGCTCAGCCATTGCTGTGCGGGCAGGCTCACGACCGGGCACGGCGATCGTCTCAGCACCCTTTCCGACGTGCTCCCGCGTAACGCGTCGAGGAAACCCTGAGGACCTTCGGTCGCCATCACGATCAGGTCCGCGCCGATGTTCGCAGCCGTTTGCAGAATCGTTTCGACGGGCTCGCCATCCAGCGCGAGCCGCTCAACGGTCCAGCCCGCGAGGCTCGGAACGGCAACGTCGGGCATCTCGGTGGATGGCCCCGCATGCAGCAGCGTCACAGTGCCGGAAGGCAATTCGAGGCTGCGGATCATGATCTCAGCGGCTTCGACGGCGGGCTGCGGGTTCGGCTTGCCGGCGATGGGAACGAGAATGCTGCGCACGGACACCGAACCGTCCTCGCGCGATACGAATCCGTCGATGCCCTCGGGGATGAAGAGCGTCATCTCTCCGGAAGCCCGCGCAATCGGCTCACCCACACGATCATCGATCCAGCGCATGCGCCCCTCCCGCTGGCGAACCGCGAGCACGATCAGATCCGCCGGATGGCCGGCCAGAAAATCGAGCGCGGCCGTTACGGGCTCTTCGTTCGAAGCGATCACCTTGCCGACGCGGATGCCGAGGTTCGCGATAGCAGACGTCGGGCTTCCTTCGGGAAGCAGATGCCAGCGGGCGAGCGCGGCGCGCACGCTGGGGAATTTGTCGAACGCGTGCGCGCGATCCGCCGCGACGTGGAGCATATTGAGCCTTGCGCCTGTGATCAGTGCAATCTTCAACGCATGCACGAACGCAATGTCGCTCGCCTCGGAAAAATCCGACGGATGAAAGATGGACTTGAGCAGCTCAGCGCTCACGGACTTACCGCGCCACGTCCCAGCCGCGGGGGTCGAATTCCTGCATGTCGCCGGCAATGTCTGCGGTGCGCGCACCGAGGTCCTTCTCGTAGACGATACTGTCCTGGTTCACGATGAACGTCTTGACGCCGCCGCGTCCGTACTCGGCCGGATAGGCTACTAGGGCGAAGCCTTTAGCCTGTCGCCCCTGCGCATCGATGTAGCTGCGAGCACCGTCCCGGGCACCCGAGCCTTGAGCTGTGAGAGGCCGAAACAAATAGCCGTAATACGGCGTCGACTTTCCTGCCGTCGTCGCGCTGTAGCCCACGGCTTCCGCCGCGGCCAGCGATGGGCCAGCCGGGCTGCGCAAAGCGTCGGCCTTCGCCGGCCAGAAGAGCCCATTCTGCTTGCCTGGATCGCTCATGAGCTTCTGCGCGTACACACCGGCGGGCCCGCCGTCGTGACCCACCAATGCATATTCCTTCTGTGCAGCGACATAGCCGCCGCATGCGGCGATCGCCCGGAGCTCGTTGCGACCGACACGCCGGAAGAGCACCTCACGCGCGCCGGCGGTGGAATCGAAATAGTATCCGTCCTTGCCTTTGACGATAGGAACGGCGAAAGGCCACGCGCTCTCGCCCACGTACAACGTCACCATGGCCTGATCTCGTCCACCGAGCGAGTGCTTGCGGTTGTACTCGCGCAGGAAGCGAGCGCGCTCGTCACGGTCGGCGACCTCGTCACCTGAAGAAATCAAATGTGTGTCGATGAAAATGGCCTCGAGCCGAGCGCCATCGCCTTTGCTCAGCGCATCGATGAACGCTTTGGTCGCGGCTTCGGGGGAGGCGAAGACTTCCGGTTTCCGGCTGCTCTTCGCAGCAGCGTTCTGCGATACACCGCTCGCGCTAGTACGCCCGCGCGAGGCAGCGTTCGAAATTCCGGTCGTGCCCGCGGGGGACGCATCCGATAGTGCGCTCGAGTCCACGCCGTGACTCTGGAGTCCGCCGGCCTCGCCGTAGCCGCGATCTTCACTCCCGGCCTCACTGGGAGACTGAGCGATCGCGGTCATACCGCACCATGCGCTCGCGAGCGCCAGCAGTATCACCGAGACCGGTTCGCGGATTGCGCTGAGGCGTCTCGAGTGCGTCATGTGCGGCTGCAATATCACCGGCGAAGTCACACGCAGATATTGGACCTTGGGGCAGTCGAGCCGCGCGACCGTGCCCATCGGACCAAGTACCTATTCCCGAAAGCGGAGGTCGAGCGGAGTCTCTGCCGACGACACAGCTCGCTGAACGGATGCGCCAATGCGGGGTCACGCTGCGACGGTGGGTCTGGAAGTCGCCGACGTCTTCCAGTCGGTGCTGCGCGAAATTCTCGCGAGCGCACACATCGCGGGTGCCGATCTGTCACGCATGCGAGCCACGCTCGAACGCCGCCAGCGCGAGTTGATCGACCCGCTCGAGCGCATGGCGCTGCGCGCCGTACTCTGCGGCATGAGCGAGGAGGAGCAGCAAGCGCGCCTCATTGCGAGCCCCCTCACACCGGAGCCGACGAGATCCGCTGTACCGCTTTTGAATCTCATGTCGCGCATCGTCCGCGCCGAAACGGACGCGCTACTCGATCCCCTCACGCGCCTCGCCAATCGGCGTGCCTTCGAGCGCGAGGTGCACGCGCTGCAATTCCGCCGCGGCTCGCTCGGCGGATGTGCCGTGTTGTTCATCGATATCGATCATTTCAAGCGCATCAACGATCGCTACGGCCATGAAGTCGGTGACCGTGTGCTGTGCGGCGTGGCCGACCTCTTGCGCGCAAACGTCAGTGCGAACGACATCGCTGCGCGCTTCGGCGGCGAAGAGTTCGTCGTGCTTCTCACCGACACGCCGGCGAACGGCGCGCGTCTCGTGGGTGAGGCGTTGCGCAGGGCCGTCGCCGGCCATGTCGTGCACAGCAGAGGCGGCATCGATCTGAACGTGACGATCTCGATCGGCATCGCGATAGCCGGCGAGCGCGAAGATATTGTGGCGCTCATTTCACGTGCCGACGCGGCAATGTACCGCGCGAAACGCAACGGCCGTGACTGCATGACGTGGGCGGCGACACCACCGCCGCCCTGAGTGCGCCGACCTCTACGCCCTTGGTCCAATTCGCGGATCGAGTGCGCTGTTGAATCCTGCGATGAGCGTTCTTTCAGGAGCTTTCAGGTGCGTCGCTATGCGAGCCTCGCCGTCCTAGCGCTGTGCGCTACCACGGACACGCGCGCAGCGGAGGAATGGAGCTACGAGATCATTCCATTCCTCTGGGCCGCCGGCATAGACGGACGCGAGGGCGTGAACGGTTCGGTTGCGGACGTGAGCGCGAGCTTCGAGGACTTGCTCGAGTTCGTGAACATCGGCGCGGCGATGCGCGTGAGCGCGCGCCGACCGCCCGTGGGCTGGTTCGGCGAAGCGAGTTTCGTCGAGCTGGAAGATACCGTCGGCACGTCGCTGGGAACGGTGCGCGTGAAGAGCTCGCAGACCTTCGCGGAAGGTGGTCTCAGCTACGAATTCAACTCGGCGCTGGCCGTCTACGGCGGACTGCGGTTTCAGTCGCTCGACACGCGCATCGACACGGCGAGCGAGCACCTCGGCGAAACGAAGGATTGGATCGACGCGATCGTCGGCGCTCGCTGGACGCCGATTGTTTCCGACCACTGGGTCGCGTGGACACGCACAGACATCGGCGGCGGTAGCTCGGATCTGGTGTGGCTGGCCGAAGGCGGTGTCGGCTATCGGTGGACTCAGCGGTGGGGTGCGTACTTGGCCTATCGCCTGCTCGACACGGACTACGAGCAAGGGGGCTTCCTCTACGATGTGCGCCAGCAGGGCTTGATGCTCGGCTTCGGCGCGAGATTCTGATGTGAGCATCACCGAGCCGGGCCATCGACATCTCGCCCGATTGGTTGCGCTCGCTCTATCCAGCGCGCTCGCGGTTGCGCCTTTGCAAGCTGAGGAGTCCGATGCCATCCAACGCGGGGCGCGCTTCGAGGTTGCGCCATACATCGGCTATCGCGGCGGCGGCAGCTTCGAAAGAGAAGATTCCAATGAGAGCGCCAATGTCGACGGTCACAGCTCGTTCGCGCTCGCGTTCAATCTGGTGCTGGAGGAAGAGCTCCGCTACCACCTCTTCTATTCACGCCAAGAGACGGACCTCGAATCGTCGACCCCGTTGAACATCGAGTACTTGCAGCTCGGCGGCACGGTGACGCCGGAGCCTACGATCGATCTGCTACCCTACGTCATCGGCTCGATCGGTGTCACCCGCTTCTCGCCGCGCGCCGAAGGCACGAGCGACGAGACGCGGTTCTCGCTCTGCGTGGGCGGGGGATTGCGCGTGCCGACTCGGTCCCGCATCGAGATCCTGCTCGAAGCGCGCGCCTTTCTGACCTTTGTTTCATCGAGCTCGTCCGTCTTTTGCAGCTCGACAGCCGCAGGCGGCACGTGTGCCCTGAGCGGCCACGGATCTGCGTTCTGGCAATACGAGCTGCTCGCCGGCGCGTCCTTTGCGTTCTGAGGCCGCGCGCGCTCCTCAGCCCGCGGGCCGCGGCTTGTACGAAAACTTCTGACCGCCTACCGAGGCCTCGGCCATCGCGCCGCCCTTCACGATGATGAAGACGGCCATGCCCTTGTGATACTCGCCCGCCGTCTTCGCGTCCTTCTTGCCGCCGCTGGCGGCGGCGCTGGCGCCGGTTGTGCCCACCTGGCCTGACGCCGCCGCCGTGATCGCAACCGCACTGACGCCGCCGCCGAACTCGAACTCGCCGGACGTGAATTCGTCGAGCGCGCGCTTGTCCTCGAAGAACACGATCTGGCTATACGCCTGACCGCCGGCTTGAAAACCGACGCTCACCTGCGTCATCGAAGTATCGCCGACATACCGATCGCGCTCGTAGACCTGACCCTTGCCGTGCGCGCCACCCACGACAAATCCGCCTTTCCCGATCGTCGGAAAGACCGCGTAGCCGTAGCTTCTCTCGAAGAACGCAGCGCTCTGGCCCGCATCCTTGAAGAGCTTGATGGTGTCGGCATAAACGTCTGCCCGCGACGCGGAAGCATGCAACAGCAACGCGACGTTGAGCAGCGCGAGCAGGGCTCCTCTTCTCATATGCGATCTCCTGCAGAGATCGCCTCATCGT
>Ga0081455_10000041_pt1 | contig 134032 bp, 124 predicted proteins | sample TabmetS3T2R1_FD_70207 | JGI IMG/M metagenome (GOLD analysis project Ga0081455, IMG submission 70207) | Tabebuia heterophylla rhizosphere microbial communities from the University of Puerto Rico - S3T2R1 | ecosystem: Host-associated > Plants > Roots > Rhizosphere ...
CGAAATCGGTCATCGCCTGGACCGCAAGGTTGTCGGCGAAGGCGCAACTGTCACCCGGCCGGACACGATCCTGGCCTGCTACCGCAAGTACCTGGCGCTGTTGACGGGGAGCGAATTTTTCACGGTGGAGGTGCTGACGCTGCACGGCTTGGCAACTTACTACGTGCTTTCTACGTCCTTTTTTCCTCGAACTTGAAAGCCGCCGGGTAGATATCGCCGGAATCACCATTCGACTGGACGAGCTATGGATGAGGCAAATGGCCCGCAACGTGACGATCGAGGAATACGGCATCCTGCGGGATTGTCGCTATCTGCGGCACGATCGTGACACGAAATTAACTGCCACGCGGGGTGCCACGGTAATAACGCCCTGCTTTCCCGCGTGCATCCACGGCCTCAAAAGAAAACCACGGCACATAGTGGTGGTCACGCGTCGGCGCCAGCTCAGTATTGTCAACTTGATCCAGCATGAGAGGTTACGAGAGGTCATGGATCGAACAAAACCTGCGCCACTCGGTCGATCCCACTTGCTCAATGCCTGGCCCACCGCCAGCTTAAGGAATCCGGTGCACCAGATTGCGTATGAATAACACCTTCGTATGGCGGAAATAGCAGGACGTTTAAGGAGGGCTTGGCAAGCGCGTCGAAGGTGAGGGAGAACGGCTTCTTCAGGCGCAGGACAAAGGTGTAAGTCAGCTTGTCGTCGCTCAAGGTCCACTTGTCCACCATTTGCGGCTGCACTTCGAACTTTTCGTTCACCGCAAACAGGGTGTCGTACACCATGTAGCCGTAGTTTCGCGTGATGTCGGCCGTGGTCCGCCACGGATATTGCCAAGCAAAGGCTATCACCTGTCGCGCTCATTGAAGGCTACCTTGCGCGTATAGCGGTGGCCGATCCGCACGTTGCGTGTTGGCGCCAGGTCGATGCCGAGGGCGCGCTGAAAATCGCGCAAGAACGCGAGCGGGAGGCGGCGCAGGGGATTATTCGCGGGGCACTGCACGGTGTGCCGGTGGCCATCAAGGACATTATCGACGTCGAGGGCCTCCCCACGCGCGCCAACAGCAAATCACGCGCCGCCGTCGGTCCAGCCAACAGCGATGCAGAGATCGTGTCGGCACTCAAGGCGGCGGGCGCCGTCGTGCTCGGCAAGGTGCACACGACCGAGTTCGCCTTCTTCGACCCCTCTCCGGCACGCAATCCGCATGACATTCGACACACACCGGGTGGCTCCAGTTCGGGCTCGGCTGCCGCCGTGGCGGCCGGCATGGTGCCCAGCGCGGTCGGCACGCAAACCGTTGCCTCGGTAAACCGGCCGGCGGCCTATTGCGGCATTTCGGCCTTCAAGCCAAGCACGCGCAGCCTGTCGACCTATGGCATCACGCCGCTCGGGCCCTCCTACGACACCCCTGGCGTCTTCGGCTGGAGCGTGGCCGATGCGGTCTATGTATTCGAGGCAATCGCGCCACCCGCCTTGCGCCTGCGCCAAGGGTCGCCCGCCCGAGCGCCCCTTGCCGTATGCATTGCCGATGACCCGCATATCTGCGATGCCATCCCGGAGGTGAAGGCGGCGCTCACGCGTTTCGCCGATCGGCTCGCCAACGCGGGCCATCGGGTGGAACGGCCGCCATCGCCGATCTCATTTGCGCGCTTGTTCGCCCTACAGCGGTCAACCATGGCCTACGAGGCCGGCCGCGCGCTGAAGCATCTGCTGCAAGAACCTGCCGGTACGGTCGGCGCAAAGCTCACGGCGCTCATTGGCGAAGGCCTCGCCATTGCAGCCCCCCGCTACCTGGCAGAACGCAACGAAATCGAGCACATGCGCGAAACGCTGTTTCAACAGCTTAAGGCCGAGCTCTTTCTGTGGCCGGCGATACCCGCGAGCGCCCCGGAAGGTTTAGGCTGGACCGGCGACCCCAAATACATCTCACCCTGGACGGCACTCGGCGGTCCGATCGTGTCGCTGCCGGCTGGCCGCGCCAACAATGGACTGCCGATCGGCTTGCTCCTTAGCGCACGCCCGGGCAGCGACGGCGACATGTGCGCATGGGCGCGCCAACTTGTTGCAGCCGCCTCCGCCTGACGCGGCCGTGCCGGGGGACGCTGCGGCGCGGTCGGGCGCGTTTGGCGGCGATGGCCGCGCGGCGATCGACCGGCGCAGCTATTTCGCCCAGAACTCGACAAAGGCGTAACCGCTGCCCTCCGCCTGGGAGTCGAATAGGCGCGAACGGTGGCTGATCTCGATCTGCTTGACCGGGAGCCCCGCCTTCAGCTCGACCGGGCCGAACGAGCTGCCCCCGGCCACTCTTTGCCGTTCCCCGAACACGTCGCTTGAGTCGTCGGCGTAGATCACCTTGATGCGGTTGAGCGTGATGGCTCGATTCTTTACATCGAGCCGCAGGCTGCTGAAACCGCGGTTGCGCGCGACCGAGACGACGTCGGTTTCATAGCCCAAGCCGCGGCGGATGCTGAGAAACAGCGGGGATTGCCCACCGAGATAAAGCCAGCCGTTGTTGGCCGTGGCAAAAGCGCCGGTTCCCGATCCGGGCTGAAACCAGCTCTCGGCGTATTCGCCCCAGATCTCCAAACGCGCCTTGCTGCGGCGGGCCGGGGCGGGATAGACGAACGCGATCTCGCGGATAAAGCGATCGCCGTTGAGGTCGAGCCAGCCCGTGCGTTCCCCCGTGCCGACCTCGGCGTTGACCGCGAGCACATCGGGCGCGCCGCCCGCGTAGACGACGCGGACTTCCTTGAGCTCGACGGCGGCGCCGAGCGCGCGCAGGGAGAGGCGCTGGAACCGGCCGTATTCGCGGCCAAGCTTGAAAACATCCTGATCCGCGCTGCCGACCTCATGCACGCCGAACAGTACCCCACCCTCGGTCTCCTCTCCCCCGTCGTCGCCGCGCAACGGACGCCGCGGCCCCTCGCTGGTTGCCGGGCTGCTCACCGGCGGCGGCGCCGCCGAGACGGCAACCGGCGCCGTTTCACTGCCGGCGCGCAAGCCCCACAGTTCGACGTTGGCGGGTCCCGCCGCCCCAAGATGCAGGCGATAGGCCAAGGTGACATGACGCACGGCCTGGCCGTCCCGGCTCAATTGCATGGGTTGGGAGCGCTGGCCCTTTTGCAGCTTGAGGCGCTGCTTGTGGACGCGCGGCTGACCGCCATCGGTGTCGACCGTGACGCGGGTGATATCGATGAGGCGGTCGACGCCGACAAGCATCAGCGCTTTGAAAGCGCCCTTGCCGGTCCCGACTTCGATGCGATCCTCTTCTTTCCCGAGATCGACCGAGCGCGTTCCGATCCAGACCCAGCGGGACGAAGCCTCCCCCACGCTCGGCGCCTCCGGCGAAGCGCGCAGACCCCACAACTGAACCTTAGCGGGTCCCGCTGCGCCAAGATGGAGCCGGTAGGATACGTCAACCTGCTCAATAATCCCGCCCACATGGCTAAACCTGATCGGGTGTGACCGCTGCCCGTGTTCGAGCCTGACGTGCTCGGTGTCGATATAGGGCTCCCCGCCCGTCCTAATGTTGACACGCGTAATATCGATCCGGCGATCGAGACCGATCAGCATGACCGATTTGAAGCGGCCTTTGCCTGCCCCAACGGTAAAGCGATCTTGCTCCCTCTTCAGGTCGACCGCCCGCGTGTCCAGCAACACCCAGTCCGCGTCCGGCGCTCCGACTTGGTTGCGACCGCGTTCCTTGCCCTCAACCACAACCGAGGCTGCAACGCCGCCGAGCATCAGCGCCAACAGCGCCGCGAGCGTCTTCAACAGCATGGTCCCACCCCCTCCAGCTAGCGCTGCCTATTTGTGCACCCCGACGGCGTGGAGGCGCAAGCCGGTCGCCGCTGAACACGAACAAGCTGTGGGTTTTGTCGGGTGCGCTGTGGCGTCTAGGCAGGCTGACGCCCTCGCCGCCACGCGAGGGCGACCTTGGCCGCAAGGAGCTCGGGCGGCTACAGGGGCACCCGTGCGCTGGCATCGCGCCCGGGATGGCGAAGTCTCAGCGTTGCCAACGCGGCGAGCCTCGGTGCCGCAGCTGAGCCCGCGGGGTGTGCGGGTTTCGCCGCGGCGGCGCCGTCGTTTCCTCCTTTGGCGCAACAGAAAAGAAAGGGCGCCAGCCGCTATCGGGGGACAGCGCGGCGCCCAATCCTGGCCTTCTTCGTGTAGGAGAGAAGAGCCGCACACACCGAATACATCTGCAGGGCCCGCGTCAATGCCGAAAACGGCCGCGCCCTGCCACCCGTGTTGGCCGCGCGCAAGCGCCGAGGCCGCTATTTTGCGCGGGGATCAGGAGGCTGCCTGGCGATATGACGGGCGCGTCAAAGCCCAGAGGATGCGAGAGGGCAAGGAAAACCTTCAGCGCTGCCGCCGCCCGCGCGCCGCGCCGCCCCGTTCGTTTCGCCGCGCCGCGGGAAGCCCCTGGCGGGCTGCGAAGGCCCAGTGAGGCGCGCGGGCCAAAAACGCAAGGGGCGCACACACGGCAGGCACGCCTTGGCGGCCGCCCCGCCGGCGCGGTCGGGCTCGACGGTGCTGCCGCGCGAGCAGGCGCCCGACGCCTCAATGGCGCGTGCCGTCCAATTTTTTGAACAGCTCGCCGGGCTGCTCGAGGTGCCCGGTCCCACAGGCATGATAGAGGCGCAGGGCTATGCGCTCCAGCGCCAGCTGCGCCTGCGCGGAGAGCCTCGGCTTTTTGCGCTCGATCGTGCTCTGCATGCTCTTGTAGGCCTGATCGCAATCGGCACCCTCTTGGCCGGCGGCGCCCGCGCTGAGGCCCGACGCGATCAGGAGGGTTGCTGCGAAAAGGCGCATGGGTGTCGGCAGACCTATCAGTGCACGAGCTAATCGGGAAACGCGACGCGGGGTGCACCGGTTCCTGCGCGGGTGGCCTCGGGAATTGGCCCGCCCAGCCGCTCAGCGCGCAGCGACGGCGTCCCCACGCGGCCCGCCTGGCCAAGGCCTCGCTCAACGCTCCAGCCCACTCTTGGCGCTGCGGTTCGGTGCGCTGCGCGCCGGCAAATCCTGCACCGTGCCGGGCGGGTGGGCCGCCAGCCAGTCCGCAAGCTGGCGGCGCCCGTTGTCGGCGATGTGCAAGCCAAGCTTGGTGCGGCGCCACAACACATCATCCGCGGTTATGGCCCACTCGTGCCGGACAAGGTGGGCGGCTTCGCGCTCGTAGAAGCCGGCACCGAAATGCGCACCAAGCCCCGGGGCGTCCTGGCGCGCGAGGAAAATCTCACGCGCGGTGGTGCCATAGGTGCGGATCAGCCGCAGCGCCGTTGCGGCTCCGAGCGCCGGGACCGCCGCTGCCAGCTCGGCCGCCAATCGCTCCAGCTCGTTGTGGGCAAAATCGCCGCCCGGCAGTGGGACATCGCGCGTCCAGGCCGGACCTGCCTGCGGGAACACCGGGGCAAGCTTCAAGAGTGCCTCCTCGGCCAAACGCCGATAGGTGGTGATCTTGCCACCAATGATTGTCAGCAGCGCCGGCTGGCCCGCGGCACCCTCGAGCTCGAGCACGAAATCGCGCGTTGCGTCCTGCGCCGAACGCTCCCCGTCGTCATAGAGGGAGCGGACGCCCGCATAACTCCAAACCACGTCGGCCGGGCTGACCGGGGCGGCAAAATATTCGCTGACCGCGCGGCACAAATAGTCCGCCTCTTCCTTTGAAATGGTGGCGCACGAGGGATCGCCCGTGAAATCGACGTCGGTCGTGCCGATGAGGGTGTAGTCCTGTTCGTAGGGAATCGCGAAAATGATGCGCCGGTCGGCGTTTTGAAAGATGTAGGCAGACTCGTGCTCGAACAGCCGCCTCACCACGATATGACTGCCCTTGACGAGCCTGATCGCCGCGCGGCGATGCGCGGCGATGCCCTCGGCCGGACCGTTTGCCGCCCAGGCTCCGGCGGCGTTGACAAGCGCGCGCGCCGCCACCGTTTCCTCCTGCCCCGAAATCCTGTTGCGCAGCCTGATGCGCCAATGGCTGGGCGTGCGCTGGGCCGAGACCACTTGCGTGCGTACGCGAATATCAGCGCCGCGGGCGGCCGCATCCACGGCGTTGAGCACCACCAAACGCGCATCGTCAACCCAGCAATCCGAGTACTCGAAAGCGCGCGTGTACATCGGTTTCAATGGCCGGCCGACCGCCACCTGCGCCAACTCGAGGCCGCGGGACGGGGCGAGGATGCGCCGTCCTCCGCCCAAATGATCGTAAAGGAAAAGACCAAGGCGGATCAGAAAGGCCGGGCGTAAGCCTCGATGATGCGGAAGCACGAAGCGCATGGGCCGCACGATGTGCGGCGCCAGGCGGAGCAGGACCTCGCGCTCCCTGAGGGATGAGCGCACCAGGCCAAACTCGTACTGCTCGAGATAGCGAAGGCCCCCATGGATCAACTTGGTGGAGGCCGAGGAGGTCCCGCTGGCCAGATCCCCCTGTTCGGCGAGCAGCACGGACAGTCCGCGGCCCGCGGCATCGCGCGCGACACCACATCCGTTGATGCCGCCGCCGATGATTGCGATGTCCCGCATGCCGCCCGCGTTCCCATGCCCTTGCTTGTGCCAAGCCGCCGCAGGGCGCGGCCCGCGTCGTGGTGCCCGATCTTCGCTTGAAACCAAAAACGAAGATTATCGCACTTTTGCGAAAGATCAAGCCGAGTCGGCGATCTCCACGCTGACCTCGTTGTCACGGCACAGCTCGCGCACGCGTGGGGGCGGTTCGGTATCCGTCACGAAATAGTCGAGCTGCGAGATGTGCCCGATGCGCACGGGCGCCGTGCGTTCGAATTTCATGCTGTCGGCCACCAGAATGGAGTGGCGCGCGCAGTGCATGATGGCTTGGGCCACCTTGACTTCGCGATAGTCGAAGTCGAGCAGCGTTCCATCCTCGTCGATGGCGGACGTGCCGATCACGGCATAGTCGACTTTGAACTGGCGGATGAAGTCGACGGCGGCCTCGCCGACCACGCCGCCATCGAGATGCCGCACCACGCCGCCGGCAACAATGATTTCGATCTGCTCATAGCCCTGCAAGATATTGGCGACATTCATATTATTGGTAATGACGAGCAGTCCGTGCTTGCCGCGCAACGCCGCCGCGACCTGCTCCGTCGTGGTGCCGATATTAATGAGGAGCGAGGAACTGTCGGGAATTATGGATGCGGCCTTGAGGCCGATCCGACGCTTCTCGTCGGTGGCGAGCTTGCGCCGCGCCTCATAGCCGAGGTTGGCGGTGCCCGAGGCGAGGATGGCCCCACCGTGAAAGCGCTGCAAAACGCCGCGCTCGCACAGGTCGTTGAGGTCCTTGCGGATGGTCTGGGGGGTGACGTTGAAGCGGTCGGCCAGCCCTTCGACGCTGACCCGGCCCTCCGCCTTGGCGAGCGCGACAATGTCGCTCTGGCGCGGGCTCAGCAGGTACATGCACCGCCTCCTGTTCGCAGCCTCGGCCTTATTTCGTTTGCGCCCGGCGTGCAAGCCCGATGCGCTCTTCCGCGCCGCACGCCGGTGCTACGCGCGCGCGGCTTTCGCATTTTCCCGCCTCTCCGCCGCAAACCGGGGCCACAAGGCGCGAAGATGTTTTCGATTGACATTCGTTTTGGTTCGATCATAGCGTTAACCGACGTCTCGTACAACTTTGGGAGGAGATCATCCATGAAGAGACGAGGAACCATCACGGCCGCGCTGGCGGTGATGTTGGCAAGCGGTAGCGCCTGGGCCGGCATGGATGAGGCGAGGCGGTGGCTCGACAGGGAATTTCAGCCCTCGACGCTGAGCAAAGAGCAACAACTCAAGGAGATGGAATGGTTCGTCAACGCCGCCGCCCCCTTTAAGGGGATGGAAATCAACGTGCTCTCGGAAACCATCCCGACGCACGAATACGAATCGAAGACCTTGACCAAGGCGTTCGAGGAAATCACTGGCATCAAGGTCAATCATCAAGTTCTGGGCGAGGGCGAGGTCGTACAGGCCGTCCAGACGCAAATGCAGACCAACCGCAATCTCTACGACGGCTATATCAACGATTCGGACCTGATCGGCACGCACTCGCGGCTGCAACTCGCCGTCAATTTGACCGACTGGATGGCCGGGGATGGCAAGGACGTCACGCTGCCGACGCTCGACGTCGATGACTTCATCGGCAAGTCCTTCACGACTGGCCCGGATGGCAAGCTCTGGCAGCTGCCCGACCAGCAGTTCGCCAATCTCTACTGGTTCCGCTACGACTGGTTCAAACGACCCGAGCTCAGAAAGCAGTTCAAGGACCGATACGGCTACGAGCTGGGCGTGCCCGTCAATTGGTCCGCCTATGAGGACATCGCCGAGTTTTTCAGCGTGCACGTGAAGGAAATCGACGGCGTGCGCATTTATGGCCATATGGACTACGGCAAGCGCGCGCCGGATCTGGGCTGGCGCATGACCGACGCCTGGCTGTCGATGGCCGGTGCCAGCTCGAAGGGGCTGCCCAACGGACGCCCGATCGATGAATGGGGCATCCGCATGGAGGAAAATTCCTGCAATCCGTCGGGCGCCTCGATCTCACGCGGCGGCGAGACCAACGGACCAGCCTCCGTCTATGCCATTCGCAAATGGGACGAATGGCTGCGCAAGTATGCGCCGCCGGGTGCCGCCGACTACGACTTCTATCAATCGCTGCCGGCGCTGTCGCAGGGTAACGTTGCCCAGCAGATCTTCTGGTACACCGCCTTTACCGCGGAGATGGTCAAACCCAAGGCCGAAGGCAACAACACGGTGAACGAGAAGGGCGAGGTGCTGTGGCGCATGGCTCCCTCGCCGCACGGTCCCTACTGGGAGGACGGCATGAAGCTTGGCTATCAGGATGCCGGCTCCTGGACGCTCTTCAAATCGACCCCACTCGAGCGCAGAAAGGCCGCTTGGCTGTACGCTCAGTTCACGATCTCCAAGACGGTGTCGCTCAAGAAGAGCCACGTGGGACTGACCATCATTCGCGATAGCGATATTCGGCATCAGTCGTTCACGGAACGGGCACCCAAGCTCGGTGGCCTGGTCGAGTTCTACCGCTCGCCCGATCGCGTGCGCTGGACCCCAACCGGCGTCAATGTGCCCGACTATCCCAAACTGGCCCAGCTCTGGTGGCAGAACATCGGGGACGTGAACTCCGGCGCCTTCACTCCGCAACAAGCCATGGATCGGCTCGCCAAGGAGATGGATGACGTAATGGCGCGTATGGAAGAGGTGGACAAGAAGGCCAAGGTCTATGGCGGCTGCGGCCCGCGCCTCAATCCCGTCAAGGATGCGAAGGAGTGGCTCGGCAAACCCAATGGTCCCAAGGCGAAGCTTGCCGACGAGAAGCCCAAGGGCGAAACCATCGACTACGACGAGCTGATAAAGCGCTGGAAGAGCTGATCTGAGTTCTTTACGGCGTCTGCCGCCTGCACCTGGCTGGGGAAGCGAGCACGCGCGAAGCCTGCCGCTTCCCTCCGCGCTATTCTCGATCGATACTTGCTCGAGACTTGGGCCCTCGCGCTGCTGGGCGCTTGCGCCGGGATCCTAGCGATCGATTGGACGCTGACGTGACGCTCGAACTGAGAAACGTAGTCAAGAGCGTCGGCGCTGAGACCCACATTCATGCAACCAATCTGCGTCTCGCCCGGCAAGGCTTCAACATGCTGCTGGGCACCACGCTTGCCGGTAAAACCACGCTGATGCAGCTGATGGCCGGCCTCGAGCAGCCGAGCCGTGGCGAGGTGTGGTTCGACGGCAAGAACGTGACCGGCGTTCCGGTGCAGAAGCGCAATGTCTCGATGGTCTACCAACAGTTCATCAACTATCCCAACCTCAGCGTGTTTGAGAACATCGCTTCTCCGCTGAGGGTCGCCCGCCTGAGCCAAGCGGAGATCAAGGCGCGCGTGCATCGGATCGCCGAGCTTGTCAGAATCGCCCCGATGCTGGCGCGCCGCCCCAGCGAACTGTCGGGTGGACAGCAGCAACGCACCGCGCTCGCGCGCGCCCTCGTCAAGGATGCCGACCTCGTTTTGCTCGATGAGCCGCTCGCCAACCTCGACTTCAAGCTTCGCGAGGAGTTGCGCGACGAATTGCCCAAGCTCTTCGCCAATCGGCATAGCGTCGTGGTGTTCGCGACCACGGACCCCATGGACGCGCTCCTGCTCGGCGGGCATACCGTCACCCTGCGACAAGGGCGCGTCACCCAATTCGGCCCCACGGCGCAGGTCTATCACCGGCCCGCCGATCTGCTCACGGCGCAAGTGTTCTCAAATCCCCCCATCAACACCGCTCGTGTGAGCAAGCGCGGCGGCCACATGGTGCTCAGCAACACGGTGCAATGGTTGGCGCAGGGCGCCGTGCGCGAGCTGCCGGATGGAACATACGTGGTCGGCATTCGCCCACACCACATTAGCCCCGTGGCAAACGGTCCAGCGGCAACGCACGTCGACGGCAAGGTGCAGATTACCGAGCTCAGTGGATCGGAAAGCACGATACACTTCGAGCACGGATCCTTGCATTGGGTTTCGCAATCGCACGGTATCCACGCCGTCGAGGTTGGCACAACCATCAAACTCTATATCGACGTGGAGCGCTGCATGTATTTCGATGCCGAGGGCAAGCTGGTGGCATGATGAGGACAGGCGCATCCCGATCGACAGAAGGGGCGTGGCTCGCGCGGCCTGCGAGAGGCGTCTGAGGTCATGGCCAAGATCAGCCTGGAAAACATCAAGCATAGCTATCTGAAGCGGCCGCGGGCTCCGGAGGACTGGGCCCTAAAGAAGCTCGATCTCGAGTGGACGGATGGCGGCGCCTACGCGCTGCTCGGTCCATCGGGCTGCGGCAAGACCACCTTGCTCAACATTATCTCCGGGCTGGTGCGCCCCACCGAGGGGCGGGTGTTGTTCGACGGCATCGATCTGACCGAGCGGCCCACCGACCGTCGGCACATTGCCCAGGTCTTTCAATTCCCGGTCGTGTACGACACCATGACCGTGTGGGAAAACCTCGCTTTTCCCCTGCGCAATCGAGGCTTGCCGGCCGCCGAGATCGAAGGGAAGGTGCAGGCGATCGCACAGATGCTCGATCTGACCGAGATGCTGCAACGACGGGCCGCCGGCCTGACCGCGGACGGCAAGCAGAAGATTTCCCTGGGCCGCGGGCTCGTCCGCTCCGACGTCAATGTCATCATGTTCGACGAGCCGCTCACCGTCATTGATCCGCATCTTAAATGGCAGCTGCGCTCGAAGTTGAAGGAGCTGCATCAACGCACGCGGCGCACCATGATCTATGTAACCCATGATCAGACCGAAGCCTTGACCTTTGCGGAAACGGTCGTGGTGATGCACGAGGGCACGGTGGTGCAGGTCGGCTCGCCGGTTGAGCTCTTCGAACGCCCGCGTCACACCTTTGTCGGGCATTTCATCGGCTCGCCCGGCATGAATGTTTTACCGTGCGAGGTCAGCAACGGCGCCGTCCTGTTCGCCGGCCAACGGGTCGATGTGGAAAATCCGCCGACTGCGCCCCTCAATGGCCGCCATACCGAGATTGGCGTGCGGCCTGAGTTTGTCGGGCTCGACCAGCAAGGTATCCCGGTCAAGATCATCAAGGTCAGCGATGCCGGCCGCTATCGCATCGTCGAAGCCCGTTGCGGCGAAAGCCACCTCAAGCTCCTGCTCGAGGAGGGCGCTGCGCTGCCGGGGAGCAGCGCCGGCGTGCGCTTCGACCGCAGCCATACCCGGCTCTATGCCGACAGTCAGCTGTTGGAGTGAGCGCGCATGAACGGCAAGACGCAGAACCAGATCGGCTGGCTGTTCGTATTGCCCGTCGTCGCCCTGGTGGCCTTCAACGCCATTATCCCGCTGATGGCCGTGGTCAACTACTCCGTGCAGGAGACCTTCGGCAACAACATGTTCTTCTTCGAGGGTGTGAAGTGGTTCGAGCAAGTATTGCACTCGGATCGCTTCCATGCCTCGCTCGGCCGGCAGCTCGTCTTTAGCGGCATCATTCTGGCCATCGAGGTGCCGCTCGGGGTTGCCATCGCGCTCGCCATGCCGCGCCGCGGTCCGTGGGTCTCCGTCTGTCTGGTGCTGATGGCCCTGCCATTGCTCATTCCCTGGAACGTCGTCGGCGCCATGTGGAACATCTTCGCCCTGCCCGATATCGGCATGCTGGGCAGGCTGATCAACGATCTTGGTTTTAACTACAACTATACGCAGCAGCCGCTTTCGGCGTGGGCAACGCTGATCGCCATGGACGTGTGGCACTGGACCTCGCTGGTCGTTCTGCTTGCCTATGCGGGGCTGAGCGCCATCCCGGATGCCTACTACCAGGCAGCCAAGATCGATGGCGCCTCGTCCTGGGCGGTGTTTCGCTATATCCAGCTGCCCAAGATGCGCCGGGTCCTGACGATTGCGGTCCTGCTGCGATTCATGGACAGCTTTAATATCCACACCGAGCCATTCGTGCTGACGGGTGGCGGCCCGGGCAACGCCACCACCTTGCTCTCCATTGATCTCGTCAAGATCGCGCTCGGTCAATTCGATCTAGGTCCGGCCGCGGCCATGTCGATCATCTACTTTTTGATCATTCTGCTCTTGTCGTGGATCTTTTATGCGGTGATGACCCGAGACGAGGCACAGTAATGCGCAAGCTCAGCTGGCTCGTGCCCACGCTCTACATTCTGTTTCTGCTGCTGCCGATCTATTGGTTGGTGAGCATGTCGTTCAAGACGACCAACGAGATTTTGGGCGCGTTCACGCTCTGGCCCAAAAAGTTCACGTTGGAGAACTACCAGAAAATCTTCACCGACCCGACCTGGTACAACGGCTACATCAACTCACTGATCTACGTCGTCATCAACACCGTAATCTCGGTGCTGGCGGCGCTACCCGCCGCCTACGCCTTCTCGCGCTATCGCTTCCTGGGTGACAAGCACCTGTTCTTTTGGCTGCTGACCAACCGCATGGCGCCCGCCGCGGTCTTCGCGCTGCCATTCTTCCAGCTCTATTCGGCGATCGGCCTGTTCGATACGCATATCGCCGTCGCCTTGGCGCACTGCCTCTTCAACATCCCCCTGGCGGTATGGATCCTTGAGGGTTTCATGTCGAGCGTGCCAAAGCAGCTGGATGAAACGGCCTATCTCGATGGCTACGGCTTTTGGCGCTTCTTCATCAAGATCTTCCTGCCAACCATTGCCGCCGGCATCGGGGTGGCCGCCTTTTTCTGCTTCATGTTCTCCTGGGTCGAACTGTTGTTGGCAAAAACGCTGACCTCGGTCGCCGCCAAGCCGATCGCGGCGACGATGACCCGCACGGCGAGCAGCTCGGGATACGAGCTGGGCTTGCTGGCAGCCGCCGGTACGCTCACCATTATTCCCGGTGCCTTCGTCATCTATTTTGTGCGCAATTACATCGCCAAGGGTTTCGCGCTCGGGCGCGTGTGACGTGCCGCCAGCGACCGCTCAAGGGAGGAGCCATGCACCTGACCTGGATGGCCTGGACCTGGGAAACCGCAGCGTTCTTCTTGTGCATCGCCGCAATGCTGGTTGCCATGACGGTGTGGGAGCTGCTCTCGCCTGGCGGGGCACCGCGGCGCGGTATTCTCGCCCTGCGCACGACGCGCGGCGACCGGCTGTTCATCTCCCTCATGTGCGCGGCCTACCTGCATCTGGCGTGGCTCGCCGCCTTCGGTACACCCCTTTGGGGTGCGACCGCCCTCGCCATCCTCCTCGCCCTTGCCATCTTTCGCTGGGTCTAGCGCGGCCGCCGAGGAAGCCTGCCCGGCGCCCGGCTGAGCGGGTCGGCGCCCAACGCTGACATCATCAGTGTGAGCATAAGTCCGCCGTCAGAGCGCCGCTTTCCTGTGCGAGGATTCGCAGCATGGTGCGGTAGCAACTGGTGCGCTCTAGTCTGGTGTGTGCTCGAGCTGATCGGTTCGAAACTGGTGCGTCTTAACCTGGTGCGCTCGAAACATTGGTAACGGTCGCGACCTGGTGCGGAACAACCAACGGAAGGGCCAACGATGACCCGCATCGAACTCAACGCAATCCGCCGCAAGCTCAGGGAGCTGAACCTCGAATACAGCGCTCTGCTGCGCGACAGGTTCGGCGAGGGGCGCTTTGCGCGCATGGCGAGGCTAAGAGCCGAGCGCAACGCCCTGGTGGCGCTGATCGCCGAGCAAGATGGACGCGAGGCGAGCGCCGCGCGGCGCAATGGTGCGTTCCACGCGGGAGCTGACGGTTTTCCGCTCGACGCGCCGGCTTGAGCCGTCAGGAGGAACCGCCGCGACGCTGCTGCTCGATCGCCTCGCGTCGAATTTCAAGTTCCAGCCATCTCTCTTCCGCGGCTTCGAGCTCGGCTTGCTTGCGTGCAAGTGCTTGTGATGCTTGCCGGAAAGCTTGCAGATCCCGCGCATAAAGACCCGGATCGCCGAGCTTGCCCGACAACTCCTCGATCTCGGCGCCGAGCGCGGCGATTGTCTCGGGTAGGCTCGCCAGCGCACGCACCTCTTGGTAGCTGAGCCTGGCGCGCGCCGGCTGGCTTAGCACGGCTGCTGGTTGCTTGGCCAAGGTCGGTGGCCGCAGCTCCGGCCGCCGCGCGGCAAGATCCTGACCCCGCTGCGCGAGCATATCGCTGTAGCCGCCGGCGTACTCGGACCAGCGCCCGTCGCCCTCGGGGACGATCACGGCATTGACCACGCGATCGAGAAAATCCCGATCATGGCTAATCAGGAGAACCGTCCCAGCATACTCGGCCAGCATCTCCTCGAGCACGTCCAGCGTCTCGACATCGAGGTCGTTGGTGGGCTCATCGAGCAGCATCAGATTGGATGGCTGCGACAGGGCCCGCGCCAGCATGAGCCGGCCGCGTTCGCCGCCTGAAAGAGCGCGCAAGGGTGTGCGTGCCTGCTCGGGGGCGAATAGAAAATCCTGCATATAGGCAATGACATGACGGGAGCGGCCATTGACCGTGACGCTATCCCCCTGGCCCGTGGTTAGCGCTTCGCGCAGCGTCCAATCGGGACTGAGGCGCTCGCGCTGCTGGTCGAGCCTTGCCATCGCGATGTTGCTGCCCAGCCGAATCGACCCGCTATCGGGCGCGAGCACGCCGGCGAGCAGATTGGCCAAGGTGGTCTTACCGCTGCCGTTGGCACCGACGATGCCAATGCGTTCGCCGCGCTGAATGCGCGTTGAATAATTATCCACAAGGCGCCGACCCGCATAGGTTTTGCCAATTTTGCTGGCCTCAATGACGAGGGTGCCCGAGGCCGGTGTTTCCGGCGTGTCCATCACCGCCTTGCCCATCGAACGCCGGAAGTCGCGGCGTGCCTGTCGCAGGCTCTGCAGCCGCGCCATGCGGCGCACGTTGCGCTTGCGCCGGGCCGTTACGCCATAGCGCACCCAGTCCTCTTCGCGCGCAATTCTGCGATCGAGCTTGTGCTGTTCGAGTTCCTCGAGGGCAAGTTGCTCGTCGCGCCACGCCTCGAATTGTGCAAACCCGCCCTCGAGTCGCCGCGCGCGGCCGCGATCGAGCCACACCGTGGAGCGGGAAAGATTGGCAAGGAAGCGCCGGTCGTGACTGACGAGCACGAGCGCGGCACGGCGCGCCAAAAGCTGGGCTTCGAGCCACTCGATCGCAGGCAGATCGAGGTGGTTGGTCGGCTCGTCGAGCAGGAGAATGTCGGGCGCGGGCGCCAGCACGCGCGCCAATGCCGCCCGACGCAGCTCCCCGCCGGAGAGCTGCTCGAGAGCCTCCGAACCCTTAAGACCGAGCGCATTGAGCAGCGCGCGGGCCTGATGCGGGTCATCCGTTGGGCCGAGGCCCGCCTCGGCATAGGCCAGTGTGGTGGCAAAACCCGACCTGTCGGGTTCCTGCGGCAAATACCGGATGGCCGCACCCGGCTGCAGAAAACGCGTCCCGGTATCCGGCTCGACCAGACCTGCCGCAACGCGCAGCAAGGTCGATTTGCCGGACCCGTTGCGGCCCACCAGGCAAACACGCTCGCCCGCACCAACACTGAGTTGGGCACCTTCCAGCAACGGTGTGCCGCCAAAGGAGAGTACGATATCGCTAAGCTGAAGCAAGGGAGGTGGTTGGGCCATCCTCGGCAATCTAGCAGGTGCCAGAGACCCGCGCGACGCGAGCCAAATCCGTCACCTGGCGCCTCCCGCCCCGATCCCGAATTGACGGGAGCGCCCCACTGGTGTCAGCCAAAGCGGCGGGGGCTGAAGGCAGCCACGTCGATCTGCGGCGTTTCGCCGGAAACAATTTCCGCCACGGTCCTGCCAGTTTTGGCCGCACAGGCCATGCCGATATGCCCGTGCCCGAAGGCATAGATAACGTCGCTGGTCTTGCGCGACGCGCCGATAACGGGAAGCGAATCCGGCAGGCTGGGACGGTGGCCCATCCACATGGAGAGCCGATCCTCGGCATCGCCGGGGCACAGCGCCGGGTACATGCGGCGCCCCTGCGCGAGCAGCATGCGCGCGCGTTGCCAATTGGGCGGTGCCTTGAGCCCGGCCAGCTCGACCGTGCCGGCAAGCCGCAAGCCGAGTTCCATGGGAGTGGCAACAAACTTGCCTTCGGCGTCGGCGACAGGGATGCGCGGTGCGACCTCGGGATCGCGGATCATGATGTGGTAGCCCCGCTCGGTTTCGAGCGGCACGCGATCGCCGAGTTGCGCCGCCAACGGCCGCGACCAGATGCCGGCGGCGATCACCGCGGCATCGACGGCAAGGCGGCCGTCCTCGCAGCGAATAGCCTTGAGGCGGCCATCCTCGAGCTCGAAGCCGATCGCGCGCTGCTTGAGCAGACGGCCGCCCGCGCGCTGGAACGCCGCCGCCAGGCTGTTGACCAGACGGTGGGGGTTGACCGTGTGGCCATTCTCGCGCACCAGCACGCCTTTGCGGTACTCGCGCGAGAGATTGGGATCGATTTGCCGTAGTTCCGCCGCCTCGAATTCGTCCCAGTGGATGCCATTGTCGGCGCGTAGCCGCCATGCCGCCTGCTCATTTTGCCAGCCGGCGAGCGTGCGATAGACAAACAAGTGCCCGACGCGCTGCACCAGGTCGGTTGCGCCAGCCTCGCGCAGCAAGGGCGCGAGCGTCTCGATTCCATCCTTGAGCAGCGTTCTGAGGGCGCACGCCTGGGCGGCGACCCTCATCGGCGTGCCGGCGCGAACGAAGCGGATCAACCAGGGCGCGATGCTTGGCAAATAGGCAAGGGGTAGTGAGAGCGGGCCCAGGGGATCGCTGAGCCACTTGCGGACATGGCGGATGCTGCCGGGCATCGACAGCGGCACCACCGAAGAGCCGTTGAAGCAGCCTGCGTTGCCGAAGGATGCGCCCTCGCCGGGTTGGTTCGGGTCCACCAGGTTGACGTCATGGCCCTTGCGCAGCAAAAAACACGCCGCCGTGACGCCGATCATGCCGGCGCCGATCACCGCAACCCGCAGGCTGTCCCCCGTGCGCGCCATGTGCCCGCTTTCTCGAGCGCCGCCCTCTCAAACCGCAACCAATTTTACCGATGGGCGCCGAGCCGATAAAGTCAAAGCAATGTCGCATTGGCCGGCTCCTCTGGCGGCGCTTGCGCTCGCTCTCAGCAGGCGACCGATGCAAGGCTGCATCGACCGCAACCATCCGTGCTCGAAGACAAAATCCTTTTCCCGGGAGTGACCTGATGCGCAACGACCACCGGATCGCCCATGGCGGCAAGGCCGTCTACGGCGCGCGCCTTGGCATCCTGATGCTCGAAGCGCGCTTCCCACGCATACCAGGCGATATGGGCCACGCCGGCACGTGGCCGTTTCCGGTGCTCTACAAAGTGGTAAAGGGAGCATCCCCCGAGCGCGTGGTGGCCGAGCGGGCTGTCGGCCTGTTGCCGAGCTTCATCGCGGCGGCCCGAGAATTGGAGGCGCTTGGTGCTGACGGCATCACCACGAATTGTGGCTTCCTGTCGCTCTACCAGAAGGAGCTGGCGGCGGCGGTGGGGGTGCCGGTGGCAACCTCGAGCCTCATGCAGGTGCCGATGATCGAGAGCACGTTGCCGGCCGGCAAGCGGGTTGGTGTCATTACCGTCAGCGCCGCCAACCTGACGCGCGACCATCTCCTGGCAATCGGCCTTGATCCGGGCTTGCCCGTCATCGGCACGGATGCCGGTCGGGAATTCACGCGCGTGCTGCTCGGCAACGAGGCGACGCTCGACGTGGCCGCGGCAGAAGAGGATATTCTCGAGGCCGGTGACGCACTGCTGCGCCAAGATCGCAGCGTCGGGGCAATCCTGCTCGAGTGTACCAACATGGTGCCCTACGCCCGCGCCCTCGGCGAGCGCTTGGGGCTCCCCGTTTATGACATCTACAGTTTCATGCTCTGGTTCCACGCCGGACTGGCACCGCGCGACTTCGGACATCCGGGATCGGCGGCACGGCCGTGGCGCGAGCGATAAGTCAACCGGCCGCACCTCGGCCGTGGTCCGCCGCGCTCGGCACGCCGCCGGCCAGGAGCCAGTCGACGAGGGTTGTGGCCGCGGCTGTCAATGCACCCGCGTTTTCGATGACGAGATCGGCATCGGTTGGCTTAAAGTCGCTGGCGCGCGCCAGCCGCAGGGCGAGCTCCTGGCCGCCTTCGCGTTGACGGCTCGCCAACCGCGCGGCGCGCAGCTCGGCGGGTGCCTCGATCAGCACGACCGCGAGATTTAGATAGCGCGCACGCGCCTTGGCCACAATGGTTCTTGACGCATTGCAGATGACTGAGCCGCCGCGGTGCACGGTTGCGTCGATCTCGATCGGGATCCCATAGCTGAGCCCGTGGGCTCGCCAAGCCAGGGCAAACCGGCCGTGCTCGAGGCGCGCATTGAATTCACAAACGCTGACGCAGTCATGGTCTTCGGCAGCCCCCGGTGCCCGCGTGACGACGCGCCGCGGAAAGCTAAACTCCGGACGGCTCGCCAATCGGCGGCGGGCTTCCAGGAGAATTGCATCCTTGCCAGCACCGCTGGCACCGACAAGCAAGACGACCCGCCCCGGTCCGAGCGCCGTGGCCTTGCCGTGTTCAGATGACCCGTTGTCCGCCACGATAGACCTCCCGCACGACGGGAAGGTCGCGCACAATCTGAATGCGCGCCAGGTCTGCGCGCAGCCCCGCGGCGATCTGTCCGCGATCGTTTAACCCGGCGGCCCGCGCCGGATTGAGCGTGACCGTGCGCAGCGCGGCCGGCAAGCCAAAGCCCTCGATGCGACTGGCCAGCTCAAACGCCCCGAGCAGAAGGCTTGCCGGCACGTAGTCGGAGGATAGGATGTCGAGCACGCCTTCCCGCGCCAGTGCCTCGGCGGCCACGTTACCGGAATGCGACCCACCTCGAACCACGTTGGGTGCTCCCATGAGTACGGCAATGCCGGCCCGGTGACAGGCCGCCGCGGCTTCGGCGGTCGTGGGAAATTCGGCAATGGCGGCGCCATCTGCCAGCGCCTCCTCGACATGGGCCAGGGTCGCATCGTCATGGCTAGCCGTCACAATGCCGTAGGCCTTGGCGAGGCGGACAAGCGCCGCGCGGTGCTCAACATAATTGGCATCGAACTGAGCACGCCGCCTCGCAATGAAGCGCTCGAGGTCGCTCCAGGGCAGGCCGGACTTGCCGCCATAGTATGTCTTCCAGGCATCGAGATTTGAGAACTGGCGCGCACCTGGCGTGTGATCCATTAACGAGATCAGCTTGGCGTCATAGGTTGCCAACAACCATCCGGTCTGTTCGACCACGTCCTCGGCACAGATTTCACAGCGCACATGCAGGCGGTGCTCGGCGCGCAGAAGCTCCTGCGCTCTGGCGCTCTCGATGGCACCCAGAATACCGGCAAGGGCTTGGGGCATGGAACGGTAGACAAGGTCACTGCCGACGCGCACGGAATCGAACACGGTGGTAATGCCCGAGGCGGCAATTTGCGCGTCGTAGGCCACGACGGCAGCGAGCGGCGGCCATTCGACCTTCGGGCGCGGTTGCAGATGGTTTTCCAGGTGATCGGTATGCAGGTCGATTAGACCGGGAATCAACAGGTCGCCGCTGCAATCGAGGCCGCGCTCGGGTGCCCTACCCTCGCCGACCTCGACAATGCGCCCGCCGCCGACGGCGACCCAGCCCGCCAGCACCACGCCCGGCAGGACAATGCTGGCATTCTCGAAGATGTGCGTCCTGTCCACGCGTGGGCTCTCAGGCTCGAAAGCGGCTCACCTCGATGGTGCGATCAGCGATTTGCCGCTTGACGTCCTCGTCATGAAAGATGCCGACCAGGGCCGCGCCGGATCGCTTGCGATGCCGAATGAAATCTACGACCGCGGCGCGATTCTTTTGGTCGAGGGAAGCCGTGGGCTCATCGAGCAACAGGAGCGGATGCGTTGCCACCAGACCGCGTGCGATGTTGATGCGCTGCTGCTCGCCTCCGGAGAAGGTGGCTGGAGGCAACTGCCAAAGTCGCTGCGGAATTGCGAGCCGGGCAAGCAGTTCGGCCGCGCGCTCGCGCGCGATTTCCGCTTCGATCCCGTTGTCCCGCGCCGATTGAACCACGAGATCGAGCGCGCCAACACGGGGGATCGTGCGCAGGAACTGGCTCACGTATCCGATCAGGCCCTGGCGCAGGCGCAAAACCTCGCGGGGCGAGGACGTCACAACATCCCTCCATTGCCGCCCCTCCCGCACCGCGATGCTGCCGGAATCGGCACGGTAGTTGCCGAAAATCATCTTCAGTATGCATGACTTGCCGATGCCGGACGGCCCGTTCAGGACGACGCATTCCCCCGCGCGTACTTGGAAAGAGACCTCGCGCAGCACGGGCAATATGGCTCCGCTGCGCAAGTGCATGACGAAGGTCTTGGTCACCCCGGTGAGTTCAAGCAGCAGGGTGTCGGTCGCATCCATGTCTCACCCACGCAAATTGGCCGAGACCAGAAGCTGGGTATAGGGCTCGCGCGGGTCATCGAGCACCTGGTCGGTGAGACCGGTTTCAATCACCCGACCATGCCGCATCACGATCAGCCGGTGCGACAACAGCCGCGCCACGGCCAAATCGTGGGTAACGATGACAACGGCCAGACCATGGTCCGCCGCTAGGCCACGGATAAGGTCGAGCAGGCGCGCCTGCACAGATACATCCAGTCCCCCCGTTGGCTCGTCCATAAACAGGAGGCGCGGTGCGGTGACCATGTTCTTGGCGATCTGCAGACGCTGCCGCATTCCGCCGGAATAGGTCGTGGGCAGGTCGTCGACGCGCTCGCTCTCGATCTCAACGCGCGCCAACCAGTCCACCGCCTCCGCGCGGATCCTTCCATAGTTGCGCCAGCCCACCGCCATAAGACGCTCGCCGACGTTGCCGCCGGCGGAAACGCCCATGCGCAGGCCCAGGCGAGGGTCCTGGTGCACGAAACCCCAGTCGGTACGCAGCAAAAAGCGCCGGTCGGCCTCGCCGAGCGCGAACAGATCGCGCACCACCCCATCGCGCATGCAGTACTGCAGGCAGCCGTGCGTTGGCCGCAGCTGCGTGGATAGCAGCGACAGCAGGGTCGACTTACCCGAACCCGATTCCCCGACCACCCCTAACACCTCCCCGGCATAGACATCGAGGCTGACGCCGCTGCAGCCGAGCCGGTCACCGTAAAACTTGGTCAGGCCCTCGGCACTGAGCAGCGGGATTTCGCGCGTCCTCATGTCGCGGCTCCCGGGGGCCCGGCGGCTCGCGCCCTGCGCCCCGCGCAGTAGTCCGTATCCGAGCACACGAACATGCGCCCGCCCGCATCGTCGACGACAACCTCATCGAGATAGGCGTCCAGCGCACCGCAGAGGGCGCACGGGGCGTCGAAGCGCGTGCGGGCGAAGGGATGATCCTCGAAGTCAAGGCTGACGACGCGCGTATAGGGTGGCAGCGCATAAATACGCTGTTCGCGCCCGGCGCCGAATAGCTGCAAGGCTGGCGACAGATGCATTTTCGGATTGTCGAACTTCGGCGTCGGTGACGGGTCCATCACATAGCGCGCCTCCACCATGACGGGATAGGCGTAGGCGGTGGCAATGTGGCCATGCCGAGCGATATCCTCGTAGAGCTTGACGTGCATCAGGCCGTAGTCTTCGAGCGCATGCATCTGCCGCGTTTCGCTCTCGCGCGGTTCCAGAAACCGGAGGGGCTCGGGAATGGGCACCTGGTAGACGATAATCTGGCGTTCCGCGAGCGGTGCCTCGGGAATGCGATGGCGCGTCTGGATGATGGTTGCCTTTTGCGTTGAGGTCGTCGTGCGGATGCCCGTGGTGCGGGCAAAGAACTGGCGGATCGATACGGCGTTGGTGGTGTCGTCGGCGCCTTGATCGATCACTTTCAGGATGTCATCGGGTCCAAGGATCGAGGCGGTGACCTGCACGCCGCCGGTACCCCAGCCGTAAGGCATGGGCATTTCGCGGCTGGGGAATGGCACCTGATAGCCCGGGATGGCGATGGCTTTCAAAATGGCGCGCCGGATCGTGCGTTTGCTCTGTTCGTCGAGGTAGGCGAAGTTGTAGGAGGCGCACGCGGTCATTGCTCCGCCTCGCCGCTGCTGGCGGCTCGTTCATCGGTGCCGTGCGCGACCAACCATTCCCTGCGCAGTTGCCGCAACAGCACCAGTTCTGCCTGGAAATCGACGTAATGGGGAAGCTTCAGGTGCTCCACGAAGCCCGTCGCTTGCACGTTGTCGCAGTGCGCCAGCACGAATTCCTGATCCTGCGCCGGCGCCGTGCGCTCCTGCCCCAGCTCTTCGTGGCGCAGCGCACGGTCCAAGAGAGCCATCGTCATCGCCTTGCGCTCGGCGTGGCCGAAGGCGAGACCGTAGCCGCGCGTAAACTGCGGCGGAGCCATTGCCGAGCCCTGGAACTGATTCACCATCTCGCATTCCGTCAGCGGGATGCGTCCGAGCGGTATCTCGAAGCCAAGCTCCTCGGGCGTGAAACTAATTTCCACCTCGCCCATGCGAATTTCCGCCGCGAACGGGTGGGTGCGGCCGTAGCCGCGCTGGGTTGAATACCCAAGGCCCAGAAGGAAGCCCTCATCGGCCCGGGCCAGCGCCTGCAAGCGCAGGTCCCGCGCCGCCGGATATTGCATGGGATTGCGGGTGAGGTCGGCGACGACGTCGCTTTCGCCGGCGGCATTGGCCTCAATCAAGCCTTCGCGATCGAGGAGCTGCGTCACGTGCGGAGCAGCTTCGGGCGCGGCGGCAAGCGCCGGGGCCGGCGCTGCCGGCCCCGGCGTGGTCGGGTCGGCATCGATGAGGCGATGCGTGTAGTCGAACGTGGGTCCGAGCACCTGGCCGCCCGGCAGATCCTTGTAGGTTGCCGAGATGCGGCGGCGCAAACGCATGGCGCCGGTCTCCACCGGTTCCGTGTAGCCGAGGCGCGGCAGCGTGCCGCGATAGGCACGCAGCAAGAAGATGGCCTCGATCAGGTCGCCGCGCGCCTGTTTGATGGCCTGAGCCGCCAAATCGGGATCATAAAGCGAGCCCTCGCACATCACGCGGTTAACCGCGAGGGTCAGCTGCTCACGGATCTGATCGGCAGAGATCTCTGGTAGCTTCGGATCGCCACGCCGCTCGCGCGCCAACAGCGCGTGCGCCGCGGCAATCGCCGCCTCGCCACCTTTGACAGCGACGTACATCAGGTGGCCTCCCCTACCCGGATGCTGCGCGGCAGGGCCGCAATCGCGCCCTGCGTCGCCAGCAAGATGTCGACCCCGCAGGGAAAACGGGAGCGATTGGCCCCGAGCTCGGCGAGGAAAGCGGCGGGCAGCGGCGCAGCACAGAGCCGGGCAAAGTGGCGAATGCCTGGTCCCTCCAGGCGCCAACCCCGGGCCTCCAGGCTCTCCACCTGTACCAGGACCGTACTGGACCGATCCGGATAAGCGCGCGTTCCCTGGGCAAAATTGGTGAGCGCGGGCAAGCGCGCCGAATCGGCGATAACGGCAAATGCGGCCTCCGCCGGCGACAACACCAGCCTGGCCCCCGTGTGAAAGCGCAGAAAGTCGGCCACGTCGGGATTGTCCACGAGCAGTCGATCACACCACACCGGCGTCTCGAAATCGCACAGCGTTAGCAGCAGCGCGGCGGCTGGGGCGAGCAGCGGCCGAGGCGGGCTCAACATGCTCCCGACCGGAACGATGCTGCCTGGCGCGGACATGGCGCGCATGGCAAGGCGAAATAGCGCCTGGGAGTCGCGCACGGGATCAGCGAAGCCCGACCGCAGCATGGGTTAGCCCTCGCCCCGCACGAGAGTGAAAAAGTCGACCTTGGTGGCCGCGACAGCGGCCCTCAGTGCGCGATCCTGCTCGGCAACGCGGGCCAGAACGGGCGCAATCAGATTGGCATCGAGCCGCGCCCGGTATCCGGGGTCCTGGCCGAGGGCGTCGAGCAGTGCGGCCAGCCGCGCGCGACGCGGCGAGCGCCCGATCAAGTAGGCAATGCCCGTGCGGCCGTTGGCCAGGCGCACCGCCGCCCGCGTTACGCTCAACTCGCCGAGATTGAAAGGCTTGCCGGTGCCCCCGATACGGCCGCGCACCATCACCAGCCCTGTTTCGGGCACCCGCAGCTCCTGAGCCGCGGGCAATTCGCCGAGGCTCGCGAGCGCGGCTTCGAGCTCGGCCTCGGTCGCCTCGGCGCACACGCCCATCAGTCGTCGACGCCTGTCGCGCTCTTTAGCGACAGCATCGCTCGCGGTCCCCTCTGCCCTCGCCATGCGCCGCTCATTAGCGGCGCCGCTTAAAAGTTTTGTGACAGCCGCCGCACACGGCCGCTTGTTACACGCCTGTCATCAAGACGTGGCTTTTTTTGTCATGCGGTGGCGCTAGGTGGGCGCTAGGCAAAAAGGGGGTGGCAGGTTGTCCAGCGCAGCCATTGAGGTGATCGGGGTCGCTAAGTCGTTCCGCCCGGGAACGCCGGTGCTGCAAGACATTGGCTTCAGTATCGAGGAGGGCGAGATGGTAGCCCTGATCGGCGCCTCCGGGTCCGGTAAATCGACGCTCATTCGCGCCATTGCCGGCCTTATTAGCATCGATCGGCCTCGCGTGCGCGCGGGCTCGCCGGCCGCCGGTAGCATCCGGGTTTTGGGTGAGGCGATCCAGGAGGACGGACGCATCTGTGCCTCCGCGGCGCGCTTGCGCGCGCGTATCGCCATCATCTTTCAGCAATTCAACCTGGTCCCGCGGCTTTCCGTGTTGACCAACGTGTGCCTCGGCCTGCTCGGCCAAATTCCCGCCTGGCGCGGCACGCTGGCGCGCTTCAGACGCGCAGAGAAACAGCGAGCGATGCAGGCGCTGGCCCGCGTTGCCATCGCCGAGCACGCCTTAAAACGCGGTTCGGAGCTATCCGGCGGACAGCAGCAACGCGCCGCCATCGCCAGGACGCTGGTGCAGGGCGCCAATGTGCTGATCGCCGATGAGCCCATCGCCTCGCTCGATCCCAAGGCCGCCCGCCGCGTCATGGACATCCTCGCCACGCTCAACAGCGAAGACAAGATCACCGTGCTGATCTCGCTGCATCAGGTTGAGTATGCGCTCTCTTACTGCCGACGCACGATTGCCCTGCGCGATGGGCGCATCGTCTATGACGGGCCGTCGCAGGCGCTGACGCCGAGCTTCTTGAGCGAGCTCTATGGCGCCGAGAGCGAGGAGCTGTTCTTGCCCGCAGCGAGCGACGCTGCGCCGGTGAACGGCCATGGCAATGGCGTGGAAGGGCCGGAACGCATTTGGCGGGCTGGCGCCATTGCCGCGGCACCAGCCTGAGGCTGGGCACCCTCTCTTCCGGACCGAATGGTTCGGCGGGATCTAACGTGACGATGACGGAACACAATAGATAGACAGGAGTGATGACATGCTTCGCTCGTTACTGGCAGCATCAATTGCGGCGGCACTGGTCACGGCACCGGCTGGCGCGGCCGAGGAGGTCAACTTCGGCATCATCTCGACGGAAACGACGGCCAATCTGAGGACGATTTGGGATCCGTTTTTGGCCGACATGACCAAGAAGACCGGCCTCAACATCAAGGCATTTTATGCTTCCGACTACGCCGGCGTGATCGAGGCCATGCGCTTCAACAAGGTCCAGGTCGCCTGGTTCGGCAACAAATCGGCGATGGAAGCGGTTGATCGCGCCAGTGGTGAAATCTTTGCGCAAACCGTCGATAAGGATGGCAACCCCGGTTACTGGTCGCACATCATCGTGCATAAGGACAGCCCGTACCAGACGCTCGATGACGTCTTAAAATGTGATGCTACGCTTGACTTTGGCATCGGCGATCCGAACTCGACGTCGGGGTTCCTGGTCCCCACCACCTTCATTTTCTCGGCACGCAACGTTGATGCGAAAAAATGCTTCAAGACCGTGCGCAATGCCAATCACGAAGCCAACGCGCTGGCCGTCGCCAACAAGCTCGTGCACGCCGCCACCAATAACAATGAGAACCTGCAGCGACTGGCGAAGACGGCACCGGACAAGGCCAAGCAGATCCGGGTGATTTGGACTTCGCCGCTCATCCCGTCCGACCCGCTGGTCTGGCGCAAGGACCTTGACCCCGCCGTCAAGCAAAAGATCGCCGACTTCATCTTCGGTTATGGCAGCAGCGACGAAAGCGAAAGGAAGATCTTGGCCGGGCTGCAATGGGCTCCCTTCAAGAAGTCCGACAACAATCAGCTCCTGCCCATTCGGCAGATGGAGGTCAACAAGGCCCTGGCCAAGGTGAAAGCCGACACCAGCCTGGCGGAGGCCGACAAGACCGCCCAGCTCACCCAATTGCAGAAGGAATTCGACGAGCTCGGCAAGCGCATCGCCGCTTTGAAGTGAAAATGGCCTCGCGGGAGAACCCTCAAGCTTTGAGCGCGGACCGCTGTGTTGGGTCCGCCCTTGCCTGCCACAGGAGTTGGCATGCCGGTGACCGCTGAAGCCCCGGAGCACGCGGGGGAGCTTGCCAGCATCCGCGTGCCGCGGGCACCCCTCCTTGAACGCGCCCGTGCCTGGCTGATTTGGCTCGCCATCGCCGGCTTGTTGGCATGGAGCTGGACGCCGGTAGAGATGTACAAAATCGGCGGGCTCATCACCGATTGGCGTAACATGGCGGAGTTCGCTTCCGGCTTCATGCGTCCGAGCCTGCGCGATTGGCCCGCCTACGCGCTACAGATGCTGGAAACCGTGCAGATGGCGCTCTGGGGCACGGCGCTGGCCGTCCTGTTTGGCATGCCCTTCGCCATTCTGAGCGCCGCCAATGTGTGCCCGCAATGGGTGGTACACCCGGTGCGCCGGCTGATGGATGCCTGCCGGGCCATCAACGAGATCGTGTTCGCACTGCTGTTCGTCGTCGCCGTGGGTCTTGGCCCGCTGGCGGGCATCCTCGCCTTGGCCGTGCACAATATCGGCATTGTGGCAAAGCTGTTCTCGGAGGCGGTGGAAGCAATTGATCCACGTCCCGTCGAGGGCATTCGCGCCACCGGTGCGAGCCGCCTGCAGGAAGTCATTTTCGGCATCGTGCCGCAAGTGATGCCGTTGTGGAGCTCCTTTACGCTCTATCGCTTCGAAACAAACGTGCGCTCGGCCACCGTGCTGGGCATCGTCGGCGCCGGCGGGATCGGCCAATCGCTTTACGAAAATATCCGCGCCTTTCAATACTCCGAGACGGCAACCATCGTCATCATCGTCGTCGTCACGGTGATGCTGATTGACATGCTAAGCGCGCGCATACGCAAGCTCTTGCTGTGAGGCCCGCCGGCCGTCGGAGGCGGCCCCGCCCGTGCGCGCCCGCGCGTGCGGCTGCTGGAGGCAATGCTTGCCGTTAGGCGACTTCTCTCTCGCCGCCAACCCCTGGCTACCCGGCGCGCGACCGCCCTGCGCCCCGGCGAGGCTTGGGGCCGTCGCAGGCCGCCGGCGGCGGACGGGCGCGCCGGGGGTAACGAGAGGCTTGTGGCGGCGGCGTCAGTTGCCGACGGCGTCGGTTACGCACTTCTTGACGTGGCTGGTCTTGGCCGCACCGGCGAGCTTCTTGTCCGCTGCCGACTTGCCGCACGCCGCGGATGCATCCTTCTCGCACTTGGTCATGAACGACTTGAGGGCGGCTCCGGCGAGCTTCTTCTGCTCGGCCTGGGCCTTGCAGGTCGGCCCGGGCGCCTGGGCGCCCGCCGCCGTCGCGGCTAGAACGAGCATGGCAACAACTGCGAGATATCTCATGGCTGGCCTCGTTGCGAACTTGCGGCGGCGAGCCTAGGCACGCCAAGATGAACGACAGATGACTGAGTATTTGATCCCCGGCGCTGCCGCAACGGCAAAGCTTGGCACGCTGGCGTCGGCCGCGGGGCCAAGGCGCCGCCGAGATCGCCGCCGCTCCCTGCATTAGACCTTGTAGAACTGCCGATACCAGGAGACGAACCGTCTCATGCCGTCGTCCAGCGGCGTCGCCGGAGAGAAATCGACGGCGCTAGCCAGCCGCGCGACGTCGGCGTAGGTGATGGCTACGTCGCCGGGTTGCATCGGCAGCATGCGCCGGTGCGCCTTACGTCCGAGCGCTGCCTCGATCACCCCAATGAAGTCATCCAGTGCGATGGGAGCATGGTTGCCGACATTGTAGATCTGATGCGCTGGGGTCGCGGCCTTCGGAGCCAGCGGAAGAAGCCGTGCGATCGCTTCGACCACATCGTCGATGTAGGTGAAATCGCGCTGCATCTGTCCGTAATTGAAAACGTCGATGGGTCGGTCCTCGAGAATGGCCTTGGTGAAGGAGAAATAGGCCATGTCCGGACGACCCCAGGGGCCATAGACCGTGAAGAAGCGCAATCCGGATGCAGCAATGCCGAAGAGCTCGGCGTAGGTGTGCGCCATCAGCTCATTGCTGCGCTTGGTCACGGCATAAAGCGAGCGGGGATTGTCGACCCGGTCGGCTTCCGAGAACGGCACCTTGGTGTTCGCGCCATAGACCGAACTCGAGGAGGCGTAGAGCAAGTGATCGACCGGCTGTGCCCGGCAGGCCTCCAAAACCGCAAGGAAACCCTCGACGTTAGCGCGCACGTATTGGGAGGGGTCCTGCAGCGAAAAGCGCACGCCGGCCTGGGCTGCCAAGTGCACCACATAGTGTGGCTTGAACTGCGCCATGAGCGCCAGCACGCGCGCCTTGTCGGCAACATCACAGCGCGCGAAGGCAAAGCCCTCAAGGCCATCGAGCAGGACGAGGCGGGCTTGCTTCAGGGCTACATCGTAATAGGCGTTGAGGTCGTCCAAACCCAGCACGCGACAACCGCGGGCAATCAGCTTGTGGCAGGTGTGAAACCCAATGAACCCTGCCGCCCCGGTGACCAGCACGCGCTTTGCAGTGATCTCAACTGTCACGGAGTTGCTCATGTTGTCGACGCTCCGGTGCGAGCTTATCACGTTGCTGAGCGCCGTGGAGCGGGCTGGCGAGGATCCCGGGCCACCTGCCGCAACCTTTGTCCTGCCGCAGCGCGTTTTACGACCTCAAGGCGCAGCGCGCCCAGCGCCGATGGGGGCTGCGGCGCCTCGATCTGGCGGGCGCGCGATGACGACGCGAATGGCATTGAGACCCGTCGGTGACAACGTCCAGCTGGCATCGCCCCCATGCTGGCGCGCGATCTGGCGCACCAAGGTGAGGCCGAGCCCCGTACCGGCCGCGCCACTTGCACCGGGCGCACGATAGAAAGGCGAAAAAATGCGCTCCCGCTCCTCGGGCGCAATCCCCGGGCCGTGGTCGCAAACCAGCATGGTCGCTGCGCCATTAGCGCCGCTCACGTTCACCGCAATCGGCGCCACACCGTGCTGCTGCGCATTGTCGAGGAGATTGCGCACCATGCGTTGCAACAAGCCGCGGTCGCCGCGCACGACGACGGGCTCGCCGGCAACGGAACAATCCGCATAGCGCGCGGCCTCCTCGGCGGCAACCGCCAGCAGGTCGACCTCCTCGTTCCTGTCCACGGCCGAGATGGCACCGAGCCGGCTGGAAAGCAGGATTTGTTCGATGAGCGCGTCGAGTTCGGCGATGTCCTTTTCGAGGTTTGCCTTGCGCCTGGCGTCCGGGGCAGTCTGCAGGAGCTCGATACCGAGCCGAATGCGCGCCAGCGGCGTGCGCAATTCGTGCGAGGTATGCGCCAGCAGCATCTTATGTGCCCCCACCAGTTCCTCGATGCGCGCCGCCGCGCGGTTGAAGCTCGCCGCCAAGCGCGCCACTTCATCCTTGCCTTCAACCTTGACGCGCGCGCCAAGATCGCCGCCCCCCAGGGAATCCACGCCGACCTGCAGCCGTTCCAGCCTGCGCGTCAGCCGGCGTACGAGCGGGTAGGCGCAGATCGCGACGATCAGCGCGATAGCGGCAAGAAAGGCGATGATGCCCAACACCGGGCGGCGCTGGCGCGGCGGCGGACGGGCGACCACCCAGCGGCCATCGGGAAGGCGAATGGCCCAGGCTGGCCCGTAACGGCCGTAGATCCAGCCGCCACTCTGGCGCGCCCCGGGAGCTGGAACCGGATCGCCCACCGCCGCCAAGGGACGGCGGTCCTCGTCGAACAAGCCGACGTCAACGCCGAGGCGGGCGTACAATTGCTCGATCGCCCGCTGTTGCACCGAGACCGGCGCGCCCGCAGGCGCGAGCTGCGCGGCCACCAGCACGCCCGCCATTTCGAAGGCTTGATCGCTCGGCGTCTCAGTGGGCGCAAAGCGCCACAACGCGCCGGCCATGACCACAACGGCGAGCAGGCTGGCAAGGATGGTCAGATAGAATTGATGGTAGATGCGACGCACCGCTCAATCCTGCTGCTTGGCAAAGACGTAGCCGGCGCCACGCACCGTGAGGATGCGGCGCGGCCGCTTTGCCTCATCTTCGATGGCGGCGCGGATGCGCGATATGTGCACGTCGATGGAGCGGTCGAAGGCCTCGAGCGGCTCCATTCTGACGATGTCCATCAAGCTCTCGCGCGACATCACGCGCCCGGCATGCTCGGCGAGCGCCAATAAGAGGGCAAACTGATGGCTGGTGAGCTGCTTCACTTCTCCGTCAAGGCGCACTTCACGCGCGGCCCGATCGATCTCCAAGCGGCCGAAGCGGACGAGGTCGGGTCTGTTGCCAGCCTTGCCTCGCCGCAGAATGGCGCGCAAGCGCGCAAGCAGCTCGCGCGGCTCGAAGGGCTTGGGCAAATAGTCGTCGGCACCGATCTCAAGGCCGATCACCCTGTCCATGGCATCACCGCGGGCCGTGAGCATCAGGATGGGCACTGCGCCCCGCGCCCGGAGCTTGCGACAGACATCGAGCCCGTCCATATCGGGCAGCATCAAATCCAGGATGATGGCATCGAAGGTGTTGCGCGCCTCAAGGGCCAGGCCAAGCGCGGCGTTTGCGGCACGCTCAACGCGAAAACCCGCCGCGCCGAGGTACTCCTGCACCATCTCGGCGAGGCGGCTGTCGTCTTCAATCAGGAGCAGGCGGTCGGTCACCGCAGCATTCTAACCGCGTCGCCAACCGTGCCAAAAGCCCCGCCGTTCCCGAAATTCCGCCAAACGCTCGTCGAGCTTGCGCCGCTGCTCCGGCGTCAAGACCTCTGCTGCATCGCCAAGCGCCTGCGTCAGGCGCCTGCTGGCGCCGTCGGCCAGCGCCAGCTGCTCGGCGCGCAGGGCCTCGATAGCGGCTCGATCAATGCTCGGCTGGGTTAGGAGGGTGCGACCCCGTTCACGCGCGGCCAAGGTTTTCTCGCGCATCGGCAGGAGGTCGCGCACCAGCCCCTTGACGATTCCGCGCAGCTTGTCCTGCTGCTCGTTGCTGGCATCGATTTCAATGGCAAGATGCCGAACGGCACGGTCGGCACGATCTTCGGCCCGGGCCGGATCGAAGGGCGAGCCCATGAAGCTCGGCCCATGCCAATGGTATTGGCTCAAGGCGCGCGAGGCGGCCGCCCCCGTCAGCGCCGCTGTCAGGGCAAGCGTGGCAAGAAAGAGCCAGCGCCCAGCGCGGCGCCGGCGCGGCCTCGGCGGCTGGCTTTGGGACGGAAGAGGAGAGGATTGGTCGCTCATGTTAGGCTCCATCAAATGGTGGGCAGTCTTTACAAGCCCAGATTTGGCGCATCTCGATTGCTGGCGCTTCTCGCCCCTGTAAAGTTTTGTGAAGTACCTGCGCCTTCCGCGTGGCCCTCGCGGCGCCGCGCGCCGAGCCGGCGCCGCAAGCGAATCGCGCGTGGCGCCGCTTTCGTCTTTTTGGCGCCAGGATGCTAGGCTCGCCTGGCTCGGCTCCGCCCTTCCTTGGCCCTTCCTTGGCCCTTCCTTGGCCCTTCCTTGGCCCTTCCTTGGCCCTTCCTTGGATTGAGGAAATTGGTGAAACGCAAAGGGTGGCGACGCCGATCAGGCATTAAGCGCGATAGGAGCGAGATGACATGCGTTCGAGAATTGTGCGGGCCGGCTCCAGGCCGACCAAGCAAGCAGCCACGGCGAGCTTCACCGGCGTCGTCTGGCAAAATGAGGTGTTCGCCCCCGAACAACCCTCGCGCGTGCGCGCGACGCGCGTCACGTTCACGCCCGGCGCCCGCACCAACTGGCACACGCACGCGGTCGGCCAAATTCTCTACGTGCTCTCTGGGGTCGGGCGGTATCAGAAGGAGGGGGAGGCCGTAGAGGTGCTCCTCCCCGGGGACACCGTTGTCATTCCACCGCGGGCGCGCCACTGGCATGGCGGCGCTCCCGACCACATGATGACCCATCTCGCCATCTCAGAGACCAGCGACACGGGCGAGGCCACCACCTGGCTCGAACCCGTTAGCGACGCCGATTATCTCATGGCGCCCGCCAAGCCGACATAAGGCTCGAGGCAAGCCGGCCCGAGGCGCCCAGTCAGTCCAGAGGCGGGCGGCGCCCTGCGCCGCAAGGCGCTCGCCCTGCCAGCCCGGCCGCGGGCGAGGCTGCCACGTGCCCCCTCACTGCCGCCATTGACCGCCCCCATCCATATCGATGACGGTGCCCGACAGATAATGCACCTGGGGAGCGGCGAGCATGGTGGCGAGGGCCGCGACTTCTTCGGCGCTCTTGATGCGCCCGAACGGCAACTTGTCGGCACCGAGCGTCTCCTGCCAACGGTTCTCGTCGCCAAAGCGCGTCTTGGCGCGTTGCCGGGAGAGTTGCACGATGCGATCGGTCATGGTGGCGGCCGGATTGATGCCAAACACACGCACGTTGTAGCTGGGGGTTTCCGCACCGAGCGCATTGGTGAAGGCGATCAGCCCGCCGTTGCCCGCGGCGCCGCAGATATAGTCGGGCCGCACCGCCCGGCCGCCCATACCAATGATGTTGATGATGGTCCCGGACCGGCGCGCCTTCATAGCGGCAACATAGAGTTGGCACAGATGGATGTAGCCCATGACCTTGAGCGCCCACGCCTCCTGCCACCGTTCCATGCTGATATCGGCAATACCACCGCCCGGAATGGCGCCGGCGTTGTTGACCAGGATGTCGACCTCGGGGAAGGTCTCGTTAAGGCGGCGGCGCTGAGCCGCGTCTGATAGGTCGGCTGCGTGCGCCGTGGTGCGAGCATTGTGCCGGCGGGCCACGTCACCGGCCGCGCTCTCGAGCGTCGTCTTATCGCGTGCCACGACAATGATATTGGCGCCCTCGGCCGCGAAGGCATGCGCCAGCGCCAGACCAATTCCCTTCGAGCCGCCCGTGATCAGTACCTGTTTACCAGCAAGACCCAGATCCATGCCCACCTTCCTGCAAGCGTCACCCGTTATGACATGAACGATAGGATCGCCGCGGCAACCTCGTCGGGCTTATCGAGTTCGGCCAGGTGTCCGGCGCCGGCGATACACTTGACGTCGGTTTTGCCGCCAATCGCCCGGGCTACGGCAGCAGCGTAGCTTGTCGGCAGCAGCCGGTCCTCCGCTCCCCACAAAATCAGGGTCGGGGCCTTGATCAGGGGTAGGCGGCGCTCCAGGCGCGTGTTGCCCAGCGGCCAGAAAATGCGGGCTGCCGCTTCCGCCGCGCGCGTCTGCTCGATCGGCCATTCGCTCGAATTGGCACCGGTCGGCATCGCTTTCAGCGCCTTATATAGTTCGGGCGCACTGGTCAGCAGGGCTGGAATGTCGTCCTGCTTCTGCGCCCAGGGGTCGGCGGCGGGCGCGCGCGCGTCGAACAGGCCGAAGGGTGCGATCAGCGCCAGACGTCTGACCTTGTCCGGCCAAATCGCTGCCAGCTCGGCGGCGAACGAACCACCCACCGAACTGCCAATCAGATCGGCGCCGGCAAGATCGGCCTTGTCGATGAGATCGCGCACCGCCAGCAGCCAATCGAGATGGGAATCAAGGACGCTGTGCCCGCGGTCGCCACCCGGAAAACCCGGCAATGACGGCACGATCACGCTGCGCGTTGCGGCCAAGCGATCGAGGAAGGGGATCCATTTCGGCAATCCACCGTAGCCGGCAAGAAAGCCGATCTTTGGCCCTGAACCCTTGCGCCAGACCCGCGTTGGAAAACCGTTGATGTCGATGGTCGAGGTGTCAGGCTCTTTCACGCTGCCTGCTCCGGCGGATTGGAGTGAAGTCGCTCGCGCTCACGGCGCTGCGGCCTGCGGCAAAAACGCCGGCAGGGCGGCGCGCTGGCGCGGTTCCATTGGGCGTGGCCACCAGCGGTTCTCCCATTTTGCGAACAATCCCTTGAGTTTCGGCATCACTTTCTCGGCGAACAGGCGCGTATTGTACTTGGTGAGCTCGCTCGACAAATTGCCGAACTGCATGAGCAGCATGAGCTGCCCGACGTTGAGCGTCGTGGCAAGTTCGTTGAGCTGCTCGGCAACGTCATCGGGGGAGCCGACGATGACATAGCCGTTCGCGACGATGTTCTGCATGTCACGGGCCAAAGATTGCATCTTCGTGGCCGAGGCGGCATTGGTGGCTGGCCCGGTCGCGGCTTTGCCTTCGGCCACCATCTTAACCTGGCTCTCGATGCCGGCGCGCTGGGTCGCTTCGGTGACGTAGCCGGGCGGCGCGGCAAAGCGCGGATCGACGTGCAGGCAGCGCCCGTAGAAGTATTCGGCAGGGCCAGTGTAGAGATCAAGCGCCTGCTGCCGGCTTTCCGCCACGCCGACCACCTGCGCGAAGCCGGCGCGATAGGGATTACGATCCTTGCCGAGCCTTGCCATTTCCTCCCAGAAGCCCTGCATGACGTTCTGCGCCATCTTGTAGCCGTAGTAGGAAAGATAGCAGAACACGTAGTCCATCTCGGCGGCCCAGCGCCAGGTTTCGACCGAACCGGCGCCCGGAATCCAGATCGGTGGGTGCGGCTGTTGCACGGGCCGCGGCCAAATGTTGACATAGCGCTGCTGGTTATAGCGGCCGTTGAAAGCAAAGGTCTCCCTCTCCTTCCAGGCGCGCAACACAAGGTCGTGCGCTTCATAGTAGCGCTCGCGCAGGTGACTCGGATTGCTGCCGTAGGCGAAGGCCGTATCCATCGGCGTGCCGACCGGAAATCCGGCGATGAGGCGCCCGCCGGAGATGCAATCGATCATGGCGAATTCCTCCGCCACCCGCGTCGGGGGATTATAGAGGGCGAGGCTGTTGCCGAGGACGCAGATCGCCGTATCGGTCGTGCGCCGAGCCAGCGCCGAGGCGATAAGGTTGGGCGAGGGCATCAGGCCGTAGCCGTTGGAGTGGTGCTCGTTGCAGCAGATGGCGTCGAAACCGCAGGCGGCCGCAAACTCGAGCTCATCCAGGAACTCGTTGTACATGTGGTGGGCGCGCCTGGGATCGAACAGCGAGGAGTGGATGTCGACCCACACGGAGGGGTGCTTCTCCTTGAAATCCTCAGGAAGCTCCTTGTAGGGCATCAGGTGGAACCACAAAAACTTCATGGGAGCATCTCCCGTTCACGCCTCTGACCGGCCCAGTCGCGGCGCACCGCGCCGCGCCGCCGCCCCATCGCATCACCTTGCAAGCATCACCCGCGCGCTGCTGCTGGGTCAAGAGCGCGAAAGCGGGGCGCAGGCCGACGGCCGGGCTGAGGAGGATCGCCACTGGCCGCGGCGACAAACTTGGCGCAAGCTTGGGGGGCGCGCCTTGTCCCTGGGGCGGCGCCGCAACGGGGAGGAGCCAGTGTCCAAGCTGCCCGAATACGAAATTTACGCCATTCGCTATGCCAAGCAGGACCAGCGCGCCGAGGCGCACATGTTTCTTGGCGGCGATCCGACGAAGCTGATCCAGGGTCTCGATTTCTTCACCTATGCCCTGAAGGGTGGGGGCCGCACGTGGATTATCGATACCGGCATGACCGAGATAGAAGCCAAGCGCATGGGGCGGGCCTACGACTTCATTTGCCGACCGAGCGCGGCGCTGGCCGAGATCGGCATCGACGCCGCAACGGAGCCCGACGTGATCCTGACGCACGCCCACTTTGATCACGTCGGTACCCTTGCGGATTACCCGCAGGCACGCTTCCACATCCAGGACGCAGAAATGCTGCACGTCAGCGGGCGCGACATGACGCACGCGCCGTTCCGCGCCGCCTACCACCCCGAAGACATCAAGGCCTTGATCGACCTCGTCTTTCAAGACCGCATGGTGTTTCACAGCGGCGACGTCACGCTGGCGCCCGGGCTCGAGTATCTGCTGGTTGGCGGGCACGCGCGCGGCCAGGCCATCGTGCGGGTCAACACCGCCCGTGGCTCGGTTATTCTCGCCTCCGATGCCGTGCACGTCTTTGAGGAAGTCGACGCCGAGCGCCCGTTCGCCATCTTCTACGATCTGCCTGGGATGCTCGAGGGTTACCGGCGCATACGAGCACTCGCGGGCGCGCGCGACCTGATCATTCCGGGACACGACCATCGCGTGACCAAAGCCTACCCGGCGGCGATGGCGGGTCTGGCAGGCAAAGTGCTCCGCCTCGACCGGCCGCCGGCGTGGTAGCCTCGGCCGCCATGAAGCCCGCGTGCACCCACGGGGAGTGAACCATGCACATCGGCGTTGCCATGTTTTGCACCGACTATTCGATCGCGCCAACCGAGCTGGCCGCGGCCCTGGAGCAACGCGGTTTTGAGTCCCTCTGGCTGCCGGAACACAGCCACATACCCCTGTCGCGCAGGTCAGCTTACCCGGCCGGCGGCGAGCTGCCGAAGAAATACTATGACGTCATGGACCCATTCGTGCTGCTGGGCGCGGCCGCCGCGGTAACCCAGCGATTGAAACTGGCGACGGGGATTTGTCTGGTGCCGCAGCGCGATGCGATCCAGACGGCGAAGGCGGTGGCCAGCATCGACCAGGTTTCGCGCGGCAGGTTCCTGTTCGGCGTCGGCGCCGGCTGGAATGCCGAGGAGATGGCCGACCACGGCACCGAGTTCACGCGCCGCAATGAGATTTTGCGCGAGAAGCTCGAGGCCATGCGCGCAATCTGGACCCAAGCGAAGCCCGAGTACCACGGCGACTTCGTCGCGTTCGGACCAATGATGACTTGGCCGAAGCCGCTGCAGAAGCCGCATCCGCCGGTGCTGATGGGGGGCGGCATGCCCTACGGTGCGCGCCGCGCGCTCGCCTATGCGGATGCCTGGATGCCGCATGCGCGCCGGCCGACCTATCATCTTTTCGACAAGCTGCCGGAATTTCGCGAAATGGCGAACCGAGCCGGTCGCACCGTGCCCATCACCGCCTTCGGCGTGGAACACGATCCAGCCCTGTGGCCGGCCTACCGCGAGGCGGGCATTGAGCGCATCGTGCTGAGCCTCGAGCCGGAAGCCCGCGATCGCGTGCTGCCGAAGCTCGATCACTGGGCAGGGCAGCGTCACCTGCTGGCCTGACGGCCCCGCATCGCCAGCTCGGCGGTGGCAAGGGGGCTATTGCACCGCATCATGAATCCGCCAGCCGCAAACTCACCGAGATGTGTAGAGCCCCGGCATTGACAGGACACCGGCCTTGCCGTGCGCTAGGGGCGAGCGACCTTGCGGGGTCGCGGCCGACGTGCCCCGCGCTGCTGACCGGTCCGTTGGACACGCCGCGTCGTGGCCCCTGAACTTTTGCGTTCAGGAGCACTCGAACATGGCACAAACCGATATCATTCTGCCCAGTGAAGTCGCACGCGAGCTGCCCAAGATCCGCTCCATCGGGCTCGGGGATTTGCGCGATGCCTTGGGAAAGGGCCTCGACGATTTTCGCGCCATGCCAACGCACGTCATCTTCCTCGGCCTGCTCTATCCCGTGATCGGGCTCCTCTTGTTCCGCGCCGTCTTCGGGTACGATCTCATTCCCCTGCTTTATCCACTTGCCGCCGGTTTTCCGCTGATTGGACCCTTTGCCGCGATTGGCCTCTACGAACTCAGCCGGCGCCGCGAGCTCGGTCTCGATACTTCATGGAAGCATGCCTTCGATATCATTCACTCGCCGTCGCTGCGGCCGATCTGCCTCCTGGGTGGACTGCTGTTGGTCATCTTCACGATTTGGCTCGCAACGGCAAATGCCCTCTACGAAGCGCGCTTCGGCGACTATGAGCCGACCACGCTCGGCGAGTTCGCCCGCAGGGTGTTGTTCACGCCGCGAGGCCAAGACCTCATCATGGTCGGCAACGCCGTGGGGTTCTTGTTTGCCGCCGTGGCGTTCGCGCTCAGCGTGGTGTCGTTCCCGCTGCTGCTTGATCGCAACGTCGGCGTCGTCGGAGCAATCATCACCTCGATCCGCACCATTCTGCGCAATCCCGTGGTGATGATTGTGTGGGCCATCTTCATCGCCGGCCTGCTGCTCTTGGGTTCCCTGCCGTTCTTCCTCGGTCTTGCCGTGGTGGTGCCGGTGCTCGGACATTCCACCTGGCACCTCTACCGCAAGGTGATTGAGCCCGATCCGAGCCCGCGGCCCACCTACCACCCCAAGGCGAAGGGCCGTCGTTGGGCCGCCGACTTTCCGGTCGCCCTCTTCATGCCAACCTCCCGCGACGACAAGGGCGGCCCGGGCGGCCGCTGAGGGGTCCTTGGCACGCGAAAGGGGGGCGAAAGCCCTCCTTGCCGTCGCGCCGGCGAATACCCGCAACCCTGACCTGGCGGACACACACGGCCAGGGCTGCGCTTCGGGCTCAGAGCAAGGCTCCGATGCAAAAGCGCAGCTCCACAAACGCCAACTTCGGCGCTAGCCTCTGCGAGCGGCCAGAACCGGCGCGGCTTTGGCGCGCGGCGCACCCGCGGCATTGAGAACCGCTGCCTTTGCGCCCCGCCGGGGTCGCCGGAGGTGGCCGCAGGCGCAGGATAACAAGGGCAATGGCAGGCGGGATGCAAGCAGCAGGAAATGGCGGAAAAACCCCGCAATCCTTCGACGCCCTCATCATTGGCGCAGGCTTTTCCGGGCTCTACCAGCTCATCTGCTTGCGCGACCAGCTGGGCCTGTCGACCCGGGTTCTGGAAGCCGGCGCTGGCGTAGGCGGGACCTGGTACTGGAACAGGTATCCCGGCGCGCGCTGCGACTCGGAGAGCCACTCCTATTGTTACACGTTCAGCAAGGAGCTCCTGGAGCAATGGGAGTGGACCGAGCGCTATCCCGCCCACCCCGAGATTAGACGTTATCTCAACCACGTCGCGGACCGCTTCGATCTCAGACGCGATATCAGCTTTAATGCCCGCGTGGTGGCCGCGCACTACGACGAGGAGGCAAACCGCTGGCGCGTTAAAACCGAGAACGGGGCTGGGTTCCTCGCAAAATATTTGATCGCCGCCGTCGGTTGCCTGTCGGCGGCGAACGTGCCCGACATTCCCGGGCTTAAGAGTTTTGCGGGTCGCTCGGTGCACACCGGCGAGTGGCCTCACGACGGCGTTGAGTTCCACGGCAAACGCGTCGGTTTGATCGGCACGGGTTCGACCGGCATTCAGGCGACCCCCGTCATCGCCGAGACCGCCGGCCATCTGACCGTATTTCAGCGCACCGCCAACTACAGTGTGCCCGCCCGCAACGGGCCACTCAACCGCGACTTTCTTAGTCATTTCAGGAAAAATCATGCCGCGATCCGCCAACTCATGCACGCCACACCCAACGGGCATGCCTTCGCCATCGAGGACCGCTCGGCCTTTGATGTCGGCGCCGATGAGCGCCAGGCGATTTACGAGGCGGCCTGGGAAAAAGGCGGGCTGCAGTTTCGTGCGAGCTTCCGGGACCTGCTGATCGACAAGGCTGCCAACGACACCGCGGCAAACTTCATCCGCGGCAAGATTCGCCAGATCGTCAAGGATCCTGCGACGGCCGAGAAGCTCAGCAATATCGATCACCCTTATGCGGCGAAGCGGCCGCCAATCGACACCGATTACTTCGAAACCTTCAATCGCGACAACGTTGCACTCGTCGACGTCCGCGCGGAACCCATTGAGGCCATTACGCCGGCCGGCATCCGCACGAACGCGCGCGAATACCCGCTCGACATCATCGTGTTCGCCACGGGCTTCGACGCCATGACCGGTCCGCTGCTGCGCCTGAATATTAGCGGACGCCAAGGTCGCTCGCTCGCGGAGGCTTGGGCTGCTGGCCCGCGCAACTACCTGGGCCTGCAGGTGGCCGGCTTTCCCAATCTGTTCACCGTGACGGGCCCCGGCAGCCCATCGGTGCTGTGCAACATGCCGGTTGCCATCGAACAGCACGTCGACTGGATCACGGCTTGTATTCAGCATATGCAACGCCGCGGCGTGGCGCGGATCGAGCCGCTGCCCGACGCCATGGATCGCTGGGTTGAGGAGGTCAACGCCGCAGCCAACGCCACGCTGCTGCCGCAGGCCCACCACTCCTGGTACCTGGGCGCCAACGTGCCGGGCAAGCCGCGCGTGTTCATGCCCTACGCCGGCGGCATGGCGCACTACCGCAGGATCTGTGAGGATATCGCCGGCAGGGGTTATGCAGGTTTCCAGCTGAGCCCGTGAGCGGCAAAGCCCGTTTGTTTGAGCCACACGAGGGACACAAAAAATGCAGCCGCAACAGCGATTGCCGGGGAAGGTCGCAATCGTGACGGGCGGGGCCTCGGGGATCGGGGCGGAGACCGCGCGCACCTTTGCGCGGCACGGCGCCAAGGTCCTATTGACCGACAGCAACGCTGCTGCGGGTGAGAGCGTCGCCAAAGAGATCGCGGCTGACGGCGGAACCGCCGCCTTCGCCGTGCAGGATGTCCGCGACGAGGCGCGCTGGCAGGCGCTGGTGCAACAAACCGAGCAAGCCTATGGCCGGCTCGACATCCTGTGCAATATCGCCGGCATCTCTGGCCGCGACCCCAAGCACAATATCCAGACCGGCGCGACGGCGGGCCCGCGCCTCGCCGACCAGACGCTTGAGCACTGGGAGTTGGTGATGGGCATCAATGCCACCGGCGTATTTCTTGGCACCAGGGCCGCCATTCCCGCCATGCAGCGCGCCGGCGGCGGTTCGATCATCAACATCTCCTCGATCTGCGGCATCATCGGTTCGCACGCGAATGCCGCCTATCACGCCTCGAAGGGCGCGGTCCGGATCTTTTCCAAGGCCGCGGCCATTCAGTATGCCAGCGATAAGATCCGTGTGAACTCGGTGCACCCCGGCTTCGTCGATACGCCCATGACAAGGCCGGGCCATGCCAATCCCGAGGTGGCGAAGATGCGTTTGGCGGCGACGCCGCTCGGCCGCTTTGGCACTCCCGCCGACATCGCCGCTGGCTGTCTTTATCTCGCCTCCGATGAGGCCTCCTGGGTGACGGGGAGTGAACTCGTCATCGACGGTGGGATGACGGCCAATTAAAGGCTCGCCCCGGGCGCCACTGCCGAGAGCGCTCGGCGCGTACACGTACATCTCCCCGCCTTGTCAGGATCTCTGCCCGGACTTCAAAATTCTCCCTCCTTGCGCGCCGGCGTTTGCGGGCCATCGGGGGGTTCCACGCCGCGCGCGGCCTTCAGCGTCTCTTCCAGCTGGCGCCGCGCCTCGGCCAGATGCTCCGAGGCCTTTTCTCGGTTAAGGGCAAGGCCGCTCCAGGCTGCACTGCGAAGCTCGTTCTCCATGCTCAAAAGCGACTTTAGCCACTCAGGGATTTTGCTCGAGAGATCGTTGGGCATGACCGGCCCTCCTTTGCGCCAAGACAACCGGTCCCGAGGAGCGAAGTTCCGCCGAGGGCCCGCCAGCCGCGGGGCGGCGCGGGCCGAGCGCGACCCCCGCGGGTCGCGCCGTCTACCGGCGCCGGGGCTACCGGGTGGTCGCGGCGCAGTGGTGTCAGCCGGCCTATAAGCCGGGTTCTGTCTGGAGGGTTCCCCCTCCGCGACGGCCATTCATCTGGGACGCCGCTTGCGCGGCGCCTCGAGCAACCAACCCGGGCGGCGGCCGGGATCGCGCCTGGACTGCCCGTGCGCACGCAACGCGCGTGCGCCCGAACCTCCGTGCCGCCCCTATTCGGTCTTGCTCCCGGTGGGGTTTGCCGTGCCGCCTCCGTTACCGGAGGCGCGGTGCGCTCTTACCGCACCGTTTCACCCTTGCCCTTGCGGGCTAGCCCGCAAGGGCGGTCTCTTTTCTGTGGCACTTTCCCTGGGGTCACCCCCGGCGGCCGTTAGCCGCCACCGACAATCCCTGGAGCCCGGACTTTCCTCCACCGCGCGCTCATGGCCGCAAAGCCGGTTCACGCGGCAGCGGCCGTCCGGCCGGCTGACACGGGGAATAAGGGGTGAAGCGCCTCCGGGGTCAAGGGGGTTGCGCTCACCCCCGCGCAATTGCCGCCCGCTCGGGCTTGGGCGCTCGCTCAGCGCAGCTGCGGCGTCCCCGGCGTGTTGACCCTGGTGCGATAAAGTGAGGTCGACGCCGTAATGAACAGGTTCTTAAGGTCGTCGTCACCCCAGCAGAAGTTCCCCGTCAATTCCGGCACTTTGATTACACCCAGGGCCGTGGCGTCAGGTGCAAACACGTGGATGCCACCGGGACCGCAGCAGTAGAGGTTGCCGGCAGTATCGATCTTCATGCCGTCGGGCACCGGCGCCCTCGCCCACCGTTTTCGCCCAGACGCGGCTGTTGGCAAGCATGCCGTCGGCTTGGACATCGAAGGCATGGATGTGCTGGCGGTCCTTGTCGTTGACGAACATGACTTTCTCATCGAGCGAGAAGCACAGGCCGTTGGGCTCGGCGAAATCGGCGCAAGCAAGCTCAGCCTCTTGCCATCGGGAGAGCCCGCCGATAGACGCCGCGGGAGTCGAGCTCAAGCGGGCGCGGCACACCGAAGTGTGGCTTGCGTCCATAGTTTGGATCGGAAAAGTAATAATGGTCTCCGTCACGCGACGGCGATCTCGTCCTTGCGTGCCTGCGCAAGACCCTCGAGTATGCGGATGTTCACGAATGGCATGGCTCCTCCTTGACCCACTCACAACGCCAGCAGTTTGTGGCGCAAGCTCGCGTCATCGCGTAGCTGGGCGGCGGGCCCCGAGAAGCGCACGGCACCTTTTTCTAGGACATAAACCCGGTCCGCCAGCGCGAGCGAAAAATCGACGCCCTGCTCGGCCAACATGATGGTCAAACCCTGTCGTTTCAGGGCGCCGACGCGCTCCAGCAACTGATCGACCACCAATGGAGCCAGTCCCTCGGAGGGTTCGTCCAGCAGCAACAATTCCGGATTGAGCATGAGTGTGCGGGCAATCGTCAGCATCTGCTGCTCGCCGCCGGACAGAAATCCGCCCTGGCGATGCCCCAGCTCCTTGAGCTTCGGGAACAGCTCGCATACCGCCTCGACGGTCCAAGGGCCGGTGCGTCCGGAGACGCGGCGCGCCACGTCCAAATTTTCCCAGGTTGTGAGCTCGGCGAAAATGCGTCGGTCCTCCGGCACGAAGCCGAGGCCCAACCGCGCGACACGGTGCGGCGCCCAGCCGGTGATCGTCTGCCCGCGCCACCGGATCGAGCCCCGGCTCGGCGGTGTCAATCCCATGATCGAGCGCATAGTGGTGGTCTTGCCGACGCCATTGCGGCCGAGCAGGCAGACGCATTCCCCGGCCGCCACCTCAAGCGACACGCCAAATAGGACGCGCGCTTCGCCGTAGGCGGTATGAAGGTCGTGCACTTCCAGAAGCGCCGTCAATGCCGCTCTCCCAGGTAGACCCGGCGCACGTCCGCGTTTTGCTGCACGGCCTCGGGCCGGCCCTCAGCGATCAGACGCCCCTGATGCAGCACGGCTATCTTTTGCGCGATCGAGAATACGACCTCCATATCGTGCTCGGTAAACAAGAGGGTGAGTCCGCGCTCCGCGGCGATGCGTTCGAGCAAGCGGATGGTCTCGCGCGTCTCGGCCGCGGACATCCCCGCGGTCGGCTCATCGAGGAGAAGAATTTCCGGATCGCAGGCAAGCGCGATACCAAGCTCGACCTGTTTCTGATTGCCGTGTGAGAGTGCACCGCTGAGCGCGTCGGCCTTGTCGGCGAGCCCAAGGGAGGCGAGCAGCGCCTCGGTTTCGCCGCGATAAAGCCGATCCGAAAGGTCCCAGAAATTGGCGCCGCGCCGGCGATGCGTGATGAATGCCGCCTGCACGTTCTCGAACACCGTGAGCTTCGGAAAGATGTTGGTGCGCTGAAACGAGCGCCCCATGCCCATCAGGCAAATGCGATGCGGCGGCGCACCCGTGATGTCGCGCTGCTTGAGTATGATGCGCCCGGCATCGGGCCGTAGATGGCCGGTAATGAGATTGAAGAAGGTCGACTTGCCCGCGCCGTTCGGGCCGATCACGGCCGCGATTTCGCCCCGCCCGATCGAGAAGTCGACGCCGTCCACGGCAGTGAAGCCGTCGAAGCGTTTACTGACGCCGTAAACTTCAAGCATTGGGCTTCACCATTTGCGGCGTGCTGGCCGGCGCATTCGCCGGCTTGGGGCCTGCGCGCAGGCGCGCAAGAAGACCCGTCAGGGTGCCTGCAATTCCGCCCGGGAACACGAACAAGAGCACGATGAGCACGGTCCCCATCGTCAGCGGCCAATACTCGGTAAACGACGTGATCTGCTGGTTCAGGACAATGAAGGCAGCCGCCCCCACCGCTGGGCCCCAGAAGCTGCCCATTCCCCCTAAGATGGTCATGATCAGGGGCTCGGCCGACTTGGTCCAGAAGGCAAAATCCGGAAACACGCCGCGATTGAAGATGCCGAAGAGACCGCCGGAAATGCCGGCAAAGAAACCTGCCACCACGAATGCGGCGAGCTGATAGGCGCGCACGTTGACCCCGATGAACTGGGCCCGCTCCGGATTGTCACGGATCACCGTCAGCACGCGGCCGAACGGGGAATCGACGATACGCCTCAGAGCGGCAAAACAAAGGGCGACGATTATGAGCGCGCTCAGGTAAAACTGGTCTCCCACCCTGAAATTGCCGAGAATGGGCGCCGCACTCATCCAGGCCATGTCTGGATAGGGCACGTTCGGCAGGCCCTGCTCGCCGCCGGTGACGTCGTTCCATTTGAAACAGATCGCCCATACGATTTGCGCGAACGCCAAGGTCAGCATGGCAAAATAGATGCGGGTCAGGCGGACACAAAAGAAGCCGAACAAAAGCGCGAAAGCACCCGCCATCAGGCCCGCCGCCAGCAGGCTCGGCAGGAAGGGCACGTTGGCGCTTTTCATTAAGAGCGCACAGGTATAGGCGCCGATGCCGAAGTAGGCGGCATGCCCGAACGATACGAGACCGGTATAGCCGAGCAGCAGATTGAGGCTCATGGCAAACAGCGACACGATGACGATATCGCTCGCCACGAAGGTGTAGAAGCGCGAACCCAGGAACGGCACGGCAAGCCCGGCGATGAACACAACAAGGGTCCAGGGGATCCGTGTCATTTGAGGGGGCGCCCCAGCAGGCCCCAAGGCCGCACGATCAGGATGGCGGCCATCAGGACCGACACCGCAAAGATGGAGAAGCGGGGGAAGACCAGAATACCGAACGACAGCACCTGCCCGTAGATCAGCGCGCCGAGAAAGGTTCCCCAGAAGGAGCCGAGCCCGCCGATGACGACGACGATGAAGGCCTCGACGATGATGTCCACGTCCATGCCCGGCACGATGCTTTTGATGGGAGTCACCAGGGCGCCGCCGAGGCCGGCAAGAAACGAGCCGACCATGAACATGCCTGTATAGACCCAGCCCACGTTGGCGCCGAGGGCGCCGAGCGTCTCGCGATCGAGCGCGGCCGCGCGCACGATGCGACCCAGGGCGGTGCGCTGCAGGATGTACCAGAAGCCAATGGCGATCAGGGGCCCCAACAGCATGATGAACATGTTGTAGTGAGGAATGGTGACACCAAACACTTCCGAGCTGCCGGCGAGACTGGGCGGCCGCGACACCGACAGCTGCTGGGTACCCCATGCCAGCTTGGCCATATCGCCCAGGATCAGCACCAGCGCGTAGGTGAACAACAGCTGATAGAGCTCCTCGCGGCTGTAGAGATGGCGCAGCAGGGCGCGTTCCAGGATGCCGCCCAACAGTGCGATTGAGAGCGCGGCGGCAAGCGCGGCGAGCCAGAATCCCTCCGGCGTAGGCGCGATGGAGCGCACAAACTGCCAGGCGAGATAGGCCCCGATCATGTAGAAGGAGCCGTGCGCGAAGTTCAAAACGCGCAGCACCCCGAAAATTAACGACAGGCCGGAGGCGATCAGAAACAGAAACATCGCCGCCGTCAGGCCGCCGAGAAATTGCCCGAACAGAAAGGAGAACTCGAACATCATGCCACCCTAGGAAGCCGCCTTCCGGCGGCAGGGGTCGGCCCAGGTAACGAGGCCGGCGCGTGGCGTCGCGCCAGCCTCGAATGCAGAGTGCCGCGCCCGCATCAGTTCATGAAGGGCGTGGGATCGATGTAAAGAATGTCCTTCATCACGGCGAACGGGTACTTGGGATCCATTACGGTTTTGCCCCAGACCTGGCCGCGATTGGCCTGGTGGTCCTTGCCGTTCATGGTCTGCTTGCCAATCGGCGTGTCGATGCTGAGATCCAACAGGGCCTTGGCGACCTTATCGGAATCGACGCTGTTGGCCTTTTTGATCGCCTCGGTCAGCATCTGCATGGCGACGTAGCCGGTGACCGGCCAGGACGACGGGGGATCCTGCTTGGTATAGGCGGCAACGCGGGCAATATAATCCTTGTGCGCCGGCGGGGCGCCCTCCCAATTGAAGGCATCGTAGGCGTTGCCCCAGATGCCGACCGGATAGTCGGCACCCATGGTACGGGTCGACTCGATCGATGCGCCCTCGCCAGCGGCAATGAAGTTGTAGTTGACGCTGTCGAAGTATTTGAGCGGCTTGGCCTGCTTGGCGAAAGTCAGGAAGTGCCCGCCCCAAAGCGCCGAGAAGACGGCCTCAGGCTTCTTGCCCATCTGGGCGTTGATGAAGGGCGTGTAGTCGGCCTCGCCCAGCTTGGGCCATTGCTGGTCGACGATCTCCACATCCGGCTTGATCTTTTTGATGTGCTCGACGAAGGCCTTGGCCACGTCCTGACCATAGGCGTAGTCGGGTGCAATCGTGGCGAGCTTCTTGACGGGCCACTTGGCCATGATCTCGGCTGCCGTGCGCCCCTCGATAGTGGTATTGGAGGCGGTCCGGAATACGTAAGGATGCAGGTTGGCCGGAGCGGTCAGCTGGTCGGTCTTCGGGATCGGCGCGATGAAGACGATCTTGTTCTCCTTGGCGATGGTGGACACGGCCGGCCCTTCCGCCGATGTGAGCGTACCCACCAAAAAGTCGACATTGTCCTTGAGGATGAGCTCGCGCGAGACCCGCACGGCCTCATCGGCATTGCCCTTGGTGTCACGCGCCACGAGCTCGATCTTTCGCCCGAGTACCCCGCCCTTGGCGTTGATCTCTTCGACGAACATCTGGGCGCCCTTGAGCGCGGGCTCGCCGAAGAGTGCCCCCGGTCCCGATAAGATCATCGGGTAGCCGACCTTGATCGACTGTTGTGCAAAACTGTGGCCGGGGATCAGCAGGGCTGCCAACCCGATGAGGCCAAGGACGACACGCTTCATCGATTTCCTCCTTAAGCGTTGTTCTATTGTTGACGCCCACTGTGGATTGGGCCTCTGCGGGCGTCAATCGCCTAGTTGCTGCTCTCGCGATTGTCGCGGCCGATCCTATTTGACTTTGGAGCGGAAGTCGGCTTTGCGCTTCTCGCGGAAGGCCGCGGCACCTTCTTTTGACTCTTCGGTCTGATAGTAGAGTGCAAGCGCTTGCATGCCCAAGGCGCCGATGCCGCGGATGTTTTCGCTGTCGGCATTGAACGAGCGCTTGGCGATGGCGAGCGCGGTCGGGCTCTTCTCCATCAGCTCCTCGCACCACTTTGCCACCTCGGCATCGAGTTGCTCGTGCGGCACCACCACATTGCACAAGCCCATCGCCAACGCCTCCTGCGCCGTGTAGCGCCGACACAAGTACCAGATCTCGCGGGCCTTCTTCTCGCCCACCACGCGGGCGAGGTAGGCGGTGCCGAACCCGGGGTCCACGGAGCCCATCCGCGGGCCGACTTGCCCGAAAATCGCCTTGTCGGAGGCGATGGTAAGATCACAAATCGTGGCAAGCACGTTACCGCCGCCGATCGCATAGCCTGGGACACGGGCGATCACGGGTTTCGGCACATCGCGGATCAGCGACTGCAGTTCCTCGATCGGCATGCCGTTGGTCCCGCGCCCATCGTAGTTGCCGACATGCGAAGACTGATCGCCGCCGGTCGAGAAGGCGCGGTCACCCACGCCGGTGAGCACGATCACGCCAATCGCCTTGTTCCAGCCAGCCTTGAGAAAGGCCTGGATCAACTCCTCCACAGTGTGGGCCGTGAAGGCGTTCAACACCTTGGGCCGATTGATGGTGATGGTGGCAACGCCCTTGTCCTCGCGATAGAGGAGGTCCGTGAAGTTCGTGCTCATGGCTGTCCTACTTTGCTGCTGCGACTTTATAGATGCGCCGGCATTTTGCGGCGGCTGCGGCGAGCCCCATAGCGCTTCTGGCCGGCGGGCGTGAGGATGCCGCCCAAGAGGATGTCGAGGTTATCGCGGATATACTGATCGATCGACAGCCTGGACCTCAGGTACCAGCCTTTGAGCGCCCAGCCGTGGGCGATCAAGACGATCTGGTAGGTGAGCACGTCGATGTTGATCTTTCGCACCAGCCTGCCCTTGATGCACTCGGTGATGGCGGCGGCGATCAACTGGTTGGTCTCGAGCTCGCGCGCCTGGATCAGGCGGCGGCGATCGGGCGACAGCGATTTCGTCGAGCGGTAGGCAAGAACGGTGGCGGCGCGCCGCTTGTCGACCACACGGCAATAGGCGTCGATGGTGGCGACCAGGCGGTCGATCGGATCCTCAACATCCTCCAGCGCCCTTGGGATTTCGCGCGCGTAGGCTTCCACCACATCGAGGATCACGAGCAACAGGACATCGTCCTTCTCGCGCACGTACTGATAAACGAGGCCCGACGAGATGCCGGCGAGCGCGGCGATCTCCTTGATGGTGGTGCGATAGAAGCCCTGTTTGGAAAAAAGCGCGGTGGCAGCCGCCACGATTTCCTTACGCCGGCGCTGCACCAGCTCGGGGTCTTCGACAATGCTGGTGATTTGCATTGCGCTCATTCCCACGCGCCCTTGACCTAATTGACTGACCATTCAATCAACCGTAGTTTCAAAGTCAAGCACTCCCCCCGTGCCGAGTTTGCATGCTAGGCGATGATACTCAATCAAGAGCAGCTGCTGATCCAAGAGACGGCGCGTAAGTTCGCCCAGGAAAGGGTGGCACCCTACTCCGCCGAGTGGGAGCGGGCGGGGGCCTTCCGGCCGGGCCTCTTTGGCGAGTTGGGCGCGCTCGGCATGATGGGCATGACCGTGCCCACCGATTGGGGCGGCGCCGGCGCCGACAACGTTGCCTACTCGCTGGCCCTGCAGGAGATCGCCGCCGCCGATGGGGCACTCGCCACCGTGGTCAGCGGCCACAATTCGGTCGGCGTCATGCCGATCCTGACCTATGGCAACCAAGCGCAGAAAGCGCGCTACCTGCGCGATTTGGCGAGCGGACGCAAGCTCACGGCTTTCTGCCTCACCGAACCACAAGGCGGCTCGGATGCCGCCTCGATCCGCACCCGCGCCACCCGCAAGGGCGACAACTATCTGCTGTCGGGCACCAAACAGTTCATCACCAGCGGCGCCACCGCCGACCTCGCGCTCGTCATCGCCGTTACCGATCCGGACGCGGGCAAACGCGGCATCTCGGCCTTCCTCGTCGACACCAAGGCGGCTGGCTACAGCGTGACCCGGATCGAAAAGAAGATGGGGCAGAATGCCTCCGACACCTGCGAGATTCGCTTCGACGACGTCGTCGTGCCGGCCGACGACCTACTGGGCGAGGAGGGTCAAGGGTATCGCATCGCGCTCGCCAACCTGGAAGGGGGCCGCATCGGTATTGCTTCGCAAAGCGTCGGCATGGCACGCGCAGCCCTGGAGATCGCGGTCGCCTACGCCCACGAGCGGCGCGCCTTCGGCAAGACGATTTTCGAACACCAGGCCGTGTCGTTCCGCCTGGCCGACATGGCCGCGAGCCTCGAGGCAGCGCGCCAGCTCACGCTGCACGCCGCCGCCCTGAAGGATGCCGGTCAGCCGTGCCTGGTGGAGGCTTCCATGGCCAAGCTCGTCGCCTCCGAGACGGCTGAGAAGATCTGCTCGGATGCGATCCAAACTCTGGGCGGAGCCGGCTACATGCAGGACTTTGCCGTCGAGCGCATCTATCGTGGCGTGCGCGGCGCCAAAATCTATGAGGGCACCAACGATATCCAAAGGCTCGTGATCAGCCGCAGTCTGAGCGGCGCCTGAGCGGCCAGGAGCACCAAACCGCGGCGGTGCCTTGCGCCGGTGAGCTAGCCTCAGGGTTCAGCCCGAGACATCGATCGAGAGTTCAACGCTTAAAGTTCATGCCGGAGTGCGCCACGCATGGCCGACCCTATCAGTCTCAGCGTCGCCGATCGCATCGCCACGGTGAGGCTTAACCGGCCACCGGTCAACGCCTTCGATGCCGGCATGTTCAGGGCCTTTAATGGCATCCTGGATGGGCTCGCACGCCGCACCGACTGGAGCGTCCTGCACTTGCGCAGTTCTCTCAAGGTGTTCTCGGCCGGCGCCGATCTGGCCGAGATCAGTACGCACTTCGCCAGCGCCGATAAGCTGCAAGCGGCCGCCGAGGTGACGCGTCCGTTCCAGGCGCTGTTCCAGCGCATCGCCGACCTGCCACAGGTGAGCCTCGCCGAAATCGGCGGCGCGGCCATGGGCGGCGGCTACGAGCTGGCACTGGGCTGCGACCTGCGCATTGCCGCCAATGAGGCCAGGCTTGGGCTGCCGGAGGTGGGGCTTGGCCTGCTGCCGGGCGGCGGGGGTACACAGCGTTTGACCTGGATCGCGGGGCCGGCCGTCGCCGCGCGCATCATACTGACCGGCGACAGCGTCGATGGCGCAACGGCGCGTGAGCTCGGCATGCTGCAGTGGGCGGTGCCGCGCGAAGAGCTCGCCGCTGAAGCCAAGAAGATCGCGGCGCGCCTGGCGGGGCTGCCGCCCTTGGCGCTGGCAGCGGCCAAAGTGTGCATGCGTCTGGCGCGCGATCCGGAACGCAACGGTTTTGCCGCGGAGACCGAGTGGACCGGCCGGCTGTTGGCTACGGAGGAAACCCAGCGGCGCGTCGGCGACTTTCTGGCTGGCGCCAGGCGTTAAAATCCCGGAGGAGAACACATGCTGCTCAAATTCAAGACGGTAATGATGACCGGCGGTGCCTCCGGCATCGGCAGAGCCACCGTGCTGATGCTCGCCAAGGAAGGCGCGCGCGTCGTGTTGTGTGATGTCAATGAGGCTGGCGCCGCAGAGACGATCAAGCTGGCCGCTGCGGGTGCCGTCGACTTCATCAAGCTCGACCTGACGGACGGCGCCAGCGTGGATGCCTGCGCCCAAATGGCGCTGGAGCGGACCGGCCGAAAAATCGACGTCTTCATCAATGCGGCGGGCTGGGACCGCACCCAGCCGTTCATCGACGCCGACCAGGCCTTTATCGACAAGGTGCTAGGGATCAACCTCGCTGGTCCGCTGCGGCTGACGCGGGCCCTGTTCCCCGCCATGATCGAAGCCGGCGGCGGCAAGATCGTGTTCGTCTCCAGCGATGCTGGACGCGTTGGTAGCCTCGGTGAGACGCCCTACGCGGCAGCCAAGGGCGGCATCCTCGGCTTTACCAAGTCGCTGGCGCGCGAAGGCGCCCGGCACAAGATCACGGTCAACTGCGTGTGCCCGGGTCCAACCGACACGCCGCTGTTTCACGCTAACCCTGAGCGTATGCGCGAGGCCTTGCTCAGAGCCATTCCTTTCCGGCGTCTCGCCACCCCAGATGATATCGCCGGGGCGATCCTCTACTTCGCCGGCCCCAGCAGCGACTACGTGACGGGGCAGATCCTGAGCGTGAGCGGCGGGCTGACCATGGCCGGCTGAGCCGGAATGCGACGGAAGCGCCCGACGGGCACAGCACGAGGGGCGCAGGGCCAGGCGGAGACGAGGAATGGGGTTCGACATATTCCTACCAGCGGGTCGTGTCGCAGCCGCGGACCAGCTTTGGCCTGGCCGTCTCCCCATCAATGATCTCGACGATGCGGTGGGCCTCGGCGCCGAGCGCACCGCCTTCGTCGGCTTCAACAGCTACATCGGCTGCGAGATTAGGCTGAGCTACGGTGAGCTCGGCGAACGCGTCGACAAGATTGCCCAGGGGCTCGCCGCCCTCGGCGTCGCCCAAGGTGATGTCGTTGCCTTTCAGCTGCCGAATTGGTGGGAATTCATCGCGCTCACTTATGCCTGCAATCGTATCGGCGCGGTGGCCAACCCGCTGATGCCGATCTTTCGCCAGCGCGAGCTGCGCTTCATGCTGGGCTTCGGCGATGCCAAGGTTGCCATCGTCCCTCAAGCGTGGCGCGGCTTCGATCATTTGGCGATGCTGCAGCAGATCCGGGTCGATCTGCCCCGCCTCGAGCATGTGTTCGCCGTGGGCGGACGCGGCGAGGCCTCCTTCGAGCGCGCATTTCTCGAACGGCCCGCGTTGACGCCGGCCGAGAGGGCCCAGCTTGCCGCACGACAGCTGACGCCCAACGACGTCCTTGAGCTCATTTATACCTCGGGCACCTCCGGCGAACCCAAAGCCGTCATGCATACGGCCAATACCGTGCTGGCCGCAGCGCAAGGCTTCATCAAGGACATTCCCGTCGGCCGTGAGGACGTGGTGTTCATGGGATCGCCCTACGCGCACCAGACGGGATTTCTTTACGGCATTCTGCTGCCAATCATGCTGGCCAGCAAAACCGTGGCCCTCGACCAGTGGTCAGCCGCCGAAGCCGCCCCGCTGATCGAGCGCGAGGGCGCGACCTTCAGCATGGGCTCCACGCCCTTTCTTTCTGACCTGGTCAACCTGCCGCCAACGCTGCGGACCAAAGTGGGCACCACCTTGCGTACCTGGGTGTGTGCGGGCGCGCCGATTCCCCGCCTGTTGGTTGAGCGGGCGCGCAAGGAAATGGCGCTCGACGTGCTCTCCTGCTGGGGTATGACCGAGAATGCGGGCCTCACCATAACCCGCAAGCGCGATCCGCAGGAGAAGGTGATCGGAACCGATGGCCGCGCGCTACCCGGCAGCGAGGTGCGCATCGTCGATGCCGCCAAACAGGCGCTGCCCGCCGATACGGTCGGGCATTTGCAGGCACGCGGCATTACGCATTTCGTGGGCTACCTGAAACGGCCGCATCTCAACGGCATCGACGAACACGGTTGGTTCGACACCGGCGATCTCGCACGCATGGACGGCGAGGGCTACATCCGTATCGTCGGTCGCAGCAAGGACGTCATCATCCGCGGTGGCGAAAATATCCCCGTGGCCGAGGTCGAGAATTTGATCTATCGCCATCCGCAGGTGGCCGAATGCGCCATCGTTGCCATGCCTGACGCACGCTTGGGCGAACGCGCCTGCGCCTTCGTGATCGCCAAGCCCGACACGCGTCTCACGCTCGCCGATCTGACGCGCTTTCTGCACGGCCAAGGTATGGCCAAGCAGTATTGGCCCGAGCGGCTCGAGCTGGTGCCCGAGATGCCCCGCACACCGTCTGGCAAGATCCAGAAATTCAAGCTGCGCGAGCTCGCGGCAAAACTCGCGGGCCCCGGCGCGGCCGACTGATCAGGCAGGCCCGGCCGCAGCCCGGGCGATGTGGTCGCGCAGCAGGCCGGCGACCGCGCCAGCGTGCGTGGTGATCAGGAAATGCGCGGCACCCTCGATGGTTGCCAACCGGGAGCCTTTCAGGCACTGGCTGATGAGCTCGTTGGCACGCTTGATGGCGGGATGGCTGGCGCTGCCGCGCAGCACCAGGACCGGCAGGTCGAGGCTGGCGAGCATGGCGGGCGAGAGCGGATAGCCGTAGGCGCTTGCCCAATCCAGGATGTTAACCGCCGTCGTCTCGATGGCGTAGGCCCGCACCCGCGGCGGCCAGCCGGCAAAGGTGCCGGCGCCACCATAAAAATCGATCATGCTGGCAATGGCCCCGGCGTTGCCGGCCGCGAAGGCGGAAAAGTAGGTCTCCGTCATGGCGCGAAAGGCGCGGTAGTGCGCGTGCTCCCCGACCGCGTTGAGCAGTTGCGCGGCCGGCGCCTCCACAATCGTGAGGCTCAAGAGAGGCACGTAGCCCCGCAGCGCGACGGCAAGCGCCACCAGGCCACCGAAGGAGTGTCCCACCAGATGCACGGGCGATCCGGCGCGGCGAATGACCGCCTCCAGGGCAGTGGCGACGTGCGCGATCGCGGGATCGGCAGCACTACGCCGCTCCGCCGTGCCGCCGTAGCCCGGCAGGCTCGTCGCGATGCAGCGAAACTCCGCCTCACAATGGGAAATGATCGGCCGCCAGGCGGCGCCGGTGCTGCACGAACCGGGCGCGAACACAATGCTTGGCCCGCGCCCACACGCCTCGTAGTCGACAGGCCCGCGCGCATCCTCAAGCGTCATGTCCCGTCGCATCACCGCAGACGCGCGGCTAAGGGTGTAGGTCGTTGGGCGCATGGCTTTACTCCTGGTACGCGTGGCTGTCACGCCGGCGCTCTCGCCCCTTGCAGGGGCCAGAGGGGGGCTGCGGCTCGCGCGGCGGTCGGTGGCGATTAGGCCTTGACGGCAGGGGCGGGCAAGGTTTCAGCTTTGCTGAAGGTTTAGCGAGGGTCGCTCGAGGATGCCGGAGCTTGGCGCGCGGATTCTGACGACGCATGCGGGCAGCCTGCCAAGGCCGCCGCGGCTCACAGAGCTTTTCACGCGCCGGTCGCAAGGCGATAGCGTCGATGAGACAGTGCTGGCCGCGGCCGGCCGCGAGGCTGTCGCCTGGGTGGTCGAGCAGCAGCGCAAGACCGGCCTCGACATCATCTCCAACGGCGAGCAGCAAAAGGAATCCTTCGTTCTCTATTTGCGTCGCCGGCTGAGCGGTATCGACGGTCGGGGCGAGCGGGGACCGTTTGCGGATATCGAAAGCTACCCCAAATTCAAGGCCGAGCGCGCCCGTCTCGCCGCGCAGCGCCAAGCCGTTAGCAACGTTGCCTTCCTGCCCAAGTGCGTCGGTCCCATCAGTTATATTGGCCAGGCCGAGCTCGAGACCGAGTGCGCCACCTTCGGGGCAGCCTACGACCGCCTCGGCCAGGGCGCAGCCCTGCCGTTCCTGACGGCGGCATCGCCCGGCATTTTGGCCTCGATCGTCAAGAACGAGCACTATGCGAGTTTCGATGCCTATCTCGATGCCATCGCGGCGGCGTTGCGCATCGAATACGAGGGTATCGTCGGCGCCGGCTTCCAGCTGCAGATCGATGCGCCCGATCTGGCGCTGGAGCGTCATGCCTCGTTCAGCGCACGCCCGCTCAAGGACTTCCAGAGCTTCGTCGAACGCGTGATCGGCGCCATCAACGCGGCGCTCATCAACGTGCCGCGCGAGAAGGTTCGCCTCCACGTCTGTTGGGGCAATTACGAGGGGCCGCACGATCATGATGTGCCACTCGCCGATATCCTGCCGATCCTGCTGCAGGCCAAGGTCGGCGGCCTCTACCTGCCGTTTGCCAATCCACGGCACGCCCATGAATTCAAGGTGTTGAAGACGCAGCCGCTGGCCGAGAACCAGGTGCTGGTGGCCGGCGTCATCGATACCGTGACCAACTACATCGAACACCCGGAGGTCGTCGCCGACCGGCTCACACGCATCGCCGGCGCCTTGGGCGACCCCGCGCGCGTCATCGCCGGCACCGATTGCGGGTTTGATACCTCCGCGGGCATGGGCCGCGTTGCGGAAGATGTCGTGTGGGCCAAGCTCGCTACCCTGGTGGAAGGAGCCCGCCGCGCCTCCCAACGTCTCTTTGGCTGACGCCCCCTCGGCGCCCCAGGGGCGGGCAAGCTGATGTCGCCCGCCCCACACGGCAACGCCGGGACCCATCGGCATGGCCTTGCTGGCGCTACTTGTTGCGTGGGTCATCCTTGGGATCGATGTACTTGACGTCGAAGGGGCCGAAGCCATTGATTTGCACGACCGCTTCGCCGTCCGCCCAGGCGTAGTGGGCCATGCCGGCCGGCAGGTGCACGAAACTCTGAGCCGGCAACGGCTTTGCCGCTGTCCGGTCCAGCTTCTCGCCGGACGCGACCGCGAATTTCCCGGATATCACCGTGACGAACTCATCTTTGGAGTGGCGATGGGGCGGCACGGTGAAGCCAGCGGGAAACTTGAGGCGCAGGACGAAGGGGCCCTCCTGACCCGGATTGCCGAGCAGGATGGCGGCCTGGGCCCCGCTCGGCAGTGACGCCGGGGCCGGACCCCACTTCACGGCATCGCCCGGCACCACCGTGTGGTGGGCTTGATCGGCCAAGGCACCGCCGGCGAGTTGGGCACAGCCCAGCGACAAGACCACGAAGCACGCCGTGGGCAACGATTTTTGCGGCATGGGTAGGGCTCCTTTCCCTGCGCAGCGGCCTCGCGCCGCTGCAAACTGGCGCGACACTAGCGCTTCAACATGGAGGGAGGCGTGGGAGGCGGCGTGGAAACGGGCATGGAAAACGACGCCGAGGCGCCACGCTTATCCAGTCGCTAGGGCGTGCGCGAGGGCACCTGTCACCGGTGCGCTCGGGCAGAGGACCCCAGCGCGGGTTGCGCGCTTAGGCCTCGAGGCGCAATACCGCGCACAGACGCTCGAGCGTGATGATGGTCGACTGATCGATCCGGCCGTCGACGCGGGCAGGGCGAAAGTGGCGCTGGAAGGCCTTGACCACGAACTCGGTAGACGCGTCGAGGACACCCGTCGGCTCGATAGCGTAACCATAGTCGCGCAGCAGGGCTTGTAGGTCTCTAAACTGAGGGCCGGCGGCGCCAACACCAATGCCGGGCTCGGCCTCAAGCGGGGGCACGGGCTCGACCCAATGACCGACGCCGGCGGCGGCAAGCCGCCCCCAGGGAAATTTCTCACCCGGATCGATCTTGCGCCGGGGTGCCACATCGGAGTGAGCCAGTACGCGCGCGGGTCGGATGTTGTGTCGGTGCACAATGTCCCGGGCCAGGACCTCGACCGCGGCAAGCTGGGCCTCAGGAAAATCCGGATAGCCGAACTCGTGGCCGGGATTTTGCATTTCGATACCAATCGAGGCTGAGTTGATATCGGTTTCGCCGCCCCAGCAGGCCTCGCCGGCGTGCCAAGCCCGCGCCTCCTCCGCCACCATTTGAGTGATGCAGCCGCTCTCATCGACCACGTAGTGGCAGGACACGCGACTATCCGGGCGCGAGAGCCAATCGATAGCCTTGGCCGCGCTGGCAACCCCGGTATAGTGCAAAAGCAGAATGCTGGGCCGCATCCCCGGGCGTCGTGGCTCGAAGTTCGCGGCCGGATGCAGCGCGTGCACGAGGTTTGAATCCGCCTTGCCGATCAAAGGCCGCGCTCCTTGGCGATGCTGTCGTATGCGGCGTTGATGGCGGCAAGCTTGCGCGTGGCAAGATCGACGAACTCCGGCGGCACGCCACGGCCGATCAGCTTGTCGGGATGATTGTCGCTGACGAGCTTCAGATATTGCGCCCGGATCTCGGCCTTGGTGGCCGAGGGGGGCAGCTTCAGGACGTCATAGGGATTGTCCCGATCGCGCACGAAGCGGGCACGGAAATAGCGGTACTCGTTGTCGGCAAAGCCGAACCGCTGCGCCACCGCCTTCAGGAATACGTCCTCCTTGGGATGCAAGGCCCCGTCGGCGGCCGCCACGAAGATGAGGCCTTCGAGCACGTGCTGCAAGAGCCTGCGGTCGTCGCCGAGCAGCGCGGCGATCTGATCGGCATAGGCTTCGTAGCCCGCGGTATCCTGCTTGGCGAGGTCGAAGACGCGCGCCACATTGGCCGCCTCCTCCGCCGAGAATTGAAAGACGCGGCGGAATGCGTCGACCTCGCGCGTCGACACGACGCCGTCCGCCTTGGCCATTTTGGCGCTGAGCGCAATCACGCCGATGGTGAAGGCGACGCTTTTCTCGGGCGCGTTGCCGCGGTCGAGACCGAAGACGTTGACCACCTCGTGCAACAGGCTGCCGCTAGCGTCGCTGAGCGCCGTGGCAAAACCGGCTATTTTTTGCCAAACCGTCATTCCCAAGCCTCAGGCGTCTGTGGCGCAGCAAAAAGCGTTGCCGGCGCTCGATGGGACGGCTAATCCCCCAGGTTCGAACGCCTTGTCAAGGATCCCGCATGAGCGAAGCCGCAAAGGATGAGGTGCTGATCCGCCGCGAGGGCCGGGCAGGACGCATCACCATGAACCGGCCGCAGGCGCTGAACGCGCTCACGCACGCCATGGTGGGACCGATCTTCGAGGCTCTGCTGGCCTGGCGCGATGACCCCGACATCGCCTTGGTCGTGCTGGACGGCAGCGGCGAACGGGCGCTGTGCGCCGGCGGGGATGTGCGCGCGCTCTACGACAGCCGGGCCCGCGGCTCGGGTGCCGCGCGCGCGTTCTGGCGCGACGAGTACCGGCTTAATGCGCTGATCGGTCGCTATAGCAAGCCCTACCTGGCGGTCCAGGACGGCATCGTCATGGGCGGCGGCATCGGCCTGTCGGCGCACGCGCGCCACCGGATCGTCACGGAGCGCTCGCGGCTCGCCATGCCGGAGACCGGCATAGGACTGATCCCCGATGTCGGGGGCAGTTGGCTGTTGGCGCATGCCCCGGGCGAGACGGGGCTCTACCTCGGCCTGACGGGCGCCGAGATGGATGCGGCGGACGCGATCCATGCCCGCTTTGCCGATCTATTCGTGCCCTCCCGGAAGCTCGCTGAACTCAAGGCGCGGCTGATCGATCCTGCGGGTGGCAGGCTCGCCGAGCTGTTCGCGAGCTTTGCTGAGCCTGTGGAGCCCTCCCGCCTGGCCGATCGCGCACCCGACATCGATCGGCTTTTTGCCAATGCGAGCGTCGAGGCCGTCATCGAGCGCCTGGCGCACAGCGAGCTCGACTGGAGCCAGCAGATGCGCGCAGCGCTGGCGCAGAAGTCGCCCAAAGCCTTGAAGCTCACCTGCGCCGCCATCCGCCAGGCGCGCACGCTGGCATCGCTCGAGGCCGCGCTCGACGTGGAGTATCGGTTGGCGGTGCGACTGTTCGAAGATGGCGAATTCCCGGAAGGCGTGCGCGCCTTGATCGTCGACAAGGACCGTAAGCCCGCCTGGTCGCCGCCGCGTCTCAGCGAGGTGACCAACGCGCTTATTGAGCGCTACCTAGCGCCGCTGCCAGCCACCGAGGAGCTCGGCTTGGCGCTCCCCGGTGCGCAGCCGTGAGGCTACGATAGGCGCGGCAGGCCCTGCCAGCGCCGCTATTCGGCGGCGGCCTGCGCAATGGTGGGGGCATCGCCGGCCACGGTGGTGCGGCGCACGTCGCGCGGCTGGCTCTCATCGTAGCGTCGACCGCGATGCATCGTTTGGCGGTTGTCCCACATCACGAGGTCGTTGACCTTCCAGGTGTGCGCGTAGACAAAGCGCGGTTGCGTGGCGTGCTCCTTGAGATCGTTCAACAGGATGCGTGCCTCCGGCGTCGGCTTGCCGACGATGCCGCCGGCGTGGGAAGACAGGTAGAGGGACTTGCGCCCGGTAACGGGGTGGGTGCGCACCAGACGCTGGCGCACGGGCTTGAAGAGCTCTTTCTCCTCTTCGGTGTAGTCGACAAAGCCCAGCGAGCCGCGCGAGTACATGAGCGAATGCTCGCACACCAAATCCTCGATCTCGGTCTTGGTGTCCTCGGCGAGCGCATCATAGGCTGCGCGCATGTCGGCAAGTTCCGTATTGCCACCCTTCGGGTTTACGACGCGCGCCGAAAGCAGTGAATACTTGGCGGGTATCGCGCGGAAGGAACTGTCGGAATGCCACAGTAGGTTGCCGAGATTGAACAAGCGCTGACGACTGTCGCGCGCCAACGGCTTGCCGTCTTTGCCGAGATTGGAGACGTCATTCATGCCCGTGACGAGGCGCTTGTCTGCCTCCTTGGTGACATTGCCGCCGCGGGCGTTCTCGATTGCCCCGAAGTTGCAGGTAAATGCCATTTGCTGTTCGTCGCTCACCGCCTGACTGCGAAAGACGAGCACGGCATACTTATCCATGCCGGCCTCGATGGCGGCAACGTCCTCGTGCGACACGGGCCCGGTGATGTCGATGCCGGAGACCTCCCCGACGAACACGGGATGCAGCTGGCGAATGGCGACGGGCACGGTGGAAATTCCTTCTGCTCGGAGAGGTTCTTGGCGCCCTGGGCGCTGGGCGAAGCCTAGGGCACGCGGGAGCTTTTGAAAAGTGAGGCGCCATGGACGTCGACACCAAACGGTGCCGCACAGCGTGGCGTGGGCGCGGCCATCTGGGCCGAGGCGTCAGCATACGGGGGACCAGCCCATGCGTTGCGGCGAGGCGGGGGGGCCTGCGCGAGCTGCACCAGCTCTTGCTCCTTTGCAAGGCTTCCAGCAAGTGGCCCCGGGCGCGCCGATGCGACCGCCCCGCCGGGTTTCGCGCGCGGCAGTCCTCCGCCTCCCGCGCGCCGATCGAGGCTGTCGCTGGCGGAGGCCTGCAAGCCGAGTTGGTGGCACACGCGCCTCGGCCTGCCGATAGCGTGCGCGCTTCGACCTCGAGCCTGCTGCGAACGATCAGGTCCTGGCGCTTGGGTTTCAGCGCCACCGGCGGGTTGCCGAGCTCGGCCAGCCGCGCGGCGTTCCTGCCGCCGCCGGCATTGGCGCATGCGTGCTCGCAACCCGCCTGGTGGCCTCCGCGCATGCCTCCGCAATGGCCGCCCTGCGCCCTGCAGCAGCGTCCTCGCCATGGGACCCCGTTTGCCGTTTCAGCAGGGCCGGAGCGGGCGGCGCCACGCGTTGGCGCAGCCGGCAAGCGGCGTGCCGTCGTCAGTGGCTGATCCTCGTCGCTGGGTCGCGGACCGCAGCCCATCGGCAGGCCGGCGCCGGTCAGCGCGATGAAAGCCAGCCGACCGAGGCCGCCAACGCGGACCCTCAATTCGGCGCATCCCCGGCTCGCGCGCAGGCCAACGGCAGCCTTCCCCGAGGTGGCCGGCGATCTCGTTCAAATCGTGGGGCTCGCGGTCACATCCTGTCCCGAATTGTTGCAAGTCCGGGCTCGGCCGCGCGCTGAGGATCGCGCTCTGCCATGAAATGAACGTGATCTGGCGGCAGTTTTGCGCATTGTCCGACGGCATCGGGGGTGGCGCCGGAGCCTTTGTTCGGAGTTGGCCTTGCGGTGCGGCTCCGGTTACAGGCAAGGCAGATTTCGAGGCTTCGGGCGCCGCATCGCGTCCGACCCGGTAACTGGTCCCGCGCGATGTCTGCCGTCGCACTCCGGGCGCCCCCTCCGAGGCGTTGGAAGCTCGCACTCCGCTAGAGGCCGTGCGAAGCTGCCGACGCGCGCCGAGCAACAAGGGCATCGAAGGGCTCAAGGAGGCTTTAACGTGTTTCGTAGTGCTACCATGCTCGGTTACTTTGCCTGCCTGGCCTTGCTGGGCACGCCCGCGGCCGCCCAGCTCGTGTGGCCGGGAACGGCGGAAGTGGCGCAGGCCACCGCACCCAGGCGCGCGATACCCGTTCCCAACAAGCCGGTCAGCGAAGAGGAGGCGGCGAAGGCGGCCCGTATCAACAACTGGACGGTCGGCGTCGCCGGTGGGCTGTTGGAAGGGACCTTCGTTCGCTACGCGGCCGATTTGGGCAAGGCTCTCGACGACGGGGACAACCTGCGGGTCCTGCCGATCGTCAGCTACGGCGCCGTCGGCAACGTCAGCGACCTCATCTATCTCAAGGGCATCGATATCGCCATCACGTACTCCGATGTGCTCGACCACTTTCGCAATGTCGAGCGCATCCCAGGCATCGAGCGGCGCGTCAATTACATCATCCCGATGTTCCAGGGCGAGGTGCACGTTTACGTGCGCGAGGAGATCAAAAGCTTTCAGGACCTCACCGGCAAGAAGGTGAATTTCAATACGGTCGGCAGCGCGGCCAACTACACCGGTGGCATCGTCTTCGATCGGCTGGGGATCAAGGTCGAGCGCCTGTTCCAGAACAACTCCGTCGCCCTGGAGCAAATGCGCAAGGGCGAAATCGCCGGCATCGTGCACGTGGTCGGCAAACCCAACGATCTCTTCGCGAAGTTCAAGCCGGAGCCCGGCTTTCATTTTCTGCCCATCGAATTCGGCGCCAAATTCGAAGATTACTACGTACCCGCCGAGTTGACGGCCGCCGACTATCCCAATCTCATCGCGCAGGGTGAAAGCGTGCAGACGATCTCGGTGCCGGCCCTGCTCGCCGTCTATAACTGGAACAAGGATACCGATCGCTATCGGCGCTGCGTGCGCTTTGTCGAGTATTTGTTCGATCGCTTCGACAAGCTGCGCGAGAAACCCTACCAGCCCGGCTGGAAGGACATGAACCTGGCGGGCACGATCCCGGGCTGGACCCGCTTCCCACCGGCGGAAGCCTTGGTCGCCAAGGCGGCCGCGCAGGCGAGCGCGGAGGCCAACCTCAGCCGCGCTCAGCCCACGCGCGCCACCGCCGACAACAAGGCCGAACAGGAGCGCCTGTTCAAGCAGTTCCTGGAATGGAGCAAGCAGCAGAAGCGGCGCTGAGGCGGGCACGCCGATGACCGCGGCTCGCTGCGCGAGCGGGGGCGGGGGCGTGACAAAGTGGGCCGCGCGGCCATCTGAGTGTGGCGGGGTGCTTGCCAAGGCGACCCCGCCGAGGGGAAACGACGCAAGGAGGCACCTGCGCACACGCCACTCAGGCCATGCCCAGAGCAGCATGACCAGCTGGCGATTGCGGACGGGGGGTGCACAGGCGATGTTTTTTTTGCTTCATGTCCGATCGAACGTTGGTGCCTTCGCCCTGCTCGGCGCCGCCCTGCTGATGGGCGCGTCCGAGGCGCACCATTGGCAACACCCGGCTGCTGCCCAGGTTGGCCAGCAAATCAGCCTCGATGTCGCGCCGGTGACGAACGCCGCGCCGGCCTCGCGTGTGCGCCTGCCAATCGAGGTCCGCCCGCGCGAGGCGCTCGCCAAGAACTCGTTCATCCGTGTCCGCGGCCTGCCGGCGACGGCGGCGCTTTCGGAGGGCTATGCGATCGCGCCCGGCTCCTGGGCCGTCCCGCTCAACGCCCTGCCCAGCCTGATGGTCATTCTGCCCGTGGGGGTCGAAGGCAAGACGGAGGTCAACATCACGGTCGTCAACGTGGAGGGCTCGATCTTGGCCGAGGCCACGACGACGCTCAGCATCGCGCGCGCCGCCGCGCCGCCGCCGGCCGCGGTCGCCGCACCGCCCAATAGCACGACACGGGCGCTCTCGGCCCCCCAGCTCGCGCCCGCCGACCGGGAGCGGGCCCTCAAGTTGCATGCCCGCGGCGAGGAGCAGTTGGGTCGCGGCAACATCTATGCCGCGCGCCAGTTCTTCGAGCGCGCCGCCGAGGTCGGCCTGGCGGACAGCGCCCTGGCGCTGGCAGCCACCTACGATCCGGCCGAGCTTGCCCGGCTCAAGGTCTTGGGGCTGAAGGCCGAACCGGGCGAGGCCCGCAAGTGGTATGAGAAGGCGCGCGAGCTGGGCGCCAGCGAGGCCGAAGCACGCCTGCGCCGCCTGGGCGCGCGCTAAGCCGGCGGCCCAGGGCGACCCATTGACTAATGGGGAATTTCCCACGACACTGTATTTATGCCCACCCTGGCCCGCGCCTTGCTTGCCGAGATCGAAGCCTTTCTGGCGCAAAGCGGCCTGACGCCGACCAAGTTCGGCCTTGCCGCCGTGAACGATGGCCATCTCGTCGCCAATTTGCGCAAAGGCAACAGCGTCACCCTCAAGACCGCCGACCGCGTGCGCGCCTTCATCGGCGCCGGCGCGCGCGCTCCAAGCCGGAGCACGGCGGGCACGCCAGCGGAAGGAGGCCTGGCGCGCGCCGCCGCGATGCGGGCAACGCGTGCGGGGGGGGCCGTGGCCGTGTCCCGGCCCCAGCGGCGTATCGCCTTGATTATCGGCGGTGGGATTGCTGCCTACAAATGCTTGGAGCTGATCCGCCGCCTGCGCGACGCAGGCGTGGGAGTGCGCGCCATCATGACCAGGGCCGCGCAGGCCTTCATCACGCCGCTGTCGGTGGGGGCCCTGACGGGCGATCGTGTCTTTACCGAGCTTTTCGACCTCAATGAGGAACGCGAAATCGGCCACATCCGCCTGGCGCGCGAGGCGGATCTGATCGTGGTGGCGCCGGCGACCGCCGACCTACTCGCCAAAATGGCGGGTGGCCACGCCGACGATCTCGCCTCCTGCGTGTTGCTGGCGACGGACAAGCCCGTCTTAGTAGCCCCGGCCATGAACCCGCGCATGTGGCTCAATCCTGCGACGCGGCGCAACATGGCTTTGCTCCAGGCCGATGGCATTGGCTTTGTCGGCCCCGCGGTGGGCGAAATGGCGGAAGCCGGCGAGGCGGGCCCGGGTCGCCTGAGCGAGGTGCCCGAGCTCCTGGCGGCGATTCTCGATCGGCTCGGCATCGCCTCGGCGGCTGCGCCTGCCGCACCCGGCGGCACGGAGGAGGGCGACGGGGCCGGCAGCGGCAGGCCCGCCTCGCCAAGCTTGCCGGCACACCTGAGCGAACCAGCTGGTCCGCTGAGCGGACGCCACGTCATCGTCACCAGCGGCCCCACGCACGAGCCGATCGATCCCGTGCGCTACATCGCCAACCGCTCCTCCGGCAAACAGGGCACGGCCATTGCGGCGGAAGCGCGCCTACTCGGCGCCCGGGTAACGCTCATTTCCGGTCCGAGCCAGCTTCCCGCCCCCGCCGGCGTCGACCTCGTGCGCGTGGAGACGGCGCAAGAGATGCTGGCGGCGGTGCGCCAAGCGCTGCCGTGCGATGTCGGCATTTTTGCCGCCGCCGTCGCCGACTGGCGCGTGGCCGAGGCGTCCTCCGAAAAGCTGAAGAAGGGTGCCAGAGCGGGGGCGCCGAGGCTCGAGCTGGTGGAGAACCCGGATATCTTGAAGACCATCGCGGGCACGGCGCCGGGGCGACGACCGCCACTCGTGATCGGCTTTGCCGCGGAGACCACAAGGGTCATCGACTTTGCCAAAAAGAAGCGCACGGCCAAGGGCGCCGACTGGATCCTCGCCAACGACGTCTCGCCCAAGACGGGCATCATGGGTGGGGATCGCAACACCGTGCACCTGGTAACGGCAACGGAGGTCGAGCATTGGCCCGACCTGCCCAAGGCGGAGGTCGCCCGACGGCTCGTGGGCCGGGCGGCGCAGTGGCTCGCCGAGCATACCGCGCTCACATGACCGCCAAGTCCTCCCGGCCTCGATCGCTGGTGGGCGTGGTGCGGCTGGCCCACGCGCAGGGTCTCAATTTGCCGCGCTATCAAAGCGATGGCGCGGCCGGTATGGATCTCATCGCCGCGATCGCCGAGCGACGCCCGCTCCGGCTTGCTCCCGGCGCACGCGCCCTCGTCCCCACCGGGCTCGTCTTGGAACTGCCGCCGGGCTTCGAGGCGCAGGTGCGGCCGCGCTCCGGGCTGGCGCTCAGGCACGGGCTCACCGTGCTCAATAGTCCGGGCACAATCGATTGCGACTATCGCGGCGAGGTGCAGGTGTTGCTCGCCAACCTTGGTGCGGTGCCCTGCACGATCGCTCGAGGTGAGCGCATCGCTCAATTGGTGTTCCAGCGCGTCGAGCGCGTCCGCCTGCAGGAGATCGGCGCAGCGTCGTCGACCGTGCGCGGCGCGGGTGGTTTTGGTTCGACCGGGAGCAGCGGTACCGGCGCCAAGGCGAGGCCGCCGAGGAAGCCGCGCAAGCGCCCGACAAAGTCCTGACAGGGCGCACATTACAACGCGTTAATCCTCATGCGGAGCGTTATACCACCATCCGGCCGCAGAGCGACCGCGCTTTCGCCGCGGCGCCATCCCGACGCAGTCAAAAAACTGCGCTAGTGAGCGACGTCTGACATTCCTCGCGAAAGGGTTGAGACATGCGCTTCTGGTCAGTTGCTCCTGTTGCGGCAGCAACCTTCGCTGCGATCGGTGCCTCGAGCGGCTCATCGCTCGCCGAGCAGGGTCCTCGTCTATCCGGGCCTCACGCGTACGAAAATTTGGCGATCTACTTCGTGCACGGCGCAAGCGCGACGGGCGCCGTGCCGCTCACTCTCGGGGAGGCCGTCGCCAAGGGGCGGGTCCAGGTCATCGAAACCGGCCGCGTCAACGAGCTGATGATCGAAAATACCGGGACCGAACCGGTGTTCGTACAGGCGGGCGACATCGTCAAAGGCGGCAAACAAGACCGGGTGCTGACCGTGAGCCTTTTGCTGCCGGCAAACTCCGGACGCCTGCCCATTCAATCCTTCTGCGTCGAGCAGGGGCGTTGGACCGCGCGCGGCAAGGAAGACGTGAACAAGTTCTCGAGCGCGACGGAGGCCATGCCCTCGCGGGCCGCCTTGCTGGCCATGGCAGCCCCCGCCCCGGCCAAGGAGGGCGGCTATCGTCCGGCCGGCGAGCGCCCGGACGGCGGCGACGTCGCCGCCAAGCAAAAGAAGGTTTGGGACTCGGTGGCCGCGACGCAGAGCAAGCTAGCGGACGGCGTCGGCGCCAGCGTGCATGCGCCCACCTCGGGGACCAGCCTGCAGCTCAGCCTTGAGAACGAGACCTTGAAAGGAGCCCGCGCCGGCTACCTCGCAGCGCTGAAGGTCAAGGGGGAAGCCGAGCCTGACATCCTGGGCTATGTGGTGGCGATCAACGGGCAGCTGAGCAGCGCCAACCTCTATCCGTCGAACGCGATGTTCCGCAAACTGTGGGACAAACAGCTGGCCGCCGTCGTCACCGAAGCGATCGGCGAAAAGAACGCCGCCGGCGGCGCGGGCCCGCCACCCGCCGCGGCCAAGGCCGCCGAGTTCCTCGCCGAGGCCGAGCGGGGCAAGCCGTCGGCCCGTGCGGACGCCGTGGGCACCCGGCAAGAGACGCGCGACGGCGACAAGACGCTCTATAACGAGGCCCGCGGCAGCGACGGGAGCTGGCTGCACCGCAGCTACCTCGCCAAGTAGCGCGCGCGCCCCCGCGCGCAAAAGGCAGCGGGGGGTGCCCGGAAGCTAGGATTCGGCCGCCGCCGGCCGGATCCTATGGGGCGAGGCTTTGAAAGGTCGGGGCCTCGGGCCAGAACAGGCGCGCCGTTCTGTTGACCCGTGCCGCATCGCCCGTCGTCAGCAGCACCGGCGCGCCTGCGCCGGCGCTGGGCGCACGATACTCGGGGTGCCGGTTCAGATAGTCCTCCAGGCTATCGGCGACCACGCGCGGTTGCGACAGGATGCGCGCGAACGGGGGCAGGTGGCGGCGAAACAGGTGCTCGATCAGCGGATAGTGCGTGCATCCGAGGATGGCACGGTGCGGTGGCTCTCCCGCCGTTTGCGCGAGCAGGCCGGCGACGGCATTGGCAACGAGCGCGTCGAGCGCCTCCTCCGCGGCGCCAGCCTCGATGGCCCCGGCCAGGCCGGCGCAGGCCTGCTGGACGACCCTCACCCGCGGGCAGCGCTTATGGATTTCCTCGGGATAGGCGTGCGAGACGACGGTGCGCGTTGTTGCGAATACGGCGACCACATCGGTGTTGTACTTTTGCGGATACTGCGGGGTCACGACCGCCCAGGGGGTCTGGGTCGCTGCCTCCACCGTCGGGGCCACGATGCCCAGGATATTGTGACCCACCCAGCCGCTGACGGGCAGCCAGCTGCGCTGCAACGTGCGCGCCGCCACACAGGTGGCCGTGTTGCAGCCGAGAAGAACGAGCCGGCACCCCCGCGCGAACAGGCGCTCGACGCCTTGCCGCGTAAGGGCAACAATGTCGTCGGAGGCACGCTCTCCGTAGGGTACATGAGCGTGGTCGCCTAGGTACACGTAGGCGAGTGCGGGAAAGCGCAGCACCAGCTCACGAACAACGGTGAGCCCGCCATGTCCTGAATCGAAGACCCCGATCATGCGTCGTGCTCAGCTGCCGATCTCGGTCCGGCCCACGGCAAATGCCAAGGGCGCGGGGCCTACTCGGCCGCCTCGGATGGTGATGGGCCCGGGCCCGCATGCGCCGTCTCCTGTTCCTGCTCCTTCAAGAACTCGAGGCTCGGCATGGCCACGGTGTTGTAGCCGCAGTCGACAAAATGCACCTCACCCGTAACGGCCCCGGACAAATCCGACAGCAGGTAGAGCGCCGAGCCGCCGACTTCGTCGAGCGTCGGCGTCCGGCGCAAGGGGGCGTGATCGCGCTGGTAGTTGAAGATGACGCGGGCATCGGCGACCCCGGCGCCGGCAAGCGTGCGCATGGGCCCGGCCGACAAGGCGTTGACGCGGATCGCCTGCGCCCCAAAGTCGGCCGCCAGATAGCGTACCGAGGCCTCGAGCGCCGCCTTGGCCACGCCCATCACGTTGTAGGAGGGCACCCAGCGCGTCGCACCGGAAAAGGTCAGCGTCAACAGGGAGCCGCCCGTTGGCATCAACGCGGCCGCGCGCTTGGCCACTTCGGTGAAGCTGAAGCAGGAGATCACCATGGTGTTGATGAAGTTGTCGCGCGTGGTATCGGCGTAGCGGCCGGACAGCTCGCGCCGGTCCGAAAAGGCGAGCGCGTGCACCACGAAGTCGAGACTGCCCCATTTGCTGTTGATTTCCGCGAAGGCTTTGTCGACGCTGTCAAGGTCGAGGACATCGCAGCTGACGATGATCTCCGAGCCCACCGACTTTGCCAGCGGCACCGCGCGTCGCCCGAATGCATCCCCCTGGTAGGTGAAGGCCAGCTGCGCCCCATGCCCGGCCAGCATGCGCGCAATCCCCCAGGCGATCGAGCGGTCATTGGCCACGCCCATGACGAGGCCCCGCTTGCCTGCCATCAGCGGCCCAGCCTGAGCCATATCCCTGTTCGTCATGACGTCATTCCTCTCGCGGTCTCAGCGGGCAACGCCCGGTGACAAGCCTCCGACCTGCCCCTCTGAAAACGCCGGCGATCCCAGCATCGCGGCAAACTGGGTCATGCATCGTAACGCCTAAGAATCAACGTGGCATTCGTGCCGCCAAACCCGAAACTGTTCGACATCACACAGTTAAGATTTACATCGTCCTGTCGCTGGCGCGAGATCGGCACATCGGCGAAAGCGGGGTCGAGCACATCAATGTTGGCGCTCTCGCAGATGAAGCGGTTGTTCAACATGAGCAGCGCATAGATCGCTTCCTGCACCCCCGCGGCACCCAGCGAGTGGCCGGTCAGCGATTTGGTGGAGGAGATCGGCGGCAGGTTTTTGCCGAATACTTGGCGGATGGCATCGATCTCCCGTTCATCGCCCACCGGTGTAGCGGTGCCGTGCGGATTGATATAGTCGATCTTGCCAACCCCCCTGCCGTCGACGCCAGCCAAGGCCATGCGCATGCAGCGGACGGCGCCTTCGCCGGAGGGCGCCACCATGTCGAAGCCATCGGAGTTGGCGCCGTAGCCGACGAGCTCGGCGTAAATCTTGGCGCCCCTCGCCTTGGCCCGCTCCAACTCCTCCAGCACGACCACGCCGGCGCCACCCGCGATCACAAAGCCGTCGCGGTCTTTGTCGTAGGCGCGGCTGGCCCGCGCGGGTGCCGCGTTGAACTGCGTGGACATTGCGCCCATGGCGTCAAACAGCGCCGACAGTGTCCAGTCCAGTTCCTCGCAGCCTCCTGCGAACATCACGTCCTGCTTGCCCCATTGGATGAGCTCGGCGGCATTGCCGATGCAGTGCGCCGAGGTCGCGCAGGCCGAGGAGATCGAATAGTTGGTGCCCTTGATCTGCATGGCCGTCGCCAGGGCGGCCGACGGACCGGAGCACATTCCCTTGGGCACCTCAAACGGGCCGATCTTCTTGGGATCCTTCTCGCGTGTCACGTCCGCCGCACGCACGATGGCACGCGTCGAAGGCCCACCCGAGCCCATGATAATGCCGGTCCGCTCGTTGACGACGTCCTTGCTTTCCAATCCGGCATCGCGGATCGCCTGCTCCATGGAGACGAAGCACCACCCGACACCGGCCTCCATGAAGCGGCGCGCCTTGCGCGGGACCATCGCCTCCCACTCGAGGTTCGGAGCCCCGTGCACCTGGCAGCGGAACCCGAGTTCGGCGTATTTTTCCGCATAGACGATGCCGGATTTGGCTTCGCGCAACGAGGCCAGCACTTCCTGGGTATTGTTGCCGATCGAGGACACGATACCCATCCCCGTGACGACCACGCGTCTCATTGCCAGACCTTTCTTGGCATCGTCGTGCCGCTCGTCGCTATGCCAAACCCGCACACGGAGGATGACGCACCCTTCACAAGGTTGCTGGCTGCTCGCCGGCTTCAAACAGCCCGACGCGAAGATCGGTTGCAGCGTAGATCACCTGGCCGTCCGCCTTCATCACTCCGTCGGCAATGGCAAGTTTCAAGCGGCGCAAGATCACCCTCTTTAGGTCGACGACGTACTGCACGGTCTTGGTTGTGGGCATAACCATGCCGGTAAACTTCACCTCGCCCACACCCAGCGCCCGCCCTTTGCCCGGAGCGCCGAGCCAGCCCAGGAAAAAGCCGGTCAGCTGCCACAAGGCGTCCAGTCCCAGGCAGCCCGGCATCACGGGATCACCCTTGAAATGGCAGGCGAAGAACCAATCGAGCGCGGGGTTGCCCGAGACCTTGAGCTCGGCCACCACCTGGCCCTTGCCGTGCGCGCCGCCGACCTCGGAGATGGACGAAATCCGATCGAACATCAGCATGGGGGGCAGCGGCAGCTGGGCATTGCCCGGGCCGAAGAGTTCGCCACGGCCACAGGTGAGCAAATCTGCGTATTCGTAGGTTGCAACGCGCTCGGGCATCGCCCTCCCTCTACGAAATTCTCGGTGCGCGAACGGTGCTTGCGCTCTATCTACCCACGCCAGGCATGTCCTATCACACTCGTCCCCCGCTCAAAAGCCCGTGTTCCGTGCCCAAAAGGCCACGGCCGAACCGCCACGGGGACGTTGCCCCGCCGGGACGGGCGACATATACTTGCAATGAACGGCAAATTCAAAGTTGCGGGACTGATTTGCCGCGCAGGGCGCGCGCTTAGCGGAGGTCCCCACCGGCAGAGCCTGTGCTATGGGCAATTCTGTTTCTCAACTGCTGCGCCGGGCCGGCCTACGGCCGACGCGCCAGCGCATCGCGCTGGCCGCGCTCCTGTTCGGCAACGGCGATCGCCATGTGACGGCCGAACTCCTGCACGAGGAGGCCGTGCGTGCGGGAGAGCGCGTGTCGCTCGCCACCGTCTACAATACGCTGCATCAATTCAAAGGCGCGGGTCTCTTGCGCGAAATCGCCATCGGCGGCCAGCGCGCCTACTTCGATACTAACACGTCGAACCACAATCACTTTTTTGTCGAGGAGCAGGGCCGCCTGGTCGACATCCCCGGCGACTCGATCCGGGTCGATGGTCTGCCCGAGCCGCCGTCCGACCTGAAAATTTCGCATATCGACGTGGTGGTGCGCCTGGTGCCCCGGCGTTGAGGTTTCGCGCGCGGCCCGGCCGGGGGGCACGCTGTTTAGCGGATCACCTCGCCCTGGTAGGCGCCCCACAGTTTGACCTGCTCGATATAGCCGCGAAAACCGCCGACTGAGATGCGGCACCAGCGTCCATCGCAGCTGATGATGCTGGCAAGCACGCCGGCCTCAACGTAGGCGAGCGGACGCGCTGAGGCGCTGTCGTCATCGCGCAACGCCGCCGACGCCGGCTGTGGCTGGCCCGCCTTCTGCTCCCAGGGCAGGACCACGGCGGTCCGCCGCCCGCTCAGCATGGAGCCCAGCACCCAGCCGGTCGTGCCTTCCGCATCGCGTACCTGGCGCCAGCTCTCGAATTCCTTGACGATCTCGACCGGCAGACCCGCCCGTCGGAACACCCAGGCCGTGGGGTAGTCGGTGCCGGGGCCCTGCCGCAGGTTGACCCGATCGGATTTAAGGCTGGCAAAGCGCGGCAGCGCCAAACCGCTGGCGCCGACGCCCTGCGGCTCGGGTGCCGGTTGGGCGGCCAGCCCCGAGGCCGCGCACCACGCCAGCACCACTAAGGCCACAGCCGCCAGACCCTCAGTTCTACCCATGCGCAAAATGCGTGAGCCCCTCCCTCGACATGCCGCGGCAAAGCACGATTTTGTGCCGGCGATCAAGTCCCTCCCGACACGGGGAGGGCCCAGGCGTCGGGCCACCTTGTCCCGACCACGGTATCTGATAGTACAGGGCAAGGCGTTTGCCGCCAGGGTGGAGCACCAAGCCATAGCCGCGTGAGCCTCGCATGCCCAATCCGATCAAGAAGCCGCTGGTCATCGTTACCCGCAAACTTCCCGAGGTGGTGGAAACGCGCATGCGCGAGCTGTTTGACGCTCGTCTCAATCTCGACGACAAGCCCATGACACAGGCAGAGCTCGCCGAAGCGGTTAAGACGGCGCACGTTCTCGTCCCCACGGTAACCGACCGGATTGACCGGTCTTTGATCTCCCAGGCCGGCTCGCAGCTTAAACTGATCGCCAATTTCGGCACCGGCGTTGATAACGTCGACCTGGATACGGCGCGCGTGCGTGGCATTATCGTCACCAATACGCCGGGCGTGCTCACCGAAGATACGGCCGATATGACGATGGCGCTGATTCTCGCCGTGCCGCGCCGGCTCGCGGAAGGCACGGCCTTGCTCAAGGATTCCGCCAAAGCATGGGTCGGCTGGTCGCCAACTTGGATGCTAGGCCACCGCATCTGGGGCAAGCGGCTCGGCATCATCGGCATGGGCCGCATCGGTCAGGCGGTTGCCCGGCGCGCCAGGGCCTTTGGCTTGCAGATCCACTATCATAACCGCCGCCGGGTAGCCGAAGAGGTGGAACAGGAGCTCGAGGCCACCTATTGGGATAGTCTCGACCAAATGCTGGCCCGCATGGACATCGTTTCCGTCAACTGTCCGCATACGCCAGCCACGTATCACCTGCTCTCCGCGCGGCGCCTCAAGCTCCTGAAACCCACCTCCTACATCGTCAATACGGCGCGCGGCGAGGTGATCGACGAAAATGAGCTGGCGCGCCTCATCGAAACCGGCCAAATCGCCGGCGCGGGGCTCGATGTGTTCGAGCATGAACCGGCGATCAACCCCAAGCTGCTGGCGAACCGCAATGTGGTCGCCCTGCCGCACATGGGCTCGGCCACGATCGAGGGTCGCATCGATATGGGCGAAAAGGTCGTCATCAATATCAAGACCTTTCTCGACGGACACAATCCACCCGATCGCGTGCACGCGGCCATGTTCTAGCGCGCCTCCTCGCGTGGGTGCTCGGTTGCAACGGCTCGCCACCCAGCCCAAGGTCACCGCCTGAGCCGGTCCAAGGCTTGCGTGATGGATGAGATCGACACCCGCGCCATCAAGGCCGCCGCCGAGCTCTACCACAGCTATTTCACGGGCTTGATCCTGACGCTCGTCACGCGCCGCGGCAGCGCGGATGCGGCCGAGTGGGTGTTCCGGCTGTTCCGGCACCAGCACCATGAAAAATTCCTATCGAGCTTCGACAAGCTCGGACTGAAGGGCATGCCCGACGCCGTCGCCTGCGCCGCCTTTCACTATCTCGCCAACCGCATCGGTGGGGTGGAGGTCGAATTCATGCGCGAGAGCGAGCGCAAGGCCTGGGTCAATTTTGTGCCGCCGCGCTGGATTTATCCTGGTGCCAGCATCTGCGGGGTGCCGAGCGAGGTGTCGCGCGCCTTCCTGCGCGGTTGGTATGCGCATAACGGCGTCTCCCTCGGCAACCCGCGTCTGGGCTTCATCTGCACCGCTCAGACCACCGACGGCCAGCATGGACTGTCCGGTTACTTTCTCGAGCACGACCGCGAGCTCGCGCCCGAGGAACGACTGTCGTTCCGTCCCGGCGAGTTGCCGCCAGCCTTTGAGGCAAGCGCGGCGCCAAGCCTGCCGGCGGCGGCGTGGCCGGCCGAGCGGCTGGCCAAGGCCGCGCGCAACTATGCCATGGAATACATCCGCTCGGGCCTGCCGCGGCTCGTGGAAATCTTTGGGCCGGCGGAGGCCTCCCACCTCGGGCGCGTCACAGGGCGCCTGATCGGCGCGCAGCAATATCGCGCGACGGCCGCCCTGTTGGGCATCGAGGCGGGCGGCGCTCAGGCATTTGCTCGCTTTATGCTGCGCCTCGCTGCCGGCGAGGGCGATCAAGCGGCCTTCGCCCTCCAGGAGGATGGCGCCACTTTGGTGCGCCGGACGGGCTGGCGCCTGATGCGCGGCCTTGAGCCGCTGTCGCCCGCCGTCTTCGAGGCCTGGAACGGCCTCCTTGAAGGGGCGCTCGCCGTCCACGATCGCCGGCTGGCCTTGGAGGTGCTGGCCCGCCTCGATTGGGGCGATGAGGCCTTCGTCTGGCGCATCCGGCGCCGCCCCTAAGCGGGCCGCGCCCGCGGGCGCACGCGCTAGCCGTCAGCCGGTCCTGGCATGGCCGCGTTCTGCGCGGCCACGGCAAACTCGGGCAGGCGCAACAGATCATTGACGTCTTGCAGGATGCGATCGGCGAAAGGCTCGAGATCTCGGCGCGCGCTGGTGCCACCCAACACGCCAAGCGTCAGCCCCACGCCCGCCGCGCGCCCCATGCTGAGATCATGGGGTGCATCGCCGACCACGGCAACGCCGCTCGGGACAACGCCAATGCTGGCGCAAAACGCGAACACCATGCGCGGATCGGGTTTGGCGCCGAAGCCGGAATCGCAGCCGACCGTGAAATCGAAGAGATCGAGGATGGCGTGTCGGGCGAGCGAGGCCTCAAGCCCCCCGATCGAATCGTTGGTGGCGAGACCGAGGCGGAACCCGCGCCGACGCAACTCGGCCACCGTTTCGCGGGCCCCGGGCACAAGGCAGCCGTACTCGGCGCCGCCGCGGCGAAAAATCGCCTCGATGCCTTGGGACAGCTGGGCCGGGCTCGCTAAACCAAGTTCGGCGGCAAAGACCCGGGCAATATCCTCGACGCTGCCGGCGGCCAGCACCGATCCTGGTTCGACGCGGCCGCTCACCGGATCCTGGCCACCCGCCAGCAGCAGCTTGCGAGCCAGCGCGTCCTCGCCGCCGGCAGCAAACAGGGCAACCTCGCGGTTGATCGGCAGCCAGGTCCGCCAATAATCGATCAGGGTACCGTCCTTGTCGAACAGGATCGCGCCGATGGTCACGTCATCTCCCGCGCCAAACGTTAGGCCGCGCAGGCGGGATCGGTACCGGCCCGTTCGTGCAAGGAGAGGTCGCGGATGGTCGGTTGCGTGCCGGACAGCGGGTTGGCCGCATCCCATGCCACCTTGATCTCGGTAAAGCGCGCCGCACGCGCATCATAGAGCAACAGGCGTCCCGCCAGGCTCTGCCCGACAGCGAGGATCTCTTTCAGGACTTCCGTTGCCTGCAAGGCACCAAGCACGCCGACGATGGAGCCGAGCACCCCAACCTCCGCACAATTGGCCACCGTGCCGGGCGGCGGCGCTTCCGGAAATATGCAGCGATAGCTGGGAAACGGTTGGCCGTCGGCTGCCCTTTCGTGTGGCTTCAACGTGCTGAGGTATCCGTCGAAGGGTCCGACCGCGGCAAGGACCAGCGTCTTCTTGGCGAGATAGCAGGCGTCGCTGACGAGATAGCGCGTGGCGAAATTGTCCGAGCCGTCGGCGATAATGTCGTACCGCGAGATGATCGCAAGCGCATTCTTGGGCGTGAGGCGCTCCGGGTAGGCCTCGACGACGACGTGCGGATTGAGCCGGCCGAGCGTGGCTTCGGCGCTTGCCACTTTCGAGGTGTCGACGTGCGGCGTGTCGTGCAAGATCTGGCGCTGCAGATTATCCAAGGAAACGCGGTCGTCGTCGATGACGCCAAGCGTGCCGACGCCAGCCGCGGCGAGATACATGAGTGCGGGAGAGCCGAGCCCGCCGGCGCCCACAACCAAGACCTTGGCAGCCTTGATCCGCTGCTGGCCCTGGCCGCCAACCTCGTGCAAGACGAGGTGCCGCTTGTAGCGTTCGATCTCTTCCGGGCCGAGGGTCATGGTGCCTCTTCTCAGAGCTTGGGTTTACCGTCGGCGAAGGGCGACAGCGCCTGGGTGATAAAGGTGTGCGTCGGTACCGCTATGCCCCGCGCGCGGCCCAGCCGCACGACGGCGCCCGATAGACCGGCAAGCTCCAGCGGCTTTTGCGCCAATAGGTCGTGGGCCATGGACGCCATCATGGCCGGCTCGAGGGTATCGACGGCCTTGATCACCGCCTCACCGTCGGCGGGCTCTAGGCGCACGCCTTCGGCCATGCCGACGGCAACCACCTCCCGCACCGCCGCTTCGAGCAGCTGGCGGGCCTCCGGGTTTGCCCGCACGGGGCCGATCGGCCCGCGGGTCAGTGCCGTCAGCCCCGCCATCGGTGCGAGCATGGCGAACTTCAGCCAGAGCGTGCGGGCAATATCGGCGCTGAGCGACGCGCTGATGCCCGCGCCCTTGCAGGCCTCCAGGAACGCCGTGGCACGGGCGCTGGGGCTCGCATCGGCCTCGCCGAACTCGAGGTTGGCGAACTTGCCGCGTTGCGTGATGACGCCCGGCGCAGAAATCTGCGCGTTGATGCGTGCCGCCCCGGCCACGACGTTTTGCCGTCCCAGCACTCGGCCGATGCGCTCGGCACTTTCAACGCCGTTCTGAAAGGTGAAGACCGTCGCGCCCGCAGCAACCAGCCCGCGCAACTGTTCGGCTGCTGCTTCCGTGTCACGGAGCTTGACGGCGAAAATGATGGCATCGGCCGCGGCGATCTCGCGCGCGTGCACGGCAACCTTGACCGGCAAAGCCAGCGCGCCAATGTCGCTGTCGAGCCTCAGTCCTGCCTGGCGCATGGCCTCCAGATGGGCGCCGCGCGCCACGAATGTCACGTCATGGTTGGCCGCGGCAAGCCGCGCACCGAAGTAGCCGCCGACGCCGCCCGGACCCATCACCGTTATTTTCATCAAGATCTCCTCATCAGCGCTCATGGCGTAATGACGACCCGGCCCACCACACGGCCGGCGCGCAAGTCATCCAGCGCCGCGCTCGTCTGTTCGAGCGGCCGCAGTTCGACGGGAATCGGCGCCACTTTGCCTGCCTGCACCAACGCAATCATTTCGCGCGCCTCGGCAAGCGAGCCAACATAGCTGCCCATGATGGTGAGAGCACGCAGCGGGAACATCGGCACCGGGATGGAAAAGCTACCCCCGATCAGGCCGACGATGACGACCGCGCCGCCCTTGGCGACGGCGCCCTGGGCAAAATTGAGCGACTTGTCGGAGCCCGCAAAATCGACGGCCGCGCCGGCGCCGCCGCCCGACGCCTTGATGATGGCTCTGCGCGCACCAGCGTCGGCCGGGTCGAAGGCCTCCCTCGCGCCCAGCTGCAAGGCGGCCGCGCGCTTGTTGGCATCGATATCAGCCACGAAGATGGGCCCATCCGTGACGGCCCGCGCGAACTGCAGGCCCATCATGCCGACCCCGCCCAACCCAACGATCAACAGGGGTCCGGCCCTGAGATAGGTGCTCGCCTTCTTGATGGCGCTGTAACCCGTCAATCCGGAGCACATGAGCGCACCGGCGATCTCAGGCGCAATCCCCGTGACATCCAACAGGTAGCGCGCGTCGGGTACCATCACGTGCGTCGCATAGCCGCCGTCAATCGTGATGCCGAGCGCGCGCGGGGCGTTGCACATGTGCTCATCACCACGCGCGCAAAGGGCGCATTTGCCGCAGCCGATCCAAGGGTAGGCCGCATAGCGCTGGCCCTGCTTGACCCCCACCGCCTCCGCCCCCGCGGCTTCCAGCACGCCCGCGATCTCGTGGCCCAGGGTGAAAGGCATCGGCCGATTGCCGCGCACGTCGAGCTTCTGGCCGCCGCCGAGATCGAAGTAGCCGTCCTGCAAATGCAGATCGGAATGACACACCCCACAATGGCTCACGCGCAGCAGCACCTCGGCACCGGAAACGGTCGGGGTCGCCGCCTCGGTGGTTTTGAGAGGTTTGCCATATTCGACAAGGGATTGACGCAGCATGAAAGGACCGTCCTTGTTGGGATGGCCAAGTCTAGCAGAAGGGACCGGGCGCCGACGAGCCCTCCAAGCACGGTCGGCCAGCGGGCACAGGGCCCGGCTTTTTAAGCCTGGGCCAGCGGCGCGGATGCGGCCCCGCGAGGAGCGTCGCATTGGCGAGGAGGCAGCCCATGGGGCTCGACCATCAGGTCTTGTGGGCGTTCACGCTGTTGTGGCTCGCCATCCTGCCTACGCCCGGGGCGAACTCGCTCATCATCGTGCACCTCGCCTTGACCAGCGGCTGGCGCAGCGTGGCGATCGCGCTCATCGGTAATCTCTGCGGTATTGCCTGCTATGCCATGGCGACGCTGCTCGGCTTGGCCTGGTTGCTGGCGGCCGCGCCTTCCGTACGGCTGGCGATTTACGGGCTGGGCGGCCTCTACCTCTTATGGGTCGGGGCCCGACTGGCGCAGCGCGGTCTCAAGCGCGCACAAGAGGTCGAGCGGTCGCCCTCCCAACCGCGGGCGCCATCGGCCGCCGGCGCATTTGCGCAAGGCCTTTTGACGGCGGCCTCGAACGTGCAGGCCCTATTTTTCCTCGCTAGCATTTTTGCCAGCGTTGGGGTTCTGAGCGCCAACCTTGCAACCGGTATCGCCGCGGTCGCCGTCATCATCGTCGGCAATGGCGCCTATCTGACGCTGCTCGCCTGGCTGATGCACAAGCCGGCGGTGCGCAGCGTCTACGACCGCTACCGGCCCAGCTTGGAAGTGGCCTTCGGCGCGCTTTTCATGCTCTTCGGCGCTCGGCTCGTCGCGCGCGAATGGGCAGGATGGCTCTAAGCCAGCCTGCCGCTGCCGTGATCCTCAGGACTGCGCGTCCACACAGACTGTGGCCTGACCCTTGAAGTTCGGTTGCGAGCGATACTTCATTTCGATTTCCTTGATCGCCCTGCGCTCACCGCGCAGATCGAGCGCTCGCGTTTGCCCGCCGGCGCGAATTTCGGAGCGCACGGGAATGTCATCGGGCTCGCCGTTGGCATAGATCACCTTCAAATCGTCCATGTAGACTTTGTTGCCGGAGACCTGCAGGCGGATGGATTTGAAGCGCCCCTCGCCGCGCCCGACCCTGATCACGTCCTGGTCGGTGATGAAGCCTACTTTTTGACAGCCGAGCCTCTCCCAGCGAGCTTCTGCTGCCGTCGGCGCTAAGGCAAGACAGATGAGTGCTCCGACGGTGATCGCTCTTGTTGCTAGCCGCATGATTGTTTCTCCATCGCTGCGTTGCTGCTCGGGCCTAGCCGGCGCCGGCGCGGCGCCAGCCGAGCACGAAGCGGATGCTTAACGGTGGCCGGCAAGGCCGTCCGTCGCACCACGCTGCAGCGAAGACGGCGCGCGCGCAAAGCCCACGCGCTCCCGCCCAAATTCTGACACACTGCGTCCGCGGCTGCGGCGCGGGCCTTAAACGCGCCGAGGGCGCCGCCAATGCTGAGCGATGGCCGGTCTTTTAGGCTTCTTGGTGCTGGCGCGGCGCGTACCGGCATAGCTCGGCTGGGAGCGCCAGCCGAAGGGCAGGCCAAGCAAACTGGCTTGAGCCCCATCGAGCTGCGTTGACGCCCCGAGGCACGCGGTTGCACCCAGAGGCGCGCGGGGGGCAGCCGCGCCGGCGGCCCGGCAAGATGGCGCCCGCAAACGCCTAGCCGCGTTCGCGGCGACGCTCGCCACGATCGCGGTCGCCGCGCTCCCGGCGCGGTGGGCGTCCACCGCCATCGAAGCGCTCCTCGGCCTCGCCCTCGGCGCGCGGGATCTCCTTGCCCGTCGCCTGATCGACGACTTTCATGGACAGGCGTACCTTGCCACGATCATCGAAGCCCAGCAGTTTGACATAGACCTCCTGCCCCTCTTTCACGACCTCGCCCACCGTCTCGGGTCGCCCGTGCGTGAGCTGGGAGATGTGGACCAGGCCGTCCTTGGCGCCGAAGAAGTTCACAAAGGCGCCGAATTCCATGATCTTGACGACCTTGCCCTTGTAGATCTGGCCCACCTCTGGTTCGGAGGTAATGCCGCGGATGCGCGCCAAGGCGGCCTCGATGGCTTCGCGCTTGGCCGCCGCGATCTTGATGGTGCCGTCGTCCTCGATATCGATTTTGGCGCCGCTCTCGGCCACGATCTCGCGGATCACGGATCCGCCTGAACCGATGACCTCGCGGATCTTGTCGACGGGAATCTTGATCGTCTCAATACGCGGGGCATGCTCGCCGAGCTCGGTGCGCGCCGAACCCAATGCTTTGGACATCTCGCCCAAGATGTGCATGCGGCCCTGGTGCGCCTGCTCCAGCGCCACGCGCATGATTTCTTCGGTGATGCCGGCGATCTTGATGTCCATCTGCAGCGAGGTGACGCCCTTCTCCGTGCCTGCCACCTTGAAGTCCATGTCACCCAGATGATCCTCATCGCCCAGGATATCGGACAGCACGGCGTAGTCGTTGCCCTCCTTGATGAGGCCCATGGCGATGCCTGCCACCGGACGTTTCAGCGGCACACCGGCATCCATCAGCGCCAAGGACGAGCCGCATACCGTCGCCATCGAGGAGGACCCGTTCGATTCGGTGATTTCCGAAACAATGCGCACGACGTAGGGAAATTCCTCCGGGCTCGGCATCAGCGGATGCACCGCGCGCCAAGCGAGCTTCCCGTGACCGATCTCGCGCCGGCCCGGCGATCCCATCCGGCCCGTCTCGCCCACCGAATACGGGGGGAAGTTATAGTGCAACAGGAAGCGCTCCTTGCGGGTCCCCTCCAGCGCATCGACGTATTGCTCGTCCTCGCCGGTGCCGAGGGTGGCCACGACCAGGGCCTGCGTTTCACCCCGCGTGAACAGGGCCGAACCATGCGTGCGCGGCAGGACGTGCACTTCTGAACGGATCGGTCGCACGGTTTTCAGGTCGCGCCCGTCGATACGGCGCTCGGTGCGGATGATATCGCCGCGCACGACCTCCTGCTCGAGCTCCTTGAAAACGGCGCCGAGCAGCACCTCTTCATTGGCAGCGGGCTCGGGTCCCAGCAGCTCGGCCTTCAATTTGGCATTTGCGGCCTCGACCAGTTCGTGGCGCTTCTGCTTCTCGGGCGTGGCAAAGGCCTTGCGCAGGTCCGCCTCGATCAGTGCCTTGGCTTTGGACTTGTATTTGGACTTGTCGACGGGCTTGAAATCCCACGGCTCCTTGGCCGCTTTTTCGGCCAGGCGGATGATCGCCTGGATGACCGGCTGGAACCCGCTGTGGCCGTGCATGACGGCCTCCAGCATCTGCTGCTCCGGCAGCTCTTTGGCCTCCGATTCAACCATCATGACGGCATCGGCCGTACCGGCCACCACGAGATCAAGATCGCTATTGGCCATCTCGTCAATCATGGGGTTGAGCACGAGCTTGCCATCGATCAGGCCAACGCGTGCCGCGCCAATGGGACCAAGAAAGGGTACACCCGACAGCGTCAGGGCCGCGGATGCCGCCACCATCGCCACGATATCTGGATCATTTTCCATATCGTGGGAGAGCACGGTCGCAACCACCTGCGTCTCGTGCTTGAAGCCTTCCACGAACAAGGGCCGGATCGGCCGATCGATCAGGCGCGAGGTCAGCGTTTCCTTCTCGGTGGGTCGGCCCTCGCGCTTGAAATAACCACCGGGAATCTTGCCGGCGGCGAATGTCTTCTCCTGGTAGTTGACGGTCAAAGGGAAAAAATCAACACCGGGCCGTTCTGCCTTCTCCGCCACGACGGTCGCCAACACCGTGGTCTCGCCGTACTGCGCCAGCACGGTGGCATCCGCCTGCCGTGCCATCCTGCCCGTCTCGAGCACCAGTTTGCGCCCGGCCCACTCGATTTCTACACGTTGTGTATCAAACATCTCGTATCTCGTTTCTCATTGTGCAAAGTGCCGAGCGCCGGCACCTGCCGCGGCTCAAAGCCGGCCCACAGTTCTCGCATTTCGTGCGACGTGAGCCGCCTGGCTGTCTGATCACTGGTCCGCTAGCGGCGGATGCCCAAACGCTCGATGATCTTCTGATAACGCCCCTCGTCGCGCGACTTCACGTGGTCGAGAAGCCTGCGGCGCAAACTCACCATCTTGAGCAAGCCGCGCCGCGAATGATTGTCGTTCTTGTGAAGTTTAAAGTGCTCGGTCAACCCGTTAATGCGCTCGGTAAGCAGCGCGATCTGAACCTCGGGTGAACCGGTATCATTTTTCTTGGTGGCATAATCCTTGACGAGTTGTAGCTTGCGCTGTGAGCTCAGCGACATCGGCTTGACCTTTCTTGCGTGCTGAAGCGAGGGGAGCGGCCGTGGCCGGGATGTCGTCCAGCCTGGTCGCATTGCCGCGGCGCGGCCGCGGATGAGCGGCGTTATACACGAACTGGCGCCGATTGCGAGGAAAAACGCCGAACACAAAGCGTTGATTCGGCTAAGTTATCCCGTATCGCCAAGATGAAAGACGCGGATCGGATGCATCTCGCCCCGTTCGATCTGCCCCAACGCGACGAGGTTGCCCTTGCACAGGGCATAGGTCGGGCCCGGCTGGTAGGGCGCATCGCGCCCGCGCACGAGGATCGGCTGGCCATTCAGAAGGCGCGCGGCCTCGGCTTGACCCACGTTGAGCACGGCAAAATCGTTGAGCGCGGCCTCAATCGGCAGCAACAGGCGCAACAGTGCCCCCTCGCCCTCCTGCCGCGCGCCCTCCACGCGGTCGAGGCTGATCGCGCCAGCCTCCTCAAAGCCCGCCACCCGGGTGCGACGCAGGGCGACGAGGTGGCCGAGACACCCGAGCGCCCGCCCCATATCGCGGGCGAGCGCGCGCACATAGGTCCCCTTGCCACAGCGCGTCTCGAACTCGGCGCTATCGGCGTCGGGGATTGCGAGCAGGCGCAAGCTGTGGATCAGCACAGGCCGCGGCTCCAGCGTAACGGCTTCACCCCCGCGCGCCAGATCGTAGGCGCGCTTGCCGGCGATCTTCACCGCCGAGTAGGCTGGCGGCGCCTGTAGGATCTCGCCCGTGAACTGCGCCAACACCTGCGAAATCGCGGCGGGCTCGCGGCGCAGCTCGCTGGTGGCGAGCACGCGACCTTGCGCGTCGTCGGTCTCCGTCTCCGCGCCCCAGCGCACGCTGAAGCGATAACACTTCTCCCCATCGACCGCGTAGGGCACCGTTTTGGTGGCTTCGCCGAAGGCAATCGGCAACACGCCGGTTGCTGCGGGATCGAGCGTGCCTGCATGGCCGGCCTTGCGCGCACCAAAGGCGCGACGCACCGCGCCGACGGCATAGGTGGAGGTGATGCCCGCGGGCTTGTCCAACACCAGCCAGCCGTTGACCGGCTTGCCCTTTCTGCGTCGCGCGCTCCTCATTGCTTGTCGAGATCCTGCCGCACCTTGTCGCTGGCCAACAGACGGTCGATGCGCAGCGCCTCGTCGAACGTCGTGTCGGCCCGAAAGCGCACGTCGGGCGCAAACTTCAAATTGACGGCGCGCGCCACCTCACCGCGGATGTAGCGCTTGTGGCTGTCCAAGGCGGCTAGCACCGCCTCCACGTGTTTGCCGCCGAGCGGCATCACGAAAATGGTGGCCAGCCGCAGGTCCGGCGACATGCGCACCTCCGGGATGGTCAGCGCGTGGGAGGAGAGCACCTCATCGTGGATCTCGCCGCGTTGCAGCAACTCGGCGAGCGCATGGCGCACCAGTTCGCCGACGCGCAGCTGCCGCTGCGAGGGACCCGTGCTTTTGCCGGAATGGCGCCTGGGCATAACCTCAAGACCCATGGATCGCGAAAAAGGGTCGGCTCGCCCGCGGGCCGACCCCCTTGCAATCAGCAGACCGCTTAGAGCGTCCGGGCGATGCTCTCAACGTTGAAGCATTCGATCACGTCGCCGACGCGGATATCCTGGTAGCTGGCAAAGGCCATACCGCACTCCTGCCCTGCCGGCACCTCGCGCACCTCATCCTTGAAGCGCTTGAGGGTGGAAAGCGTACCCTCGTGGATGACGACGTTGTCCCGGATCAGCCGGACCTTTGCGCCACGCTCCACCCTGCCCTCGGTCACCCGGCAACCCGCCACCTTGCCGACCTTGGAGATGTTGAACACCTCCAAAATTTGCGCATTGCCAAGGAAGATCTCGCGCAGCGTCGGGGCAAGCAGTCCCGACATGGCCGCCCTCACGTCGTCGACCAGGTCGTAGATGATGTTGTAGTAGCGAATTTCCACGCCCGACTGGTCGGCCAGCATTTTTGCCTGCGTGTTGGCGCGCACGTTAAAGCCGATCACCACGGCTTTGGAGGCATTGGCGAGGGCGATGTCGGATTCGGTCACGCCGCCGACGCCGGAGTGAATGATGCGCGCCTCCACCTCTTCATTGCCGATTTTACGCAGCGCCCCGGCGATCGCCTCCACCGAACCTTGCACGTCGCCCTTGACGAGCAGCGGAAATTCCTTGCGTCCGGCTTCCTTGAGCTGCTGCATCATTTGCTCAAGCGTGCGCGCGGTGCCCGCCGAGCCCAGCGTCTGACGCCGCTTGCGCATGCGATAATCGGTGATTTCGCGCGCTCGGGCCTCGCTTTCGACCACGGCAAACGGATCGCCGGCCTCCGGCGCCGAATCAAAGCCCAGGATCTCGACCGGCACGGACGGTCCCGCCGCCGTCACCGGTTCAGCGCGATCGTCGATGAGGGCGCGCACGCGGCCCCAGGCGGAGCCGGCAACAATAATGTCGCCGACGTTGAGCGTGCCACGCTGCACCAGCACGGTCCCGACCGGACCGCGGCCGCGCTCGAGCTTGGCCTCGATCACCACGCCTTCGGCGGAGCGGGCCGGATTGGCCTTGAGGTCCAACAGCTCGGCCTGCAACTGGATCGCCTCAAGCAGCCTGTCGAGCCCCGTTTTCTGCAAGGCCGATACCGGCACCTCGAGGGTCTCGCCCGACATGCTTTCGACGATCACCTCGTGCTGCAGTAGGTCGGTGCGCACACGATTGGGATCGGCATTGGCCTTGTCCATCTTGTTGATCGCCACGATCAACGGCACGTGCGCTGCCTTGGCATGGTTGATGGCTTCCACCGTCTGCGGCATCACGCCGTCGTCGGCCGCAACCACCAGCACGACGATGTCGGTGACCTTGGCTCCGCGCGCACGCATCGCCGTAAAGGCCTCGTGACCCGGCGTATCGATAAAGGTTATGCGCTGCCCGTCCGCCGTGGTGACTTGATAGGCTCCGATATGCTGGGTGATGCCGCCGGCTTCGCCGGCGGCAACGTTGGTCTCGCGGATCGCATCCAACAGCGAAGTCTTGCCGTGGTCGACGTGGCCCATGATGGTGACGACGGGCGCCCTGGGCAGCTGCTGCTCGTCTGCATCCGACTTGCCGATGAACCCCTCTTCGACGTCCGCCTCCGACACGCGTTTTGGTGTGTGGCCGAATTCCTGCACGATCAGTTCGGCCGTATCAGCATCAATCACATCGTTGATCTTGTGCATGGCGCCTTGCGTCATCAGCAGCTTGATGACGTCGACAGCCCGCTCAGTCATGCGGTTAGCAAGTTCCTGAATGGTAATCACCTCGGGAATGATCACCTCGCGCATGACCTTGTCGCGCTGTTGCACGACACCGGCCTGGCGCAGCTTCTCGCGCTCGCGCCGACGCCGCAGTGAGGCAAGCGAGCGCTCGCGCTGCGCCTCGTCGAAGGCATTGTTGATGGTAAGCTTGATGCGTTCGCGACGCTCCTCGGCGCCCTTGATTGGGCTCTTGGCCGGCTTGGCGCCCTTCTTCTTGGTACGCGTATCCTCTTCGCTGTCCGGCTCGACCTCGAGGCTGCGCGCGGGACGCTTGACGATCTCCGGACGCCGGATGGTGTCGGCGGGCTTGGCCGTCTTTTCGGCCGGGCGCGCCGCGGTCTTGGCCTCCGGCGACGGCTCGGCGACGGTCGCGCTTTCGGCCGCCGGCGCGGCGGCAGGGGTGGGTAATGCGTCCTGCAGCTCGGGCTCGGGCTCCTCCACCGGCGCGGGCGGCTTCAAGGCCTCGAGCCGGGCGCGCTCACGCTCCTCCATTTCGGAGCGTTCGCGTGCGGCCTCGAGCGCACGCCGGCGCGCATCCACTTCGTCGGTGGACAACCCGCCGGTGCGTTGCGGGTGCACGATTTCGGTCACCACCGGCTCGGCCGCCTCGGGGACGGCGGCCTCTTCGGCTTCGGCGCCCGGCGCGGTGATCGTGCGCTTCTTCTTCTTTTCCACCACCACCGACTTCGATCGGCCATGGCTGAAACTTTGCCGCACGTGACCCGACTCCACGGTGCGCTTCAAGCTCAGAGGCTTGCGCACGTCACCACGCAGGGTCTTGTCGGTGGTCTCTTTGATCTCGCTCATACACGTCCTGTATTCGAACCGCTATCCGCAGGCGCCGCGGGGCCAGCCTCTCGGTAGTGCCTAAGCCGGCTGGCCTCATAGGCAATCCGCCGGCAGGCGCCGCCTCCGGACGCTGCAGCATGTACCACATTTGACCGCCCGATGGCCAAGCTCAATTCGGCGCTCGTCAACTCCCGTACAGTTGCCTCGACCTCTGCACCGGGACCCCGTAACGCCCTGAATTTGCGATCGAGCTTGGCCACACCGTCACTGGCAGCGTCCGCCGCATGCAACAGGAGCACCGCCCGCCCGTTGCCAATCAATTCTTCGACTTTGGCAAATCCTGTCACCAACACGCCGGCTTTCCTGGCGAGGCTGACGGCTTCGGCCAGACGCCGCTTGATCAGACTCTCGACCCGATCGAGCAGGTCCTCGGGCACCAAAACGGGGCATTTTAGGCTGCGCGCGAAGACCTTCTGGCGCACCGCCGCCGCCAGCTCCCGGCGCGTTGCCCCGATCCACACGCCGCGCCCCGGCAATCGTCGCGCCAGGTCCGGTACGATGGCCCCCTCCGGGGACAGAACGAACCTTATGAGAGCGTCCGGGGGTTTAAGGGTGCGCGTGACGGCACACAGCCGCAGCGGCGCTGGGGCCGCCTCCCGCGCAAAGAATTGCCTGTCCTTGGCCTTGGCCACGCGCGTGTCGATCCCTGCCCGCCCATAGCTCTTTAAACCTTGGCGCCCACGGCACCGGCCCCAGCGTTGGCCTGCGCCGCCGCGGCGGCTTGCGCGGCCGCTGCGGCGGCCTCCTGCTCGGCGCGCAACTTTTCGAGGTCCTCCGCCGTCACCCAGCCCGCGGCAATGCGCGCCGCCATAATAATGTCTTCGGCCTCCTTGCGCCCGACTTCCATGCCCTCCAGCACCCCCTTGTGGCGAACCGGTTCGGCATCCTTTTCGCGCTTGCGCTCGGTCCAGCCGACGAGTTCGTCGGTCACGGCGCCCGCCAGGTCCTCGACCGTTTTGATGTCGTTCTCACCGAAAGCCACCAACATTGCCGTATTGATACCGGGAATCTTGGCCAGCTCGTCGGACACGCCGAGCGCCTTGCGCTTGGCATCCCGCTCGGCCTCCTGCCGCTCCAGGTATTCGCGCGCGCGTGCCTGAATCTCTTTGGCGGTGTCCTCGTCGAAGCCCTCGATATGGGCGATTTCGCCGGCATCGACATAGGCCACTTCGGCCACCGTCTCGAAACCTTCCGTTGCCAAAAGCTGGGCGATCACCTCATCGACGTCGAGCGCTTCCATGAAGAGCTGCGAGCGCTCGGTGAACTCCTTCTGGCGCCGCTCCGATTCTTCCTGCTCGGTCAAAATATCGATGTCCCAACCGGTAAGCTGCGAGGCAAGCCGCACGTTCTGGCCGCGCCGACCGATTGCCAGCGAGAGCTGACTCTCGGGCACCACGACCTCGATGCGGTTGGAATCCTCGTCCAACACCACCTTGGTCACCTCGGCCGGCGCCAGTGCGTTGACGATAAATGTCGCGGCATCCTGGTTCCACTGGATGATGTCGACCTTCTCGCCCTGCAGCTCGCCGACCACGGCTTGCACGCGCTGGCCGCGCATGCCGACACAGGCGCCGACCGGATCGATCGATGAGTCCTTGGAAATCACGGCAATCTTGGCCCTGGAGCCGGGATCGCGCGCCACCGACTTGATCTGCACGATGCCGTCGTAAATCTCCGGCACCTCGGCCCTAAACAACAGCGACATGAACTCCGGGCGGGCGCGGGACAGGAAAATCTGGGGCCCGCGCTGCTCGCGCCGCACGTCGTAGATGTAGGAGCGGATCCGGTCACCGAGCCGCACGTTCTCGCGCGGTATCATCTCGTCGCGGCGAATGATTCCCTCCGCCTTTTGCAGATCGACGATGACATTGCCATATTCGACGCGCTTGACGGTGCCGCTTACGATTTCGCCAACGCGATCCTTGAACTCGCCGTGTTGGCGCTCGCGTTCGGCATCGCGCACCTTCTGCACGATCACCTGTTTGGCGTTCTGGGCGGACACGCGGCCGAAGTCCGGCGGCGGCAAGGGCTCGGCGATCAAATCGCCAATCTTGGCCTCGGGATTGCGTCGCTTGGCGCTCGCCAGCACGATTTGGGTGGAATCGTTCTCGACCGTTTCCACCACCTGCAGCACGCGCGTGAGCTTGGTCTCGCCCGTCTTCGGATCGATCACGCAACGGATGTCGTTTTCCGCCCCGTAGCGGGCCTTGGCCGCTTTCTGGATCGCGTCCTCCATGGCCTCGATGACAATCTTGCGATCGATCGATTTCTCACGCGCGACCGCATCGGCGATCTGCATGAGCTCCAAACGGTTTGCGCTAATTCCGGCTTGGGCCATCTAAGGCACCCTCCACGTCAAGCTAAGACGCAACATCATCTGCTGCTTCGTCAGAATTCTCTCGTTTCGAGCGCCGCAACGCTTCGCGAATGAGATCGTCGGTCAACACCAGGCGTGCCTCGGCGATGAGCGCCACCGGCAGCCCAACCACCCGACGCTCGAGTTGATCGACCTCGACCTCGATGCGAACCTCTTCGTTCTCGACACCTTCCAGCACACCCCGGAAGCGCTTGCGACCGGACAGCGGCTCCTTCAACTCGACCTTGGCCTGATGGCCCGCCCAGGTCACAAAGTCGGACACGCGGGCCAAGGGCCGGTCGATGCCCGGCGAGGACACCTCAAGGGCATACTGGCCGGGCAGAGGGTCGTGCGCGTCGAGCAGCGGGGAGAGCTGGCGCGAAATCTCCGCGCACTCCTCGACCGTGATGGTCCCATCCGGCCGCTCGGCCATGATCTGCACCGTCGTGCCGTTGCGGCCGGAAATGGTAACTCGCACCAGGCGAAATCCCAAGTCGTCGAGTACCGGTTCTACCAGCGCAGCAAGCTGTGCTGCCAAGCCGGTCTCATGAATAAAGCGCGCCTCGGGTGTGCTGCCGACCACCGCGTCTCCGACTGCCCAAACTCCCGTGAGGGGGTGCTCGCCCGACCAGCCAAAACAAAAAGAGCGGACCCGGAGGGCCCACTCTCAGAGTTGAGATGATCATGAGCATGGGGATCGTAAGCGGGAATTGCCCAACTTGCAAGCGGGAAGTGTGAAATTTGTCGCACCGCGAAAACGCACGCACGCGCCGGCAGGCTCAGACCCGTTGGAACCGAAAATAGCTGCAGGGCCGTCCCGCGCGCAAAGCCTTGGCTTCGTAACGGGTCGGCGGCCAATCATTGCCCCGCTGGCGCCAATCGGCGGCGGCCTGGGCGGTCCAGCGGAAGCTGCCCTGGCGGCGCACGGCCAACAGGATCCATTCGGCGTAGGGGGCAATGTCGGTGGCAATGCGCAGTTCGGCCGCGGGCTGCATAATGCGCGCAAGGTCGGCAAGCGTACCTTCCGATACCAGTCTGCGCTTCCAGTGCCGCCGCTTCGGCCATGGGTCGGGAAACAACATGAAAACGCGGGCGATGGAGGCGGCCGGCAGTTTGCTGATGAGGGGGCGGGCATCATCGGCATGCAAACGAATATTGCCGCTGCCGCGCTCGGCGAGGGCCGCCAGCACCTTGACCACGCCGTCCTGGAAGGGCTCGCAGCCGAGGATACCCGCCTCGGGGTGCTGGGCGGCCTGCCACAGCAAATGCTCACCAGCGCCGAAGCCGATTTCGAGCCACACCTCACGTACGCTGGCCGAGAAAAGGCCGATGGGGTTGGCCAAAACTGCCGCGCTGGCCCCGACGGCAACGCCGGGCAAGAAATCACGCCAGAGGCTTGCCTGGCGCGCGCTCAGCGCGCGACCGCGCCGGCGTCCGAAACTGCGCAACCCGTCAACCGCCGCCGGCATGGCAGGACCCAGTGCTTGAGCCGGCGCAGCGCCCGCAGCGGTGTCTGCGCGGGCCGCACGCAACGCCTCAGGCCAGCGCCGCCCTGATCTTGGGACCAAGATCGGTTTTCTCCCAGGAGAAACCGCCCTCATTGTCGGGCTCGCGGCCGAAGTGCCCGTAAGCGGCCGTGCGCGCGTAGATCGGCTTATTGAGCTCGAGGTGTTTGCGGATGCCGCGCGGCGACAAATCCATGAGCTCGCCCAGCACCCGCTCCAGCTTGGGCGTATCGATGCCGTTCGGGTTTTCGCCGACGTCCACATAGATCGAGAGCGGCCTGGCGACGCCGATGGCGTAGGACAACTGGATTGTGCATTGATCGGCAAGGCCGGCGGCCACCACATTCTTGGCCAAATAGCGGGCCGCATAGGCCGCGGAACGATCGACCTTGGTGGGATCCTTGCCCGAGAACGCCCCTCCCCCATGTGGGGCCGCCCCGCCATAGGTGTCGACGATGATCTTGCGCCCCGTCAGGCCGGAGTCGCCATCCGGGCCGCCGATATGGAATTTACCGGTCGGATTGACGTGCCAGACGGTGTCCGTGCTGATCCAGCCGCTGGGCAGGGCCTTCCGCACGTAGGGTTCGACGCATTCGCGCACCTGGGCCGAGGTCATGGATTCCACCAGGTGCTGGTGGGAGACCACGATCTGGGTGGCGGCAACCGGCGTGCCGTTTTCGTAGCGCACGGTGACTTGGCTCTTGGAGTCGGGCCCCAACACCGCCTCCTGACCGGCGTGCCGGGCCTCGGAAATGAGGCGCAGGATCTTGTGGCTGTAGTAGATCGGGGCTGGCATCAGTTCCGGGGTATCCTTGCAGGCAAAGCCGAACATGATGCCCTGGTCGCCCGCGCCCTCGTCGCGATTGCCCCCACTATCGACGCCTTGAGCGATATCGGCCGACTGCGGGTGCAACAGCACGCGAATGTCCGCCCGGTCCCAATGAAACCCCTCTTGCTCGTAGCCGATATCCTTGATGGCCATGCGCGCCACGTGCGCAACGAGATCGCGCGTGATGGTCTTGGGCCCGCGGGTTTCACCGGCGATGACCACCTGATTGGTGGTGGCGAGCGTCTCGCAGGCGACCCTGAGCTGCCAAGGATCGATGCCGGCCTTCGGGCCCTCGCGGAAGAATAGGTCGACGACCTCGTCGGAGATGCGATCGCAGACCTTGTCCGGATGCCCCTCCGAAACGGACTCGCTCGTAAACAAATAGGACTTTCGCGGCACGGTGTTCCCCATGGCTAGGCGCCGAATTGCGCGTCTTGTTACAGTGTTTCTGGTAGGGGTCAAGATGAGCGCTGAAGCACGCGTGCCGGCGGCTCGGCGGACCTTCCCGGCCGGGACCTTGGCCGGCTCATTCCAAGAGTTCGTCGTCGGCGGCCAGGCTGCGCACGAGCTCAACGATCGCGCGCCGGGCCCGCACATCGGCGATGCGTACGAACGCCTTGTTCAACTCCAAGCCGTCGCGGCTGCGCAAGAATTCGACGATCGAGCTTTCGGCCGGGCGTTCCGCAAAACCGTCGGCCACAAAGCGCGGCACCTCGCCGGTGGGTGCCTCCTCGTAGAAAAACTGCACCGATACTCCCAGCACCTGGGCCAAATCGAACAGCCGACTGGCGCCGATGCGATTGATGCCCTTCTCATACTTTTGGATTTGTTGGAACGTCAGTCCCAGCTTCTCGCCCAGCTTTTCTTGGCTCATGCCCAACAGCATGCGGCGGAAGCGGACCCGGCTCCCCACATGCACATCGATCGGATTGGGTCGCCGCGAGCCTTTTTCCTCGCCATCGGCTTCCGCGGCGAACTCGGTTGGTCTCGACATTCACTCAGCCCCGTCCATCCTGTCCTGCGCCTGCAATTGGTAGGTGCAGATGGCCAATGCGTCAACCTCAGGTGCACTGCAACGCGGGGCGAACGGCCAAATGCTCAGGCCGGCCGCCGGCGGCGCTGGCTCGCCACGGCCAGAAAGCCGGCCCCAACCAGCCAAAGCCCGGCGAAAAGGCCGTCGCCGAAGCGGGCATAAGGGGTCGGCGGCAGGGGGGCGGGCAGGCCCGCGTCGGCCGAACCGCGCTGGTCGAGACCCAGTTCCACCAGGACACGCCCGTGCCCATCGACCAGGGCGGAAATGCCATTGTTGGCGGCCCGGAGCAAGGGCAGGCCCGCCTCCACGGCGCGTACGCGCGCCTGGTGCATGTGCTGGCGTGGGCCGGTGGTGTTGCCGAACCAACCGTCATTGGTGAGATTGACGAGGAGCCCCGGCCGTTCGGGCCCGCCCCTGATGGCGCTCGGGAAAATGGCCTCATAGCAGATCAAGGGCAGCACCGCCGGCAGTCCGGGCAGGTGCAGGAGCGGGCGCGGGTCTGGGCCGCTGGCAAAGCCGCCGCGCCGCCGCGTCAAGGTCTCAAGACCCATTGCCTCGAGCACCGGGGCGAACGGCAAGTACTCCCCAAACGGCACGAGGTGGGCCTTGTCGTAGGTGGCAAGCAAGCTGCCGCCGGCTCCGAAAACCAACAGGCTGTTGAAAATGCGCCGCCCCTGCGGGGCGTCGGCCGGGGCGGCCTCCGCGCGCAATCCCCCTGCGATCAGAAGCGTGCCGGGCGGCAGCAGGCGCCCGATCGCGGCGCGCGCGGCGGGGTGATCCACGGGGAGGAAGGGCATCGCCGCTTCCGGCCAGATCACGTGCGTAATGCCGGCAAGGCCGTCCGGCAGACCCGCCGCATTGCTGGCCGACAGGCTGAGATGGTCGAGAAAAATGCCCTCCTGGTTCTCGGGCCGCCACTTCTCCCGCTGGGCCACGCTCGGCTGCACGATGCGCAGCTTGACCCCAGGTAAGGCCGCGGTCTGAGCCGCCGCGAGGCGCAAGTGGCCCCCAAGCGCCATGGCCAAAACGGGCGCGAGGGCGAGCGCCAAGGCCAGGCGGCGGGTGCCGCGTCCGAGGGCGCCGGGCGCGGCCATTTCCATGAGCACGAGCGGGCCGGCCCAGATGATGAGGCCGATCAATGTCAGGCCGTAGATCCCGAACAGCGCGGCGCTTTGCAGCAATGACAGGGGATAGGTGAGCGCATAGCCCAAAACGTTCCAGGGAAAGCCCGTGAAGAGATGCCCGCGCGCATATTCCATGGCGGAGAGCGCCAGCGCGAAGGCGAGGATGCGCCACGGCCCGGTGCGCCAAAAGAGCATGCTGAGCCCTGTAGCGAGCGCGTGGAACAACGCCAGGCCCGCCGGCAGCAGCGTAACCGCGAGGGGCAGCAACAGGGCAAACTGGTCGGCCTCGACCAAAAAGGCCGCGCCGACCCAGTAGAGACCTGCCACAAAATAACCAAACCCGAACCACCAGCCCACCGCCGCCGCCGCCCGCACGCGGCACCACAGGGCGGCGGCCCCGCGCGGCGCCGGCTTCCGTGCTGCCGCTTGCGCGCTCGCGCCATCAAGGAGCCAGATCAGGCAGGGCAAGGTTAGATAGAGAATGGGCCAAGCATGAAAGGGGGCGATCGCCGTCACCGAGGCCAGGCCGGCGATGAAGGCCACCGCCAAGCGCCGCCAGCCGGCGAGACGAACGAGGCGCCAAGGCAAGCCGGCCACGCCCCATACCGAGCGCCAGACGCCCCGCTCCGCAGGCAGCATGGCGTCACGGCGGATCGGCTCAAGACTTGGCAACGCTTGGTTCCGCTGAGGCTGGCTGGCGCGTGACGTGGACCCTTAGCTTTTTGACCCGCCGTGGATCTGCATCGAGAACCTCGAACTCGACGCCGGCCGGATGGCGGATCAATTCGCCGCGCGCGGGCACGCGTCCGACCAACGCGAACACCAACCCCCCCAGGGTGTCGATGTCGGCCTCTTCATCCTGTTTGAGCAGCTGAATGCCCAGGTGCTGTTCGAGCTCGCGCACGGGCGTGCGGGCCGCGGTGAGAAGACCCAGCTTGGCATCACTGACGATGTTGGCGGCCTCCACCTCATCGTGTTCATCCTCGATGTCGCCCACGATCTGCTCGACCAGATCCTCGATCGTCACCAAGCCATCGGTGCCGCCGTACTCATCTACCACAAGGGCCATGTGAATGTGCGTCGACTGCATGCGAATGAGCAGGTTCGCGGCGGGCATCGAGGGTGGCGCGTAGATCATGGGACGGCGCAGCTTGGTCGAGGCAATTGGTTTCGACAGGTCGGTCCGTGCCAGATCGAGCCCGGGCTCGTCCGGCGCGGCGGCAGCACGGTCGCGGTCCCGCAAGGAGGCGCCGCTTGCCGCGCCGTTGCCCTCGGGCGCCCGCCCGGTGGCGTCGCCATAAAGCCAGCGCAGCAGATCCTTGACGTGCACCATGCCGCGCGGATCGTCGAGGGATTCCCGAAACAGCGGCACGCGTGACACGCCGGCCACGTCGAAGGTGCGCAGGAGCTCACGGATCGGCTCGTTCTCGTCGACCGCGATAATGTCGGCCCGGGGGACCATGACGTCATGCACGCGCAAGGCGCCGAAGCGCAGGATGCGCAGCAGCATCTCGCGCTCCTCGGCCGAGAAGGCGTGGCCGTCACTTGCGCCTTTCAGTTCGGCCTCAAGCGTGGCGCGCAGCGTCGGCGCGCCCGCGATCCCGAGCCGGGCGCGCAGCGCGGAAAGCCAGCCATGCCCCGGCTCGACCGGGTCTTGGGGCGTCGATTGCACTTCGGGCTTGGCGCTTGTGGATTTGACGCTCATGGCGTGCGCAGGGCTTTAAATGGCAACACTAATGCTGGCTCGGTGGGCCGCCGGGGTAGGGATCCTGAAGGCCGAGCCCCGTCAGAATCTCCGTCTCCAGCCGCTCCATCTTCACCGCCTGTGCGTCGCTTTCATGGTCATAGCCGATCAGGTGCAGTAGGCCGTGCAAGACGAGATGTTGCACGTGGTGGATCGGCTCGACGCGGCGCTCAGCGGCCTCCCGGGCGATGGTCTCGGCCGCCAACACGACGTCACCAAGGTAGCAATCGGCCTCCTGGTCGGCCCGGGCGGCACGCGGCTTGAAGGGAAAAGACAATACGTTGGTCGGCGCATCCTTGCCGCGATAAGCGCCATTCAAGCGACGCAGCAAGGTGTCGCTGCCGAGCACGATGGTGGCCTCCCGGCAACGCACGCGCGCGCCGGCGGGATGGCGGGCGAGGGCTTCGGCCACCTTGCGGATCGCCGGCTCAAGGCCCGGGATCGAGGTCCAATCGCCGTCCTCTTCGCTGATATTGAGGTAGAGGTCGGCAGGGTCGTGCCCCGGTGACGGCGCTTCGTCGACCGGCAGGGCGGAGTTGTCGGGGGCAGGGCGCATGGCTCGACTAGCGCAGTCGCTCGTAAGCATCGACGATACGCGCAACGAGGTCGCGGCGCACGACGTCGGCAGAGGTGAAGCGGATCGCTTCGATGCCATTGATGCCGTTGAGCAGGCCGACCGCCTCCTCCAGCCCGGATTTCTGGCCGTGCGGCAAGTCGATCTGGCTCGGATCGCCGGTCACCGCCATTTTCGATCCCTCGCCGAGCCGGGTGAGAAACATCTTCATTTGCATGCTCGTTGTATTCTGCGCTTCGTCGAGGATGACGAACGAGTGGGCCAGCGTGCGCCCGCGCATGAAGGCCAGCGGCGCAATTTCGATCACGCCCGTGGTCAAGTCGCGCTCGACCTTGGCCGGGGGCAGCACGTCGTAGAGGGCATCGTAGAGGGGCCGCAAATAAGGATCGACCTTCTCGCGCATGTCGCCGGGCAGGAAACCCAAACGCTCGCCGGCCTCCACCGCCGGCCGCGACAGCACGAGCCGCTCGACCTGGCCGCGCTCCAGGCACTGGGCGGCGTAGGCAACGGCAAGGTAGGTCTTGCCGGTGCCGGCCGGACCCAAGCCGAAGACCAAGTCCACCCGATTGAGCGCCTCGATGTAGGCGCCCTGATTGGGCGAGCGCGCCGTTACCACCTTGCGGCGGGTGCGGATCTGCGCGAGCGCACTGGTTGGGGTGGCATCGGCGCGCGAATGGCGCAGCAGGCCGTCGACGTCGCCGGGACCGATATCCTCCCCCTGGCGAATGCGCGCGTAGAGCTTTTCCAGGACCTCGCGCGCGGTTTCGCAGGCCGGCGCGGGCCCGGTCAAGGTGACGACGTTGCCATGGGCATGGGCCTCGATCCCCAGCCGCTCCTCCAGCAGGGCCAGATGGCCGTCGTATTCTCCAAGCAGCCGATTGAGATGCCGGTTGTCTTCGAACGGCACCACCAGGCGGGCCTGCTCATTCCTGAGCTGCTTGCCCAGTCCGGCCGCCCCTGGCCCACGCATGCCGGTCAAAGACCTGGCCTCCTAATGAAAGCCCAACCGCAGAGAATCTCTCGCCTCCACTCTAGCACACGGCGCGGGCTCCGGCGTCATGCCGGCCACACCGCGGATCCAAGATCAAACCGCTGAGACTATTGGGTCCCGCGCCGACAATTTCAACGTCGAGCGTCTCACCGACCCGCGCCACCGGCCCCGGGGCATGCACCGCCTGCAGATAGGGGGAGCGCCCCAGAATTTGGCCCGCGCGGTGGCCCGCGCGCTCGAACAACACCGGCATCACGCGTCCGACCGAGGCTAAATTGAACGCCGTTTGCTGACGCCCCACGTGCGCTTGCAGGCGCAGCAGACGCCCGATCTTTTCCTCCTCCGGCACCTGCGCGCCGAAGGTGCTGGCGGGCGTGCCCGGGCGCGGGCTGTACTTAAAGGAGTAGGCTTGGGCAAAACCAACCCGCCCGGTCAAGGCGAGCGTGGCTGCGAAGTCGGCCTCCGTCTCGCCGGGGAAGCCAACGATGATGTCGGTGGATAGCGCGATGTCCGGCCGCGCGGCACGCAGGCGCTCGACCACCTCAAGGTAGTCGGCAACCCGGTGCTTGCGGTTCATGGCCGCCAGCATGCGGTCCGACCCCGACTGAAAGGGCAAATGCAGGTGCGGCATCAGTTTTGCCACGTCACGATGGGCCTCGATCAGGTCCTCGCGCATGTCGCCGGGATGGCTCGTGGTATAGCGCAGCCGTGCGAGAGGCTCGATCCGAGCCAGGCGGCGGATCAGCTGCGCCAAGCTAAAGCGCCGGCCATCCGGGCCGAGGCCACAGTAGGCATTGACGTTCTGGCCCAAGAGGGTGAGCTCGCGGGCGCCCGTTTCGACAAGCCGGCGCGCCTCCGCCTCGATGTCGGCCACCGGGCGCGAGGCCTCCGCCCCGCGCGTATAGGGCACCACGCAAAACGTGCAAAACTTGTCGCAGCCTTCCTGCACGGTCAAAAAGGCGGATGGTCGGCGCACCGCGCTGCGCTCAGGCAAATGGGCGAACTTGCTTTCCTGTGGAAATTGGGTCTCAAGCAAAGCCCGCCCTTCCTGGCGTGTGCGCTCGATGAGATCGCCCAGCCGATGGTAGCTCTGCGGCCCCACGACGAGGTCCACCACCGGGGCACGGCGCACAATTTCCCGGCCCTCGGCCTGCGCGACGCAGCCCGCCACGGTGACGAGCGTGTCTTTGCCGCGGGCGCGCCGCTCGGCTTTCAACTGGCGGATGCGGCCAAGCTCGGAATAGACCTTCTCGGCCGCCTTTTCGCGGATGTGGCAGGTGTTGAGGACGACCAGATCGGCCTCCTCCATGCTGCCGGCGGCGAGGTAGCCCGCGCGGCCGAGCGCCTCGCCGATGCGTTCGGAATCATAGACGTTCATCTGGCAGCCGAACGTCTTGACGAACACCTTCTTGGTTGCGGCCATCTGAACTTATCCGAACGCGAAAGGAAGCGGGGCTGACACCAGGCGAAGATCGGTTACTTGCGCACCCGTTTCAAAGGCACGCCAAACAGCTCGAGGCGGTGCCCAACCAGGGTGAAACCCAGCTCGCGCGCCACCCGCTCCTGCAGGCGCTCGATTTCCTCATTGCGGAACTCTATGACCTTGCCACTTTCAATATCAATCAAATGATCGTGGTGCTTGCCGGCGGCCTCCTCGTAGCGGCCCCGGCCCGCGCCGAAGTCGTGCCGCTCAAGAATGCCCTTGGCGGCGAACAGCTTGAGTGTGCGGTAGACCGTCGACAGCGAAATGCGCGAATCGACGGCGTTGGCGCGCCGATAGACCTCCTCCACGTGCGGGTGATCCTTGGAGTCGGAGAGCACGCGCGCGATGATGCGCCGCTGCCCGGTCAGGCGGAGCTGCTTTTCCGCGCAAAGGCGCTCGATACGGCTCGGGAAAGTTTCGATCAAGACAGACATGCCGTTGATAACGACAGAGAATCCTTGCTTCTTTGCTTATAGGTGAGCCAGTCGTTTGCCGCAATCCTAAGGCCCGCGATTCTACTACAGGGCGCGAGCAAATGTAACAGCGTCCGCCGGCGCGGCGGTGGCCGTGACGTAGTAGCCCTTGCGTCGGCCCCTTTCCTGGAACTGGAGCTTGCGATAAAGCGCAAGGGCGGCAGTATTTGCCGCCGCCACCTCGAGATAGACAACGCGCGCGCCGGCCGCACGGGCGGTCTCGGCCAGAGCCTCGATCAGGCGCGTGGCAATGCCCTGGCGCCGCGCCTCGGTCTCAACCCCAAGCGTGAGGACCTCGGCCTCATCGGCGGCCACCTGGCCCAGGATGAAGCCCACCGTTTGCGCTGGCGCGCTCAGCTGCGCCACGAACCCGAGCGCGGCGGGATGGGCCAATAGGCGCGCAAAGCTGGCGCAATCCCAGGCCGGTTCGAGGAGCTCGGCGTGCAGCCTGGCGCAGTCCTGTGCGTCAGCGGCCGTGGCCGAGCGCAGCCGCACAGGGCGAGTGTGCTGGGCGGCTAGCATCGGCGCCCGCTGCGCGGCAGGGCGTGCCCGCTCTGAGGTTTGACGTCGGGCGCGCGCAAATAGAGGGGTTTCAGCGGCTGGTCCGGGGCAAGCGTGGCGCCGAGCAGCGCGACGGCGCCGGCGCGCGCCTCTGCCTCGGGCAGGCGCGCCGCGGCCTGCCCACCGAGGGCGGCCACTGCCGCTGCAACGGCGGCCGCGGCCGAGCCGACAATAATGACGGGCGTGCGCCCCAGCAGCTCGGCGCAGGCGTGCACGGACAACAGCAGCGGTGGCTCACGCGCCTCGCCCGTGCCCGCGAACAGCTGAAAAAAGACCATGCCTGCGCGGGCGTCGAGGGCAACCGCGAGCGGGGTCTGGGCGCTCTCCTCGCCAAGCTGAGCTCGGGCCTGCCAGGCGATTGCGGCGAGACAGCCGACGCCAACCGCGGGACACCCGATGGCCAGCGCCAGGGCGCGGGCGGTGGCGATCCCAGTGCGCACGCCCGTGAAGCTGCCGGGCCCGCGCGTGACGGCAATGCGCCCGATCTCGGCAAAGCCGAGATTGAGCCCCTCGAGCGCCTCCACCAGCATCGGCAGCAGCCGCTCGGCGTGGCCCGCGCGCCGCCGCTCGCACCGCTCCTCAAGCACGCGCACGCCCGCCGCGTCCGCCCGGGCCACGGCCACGGACACCGCGTCAAGGCAGGTGTCGAAGGCAAGGATGTGCATGGCCTAAATGATGCTCGCCATCTCCTCGAACGCGAAGCGCGGACCGCGCGGGCGCAGCTTCGGCGGATCACCATAGCCGAGGTTGCACAAGAAATTCGATTTCACGTCGGTACCGGCAAAGAATTCGCGATCGACGCCTGCATTGTCGAAGCCCGACATCGGGCCGGCATCAAGCCCCAAGGCACGTGCGGCCAGAACGAAGTAGCCGCCCTGCAGCGAGCTGTTGCGCAGGACCACGGTGGCGGCCCCGGCTGGGTCCTCGGCGAAGCCCTTGAGCGGGTCTTGCCCCTTGGGGGGGTGGGCATAGAACTTGGCGTCATAGCCGATGATGGCACAGGCCGGGGCGAGCATGGTGCGCTCCCGATTGCCTTCGCTCAAAAGCGGCCGCAGGCGCTCCTTGGCGCGCTTGGAACGCACAAAGACGATGCGCGCGGGCAAGGTGTTGGACGCCGTGGGGCCCCATTTCATCAGATCGACCAGCTGCATCAGGAGGGTGTCGGGCACCTCGATCGGCAGCCAGGCGCGGTGCGTGCGCGCCTCCAAGAAGAGTTGCCTCAGCGCGCCATCGTCCAATCGCTGTGCCATGGTTGTCTCCGAAGTTGGCCCCATCGATCGCAAAAACCCCGCTCGTGCACGAGCGGGGTTGAAAAACCTAATCGGCGCGGCGGCAAACTACACGGGTCGCACCTCCCGGACATCCGGACAGAAGTGCCGCAGCAGATTTTCAATGCCGTGACGCAAGGTTGCCGTCGAACTGGGACAGCCGGCGCAGGCGCCGCGCATATGCAGGAACACGACACCTTCCTTGTAGCCGTGAAACACGATATCGCCGCCATCATTGGCAACCGCAGGACGCACGCGCGTGTCGAGCAGCTCCTTGATGGTGTTGACGGTCTCCTCGTCTTCCGGGTCGTAGTCCTCCCCAGCCCCGCCGTCGACAGTGCGCGCGGTCGCCATCGCCGGCGCACCGGAGATGTAATGATCCATGATGGCGCCGAGAATGGCGGGCTTGATGTGCTGCCATTCCTCACCTTCGCTCTTGGTGACGGAAATGAAGTCCGAGCCCAGGAATACCCCGGTGACGCCCTCCACATCGAACAGGCGCAGCGCGAGCGGGGAGCCTCCGGCCTCCTCTTTGTCGCGATAGTCGACGCTGCCCTCGCCAAGCACCGTCCGGCCCGGAATGAACTTCAGGGTGGCGGGGTTGGGGGTGGGTTCGGTTTGGATGAACATTGTTGGCCTCGACGCGGGTTCTTTGGAATCATTCTAGTAGATGGGAGGCGCAGGGTCAAAAAGCGAGGGGCCAGGCCGCCCGCGGGCCTAGCTCAGGCCAGGGCCTGAATGTCCGCGATCGCCAGGTCGCCCGGCACCACGGTGATGGGAATTGGGAATTTGCCGGCGGCCGACCCGGCGCCCAGCGAGGACACCAGCGGGCCGGGGCCCGTCGCCTCTTTTGAGGCACCGAGCACCAGGATGGCAATGTCCTCGTCCTCGTCGATCTGCTGCAAGATGGCGTCGACCTTCTTGCCCTCGCGAATCACCTCCTCGATCGGCACCATGTCGAGGCCGTCGTTGCTCAGCTTGCGACGAAACAGGCGAAACAGCGCCTTGGCCTTGGTGGTCTGCTCCTCAAGCTGGGCTTGACGAACCGCATCCCAGACTTGGGTGTCCGGCTCGATCACATAGAGCAAGAGGACGTGGGCGCCGGTGTGGGAGGCGCGGCAGGCCGCGTAAAACAAGGCACCCTCAACCTCGGGTGACTCGTCGACGACCACCATCAGCTTGCGGCGGTGGCCCTGCTCGAAGACTCTGCGCTTCTTGGCCATGCCTCATGCTGCCATGGCTTGCCTTCGCCAACAATAGCGCTCGCGGCGGCAGCCTGCGCCCAAGGCCACGCCGGCTTGGGTTAGGGCCGCAAAAAGCCCACGATCTCCTTGACCTGGAGCATCACCGGCGCGGCCAATTGCCGGGCACGGGCAACACCGTCGGCGAGCACGCGATCGATTTCGCCCGGCTCGGCCAACAGCCGCGACATTTCAGCATTGACCGGGCCGAGGCGTGCGACCGCGAGCTCGGCCAGGGCCGATTTGAACCTGGCAAATTGGGCGCCGCCGAAGTCTTGCAGGACCTTGGCTTTGCTCGTGTCGGCAAGGGCGGCGAAGATGCCAACAAGGTTGTCCGCCTCGGGGCGGCGCGTCAGGCCCGCGGCTTCGCTTGGAAGCGGTTCCGCATCGGTTTTGGCCTTCTGGATTTTGCGGGCAATCGTGTCGGCATCATCCGTCATATTGATACGGGAGAGCTCGGAGGGATCCGACTTTGACATTTTCTTGCTGCCATCGCGCAGGCTCATGACCCGGGTCGCCGGCCCCATGATGACGGGCTCGCACAACGGGAAAAAGGCCGCATCGGCATGACCGGCCGCGCGGATGGGTTCGGCATAGTCATTGTTGAATTTCTGGGCGATGTCGCGCGTCAGTTCGAGGTGCTGCTTTTGATCGTCGCCGACGGGCACATGGGTGGCTTTGTAGAGGAGGATATCGGCCGCCATCAGGATGGGATAGGCATAGAGCCCCACGGAGGCTTGTTCGCGGTCCTTGCCTGCCTTCTCCTTAAATTGCGTCATGCGATTGAGCCAGCCGAGCCGGGCCACGCAACTGAATACCCAGGCAAGTTCGGCGTGCTCGGCAACCTGGCTTTGATTGAAAATGATGCTGCGCGCCGGGTCGAGACCGGCGGCCAGGTATGCGGCCGTCACCGAGCGGATCGCCGACTTGAGCTCCGTGGGGTCCTGCCACAGCGTGATCGCGTGCATATCGACGATGCAGTAGAGACAATTATGCGTCTTCTGCATCTCCACCCAGCGCGTAAGCGCACCGAGGTAGTTGCCGAGGTGCAGGTTGCCAGTCGGCTGCATGCCGGAAAAAACGCGTGGAGTGAAGGCCATGCAAGATCCCTATGCAAGCTGCGGGCGGTTATGGCGTCAGCGGGCGCCGATGGCAAGGGCAGTCGACCCAGACGTGATCCCTCTCACGGATCAACCGCCGGCGACGCGCGGCGCAGCCACGGCAGCAGTTGGCGCATCGCCACCGCGCCGAGGCCGAGCGCGGCAACGGCGTAGGCGAGCAGGCCGGCGCCGACCAGTGTACACAGCGCCAGCGTGCGCTCCAGCATCGCACCCGAACGCGCGAACGAGGGTGCCAGCAGGCCCGCCAAGATCCATAGCAGGGCGCTCATGAAGAGGCAGGCCAGCACGATGCGCGGCAAGGCGCGGCGGAGCCGGGCGTCGCTGGCAAACTGTCCCCGGCGTACCAGGCCGGCATAGAGCAGGGTGGCGTTGAGCCAGCCGCCCAGCGTGGTGGCAACCGCGATCCCGAGGTGGGGCATGAGGCCTAAGGCGCGGAAGGCGAAGAACAGCGCGATCGAGCCCAGCGTATTGAGCGTGAGGCTCAGCGTGGCATAGCGCATAGGGGTGGCGGTATCTTCACGCGCGAAGTAAGCGGGCGAGAACACCTTGATGAGGACGAACGACGGCAGGCCGAGCGCAAAAATCGCCAGGGCGTAGGCGGTGGCCGGCGTGTCGGCGGGCGTAAAGGCGCCGCGCTCGAAAAGGCCTTGCACGATGGGCGTCGGTATCACAAGCAGGGCCGCGGTTGCCGGTAGCGTCAGCAGCATGGCGAATTCAACGGAGCGGTTTTGACTGTCCATTAGCGCCGCCGCGTTGCCCGCGCGCAGGTGCCGCGACACATCGGGCAGCAGCACCACGCCGACGGCAATGCCAACAATCGCAAGCGGCAGTTCGTAGATGCGATCGGCGTAGTAAAGGTGCGAGACCGCACCATCCTGCAGCGAAGCAACTATCGTGCCGATCATGATGTTGAGCTGCGTGACGCCGCCGGCAATGACGCCGGGGATGCCAAGCCGGATCAGGCGCCGCACCCCCTCGCTCAGGCGCGGCCGGCGCAACTTGAGCGACAGCCCGTTGCGCCGCGCGCCGTCGACCAGCAGCCATAGCTGCAGGAGACCCGCAACGAACACGCCCCAGGCCTGGATGATGCCAGCCAGCGGCTCATTGCGCAGGCCCAGGCCCAAGGCAATAAGGGTGGCGGCCATCATCGTGAGGTTGAGGACAATGGAAACGGATGAGCTTTCTACGAACTTGCCGACCGAGTTCAGGACGCCCGAGAGCAGCGCCACCACTGACATGCACAAGAGATAGGGCATGGTGATGCGCGTCAGGAGGACGGCGAGGTCGTATTTGGCGGGATCCGCGCCAAAGCCCGGCGCCAGGCCCCACATCAGGAAGGGCATCAGGATCTCGGCAAGCACCGTCAGCGTCAGCAGCACAAAGAGCAAACCTGCGAGCGCCTCTTCCGCAAAGCGGCGCGCCGCCGCCTTGCCTTCGCCCTCCAGGGCCTTGGCAAACAGCGGAACGAAGGCGGAGTTGAAGGCGCCCTCACCGAACAGGCGGCGAAACAGGTTGGGGAAACGGAAGGCCACGAAAAAGGCATCCGCCACGGCACTGGTGCCGAGGGTGGCGGCGATCAGGATATCGCGTATGAAACCGAAGACGCGGCTGAGGAACGTCAGCCCGCCGACGGTGGCGAAGGCCCGGTAGAGTCTCATGGGGCCTGAGGCCTAGCCGAGCGCGCGGACAAGAGCAAGGCGCGCGAGGGGATCGGCGCGATCAAGCCACCACCGTGGCCACGCCAATGCGGCCGAAACCGGGGATCTTGATGGCCGGCCGGCGCAGATCGATCCCCACCACCAGACCCAAGAGGTTGAGCTCGACACCCTCGACCCAGGCCACCGTGAGGCCAAACAGGCCGCCGAGGGACAGCTGCAGGCCCGTTCGGCTCGGCGTTGGGCCAATAAAGTTTGCCTCCGGGCGATAGTCCTTGCCGATGGCGGTCGGCGGCAAAGCGATCCCGGCCTCCGGAATAGCGCATAACACGTGGGTCACGAACGAGTTGGAATTGGGACCGGGCCACACGCGGTAGCCGCCAAACTCGTTGTGCGGGTAATGCGCGACCGCGCCACGAATCTTGGGAATGAGGGCTTCTGCCGGCGGGCCTTCCACGGCGCCGACCAGCACCGGCCGGTGCCCGTACCACCGCGCATCGGGGGCCCAACCGTCGACCTTCACCGGGCGGCCCCAGGCCACCTTGTCATACCGCGTATAGCGCGCAGCATCCCGCTCTTTGATCACGATCCAGCTGTGGTGGGCAAAGATACCCTTCCAGCGGCCGGTGCGCGCCACATAGACATGCACCAGCGCCTCGCGCTTTGTGCGCGCCGCAGGCAACAGGTGAGCGCTTGACCAATCCGCCTCATTCCAGGCGACGGCCGTGTCGTGCGAGAGCCACCAGGCCGCGTGCAGCGCCAGCGGCAACAGAAATGCGAGCGCCAAAGTCGTAAGTGCAATGCGCAGGCTGGGCATGGGCTCACTGGTGGCGCGACAATTTGCCGACATCAAGGCTCGGGCTGGCGCTGGCGCGCCGCTCGCTCGCGGGCGGTGTCGGCGCGGCGTCGCTCGCCCGCCTTTCGCCTAAAATCTCGAGCAGGCGTTGGCGTATTGCCTTTTGCCGCTGCGGGCTCGTGATTTGCTTGTTGGTCAGATCGGTAACGTAGAACACGTCGACCGCCTTCTCGCCAAAGGTGGTGATGTGTGCCGATGTAATGTCGAGATTGAGGTCCGAGAGTGTATTGGTGAGCTCGAACAGCAATCCCGGCCGATCGAGGCCGGCCACCTCGATCACGGTGAATTGCTGGGACAGAGCGTTGTCGATCAAAACCTCTGGCGTGACCGTGAAGGCGCCGATCTTACCGCGGCGTTCGCGCCGCTTGGCCATCAGCGCACTGAGGCGTTGCTCGCCGCGCAGCAGCTTCTCGATGGTCTCCGAAATACGCCGCGCCCGCCGCAGTTCGTCCTCGTCCTGATCGAATTCACGCGCCAACAGGAAGGTGTCGAGCGCAAAGCCATCACGCGTCGTGGAAATGTGCGCTCCGGAGATGTTTGCGCCTGTCGCGGCGCAGGCACCAGCGAACAGCGCCAGCAACCGGGGATGGTTGGGAGCAAAAAGTGACAGTTCGGTTATGGCCGTAAAGGCATGCGTGCTGACGCTGCTGCCAAACTTTCGATTGGAGCCTTCGATCGAGCGCACCAAATTTGCATGCTCCAGCACCTTGCGCGTATCGGTTTTGAGCCAGTAGTCGGGATAGTGGCGCTCCACAAAGCGATCGACTTCGGCCTTCGGCCAATCCGCGGTCGCCGCGCGAAAAGAGGCCTGCGCGGCGGCAATGCGATCGCGCGATGCAAGCTGCGTATGCCCGCCGGCGACGACCGGCTCGGTCTCGTAATAGAGCGCCCGCAACAACTGACCCTTCCAGCCGTTCCATACGGACGGTCCAACGGCGCGGATATCGGCCACGGTGAGTACCAGCAAGAGCTTGAGGCGCTCGGGGCTTTGCACGATGTCGGCGAAGTCGCGAATCGTCTTGGGATCGCCGATATCCCGGCTAAACGCGAAGGAGCTCATGGCAAGATGCTGCTCGACAAGCCATGCGACCGTTTCGGTTTCCGCCTCACTCATGCCGAGCCGCGGGCATAAGTGGCGCGCGATGCGCGCGCCGGCAAGCGAGTGATCCTCCTCACGTCCCTTGGCTATATCGTGCAGGAAGGCTGCCACATAGAGCGCACGGCGGTGCTGCACGGTTTTGATGATGGCGGTCGCCAGCGGATGCGGCTCCGCGGCAATCCCGCGTTCGATGTCCGACATCACCCCCACCGTGCGGATCAGATGCTCATCGACCGTGAAGTGGTGGTACATGTTGAACTGCATCATCGAGACGACACGCCCAAACTCCGGCACGAAACGGCCGAGCACGCCGACCTCGTTCATGCGCCGCAGCGCCGGCTCGGGATTGTTGGCGGCAGAACACAGCATATCCAGAAAGATGCGGTTGGCTTCGGGATCATTGCGCAGCTTGTCATCAATCAGGCGGAGCGAGTGGCGCAGCAGGCGCACCGCGCCTGGATGAAAGAACGCCCCGGTGCGCTCGGCCGTGACGAAGAAGCGAATGAGGTTCACCGTGTCGCGCCTGAAGATGTCGGGATCGGCGACGTTCAAACGGCCGTTGTCGATGCGGAAGTCACTGGTAATGCGGATCCGCCGGCGCGTGCGCCAAGTCAGCGGATTGAAAAGTTGTGCCAGGCTGGGCGAGGCCTTGTGTTGCTCCATTTCTAGGAACGAGCACAGAATGGTCGTCAGATCTCCGACCTCCTTGGCGACCAGGAAGTAGTGCTTCATGAAGCGCTCGACGGCGCGCAGACCCGCCCGCTCGGCGTAGCCGAGGCGCTGCGCCATGGCCGGTTGCAGGTCGAAGGTCAGCCGCTCCTCGGCGCGCCCCGCCAGAAAGTGCAAGTGACAGCGGATGGTCCAAAGAAAATCCTCGCAACGCCGAAAGGTTGAATACTCCTCGTCGGAAAACACGGATGTATGCGCGTCGCGCTCGCTCAAGCCGGTGCCATAGAGGTATTTGGCGAGCCAGTGCAGGGTGTGCAGATCGCGCAGGCCGCCCTTGCCGTCCTTGATGTTGGGCTCCACGCGGTAGCGCGAGGCACCGGCGCGCTGGTGGCGCTCATCGCGCTCCGCGAGCTTGGCTTCCACGAACTGCCGGGCCGTTCCCTGCACGACTTCCGCCTGAAAGCGGCGGGTGAGCTGGTCGAACAGCGATCGATCGCCCAGAATGTAGCGGGCATCGAGCAGAGCCGTGCGGATTGTGATGTCGCTGCGCGACAGCTTCAGCGACTGTTCGACCGAGCGGGTCGCATGGCCGACCTTGAGGCCCAGATCCCAGAGCAGATAGAGCAGGTATTCGACCACGCTCTCTCCCCACGGCGTCTGCTTGTAGGGCAACACAAACAACAGATCGAGGTCGGAAGACGGTGCGAGCAGACGCCGGCCAAAGCCTCCGGTGGCAACGATTGCCATGCGCTCGGCATCGGACGGGTTGGTCGCGCGGTAGACATGCTCGCTGGTATAGTCGAACACCAGCCGAATGAGGGCGTCGTGGAATAGTGCCAGGCCCTCGGCACAGCGGCGTCCGTTGCCATCGCTTTCCAGCTGGTGCGCGGCGGCGGCACGTGCGCTGCGCACCAGCTCCTTTAGGCGTTCGACGACAGCGGGCCGCGCCGCCCCGACCGAGCCGTGCTTCTCGAGCAAGCCTTCGAGCTCGCGGCCGAGCTCGCGCGCATCGAAATAGGGGGCGGGCGTGATAGGGTTGTCCATCCGGCAATCCGGCAGGCTAAAGGCCAACAGGTCAGGGCGGATCCTTGTCCACCAAGGCCTTGAGTTTGTACAGTGTATCAAGCGCTGACTTGGGCGTTAGCTCGTCGGGGTTGACCTCCGCCAACGCGCGCGCCAGCGCGGCCATCTCATCGGGAGGAGGAGCCTGCGTGCGGGCCGCCGCAAAGAGCGGCAGATCGCTCAATAATGCCTCACCGTTGGCACCCTTGCGCTCGCCGTTCTCGAGCAACGCCAGCACTTGGGTGGCACGTTTCGTCACCGCTTTGGGCAGGCCGGCCAAAGTCGCAACTTGGATGCCGTAGGAGCGGTCGGCAGCACCCGGTCTAACCTTGTGCAGGAAAATGATCTCATCGCGCCACTCCTTTACGTCCATGGTGACGTTGGCAATGTCGCCAAGCCGGCCGGCCAGCACGGTCAGCTCGTGATAGTGCGTGGCGAAAAGCCCGCGGCACTTGCTGACAGCGTGCAGAAATTCGACGACCGCCCAGGCGATCGAAAGCCCGTCGTAGGTGGCCGTACCGCGACCGATCTCATCGAAGATCACGAGTGAGCGCTCGCTCGCCTGGTTGAGAATGGCCGCGGTCTCCACCATTTCCACCATGAACGTCGAGCGGCCGCGGGCGAGGTCATCGGCGGCACCCACGCGCGAGAACAATCGGTCGACAATGCCAATCTGGGCCGCGCGCGCCGGTACGAACGAGCCCATTTGCGCCATCACCGTGATCAGGGCATTTTGCCGCAAGAATGTAGACTTCCCCGCCATGTTCGGCCCGGTCACGAGCCAGAGGCGTGCTTCGGACAGCGCGGCGAAGCCTTCCGGCACCGCGGCGGTGCCGGGAACGAGGACGCAATCATTGGCGATGAAGCTGCCCGCGTTGGCGGCCTGCAACGCCTGTTCCACCACCGGATGGCGGCCGCCGCGAATGTCGAACGTGCTGTTCTCGTCGAGCACGGGTCGCGTGTAACCTTGCTCGGCGGCGAGCTCGGCTAGGCTCGCCTCGCAGTCGAGCTCGGCCAATGCCGCCGCCAACCCGCCGAGCCGCGCGTGCTCGCAGTCGATCGCCGCCGTCAGTTCGTTAAAGATCTCCTGCTCCAGGGCAAGCGCTCGCTCGGCGGCGGAAACGATGAGGGATTCGGTCTCGATCAGTTCCTCGGTGGTGAAGCGCACGGCGCCCGCCATAGTTTGGCGATGCTTGAAACGCTGAGCCAAGGGCTCGCTCAGCAGCGGTTTGGCGGAACCGGCGGGCGCTTCCAAGTAAAAGCCGAGGATATTGTTGTGCCTGACGCGCAGCGACTTCACCGCGGTCTCGGCCACGTATTTGGCTTCGAGCTCGGCCAACATTTGCCGGTTGCCATCGCGCAGGCAACGCGCTTCGTCGAGCTCGGCGCGAAAGCCCTGGCGCACGAAGCCGCCGTCGCGGCGGTGGTGCGGAAGCTCATCGGCAAGGGCCGCGGCGAGCTGTTCGGCGAGGCCGGCCGAGCAGGCGGAAAGTGAGCGCACGATCGCCGAGAGATTGAGCGGCAGGCCAACCGCAGCGGCGGCCGCCTCGATCAGATCGGCACAGTCCCTTGCCGACACAAGGCCATCGCGCACGGCTGCCAGATCGCGCGGACCACCGCGTTGCAGGGCAAGGCGCGCCAGCGCACGCGCAATGTCCGGCGCCGAGCGTAGCGCCCGGCGCAGATCCTCGCGCAAGGGATCGCGCTCGCTAAGAAAGCCAACCACATCGAGGCGTGCGGCGATTTGCGCGGGGTCCCTGAGCGGACCCGCCAGGCGACTTGCCAGCTCGCGCGCGCCGGCCCCCGTCAGCGTGCGATCGATGGCGCCCAATAGGCTGCCTTGCTTTTCGCCCGAGCGCGAGCGCAACAACTCAAGGCTCGAGCGCGTCGCGGCGTCGATCAGCAACCGCTCCTCCGGCCCGCTGCGGCGTGGCACGCCCAAGGGCACCTTCTGGCCGAGCTGCGTCAGCTCGACATACTTCAAGAGCGCACCGGCGGCCGCCAATTCCGCGCGGCTGAAAGCGCCGAAGGCCGCGAGATCGGCGACAGCAAGCTGCTGCTTCAAAAGCCGCTCGCCAGCCAAGCTATCGAACGAGGCGGCTGGCACCGGCGTTATGGCCGCCGTGCAATTGTCGAGGCATTTGCGCAGCGCGCTCTCGGCCAGGGCCTGATCGCTGGCGATCACTTCGCTCGGCGACAAACGCATGAGGTCGCCGGCAAAGTCGGCCGCGGACACCTCGCCGATTTCGCATGCGCCTGTCGAAATCTCCAGCGAGGCGTGCGCGATGCGGCGGTCCGCCCCGACGGCGTGCGGCAGGCAACAGATGGCGGTCAGATAATTGCGTGTCCTGGCGTCGAGAAGGCTGTCTTCGGTCAGCGTACCAGGCGTCACCACGCGCACGACATCGCGTTGCACCACGGCCTTCGCGCCGCGCCGCCTGGCCTGGGCCGGATCCTCCAGCTGCTCGCAGACCGCGACGCGAAAGCCTTGCTTGATCAAGCGGTGCAGATACTCATCGGCACGATGGATCGGCACCCCACACATGGGAATATCCTCGCCCAGGTGCTTGCCGCGTTTGGTCAAAACGATACCGAGCGCCTCGGCAGCGGCTATGGCGTCCTGGAAAAACAGCTCGTAAAAGTCGCCCATGCGATAGAACAGGAGGCAATCCGGGTGGGCGGCCTTGATCTTTAAAAACTGTGCCATCGACGGCGTCACGCCGCTGCCAGAGCGCTCGGTTTCGAGATCTGCGGGCGGGAGCGCCGCGGCCCAAGCTGCGCGCGAGACCCTCGCCTTTGCATCGCCAGCCCGGAATGTCTTGCGACTTTCTGCCATTGCTCCGCCATAGACTGTGCCGGGCGCAAGGCATAGCCGTTCCGTGCCGGCTAGGGAACAGCAGCGCTATCTTGTCCAGCGCCATTGTGTGCGCAAAGCGCGCGCTCTATCGTCGGCGGGCAAGCGTTCTGTGGGAGTGGCTCATGTCGAGAAAGTTTGCCGCCGCGCACTTCACGGCGCAGGAGGCACTGCAGTTCCACAGCCAGGGAAAGCCTGGCAAGCTCGAGATCACACCCACCAAGCCTCTGACAACGCAGCGCGATCTGTCTTTGGCCTATTCCCCTGGGGTGGCGGTGCCGGTGCAGGCGATCGCGCACGACCAAAACCTCGCCTATGATTATACCAACAAGGCCAACCTGGTCGCGGTCGTATCCAACGGCACGGCGATTCTCGGTCTCGGCAACCTCGGCGCGCAGGCCGCAAAACCGGTGATGGAGGGCAAGGCGGCCCTGTTCAAGCGCTTTGCCGACATCGATGCCATCGACCTCCTGGTCGATACGCCCGATGCGGATGCCGTTATCAATTGCGTGCGCTACCTCGGGCCCAGCTTCGGCGGCATCAACCTGGAAGACATTAAGGCACCCGACTGCTTCATCATTGAAGAGAAGCTCAAGGAATATCTGAACGTACCGGTCTTCCACGACGACCAGCATGGCACCGCAATCATTGCCGCGGCGGGGCTCCTCAACGCGCTGGAGCTGACCGGCCGCCACATTGAAACCTTCAAGCTCGTGGTCAACGGCGCCGGTGCCGCCGGCATTGCCTGCCTCGAACTCTTGACCGCCATGGGCATGCCGCGCCGCAACGTCGTGTTCTGCGACACCAAGGGCGTGATCTACCAAGGCCGCAAGGAAGGGATGAACCAGTGGAAGTCGGGCTATGCCGCCAAAACCAAGGCGCGCACGCTCGCCGAGGCCCTGGAAGGTGCCGACGTGTTCTTCGGCCTTTCGGCGGCCGGTGCCGTGACGCAGGCGATGGTCAAGTCCATGGCGGAGCAACCGATCATCTTCGCCATGGCCAATCCCGATCCCGAAATTACGCCGGAGGAGGTGATGGAAGTGCGGCCCGATGCCATCGTGGCCACCGGGCGTTCCGATTACCCGAACCAGATCAACAATGTCTTGGGGTTTCCGTTCATCTTTCGCGGCGCGCTTGACGTGCAGGCCTCCACGATCAACGAGGCGATGAAGATCGCCGCGGCAAAGGCATTGGCGGAGCTTGCCCAGGAGGATGTACCCGACCAGGTGGCGGCAGCCTTCCTCGGCCGCCAAGTGAAGTACGGCCCCGATTACATCATTCCGGCGCCGTTCGACCCGAGGCTGATTACCCACGTCCCCCCCGCCGTTGCCAAGGCGGCCATGGATACTGGCGTGGCGCGCCGCCCGATCGTGGATATGGAGGCCTATGTCGGCCGGTTGTCCGCGCGCCTCGACCCAGTGGCGGGCTGGCTCAACAGCATTTTTGCGCAGGTACGCGCCTCCCCCAAACGCATCGTTTTTGCCGAAGGCGAGCAGCCCCAGATTGCGCGGGCGGCCAATGCGTTCCACAACGCCGGTCTCGGCCGCCCCATCCTGATCGGGCGCGGCGCACCCATCCGCGAGGCCTTCAACCTTGCCGGTATCGGCCTGACGGACGTGATCGAAATGCACGACACGAGTCTTGACGAACGCCGGCAGGAGTACGCCGAGTTCCTCTACCGCCGTCTGCAGCGCAAGGGTTATCTGCTGCGCGACTGCCAGCGGCTCGTCAACAACGATCGCAACATATTCGCCGCGTGCATGGTGGCAATGGGCCATGCCGACGGAATGGTCACGGGTGTCACGCGCAATTGGTATACGGCCTATGAAGATGTGCGCAAAGTGCTCGACGCCAGACCCCGGCGGCGCGTGATCGGGGTTTCGGTCGTGCTCATTCGCGGCCGCGTCGTGCTGGTAGCCGACGTCAGCGTGCACGATATGCCCGATGGTATGCAGCTCGCCGACATAGCCGAAGAGGCGGTGCGCGTTGCCCGGCGGCTGGCGATCGAGCCGCGCGTTGCGCTGCTGGCCTACTCAACCTTCGGACATCCCCGGGGAGAGCGGTCCGACCGTGTGCGCGAGGCCGTCGCAATCCTCGACAAGCGCCAAGTCGATTTCGAGTACGATGGAGATATGGCCGCCGACGTAGCGCTCAATCGCGAGGCACTCAAGCAATATCCGTTCTGCCGGCTTTCCGACACCGCCAATGTATTGGTGATGCCTGCGTTCCACTCCGCCTCGATATCGACCAAGATGTTGAAGGAACTGGGGGGTGCCACTCTGATCGGGCCGGTGCTGGGGGGCCTTACGCATTCCGTGCAGATCTGCCCCTTGAACGCCAAGGACAGCGACGTTGTGAACATGGCCGCGCTCGCGGCCTACGACGTCAACACCTGAGCCTCAGGCAGCACGCGTGCGGTCGCTGCCGCACCAGCGCTTGAGTACGCGGTAGAGGTCATCCCGGTCGAACGGTTTGGCCAGATAGTCGTCCATCCCGGCCTCCAGGCAGCGGCGACGATCTTCATCAAAGGCATTGGCCGTCAAGGCCACGATGGGTGGTGACGCTTGGGTCGCGTCCGAGCTAGCAGCGAACAGCGACCTGATTGAGCGCGTGGCCTCCAGGCCGTCCAACACCGGCATATGCACATCCATCAGGACGAGATCGTAGCCTTGATCGCCACCGGCGAGGTGGCAGCGCATAGCCTCCACCGCCTCGCGTCCATTGGCGCACAAGGTGGTCTGGCAGCCTGCCTTTTCCAGCATGCGCCGCGCCAACAATGCGTTGATGTCATTATCTTCAACCAACATGACCCGCGGCGCGAGGGTTAACCAGCTGGGCTCTACCGGGCATGACGCGCGACCCGCGGGCTCGCTGACGTTAACCAAACCGGCGCCAAGATGGGTCAAAAGCGAGCGCGGTCTGACCGGGCGCAGGAGGTAGGCCGCAAAACCGGCCGCACGAAACTCGGCAAAAGCTGACTTGGCGGCCGTATCCAACACGACGATACCATGCACCGGCGGCTCCCCGGCCGCCCGCCGCGCGCAAGCCAATAGCTGAGCGGCCGCCGCCACGCCGCGGTGAGCATCAACCACCAGGGTCGTAAAGGGTTCGCCCAGGCCGGCAGCGGCAACAAGCAGGTCCGCGGCATGGCCAAGGGGCGCTTCTTCGAGCGGGATGCCGGCGCCTTCGAGCGCCAAGCGCAAGGCACGGCGCTCGATCGGCCGATCGAGCGCCAACAACGCGTGCGGCACCGGCGCCAGCTTGGCGCGCTGGGGGCGCGGTGCAACCGGCTGCTCGGCGCATTTCAGGCGCACGGTTGCAACGAAGGTGGAGCCGCAGCCGGCACGGCTGGTCAGCTGGATGTCGCCGCCCATCGCGCGCGCCAAGCGGCGCGAAATCGCAAGCCCTAATCCGGTTCCGCCCTGGCGGCGCTCAATGGCGAGCTCGGCCTGCTCGAATTCGCCGAAAAGGGCGGCGAGCGCCTCGGCCGGGATACCGATGCCCGTATCCTCGACCGTGATCGCCACCGCGAGCTCACCCTCGAGCGGCTTGGCGTAATGGGCCGACGGTGCGACAGTGATCAGCACCCCGCCCGAATCGGTAAACTTGATGGCGTTGCCGACCAGATTGGTGATGATCTGGCGCAGGCGAACCTCGTCGCCCAGCAGATGGCGTGGCAATTTCGGATCGACGGCCCATGCAATATCGATCCCCTTTTCGTAGGCCTTCGGCGCCAACAACTCGACGACATCTTGCACGCATTCATCGAGCGCCAGGTCCGCGCAATGGAGCTGCAGCTTGTCGGCCTCGATTTTGGAGAAGTCGAGGATTTCATCGATCAGGATGAGCAGGGTGCGGGCGGATTGGTCGATGGCGCGAGCGTAGGTTTGCTGCTCGGGCGCGAGCTCGGTTTCGCACAGCAACTGGGTCATGCCAAGGATGCCATTCATTGGCGTGCGGATCTCGTGGCTCATGGCCGCGAGGAAGCGTGACTTGGCACGATTGGCCGCGACGGCCTGCCGGCGTGCTTCGTTGAGCTCCGCTTCGGCGCGGCGTTCTTCGGTGATGTCGCGGCCGAGACATTGCACTTCGGCGACCGACGTCTCGCCGCCCGGCACGGCATGTTCTTCCCACTCAAACCAGCGTGGTCCCGCCGCGGTGTCGATCTCCTGCACGTAACGCTGGTGGCGCACCTGGCCCTGCGGCGCGAGCGGCAGCGTCGGGTCGCCGGCGAGCACCCGATGCACGAAGGGACGCCCCAGTACATCCTCGCGCTCCACGCCGAACACGCAGCAAAACGCCCGGTTGACGAAGCTCAAGCGGCCCTGGGCGTCGCGCCGCAGGATGACATCGGCCTGATTGTCGAGCAGATCCCGGTATCGCGCTTCGTTTTCCCGGATTTGCCATTGGATATCCTTGAGCTCCTCCAAACCCCGTTCAAGCCGCTCGCCGATGCGCATAAAGCGGTCGAACTCAAGGGGAAGCTGGTGCGCGGAGGGCACCGAGCGGAGCCTGGCGCGCCGTAGGGCGAGACGTAGCCGGCTGGCACGCAGCAATCGCCTTTGCAGCGCTTGCAGCAAAACCGGCAGCCGGCCCGACAGGTCGTGCAGCTGAGACACCCTTGACGCCCGATGATTTATCGTTGACGGCTTTGTCGTGCATGAGAACCACATCCAGATTGAGAAAAAGTTTACCCGCATTGTCCCCCCTCGCCGCTGCCGTTCACGCTATGCGACGTCGGTGCTGCGTTCCGGCACGGCGGCCAACCAAGAGGTAACCACGATGGGCCCGCTGGCCGGTTTGCGCATTGTTGAGATGGCCGGGATCGGCCCGGCGCCGTTCGCGGCGACACTGTTGGCCGACATGGGTGCCGAACTGATCCGCGTCGATCGGCGCACGGAGACGGACCTGGGTCTGCCCGGCCGGGAAGCCAAGTTCAATGTGCTGCATCGGGGCCGACGCTCGCTCGCGGTCGATCTCAAAAGCGAGCAAGGCCGGGAGGTGGTGAAGCGCCTGGTCGAAAAGGCGGACGGCCTGATCGAAGGGTTCCGGCCGGGCGTCATGGAGCGGCTGGGCCTTGGTCCGGAGGTTTTGCTCGCGCTTAATCCGAAACTCGTTTTTGGTCGCATGACGGGTTTCGGTCAGCAGGGCCCGATGGCGCAAAACGCTGGCCACGACATCAACTACATTTCCCTTGCCGGCGTGCTGCACGCGATCGGCCGCCGCAACGATGAGGCCCCCGTACCCCCGCTCAACCTAGTCGGCGACTTTGGAGGCGGTGGGATGTTCCTCGCCTTCGGCCTCGTGTGCGCATTGCTCGAAGCGCAGAAGTCAGGGCAGGGCCAGATCGTCGACGCCGCCATGGTGGATGGCGCCGCCTATTTGATGGGGCCGATGTTCGGATTGTTCGCGCAAGGCTCCTGGCGCGACGAACGTGGCGTCAATGTGCTCGATGGCGGCGCGCCCTGGTACAACGTGTATCAGACCAAAGACGGCAAGTGGCTCTCCGTCGGTGCCATCGAGCAGCGCTTTTACGCGGAGTTCGTGAGCAAGTTGGGCCTCGACCCGGCACAACTTCCCGCCCAGCACGATCGGCGGGGCTGGCCGGTGCTTGCGCGGCGGTTCAGTGAGGTGATTGCCACGCGCACGCGCGATGAATGGGAACGCATATTTGCCGATAGCGATGCCTGCGTTGCACCGGTGCTTTCGATCGCCGAGGTGGAGCAGCATCCGCACAATAAGGCGCGCAAAACCTTTCTTCGGCGCGACGGCGTGCTGCAACCATCACCGGCCCCCCGCTTCAGCCGCAGCCAAACGGCGGTGGGACTGCCACCGCGCCCGCTCGGCGCCGATAGCGAGGCCGTGCTCGGCGATTGGGGCTTCAGCGCGCACGAAATCGCAGAATTGCGAGGAGCCGGGATCATTGGCGCGCTGGCACAGGAGCGATGACGGCGATGGATTTGACACCGGCCCAACAGGAAATCCGCGCCTCCGTGTTGAAGATTTGCGCCAGATTCGGCGACGACTACTGGCTGGCGAAAGATCAAGACGGCGGGTTTCCGCACGATTTTCACCGTGCGCTAGCCGATGCCGGCTGGCTCGGCATTGCAATTCCGGATGCGTACGGAGGATCCGGCCTCGGCATCACCGAGGCCGCCGTGATGATGCAGGCCATCGCTGAGTCGGGCGCCGCTTTTTCCGGCGCCTCGGCCGTGCATATGAACATCTTCGGTCTCAATCCGGTTGTGGTGTTCGGGACGGAAGCGCAGAAGCAACGCTTCCTGCCGCCGCTGGTGCAAGGAGACGAGAAGGCTTGCTTTGCCGTGACCGAACCCAACGTCGGGCTCGATACGACCAGGCTGACCACGCGTGCGGTGCGCAGCAACGAAGGTTACCTGATATACGGCCAGAAGATTTGGATCTCGACCGCGCAGGTAGCTGAACGCGTGTTGCTGTTGGCTCGAACGACGCCACTCGAAGAGCTCAAGAAGCGAACCGGCGGCCTATCGCTGTTTTACACGAAACTCGACCGCAAGTACGTGGAAGCCCGGGTCATCGATAAGATGGGTCGCAAAGCGGTCGACTCCAACCAGCTCTTTTTCGACGGCATGCCGGTGCCCGCCGAAGATTTGATCGGCGAAGAGGGCCGAGGCTTCGAGTACATCCTGCATGGCATGAACCCGGAACGCATTCTGGTCGCCGCCGAAGCCATCGGCATTGGCCGCGCGGCGCTTGCGCGGGCCAGTCGTTATGCCAAGGAGCGCATCGTCTTCGGTCGACCAATTGGGCAAAACCAGGCAATCCAGCATCCGCTGGCCAAGTGCTGGATGGCACTCGAAGCGGCCGACCTGATGATGCTCAAGGCTGCTCGTTACTACGATGCGGGTGAGTCCTGCGGCATTGAAGCCAACGCGGCCAAGTATTTGGCGGCGGAAGCGGGGTTCGAGGCCTGCGAAACGGCGGTGCTGACGTTGGGCGGCATGGGTTATGCCAAAGAGTTTCACGTCGAGCGCTTGCTACGCGAGAGCCTGATTGCCCGCATCGCGCCCGTCAGCCGCGAGCTCATTCTGTGCAACGTCGCCGAAAAGGCGCTCGGACTACCGAAATCCTACTGATCGAGGAGAAGGCTTTCGCTCCCGCAAGGCGTGCGGACCCAATCGAAGCACGACGTTCGGCGCCCAGCCCTGCCCGCAAGCGGGAGATAGCCCTTGCAATGCGCGCCGGCTTCCCCAAGGCTAGCCGAGACACGGGCTGGGGTCCCACCCAGAGGCGCAGATGGCCGCGAACTTCATCAACCTTAGCGCCTATAGCGATGCGCTGGTTGTGCTCGGCACGGCCGGCGTGGTCGTGCCGCTGGTGCGCCGGTTCGGCCTGAACCCGGTGCTCGGTTATCTCGGCGCCGGCGCGATTCTGGGGCCGCTCGGCCTCGGCTCGTTCATCGACCAGGTACCCATGCTCTATTGGCTGACCGTGGTCGACGCCAAGAACGTGTCGAGCATTGCCGAGCTCGGGGTGGTGTTTTTGCTGTTCTTGGTCGGTCTAGAGCTGTCGTTCGAGCGGCTCATGACCATGCGCCGGCTGGTGTTCGGCTTGGGATTTCTGCAGGTGGCGCTATGCACCACCGTGCTCGGCGCCATCATTTTGGCGGCGGGCTACAAACCGGCGGCCGCCGCCATCATAGGCGCCTGTTTGTCCCTATCGTCGACGGCGATCGTCATCGAGATCCTTTCCAATCAACGGCGCCTCGCTTCGGCGACGGGACGCACCAGTTTTTCCATCCTGCTGGCGCAAGATCTGGCCGTTGTGCCGATTCTGCTTTTTGTTTCCATTCTGGGAGCGAGCAACGGTGGCACCATCGGCGTAAGCCTGGTGCTGGCTCTGGCCCAAGCGGCGCTGGCCACGGGACTGATCGTGGCGGTTGGCCGGCTGCTGCTGCGGCCCCTGTTCCGGCTTGTCGCCTCGGCGGGCACGAGCGAGCTGTTCGTTGCCGCAACGCTGTTTGTCATCGTCGGAACGGCGGTGATTGCCAGCCTCGCCGGGCTTTCCATGGCGCTTGGGGCGTTTATCGCCGGCCTTTTGCTGGCGGAGACCGAATTTCGCAAGGCCATCGAGACGACCATTCAACCGTTCAAGGGCCTGCTGTTGGGGGTGTTCTTCTTCACGGTAGGCATGTCCATCGATTTGCGCGAACTCGCGCGCGAACCCTTGGGGCTGTTTGCTTCCGTTCTCGGCCTCATCGGCCTAAAAGCCTTGTTGATTGCCGGGCTGGCCCGAACTTTTCGCGTGCCGAAGCCCGCGGCCATCGAAACCGCCCTACTGCTCGGCCCCGGTGGGGAGTTTGCCTTCGTCATCATTGCGCTGGCCAGCGCGTTGGGCCTGATTGGGCCGATGACGGCGAGCTTTGCACTTGCCATCACCTCCCTGACAATGGCCGCGATCCCGCTCTTGGCCCTGCTTGCCCGTCGCATGACGGCCGGTATGGAGGCGCGCCGAGTAGTCGATCCGCTGCTCACGGTGGTGCCGCCCAGCGATAGTCGCAAGCGCGCCATCGTCGTGGGCCACGGTCGGGTAGGCCAAATCGTCTGTACCATGCTGGAGCGCCACAAGCTGGCGTTTCTTGCGATTGACAGCGATCCGGCCGCCGTCGTGGAGTACCGACGCCGCGGGCGCGAGGTCTACTATGGCGATGCGGTCAACGCCGCCTTTTTGTTGAGCTGCGGGTTGGCCCAGGCCACGGCGGTGATCGTCACAATCCATGGGCAGGCGGCGATCGATGAGATCGTTCGCATTGTGCGCAGGTTGAGGCCGGATCTGGCGATCGTATCCCGCGCACGGGATGCCACACACGCCCGCCATCTTTACAAGATCGGGGTGACAGACGCGGTGCCGGAAACCATCGAGGCGAGCCTACAGCTCTCGGAAGCGACACTCGTGAATTTGGGCCTACAAGCGGGACCGGTGATCGCCTCAATCCACGAGATGCGGGATGAGTTTCGGCATGAGCTGCAGGAAGCGGCTGGCGAGGCTGGACACGCCGAGACACGATCGATCCGCTCCAAAACACTGCGCACATCCTAGCCCTTGGCAACGATATGCTGGCGTGGCAGGGCACTTGCGGCCATAAGGGTTTTCGCCTCAATCTTTGCTCGGAGCCCGTCCATGTCGAATCCAAGTCCACCCATCTCGTCCCACAGCAGCGGATGGCAGCAGGCCACGCGATATCCGGATCCGGCTATTGTTGCGCTAGACCCAAGCTTTGAGAGGTACTGGCTCAAGCTCTCGTGTGTCGAGCGACTTGCCACCGGCTGCCGCTGGGCGGAGGGGCCAGTCTATTTCGGCGATGGTCGATTTCTGCTGTGGAGCGACATTCCGAACAACCGCATCCTAAAATGGGAAGAGGAGACCGGGGCCGTCAGTATCTTTCGCAAGCCATCGACCTTTGCTAACGGCAACACCCGCGACCGGCAGGGCCGCCTGGTCACGTGCGAACACGGCGGCAGGCGCGTGACGCGCACCGATTACGACGGCTCCATCACCGTGTTAATGGACAGCTTCGAAGGCAAGCGCCTCAACTCACCCAACGACATCGTCGTGAAGTCCGATGGTTCAATCTGGTTTACCGATCCGGTGTTCGGCATCCTCGGTGATTATGAGGGCTACAAGTCAGACTCGGAGATCGAACCGAATGTCTATCGATTAGATCCGGAAAGCGGCAAGGCCACGATCGTCGCCGAAGGCGTGCTTGGTCCAAATGGGCTGTGCTTTTCGCCGGATGAAGCAATCCTCTACATTGTTGAGAGCCGCGGTGTCCCCAACCGCAAGATTTTGGCCTACGACCTCACCGACGGTGGTCGCAAGCTCGCCAACAAGCGTGTGTTGATCGATGCCGGTCCCGGCACGCCAGATGGCATGCGCTGCGACGTCGACGGTAACCTTTGGTGCGGCTGGGGCATGGGCGCAGCTGAACTCGACGGCGTGATGATCTTCTCGCCGGCCGGCAAACCAATTGGCCGAATTACCCTGCCCGAACGCAGTGCCAACGTGTGTTTCGGCGGGCTCAAGCGCAATCGCTTGTTCATGGCGGCGAGCCAGTCGGTCTATGCGCTCTATGTCAATACGCAGGGTGCGCCTGGCGGCTAGCCGCGATCTCAAACCTGAACATACCGATGCCACTCCGGCAGGGGACGGGCTTCGTAAGGTCGATCCCAGGCCTCACAGTTGGAGCGATCGACGATCTCTACCGGCAGCATCAACGCGGAGGGTACGGGCTTGCCGCTTAATGCGCGCACCGCTGCCTCGACCGCCAGCGCCGCCAGCTTCATGGCGTCGAAGGCTGCCGAGGCGAGCAAGGTGCCGACTTTGATGGCTTTGATGCCATCCGGAGTGGCATTGACAGCGACGATCGGGCTCAATCGGCGGTTAGCTTGCATGGCCTCGATGGCGCCGAGCGCCATCACGTCGTTGGCGGCAAGGACGCCGTCGATTCGCTGCTGTGCCCGCAGCAGGGCCAGCATCGCGGCCTGCCCCCCTCGAACTGAAAGTCCCCGCGCGAGGAAGCGACGATGTGGGCACCGGGGCGAGCGGCAGCGGCATCGCGAAACCCTGCGGTGCGCGGGGCCGTTGTCATGGCATCCACGTGCCCTTCGATGCTGACCACATGCGCATCGGCGCTGAGATGCCCGAAAAGGGTAGTGAGCAATCGCCCGTGCGAGCTCGCGGTCGTTAGCACCCAAGAAGCAGACAGGGTCGACGCCATGCGGCCGGCTGACGAAGCACACCAACGGAATGCCCCGGCTGGGAAGGTCGGACAGCACAGCATTGAGGGCGGTGGCATGCGTAGGCGCCAGCACGATGGCATCGGCACCTTCGTCTAACGCGCGCGTCAGCAAGGCGCGCTGCTCTTCGACGTCATCCGGCCTCTCAGGCACATAATGCGTGACGGCGCAGCCAAGTCGTGCAGCAACACGTTCGGCGCCCAGCCTAGCCCCCACGTAGGCAGGATTGGTCCGGTTCTTGGTGAAAACGGCCAGGCGGTAAGCTGGGACAACCGATCGCATCTTGCTCCCTCGCCTGCAGTATCGCCGCGCCGCGGCCCGGGCATTGGCGCCCAACTCAGCGCAATTGTGGGCAGCGCTGGCGCGGTCCCCCGCCAAATGGCTGATAGGTTCCATCACTGCGGCGGAAGGAGGAGTAGCGCCGCTCACAGGCGGCCAGACCCTGGCGGTCGGCTTCGCTCTCAATCCTCTCAATGGGGTCCACCTCCGCCTTGCGCGCGGGCTCGGCGGGAGCGGTGGCCGAATTGGCCTGGCTGGGGTTGATGAGTTTGATGCGAGGACCGCGCTCCGTCGCCTCATCGTTGCCGGAAGCCGAGCCCGACGGATCTCCCGCGGCGGCTCGCCAGTTGGGCGCCACGACCGGCTTCGGGGGCTCCTGCGTGCGCGCCACCGCTGGCTCCGGCGGCGCGGCGCCCGAGGCGGCGGAGTCGGGGGCAGGGGAGATAACCGGCGGTACCGCCGGATTGACAGCCGCGGCGGGTTGCTGGGCTGGTGCGGGCGACGTCGTCGGGGCTGGCGTGGTTGGCGCCGGCGGGGTGGCGGCAGGGCTTGCCGCCTGTGGCGCGGGCGCCGCGGTGTTGCGCTCGCTCACCGCTTGCCCGGGCCTGTCGTGGCTCGGCGCGTTCGAGATCAGCCCCACGGACATCCTGCCCAGCACGAACCCCAACGTGAGGCCCGCAAACAATAGGGCAGCCGCTGCCACCGTCCGCAGGCGCAGCATCTCGGCGTCCCTCAGCATTTAGGCGATGACGATGTCAAAAACACCGGCCGCAGCGCCCGCCTCGATGGCATCTGCTGGGCTCAGCCGCACAATCAACGCCTCGCGCTGGCGCCGATCGCGAATGCCGTTCAGGACACCGTCGCGCTCGTTTTGCCTTTCACCGAAGACATACATCTGCGTTACCAACCCGCGTCCATCTGGCAAAAGGACCTTGAAATGAATGTGGGGAGCACGACCAGGATAGGCAACGGGCCGTATCGTGCGGAAGTGATATCGACCTGAGGCATCGCTGGTGGCACGACCACGTCCCTGGAACCCCTTATCCCGGCTGCGGGTTCCGCCGCCGTCGCCGGGGTGTCGATAAACACCGTTGGCATCGCATTGCCAGATTTCCACGCTTGCCCCTGTGAGGGGCTGTGCCGATCGATCGAGGATGCGACCGTTGATGTGGGTGACTTGGCCTAACGCCTGCGCTGCCTCACCCTGAACCAGCACGAGGTCCGCGTCCACATCGCCGCTCCACTCGACCGGATAGAAGGGACCTTCGGTCTGGCGCGCCGTTGCGATCAACCCCTCCCGCGCGCGGCTCCCGAGCGGCAGCAGGAGCGCCGTTGTGCAGGCCGAGAGGCCCGTGATCACACCACGCCGGCCGAGCGGTGCTGGGGTCATCGTTTTGATCATGAGGTACTCGATCAATGCCAGGTTGCAAGCGTCGGTCGAAGGGGCGCTCGTTTGCCGATGGTAAACCGAGCGCGGGATGCTGCAGAAGGCAAATCGGTGCCAGATCTCAGGCTTGTGATCTGATAGCTGGCCCGCGGACTTTTCTTGCTGGTTCTCGCTGGCTCAGCCCGCGTTATGCGGGGGCAGCGGTGGTGGTGTTAAGCCCTGGCCGCAAAAGTCGCGAGCCTGGCCTGCGGCACAGCTTATGCGCCATGACAGCGTGGCTCGACCGCGCTAAGGGCAACCCCGGAGCCGGCTTAGTTAGGCGCCGCTCAGCGCCTTTGCGCGAACAAGGTGCCGACGACGATGAGGACCGAGCCTGCCAAGGTCGCCAAGCTCGGCACTTCAGCAAAAAAAAGGAAACCAAACAGTACGCCCCAGACCAAAGTGACATAGCCGACCGGGGCCAGGCGTGTGGCTTCCACACGCGCAAAAGCGTGGGCAAGCATGGTATGGGCAATTACACCGATGGTGCCGAGGACGGCAAACTGCGCAAGATCTGGGAAGGTCGGTATCCTCCACACCCACAACGCCGGCAGCGCCAGGATCAGCGCGGGTCCAAGGTTCTGAAAAAGGATGATTTGGGCCAACGGATCGCGCGTGGCCCGGTGCCGGAGCATGATCACGTTCAACGAGTAGCCAATCGCAGAGAGGAACACGGCGATGGCCCCCAGCAGCACGTCGTTATGGGGACCCGCGCTGCCCAGCCGACTTCCAACGATCAACAGCATGCCCAGAAAACCGCCGACAAGCGCAATTATGATGCGCCAGTCCAGCCTTTCGCTGAGGATCAAAACGCCGAGCACGGCCGTCAGCGCGGGTGAAATGAAGCTCATGGCAATGGCATCGGCCAGCGACAACTTGCCGAGGGCGAAAAAAAATGTAGTGGCCGTGAAGACGATCAGCACGGCGCGCAGACCGTTGTAGATTGTTGCCTCTCTGCTCGGCCAGCCTGGCCGGGTCGTGAACGCATAGACGATGGCGCCGACCATGCCGAAAGCATAGCGCAGGAAAGCGATTTCGATCGCGTTATAGCGCGGCGCCAGCGACTTAATCATTGCATCCATCAAAGTGAGCAGGCCCTCAGCGACAATGGCGAGGCCAATGAGAGACGCGATGCTGGGCGAAGTGCGGGCGGGCATGGAGGGCGCAACCTATCGGCTTCTAATCGCTCCACCAACGATCAATCTCGCAGCGGCGAACTTGTCGCGCGCTAGGGGTTATCCTCTTCCCCGTGGCCTCCCACCTGATCTAGGCTGTGTCAATCGATGCCTGCGCTCGCCAATGATTGGTGCCAATCCACGTAAGGGGGTCTCGTGCGTCGCGTCGTTGTGGTCGTACTCGATGGCATGCGCCGGGATCAGATCGGCGTGGCCCATACGCCCGGCCTCGTGCGCTTTGCCGACCGGGCGCAGACGTTTGCCGAACATCGTTCCATGTTTCCCTCGGCAACCCGCGTGGTATCGGCGTCCTTTGCGACGGGCTGTGTGCCCGCTCGGCACGAACTGCAGGGCAATGCGTTGGCCTTGCTCGAGGGCGGGCGACTCGTGCCGCATGATGCTGGACATCCCGAGTTTTTGCAGCACAAACGACGCGTGACGGGGCGGGCCTTGGCGGTACCGACGCTGGCCGAACGCTTGGCAGGTAGCGGCGGCATGGTGCTGTTCTCCAATGTATCGCCGGGGGCTGCCTATGCGCACGACCCCGACGGCTTCGGCCATATTTACCACCGGGCAGGCTCCTACGCGCCCGGCCGCAAGCGCCTCCAGAGCCCACACGCTTTGGCAATTTCCCAGGATGCGGAAGGCGAGCAGTTGATGACGCAGCGCTTCATCCGCGAAGCGCTCATCGAGCGCAGTCCCCCGCTTGCCATCCTCTGGCTGGGTGAGCCCGACGCAACTCAGCACTTACAGCCTCTGGGCTCGCCCAGGCAGTTGCACGCCCTCGCGCAAGCCGATACCAATGCCGCGCGGGTCGTGACCGCAGTCGAGGAAATGCGCGCGCGGGGCCATGATGTGCTGCTGATCATTTGTTCCGATCACGGACATCAAAGCGTCTCGCGCGTCGTGGACATCGAAGCGGAGCTGATTGCCGCGGGTCTGAAGGACAGTCGCGAGTCGGCGGATGTGGTCACGCCCACGAGTGGCACGGCGACCCTGATCTATGTCGATGCCAGTTGCGCTGACCGCATTGCGGCCATTGGCGCATTTCTGGCCAGCCGGGATTGGGTCGATCGCGTGATTGGCCCCGATCAGTTGGCTGCGGTGGGGCAAGCCGCCAGGTATGGTCTCACGTTTGCGATCTCGCTTAAGTCCGACGATGAGCCGAACGCCTTCGGCATCCGTGGCCGCAGCGTCGAGGCGCGTCCCGCGGCCGGCAAGGCGGATCATTTGGGTTGCGGGCAGCATGGTGGACTGGCGCGCTACGAGCAGATGCCCTTCCTCATGATTGAGGGCGCAGGCTTCGAGCCAGGGACCGTGACCAAAACGCCCACCTCACCGATCGATCTGGCGCCGACGATACTGGCCCACCTGGCCCAACCCGGGACTGGCATGGACGGTCGGCCTTTGCAGGCGGGACGTGCGCCGTAAGCGGGACTATCGCCTCAGCTGCGGACGTTGCGGCGCAGATCGTCCTCGTCGCGCCACATCAGGAACTGCGGACCGAGGCTACGGATATCCGGCGCACCCATCTGTCCCATTGTGCGGTCGATCTCGTCCTTGAAGATCTGCAGGGCCTTGCTGGCACCGGGCGTGCCGCCAGCAGCCACACCATAAAGCGTAGGCCGGCCGACGAAGACAAACTTGGCACCCAAGCATAGGGCGATAATCGCATCGGACCCGCGCCTGATTCCGCTGTCGAGCATCACCGTCATGCGATCGCCCACGGCGGCGTGAATAGCTGGCAGCACGTCGATCGGAGAGGGTGCGCGATCCAGTTGGCGCGCGCCATGATTGGAGACCATGACCCCGTCGACACCGAGCGCAGCTGCCCGCGCCGCATCGTCGGGATGCATTATTCCCTTCAGCACCAGGTTGCCCGGCCATAGGCGCCGGAACGCCTCGACGTCCGACCAAAGCAGTGGTGATGGGGTCTGGCTGGCCACAAAATCAGCAACCTGATCCCTGTTGGAGCCTGGCGGCGCATATTGCTGCCAATTCGAGAACAACGGCAGGCCAACCTTAAAATATTCCCGCATCCAGCCCGGATGGAGGCAGGCTTCGAGCTTGGTCTTCAACGACATCTTGAGTGGACGCGTGAAGCCATTGCGAAGATTGCGCTCGCGTTTGGAGTTGACCGGCACATCGACGGTTATCACCAGCGTACCGAGCCCGGCATCGCGCGCCCGCCGGATCTGGTCCTCGGAAATTTTGCGATCCTTGGCGACATAGAGCTGATACCAGCCGTGCTGCGGTGCAACTTTTGCGAGATCCTCGATCGAACCCGTCCCCGTGCCGGACATAATAAAAGGCACGTTGGCCACGCGCGCCGCCTCTGCGAGCATGAGATCGGCACCCGGGCGGAACAGACTGGCCAATCCGGTCGGTGCGATACCGATCGGTCCGGAATAGGTGCGACCAAACACGGTGGTGGACTGATCGCGCGTGGCCACGTCGACCATGTAGCGCGGCACCAATTTAATCTGCCTGAAAGCGTCTTCATTGTGTGCGACCCCGATTTCGTCCTCGAGTCCGCCCTCTATGAAGTCGTAAGCAATTTTCGGCAGCCGGCGCTTCGCCAGCCTGCGCAAATCCTCGACGTTGATGGCTCCGTCCACTGGCACGGGCGAATTCGTCCTTTGGTTGCTTGGCTGCAAATGCGAAAGGTAACCCGCCAGCTTTATAGGTCCTCCTGGGAAAGATGAGAACACCTTTGCTGCCGTAGGACTTGGGGAAGCCGGCCAGGCTCGGCTCGCGGCCGGCCGCAGCATCGCAGGAAAGGGCTTTTGATGCTTTTTCGAGACAATCGAGCATGCTAGACATCGGTCTCGTTGGACGTGAGGCGACAGGCGGCCCTCGCCGTTGCGAGCGGCCCAACGGTCTTGGGGCCCCGTAGCTCAGTGGATAGAGCACCTGATTCCTAATCAGGGGGTCGCAGGTTCAAATCCTGCCGGGGTCGCCATCTCCCGAATGTCCGGGTCGACGCTTTCAGCTCAAGCCGCGCTCGAATGCGGTCGTCTGGCGGCCGCTGATCGCCTTTTTTGAACGGGCTTCGTCGTTGCGCAACCTTCTGCGTCAACCATTCGACGCACTCGGCAGCGGGCTGCGCGGGCTCGACGATGCAATCGATGCCGCGGAGGCGGAGGCCGTCGGGCAACATGCAACTCCGACGCCGCGCCAGAAGCAACGCACGGGGAAATCCACAAGAGTAGGGCGGTGGCGTCGTGGCGGATGGTGCCTTGGTGGGCATACTGCGCACAGGAGCGATTCCATTCCGGCCGTGGGCGCCGCTCAGCGGCTTTCGCGGAACCTCAGGTGATCACGCCGGCGCGTTCATGTGGGATTTCGAGGTCGATGACGAGTCCGGCATTGCGCCAGGCAGACCTGTTCGAGGAACAGCTCGATGCGGCCGGTGTATGGGCCGGTCGGCTCGCCGAGGCGTTCAGGGAGTCCAATGCCGGTTTGCCTCTCCTACCGCTCGCCGAGGCGGCGATTGCGGCGTGTCCCGCAGACTGGGAGCTCCTGTTGATGGCCGTCACTGCGGCGGTGCTCGACGAACAGTCCGAGCGGGCGCTCGTCCTGCTCGGGCGGTTCTTCAAGCGCGGGAGGGCGCCTGCTGCGCATCTTCTGCACGCACTCGCGCTTAGCCAGCTTGGCAAGCGTGCCGCCGCCAAGGCGCTCCTGCAGCAGCAGGGGCTGACCAGCCGGCGCGCCGCTCTCTTGGCATTTGCGCGCGGCTTCCCGTGCTTGCCGCGACTGCTCGCGCCTCTCGACGACATCCTGCGGGGGCCTGCATTCACCCACGTCCGGCGCTCCGGGTCAGTCGCCAAAGTCCCCGCACCACGCGCGGCAAGAGCGAGACCCGCGGCACCATCCGGCGCTTCTCCCCCAACACGGCCGCGAGCGGCCGCACCGGTCGCTGAGAGGGCAGCCCAGCCGCCAGCCTTGCCGCGCGTCGAGGTCGAGATTCCGTTCACGATGGAGATCGATCTGACGGCATTGTCTGCAGGCGCCCTGGGCCAGCCGGAGCAGGACGGCCGCTGGTTCAGCCTGCGCGAGCGCCTCGCCCATTTCGGTCTCGCGCAGGGCTTCGACGAGCTCCTGTGCCTGCCGCACCTCACCGGCTTCGAGCCGCTGTCGCACCAGATCGAGACCGTGCGCAAGGTGCTCAAGCAATTTCGCGGCCGCGTCCTGCTGGCCGACGAGGTGGGCCTCGGCAAGACCATCGAGGCCGCCATGGTGCTGAAAGAATACGCGCTGCGCGGCATGGCGGAGCGCGCCTTGGTGTTGACGCCGGCCTCCCTCGTGGGCCAGTGGCAAGAGGAGCTGGCCAGCAAGTTCGGGCTGGCGTTCGCGACTACCTACGAGCCTTCGCTGCGCGAGGACCCCGAGGCGTTCTGGGACCAGGATCGCATCGTCGCCTCGATCGCCACGGCGCGGCGCAGCGAGCATGCCGAGCGCCTCCGCGCCCGCCAGTTCGACCTCGTCATCGTCGATGAGGCGCACCATCTGTGCGACCGGTCAAGCCAGAGCTGGAAGCTCGTCGATGCGCTCAACAAGCGCTTCCTGCTGTTGCTGTCGGCGACGCCGGTGCAGAACGACCTGATCGAACTCTATAATTTGCTGACGCTGCTGAAGCCCGGCATCTTCAGGACGCAGAAGGAATTTCGCACCGCTTATATGACGCCGGGCAAGCCGCGCCAACCGGCCAATCCCGAGCGACTGCGCACCCTCATGCGCGGCGCCATGGTTCGCAATACCCGCGCCGTTGCCGCCCTCAAGCTGCCGAGGCGCCACGCGACGACTATCAAAGTCGACGGCGCGCCTGGAGAGGCGGAGGCCTATGCCGACCTAGTGGCTGCCGCCCGGCAACTGGCGGCGGGGGCTGGGATAGGGCGTCAGCGCTTGGTCCTGCATCATCTGCTGGGCGCGGCCGGCTCCTCGCCGGCCGCGGCGGCGAGTGCCCTGGCGCGGATCGCCGGGCGAGACGGTGCCGATCCGGGTTGGGGCCGGCTCGCCGAGCGCTGGGCCGCGATCGGAAGGGGTGGCAAGGAGGTCGCCTTGATCGAGCTCGTTGGGCGTAATCCTGAGGAGAAGAAGCTGGTCTTCGTACATTCCCGCGAGACGCTCGCCCATGTCGCCGATCGTCTTGCGGAGGCGGGTGTGTCCTTCGCACGCTTCGACGGCAACCTGAGCGGCCCGGAGAAGGACGCGGCCATCGCCGAGTTTCGTAACCATGCGACGATCCTGTTGTGCACGCAGTCGGGCGGCGAGGGGCGCAACATCCAATTCTGCAACACCTTGATCAACTTCGACGTTCCCTGGAACCCGATGGCCATCGAGCAGCGCATCGGCCGCATCGACCGCATCGGCCAGGACCGAGAGGTGTTCGTGTTCAACCTGGTCACGCGCGGAACGCTGGAGGAACAGGTGTTGGCGCTACTAGAGGAAAAGATCTCGATGTTTGAGTTGGTCGTGGGCGAGGTTGGCGCCATCCTCGGCGGCCTCGAGGACGAACGCGAGTTCCCCGACCTGGTGTTGGAGGCGTGGCTGGAAATTAGTGAGGCCGCCCGCATCCAGGCCTTCGGCGCGCTCGGCCGGCAGCTCGACGACGCAAGTCGGCAGCACCAGAGTGCCAAGACACTCGACGACAACCTATTCGGCGACGATTTCGAGACGGCGTGAGCGGCAAAGCTATGGGGGCGTTCCGTGATTTTGTCGCTGATCTGCTGGACCGCGAGGGCGCGATTGTCGAGCCGGTAGAGCCAGATGGGCTGGACGTGCTGGTACCCGAGCCGCTACGCGCCGCCATGGGTTGGCCCGAGCTGGTGCACTTGGGGTTCGGGGCCCAGCTGCCGCCAGACGCAATGCCCGTCGGGCTCGAGGGCGACTGGCTCGACCGGTTCGGTGCCCTGCTCGGCGACCGCGGACGCCTCGCCGAGCGCCAGCTCGTCTTGCCGACCCCCGTCACACCACCGAGCGACCCGGAGCGCCGGCTGGAAGCAGCACTCGATCTCCGCAACGCGATCTGGCGCTTGCGCGACGCCAGGCCCGCCTGGACGCGCTGTATGTTGCTTGCCTTTCGCTACACTGCCACGTCAGACGAGCAGCGCGAGGGCTTGATCTGGCTCGGCTTCAATACCGCGACCGGCGCGGCGCTCGAAGACGACATGGTGGGTCGGCTCCGCCACTTGCTGGCAGGCGACATGGAATGGCGGGCGCCCGACCCTGCTGTGCGCAGTGAGGCAGGCTCGGTCGCCGACGCGTCGATGCTCACGGAGCGGACGCAAGCGCGGCTCGATCACCTCGTGCGGCGCGACCTGGACCCCTTCCTGCGCGCCATGCGTCGCCGCCTCGACCGCGACTGCGGGCGGATCCACGTGTATCACGCAGATCTGCGCCGTGGTGCGCTGACGAAGCTGGCCGCGCTCCAGTCGGTTACGGGCGACAAGGCCGAGGCCGACCGCGTGCGCGAGAGAATGCGGGTGGCGGCCATCGAGCGCGAGTATGCCGGCAAGCTCGACGATCTGCGGCACAACTACGCTTTGCGGGTGACGGTCGATTGGGTACAGGGCCTGGTCCTCTTCGCCCCGGTGCACCGCTACGAGGTTCTGATCAGGCGGCGCAAAGGCGAGCGCATCGTGGCCATCGACTGGCATCCCGCTGTCCGGATGATGGAGCCCCCACTATGCGATTGGGGCCCCGGCCTGGAGCGCGCACGGCTCGTCTGCGACGACCACCTCCACCTGACCGACCTTGCGGGACAGGCTCCCTGCCTATCCTGCGGCAAGGCCTGGTGTCGTGCCTGCCAGGGCCCCGCCTGCCTCCGCTGCAAGCGCACCGCCGCTTCCCCGACCAAAATCAGATAGGTGCCACAAGAACCTACGTGTTCAGAGTTTCATCCTGCTTGGCTCGCCAAAAAGCACCAATGACTTATGGCAAAGTCACCTTCGCATCGTGCAGGGGCGCGGAGCGTGAGCGGAACACTGCCAGCCGGTCGGCGCGACCGCGTCCGAGCCTCCAGCGGGGATATCTCGGCCTGCGTCACGTTCGGCGGCAGCACATGCCGGCGCCCCAGATGATTGAGCGGTTTCGGGTCGACTGCGGTGTCTTGTGCGCCAGCGTGTATGGCGGACGCCTTCTGTCGATGACGCTTCCAGCGGCTAGCCTGTGCTGCGTACGGCCGAGCTGGTGAGGCGAGGGCTCGTTTGTCGAGAACAATGCCGCGGACGGCACGAAAAAACGCTGGAACCCGCAACATGCCGATCGGCCCGGTGCGACCTCGGAGAACACTGCGGGCCCCCAAGGCGCGCAATGTTGAGGCCGGGCTGGCGGTTGGCTATCGCCGGCGCTTGCTTGCCAAGTCCCATCGGGGTGCCCGGCTCTCGCCGCAGCGCCGATCACAAAACGGCATGAAGGAGCGCCACCTCAACAAGCTCGCAAGTCTGTCTTCCGTCAAGTTCGCCACGCGCTTGCGCGCAGACTAGACTATCGTAGCAGTCACGGAGCTGAGCAACGTGAGCGCACCGTCGTTGCGCTCGTTTGAGGAATGACCGGATGACGACACCGACGCCCGCGACGCTGCCGAATTCGAGCGATAGCGACCCCCGCACGCTCGAATGGATGACGGGGTTTCCACCCCGGCGGGAAAAGGCGATCACTTTCGCCGACGGTTCATTCCGTCAATTTCCGCAGCTACGCTGGGCGTGGAGCAATATCCGCCAGCTTGTGCCGACGGTCGGGGTCTGGCGGGGGCAGGGCCCGGGATCTGTGCTGCCTCGCGCCGAGCGGGAGCTTGGCAACGTGGGGCTCACGACCATGGACGGGCGGTCGATCACCTTTACTCAGGCGCTTGCCGAGACCTATGCCGACGGCATTGTGGTCCTGCATCGCGGTTGCATTGTCTTTGAGCGCTACTTCGGCGCCCTTGAGCCGCACAAGCAGCACATCGCCATGTCGGTGACGAAGTCGTTCACGGGCGTGCTCGCGGGCATCCTCATCGCCGAGGGCAAGCTCGATCCGGCCGAACTGGTGCCGGCCTACGTGCCGGAACTCAAACGGAGCGCTTTCGGGGACGCGACCGTCGCACAGGTCATGGATATGACCACTGGCCTTAAGTACACGGAGGTCTACACCGACGCGAACTCTGACGTGTGGGCAATGCGGCGCGCCAACGGCATGGCGCCGCCTGAGCCCGGCGCATCGCCCATCTCGCTGCTCGAATACCTGATAACGCAGCAGAAGCAAGGCGAGCATGGTCATGTGTTCGCCTACAAAACGGTCAACACTGACGTCCTCGCCTGGATCACCCGCCGCGTGTCGGGCCAATCGCTTTCGACACAACTGTCGACGCGCATCTGGCAGCCCATGGGAGCGGAGGAGGACGCGCACTACACGGTCGACCGTCTGGGTATCGAGAGTGGCGGCGGTGGCCTCAACACGACTGCGCGCGATCTCGCCCGATTTGGTGAGGTCATGCGCAACCGCGGTCAATTCAACGGCCGACAGATCGTGCCAAAGGGTGTTGTCGACGATATCGCAAAGGGCGGCGATCCGAAGAAATTCGCGCCTGCCGGCTACGCAACATTGCCCGGCTGGTCCTACCGAAATCAGTGGTGGGTGAGCCACAATTCCCATGGCGCCTATATGGCGCGCGGCATTCATGGCCAGTCGATCTACATCGATCCCAGGGCCGAGATGGTGATTGCCCGCTACGCCTCTCATCCGGCTGCCGGCAACGTCAACAACGATCCCGTGACGCTGCCGGCTTTCGCGAGGGTGGCGGAAACATTGATAGAGTAGCGCCTTGGCGTCGCTAGGAGCCGTTAATCAAAAGCGACCCCCAGCGCGATGGTGCGCCGGAGCGCGCCACGGCGTCGGCTCGTTAAGTGGGCTCCCCTAATCAACTCAGCAGCACCAACGACTTTGCTGCCGCCGTGCCGGGTCCTCTCGTAGATTGA